>Ga0210011_1000022_pt1 | contig 246471 bp, 229 predicted proteins | sample CryGeymeta201502_FD_183972 | JGI IMG/M metagenome (GOLD analysis project Ga0210011, IMG submission 183972) | Groundwater microbial communities from Crystal Geyser aquifers in Utah, USA - Crystal Geyser metaG 2015-02 (SPAdes) (version 2) | ecosystem: Environmental > Aquatic > Deep subsurface >...
CTCATTTTTTCGTTACGATAAGTTCGACCAGGCGTAACCACTTTAAAGGGTGGCTTAAAATTAGCTAAAGTTCTGGCTTCGATAGAAGAGGTTTGTGTGCGTAATAGTAAATGTGGCTCTTCGATATAAATAGTGTCCTGCATATCACGCGCAGGATGATCAGCTGGAACATTTAATCTTTGAAAACAAAACTCATCCGTTTCTAGTTCACGTTCTTCCATAACACTATAACCCAGCGTTTCAAAAACATGATTCATTTGACGAATAGTAATCGTAACAGGATGAAGATGCCCAAGTTTGGTGCGACTAATTGATAAATTCTCGGACTGCTCCTGAAGTAAATTAGCTTCACGACTAGCCGCAAAACCAGCCTGCTTGTTTTTAATTAACTGCTCGGCTTGGGTAATCGCTGCCTGTATAATAGGGCCCTGAAGACGTCTGCTTTCCGCATCTAAACCGGCCAATTTTTTTAAAGCCAGCTTTAAACTCCCGGCTTTTCCTAAGTGTTCCTGCCACAAAGCAGCTGTTTGCTCTTCATCAGCGGTCTCAAGCGCTAAAATTAATTTTTGTAAAGTGTCTTCCATATTATATGCTAGCAACTTTTAATTTTTAAGCTTTAAATAATTATTTTAAAATAAAAATTGAAAATTTGACCTGATTTTTATATCCGATCCATAGTTTCAATACCTAAAATATTTAAACCATTAGCCAAAACTCGTCTGAAGCGCTCCACAAGTTGTAAACGCGTTTGAAGCTTATCAGCTTCGCCATTTAAAATTGGTGTATTATGATAGTAGTCGTTAAATAACTGAGACAACTCAAATAAATATTTTACGACTTCTGAAGGGTCGTGATGGCTTAAGGCTAATTTTAAAACTTCTTGATATCTAAGCATAGCTAGTTCTAAAGGACGTTCGTTATCACCAGTTGGCAACAAAGCCTCTGACGACATTTCAGTCTTACGTAAAATACTAGCAGCACGTGCAGCGGCATATTGTAAATAAACCGCAGTGCAGCCATCAAAACGTAAAGCTTCTTGTTCATCAAAAACAATAACTTTATCCGATCCGCTTTTTAACATTTCAAATTTCAGAACGCTAATTACTAGATTACTGGCAACTTCATCAATCTGTTTATCTGACCAAGTAGCATGACGCTCTCTAGACTCATCAACTAGCTTAGTTTTAAGTCGAATATATAATTCTTGAAAAGTGATAGTGTTACCTAAACGAGAACTCATCATACCGCTAGGTAATTTCACAAAATCATAAGACAAATGAACCATCTGGGCTTGATAACCAGCTAGCTCCAAAATCTTAAATAGTTGTTTAAAATACAAAGTTTGACGATTATCTACTATATACAAAGACTTGGTTAGCGTATGTCGTTTAAACTTTTCAAAAGCTAAGGCTAAATCAGCTACTGGATAAGTAGCGGTACCATCAGAACGTAAAACAACTAAAACGCCTAGCCCGTATTGTTCTAAGTCAGCGATTACAGCCCCTTCACTTAACCGCAAAATGCCTTTGTCTAAAAGCTCGTTTACTAAACGGCGGCCTTCGTCGATATAATCACTTTCGTAATAATACTCTTTAAATTCTACGCCTAATAACCGATAAACCGAAGCGAAATAATTAATACTCCATTGACGAGTTTTAGCCCAAAGCTCAAAATTAGAACCCTCACGTGTTTCAATTTCACGCATAATAGAGCCAACTTCTTCGTTGCCTTTTGGATTATTATCTAAAGCGGTAACGGCCTTAGTATAGGCTTGACCTAACCAGTAGCCCTTGTCAGCGCCTTCAGGCACTTGAGATTCCAACTGTGGCCAATACCAAATGGTTTTAGCAACATTAATACCAAAATCGTTGGTATAAGACACCGGCCAAACTGTCCAACCGGCAGCGTTATATAAACGCTGAATGCTATCCCCAAAAGCGATGTTACGCAAATGCCCTAAATGGTATTCTTTATGCGTGTTAATGTTAGAATATTCAATCATGACTTCTTTACCTTGTCCATCCAACCAAGATCCAAGAGCTTCAGAATCAGCTGTAGCCTTGTTGGCTAAAAGAGCTAATTCTGTGTTAGAAAGGCGAAAATTAACATAAGCCCCAATAGCTGAAACCGCAAAGCGTTCAGAAGGTGGCAAAGACTTAACAATGTTGGAAGCTAATTCTGCCGGAGATTGTTTGAACTGAGAAGCTACACCAAAAGACGGCCAACATAAATCAGCGAGTGAGCTTTCTGATGGTAAAACAATATCTGAAGCAAGAAGGTTTTGACCAGGAATAACAGCGTTAAGCTCTTCAGCTAGATCGTTTTTTAGTTGTTGCCAATAATTCATATATCAGAGTTATTAAAACAAAGATTAAGTTATTTGACAAGCCACCCCAATATTCATCGGAGTGGCTTGTTATTTTTAGGCTATTATTCAACAATTTTTATTTCAATACGGTCAGCTAGCCCCGAGGTTTTCTTAATAAAAGCCGGAGAATATTCAACGGTATAACTCTTAATTTCGGGCAAGCCATCTAGATATAACTTTAATTGAGCATCAGATAAATTCACTATTTTTTTACGATCAATTAAATCAACACCAGACACTAAGCCAATTTCAGCTGATAAAGTAACATTAACTTCAACACTACGAGAGTCATCAGCCCATTTAGCCACAGCATAAGATAAACTATCATTTTTAATACTTAGTAATTGTTGATTGGCCGGTAATAAAGCTGTAAGTCTTTTATTAACCGCTTGTTTAATATTGTCATCTTTAAAAGATACTAAACGAACCTTAGTTTTAACTACTACTGTAAACTCGTCCAGTTCTTCTCCTACAACAGCGTTGACACTAGAGGTTGTAACGCCAGGTACCACTTCTACTAAACGCTGGTTATTATCACTGTAAGTATTGTCGATGTCGGCCTTAATTTTATCTACAATTTCTTGACTTAGTGTGGCTACAGCTTGATCCAAAGCTTCTTTAGTGACAACCTTTTTGGTTTGCTGACCATACTTAATACTACCTTCGCTAGATTGGGCGTAAATTTTATCTTGTAATCCCTCCCACAAACCAGGAATAGTGAACTTCTCTGCTCCCACTACCATATCTTGACTATTTTGGTCAGCATAAACCTGAGCAACAACCTGACCGCCAGCCGGAATATTAACTGCGTTACGCAAACGATATAGTTTACCACTCGCTGACAATAGTCTGGTTTTAGCTACAAGGGGTTGATTTTTATTGTAAGTATTAATTAAGGTAATTTGTCCGGAGACTTCTTCGCCGATAACTTCTGTACCAAGTACTGGAAAAACTTTACTTTGTTCAGATGAAACTTCTTTAACTAAGGCAGTAATTTGACCCTCAACAGTAGAAGAAGCAGTAGCGTCTGCCAATATAAAAGATAATTGCTGATTCAAATTTTCATTTTTTAAACTGATAGATATTTTTGTTTTAACTGATGAAAAATAAAAGATTATTCCAACAATAATAACAACCACAGCCGCAAAAGCCCAAGCTAATCTTTGATACAACCGATTAGGAGTCGGCATGATAGATTTTTTATTGGCACTGTGTAACATCGATTTATCAGCATCAGACTGGTCATATAAAGCGGTTAAAACCTTCTTATTGTCAGTATCAGATTTATCTTGCAAAGCATAATCCTTAACGGAAGTTTTAGTCGATTTTTCATCATAATCTTCTTCAGCTTGATTATCTTTGTCATCAATATCACCTAAAGACAAAGTATCTTCTAAATCATCGTCCTCTGCTTCAGCTTCGTTTAGGCTGGTCGGAGTGGTTTTTTGAACAACGGTTTCAGGTAAACCAAGAGAGTCATCTTCTTCGTCGGTATAAAAATGCTTATCTGCTTTAGGTGGAGTAAAAACTTTAAGCGACTCTGTTTTAGCAGACGGATAATTTTTTTTTAAATCAACTACCAGATCTCTGTTAGTAATCACAGGAGATAGGCCTGGCACCTTTTGAATACGGATGCGTGGCTTTAAAGGCTCGACCTTAGTGGTCGATTTTTTGGTAGCCGTTTTAGGTTTAGAAACAGTTTTTTTCTTAACGACCCGCTTAGACGTCGCTGTAGATTTTTTTACTGGCATATAATCCCTCCTTAATTAACTTTCTTTATTTTTTAATTATACCACTTTTTTTAAAAAAAGAAAAGTATGCTATAATTATCTTAGTCTTTCTTACGTTTAAATTTGACCTGCATGAGTGGTTCATATTCTGTTTGATTAGGGCCATATACTTCTATCCGTTCACCTTTCATAATATTAGACACCGCTATGTCTGATAATTGAACATTTAGTTCTCCCAATTGATTTTTAATTTCCTCTAGGCGATTAAACTCAGGGCCAAAATCACGAGCAATACTAGATTCAGCGGTTAGTTTATTTTCCCTAGCTTGCTTAGCTGCTTCTAATAACTCTTGGTAAGGAGCGGAATGAGACAAAGCGTCTCTAAAACTGGACTTCAAAGTCTTCTGTTCTTTCTTAAGTTCTTCGATTTCGTTAAAAACTGTTTGCAAATTTTTCATAAAAAAGATAAAATATTTATATAATAAAAACATTATAGCAAACTGTCTTTATTTAGACAAACATTTATGAACACAACTTTAGTTTTAGTTAGACATGGCCAAAGTGTCTGGAACAAAAAAAATATTTTTACTGGCTGGACCGATGTTGGCCTATCAGCTACCGGCAAAAAAGAAGCTTTAGCCGCTGGGCAAGCTATTAAAAAAGCTGAACTACATTTTGATCAAGCCTACACCTCTGTTTTAAGTCGTGCTATTAAAACACTGTGGCTGATTTTAGAAGAAAGCAAACAAATGTATGTACCTGTTATTAACGCCTGGCAGCTCAATGAACGACACTATGGAGGTCTTACTGGTTTAAATAAAACTGAAGTGTTAAAAAAAAATGGTGCCGAACAGTTTCAATTGTGGCGTAGAAGTTTTGATGTTAAGCCACCACGAATAACTAAAATCATTCATCAAGATTTAATCAAGGACCCTCGCTATATAGCTCTTAAAGCGTCCGAATTACCCTTTACCGAAAGTTTAAAAGATACTTGTGCTCGAGCTTGGCCTTATTGGCAAAAACATATTGAACCGCGTGTTAAAAAAGGTGAAAAAATCATTATCAGTGCTCATGGTAATTCCTTACGAGGATTAATTAAACACTTAGAACATATTTCTGATAAAGATATTGTTGGCCTAGAAATACCAACTGGCGTGCCAATCGTTTATCACTTAACCACTAAATTTGGCAAATTAAAAATCATAGAGAAGAAGTTGCTAAGTTAATTCCAAAATTAAAAATTGTGCCCCTGCTTCAAATCTGCTATAATGACATCGTATGACTTACAAAAAATTATATCGTTCCCGAGATGATCGGATTATTGCCGGCGTCTCAGGCGGACTGGCTCAATATTTTGATATTGACTCAATTTTAGTGCGTTTAGCCTTTGTTATTCTAACTATTTTTAGCGGTGTGGGAATTGCCATTTATTTAATTCTAGCCATTATTACTCCAACAGCTGATAAACCAGAAGCTAGCCCCAGAGATAATCTTAACGAACTAGTCAACAACATTCGCCAAAAAACTAAAAATGCTAGCGCAGATTTTCACTCCCCCACCACAGCTGAAAGTAAAAAAAATAGAGCTAGACTATGGTTGGGTTTAATTTTAGCCTTACTAGGGATTTCACTTTTAACTCATAATTTTTTACCAGACAGCTTTAGCTGGTTGTCTATAAAATTATTTTGGCCTTTAATCATCATAGCTTTAGGCACTTATTTAATAACTAAACGTTAATATGCCAGCTGCTAAATCCACTAAAAAAAACAAAAACTTTGCTGCCAGACCAGAAGCTGACTGGCAGACGGAAGAGAATCACTCAATCCATAATCACCACTATTACATTAAACCACGTCACCGATTTGATTTTGGTAAATTAGCTTTTGGTCTAATCTTAATCATTTTAGGTTTAATTTATTTAGGTGTTAATCAAGGTTGGTTGCCACCAGTAGTTCAACCCGACCTTTGGAAACTCTGGCCATTACTAATTGTTTTTGCCGGGTTATCTATGATTACTGGTTACGGGCTGGCTTCTTTTTTAACTGGCAGTATCATCACTATAACAGTTTTAGCTATTACAATTTTATTAATTTTTGGAGATGTCAGCTGGATGACCAGGAAAAAATTAACAGATATTTATCAAGAAAGCACTGTAGATAAAATAATTAGTTCTGTTCAAGATATTAATATACCGCTAAATAGCGCTGATAACATACTGATTAGCCAACAAAACGGCCAGTTGGACTTAAGCGGTGGTGGAAATATTTTAACAGGACAGCTGGACAGCAACAGCAGTAAGTTAACACAAGTTTTAACCGATGACGACAGAATAACCACTTTAAAATTAAATATCGAGGAGTTGGCCAGGCAACCTAGAGCGACTGTTAACAGTTTAAAATTACAAATACCGAAAATTAAAAAATTAATTATCAATAATCTTAAAAATACTTTTACTGCCGATTGGTCGGCGATGGTCGGACAAGTTATTATTAACGACACTGACAGTGCTACCGCTTTAACATTAGGCATACGCAATGAAGATTTAAGCCCAGCTGAGATTATAATTAATCAACAAAACAGTCGCTTAAAATTAAATATCAGTGAAGAGGTAACCGTGCGTTTAAGTGGCTTAAACACTACGCCAAATACTGATCAAGATTGGAGAAAAGATGGCGAAGATTATATCACCGGCCCAAAGAAAACGGCAGATTATATTATTACACTTAACCTAGTTGATAGTCAGTTGATGACAGAAATCCAAAAATAAAGATTTATAAAAACACCCCGATGTAAAATCGGGGTGTTTTTTGATGTCTTTTTTTGATATGAATTTTTTCAAACCAACGAAAAATCTGGCAATTTTGTCATCAAATTTACGGTGCCGTGTCATAACTCGCAAAAAATTTTAATTATTTTTAGTGGAAATAATTTTTTGCTCAAACATATGGATACGGTGCACCTAATTTGACTCCCTAATTGAAACGATTTTTCAGGTTATCAAAAATTCATATCTTAACTAAAATAACGCCATTATTAAACCTTTATTTTCTGATTATCTTGACGCCATTTGGCAATATCGGCGTGGTGGCCAGACAGTAAAACTGGCGGCACGGGATAATCTTTGCCGTCAACAGTAAAAATCTCAGGCCGAGTGTACTGGGGATATTCCAAAATCCCCTCCTCATTGTGCGATTCGTCTTTCAAACTGTCGGCATTGCCTAAGACTTCAGGCAACAACCGAGTGATGGCATCAATCATCGTTAAGGCCGGCAATTCACCACCGGTCAAAACAAAATCGCCGATGGATATTTCTTCGTCAATAAACTCCAAAAGCCTTTCATCTACTCCTTCAAAGCGACCACAAATCAAGACAATTTCTTGGTATTGTTTGGAATATTCCACGGCCACGCCTTCGGTGAAACGGCGACCACGAGCTGATAATAACACTTTGTGAGCGCTGGGGCCAGCCACGGCTGTGAGAGCCGCATGGAGCGTTTCAATGCGCATCACCATGCCAGCACCCCCTCCGAAGGGCTTATCATCGACGCTGCGATGTAAATCATCGGCCCAGTCGCGTAGATTATAAATCTCCACACTGATAGCGCCGATATTTTGGGCGCGCGCCATTAAGCTGGCCGATAAATAACCGGCAAACATTTCAGGGAAAATTGTGATGATTTTAAAAGTGATCATTTTTTGGTTCTTAAAACAATTTCTTTCGTTATTAATAAAACTAATTTTTCTGGTTAACGCCTCAAGATAGATGGGTATATTTTTTTACTATGATGCAATAACAGCGGGTTAGCGTGGTTGATTATTAACAGATCGATTTCTTTATTAAAGATATCATTCAAATCAGCCATAATACCCAGCTCCGTTTTAATAGACGACTAACCGATAAACTCCACGGCGATATCCATATCAGAATTAGTGTGCGCTTCGCCTCTCGCCTCTGAACCAAACAGCAAAACCAGCCTTAAGCCTTATTTCTTGGCTAAAGCTTTAAGTTTTAAACTTTGATTGTTTTTGGTTATTACTGGCATATTAATTATCTTTAATATAGCGAAAAAAATAAAAAAAAGCAACAAAATACCCTCCGACTTACGTCGGAGGGTATTTTTACTAAAAACTGTTAGATGTTCAGGTCATCGACGCTGGTGGCGTCAATATCGCCCAAATCCATGGCGCTGTTGTCTTCTTCAAGAGAAGCTTCATGGCTTTCTTCACGATTTTCACGAGGGGCACGAGTGGAGCCCTCCGGTTCAAAAATTTTCAAGTTGACACGAGCATTATTTTTGGCACCGATAATCTTTAAAAGCGTGCGAATAGCTTGGGCAGTCTGACCCTTACGTCCGATCACATAACCCATATCGGCCGGATCGATTTTCAAAGTCAAGAGTACACCACGTTCATCAACCGTTCTATCAACCACGACATTCTCTGGGTGGCTAACAATGGCTTTGACCAATAATTCCAGGAAACCTTGATCTTGGTGATTTTCAACCATACTTTTGTTGCAGCTGTAAATTGCCCCTTAGGACAATTTATGACTTATTGTTAATTATTACTCACTTCCTAAAGGAAGCTCTTATCTATTATACCAGGGCTCAATATTATGTCAAATTGATTAAAATTTAGATTCCTTTCCCCTTGAACCAGTGATGACGCATGCTTTTTAAGCACTAAACTGATTTATGTTTATTGGCTTCAATTTCCATGACATAATCACGCTCTCCACCTTCACCCTTAAATTTAGCTGTAAAAGTTTCTTTAAGTAAGTGATGGTGGATAACAGTGCCCTTATGGCCTTCAACGGTTACTTTAGAACCAAGAGCCGGCAACTTACCCGCTAGGTACTTATAACCTTCAACTTCATAAGCCAAACAACACATCAAACGGCCACAAGCACCAGAAATACGATCCGAGCCACGAGCAGACAAACCTTGGCTCTCGGCCATCTCACCAGTCACGGAATTAAATTTGCGCAAATGAGTTTGGCAACATAATTTTTTACCACAACGTCCACTATCACCGCAAAGTCTAGTCTCATCACGAACGCCGATTTGTTGCATGCGAACACCACGATTAAAATAACGAGATAAATCTTTAACTAGTGCACGAAAATCTACGCGACTTTCCGAAATAAAAGCGATAGTTAAACGAGAGTTATCAAAAGACCAACGAATATCAACTGGCTTTAAATTTAAGCCACTGGCCATAGCAACAGCACGGCAATATTCTAAAGCTTCAGTTTTATCACCTTGAGCTGATTTATTAGCAGACAGATCTTCCGAATTAGCTAAGCGTAAAACTTCAGCTAAATCGGTTATTTCACTATTAGGCGTACCGTCTTCGATTTTATCGATAACCGAAGCTAAATCTAAACCAAGATCGGTTTTAATTATGACATGATCATAAACTTTAATCGCACTTGGAAAAACGGTCGCTAAATATATTTTATCCCAGGGTGCGCATTGTAATTGTAGTTTGGACATAGCCGAATTACAGAGCGAAGCGAATAAATCTCTTAACGGTTTTACCTGCTAAAATTTGTTCCACTTTTTGTTTGTCATCTTTGATATATTCTTGTTTAATCAAACAAACCGCTTCGTAATATTTATTTAATTTACCTTCAATAATTTTTTCAAGCATAGCCTCTGGCTTACCCTCACCTTTCAACTGCTCGGCATAGATAGCCTTTTCACGATCAAGCTCGACTGGATTAACTTCAGCAGGAGTAACATATTGAGGATTAGCCGCTACTACTTGCATAGCTAAATCACGAGCCAATTCTTCAGCACCGGCTTCATTTAGTTCGACCACAGCTGCCATCTTACCACTAGCATGAACGTAACCAGCCACAGTTGCAGCACTAGTAATTAATTCATAACGACCGACAACCAGTTTTTCACCAATAACACCAGATAAGTGATTTAAAGAATCTTTTAGAGAGGTGCCATCAGTTAAAGTAGCAGACAATAAAGCTGTTAGGTCGGCTGGTTTTTGTTCAGCTACCACACCAATTACAGTGTCGATAAATTTTTGGAATTGTTCGCTACGCACCACAAAATCAGTTTCAGCATTGAACTCAATCAAAGCTAAACCATTATCAGCGGTGGCGACCATTTTAATTACACCTTCCTTGGCCTCGTGGCCCTCACGCTTAGCCGCCTTAGCGATGCCTTTAGCACGCAATAAGTCTACAGCTTTATTAAGATCGCCGCCAGCCTCATCTAAAGCTTTCTTGCAATCTACCATACCAGCTCCGGTACGTTCGCGCAATAATTTAATGGTTTCCATATGAATATAGTAAAATTTTTAATCTTTAATTTTGTAATTTTTCAATAAATAAAAATGATTATTTTTTAGAAATTTGAAATTAAACATTGAAAGTATTATTTATTATTAGTCCTTCTTAACAGGAGCATTTTTAGCCTTTTCTGCTCGATCTTTGCCTTCTAAGATAGCCCCACGAATAGTTTCCATAACTAATTTAATAGTTTTAGAAGCGTCATCGTTACCAGGAATAACATAAGCCACACCTTCAGGATTAACATTAGTATCACAAACAGCGATAATCGGGATACCGCATTTCTTAGCTTCAGTTAAAGCAGTCTTTTCGGTCTTGATGTCCCAAATAAAGATAGCAGCCGGCAAACCATTCAAATCAGTTAAACCACCGAAAGATTTATCCATCTTGGCAATTTCACGATCAAACTCTAACTGTTCTTTTTTAGTATATTTAGATAAACGACCAGTAGCTTTTTTGTCTACCAAATCGCGATATTTGCGAATAGACTTTTTAATGATGTTAAAGTTGGTCATCGTGCCACCCAACCAATGCTCACTGATATAAGGTGCGCCGGTTTCCATACCAACATTCTTTAATAAATCTTTGACCTGAGCTTTAGTACCCACCAATAAAACTTTACGACCACTAGCCACAGTATCGGCGATATAAGTCATGGCCTTTTCTAAATGTGTACGACTGATTTCTAAATCAATGATGTAGATACCTTTACGAGCACCAAAAAGATAAGGCTTCATTTTTGGGTGCCATTTGGCAGTTCGATGACCGAAGTGCATACCAGCTGTCAACATCTCTTCCACGGATGGAATGTTCATAATTTTTCCTTTAATCTCTGGCTAGGTGGATTCGCCTAATGCGAACAAGGAAAATACCAAGCCTTAGAGATATTAATTAGTTAACAAAAATATGGGTTTAATGACCCAAATACTGGTTAATAATAACAAACAAAATATATTTTGTCAATTGTTAGCCATTGATGCAGTTTTAAACATACTTCAAAATCAGAAGCTTTGTTATATGTTTAAAAATGCTTAAATACTAGGTATTTCTTGGCGAGAACCCTTTATACAAAGGAGTAAAGACGCATGCTCTTGTCAAAATTGAATCTTTATGATATAGTCGCAAAAGTATAAATTACTCTTTATTTTTATGAAAAAAACTATTCACCCCGCCTATAGTGCTAAGGCTGAAGTTATCTGTGCTTGTGGCAACACCTTTCAAACCGGTTCCACTTCCAAGGAAATCAAAACCGAATTATGTAGCGCTTGTCACCCTTTTTATACTGGTAAACAAAAATTGGTTGATACTGCTCGCCGTGTCGAGAAATTTAAAGCCAAATTGGACGTTTCCAGTCAAAAGGCTATAATCGGAGCTGGCAAAAAAGCTAAACAAGCCGCTCGCAGTCAAGCTCGCAACAACAAGAACGCCTAACTACTTCAAACGGCTGTTATGTTTTGATTCGTGTGTTATAATACACAAATTAGAAAATAATGGCCGTTTTTATATTTAATCTTTTATCTCTACGAATACCAGGATCTCTAAAAAAATAGTAAACATTTCGATTTTATTGACTATTGTTAAAACATACCAATATTTTTACTGCTTGGAGAGATTCTCGCATTTGCAAGGGTAAATACACTTATGGATTTAGAAACTCTTAAAACCCAATTTAAAGAAATTGAAGCCGAGTTAAGCGACCCTGGTATTGTTAGTGACCCTAAAAAAATGGCTGATGTTGGTCGTAAACATTCAGAATTGCGGGAGATGATTAATCTACTAGAGAGAGTGACCAAATTAAAAACCGCCATCGCTGATAATTATGAGTTTAAAAATGGTAACGACCCGGAAATGGCCAAGATGGCAACTGAAGAACTACCGAGCTTAGAAAAAGAATTAGAAATAGCTGAAACGGAATTAGACGCAGAATTACACCCAGCCAACCCACTGGACAAGAAAAATACTATTTTAGAAATTCGTGCCGGTACTGGTGGTGATGAATCGGCGCTGTTTGCGGCCGACTTGTATCGCATGTATGCCAAATGGGCAGAAAGCAAAGGCTTTAAATTAAATATCGTTGATTCTAATCAAAATGGTATCGGTGGTTATAAAGAAGTTATTTTTGAAGTTGTCGGCAAGGGCGCTTATGGCTTATTAAAAAACGAAGCTGGAACACATCGTGTGCAACGAGTTCCAGAAACAGAAAAAGCCGGGCGCATTCATACTTCAGCGGCGACAGTAGCTGTTTTACCGGAAGCCGAAGATGTTGATGTAGAAATTAAAGCATCTGATATTCGTATTGATACATTTTGTTCATCTGGGCCTGGCGGACAAGGTGTAAACACCACCTACTCAGCTATTCGTATTTTGCATTTACCAACTGGCACAATTGTATCCTGCCAAGATTCTCGTAGCCAACACCAAAATAAAGAACGGGCCATGCAAGTATTACGATCTCGTTTGCTAGCGGTGCAAGAAGAAAAAAAACGCGCCGAAGAATCCGCCACACGCCAAGCACAAGTCGGCGGTGGCGATCGTTCTGATAAAATTCGCACTTATAATTTTCCTCAAGATCGCATTACTGACCATCGCATCAATCAAAGTTGGCATAATATCAACCGGATTATGGAAGGTGATTTGGATGATATGTTACTTGCGGTAAAAAAAGACTTAACTCAATAAAATGCTAAACATCTCGCAAGTCTTATCTCAGTATAATACAAAAATAAAAAAAATCAGTCGGCAACCGGATTTGGAAAGCCAGCTAATTTTGGCTTTTGTTTTAAAAAAACCACGGTCTTATATTTTGGCTCATACTGATTCAGAATTAAGCAAACAACAATTATCAATAACTACAAAATTATTTGCTAGACGCTTATCGGGAGAGCCTCTAGCCTATTTAACTGGTGAACAGGAGTTTGGTGAATTAAGCTTTAAGGTTAATAAATATACGCTAATCCCCCGCTGGGAAACCGAGCTAATGGTTGAACAAGCTTTGAGCTTGGCTCACAACTCAACAAACACCACCATCTTGGATATTGGCACTGGATCCGGCTGTATCGCTATTACGCTGGCAAAAAAATTACCACAGGTGACAGTGATAGCCAGCGATAAATCGGCACGCGCTCTAGCTGTTGCCAAAATCAACGCCACAAGACACGAAGTAAAAATTACTTGGCTGACAGGCAACTTATTACAATCTTTGATTAAAAAAATAAACTTGCTACCAAAAAACACCAAGCAATTAATAACCACTGCCAATCTGCCTTATGTACCGAGCGCTTATTTAAAAAATTTAAAAAGCAAGGATAAAATCGGTTTAAAATTTGAACCGCTATCGGCTTTAAATGGTGGCAGTGATGGCTTAAAATATTACCGTGAATTATCCAAGCAAATTAAACACTTAAAAAACTTAAGACCGAAACTTATTATCACAGTCTTAATGGAAATACAACCCGGACAAGTAGGGGCAATGCAAAAGATATTTGAACACAACTTTATAATAAAAGATTTAGCTAAAAAAGACAGATTAGTAATTGCCAATTTTTAATGTTACTGAATTCCATAATATTAAAATTTTGATTATTTATTGTTTCAAAAATATGCCCGCATATTGGATGGTTGAAGTATTCTTAAAAACCCTTAGTTCAGTATACTAGTATACTGAACTAGGAAATGTTTTATTATAAAATTACAAAGGTCTAATTAAATAAAAATTAGTGATTATAAAAAATTAAAGAACTTGCTTTGTAGCAAGTCCTTTTTTAGGAACAAATAAATTAAGGCAAGTCTTCCGGAATGTACTTATCACGAGCCAAATTAAATAAAAAATCTGGTTGTGGTAAAGTCTCAGGCACATAGTGTCCAATCATAAACAATGGCGGAGCATCGCAACTAACTGGCACCCAACCAGAACTAGACCCGCAATTACCAGATGACAAAAGATTTTCCGAACCAAAAGCTAAAACAGACGACAATAAATGATCAGGTGTCCCAGAAAGCGAGCCACCGTAAAACCATTCTTCACGACCATCTAAATACACTTTGTGGCATAAATCCATAGACAGCGTAAAATTAGTAGTGTCAGGATCAACTTCACCAGCATAAGCGTCAACTTCTAGATAAGCCTGATAACCATGTTCCAAACAATAATCCACAATTTTTTTTCGGAGAGCATCGTTACTTAAACCAGTATCACTCTTAATAACCAAATGCGAAATTCTAGCTTCTGGTAAAACCGTCCTGGTGTAAGTACTAACGGCCAAAAACTCTTCAGCCCGACAATGGCCGTTAGAAAACTGCTCTAAACGAAAGGCGGAATTTCTAGATAACAAGAAATTTTTAACCACGCCGTGATCAATTAAAATGGTTTTTTGAGCACGGATACCTTCGGCGTCGAAATTATAACCACCAAGTTTAGTAATCTCTGTAGGATCCACATAAATTACCAAGTCGTTTAGAACGCTATACTTCAAACTAGATTCTGTCAGTTTTTTGCCTTGTTTACCTTTAAATAAATTGGCCTGACCGTTAACAATTAAATCCGCAGAAAATAAATGCCCAGATAAGGCTTCGTGGAACAAGACATTAGTAGCATTAGCTGATAACATCATTGGATAATCAGCGGCTTCAGCCACCGCTACTGTTGCTATATGAGCCACCTTATCTTTAATAGCCTTACCGAAATAACCTAAATCAAGCCGAGCCTCGTTTTCGTTAATATAGTATTGATTATGGCTAACTACTAGATGGAAGCGTTGCAAATTAAAACAACGAAGCTTTACAGAAGTAGCATAAAAAGTTTTACTATCTAAAATTTCTCTACCCTCAGAATCAGCCATGATTGTAATAATCTGATGCTTAGAAAAATTAACAATTACCATTTCGACACAATCTAAACGATATAGTTGGGCAGATAACTTAGAATACTCTTTTAGTAAATCCGCGCTGACAAAGTCTTGATTGAAAGAGATAATCGGACTAATAAACTTTTCTACCGGATCATCAGATTTAACATAAAAGCGACTATCACTTTTATTGGCTTGAAAATAAGCCTTGACGGCTTGAGTAATTACTTTGTGCAGCAAACTACGAATTAAAGTTTTTAAACAACCAGGGTGTAAAGAAATGTCACCAAAACAATAATCCAAACGACTAACTTTTGAACCGTTAGCAATCCAAACCCGAATCAGCATGGTAGCGTCACTATCAGGAACAACACTTTTCAAATAGCTGTTATCAAAACTAAACATCAGATCGTTATGACAAATAATACTGAAAGAGATATCTTTAATATGATACTCCTGATCTTCACCGTCGCTGTTTTCCATCTTACAAATTACCGCTTTGGCATACGTGACCTCCTCCACTAATACCTGGAGTGTTTGTTTATAATCGACATACATGACAACCTCCGAGAAATTGAATAATTTATTTTAAAGAACAATGTCCATATTTATGCATAGATTTTCGATTTTGTAAATAAACTTAAAAAACGACAAAAAAATACAAACCTAGTATAAGTTTGTATTTCCCATATAAGCTAACTTGTAAGATATATCAATTGTTTTAGAGGTTTATGTATGGACAAAGATAAATCACATTATTATTTCTTCTTGGCTGAGACTTTCTTTTCAGCGGCTGGAGTGGCGGTAGTGTCTGGAGTTTTACCAGCTGGAGCTTTACCAGCTGGAGCTTTACCAACCGGAGCTTCAGCACCAGCAGCAGCAGCCTTAGCCTTACGAGAAGCCATGACAGAATAAACGGCATCCCGAGCAGCATTTTTAAAAATAACGCCGGTCGGTAAAACTAAATCTTCGACGCGAATAACATCATGCAAATGATCCAATTTAGAAATATCAACTTCAATAGCGCTGACCAAGTCTTTTGGTAAACACTCAATTTTGATTTTATGTAAGTTAGAGACTAAGGTCCCTCCCAAAGTAGCAATGGCATTGGATTTTCCAACTGGTTTTAAAATTGCTTCTACGATAACTTTAACGTTTTCGTTAATTTGATAAAAATCAACGTGCAACAAAAAACCTTTCAAGTGATCACGTTGAATAGCTTTAATAATAACCGGTAAAGTTTCATTACTAAATTGTAAGTCTAACAAGGTGGCTTGGCCACCAGCAACTAAAGCTTTTTCTACTTGCTCAACACTAACTGCTAGATGACGATTAGTAATGCCTTTACCATAAACTTCAGCCGGCACAAACAAACCGTGGCCAGCTCTAGTTTCTGATAAGCGCTCCCGACCAACCGCTTCAATTTTAGTTCTTTCCATATTGTTTCCTGATTTAATAATTTTTCAATTTAGATCGCGCAATAATGCTTTGTGCGATACCGAACAACAAAAGGTTGACAGATAGAGAACTGCCACCATAACTCAAAAAAGGCAATGTAATACCGACCACCGGTAACAGCCCCAAGTTCATTCCTATATTAATAAACATTTGTAAAAAAATCAAGACTCCAAAGCCTAATAAAAAAAATATACCGAAATTATCCTTAATCTTAGGTAAATTTGCTATAATTCTCCAAAAAATCAATACGAAACAACTAATAACAGCCATAACACCAAGAAAACCTAATTCCTCGGCAATAACCGCGAATATAAAATCATTTTTAGCTTCTGGCAAAAATCTTAGCTGTGATTGTGAGCCATAACCAAGCCCCCTACCTAAACTTTGTCCAGAACCGACAGCAATAATAGCTTGATTAACATTATAATTACTGGTTAAAGAACCGCTTCGATTTAAAAAAACACCTACTATACGATCCTTCTGATAAGCGGCCAAAAGAGGCCAACTAAAAACAGAAGTGAAGATAGCAATACTGGCAAGAATTATAACAAATTTTCTAGGCCAACCAGCTAAAATCAATAACAATAACCAAATGGAACCAAGGATGGCAGCCGAACCTAAATCAGGCTGGAACATAACCAAAATAATTGGGCCTAAAGCCAGAAGAGCTGAAAGGCAAAGAGTCCTGAAAGGCTGACGAACGGGATTGGCTTTAGAAAAATAACGGGCGAGAATAATGATCAAACTAACCTTAGCTAATTCCACTGGCTGAAAATTACCAAACCCAAACTCAAACCAACCCTTAGTGTTATTAATTGTAGAACCAAACAACAAAACAATAGCCAACAACAACAAAGATAAAAAGTAAAAATAAACCCCAAAGCTATACCAAAAATAGTAATCTAACCAAATTACCACAGCAACCATCACTAAACCGAGTAATAAAACCGTTAACTGTTTTTCAAATAAGCGACCACTTTGTCCAACATCCATACTGTACAATTCGGATAAACCGAGGATTGACAATAAAACTACCGGTAACAACATTAACCAGTCTAAATGCTTAAAAATATTGAAGACTCGTAGGGCCATAGTATAAAAAATTACAAAATAAATTTTAGTTTTTAGTTTTGTAATTTTTAAATAAACAAAATAAATTTTTCAAAAAATTAAAACATTCGTTTGCGATTGAAAATTGGAAATTAGAAATCAGAAACTTGCCTTAGTATCCCGACTTATACTCTGAACTATTAATAATATTGATATCTGGCACAATGTCAATGCGATTAACAGTTGATAATGATCCTAAAATACTTAAAGTGATGTTTTTCTTTTCTTTAGACATGAAATCACTAACAATATAATTATCCACAGCTAAAAGATTATTACCTTGATACAGCATAATATTAAATTTAGCTTGACGATAATTAAAAGCGGTTTGATTTATTAAACTAAAGCTCAGACGATTGATTGGCAACTTTTCAGTCAAACCGGTTTGTGTATACGGTGTAAAAATTTTGTCTTGAACCAAAAATTTAAGATGGTCTTCTTTAAACGTTGGCCAATCTGGCATATCCCTTGCCTTAAAACGATCTGGACCAACGCGTTCCAAAACTAAGGCGCCATTACTCGGAGTCGAAGGCAAAGTTTGTCCCACGGAAATTAAAGTTTTTGTTTCGCCTGGAAAAACAAAACTACTTTGACGCTCAGTTGGCACACCATCTATCAAAAAGTAGTAATCAAAAGTAGCCCAAATATCTTGATTGGGATTAATAACCTGACCAGCTAAATCATAACGATCTTGACCGATTGGCAAAGCTTTAATAAAAACTTTTTGTAAATCGGTCCAACCTTGCAATTGGCGTGGAGCAGTCACTAAGGCCTCAGATAAAGCCAATTCATTTTCTCTATCCTGCCGAACGCCTACCAACAAATAATAAGTAAAATAATAAAGACAGAAAGACCAAAGAACAGCGGCAAATAAAGCCAAAAACCAAACTGTCAACAAAAATAAAAATTTTTTGTGCTCCATATACCACAAACTCAAATCAAGAAAACGAGTGGATACACCGCTAACATCAACAAAATCCTTGACTTGACGATCTAAATTTATACCAGCCCTTAGCTCTTCAGTGTTGGGTGGTGGTGTTGTATTATAATTATCTTGAAACTTGGACATATTATTTTTTAATCTCTGAAAAATTAAACACTGGTCCAGCAACCAGGACTAAGCGTCCTTGTTGTTTTTGCAAGGAAACTAGTAACTTAAAACCGTCTAAACTTTTCTGTATCTTCCAAGAATGTTTACCATCTGGCTCGTTAAAAATAACTGAGGTGTTCTTATTAGACAACTTGGATACATAATTTTTACCAACAAACTCATTTAAAAAGACCCAATCGGTTAACAAAAATTCTTCATTGTTTAATTGCTTGACTACCAAAGAGTGAATAGTTTCAAAATCATTAACCAATTCGACAAAGTCGTCATTATTTTCTTTAACCAATCCGAGCTCCACAAAAGTCTTAAAAATCATTTGACTATCCACAGCCAACTCGCTAACTAAAGCTAAGTTAGGCTCAACATAATGATATTTAACTAAAGTCTCTAGAGTGGATAAATGCTCGCTAGTCGTAAAAGACTGTTCCCAGGTGTCTAGTGGTAATTTAGCGTTTAAATTAGAGCTAACAGAGGTGTTTAATAATTGATTGGTCCAGGGGCTGCCTAAGGTGTAGGTCAAAGTGGCCTCCTTACGACTATTCAACATTTTACGATTAATATCTAAAGTGGTCCAAAAAAGGTTGCTGTGCCAATCTTGATCATTAAAACCAGCAAAGTGTCTGCGTAAGACAGAAACTTGATTATTATAATCGTTATAGTTAGTGTTGATCGCAAAATATTGACTGGTAATTGGTTCATCGAACAATGGATTAATTAAGTCTAAAGAAATGGCTAGACAACGATTTAAAACACCCATCTTAATCGAACAGCCCGTGTTCAAGTTTACGTAAGATTTAGTTCGATCATAATTTATAAAATCTCCGGCGGCGTCAAAAGTTAGTTTGTCATAAATAAAAGTTTCTGGACTAAATTTTTCTTGTAAAATTCGCATACCTGACAACTGTTTGCCGGTTTCAAGCTGACGATTTAAACCGCCTTGAGCTGGATCGAAATCTGTGAAGGCTACGGCATCACGATATTTAAGTAAATCAGTGTCAAACGCAGGATTGGATTTATCAAAAACTTCTTCCACTGTTTTATCATTAAATAAAGCTTTAAAAGTTCGATCATAGTCCAAGTAAGTTAACTCGTTGCGCAAACTATTAAAAAAGGACATAGCTTTATAAACACGTGCCCAACGATTTTTCCAAACTTGGTTAACACTTAAGTCTCTAGCTATTAGAGTGGCAGCGGTTAAATTAACAGTCCAATCCTCCTTATCCAAAAGACAAGATGGACATGCTTCATTTTTGAAAAATAGAGGAAACAGCGAAGTAGTGAAACGGCTAGCTAAATAAAAATTGTTTAGATGAGCATTATGACGATATTCATCAGGCACGCTAAAATCTGAATAATCACGATCATATAGCAAAGCTGGTGATTTAATTAATTTAGTGTTCCTGTTGTTTTTAGCTATTAAATCCAGCTCTTTTTGGACTGAAGGATCTAAATAATCAGGTGCTGTAAATCGATAATGATCTGCCTCCACTCCCGTAAAAAGACCAGGGCCAGAAATAGCCGTGACAGATTCTTTGGAGCTACGTAAAATTTGTCCAGCTTTTGGCTTTAAAAGCTCTAAATTCATAGCAAAATAAACAGCCTCTAAACGCATGGCTTCTAAGAGCGGGTCATTAGAAACCCCTATCACAGCATAACGATCACGATAACGCTTATCTGCCAAAGTAAATAATTCTTTATTTAAATCCCAAAAATCTCGATAAAAAATATCAGCTTCAGCTTGTTTATAAATAGTTTTTATTCTGTTCTGCCAAGAATACATCATAAAATCAGCTGTTACTAAGAACGGAACATTACGCTTATTTAGCTCTTGGTAGGCTTGTAAAAAATCTTTAGAGTCTTTACCGAAGGGATTATCGATTACACCAAAGCCTTGGTTGTTAATATTATCAACAATCTTGTCTAAATCAATTTGGCGAGTAAAGGGGTAGTAATTAGCAGCGTCAGATTTAATATTAACTGGTAAACTTAAGGGTTCAATTTTAGAGACAATAGTTTCAACTTTAGGTACATAAAAATTTACAAAAAAAACATTCTCACCCTGAACACTGCTGGTTGAGACCGTGTTACCGCTTGATAAATGACTATCACCTAGAGATTTAAGCGAGGTACCATCTTCAACTACACGATTAACAACAGGAATGTTTTGAGGTTTTTGAAGTAATAAAATACCAACAACAATCATAGAGATAGCTGATAAACCGGCCACAATCCAGACACCTAAGCGAAACTTGGGGTTATTAAAGTCAAAAAGAAGCTGGCCGTCGCCAGGCGTCAGTTGAGATGGTGTCTTTTGATTGATAAACATAGCTTTTATATTATAGCATATCGCCAAATTGTCGCCAAGACCAAATAAAAAAGGCTTTCTTGTGAAAAGTCTTTTTAATTGCGTAAAAAGTATCACTAAATTCGCATAATTATTTTGCGTTATAAAGCTGGTTAATCTCAAAAATGTCTAAAGCTCTGTTGTAAATTCTAACATCTCTTATGTCTCCGAATAATCTCAGATCTGCATTATAATTACCTATTTTTAAAGAGTTAGTGCTGTGCGTGATAGCTCCACTACCAGAAGTAGTGCCAAAATATACTCCGTTAATATAAAGAGTGTTACCTACTCCTGGTTTATAAACCCCGACATAATGATACCAGGTATCAAGACTTAAAGCCTGTCCCAAAGGAGAATCACAACAGCCAGAGATTCTAAAATAAGGCCTATTTGTTGTTGCACTTATCTCGACAGACCAACCTTCCATTTTGTAAAAAATATCTGTCTAAGACCAGGGCTCCATTCATTGATTTTAAAAAATAAAGAAACGGTTATTTCTTCTGGCTTTAGACTAACCGACTCAGGCACTGTAATGACCTGAGTCGTGCCATTAAAATTATAAGCTCCATTAGGCTCGCCTAATATTCCATTAGTCAAAGTGGCACCCGAGATAATGCCATCATTACCATTACCACTGGAGTCAAGAATTTTATTATCAGACGTGTATAAATCATTCATCATCCACCAAGCAACCAGACCATTGGTTGGACCATAATCCCTACTTATTCCACCTTTTTCAAATTTTCTAGAACCTGCGGAGGCTGAGCCCGCACTATTAGCTAAACAACCAATTAAAGAATAATTATCGCCATTACTTTTGTATTGATATTCTAAATTGGCACAAGCTCCCTCGGCCCGAGGTGTCGGATTATTAGGCACTTTGGCCATATAAGTTTTAGTACCGTCCTGAGAAGTAAGCGGTTGGCCAGGTGTAATGAGATTAGGGTAAGCTGTGTAATCAGCATAATACATCTCTAGAGCAGTAGAGATTTGTTTGAGATCGCTAATACGCTTGGCATCACGGGCTCTCGTGCGAGCACCATTAACAGCCACTGTCGCTAAAGTAGCCAAGACGCCAATAATGACGATGACAACTAATAATTCAATCAGAGTAAAGCCTTTTTTCATATATTGTTATTTTATCATACAACCGGCACCCTCCGCAACAACAAGTCATGTTTCAGCTTATTCTTAGCAAAAAAAAATAACACCCCAGGGCTTGTATTTTTATTGGTTAATTGCTAAAATGAGTAAGTTAAAAGAAGATAAATCATCTCAAAACCCCTTATATGGCTAAAGAAGAAAAAAAACAAGACGATTACGGCGCAGCCGCCATTACCGTTTTAGAAGGCTTAGATCCTGTTCGCAAACGTCCCGGCATGTATATCGGTAGCACTTCCACCACCGGCCTGCACCACTTAGTTTGGGAGGTTGTGGACAACTGCATTGATGAAGCTATGGCTGGCTATGCTGACACCATTGATGTTGCTATGCTACCTGATGGCTATATTTCCGTTATTGATAATGGTCGTGGTATTCCAGTTGACATCCATCCAACCGCCAAAGTTTCGGCCCTGGAGCTTGTCTTAACTAAGTTACACGCCGGCGGTAAATTCGGAGGCTCGGGCTATAAAGTTTCTGGCGGTTTACATGGCGTTGGCGTCAGTGTGGTTAACGCTTTATCTGAACACTTAATTGCTGAAGTGAAGCGTGATAATCAACTTTGGAGACAGGAATATAAACGTGGCATCCCTCAAGGCAAAGTTAAAGCTGTTGGCACCGCCAAAGGCACCGGCACGACAATTACTTTCAAGGCCGATGACACTATTTTTGAAGATGTGGAATATTCTTGGGGTAAAATCCTAGATCGTTTGCGTCAGCAAGCTTATTTAACCAAAGGTATTCATTTGAAAATTAGCGACGAGCGCAAAGGTCACCGAGCTAAACAATATCATTTTTATTTTGACGGCGGTATCAAGACCTATATTCGTGCCATGGATCGTAATCTGGAAGTTAAAAACGAAACGGTTTTTTATGTTGATAAAGAAATTGATAACAATCGTGTGGAAGTGGCAATGCAATACAATGACGGCTATAACGAAACCGTCATGTGTTTTGCCAATAACATTATCAACCCCGAAGGCGGTTCCCATTTAGCCGGTTTTCGCTCGGCTTTAACTCGTGGCTTAAATAATTATGCTCGTGCTAAGGGCTTACTTAAAGAAAAAGATCAAAACTTAACTGGTGATGACACCCGAGAAGGCTTAACCGCCATTATCAGCGTCAAACTCCCCGACCCACAATTTGAAGGCCAGACCAAAGGTAAACTAGGTAACGCTGAAATGAAAACTTATGTTGAACAAATTTTTGGCGACGCTTTAAACACCTTCTTGGAAGAAAATCCTAAAGACGCAGCAGCTATTGTTGGTAAATGCTGTTTATCAGCTTTAGCGCGTATTGCCGCCCGTACCGCCCGTACCGCCATTTTGCGTAAGGGAGCCTTGGAGGGCATGACCTTACCAGGCAAATTATCAGACTGCTCTAGTCGCCACCCAGAAGAATGCGAATTGTATATTGTTGAGGGAGATTCCGCTGGGGGCTCAGCTAAACAAGGTAGAGATCGACGTTTTCAAGCTATATTACCTTTGCGTGGTAAAATCTTAAATGTGGAACGAACTCGTTTTGACAAAATGCTCGCTAATAACGAAGTCAAAAACTTAGTGATTGCCATGGGCATGAACATTGGTGAACAGCTAGATCTAGAAAAATTGCGTTATCATCGTATTATTATCATGACCGATGCTGATGTGGACGGAGCGCATATCCGCACGCTGCTTTTAACCTTGTTCTATCGCCACTTCCCAGATTTAATCCAACGAGGACATTTGTATATTGCTCAACCACCGTTGTATCAAATTAAAAAAGGCACCAGCGCCAGCTATGCTTTTTCTGACGAAGAAAAAGACGCTCAATTGAAAAAGTTAGGTGTTTTACCAGAAGATACTGCCACCGATGAAGATGAAGAAGAAGAGGAAGGCATGGAAGAAGAGGTGGAAGATAACAAAAACAAAAAAGCTAAAAAGGTTAGTAGCAGAGTACACATTCAACGCTACAAAGGTTTGGGCGAAATGAATCCTGAACAACTGTGGGAAACTACTATGAATCCAGCGGGACGTTTAATGAAAAGAGTTAATGCTGAAGACGCCGCTAAAGCTAATGAGACTTTTGAAATGCTGATGGGCGATGATGTAGCCGCTCGTAAACACTTTATTCAAACTCATGCTAAGTATGTGAAGAATCTAGACATTTAATTCGCTTATTTAAAAAAAGTTCCGCTAGACAGCGGAACTTTTTTGATAGTCAAAATGATTATTCACACCTAGTCTTAATTTCTAGATTAATCTCATAAACATAATAGTTGAATGGAATCAAGTAATCTTTTTACTGAAATAAAACCCAACTAGCTATTACAAAAGCACTAAATTATGACACAACACTACTATAAACACTAACCAATTTCAAACCAATCTTTTTTACCAACACGAATAGCTGAACCGCTTTTCGGGAGTAATTTACCGTCATCCGTAGGTTGATTATTATAATACACAGCCTTATCACTAAACAACTGACGAATCTGGGTGTTACTACGCTGGCCATTATAAAACTTGACTACGGCAGTAAACAAATCTTCGCTAGCAAGTAGCTCCACTTTTGGCAAATCAGCTGGAGCAGTTTTTTCCGACACCGCCAAGCGAAAATGTTCGGCGGCTGCGGTTGCACTTTCAGCTCCACAAAATAAAGCAACAAGCTCTATCGCTAATTCTAATTTTAAATTTTTAGGGTTTTCACCGTTAGCGAGCCGTTCTTTAACTTCGTTTATTTTAGCCATTGGGGATGTAGTCGCTAACTCCCAAGCCGGTAAAATCACGCCGTCCGACCAACTCATCACCGCCCCATAAATATCATTAGCCGAAGCATCCAAGAAGACAGCGTTGCCAGCGGTCTTACCCATCTTATTGCCATCAGCATCAGCTAATAACTTCATAGTCATAACACACTTTTCTTTGTTAAGTATATTCTTAGACAAATCGCGACCACAAAGCATATTAAACATTTGATCATTACCACCTATTTCTAAATCTACTTCCATAGCTACACTATCATAGCCTTGAGCTAGTGGATATAAAAATTCGTGCATGAAAATTGGCTTCTCTTCAGCTATCCGCTTTTGAAACATATCACGAGCTAACATCTGTCCGACAGTAAAATTAGTGGCAATACTAATTAAATCTTTAAAGGTTAGTTTGTCTTGCCACTCACTATTATACTTTACTTGCGCAGGATTATCTCCGCTAAAATCTAAATAATGTCCAGCTTGTTCTTGATAGCTTTTAGCATTAGCTAAAACTTCTTCGCGAGTAAGCTGTTTTCTGGTAGCACTTTTATCAGTTGGGTCGCCAATCATACCAGTAAAATCCCCGACCAAAAAAATAATTTCATGCCCAAGCTCTTGAAATTGCCGAAGTTTATTAATTAAAATTGCATTACCAATGTGTAAGGAAGTGGCCGAAGGGTCAAAACCGCAATATAAACGTAAGCGTTTGCCTGAAGCCAAAGCTGTTTCTAAGACTTCACGTTTTGGGAAAATTTGCTCCACTCCACGTGTTAAAATCTCTTCAATTAATTGAGGATTAGTATTAACCATATGTTTTATTTATGTGTAAAGCGTAAGATATTTTAGGCTTTTTGTCCACTTAACTGACTATTTCTATAGAACCAACAAAATCTCTCTGAATAGCTTCTTGTAAGCTTTGGCTAATGTTAACTTTTAATTCTGATTTAATAATTTTTGAGGTATCCCCAACCATTACTTTTAAATAGGCTGATTGTTCTCCTGGATTATTCATCAAAAGCGACCGAAGACGCATAAATAATTCAGTAGGCGGATTATCTTGCTTGACTACTAAACGCAGAGGATTGGCTGGTGGCGCTGGCGGTGATGACGGTGAGCTTGGTGGGCGATGTTCTTCTACTTTAGGATGCCAACGCTTGACTTCTGGCCTTTGACGAAAGGCTGCTACTGAACCAGCAATATTGGTAGGGTCCATAGCAATAGCAAATTCAGCCAAAACTTTAGTCTCGCCATCTTTATCTGATAAAGTTCCAGCCACTAAGATAACCTGACCTGCTTGCCAAATAGCTGAAGTAGTTTGATGTAACTTAGGAAAAACTAAAACCTCTAAATTATCACTACCATCTTCCAATTTAACAAACAACATCGTTTCATGTTTTTTGGTTAAGATTTTTTTGATAGAAATTACCACACCCGCCAGATTAACTTCAGTTTCGGAATGTAACCGTTTTACTTGTGTTAAAGGCTTGGCTAAACCAGCCAAGGCTTTGCGATACAGTGAATAGGGATGTTCACTAACATACAAACCTAAGAGTTCTTTTTCCCAAGTTAAAATCATAGACATGGGTACAGACGGAGCTGATTGTAACACAAATTTTAATTCTGCTTCTTCGGGGCCAAGCGTTCCAAACAAAGAAACTTGAGAGTCCTCTTTTCGTTTATTAAGCTGTCGATAAAAATTAAGCATAGCCTCCAAATTACCAAGTAATTGTCCGCGCTCACCCCAAGCATCTAAAGCTCCACTTTTAATCAAACTCTCTAAAGATTTTTTATTTAAATCTTTATGTTGAATGCGAGACAAAAAATCTGTTAAATCTTGATAAGGGCCGTTGGCCTTTCTTTCGGCAATAATCGCTTCAGCAATATGTTCGCCAACATTTTTAATAGCCTTTAAGCCAAAACGGATTAAACGACTCTGTCCGCCAGTTACTACAGAAAAACCGGCAAAAGACTGATTAATATCCGGTTGCTTAACAGCAATGCCCATTTGACGACATTCTTCAATTTCAATTGCCACGCGATCACTATCTCCTTGATCACTGGTTAGGAGTGCGGCCATAAACTCTGTGGGCCAATTAGCCTTTAGGTAGGCCGTTTGATAAGCCACCAAGGCATAGCATGCGGCGTGTGATCGATTAAAACCATAACCAGCGAACGGTTCAATAAAAGAGAATATCTTAATAGCCAGTTCACTTGGAATGCCATTCTTAACACAACCGTCAATAAACTTAGACTTTTGTTCTTCTAATAATTTAACAATTTTTTTACCCATGGCTTTTCTAAGTACATCGGCACCGCCCATAGTAAAGCCAGCTAAATCGCGAGCCATTTGCATGACCTGCTCCTGATAAATTGCCACACCGTAAGTTTTACTTAAAATTGGTTCTAGTTTTGGGTGTAGATATTCTAATTGCTTAATGCCGTGCTTACCTGAAATATAATCAGGAATCCATTCCATAGGACCTGGGCGATACAGAGCCACCATAGCAATAATATCTTCTAATTCGGTGGGTTTTAACTCACGCAAATAGCGTTTCATTCCTGAAGATTCAAATTGAAAGACACCAGTGGTTTCACCTTGCCGAAATAATTCAAAAACAGCCTGGTCATCCAAAGGAATATTATCAATATCCACCTCCAAGTTTTGAGTCTGCTTAATAATGTTAATAGCTGATTCGATAATGGTTAAGTTTTTTAAACCCAGAAAGTCCATCTTTAAAAGACCAAGCTCCTCGATTGGATGTAAGCTATATTGACTAACTAAACTCGAATTGCTGCCAGCCACATACTGCACTGGAACATTATCAGTTAAAGGATCTTTGGTAATTAAAATACCGCAAGCGTGCACTGAAGCATGTCTAGCTACGCCTTCTAATTTTTTAGCAAAGTCAATAATTCGCTTAGCATCCGGTTCTTGATAAAGTGCCTTGAATTCAGGCACATCACTTAAGGCACCTGAAATTTTAGTGAACATTGGAATAGTCTTGGAAATCTTGTCGCAATATTCATAAGGGTAATCCAAAACTCGACCAACATCACGCACGGCAGCGCGCGCTGCCATGGTTCCAAAAGTGATAATCTGAGCCACGTGATCAAAGCCATATTTATCTTGAACATACTTAATCACCTCGTCACGCCGAGCATCAGAAAAATCCGTATCAATATCAGGCATAGAGATGCGTTCCGGATTTAAAAAACGTTCGAACAATAAATCGTATTTAATTGGACAGAGATTAGTGATACCGATTAAAAAACAAACGATGGATCCAGCGGCGCTACCTCTGCCTGGACCTACAGCGATTTTGCTACGCTTAGCCCAGTTAATAAAATCAGCAACGATTAAAAAATAGCTAGGCCAACCCATTTTAGTGACCACCGCTAACTCATAATCTAAACGATCTTGATAAACTTTATCTAACTCATCATAAGTTTTTCCATAGCGTGTTACCAAGCCTTCTAAACAAAGCTTTCGCAAATAACTGTTACCATCATGACCATCCGGAACAGCAAAATGCGGTAATTGCACCTGACCTAACGCAATCTCTACCGAACAACTATCAGCGATTAACTCGGTGTTGCTAATGGCTTCAGGAATATCCTTAAAAGATTCAATCATTGCCTCTCCTGACCGTAAAGAATAGTCCCCCCCAAGCATAGACATGCGATTGGTTGAAGTTTTTTTTGCTTTGTTTTGTAAACACAGTAAAATATCTTGAGCTTCATCGTCGTCTTTACGAGGATAATGAGAATCATTAGTGGCAATCAACGGAACTCCTAATTCTTTACTAATAGCGATTAATTCGCGATTTACTTCACCTTGTAATGGTAAGTCGGAATGATCTTGAATTTCTAGATAATAATTACCGGGACCAAAAAGTTCTGAATAATCTCGAACCCGCTGTCTGGCTTCAGTAGTTTTGCCTTTGGTAATTAAACGAGCAATTTCACCACCCAAACAAGCACTGGCAGCTATCAGCCCTTCGTGGTGTAAGGTTAGTAATTCCCAATCGATACGTGGTTTATAATAAAAACCTTCAGTTTGAGCCAGTGAAGCTAGTTTTAATAAGTTTTGATAGCCTTGATTATTTTTAGCTAGAAGAATGAGATGTGAGCTGGTTTTTTCACCTTTAGCGTAAGTGCGATTATGTCTAGAGTCTGGCGCTACATAAGCCTCAAAACCAATAATTGGCTTAATACCCGCTTTTACCGCCTTTTGATAAAACTCGATAACTCCATACATGACGCCATGATCAGTTAAAGCGATGGCCTTAGCTCCGTCACGTTTAGCGAAATCTATGATAGCGTCAATACTAGACAAACCGTCTAGCAAAGAATAGTGACTATGTACATGGAGGTGGATAAAAGACATAAAGACGAGCAATTTTTAATAGCTTAAACTGCCACTATCTTAACATGTTTAATAACCTTCGCCAACTTAACAAATAGTCAAAAGTGTGTTGTAAAAATAGAATCAATTTAACTAAACAAAACTCGCTTAGTGCGAGTTTTGTTGTTTTAGTTTGTCTATTTCTTCTCTGGCAACCACCCGATCATCCCAAGGTATTTTTTTACCATTAGCAACACAGATGGCTTGCTCATTACCTTTACCTGTAATTAAAACAATATCACCAAAATCTGCCAGAACTAGAGCACGGGCGATTGCCTCTCTGCGATCATGAATTTTAAATAAATTTTCACCCAAAATTTTACCAGCCTTCTCGGCCCCAAGAGCTACTTGATCAATAATAATTGTTGGGTCATCATCATAAGGATCTTCATTGGTGACAATGACCACATCGGCTTGTTCTCCAGCTAAATGCCCTAAAATTGGTCGTCTAGAAACATCGCGACCTCCACCAGCTGAACCTAAGATGTGAATAATTCTATTATGTGGCAAAAGCAATAAAGTCTCGTATAGTCTAGAAACAGCGTGTGGTTCGAAAGCGTAATCCACAATCACGCCAAAATTAAGCTTGGTTTCTAACATTTCTAGTCGCCCTGGAACTCCAGAGACGCTTTCCAAACCTTGCTTAATAGTAGCTAAAGGCAAACCTAAAGCTAAACCAACGGAAACAGCGGTCATAGCGTTATTGACATTAAAAGCTCCAATGAGATGGAGATGAAAGCGTTCGTTAGTACAAACACCACCTTGGCAAATGGTGAAAGAAGTACCGTCAGCCGCTACCGAAATATTAGTGGCTACAGCTTCATGAAAATTATGATCTTTGTCTTCATTAGGATTAAGTTTAACATCAACAGCATTAGGCACTAGACGATATTGCCATTTGGTTTCGGCCCAAAAAGACAAGAAATAATCCTTATGTTCGTCGTCACCATTTACAATAACGGTTTTGCGTACCCGATTCAAAGCTAGTTTTTTTAAACCAGCTTCCACTCGCTGAACACCAAAATGTTGATTAGCGTATTTAGTTCGACAATCTTTAAGGTGAGCAAAAAGCATGCCCTTAGCCTCTCTATATTTTTCAAAACTACCGTGCGATTCAATGTGTTCTGGATATAAACCTGTGCAAATAATTAAATCATAGTTAATAAACCGATGACGATATTGAATAATGCCTTCGGAAGATGTTTCTACCACCGCAAAACGACAACCATTTTTAACCATTTTAGCGAGTATCTGATAGGTAAACAAACGACCAACCATGGTCATTTTTTTGTTATTGAGCCACTCTTTTTCACCATCATTAAACATGGCCGTGGAAGTAAAACCAGTTTTATATCCAGCGGCATTTAACATTTTGGCAATCAAGTAAACACTAGTAGTTTTACCAGTGGTGCCAGTGACACCAATAACAATCAATTTATTACTAGGAGCATGATATAATAAATTAGCAAATAAACCCCAAGAAAAATGGTATAAAGGTCCAAGCAAGCTCCAAACTTTTTTAGGGATAATTCTTTTAATCTTAGTAATATTCATTATTTTAAATAGGTAATAAACGTCTAAACTGACGTAAGACTCTATATATCCTATAGTAAAAGCTAGAAATCGGCAAATCAAGGGTTCCTGGGTAACTAAACAGCTGCCCCCCAAAACCTTGCTTGAAACGAGTAACTCCAGGCCATTTTTTTTCATCAACGCCAAACCAATCATAAACCTTAGCTCCCTGTTCACGGTAATGGCGCATGACCTCCCAGTGTAACAAATAAGGGGCCATTAAGTGGCGGTAAAGGTGATTAGAGGCACCATGAATATAAGAAGCTTTAACCCCTGTTTTATTAAAAAGACCGGCAGCTATCGCCTGACCAGAGAATTCAACTAAAAACAAATCTATCCAACCTTTTCCTAATTCTAAGATTTTTTTATAATGCTCTTTGGAGTGAATGGCAAAGCCGTCACGATCACTCGTCCCAGATAATAATTTCCACCAAACTTCCAAATCATCTATGCCACCCTGACGAAAGACTAAAGATTTTTTCTGAGCCAAGCGAATATTATAACGAGTCTTAGGATGCATACCCTTAATTAAGGTGTCATCATCTACTAGATTAGTCAACCAAGTTAGCGAGGGTTCTAGATTTAAACTAAAAATTAAACGTTTGTCAGGCGACCATTTCTCGACAGCTAGCGAAGGCTCTAGACGCCAAAACCAACAGCCTCTTTGTTTAGCTTGTTTGGTTACAGCCTCTGATAATAATTGCCAGGTGGTTTGTAAAACTGACGCCGATAAAGTTTCAGCAAAGACTGGACCTCGTGGAGAAAACAAATATTTAACACCTAAGGTAGCCTTGTTTAACCATTGTACGCCAGCCAATAAATTGCCATCAGCATCAACGACGGCTAAATAATTATCAATATCTGGGCTAAAAATATTAGACCAACGCCTATCTTGTAAAAACTCCGGAGACACACTGTTCGCCACAAAGTTATTCCAATCACTTGTTTTTGGAGTAATTATTTTCATAGATATTGTAAGGCTTGACGCAAACGATCACTAGGCGAGGCATTAACCTCAGTTTTTTGTAAAGCGTTTCTAGCTTCAATCGCACTATAACCCAAGCCCATTAAAGCCTCAAGTTCTTCACTACCAGCTACTACGCCACCGACGCTATCATAGATAACGTCCATTTTATTTTTTAACTCCACAATCAAACGCTCGGCGGTTTTTTTACCAATGCCAGAGACCTTAACTAAAGGGACGCTATCGCCACTGGCAATAGCAGACTTTAAGTCATTCATACGGGCGCTGGATAAAATATTTAAACCCGAGCGTGGTCCAACACCAGAAACGGAAATAAGTAATTCAAAAAATTCTAATTCTTCTAGTTTGGCAAAGCCGTATAAAGCCACACCATCCTCTTTGACTTGATGGTATAAATAAATCTCAGCCTCTTCACCGATAGCTAGAGTAGAGCTTAAATCGGTGCCAATATTTATTTTATAACCCAAACCAGCCGTGAGGACAATCACAAATCCCAAGCGTTTTTCAATAATTTTTCCTTTGATAAAAGCTAACATAATTGGTCACTTGAATATAATTTTTAAACCACCCGAGTGATTTTTAGTATTTTGTTTAGAAAATTAAAGAATTATTTAGAAATTTGAAATTAAAAATTTTAAATTTATTTTACCTATCTTGTCCTAAAAGTGCGGAGATGCGTTCTTCAACAGGCGGATGAGTCATAAATAGTTTAGTAAAGAAACCGACTTTATTTTTGCCTTCTTGTTTAAAAGGGCTTGTAATATATAAATGTGCAGTAGCACGATTAGCCACCTCTAAAGGCTCCTGATCAGCGGAGATTTTTTTCAAAGCATTGGCCAAGCCCTCAGGATCACGAGTTAAAAGTGCGGCTGAAGCATCGGCTAAAAATTCACGCTTCCTAGAAATTGCTAATTGAATTATTTGCGCAAATAGTGGTGCTAAAATAGCTAAGACAATAGCTAAAACAGCAATGCCGCCAGCCATTCTATTATTGTTGGAATCACGATCTCTACCCCCAAACAAAGAAATACGCCAAAACCAATCAGCTAATAAAACCACAACACCAACTAAAACTGTGACTAAAGTAGATAATAGAATATCGTGATTACCAATATGTGATAATTCATGAGCTACCACACCTTCTAATTCACGCTTTTCTAATTTACCTAAAATACCAGAAGTAAAAGCCACGGCAGCGTGTTGGCTATCGCGACCAGTAGCAAAAGCATTGGGGGCTGTATCTTTAATAATATAAATCTTAGGCATAGGCAAGCCAGCGGTGATACATAAATTTTCTACCAAACGAAATAATTCAGGAGAATCATGTTTGGTAACTTCTTTAGCTTGACTCATCGCTAAAACAATTTTATCACTATACCAATAACCAATTAACGGTTGAACAATAGCCACAATTCCAGCTATTAAAACGATGGTTGGATTATCAAAATATAGACTAAAAACATAGCCAATATAAATAACCACGAGAACGAAACCAGAAATTAAAAACCAAGTTTTACGATTATTGCTAGTAATAGCTGTATATAAAGTAGGCATAAATTAAACAGAAATAATAGGGATTTGACCAGCGACTACCATGGCTAAGGTAGATAAGTCATCACTTAAAATGTGTGGATTAAATTGGCCTTTCCAGTAAGGGTTTAAAAACCAGGTTGGTGTCGACATAACTAATTCTTCAAATTGGGCTGACCACAAACGCTCTACTCCTAAAACTAAAGCGTACGGTAAATAACTTTCAAATAGCTCTGGATTACGAACCGGTGCATTATGAATTAAACGAGAACCATCTTCATGAACAGATAAATAACGTTCGAAACCTTTAACATGTTCCATAACCTCTATCCAATGTCGGCCACCACCTGGACGCAATAAGGCCACAATGGCCACTAATACACCAGAAGACAAAAAACTAAGAGCAGAAATGGAACTAAAATTAGCATTTCTGGCCAAAAACCAGGCCAAGATTCCAAAACAAAGCCAAATAAAGGTTACTACAAATTTTTTAGCTAAAGCCCCGCTTTTAATAACAGCTTTGTCACGCAGTTGACTCTTTAAACTATCTTCTAGCTCACTGATACGTAGAGGCATCTCGCCAAGGTAGGTTGATAACAAAACCGAGTCACGATTATCAAATAACGAATCTAAAATTAATCTTTGATGTTCTGAAGACATGGGCCCGACAGCACGATGTCGGCTTAAACGATAGTCCGCACCACTTTCTGAACCGGTCAATTCAATACCAAGATAACCCTTAACCGCTAAATAAAAAATTTCAGCAGCTAGGTCATGAGGGTCTAAAGTATTTTTATACATATAGCCCATTTCTAATGGCGATAAATCATCTGGTGGAGAAAAACGCACTCCATAGCCACGCGAACGACGTGGATCATATCCCGAACGAAGCCACCACAACAGAGACGATAAGAATGATAAGAACGGCATGGCTAAAGGCCAGTTTTCTTTAGCCCAAAGTTTCAAATTAACAAACGGGCTAGGCGGCTTAATAATACCTAAGGGGAATTCGACACTTAAAATTAAACCTTCTTTAGGATAAAGAGTTTTAGGGCTAACAAAATCTAGCTGAGTTGCGCCAGTAGTAATTGTGGTTTTGGGAAAACATTTCATTAAAGCTCCCTCGGGGCCATACATACACCCTAAAGTAATTTGATCAGCTGTAAAACCTTCAATCAATTCAACCTTTGCTGTAGTGTTAATAATACCAATATTCCAGCGATTGCCTGTAACATTCCAATTGAATTCAGCCCTAGTACCTCTAACATACAAAGCGTTAAAAACACGATAAGAAACATTAAAAATCTTATAGCCACTAAAAGGTTGGCCTTTACTTTTAATAATTACTTGTAGTTCGTTGCCTTGCTTATTAAAAGCCAAATCTAGATTTTGGCCATCTTCATCAATTACAGACCAGTTTTGAAAACTAACCTGATAACTATTAACACCAGATAAATAACGCACTGGTAGAATAAACTCTATTTCATTACGTTTTAAAAGTCCAAAGTTATAGCGCCAAACTTCACTTACCAGTACTGAAGCGTCTTGATTAATCTTATAGATTGCACTAAAATCTTCCACTTGCTCATTAGCTAAAGCTCTTGGCGTGGATAACATTAAATAACAAACCACTAAAACAGCGGCCGATAATCCAATACCAAGACTAATACACTTTAGCTTCATAACCTCCTTTTAATTAAGCTTAGAATTTAACGGCCACAGGTTGTTTTTCTTCTTCAGCGGCTTCAAAAAACTTACGAACTTCAAATTTTAATTGCTTAGCCAATATGTTAGTTGGAAACACCTGAACTTTGATGTTAAAGTCTCGAACGTTACCATTGTAAAAACGACGAGAAGCTTGAATCTTATCTTCAGTATCAGTTAATTCTCGTTGTAACTCTAAAAAGTTTTGATTAGCTTTTAAATCTGGATAACTTTCAGATAAAGCGAAAATGGATTTTAAGGTAGAAGACAAAGCGTTCTCTGCGGCTAATTGTTTTCCAATATCGCCACTGTCATGAGCTGACATTGCTGAATTACGAGCCTCGATCACTTGAGTTAAGGTAGCCTGTTCGTGGGCAGCATAACCTTTAACCGTTTCCAATAAATTAGGAATTAAATCGTAACGACGTTTTAGCTGGACATCAATATCCGACCAAGCCTCATCCACTTGATTCTTAGAACGAATAAGTCCGTTGTAGATTACAACTACTGCGACTACCGCCACTGCGACCACACCTAAGACGATCCATAGTATTGTCATATTTTTTTGGCCGGCCTTCCTACCGGCGTTAATTAGTTATAACACTTCAATAGCCAACCAAAGCTCTATACCTTCGATTTTAATATTAGCAACTGGGCAGTTTTCAGGCGCTTTGGCAGTGGCTGATAATTTTTCAGTACCCGTTGACTGCTTAATAATAGTCACCTGTTGCTCTAGAAAACCAGTTAAACGTTCGTTATTTGATTGATAATAAACATTAACTCGATCTAAAACAGTTAAACCGGTATTTTTTCGAAGACCATTAATACCACGAATAAACTCACGTGCCGCACCTTCGGCTAATAATTCTTCAGTTAGTGTGGTGTCTAGCACGACATCAATTTGCCCCTCACCTGCTTCACAAATAATTTCTTTAAGATTTAATTCAGCGCGTAAAATCTCTTGATAATTTTCTGATAATTCACAATTCTTAACCGTTAGCCTACTTAAGGGTTGGCGGATTTTTAATTTAGCTCCATCACGCTGAGCAAGTCCCAACTCCGCAACTCGTCTAGCAACAACCATAGTTGATAAAACTTCGGCATCGGCTTTAATATCACTTGCCACAGGCCAGGCACACAAATGAACAGATTTACTAGTATCGGAAAAATTGTAACCCATGCTTTTTTGCCAAACTGTTTCAGAAATAAATGGTGCAAACGGCGCTAAGGCTTTAGATAATTCTACAAGCACAAAACGCAAGGTAGCACGAGCTTCAAACGAGTCGTGCAAACGGTCACGAGAACGGCGAACATACCAAGTAGATAATTCATCAATAAATTCTGTTAGCGGTCTGACCGCTTTCGGCATATTATAAGCAAACATCTGCTCGGTAACTTCTTTGAGGTTTTTTCTCCAAAGAGCTAGTACCCAAATATCTAAAATATTTTCTGATAGAGGAGTTTCCGGTTCGCCAGCAATTGTTTCATCACTGCTACCAGCGTAAAAATTATAAACATTCCAAAGAAGCATAATATTTTTACGCAAACTTTCCAACACTCCAGATTCTATAAAATTAAGATTTTCTGTCTGCATGACCGGACTAGACAACAAGTATAAACGTAAAGCATCGGCGCCATATTTATCCATTATCAAACCAGGGTCTGGATAATTAGCTAATTTTTTAGACATCTTTTTGCCGTCAGCCGCTAAAACAATACCATTAACAATCGCCTGTTTGAAAGCCGGCTTATCCATAATAGCTGTAGCTAAAATATGCAGATAATAAAACCAAGCTCTAGTTTGATCGACGCCTTCAGCAATAAAACCAGCTGGAAAATTAGCTTCAAATTTTTCTTGGTCAGAAAAAGGATAATGCCTTTGAGCATAAGGCATAGAGCCCGAATCAAACCAAGTGTCAATGACATCTGGGACACGCTTCATAACACCAGAACATTTAGTGCAGGTAATATTTATTTTGTCCAAAACGTGTTTGTGTAAATCGGTAATTTTTTGTCCTGAGCGTTGTTCTAAATCAACCACAGCACCAAAAACTTCAAGTTCACCACAATCACACTTCCAAATCGGCAAACAACTAGCCCAAAAACGCTGACGACTAATAGACCAATCGCGTGCACCACTAAGCCACTGACCAAAACGACCATCTTTAATGTGTTCCGGTGACCAGCTAATATCTTTAGCATTCGCCAAGGCCTTATCTTTAATTTTAGTAACATTAACAAACCAAGAAGAAGTGGCGTAATTTAATAATGGAGTGTCACAACGCCAACAATGCGGATAACTGTGTTCATATTTAGCCTTTGAAAATAATAGATTTTTGCCAGCCAGATATTTAACAATTTCCACATCGGTAGTCATATGATCCTGGAGAGGTTTGACTGACAAACCAGCAAAACCTTCACACTCTTGCTTGATAATACCGTCCATACCGATATGCTGAACGAAAGGTAATTTTTCTGCTTTGCCTAAATTCATATCATCTTCACCAAAAGCTGGAGCAATATGCACTACACCAGTGCCGTCTTCAGTGGTAACAAAGTCGGCCGAATAAACCTGCCAACCTCGTTCATGATTAACTAAGGTCTCATCTTTAGAATAATAAACAAATAAAGGTTGATACTTTAAACCTAATAAATCAGTGCCTTTTACTTGAATTTTAGCGCCAGCGTTTTCTGGCAAGATTGTTTCAGCTAAAGCCTGTGCGACAATTAAAAACTCGCGGTCTTTTTCTAAAATCACATAATTAATTTCAGTGCCGACAGCTAAAGCCACATTAGCAATCAAAGTCCAAGGTGTGGTCGTCCAAGCTAAAATATAAGTATTGTCATCAACTATAAAATCCCCTATTTTTTGACCAGCCAGTAATTTAAACTTAGCGGTAGCGGATAAATCTTTAATGTCTTTATAGCCTTCGGCTACTTCTGATTGGCTTAAAGTGGTTTCGCAACGGGGGCAAATATGCATGGAGCGATAGCTTTCATAAATTAAATCTTTATCCCAAAGCTGTTTAAAAACCCACCAAACCGATTCCATATAATCTATATCCATGGTTTTATAAGGTTCGTCCATATCAACCCAACGACCTAAACGATCGATTGTTTTGCGCCAATCTTCAGCGTAAGCCAAAACTTTAGAACGACAAAGTTCATTAAACTTATCAACCCCTAAAAGTTCAATATCTTTTTTACTCTTGGAGCCCATTTCTTTCTCGACGATATTTTCAATCGGCAAGCCATGGCAATCCCAACCCCATTTACGTTCTACTTTATAACCATTCATAGTCCAAAAACGTGGAACAGCATCTTTTAAGATATTACCAACCAAATGACCGTAATGAGGCGTACCAGTCGCAAAAGGTGGACCATCGTAAAAAACATAATCACCATTTTTGGCCGACCTATCAACCGATTGTTTAAAAATTTTATTGCTTTCCCAAAACTTCAAAACATTTAATTCTTGCTCGGGAAAATTGTTTTTTGAATTATCTTCTGCCATATACATAAAATAACAGCCAAAACCTTTATTTTTAGGATAATTTGACCAAAACTTGATAGTCTTATTTTATAGCATTGATAGGTAAATGTCAAAGCAACATTGACGTTTATTATAATTTAAGGTGTAATATGGTCATGTCATTCAAATTACAAGCTGATTTTAAACCAACTGGCGATCAACCCGAAGCTATTAAGAAATTAGTAGCTGGTTTGTCGTCCAAACAACAACACCAAACTCTCTTAGGCGTGACTGGATCAGGCAAAACTTTTACCATGGCTAAAATCATTGAGAGCGTCCAGCGTCCGACGCTAATTATGTCACACAATAAAACTTTAGCCGCTCAGCTTTATGGCGAATTTAAGCAATTTTTCCCTGATGCAGCCGTCCACTATTTCGTTTCCTATTACGACTATTATCAACCAGAGGCTTATATTCCGCAAACCGACACCTACATCGAAAAAGAAGCACAGATTAATGAAGAAATTGATCGTTTGCGTCACGCCGCCACTCAAGCCTTAATGACTAGGCGAGATTGTATTATTGTGGCTTCGGTAAGTTGTATTTATGGCTTAGGAGAAAAACTGACCTATGAAGAAATGTCATTAAAATACACAGTCGGGCAAATGATTAAACGCAACGCCCTCTTGCGTGATTTAGTGCGAATTCAATACGAACGCGATGACATTAGTTTTAAGCGTGGCAGTTTTCGCGTCAAAGGCGAAAATATCGATGTTCACTTAACCACCGGCGAGGAAATTATTAGCTTAAGTTTTGATGGTGATGTTTTAGATAAAATTTGGCGCTATAGAATACCAGGCGAGAAAAAAGCTTGGACCATGGAGTTTAAAAAAAATCAAGGCGAAGCTTTAGAAACTATTAAAATTATTCCGGCCAAACATTTTATGACTCCAGCTGATCAATTAGCCGAGAGTATTGAAAATATCCGAGAAGAACTAGAAGAACGGCACGCTGTTTTATTAAATCTAGGCAAGTTTGCCGAAGCACAGCGACTAAAAAGCAAGACCGAATATGATTTGGAAATGCTCGAAAACTTGGGCTACTGCAATGGCATTGAAAATTATTCCAGGCAATTAACCCTGCGTGCAGCTGGCGTAGCCCCTGATGTGCTGCTAGATTATTTGCCAGCTGATTATTTATTGTTTATAGACGAATCGCATGTCAGCATTCCGCAGATTCGTGGAATGTATGCCGGCGACCATTCACGCAAAGAAACTTTAATCGAATTTGGTTGGCGTTTACCCTCGGCTATTGATAATCGCCCACTTAATTTCAAAGAGTTTTGCGATAAAATTAATCAAGTTATTTATGTCAGCGCCACACCAAGCGAATATGAACTAACCAAATCTTCGCAAGTGGTTAAACAAATCATTCGCCCAACAGGACTATTAGACCCCTCAATCACCATTCGTCCAACCGCTAATCAGATTACTGATTTAATTAAAGAAATTAAAATTCGAACAGAGAGAGGCGAACGAACATTAGCTATTACTTTAACCAAGCGAATGGCCGAAGAGTTAGCCTCCTTCCTGGAAGAAGAAGGTATTAAGGCAACTTATTTACATTCAGAAATCGTCGCGCTGGAACGGCTAGACATTTTACGCGATTTGAAATCCGGAAAATATGATGTACTGATTGGTATTAATTTATTACGCGAGGGCTTAGACTTGCCGGAGGTATCGCTGGTCGCTATTTTAAATGCCGATCATGCGGGATTTTTACGCACTGCCACTTCGCTAATTCAAACCATGGGACGAGCGGCCAGGCACGAACACGGAGAAGTAATTATGTATGGCGACCAAATCACTCCTGCTATGAAACAAGCGATTAAAGAAACGACCGATCGGCGTATCGCTCAGATTGCTTATAATAAAAAACACGGCATTACACCGCGGTCGACTAAAAATAAACAGGCTGAGACAGCTTTTAGTAATTAAGGTTTGTGCTTATAAACAACATTATAGATTTTTATAAGTGTTGTTGTTTCTTAATTTAATACTATCAATAATCACTCCGTCAGTTTTATGAAAAATAATTCTAAAGTTTTTAGACCTTAGACGATAAAAATCGGTGTTTTTTATTTTAACAACATTTAACTTTTGATCACCGGCTATTAAACTTTGGATAACTGCCAATTTTTAAAGTTGCGGTGTTTGTACGCGGGGCCGTAATACTTGTGCCATAAGACGCCATTATTGCAATAGATCCATTTATATAAATAATTACACTATTATTACCTAAAGTTCCATCCCAAGTAACGGTTATCATATTGAATCTTCAATGAAAGCGAAATTATTTTTTGATTGAGGCATAACTTTTTTATTATTACACCGCAAATTATAAAATAAAACAAAAAAATCTATTTAAACATTTTTTTACTGCGCAAATCTCGATGAAAGCCGATAGCAAAACGGTGCGACTCATCGCGAACCCGCTTCACCAGATGCAAAGCCGGCGAGCTTAACGGTAGCTGTAAGGCTGTAGTCTGGCCAGGAAAAAATATTTTATCAGGTGCCTTAGATGAGCGTAAGCCCTCCCCTTTAGAAATTGCTAAAACATCCAAATCTAATTGATATTTTTTCAAGATTCTTAAGGTGGTATTGAGCTGAGCTTTACCACCATCGATAATTAATAAGTCCGGCAACGGCCAATCATCGTGTTTAAGTCTCCGTTCCAAAACTTCTTTAAGCATATCAGTATCGCCAAGTCCCCCAGCTTGAATCTTAAACTTACGATACTGACTATTGTCCGCTTCGCCACCAGCAAAGACCACCATCACGCCAACCGATTCTCTACCTGGGCCCGTTGATAAATCATAACCCTCGATTCTTTGCGGAACTTTTTTAAGCGACAAAACTTTAGCTAGCTCCACCACATCGTTGGCATATTTATCAGCCACCGATAACACTTGTGCCCCAGCCAAGACAGCACGCAAAGATACCAGACGCATTTTTAATCTAGTAGCCCCAAGTTCATCGCCAGACTTGACTAATTTTTTCATCTCACGTTCCATATCGGCGACAACTTTATTTTTTTTACCATCCAAAAATGACATCAAGGGCTTAATAACCTGTTTCAGATATTCTTCCGGGCTTACCACGCCGCCACAAGCACCCAGGCAACGACCGACTTGATAATAAAAACAAGGTTTAGAACCAATCTTACGAGTAGTACAATAAGGCCAAATTTTACGCACCGCTCGCAGAGTTTCACGCACTGCTCTAGTGCTAACGAAAGGGCCGTAATATTTTCCGCTCTTATCCAAATTTCTAGTGGCAAAAACCGCCGGTAATTCATCCTCCAAAGATATTTTAATATAAATAAACCGTTTGTCATCTCTAAGAGAGATATTATATTCCGGCTGATATTTTTTTATTAAATTGGCTTCCAAAAGTAAGGCTTCGATTTCGCTATCCGTATCCAACCACTTAACTTGGCAAATTTTGGTTAACATTTGCTGCTTTAAGAGGCTTAACTCCCCAGGTCTCTGCCAATAACTTAAAATCCGTGAACGCAAGTTCACAGCTTTGCCAACATAAATAATCTTGCCCTTAGCATCTAAAAACTGATACGATCCCGAGGTTAGGGGCAGATTTAATTGTTTAATATTGTCTAAGATTAGCATATTTTATTTATAGCCTATTTAATGCTAAAAAACAAGATTAGTTTATTATTTTGGCTAAAGTAAGATATAATTTACTATAATCATTGACATTTTATTAAAAATGTGCTATCATTAAAATTATAATTCTTTGAAAATTAAATAAATTATAAATAGAAGGAATCTTATAATGGCTGATATAGCTATAGAAGAATTGGCAAAAAAAGTAAAACTCGATAGAGAAAAACGCGAATTACAAGAAAGCCAAAAAAGACAAGCGGAAAGAGAGGCTTCTTTAAATAAAGTAAAGCCAATCAATTCAAGCCCCAAGCCAGTGGTTAATACTGCTGGTCAAAAACCTCAGGCGACAATAAAACCGTCTGCTAAACAAACTCCTAGGCGGACAGCTTCGCTGAAGGACAATATCTTTGGTGTTAAGAAACTGAAGATCAACTCCCCCAAGCAACTAGCTGTTATCACAGAGCCAGTTGTGGCAACTGTTGCACCTGAAGTGGTAGAAACAACAGCAGCTACAAAAAATGCTACACTGGCACCGGCTGTACCAATGATTCAAAGACGAGTGTCTGGAGAATTTTGGCCAATGGTTTTTGTGGGTGTCACTATAGCCGTCTTGTGTGGTATTACTGGATATTATTTTTTATCAACACCACAAGTTCAAGCAAACCAAAGCGACGCCATAAACGACTTCAGAGATACTGTTAAAGTTATCCATTTAAAAAAATCGGATCAACTAACCGACGAAGAAATTCACCAAAGAGATGCAGAGCCGACTTTTATACAAACAGAGTCTCCAGCTCCACCAGCTAAAGCTGATACCAACTTTGGCGACATTCTAGTTCGCAATTACTCTTGGAAGTATGACAATCAAAGCTACACAGCACAACTAGTCTTGAGCAAAAAAATTCTGGAAAATTATGCCCAAAGCAAAGATGGACCAGAATTAAATTATGAAGCGTTGTTAAATAATTCGGAAACTGATGATGACGGCGTAGCTCAGCTAGTAGAGCAGATGAAAAAACAAGCTAAGGAAAAAGGATTAAACGATCGTCAGTTAGTTGAACTGGCCATGAGCTTTGTTCAATCAGAGATTACTTACGACTACGCCAAAGCAGCTAACAATAAAACCTGTTATCGTCCTTATGAACTTCTAGATAAAAAACAAGGAGTTTGTATCGACAAATCGATTTTAGGCTTAGCTATCTTAAAAGAGATAGGCGTGGAATCTTGCTTGATTGTTATGCATGATATTAATCATGCGGCCATTGGCTTAGGCGGACAAAACAGAAGCGGAATTGACGGTAGTAACTGGACTTATCTAGAAACAACCGCCAATCTAAAACCCGGAGAAATACCTCTTTACCGACAAGGCAATCTTGGACCGGAAATTATTAAAAATAATTCCAGTCGCACAGCTAACTTGGGAGAATTACAATTCTTACTAATTAGCCCTGGTAAACCCTGGAATGACAACAATGTTATTTCATAAAAAACAAACCCCCTCCATCCCGTTAAACGGAATTGGTGGGGGTTATTTTTTTATCCAAATTTAGTCAGTGGTAATAGCGGCGACCGGGCAAGAATCAATAGCGTCTTGAACGGCCTCTGGAGACGGGTTACCAATAGCCTCAGCCTTACCTTGCGAGTTAATTTGAAAACCTTCAGGGCAAAGAGAAGCACAAGCTCCACAACCGATACATAGATCGGCATTAACTTTATGCGACATAGAGAGATATTTAGTGAATAAATTAACATTGGTAGCTTAAAACTTATTTAAAGATAAATCAAGGCTGGGATATAAATTAATGTCAAATATCAAATTTCCAATTTCCAATCAATGGGGACAAATGTCAAATTTCAAAAAACACAACGACACTAGCGCTAATTTCCAATGTTAAAATTTTGTGCTATAATGGAAAGACAAAAAATAAGAAACAATAAACCAATCAACGATGTTTATTATTTATTGAAATAAATAACTTCTTACCTCTTGGCGAGACCCTCGCTTTCGCAAGGGTAAAATCGGGATTATGAAAATACACATTCCGGCTAGTGTGCCTTATAGCGCTAAAGCCACCTATCTAAATAACTGGCAAAAAGCTACCAAAAGAAGTGGTCGATTAATGTTATTTGCTGGTGATCAAAAAATAGAACACTTAAACAAAGACTTTTACGGAGAAGATATCCACAGTGATGATCGCAATCCAGAGCATTTATTTCGTATTGCTAGAAAAGCTGAAGTTGGTGTTTTTGCGGCACAACTTGGTTTAATTGCTGCTTATGGCAAAAAGTATAGGAAGGTTCCCTACATTATTAAATTGAACAGCAAAACAGATTTAATTCCAGCCAGCCTAGCCGATCCGATTAGTTTGCCACTAAGTACAGTTGAACAAGTTGTAAACCTTAAAAAACATTCCAAATTACAAATCGTTGGCATTGGCTATACTATTTACCCAGGATCAAGTCGTGAAGCGGAAATGATGTCAACAGCGGCACAAGTGATCACCGAAGCTCATGCTCACGGCTTGCTAGCGGTATTATGGATTTATCCTAGAGGTAAGGCGGTTAAAGATGAAAAAGATGGACACCTGATCGCTGGCTGCGCTGGGATTGCTTCATCGCTCGGTGCTGATTTTGTTAAATTGAATTATCCCAAAGGCATTGGTAAAAATAAACCTCAAATCAGCGAAATTATTCAAGCGGCTGGGCTAACCGGTGTGGTGTTTTCTGGCGGATCATCAACTAATCCCAAAGAATTCTTAAAAACTTTAGCGGAACAGATTAAAGCCGGAGCTTCAGGTAACGCTACTGGACGCAACATTCACCAAAAAGGCTTAGAAGAAGCCGTGCGTTTTGCCAAGGCAATCAGTGCCGTTTCAATTTATAAATATTCAGCCAAAGAAGCTTATGATGTTTATACTGGGGATAAAAAATTGAAACCTTTCGGTTGGTCATTGTTAAGTTAAACATTTCATCTAACGACAAAAAAATCACCAAGCGGTGATTTTTTTATTAGATAGTAAATAATAAAACATTATTGAGGTTTGGTGGTATTAGAAATCTGAGAAATTTCTACCCCCAAGCTTTTACCAAAAAATAACATACTTTTCTTACTCAATATTAATAGATTTTATCTGTCCGTTTTTAATAGTAATTAAAGTTGCAGGTGTCTCTACCCAAGAGCCAGAATTATAATAAGTCATCTTACCACTTACTTGTGTTAAAGGCCGATGCGTGTGACCACAAAACACCGCCTCGGCCCGATACAAACGACCATACATCAAAGCACCACTAGCGACTTCATTAGATAACCTCAACCAACTGCGGCTGTATTTTTTAACCAAATCAGTAAAATATGGGTGGCGACCGTCTAAATGAACCAAGCCGTAATACAACCAACCGGCCGCATAGCTTAAAAAAATATTTTTAGTTATAAACCTGTCAAACTGGTGTCCATGAATAGCCAAACAACGCAAACCACCATCATTCCAAGAGTATTGATTATGCACCTTAACCCCAATTAAGTGTGATAAAATTGAGGCTTGGCCGTCATGATTACCGACAATCCAAATAACATCTTGGCGCTTGCTAAGCTTACGAAAATAAGAAAGCACATCCCAATCCTCATGTCGCAGGCGATTAAAATTAAGGTCATCAAAAATATCTCCGTTTAAAATTAAACGATGGCTCTTATACTCACTTAAGGTCTTTAAAAGTTTGGTTGTCTGCGATAACGAAAAACCAAGATGAATATCGGAAATAATTATAGTGTCAACTACTTTTTTAGCCATATAATTTATTATAGCAGTTTACTAAAATAAAAACAAAACACAGGATAGAAATGCTTCTGTCCTGTGTTATTCTGTATTTTAAATAAGACCTACTTTTGGTGTGAGGAAGCCTCAATCTACACTGAGGTAAATCTAAAATTATCTAGAAGCCTTGATTTCTGTGGTATTTTCTGATTCACAAGCACGAACGGTTAAGATACCAGTAGCACTCTTCTCAATAGTATAACCTGTTAAATCAGCCCCCCAAGAGCCTGCACCACTAGGACTAACTGGGACACTGCCCAAATAACCTTGTTGCACTAATTCTCCTAAATTAACACAATGATCACCGGCCACTGCTTCAGCAGTAACATCAGTATCACAGAAAGTATTGCCTGCTACACAATTAGGCGTAGCAGGTGTGCCGTCAACAATCATATAAATATCTCCTACAACCATATTACCGACAGCTGCCATATAGTTACCGCCGTTATCAACCTGATCAATTTTAATGGCGCTTAAAATAGCCGTGGTGTCAGCCCAACGCTTAGCATCACGAGAATCCCGAAAACGAGTCATTGGATCTAAAGCCACGAACACAACAGCGGCGATAATAGAAATAATAGCCACGACGATTAATAGCTCGATAAGAGTAAAGCCACGGCTAAACCGCCCTGAAGCTAATGAGAGATTTTTAGTTTTAAACATAAGTTTGTTAAAATAATATATAAAATATCTAATTATCTAAATTATAACACTCTCCTATATATCCGTAAAGAGGTGATCGTAAAGCCTATTAACAAAACCCCGTCGGGACAGTAAAAGGTGATAGCTTATTTAACTAAATATCTGGAAGCAACCCAACCCAATTTACCATCAGTTAATTTAAGTTGTGTCCAACCAGCATCTAAAGCTGTTACCTCATAACTTTCTCCAGGATTTATTTTGGTCAGTAATACTCCAGAAATTGCTGGAGTGGCACGAACATTTAAAAAGCCCGTTTCAGTTTTTCCAACTGTAATGGTATCACCAACTGAAATAGCCTTAGCAATAACTGGTTTAGAAAGTTCCGGAGAAGAAGTTGAAACAGCCTCAGCTTCAACTGCAATTACATCTTCAGTGGTTGTGGTCACAACAGTATCTGCGTTTGAGACATTAGGTGATGTGCTTGGCACTTCACCAATAACCAAGGGATCATAAATATTCAGCGGAGCCGTAATGGATACATTTAAATTTCCTTCCAAATAAACTAATGAAGCACTGTCACTTTTAACTAATTTATCCTTAGTCCAACCAACAAAACTAGGCGGATTAACACTATAGCTGTTAAGTTGCTCCATAAGTTGCCCCAAAATCTTAGTATCTGGGTAGGCTAGCCAGCGAAAAGTGAGTGGATAGCGAGGATTTTTTTGGTTAACTATTTCATTTAACGGATCACGCCACAAAGATTCTCCCTCAACTAATAAGGCTTGAGCCTGTTTAATGGATGACTCTAAAGCTAGACTATAGCTGGCGGCCTCAGCAATCTGATTTTCTATAATACGACCGCTAACTGAAGAGGTTGGGCTACTATTCGCTACTAAGCTAACCGCTAAGCGAAACGGGACTGTTTGTATAGCCACATCTTCAGCGGCTAGACTGTCACCATATTTTTTAAGAGTCTTGTTATTATTTTTATACCACCAGGTTATACCAATCATGGCTACACCAATCATAACAATGGCTAGAAGTAGCTTTACTTCCGTGGCTTTACGCGCCTGTTCATCATTATTATTAAACATAGGATTTTTAATGCCAAGACCAGCTGACTCAACGGCCAGCGATATAGGCTCTTTAATAGCAGGAACTTCTTTTATGACAAGATTATTATCTTTTTTACGACTATCTCCACTTAAAGATATCATTGGCTCATTGAGCCAACGTTCTGGGAATAAATAGCGTAAACCTATGCCAATTGCACCAAGATATTCAGGATAATCACCAGGAGCTAAAACTGATTGGGCTAAACGCACTGGCACTGGCAAATTATCGCTAAAATAATAAGGCAGACCTTTTAAACGACTGGATCCACCACTTAATAAAACTTCGGCAGATAAACGGCCAGATTTTTCTTTATAATACTCTAAAACTCTTTTAATTTCTAAAGTAATTTCAGCTAGTAGTGGCTCCATGACTGGGTATAACTGACGATTTAAACCTAAGCGAATTTTTTTAACTTCAGCGATATTAAAATCTAAACTATAGTGCTCTGAAATAGCTTCGGTTAAGTGATCACCAGCTAATTTAAGACTGGCGGCATACTGGATGGTACCACCATCAAATAATAAAACATTAGTAGTCTGGGCACCTAAATCTACAACCACAATAGGAGCACCGGGATCAACTACAGCTAAATCACGAAATAAAGAATAAAGCTGTAAATCAAAACTCTCTACTGGACTTTTTAATCGCTTGGCTAAATCTTGCCAAGCTAAAAATAATTGACGACTGACGCCGACTAGTAAAAAAGTTTCTGCTTCAACTGTTTTGCCTAAAGATTTGGAGACAAATAATAAGTCGTCTTCTGGCAAAGGCATAGCCCGACGTGCCTCAGCTCTTAGCGCCGTGGCTACATCCGCCGTCTTATCTGGTAATTTAACTACGGCAGTATAAATTTGATTAATTGGCAAAGCTAATAGCACCTGACGCCCACTAATAGCTGAGGGTCTGGCCTTAGCCATAGTTTCTTTAATAGCTGAAACCAAAGGCCCAGGCTGTTTAATGATACCATTTTCCACAATACCTCGATCTAAAACGGTGCGACCTAAACTAACTATTTTTATTTTTTTACCTATGCGACGCAATTCCGCCGCTTCAATAGATCGGTCGTCAATATCTAAACTAATGGCTGTTTTATTCCAAAACATAATTTAAAAATTTTGTAATTGCTGCCAATCTAAAACTGTAATAAGACCAGCGGTTGTAGTAACTGTAGAACGAATTCCTTGAGCATAATTATTTAAACTGCTAATAGCGGTAATTTCTTTAGCACCAGGGAAAATTACTGAGTTGCTAACTGTTATTATACACGATCCAGGCGACAAGGACAAGGATTCTCCGCTATATGTAGATAAACGACGAAAACGTATCCAACCAGATTCTAAACAGCTTTCTGCTAATCTTAGTGCTGAGGATCCTCCAGCATCATCCACAGCTGAATCTAAACGTGATAAGCCGGTCCAAGTCATACTAATAGCCAAAATAAGACCAAGACTGGTAACTATTAAAACTATAACTAAAGCTGCTAAACCTCTGTGCATATTTTTATGGGCAGATGCCTTTATAACCAGAACCGCAAACACGACGCACGGCTACAATTAAAGTGGAGGATGATTGATAATAGCGATATGGTCCGAGATCAGGTGAACCAGCTGAGACGGATAAATCAATAACCGCTGTAACATCATTAAGCTTACTAATCCGAAAATAGTCCAAATGAACATCAAGTGGTGTGATATAAACAGTGGGGCCAGAAACAATTTGTCTTAATAAACGATTATCCGCCCGATTATACAAAAAGACTGTACTTATGGTGTTTAGTGGGGCATTGAGCTTTAAAATACCAAAATCGCTATTAAGCACCGAGTTATCCCAGTTAATGCTGTAGGCATTTCTTACTTTTAAAGCAATCTGAGACTCGGCAAAACGCAGAGCATATTGAACTTCAGATTGCAATGTTGATCGTTGATTTATTTTTCCAATATTAGTAGCGAACCCAACAACAGAAAACAAGCAAATACCAATAATGGCAATATATAGTAAGACCTCTATTAAGGTTAAACCTAAGTGTTTCATATTTAAATTACTCAAAGGAAGTGTGATTGATAAGCCACAACGATCGTTCCAAAGTGGCTGTTTCACCACTAGGAGTTGACCAAGAAATAATCACACGCACCTTTCTGGTGGCTGGATCATTAACGCCATTAGGACAATCAATAATAGGTCCACTTAAAATCGTTCTACAAACATTAGTAAAAAATAAACGACGAGACAACTCTCCTTGATTGTCGTAAGTCCCCTCGCCTTTTAAAACCCAGACATTAGATTGACGATCTAGTCCTGATTGATTAACAGACAAAGAGTCCCAATTATTCCAAGCAATCCAGCGCGAACCTTCTAAACCTTCTTCGGCCCAAACAGAGGCTCGTTCATATAAAGCACCTCGATCACTAGCTTGATTGCCCGTCATCCATAAAGCGCCCACACTAGAAGCTACTAAAGCAAAGATCGCTAAAGCAATGATTATTTCTAATAAAGACAATCCTTTCGACTTATTAAATATCATAAAGCAGAGCTTACTTCCACCAAACCAATACTATTAATATCAATAGTCGCCTTAAAATTATCGGCATCAGTAATAACAATCTGTCCACTGCGACTAGGTACGCCCGTGCCTTTACTAAAAATAACTTCATCAACAGAGCCACTACCAGTTAATTGCCAAGACACCGCTAAACCATTAACCCCCATATCTAAAACCTGATCATAAGCAATTATCCTAGACGCATAATTAGAACCTCTAAATAAAATTAGCTGATTATTCATTAACTTAATGCCGTGCTGACTATTGCCTAAACCGGCGGCGGCGGCCTCTTCTAATTTTCTAATTAGCTGTGTAGCTCTAAAACCTTGTTCACGTAAAATAGCTTCGCCCGTTAAGCCCCCCCAAAGAGGCCAAGCAGTCGCTATAACAAGAGAAGCAACTGTTAAAGTTATCAACAATTCTATTAGAGTAAAGCCCTTTGTTGCTGAGCCCCCACAAAGAATAACATTCTGTTTCATATTAACGAATATTACCGGTCATGTTGTAAATTGGAGTTACGATAGCTAAGGCCAAAAAACAAACAGCTGAGCCGATAATTAATAACATTAAAGGCTCTACAACAGTCGCTAAATTTTTAGAAGCCTCATCAACCTTTTCTTCATAATACTCAGCTAGATAATATAAAGGGTCTTCAAGATGGCCAGACTGCTCACCAACTGCGACCATACGAACAACCATTTCTGGGAACAATTTTTTTTGTCTAGCTAAAATAGTGGATAATCGACCACCTTTATCAACTGCCAAGCGTACTTGTGCTAAAGCTTGCCTGTAATACCAATTATTTAAAGTTTTTTCAGAAATCAACAAAGATTCAGTAATGTTTAAACCACTAGATAGCATAGTAGCTAACACTCGACAAAAACGAGCAGTGTTGAGATGGCGACTGATATTTTTAAACAGTGGCAAATTCATAATTAACCTATCTGTAAAGGGCTTGGTCTTAGGCCAACGCCAAAGAGCCAGACAACCAAAAGCTAACAAAGCTGAGCCTAATAAAGTTTGCCAACCGTAAGCTTTCAAAAAATTAGAGGTATTAATTAACAAGACGGTTGTCCAAGGTAATTTCATACGCATACCTTGAAACATTGGAATAATTTTAGGTAAAATATAGAAAGCCATAAAAATACCTAAAGAAATAGTAGCACCTAAGATTAACGAAGGATAAATTAAAGCCCCACGAACTTTACTCATTAATTCGGCTTCTTTAGCCAGTTCCTTAGCTACACGTTCTAAATTTTGACTCAAAGTACCAGAATTTTCACCAGCATAAATAGCTCCAACAAAATAACCAGAAAAAATCTTTGGGTAACGTTCTAAAGCGGCCGAAAAACTTTCTCCAGCACTAACCGCCTTATATAAACCCTCCACCACTCCGCGCATTTTACCTTTTGTGGTGCTATAAACCGTTTCTAAAGAATCTGTTAAGATAAGACCAGATTTCAACATGACAGCAAGATTCTTAGCAAAAGATGCCCGCTCAGCAGCGGACACAAAGCCAAATTCTACATTAAAAATACCTGCTGAAGATTTTATATTTTTAGCCATATTAAGAACGTGCTACTCTTAAAACTTCTTCAATACTTGTTAAACCAGATAAGGCTTTGTCCAAACCATCTTCCAACATGGTTTGCATACCTCGCTTAATAGCCTCTTCCATAATTTTCCCAGAATCATCCTTGTTGATAATCATTTGACGAATTCTACTATCAACATCCAAAACTTCAAAAATACCAATACGGCCCTGATAACCAGTAAAGTCACAAACAGGACAGCCGACACCCTTATAAGAGCTTAACTTGGAAAGAGTTTTATAACCACGCCTGTTTAAATATTCTTTAGCAACTGGGTCAGCTGACAAAAACTCAGCCTCCTCATTACTAAGAGATCCTGAAGCACGACACTTCTCACAATTTTTACGGACTAGTCGTTGAGCAATAACAACATTAACAGTAGAAGCTTCTAAAAATGGCTCAATACCCATATCCAATAAACGTGGTAAAGCACTAGGAGCATCGTTAGTATGTAAAGTAGACAAAACTAAATGACCAGTTAAAGCAGAGCTGACAGCTATACCAGCAGTTTCATCGTCACGAATTTCACCAACCATAATAATATCAGGATCTTGACGTAAAATGGAGCGCAAACCCGAGGCAAAGGTTAGATTGGATTTACTATCAACTTGAATTTGGCTAACTCCTTCAATAGCATACTCTACAGGATCTTCAATGGTGGCGATATGCACCTCAACTCGATTTAAAATATTCAATACAGCATATAGTGTAGTGGTTTTACCAGAACCAGTTGGTCCAGTAACTAAAATCATACCATGTGGACGACTAATAGCTTTTTTAACTTTTTTTAAATCCGCTTCATTAAAACCTAAATTAACTAAGGTAATGCTGTGTGATTGAGCAGATAATAAACGTAAAACAGCATTTTCGCCGTCAGAAATAGGCACTATAGACACACGCACATCTAAAGCACCACCATCCACTTCAAAACGAATTTTACCATCTTGAGCACTGCGTCGTTCATCGGTTCTGAGACGCGCCATAATCTTGATACGAGAAATCAAAGAATCAGCCAGAGACTTATCTATCTCTAACATACGGTGCATAACACCATCGATACGAAAACGAACAACTATTTTTTTAATATATGGTTCAATGTGAATATCTGAAGCTTTAGCATGATAACCTTTTTCTAAAAGCAAATCTACCATTTTAATAATAACCTCATCTCGAACATCTTGATTAACCTGCTTATCTTGGCCAATTGCCACTAAACTAGCGAACTCTTCAGACAAACTTCCTGCATAATAATTAAAAATTTCTTCAAAATCTTGCTCGCCTATAAACATAGGTAAAAGCCTTTCTCCTAATCTTTTTTCGGCAATATGTAAAGCAGGTAGGTCCGAAGGGTCCACCATAGCTAAACGAATCTTTTTGCCTTTACGATCAACTGGAATAATACGATAAGCCCTGGCTGAATTTTCTGGAATCATTTTTAACAAATCCTTGTCTATTTTAGCTTGCTTCAAATCTAACCAAGGTACACCATAGTGTTCAGCTAAGGCTTGCCCGAGTAATTCTCTAGTAATTAAACCATCCTCTAAAAGAGCTTCCGATAAAGAAAGGGCATAGGTCTGAGCGGTTTTCTCGGCCTTAGCAATATCAACCTCAGTTAAATAACTTTGACTGATTAAAATTTGTTTTAATTGGTCCCCCTCTAACATAAATTAAGCCATTATGGTGGCTACCTTATTTACTAAATCTTTAATACTTACTTCTGATTTTATAAAATAATCCTTGGCACCAAGTTCTCTAACTCTTTTTAAATCTTCTGCTTGACCTAAATTAGTAGCCACCACAACAGGAATCTGATATTTAAGACGACTCATTTCTTCCAAAACCTGAAAACCATTAACCTTTGGCATGATTAAATCCAAAATTAACAAATCAATACCACCCTGAGCTAAACGCTTTAAAGCTTCTTCACCATCACTAGCTGTTTCCACATTAAAACCCAAACTGTTTAATTTTAGGTTAATAGTATGCGCTAAAGTGTCTTCATCTTCAGCGATTAAAATTGTTTTACTTTTCGTCATATGTTTTATCATACCATATTTAAAACTTAAAGCAAAGTGTTTTGAAGTTTATCGAGACACTTTGCTGATACTTAATGTAAGCCATGTTCATGAAAACACTCAACATATTTCTTATCAATATTCATTATATAATCAGCTAATCAGTCTTCTAAAAAAACTTGATGCAAAAGTATCATCCCAGACTAGTGACATAAAATTATTTTAATTGATATTAATGACAAGAAGCGACTGTATTAGAGCTTGCTACAGCTGAAAAACCAAAACCAGCAGCCGGAGTTTCGGAAGATAATACCGCAGAACATTCTGCTGGTTTATTAGTAAAACTATCACAAATAGCCTTAAGTAAAGCAGAAGGACTACGATTAACAGAAACCGTGGTACCATTAATAACTAATGTTGGAGAACCTTGAACTCCGTACTTTTCATTATCGGCTTTATAAATATTAAACGCAGGATAATTACCACCGTTTTTAGCACCAGCTATTATATTATATTTAGTATCAGTCTCTGTAACACAATTAATCAAACTGCTTGGATTAATACCAGTTTGTATTAAACATTTTTCAGAACCGTTTTCATCAGCCAAGAAGCATTTTAGATATGGCCAAAATTTTTCTGGTTTTATTTTTCCAATACAATATTGCGTCAACTCTTCATTTAATTCTTTACCTCCATGCATGGCATAATCTACAAACTTTAATTGCAAATCAATCTTAGAACCAAGAAGCTCATACACTGGCAACAAACCTTTTTCTATTTGAGTGCCAAAGGGGCAGTGACTCATAACAAAAAGCTCTACTACTGGTTTGTCAGCCTTGTTAATTTTTACGGTAGCTGGTTCTGTAACTGGAGAACTCGCTTGGTCTGGTTTTTTAACAACATCGGCAACTAAATCCATACTTTGAGGGAAAAACAACTTACCGTCCTTAGTGACATAAATCTTGATAGCGTCAACACTATCGTTTAAAAAAACATCTAATTCATATAATCCAGGATTAAAATCTCTAGCATTGCTTAATTTTAATTTAGTTTCCGAGGAAATCAAATTATTCTTAATAAAAATTTCGGCTAGCTTTTTAATTTCAGTTGCCGATTTAATTACAAAAGTAGGTGCCTTCACTAACGGATTTTTCACCACTGTTTTGACACCGTTGACAGCAGGTTTAACAGCAGGTTTAACTACTGATTTAACAACATTAGGTTTAGCCACTGGCTTAGTAACGGAGGTGGCAGCCCGAGCTCCATAAAAAACAACCAGAGATAAAACCAAGAGAGATAAAGCAATAAATTTCAATTGACGCATATTATTAGTTTAATAATAAATATATATTATCTTAATTATAAACAATTTACTATCGGATTGGCAAGGAGTTTGTTGTTTGCGTAGCTAGCTGCCCACAGGCGGCATCAATATCACCCCCCAAACTATTACGCACTGTCACCTTAATACCAGCCTCACTTAAAATACGTCTAAATTCATTTTGTTCTTCTTTTTTAGATGCTCGATAAACACCAGTGGGATTATAAGGCAATAAATTAACAATATATAAAGACTTATTGAGCAGTTTAGCTAATTCACGAGCATGGTTTGGAGAATCGTTAATTCCGGACAATAATAAATACTCAAACATAACTTGTCGACCAGTTTTAACTATATAGTTATCTACAGCAATTAATACTTGTTCGATATTATATCTTTTGTTGATTGGCATTAGTTTAGTACGCAAGCGATTATTAGAGGCGTGTAAAGAAATGGCTAAATTTACCTGATAATTTTCAGCTGCTAAGCGACGGATGCCCGGAACAATGCCAGCAGTTGAAATGGAAATATGTCGAGCACCAATACCTAGTCCCTCATCACTATTAATCCAACGAATAGCCGACCAAACCTCGTCATAATTAAGCAAAGGCTCTCCCATGCCCATAAATACTAAATTATTAAGGCGATCGTCTTCTTGCTTTACTAAACGTGCCCAATATAAAACCTGCATTAAAATCTCTCCGGCTGTTAAATTACGCTGAAGACCGAGCTTGCCAGTAGCACAGAAACTACAGCCTAAAGGGCAACCTATTTGGCTAGAAACACAAACTGTCAGACGGCCAGTTTTATGACGCATTAAAACAGTTTCAGCACACAAACCATCGGCATACTTAATTAAGGCTTTTTCAGAAGTTTTGTCTTTAGAAATAGAGGTTATAGCATCAATCTCTAAAGAACATTCCAATTCTAGATACTGACGCAAAGCAAGAGGCAGGTTAGTCGCCTGCCCCCAATCAGTTATTAAATTCTTAAACACCCCTTCAATTACCTGCTGACGACGATAAGGTTTTTCATCAGCTAGCCAATTAGCTTGAAATAGCCAATTCATACATTATTATTATTAAAAAATCTCTAAACTAAGAACTTGTTCAGCTTGATATTTAACCATTACTTTCTGACCAATCACTAATTCTTCCGGCTTAGCAGTTAATAAAGTATAGCCATTAACAATAGAGTCTATTTTTTGTTGAGTCTGATTGTACATAACAGGATCAGTGTCTTTTAGTGTTGGCAAAATCTTTTCTAGCCGTTCTTGTTCAGCAATTGTTTCTGCATCACTTTTATCAAGAAGCCTTTGGTATTGATCAAAAAGGTTACGTCTGTCTTGAGCTGAAATATCACTGTCTGTTTTAGCTAATAAATCAGCTAACTCTTTGGCAAATGGTTTAGGAACTATGTTAACTCGCTCCAAAATAATAACTTTTTGATCCAAGGTTAAACTAATTGGTCGCAATGTCGATTCATCGCCATATTCAGAAATCACGGTAAGCAGATTACCGTCAAGGGAAGATATTTCCCCAACTAAAAAGTCACTTTTAATATTATTACTATTTTCAATAATTTCTAGGGTTTTTTCTTGCTGCTTAATATCTTTGGCTATTTGATAATTTCGATAATAATAACCAGCTCTAGCTGAGGCGGCTACGATTATTATTAAAGCTAAAGAGATAATAAGCCATTTTTTATAATCCATATTTTAATTATATAAGAATTAATAATAAAAATAAAAATAACATACTAACCGCTGAAAAAATTGCTTGACGACGAGTACGCTTCCAACCAAAAACTATACAACAAACAATCACTAAACCAAAAACAATTGCCATAATTCGATAAAGTAAATCACTAATTTTAAAGACGGCCCCAGCCAAACCTTGTGACTTTTCACGTACCCAGCTATATTGCTTTAAATCAGAGATATTGCTAGTAGGTCGCTTTAACCAAGAAATGTCTGTTAAGATTGTATTGCCAAATTCATCTTGAGCACTAACGCTGGCCATGGTAATAACAGAAGTATGTAAATCTTTACTGTTAACTCCTGATAGTTGGCCAAACCATCGACCACTAACTGTTGGATCTGGTTGTAATTCTAAGCTATAATCGCCGAAGTTAACTACCGCCCAAACAGGCTCCTGTGACCAAAAAACCTCAGCAGATACCAACCAACTACCATTAGCTAACTCTTGAGAGGTTACACTAGAGCGTGCCACATCTACAGTAATATTTTTAGATTGTCCAGCGGCTTGATTGTCCACAACTGAAGATAATACTTCTGGTAAAGTGGCTAATGATGCTTCTTTAGCTATCTCTATTTTTTTTACCACTGGTTCTTCGACTTTTTTAGCGGGTGCTACTGCAGGGATTTTAGTTTCAATATTGAAAAGCTTAGCAGGATAACCAAAAAGCTGTACAACAACATTAGTATTTTCGCCTTCATATTCGCCATTAATAGTAGCGACTCCTATTTCTTTAAAATCTCCATCTACTAAATTAGCTTGATGGGTTGGACTAGCCTGCCAAGCTTTAACCACAGCTTCTGGCTCTTCGAAACCGATGGCTAGATTTTCTCCCGCAGCTAAATAGTCATAACCAGATTTTTTAAGCCAATTTGCTAAACCCTGGCCATCAGGACTAACATGAGCAAAATATTGATTAGTCAACATATCTTGAGCCTTGGCATAGGCGGCTTGACGCAAAACAATATTTTCTGAAAGCTCTGCCACACCAACATTAGAACGAATTTGATTAGTTAAGGCAATAACTTGCTTAGACTGCTCGCTTAAAATATCTGGCGATAGCCAAGCAACCGTTGGTAAACATAAAGCAAAAGCAATGGTTAAAGCCTTAATTAACCCAGCACTTAAAGCGTAGAAAGCTACACGGTGATGATGGACTGCTTTAGGGTGATAGTTATTTCCACTGTGTGGAATAAAAAAATCTTGTAAAGATCCAGCTCCTAAAGGATTACGGCCATGACGAATTTCATCACCATCATTCATACCATCGCCATCCGTATCAGCTTTGAACGGATTAGTACCAATTAATTTTTCAACCCTGTCATTAATGCCATCACCATCGGTATCTGGTCCACCAAGACTCTTGTTTAAGAAATCTAAAAAATCTCCAGCTTGTTTAGCGGATACTATAGATTTTTGAGTTTTTTTAGTTTTAGTAAGTCGCACAGTCATACACTATTATTATAGCACACTAGAGCCTTTGACCGCAATTTTTAAGAAATATACTTACCTACCTGACAAACCTCAATATTATGACCAGAATTTTCTGCTCCAACCTCTCCTGACAAAAAAACGACAATATCCGATCGATGCAGTTTTTCTTTGCGTACCAAAGATTTTAACATATCTGATAAAAGCTTTGGACCAAATAATCTTGGCTCAACATAATGAGCGTTAATGCCATAAGTTATAGCGAGTTCACGTACTCTACATTTGTCAGCACACTTTACAAAAATTGGCATAGTAGGTCTAAAAGCAGCCAACGCTGAAGCTGAAAAAGCAGATAAATCACTAACTATAATTTCTCTAGCTTTTAATTCTTCGGCTATTTTAACAGCTGATTTTGCTAAATAAGTCAACATTTTATTACTGTCATGATAGTGCTCACCAAAAACCAAAGCTTTGTTATGATCAAATTTATTGGCAATCTGTGCCATAGTCTTAACGGCTTGCACTGGATAATCACCATAAGCCGTCTCCCCTGAAAGCATTACAGCGTCTGTCCCGTCTAGGATAGCATTAGCGACATCACTAACTTCAGCACGAGTCGGACGCGGATTATTAATCATGGTGTGTAACATTTGAGTAGCGGTAATAACTGGCTTTTGACGGGCTATACACTTTTTAATTAACTCTTTTTGAACAGCCGGAACATCTTCCATGGGTATTTCTACACCCATATCTCCCCTAGCTACCATAATACCATAAGCATAGTCTAAAATTCGATCAATGTTATCAATACCAGCTTGATTTTCAATCTTGGCAATAATTTTAATAGGGCTTTTTTTCTGATCTAAAATCTTTTGGATATCTAAAACATCTTTAGCATTACGAACAAAAGAATGAGCAATAAAATCTATTTTTTGTTCAATTGCCCAATCAATAAAAGTTTTATCTTTAGAGCTAAGACTTGGTAAATTTAAATTAGCACCAGGAATGTTAACAGATTTTTTACCCTTAATCGTGCCGGCTGATTCAGCACGACAAACTAAATAACCATTTCTTTTGCCAATAACAGCTAAAGCGATTTCACCATCATCAATTAATAGTGTAGCCCCTACAATAACCCTATTAACTAATTTAGCATAATTAACCAATAAATGTTTACTATCAGAATAGCCCTTAATAGCCCCACGAACTAAAATCTTTTGTCCAGCCTCTACGGTAGCATTTATACCATCTTCAAAAGGTAGAGTACGAATTTCTGGTCCTTTAGTATCCACTATAATTGCTAAGCGTTCAGACGCCTTGCGAACATTAGCAATAAGCAAATTAGATTCTTCTGGGCTTTGATGGGCTGTGTTTAAACGGACAACGTCTACACCAGCTTCATGTAATTCTTTAATAAAAGATATTTCACAACGATTACTAGCGATAGTAGCCACTATTTTTGTCTGTTTATTAATCATATTTTTATTTATTAATTCAACATAATAATACTCTGTTTTGAATCACAAAACAAGTTCCCTAAAATAGAGAGCTTGTTTTGTTAAATATATCCTGGTTTTATAATTTGATTGGCGGAAAAACTGGAATTGGATTAACTAAACGAGGATATCTAGCTTTTACTCTCCACACACGACATTGGGTGTTGTTGTAATATGGGTTTTTCTGTTCTATACAAGGATTTAGATCGGGTATATCTGCCATAACACAACGTAGTTGGTGCTGAGTTTCTCCATCATAATTTGGTGAAGAAGAACTGTTAGGCGGGAAAGCTGAACCACTTGAATCACAGAAATTGTTGGAATCACTTTTAGGATCTTTATAATCAGATAAGATAGCTACTTTGTTGGTATCATTAAAACCGTAATAAAATGGGCTACGAGTACAATATCTAATATTTTTACCTAATTTACTATTACTATTACAAGAAACATTAGTGTTTTGTTCTGTGGTTACGGAGCACAGCAAACTATTCTTACCCTCGTCTAAATCACTAGTTCTAGACCAATAATTTTCGTCGGCTTTAGCATTGAAGCCTATTTTATCACGTAAACCAATCTGACTAGATTGATATTGATCTGTACTATCAGCACCAGCCGGAGAGCAACTCCATTCAGATCCATTACTATTTGCGGTATTTAGACGGCTTTTGCTACAAGAACTACTAATAGAAGTTAGCAAATCATCCCAATTATATTTATCTGGCATCTTCCAATCTTCATTACCAGTATCACAAGATCCATATATAGTATTAAAACCAGAGTCGGCTGCTAGGGCACCATGTTGGAACTTACCTTTATTAATAACAGAGGTGTGCCAATCGCTGGCAGCAATGTCAGCTGCGACAGACACAAACATATCTTTTTTACTTCTATCAGTAGCACTACCGACATTTTCAGCTGTCCAGCATTGATCACCGCCAGCGACTCCCGTAATACGTACGGTAGAATATTTAGTATTGTCGCTAGTAACCATCCAACCGGTTGTGAAATAATCAGAACAATCTAAACGAGCTGAGCAATTAATTTTGGTATTATTACTGTCAATACAAGTCCATAACAACTTACCGCGTCCACTATCATCCACATTTGAAGCTGTCTTATTAGCAGTACATTTATACGTTAACAACCAAGTGTTCTGAGTATTACCAAAAGAAGCGTATCTAATATTATTAGTTTCTGGTTGAATCTTTCTATCAGCAGATAAGGTTTGCTCAGCAGAAGCATATCCGCAGTCAACAATCTCTGTGCCACAGTTAGCCACACTGTTATCATTACCTACACAAGTCCATTTGGTGGCCTTAGCTAAATTATAATACCCGGAGTCGTTAGCCCACCAAGTTAATCGATTAATATCAGTATTGTTAGGATTATGATTCTGTTCAACATCTATATTACTATCAGTTAAAGTAACGGCCTGTTGATTCTTGTTACGAGCATAACTGCCGTTATTTAATTTGCCACTATCAGAACCAACCTTACAAAGAGTACTAACACCGTCAGCGTTCCAGGAAGCAACTGTTAAATACTTAGTATTATTGACACCACATTCCAAGGTGTAGGCATGACACTCGTCCGTACCATGACCATTATCACAATACCAAGTCCAAACACCATTAGCGCTAGGGCTATCGCTAGGACCACTAGTTAGATTACCGGTACATAAGTCAGGGGTATTAGAAGTTACCGGGTCGGCAGTAACCTTACCGTCGAAATCTCCACAACGACAGTCAATAACCTTAACCCGAAAGATCTTTTCTGCGACATCAGACTTAAAACAATCTGTTAGATTTTGGTAGTTAGCTTTAGAGCAACGGACTTCCAATTTCAAGTCTTGTTCAATATTAGCCACTTTGATATCTAAAGTGCTCTCTTTACTCCAATCTTTTTTAGTTTCGCCATAAGTCCATTTATATTCCTTCTCAGAACAATCAGTATCATTTGGAGTGCCAGTAGCTCCGCCGGTAAAACTAACTTCGGAACCAATACAGTATTTCTCTTGGGATGGGTTTGGAACGTTGGTAGGGTTAGTAACACCAGCTTTAGATTTGGTAGTAAGAACAGCAGGCTCGGCAGCTTCTTTTTCATCAATACAATCAGTCAGAGCATCACCACACATCATGCTGAAAGAATACGTGCCGTTAGTTGAAGCAGTAAAATCTGGAGTGGATCCATATTGACTTAAAGATGAATCACCAGGAGCCTTGAAAGCATAACTCTTGACGTTGTTAACCACTGTTCCATCACTGTTTGTACAAGTACCGCTAACGGTAAATTTTTGACTACCGCTTTCACAAATCGTGGCGGAGGTAGGCTCAACCATAACATCGCTTAGAGTATATTTCTCTTTGACTAACACAGAACCGGTAATGTTAAAAGTTTTGTCGGCATCTTGATCGCAATCATTCTTGCAACTCAATTTCACTTTAACAGTGCTATAAGTGCCTGGATCCAATTGACTATAATCTAAAGTAGCTTCGGTGCCCAAACTGTTGTGTGTATCATCAAACCAATTGTAGGTAATCTTAGAGCTGCAACCGGTAACACTAGTCAAACTAGCTTGTGGTCCAGTGCCTTCTTTAGATTTTCGGCAAACATCGTTAGAGGTTGGGCCGGTAACAGTAGCGTTAATGTTTGGGTCACTAACTTTAACCCGAAAGATCTTTTCTGCGACATCAGACTTAAAACAATCTGTTAGATTTTGGTAGTTAGCTTTAGAGCAACGGACTTCCAATTTCAAGTCTTGTTCAATATTAGCCACTTTGATATCTAAAGTGCTCTCTTTACTCCAATCTTTTTTAGTTTCGCCATAAGTCCATTTATATTCCTTCTCAGAACAATCAGTATCATTTGGAGTGCCAGTAGCTCCGCCGGTAAAACTAACTTCGGAACCAATACAGTATTTCTCTTGGGATGGGTTTGGAACGTTGGTAGGGTTAGTAACACCAGCTTTAGATTTGGTAGTAAGAACAGCAGGCTCGGCAGCTTCTTTTTCATCAATACAATCAGTCAGAGCATCACCACACATCATGCTGAAAGAATACGTGCCGTTAGTTGAAGCAGTAAAATCTGGAGTGGATCCATATTGACTTAAAGATGAATCACCAGGAGCCTTGAAAGCATAACTCTTGACGTTGTTAACCACTGTTCCATCACTGTTTGTACAAGTACCGCTAACGGTAAATTTTTGACTACCGCTTTCACAAATCGTGGCGGAGGTAGGCTCAACCATAACATCGCTTAGAGTATATTTCTCTTTGACTAACACATTATCAAATGTAACCGTAGTAATATTAGAATCAAAACAATCTTTTTCCGCATTGCAAGTAACGGTAACAGAAACTTCTTCATCTATTTTAGCCTTCCAAGCATTAAAATCGTAAGGCAATTCAGTGTCGGTTTCTATTATGTCGGTTTCTCCTGATGATCTTTTAACTTTCCAAATTACTGACTCAACTTGATTACAATTAGTAACGGCAGCAGAGAAATTGGGGAAAGTACCAGCACAAACGGAAGTTGCGGGTTTAGTGACATCTACAGCTGGGGCTGTTTTTGTTTTATTAACAGTCAAATTGGAACTAACAGCCTCAATGCCTTCTTTGGGGCTAGTACAACGATCATTACAGTCAAATGTAACAAATACTTTATACTCACCAAATTGCAAATTGGTTTTTGCGGTATCAATTTTACAAGTATCTCCAGCACTGCAATTTGTATCTAGTTTTTGCTTTTCAGATTTATCATTTAAAACTTTCCAATTAATATTGGTTTTTTCCTGACAATTACTCTCAATAGTATATTCAGCGACACCAGACCTCTGACACACACTATTTTGACTATTTTCAGCAATCACCACCTCAGCAGTAATTTCTTTTATATCAACCTTAATTACCGAGGAAGGTTTTGGATCAGTCTCACCACAATCACAGGTAACTTTTACTTGAACTTGCAAACTACTTAGAGCTTGACGCCAGGAATTATCCCAAGACAAAATGCGCTTCGTTTCAGGATTACCTTTTTTATCTTTAATAGCCTCTCCCTGCATATCAAGCCACTGATACTTAGGATTTTCACAATCTTCAGGAATAGCGGTAAATGTTAAAGTTTGATCAGAACAAATAGTCTCATCCGTTGGCTTAATACTAACTGTAGGAGCACATTCACGATTAAGATAGCAAAGATCTTTTTCATCGTTGCATTTCCACTTCCACTGCTTAGTAGAGGCGTCATAGTATGGAGCCGTTGCTAATGACTTACCAAAACGACAAAGTTTGTCAGCAATCCAACCGTTGGCGTCCTTATACTTGGCTTCGAATTGCGGTGTTGTGGCAGTGGTCATGTGCGGCGGTTCAGCACAGGCTGTTTGATTAGCCCAACACTGCTCACCACCACAGGTCCAAACCCATTTAGCAGGAGTATCGCTATTGAGAGTAGCTGTAGAAGTACTACCATCAGCACAGTTTATTCTCCAAGTTTGATTTAAAGGATTATACGCATAGTCCTTGTTAAAAACGGCTGAGGCAAAGGTTTGGTTATGTGGTGGAGTTTGACAACCTTTAAAAGGAACCACGCAGAGATTATCACCATTTAGACTATTACTCATGCCACCTTCACACCAATAATACGCCTTACTTGTGTTACTGTCCCAACCAAGACCGTCAATATATCGGATACCTTCTATTAGACCGTTAAACTTTACAACAATGCCATGCTTACACAATTCTGTATGACCTCTCTTATGAGGATCATAGTCACTCATAGCTTCTTTCAAAAAACTTAGAGTGTAGGTTTGATTAGGATTAAGAGCTTGGCATTCACCTCTTTCATAAGCATAGCAATAATATTCAGATTGGCCGTCATTATTAGTGTCCCCGTTGCCATAAATCTTAGCATTCTCTCTTTCATCATAACCGAAGTCTACTGGGTACAATTTATTGCCATATTTACATTGCCACAGCCAAGAACCTTCTTTGTTGTGACCGTAGTCACAGAACTTTTTACCGGTAAATATTTCTTCAAGGGTACAAGTATTACTAAGACTGAGTTTTTCATTTAAACCGTAAGGAGTAAAACCTTGGCTATTGTATTTATTGTAGAACACAGGCGTGCCACCGCCTAAACATAAGTCACTGGCCGACTTAGTCAACCAAGCTGCATTAGTCCAAGGAGAATTAGCCGCATCACCACAACCTAATTTACCGGAAGAACATTTTTTCTCACCACAGGTCCAGGTAAAATTATTACCAGTGATAGTAACTTCTACTTTTCTATCGATGTCGGTACAAATATTATAGCAAAGACGTTTAGTGTCGGTGGCCAAACCTTCACAAACAGCTCCCCCGCCACCCTTAACAATATTGCCTGTGAAATCAGACCAATCAGCAAAAGCTCCGCCATTAGAAGGCTCTGTACAATCAGAACGCTTAGCTTGACATCTAACCTCGGGGTCTGTGTTACAGAACCATTCAAATATTTTGTCGTTTCTGGTTACTTTAAAACTAGCATCTTTATTGGAACAAACATTCTTACATTGAGCGCTGGTAGCATTAGCAGCAACGGCGCCACAATCGGCTCCGGCAATTTCAAATTCTGCCCAGCTATCATAATTGCCGTTATTTGGAGGGTCGGTACAATATACCGTATTAGCGTAGCAAGTTGGCAATTTCCAACCAATATCATCTTCACAAGACCAAGACCAAAACCAAGACCCAGGATTAGGCAGAGTCACTAGAGGATTAAAATCGATAATGATTGATGGATTATTTCGACTGTTAATACATAAAGGGCCAGCACTTTCTAAACTCTGGCGATTAATAAAGGACTTAGTATTAGCAGGGCCACACTTAGTTTCGTTAGTTACACAGGTTTCTAAACCACCAAATTCATCTTTACAAGACCATTTCCAAAAATTCTTGTCTTGAACATACACAGGACCAGTAGTAGGGTCTAGAGTGACACCTGCCATATTACTATAATCAAATTGACCACTATGACAAAAATTCTTAGCGACAATATCACCGTTAGAGTCCTTAGAGCCTTCTAAATAATTGTCAAAATAACCTTTCCATAAATTTTTGTCACTAATATTTTCATTACAAGAAACCAGATTAGCATCACAACCAATTACAATTGTTTGGTCTTGACTACCAGAAAATTCACATTGCCAATTAACTAAATTGGCTTTACTGCCAAATAATATACTTAGACTTGTAAACTTAAAATTAATACTATTGCCCCTCATAACAGGCTTACCCTCTGGACCGCACCAAAAGGATGAATCACCTCTCTTGGCTTCTAGCGTGGCGGGAGTTATTGATTTACCAACTCCAGTGCCACAGACAGCCAACTTAGCTGAACATTTAGATACTTGACTAAAAACAGGATCGCCTTGTTTATTATTGACCGGTACAAAGTTTTTGTTAACAACCCCGTTACGATTACAAGCACTCTCACCAACACAATCCCAGGTGATTCTGCCGTTATCATCGGTATTATAATTGGTTTCGTTAGCAGTTTTCCAATTATCTGCCTTAGCGTTACAAAGTTCCGTTGTTTTTGGTAAATCGGATGGTAAATACACATGGTTATAAGCCGAACCACACTCTGCCCGACGACAAGCCACACAAGACTCACTGACGCAAGTCCAATCCCATTTATTTTGATCAGATCTAAGAGTAATTGGAGCACTAGGCTTAGCATATAGATCTCCAATATTAGGTACAATACCGGTAGTATCGTCTAAATAGCAGAGATTCGATGTAAGCGTGTCAGTGCTAGCAACTAAGGCTAAGTGAGCACCTCCCTCTGTCATACTATTGGTCATACAACCAATTTTATATGAAACACCGCAAGACTTTTCGGTTGATCCTCCAGTAGACGCACCATAGCAAGTCCAGCCACAACCAATCGTTTGACCAGAAATAAATTGATTAGAAATTAACGGGCCAGAAAGGTTATTATAATGGAAGACTTTTTTTTCATTTTCAATAGGCGGTGGACCATCAGTCCAAGGCTGTTTTAAAGAGTCATTCTTAGCACAAAAGCAAGGGTTAGGATAGTTTAGTTGCATAGTCTCACAAAGAGTTTGACCAGCAGTTTTAGTAAAACTACAAGCATCACAACGACCATCAGTTAAACAACATTCTGCTGAGACTTCCCAAGAATATCTGCCAACCGCTAAATCTTTGTTGACAAACTGATACCAATTAATACTACCTTCAATAACAACATCTATAGGTGGAGTGGCACTAGGCACTTTAATGTGGTATTTAATAGCACCTGGAACCGCTGCCCATGACAGCTGAATCACACCAAAATTTTTCTCAATCCAAACCGCAGGTTTCTGAGGCGTGTCGCAGCTAACTACCGCGAAAGCCTCACGAGTGGTTAGCAAAATAGACATAGCTACTAAGAAGGCTGTAAATAGTAGAAAAGTACTTTTCTTAAAAGTCATATGCGTTGTTAATTACTAGTTGCTAATAAGTTATTTATTGAAAATTATTCCCAAGACATAGAACAGCCAGCCGCTAGTATCTTATTATGATCTTCTGGAGCTACGCACTGCCAAGTAACCTCATGATCAGAGTAGCTTAAGTTATCAACAGTGGCTAATTCAGTACACAGCGTACCATTTCTAGGCTGCTGAAAATAAGCATTAACTATTGTTTGAGCAGTTTCTTTATTATTAACTTCGGTGCCATTAAGATTGCCACACTTATAAACCTTAGATTTATAAACCCAGTGACAAGTCTCTGTCACATAATTCCCTTTAGAATCTTGACAACGCCATTTAGCCCAATAAGCATCAGAGTCATAGTAAGCAGTTGTCATACCAGTATCCTTAGTCCAGGAAAAAAGCCCTACTGGCTCAGCTCCGTAAGTACAAAACTCAGAATATTGCTTGGCATTATATTTATCTTGTAAATCAATGGGGGCAATTCTTTCATTAATTATAGGGCAAGCATATTTTCCCACAGAACAATCAATTTGAGCCACAGCAGACTGATTAATTTTACTTTCATAGCAAGACCAGTTTAATACACCATATTGATCTGTAACCGTGGTTTGAAAATCTGGAGCAAATTGACCGTTACATAGAAAATTATTAATTCTAATACGATGATTTAAAAATATATAATCACTAACAGTTTCTTTAATAGCAGAACCACAAGCTAGTTTAGCGGCCTGGCATTTGTATTTCCCAGAATCACATTGCCAGTTCCAACCACTACCATCAGAATTTTCTGTTATCTCTATTGAACCAGAAACTGAAATATCTTTGGCACATAAAAAGCCTGAGGCTTGGGAACTACTATTAAAATACTCACTGCTTAGTGTTTTTTGATTAGCGTCTCCGCAACCTTGAAAAGCTTGACAACCGGCCATCAAATTAGAATCCTTGGTTTGTTGGCACTGCCAATACCAGAGATTGCCATTTTTCTTAACGCCGTTAAAAGCCTTACCAACAGAACACAGGTTTACATCATTAGCCACCCTAAGCTCGGCTTCGGAGGTAAACCCCTTGCTGTCAGCTGGTCCACAAGCTGCTTTAGCCTTAACCGAACAACTGGCTGGATTTTTAGCTCCGTTTCTTGGTGTGCCATTTGGATAATATGGTGAACATTTCCAATTCCAAGTATCGGTTTCCGTGTTATAAGTAACTGAACCGACCAAGGATCCTATCAAACAAAGTCCATAAGGATCCTTAGAAGTGCCTGGTAATTTAGGATCCGTTATGCTTGGGAAAAGGCCATTGATATCATTACCGCACAAACCATCAGAATCATTAGTTTGGCACCAACCATTAAATTTTGTTGCACAAGCAGCTTCTGATCCATAGCGAGTAACAAGTTTACCATCTTTAGCGGCTACTTCGTTTTTGCTTTGACAATCCCACCTAAAAAACCACTGTAGATTAATAAGAGGATATTTAGGATCACTTGCTTCTCGAACAAAGCGTTTATTAATAGCTATATTTCTGGCACCACAAAGCTCAGCGTCAGTTTTATCACGCTGTTTCCAAAAATCATTATTAGCACACAAATCTCTTTTTTCTTCTCCCCACAATCCCAAGCTAAAGTCCTTGCCATTAACATTACTACATCTACCCTCATCACCAAAACCAGCACTACAAACCACATTACTCAAAGGTAATTTATCGGCTACGGGCTGATTAACACAAACCCAAACTAGATTATATCTTTTATCCCAGACTTTACCGTCGGTTTTATTTTTTAAACAATTATTAGTATTCGGTGTACTTCCTTGTTGTAAATATTGTCCTAAGATTTCTCCAGTTATTGAATCTTTAAAAACAGGTGTATATCTACCAACCGTACAAAAACCTGTTGTATCAAAATCCTTAAAGCTCTTTGATTTAAAAACTGATTCGCCCGCTGTTTTAGATAAAGCCTGAGAACTGGCATCAGCGTCACAAACACTATTAACAGACCAGGACATATTACACCTAGCTTTTGGATAGGCTCTGCAAGTAGCTAAACCGCATTTCCAAGTCCAGCCAGTTGGTTGATTACTAGAAGTTCTATCTAAAGAATGAAATCCTATTTTAATCTTATAGCTAAGTAGATGCTCATCAGGTTCCTGATCAAAAGGTGAACAAAAACCGGCAACCGGACCAGTCTCTAGATCAAAAAAACTATTATTAGCAAGTCCGCACTCCTTACCAGTAATCACAAATTCGTTTATCGCCGGAGCACTGGAAATAGCTTGGCACTCCTCTGTTTTAACACAGTTAACTGTTGAAACCTTGCAGGCTTGATCAGGAAACGGCAGAGGAGTGCCACAAAGCAAGGTTCCACTGTTAAAATCTCCAAAATCAGCACAGGTTTTACCATCAAAATCTAAACTATCACACTCCTCAAATGGTCCTTTTACACCGTTTCCACAATATTCACGCATTTGATAACAACCAGCAATAGAACAGTTAGATTCGCATCTTAGTGTGCCTGCGTTATAACCCCAAGCTTGACAATTATTTTTGCTATCTTTATAAACAGCGGTACCATTAATTATATCACAGTTCTCACCAGCATCTAATAATTTATTACGACAAGTGTCAGCATTAGTACAAGCACTGGTGTTAAAAGAACAGTCGGAACAAGATAAAGTGCCCTCCTTAAAACCTAGGTCCGCACAGGTTTTTCCGCCCAAGTCAGTTCCATCACAATCCTCTGAAGTTTCTCGCTTGTTATTACCACAAACTGAGGCGGTACAACTGGTAATATCAAAACCACAAACAGAAGAACATTTTAAAGTACCTCCAGAAAAGCCCAGGCCTACACAAGTATTACTTTTTAAATCAGTGCCATCACACACCTCGCCATTATTAGCTATACCGTCACCGCAGGTGTTAGAATAACAGTCAACGGTTTGATTAAAATTACTACAAGACCAATGGTATTGTTTATCGTTATTATTAAATTGCGTGGTACCGTTTTCACTACTATCAGAACTACACTTACCAGGACCGGTTGGGAAATTAAACCCCGCACAACTTACTGCTAAAACCGTCGGGGCTACAAACATCGTGGTCATTATTAACAAAAAAAATGTAAACATTTTAACCACTGCCTGGTAAGCAAAATACTTCATATATTTAGTAAAATTGTTGTCGGCTAAAATTGCCGATAGCAAATAATTTATCTATACATTTATACAACCATACAACAGGATAGCTCTTGCTTGAGAGAGTTATCCATATCATTATAACATATTTTAAAAAGTAAACCAAGTCTTTTTTTATTTATAAAACCCACTGTTCTAATTTTTACAACAGCGTCAGAAAATAATAAAGCGATTAGAGATAAACTCAAATCGCTTTATTTATATAGGATTTTTGAAATTAAAGTTATTTTTTTAGAGTACTATTAATTTTTTCTACGATACCTTTTAAGGAAATGTCTGACTTTACAAGAAAGTCATCAGCACCCATAGCCTTAGCTTTATCCACATCTGCCTTCTGGCTTAAATTAGAGTTTATAAAGACCACTGGTTGTGATTTCCAGCTTGTGCGCTCCGACATTACCCCAAAACCATCACGCTTCGGCATCATTAAATCTAATAAAACTAAATCAAAAACTTCAGTCTGTAAGAAAGCTAAAGCCTCTTCACCGTCAGTAGCAATCTTTACATCAAAACCTAAATTTTGTAGCTTTAACTCTAAAGCGCGTGACAAAGCACTTTCATCCTCAGCTATTAATATTTTTTTCATAGTGATTATATTCTAACAAACTAAGCAAAAATAATCAAATATTTAGTATTTATAACTGGAATACCTAAGGCAAATATATAATTTAGGTTAAAATTATTAAATTCTTTTCCAAACGACGAATATCAGCTAGAAGCTCAGAACGCTTAGGATTAAATAAAATAACATCAAAAACCGAGCGTCCACCATTTTTAGCAAATTGACAACGATCTCCAATTTTTTTATTTTGCGTTAAAGTAACCAATGATTTTAAAGCTTTGACATGTTTTACACCACTAATCTTCTTAATTACCCCCTCTTTAAAAGGATAAAACCTAAGAACAGCTGTGTAGCCTAAAGTTTTTTTAGACATAATGGGTCGCTGACCCATTCTGATTAAAATATCGTTCAAAGCATGATCAATACCAAAAGATAATTTATACATTTTATGACGAAAACCTCCTAAACGAGGGCCAAGTTCAATTACTTTAAATTTACCATCCACATACATAAGCTCCACATGAGCACTGGTACTGCGTAAGCTTAAAGCACGAACCGCCTGACAGGTGACAGCTTCCGCATTAGCTACCATCGCCTTACTTAAATTAGTTGGAGTAATCCGACTATAGTTAAAAAAATCGTCAAACCCTATGGAACGCCCAGTTTTAACTAAAACTGGTGGACAACAATCAATCTTGCCACAAGAATCAACATAAGCATCAATAGAATACATCTCACCATCCATAAATTGCTCTATTAAAACCTTGGGCTCTTCCACACGACTGTTATCTTTATAAATCTTTTTAATTTTCTTAAAAGTTTTTTTTAAAACCTGTTCTAGTTCTTCGGTATGAAAACAAATAGTCACTAAAAAACTGGAAGCTAAATTAGCTGGCTTAACTACCAACGGGAAGCCTATTTCATGATCCACTCTTCGTAAACCTTCAGCGGAACAAGTTTTAATAACCATAAAACGAGGACTAATACTAGGATTGTAAGCTGACAGACAACGACGCATAGCAATTTTATCAGTGGACCACATTAAAGAATCGCTGGAAGGTGTTTTTAAATATGGTGTAAATGGCACTAAACGAGCTAAATCCGCTATATGCTTTTCGCCACGACAAACAATAGCCGCTAAGCGAGATTGGTAAGGCTTAAGGGTTTTAATAATGTTAGCTGAACTGCTATAACGACAAGCAATAACAAAATCAACATCTTTATCAATGTGTGGTTTTTTTAATTGTGAATTAAAAATAACAGCCGATTTAAAAGATTGCTTTAAGCGCTTGGAATAATCCTGTAAAGCGCGTATAGCGTCAGCTGGGGCCGTATTAACAAACAGCACTAAATCTTTTTCTGATTTGTCCATATTAAATAATTTTAATAGCTACCAAACTCTCTAAACTAGCAACGTCAGCTAAGAGTGTAGATTTATTTTTATTAAACAAGAAGATGTTTATAACACTTTTGCCGCCATGTTTAGCAAAAGCACAATAATCACCAGTTGATTTTTTAATCTTAATTGAAACAAACGACTTTAATTTTTTTATTTTATTTAAACCTACAATACTTTTTAAAATCCCTTCTTGCTTGGCGTATAAATCTAAAACAGCCGTATAACCTTTAATCTTATCTGGCAAACTAAGGGGGCGCGGAATACGCACCAGAATATCATTGAGGGCGTGATCAACACCAAAAGATAATTGATACATTTTGTGACGATAACCACCAACCCGTGCTCCCACCTCTATAATTTTAAAACCGTTTGCCGTGGACATTAGTTCAATATGCGCTGTGGTGTTAAATAAACCTAGAGCTTTAATACCTTGAGCTGCTACCGCACGCGCTGCAGTTGCTAAAGCCTTATTTGATAACGCAGGAGTAATTAAACAGTAGCCAAAAAAATCATCAAAACCAACAGAACGCCCAGTCTTTACTTCTACAAAGGGGCAATATTTAATTCTTCCACACATATCAATATAAACATCAATCGAATACATCTCGCCGGCCATAAACTGTTCCACTAAAACACTGGGGGCTTCACGACGATAATTCTCCTGATAAATACCAGCGATATTTTTAAAAGTTTGACGCAAGACGGTGTTTAGTTCGGTTTCATTAGACACAAAACTAACCAAGAGACTCATAGAGAGATTGGCTGGCTTTACCACAATAGGAAAGTTTAGCTTGGTTATTATTTCTTGTATTGTGGCTTTTTTAGCATCCCTGACGTCCATAAACTTAGGTGTAATATTAGCGTCATAAGACTCTAACTTTTGACGCATAGCTATTTTATTAGTAGAACAAAACAAAGCCTCCTCACTCGGTGTTTTTAAAGCCGGCAAATGAGGTACTAAACAAGCAAAATCAACCATGCTTTTTTCTTTACCACAAACTACAGCTAAAAAACGAGCTTGATAAGGCTTTAAAGTCTTTATAATACTAGCAGGGCGATTATAACGACAAGGTAATTTAATTTTTATAGCGGGATCTATGACAGTTTTAAAGTCTTGATCAAAAATAATTGCTGGAAAAATCGGGTAACCAAGTTGTTTGGCGTATTTTTGTAAAGATGACAAAGATTCAGCTGAGGCTGTATTAACAAACAAAACCACATCTTTTACTAGCGCTTTCATACTAAGAAAGTTTAATAACTAAACACTTTTCCATAGCTTCAATATCAGCTAATAAAGCAGTTTTGTGACGATTAAACATGATGAGATTTATCACACTCTTCCCGCCATTTTTAGCAAAGCGACAGTACTCCCCGGAAGTTAATTTAATTTGTGCCGAAACAAAAGAATCTAATTGTTTAACTTTGTTTAGTCCGTTAATAGATTTTAAACGCCCTTCACGTTTAGCAAAAATTTTAAACACTACAGCATAACCCTGTATTTTTTTAGGCAAAATAACAGGGCGGGACACTCTAGTTAAAATATCGTTTAAAGCATGGTCAATGCCATAAGATAGTTCGTATAACTTAGTTCTAAAACCTCCTAAACGAGGTCCAATTTCGATAATTTTAAAACGTCCATGATAATGCATTAATTCCACATGAGCAGTAACACTACGAAGACCAAGAGCCTTAATACCAGCTTCGGTAACTTTTTTAGCTGTAGCTTCTAAAATCTTATTTAAAGGCGCTGGAGTTAATTGTTGATAGCCAAAAAAGTCATCAAAACCAATGGAACGACCAGTTTTTACTTCTACAAATGGGCAATACTCAATTCGTCCATGTGCATTAACATAAACATCAACCGAATACATTTCCCCAGTCATAAATTGTTCAACTAATACTCGCGGAGCTTCGCTACGGCCATTTTCTTGATAGACACTAACAATGTTTTTAAAAGTTTTACGCAAAACATTAGTTAGTTCTATTTCATCGTGACATAAATTAACCAAAAGACTCATAGAAAGATTGGCCGGCTTAACTACCACAGGAAAACTTAATTTAGTCATTATTTCTTGAATCGTGGCTTTTTTAGCATTGTTGACGGCCATAAACTTTGGGGTGATACTTGGGTCATAAGCTTTAAGACGACGACGCATTTCTACTTTATCCGTAGACCACAGCAATGACTCTTTACTGGGAGTTTTTAGGTATGGCAAAAAAGGCACTAATTGAGCAAAATTAGCGATATGTTTTTCACTCCGACAAACAACGCCTAATAAACGATCTTGATAATTTTTTAAACAGGCAATAATTTTTTCTGGCTTTCGATAATCACAACTAATGACCAAATCACATCTCGATCTAGGGGCACGGGAAGCGGAATCACGAATAACAACAGGACGCCAGTCGGTACCAAAAGATTTATTAAAACGCCCAATGGCCGCGGCCGATTCTTTTTGGAGGTCGTTAACAAACAAAATTAAGTTTTTCTTCATAAATACTAAAAACCTGTTTACTTAAAAATGAAACAATAAACAATAAGCTAATAATTTACCAACTAATAAAGGCTTTGACAAGAGGCAGACTAGAACGGTAAAGTAAAGTTTAAACCACCGGTTTTTACTGACTCTTCCCACTTTGTAGCGTCCAAATAAAATTCCCTAATTTCATTGACTATTTTGTATTTTAAATGATTATTGGCCCGCGCATAGTCATAAACATCTTTAGTAATATGGACATCTTCTTCGCAATATTTACGAATATCCTCAATTCTACCCTGCTTCCACCACTCCACCGCCTCTAAACCATGGCTGATTTTACCACGATTTAAAGTTCCAGCAGCAATCATATCTAGAGAAACCCGCTTACCTAAAGATTTTCTAATCTCTGCTAAGATATCTAAACTAGCAATTTTAGTCAAATCACCCGGATAATACTTGTTAAGCAAAGGTATGTCAAAATAATCAGAGTTAAAACCAATCAACAAATCTATTTGCTCCAGTAATGGCCATAATTTAGACAATTCTTCTTGAGTATAACTATAATACTTATCATCTTGATAATCGTAAACAACCACAATTGAAATGTCTAAAAGTAATGGATCACGGCCACCAACTTCTTCGAAGGTGTTGCGGGTTTCAATATCAAACACCAATTTACGCATAAAAAATTAATCTTTAATGTATTCTTGTTTAAACATACCGAGTGTTAGTAAAAAATAAGACAACAACAGCGGCCCGAGCACAATACCAATAATTCCAAATAAAGACAAGCCCGCAAAAATCCCTAACAATGAAACAAAAGGATGAATTTGTGCTACCTTTTTTTGAATCAGTGGTCTGACAAAATTATCAATTGTACTAATAAAAGTACCCCAAGCGATAAAGCCCAGGCCAGCCAGCCAATTACCTGATAATAGCAAATAAACGCTGGTTAAAATCCACACGAAGGACACGCCAACCAAAGGAACGAAGGAGGACAAGGTGGCGACCAAACCCCACAAAAAGGCCCCAGGTAAATTAAACATCAAAAAACCTATAGTCATAAGTGAACCTTGTAACAAAGCAATTAGGCCCGATGTCAATAAAGTCCCATAGGTAATATTACGAAATTCTGAAGCTAGACGTGCGGCATTTGTTTCTGAAAAAGGCACCAAGCTATAAATCTTTTCTTTTAACTTATCGTCATCGGCCGTTAACAAAAAGAACAACAAAAAGTACATAATTACATAGTTAACAACTTGTCCGGAAATAGCCGAGGCAAAAGACCCTAAGAGAGATCGAGCCGTATTACCAAATTCGGCTAACTGCCCACCAATACTTAAACCATTAAACCAGTTATCCCAATAACTATTTAACCACGGACTAGACCTTAACAAAGTTAAAAATTGTGGAAACAAGACTTGTAATTCTTTAGCAATAATAGAAACCAAAAGTGATAATGGTAAGAGAACGGCAAAAATAGAAATAACAATCACTAGCAAAGCGGAAAAAGAATGATTAAAACGCCATTTAACAAAGACATTAAATAGTGGTTTAAATAAAACAAACAAAATAAAAGCAGCCAAAAAAGCGTTAACATAAGGATATAACGCGTAGATTAAGACTGAACCAATAACCACGATTAAAATCAAGGCTGAAGTTTTTTTAACCAATTTTTTTGTCCACATAAAATAATAATTATTGCTGGCCTAAATTATATCATTAAACTATAATAAAACCAATAGACAATTTATCGTAGCCGTGCTAAGATAAACTAGTTTATAAAGTTAAAAGTTCATAAAGTTTAGTGTGTGTTTTATTAATTAATTCCAGTCCAACTTTTAACTTTAAGAACTTTACAAACTTTATAAACTTTATAAACCTTTAACTTACATATATGTACACACTACAACCCTTGAGTTATGATTATTCAATGTTAGAGCCTTTTATTGACGCCGCTACTATGGAAATCCACCACAGCAAACACCATCAGGCTTATGTTAATAATTTTAATAAAGCCTTAGAAAATAATCCAGAATTGCAAAATAGAACCCCAGAAGACTTAATTAGTAATTTAAACACCCTGGGAATAGATGAAACCACTAAAACCGCGATTAGAAACCACGGAGGCGGAGTGATTAATCACAACTTTTTTTGGTCGATAATGGATCCTAACAATCAACCAAACGCTAAGTTGACAGAAGAAATTATAGCTATTTTTGGCTCGGTAGAAGAGCTGAAAAAACAATTTAGCGAAACAGCTTTAAAACACTTTGGTTCTGGTTGGACCTGGCTAGTTCGAGAAGCCTCCGGCGCATTAAAAATATACAGCACTAGCAATCAAGATTCACCTTTAACTTTAGGCCACGAACCACTTTTAACTATTGATGTTTGGGAACACGCCTATTACTTAAAATATCAAAATCGTCGCGTGGAATACATTGAAAATTGGTGGAAAACCGTAAAACTTATTTAATAAATTGACAAAAACAGACTTGCTAATTTTAGTGAGTCTGTTTTAAAACATGATTAATTTGGAGTGGCCGTATAAACATAACCTCCCGGAGCAGCTATTAATAGCTTGGAGCCATCACCGCTTATAACAGCACAATTAACCAAATTACTGTTTGCTGTATAAACTAATTCAGGGTTAGTAAATATTAACTGCTTTGCGGCTGTTGAGCCATCATAAGTAATAATGTAGACATTACCGTTAAAATCTGAACCGATAACAACTGAACCATCTCGACTCATTGAATTAATTCTCGTAACACTAGCTTTAGACCAAGTCGTACCGCCATCTCTTGAAATAAACCCTGCGCTACTAGCCAAAATTAAGCCATCATCACTAATATACAGTCTTAAGCCACTGCTGCACGAATTAGCAGAGGAAGTTAAAGACCTCCAACTGGAGCCATAGTCGGTTGATAATTGAGGCTTGGTTCCGTTAACCACATAATAAAATTTTTGAACCATCAGAAGAAGCGCCTATTAAGGAACCTGAGCTAACAGCTCCAGATATACTAGCTGTATCAGACCAATTTAATCCGGTGTCAACTGATTTTTTAAGAGGTTGATTCGATAAGCTAGTGGCAAGATAAATAATTTGCCCACTACGAGAAACAGCGCCGGAAACACCAGTGATATTGGAAGATGTGTTGGTTTGTAAATCGACAAATTTACTTGGAGTAAATAACTTTCCATTGTCAGTTATAGTTAAACTTGGGTTAGTTTCGTAAGCAGTACCTAAACTAAGCCCTGTTTTATAATCAAGTAACTTAAAGCTGTGACCGCCGTCTGTAGAATAGTGCCAGCCGCCAGACTCACCTATTATCATATATTTACCATCATAACTAACACCACAACCCATCCAATCTCTTGGCATATCCAGTTTTAAATCATTAAAATTGTTGCCACTATCAGTTGATAGCAAAGCTTCGCCGTATTTTCCATTATACAGCAATAAATTTGAAGCGTCACTATTAGTAACAAAATCCGAAAATGATGTAGAGTATGTGTTATAGGGACTCCAAGATAAACCTTGAATATCAGATTGATAAAGCTTTAGTGTGTCATAATCAGCGCTGATAATTTTATTACCATCTGGAGTTAAAATTGATTTTGAAAATTTCTCATTAGTAGGAGTTGTGATTTGGTTATAGGAAACCGCTCCATCAGTACTGACATATAACGCCTTAAATACACCACTGTAATCAAAAACATCTTCTAAAACATTCTGGCCATCATTAGAAATAGAAATATTGTTAATAACCGGCCGATCTAACCCCGAAGTAAAAACCCATGGATTAAAATTACCAGAAGATTCAAGTTTATTACTTGAGGAACTAGCGGTAAAAGTTGATCCTAAATCAGTAGAATAATAATTATTTACAAAATAGCCAAGATTGCAAGTTGGTACTCCATTACAAAAAGCGTAGTTAGCAACAACTTTATTACTAAAACCCTAAACATCAAAAGCTTGTATCGACTCCCCACTAAAAGTCCAATTACTACCAGTATTAACTGATTGAGCAAGATAATTACCCGTGCTGTTACAACCTAAATAATTAAAATCGTAATCGGCCTTGAGATTATAGCAATAATAACCACCATTCTTAAAAAAGTCTTTTCTAGCCCAACTAATTCCACCATCAAGGGATAAAAAGAAATATTTTTGACTATCAACTAGCGCTATTTTTTGACCGTTACCGTTCGTTTCCAAACTATTAAAAGGAAAATTGCTAATGAATAAGGAAGACGTTACCAAAGTCCATGTTGATCCAGCATCTTCAGATTTCATAATAGTCTTTGCTAAATGAGGAACAGCATAGATAATTGAACCATCTTGGCTCATTTTAACTGAACGAACAGAAAAATTGTTATCAACAACAACGCGTGATACTGTATCAGTATTATACGACTTGCACTTGCCGGCGGCACAAATCTTGCTATCTGAACAAGGAGAACCACATGACCCAGTACAGCCGTCTGAACCGCATTCTCTACCATCACAACTACCAATACAGCTAACGCAGGCGTTATTAGAACAAGTGAGCCCGTTATCACAGGTACCACAACTTTTTCCACAACCATCATCGCCACAAACTTTAGTCGCATCACAAACTCTGCGACAGCATAAATTACCCGGGACAGCTACACACAACCCGACATCAACCTTGTCCAGCTTAGCCGAAACACAAAAATCTAAATTATAAGAAATTCCATTGCTGGTGATAGCGTATACGAAAGGTGTAGCACAAACAGCATCTTGAAAACTAACAGGCACTTTAGTTAAATAAGTTTTACCATTAACGCCTACTAAAGGCTCCCCAAAAACAACCTGATTTGGATAAAATCCATTTTCCTGTTTGTAAAAATTAAGCGCCGTTTGAATAGTTTTAATATCATGAACTCTCTGCGTGCTTTTAACTTTTAAAAACATTTTATCAACATGAGGAACGGCTACCGCCCCAATAATGATGATAAAAATAGACAAAGCCACTAAAACTTCCAGCATAGTAAAGGCCAATAAGCTTTTAAACGGTTTTTTGAATTGTTTATAAAATTGTTTCAGCATGTCTTAATTATAGCATAAATATTTTTTAAAAAAAGTCTTTAAAAAGGCCTGTATTGACTTTTTTATATTTTTATATCACAATTCTGGCGTAAGCAGGAATGTCTCGTTAACTACATAGGTCTTTTGCGCCTGTCAATTAAATGGAGCTTCGTCTGCTAGTTTAATTATTAAGGTACAATCATGACTAAACTGTACGTAGGCAATCTTTCCTACAACACCAACGATGGTGGTTTAGCTGAGTATTTCTCCCAAATCGGTGAAGTAACTTCAGCGGTCGTTATTAAAGACAAGTTTTCTGGCCGTTCCAAAGGTTTTGGTTTCGTGGAAATGAGTGATGAAAACGCTCAAACTGCTATTTCCGAGCTGAATGGCAAGGAAATGGAAGGACGCGCTTTGAATATTTCTGAAGCTAAGCCTTTAGAAAAGAAAACTTTCGCCCCAAGACAAGATGGTCAAGGCGGAGGAAGCTATGATAACAATAGTTTTTCTAGATAAGCAGGATAAAAAAATACAGACTCACTCAGAGCCTGTATTTTTTTATATATATTTTTCAAACCAGCCCTCCCAAGGCAGGCACTAAATCTGGCAATTTAATAGGTTATCAAAACACATTATTTATTTTACTGCAGCAAACGGCCAAGTAGCATAATCGGCAGAAATACCAAGTTGCAAAGCAATTTTCATTAAACGATTATATTTAGCGGTGCGCTCACTGCGAGCTGGCGCACCAGTTTTAATTTGACCCGCCCCCATCGCTACCACTAAATCAGCAATGAAAGTGTCCTCAGTTTCGCCACTACGATGACTAACAATACTAGACATCCCAGCTCCCCTGGCCTGTAAAATAGTTTCCACTGTCTCACTCAAAGTGCCAATTTGGTTTAGTTTAATCAAAATAGAATTAGTAGTGGCTTGCTCAATGCCTTGAGCTAGACGCTTAGAGTTGGTAACATACAAATCATCGCCAACTAATTGTAAATCAGGATAACGATCATAAAAAGCCTTAAAACCAGCCCAATCATCTTCAGCAAAAATATCCTCCATACTAATAATTGGATACTTAGTCATTAGCTCAACATAAAAATCGGCTAATTCAGCTGAAGATAGAGAACGATTTTCCTTCTTTAAAGTATAAACACCTTTTTGATAAAACTCGGTGGCAGCCGCATCAATGCCGAAATAAAAGTCCTTGCCTAAAACATAACCAGCTTTAGCAATAGCTTCAGACATTAATTCAAAAGGTTCATTATTACTTTTAACGGCCGGCGCAAAACCACCTTCATCACCAACAGTTGTGCCATAGCCTTTAGCTTTTAAGACCTGTTTCAAATTTTGATACACTTCAGCGCAGGCCCGAATAGCTTCGGTGACATTTGCCAGGCCAACCGGGAAAATCATATATTCTTGAATGTCAGTCGCCCAATTAGCATGCTTACCACCATTCATAACATTCATCATCGGGATTGGCATTTGATAACGCCCTCTAAAATCTGGATTAAACTTAGTTAAATATTCATAAAGAGGTTTTTTTTCAGACACCGCCTCTGCTACCGCCGTAGCCATAGAAATAGATAACATAGCATTAGCCCCCAAATTACTTTTATTTTCTGTGCCATCTAAACTAATTAATAAGTCATCAAGAGTTTTTTGATCAGCCGCTTCAACGCCAACTAAAGAAGCGGATATTTTCTCCACATTGGCCACAGCCTTAAGCACTCCAGCACCACCAAAACGTTTCCCATTATCACGCAACTCATGAGCTTCATAAGAACCTGTAGAGGCACCAGAAGGCACAGCCGCACTCCCACGCGAACCATCCTCTAGGGCCACTGTGGTTTCTAAAGTTGGATTACCACGACTGTCTAAAATTTCTAAAGATTCAATGGATCTAATTTTCATACTATAAGTTTTTAAAGTTTGTAAAGTTAAAAGTTTATAAAGTGCCAGAAGTAAAAATTATTTTTTAGTCTTTAGTTTTACTTCCAAGATTTCTCCGTTTTTCCAAAAAGCCTTATGTAATCCAGTTTGCCAATCCCAACCTTCGGCAGATGCTTTAAGCATCATACCAATATCACCGTGAGTCACCACAACAACATTACCTTTAATATTATAAGTGACTAATTTTTTCCAAAAAGATTGAGCTCGCTTATAAACCTTAGGAAAACTCTCTACCCCTTCACCTGAAAAAAAATATTCAATACCATTAATAATTTCTACCTTCTTAGCCAAGCGTTTAATATCTAAAGTAGGGTGACCAGTTAAAAATCCAAAATCTCGTTCTATTAAACTTGGCACAATTTGGACAACCTCAATGTCATTTAAACTAGCGATAATTTTAGCCGACTCTAAGGTTCTGGCTAAAGGCGAAGAAAAAATAGCTGTAATCTTTTTGTCAGCTAATTTTTGTCCAGTCTCTTTTATTTGCTTTCGACCTAAGGCGGTTAAAAAACTTTCTCGGTGTCCATTTAAAATGTGTTGCTTATTATCAGTGCACTCCCCGTGACGAACTAAATAAACCTTTGACATAACAATCTGTTTCGCCTAACAGCCAATAACAATCTTTACGAGCCTTCAAGCGAGTGCTATAATTATAAAGTATTATTTAAACTATAAAACATATGAAAAAATCTGACAAGCAAGGTTCTTGTTGTGGTTCAAAAAACTGTTGCCAAAGCGATGAGATTGTTAAAAATGTAGTAGATACTGCTAAAAAAATAAAAGCCTCTTACGATCGTCAGCCAGCGGCCAAAAAGAAGCAAATTAATAAAAAAATCATAGGTGGTGCAGCGGCTTTAGCGGGATTAGTTGTACTAAAAAAGATATTTAAAAATAAAAAATAACTTATTTGCTGTAAAAATCAGAGGCTAAGACATTGTATAACTTGACATTATTATTATAAATACCGACTCGATTATTAAAATTACCCAACGCTTCATTATATTCCTTAGCCTTAATGTTGTAGGTTGGTACTAAATTATTATACTCATCAATACTTCCAGCTGTTTTTAGAGCATTTAATTGTTGTTCTAAAGCAACAACTTGTTTTTTTGCTTCTTGAGTATTTTTTTCTAGACTAGCAGTCAAAACAAAATCGCTGGCTATGGAAGATTCTAAGCTTTTTAACTTGTCAACCTTAGCGTGAATATTAGCCACTCCTCGATATTCAAGGCCGGTAGTTTGTTGATAAACCTCCACCTGACCTAAATGAGTAACGCTAAAAACATTATCAAATTGGCCTTTATAACTATCAAAAGACTTGTCCACAATACCCGTACTCTTAAAATCTTGAGGAACAACACTGATCGGGAAGAAATTAGTTGTTTCTACATAACAATAATTAGAACCAAAGACGGCGTACTCCTGAGGACACTGCACACCAACAGCAGCATGATTAACGCTAGGCAAATCAAACATAATAGCTCCATAACCCAACTTGCGAAATAAAGCTACAGATAATAAAACTTTATCAGTGCAAACTCCCAGTTTTTTATAAATAGTTTCATAGGGGTAATTAGGAGTGTCGAATTTAATATTTTTACTAAAATCATAAGGCAGAGCCTGAATGAAAGAGATAGTTAATTCTAATAGTTGATCACTGGACATTTTGTTAGCAGTGGCTATATTTTTTAGACCATCCACTAAGTCTGTGATCATGGTATCACCAGTCTTTGACTTTAAAAACATAGCGTAGTAGTCTTCGTGCCAATCAGCCTTCAATTCACCTTGATACGAATAAGACTTGGGGCTAGTGCGATAGATTCCATACATTTCTTCAGATAAAACTAACTGCAAGCTGTATTTCTGACCAGCATAACTCCACTGAAAAATTTGTTTTTTGGTACTAGTCGCAGGAATAACTTCTTCGGTTGGCTTTTTAATATCAACCTTACTAGCATTATCGACAACCGTATCGACCGACGAAGACACTAGTTGTGATTCGGTGGCCGCGGGGATATCTTGGCCGGTTAATGTTTTAGATAGGGAAGAAATATCAACTCTGGGGGCAGACACTTTTGACTCTGTTTGATTTTGGTAAATAAAAATAACAACCCGATAAGAGGCTAGAGCAAAGAGAACCGTAAAGAATAATATTTTAACAAATCTCATAATTAGTAATGATAAGTTTTCCCATTATTAATAGAGGTGGCACGATATAACTGTTCTAAAAGTATAAGCCTAGCCAACTCATGAGGCATGGTTAATTTAGATAAAGCTAAGTGATTTTTATAACGCTGTAAAATCCCCTCTGACCAACCTAGGGCTCCAGCCACAGCAAAAACCATCGGGCCTTTTTTCGTTTGTAAAAAGTCAGCAAATCCAAAAGAATCAAATTCTTTACCATGTTCAGTTAACAACCAAACAACCGAACTTTCAAACTTACCTAAAGCTTCCATAAGATGGGCAGATTCTTGACTTTGAGCTTTTTTGGCAGTTGATTCAGTAAATGACAAAGGTTTTAATTCTATCAATTTTAAACGAGCAAAAGGCAACAAACGCTTAACATACTCATCAGAAGATTTACCTATCCCAGGAGATTTGATTTTACCAATAGCTACAATAACGACATCCAACATACACAAATTTATGCTTCAAAATGATCGTGTTCGTCAGCCAAAGCTTCGGCCTTAGTAATGTGAATAGTGCCGTCTTTATGTTCTGGAGGAGTATAAATGGTATAAAGTTTTAATGGAGTAGCCCCGGTATTGATAATATTATGTTTAGCGCCGGCTGGAACAACTACTGCCCAACCATCAGAAATAGCAGTTTCCTCACCATCTAAAACAGCCTTACCTTCACCCGCCTCCACTCTGATAAATTGATCTAACTGATGAATCTCTTCACCAATGTCTTCCCCGACCGCAATAGACATCACTACTAACTGGCAGTGCTTGGCGGTAAACAATACTTCACGAAAATACTCATTAGCTAAAGTCTTAGCTTCCAGATTTACTGTGTAACCCATATTTTTAATTTAAATAATAAACTAAACTAATTTTAGCACAAGTTGATTTATTTAGCCATAAAGCGACGACGATCGGCTTCCCCTAGTCTTTCTAAGGAATAACGGAGCATAGTTCTAGGCATTTTTTTTAAATTAGCTTCTAAAAATTTAATCAAAACAGCCTCGTCTCTTTTGCCGATTTCCCGGAGCATCCAGCCGACAGCTTTATGCATTAAATCATGCTGATCTGTTAATAACTTTTTAGCCAATTGAAGCGTTAAGTCAAACTGCTGATTTTTAATAAAATAAAAGCTGGCTAAAACAGCGATGCGCCGTTCCCAAAGATTGCTAGAGATTACTAATTTATCCAATAATTTCTGATCGGGGTGAGTAAATAAATAAGCGCCAATAATTTTATCCGCTGAAACATCAACTAAATCCCAGTTATTGATACGGCTCGTGTGCGCTAAATAAAAATTAAAAATTCGCTTTTGCTTTTTTTCATCGGCTTGTTGGTATTGATAAACTAAAATTAAGACAGCGGTTAAGCGTTCTTCGTGCCAAGTGCTGTTTAAAAGTTTTTCTATTTCTACCAGCGGTAAATCAATAAATTGTTTAGCGATTTGCCGTTGCTCGGGCACCATAACACCTAAAAACTTATCTCCCGCTCCGTATTGCCCAGGACCAGTCTTAAAAAAGCGGGAGAAAATCTCCGCCTTACCTGGTTTAATATTACTTTTTAAAGCTGTTTGGACTGATTTATGAGTAAGCATAAAAAATTTATTTTAGCCTTTTTTGTTTTTCAGGAGTGGTTAAATAATTTTCTTTACTAGCAACTTTACCACCAGATTCAAGCTCTAGATTTTTTCTGGCATCGCCAGCAATCTTTCCGCCTTTCTTGGCGGCGATTTTATTTTCTACGAAGACTTTAGTATTTCGGTCTCTAGCAATCTTAGTTGTGGACGCTTCGCCTAACATAGAAAAAAATTAATTCCAAATCATCCATGTGATCTCGCAAGTTTTCTTTTTTTAAATTTTTATGTTTTTTATACTGACTAGGCGTCAAGCCAAAAGTAGCTTTAGAAATCTCAGCTGTTAAAATAGCAAATTCCAAATTCTTTTTAACACCTCGCTTACTCCACTCATCTGTTAGTTCTTCACGAACAGCAATACCACGCATCCGCTTTTCAATCCAAGCGTCTGAATAACCCTTAAGCTTATACAGCGCCCTGGTTCTTTTGGTGGCCAACTCCGGGTCTTCAATTTCTTGAATGCGTTCATAACCAACCCTAGCTAACCAACGTTTAAATGGCTCAGCCTTAGGCGAGGGAATAGATTGAATAATACGAAATATGCCCTCCACATCAGCACAATCTGTCTCATATTTTTTACCATCAATCGCTTCTAGTTTCAGTTGTCTACAAAGTGTCGACAACTCAATTTCAGATTCATTTTTTACCCGAGTTTTCATAGCATACCAATAATCCCTAGGCTTAGAACTATCAGTAAGCACCGCGACAACATCCACAACTGAAAACCACCACTCCTTATTATGGATAACTTTTCTAATCTCTTTCCCTTTAAATACGGCAATTTTATTAATCTCGTCCATATTTTTGAGTTAATTATAGGTCAACAAATGCATTATAGCACCATAGAACAAAAAGCGAAAGGTGTGAACCCCGCAAAAGGAGTACCCCGTGGGGCAGGCAAAAAGCGAAAGTGGTCTTTTTTATATTTAAAAAGCGGGAGAGAATCTCCGCTTTACCCGGTTTAATATTGCTTTTCAGAGCTGTTTGAACTGATTTATAAGTAAACATTTGTTCTGATTTGGAAGTATATACACGAGTATACACTTGATTCAGAATTAATCTTGGAAATTATTTTGATATGAGTAGAGAGCTTTGTGAGATATTTGAAACATATAAAATTATTATAGCACTTATGAATGGGGGGGGCAAACTACACGAAAGGTAGATTATTTGGTGGAGAATCCTTTTCTGATTCTGCCTGATATTCATCTTTAGCAATTTCTCGTTCCAAAAAGCCAACAAAATCTTCAGACTTATCCTCTTTAACTTGATTAAAATTAACTTTTTCTTTAACTTGATAATCGGCATCAAAAATAGGCTCCACGGCTTTACTGGCAGCAGTATCTTCGGTTGGTAACAGCATTGGTCCTTCAATTCGTTTAGAAGCGGCACGCTGTAAAAGAGGAGCCTTAACCACCATATCAATCGGAAAGTGCCAAATAGTGGCTAGTTCCTCAATGTTCATCACATAAGGATTGGATCCAACACCAAAACTACGCCCCTTATAGGCCCGCATAATATTACTTTTGCGTTTATTAAGCCTTTTTTGTGCTTGAAAATAAGCGGTCGAAGTAACTGTAAATTTATAAGGAATAAAACCATTAAGATTCTGTTCGCTATACTGTCGCATGTAACCATTAAAGCCATTAACCGCCTTAGCTTTATCCATAACATCTTTGCGAGCAAAATAAATAGTTCGAATCTTACTGGTAAAACCAACCTTATTTTTCTTTTCCGAGGCAGCTTCCAAACATTTGCGATGTGAGGGAGGCATGGTTAAAATACCCTCCGGCTTAGGGCCTAATAATTTTTCAATATATTTATCAGAACGCTTAGTCCAATCATTGCTAGCTGGAGATATTAATAGCTGAAACCAGAGCTGTTCGCCAGGTTTAAAGCTGGATAATAAATCCATCAAGGTAGCTAAAGTGTCCTTAAAATCTTTGACATCTGGCTTGCCAAACTTGTGCTCAAACTGGTTATACAACTTAATCGGCAAAGCTTCTGGACCAGTAAAAACATATTCAGCTCCCCATAAATCATATTCGCTATCAGGATATACTTCTGGAGCTCCAGTAGTATAATCCGCTACTTCGCTAATCTCGGCATCAGGATATTGGGAATAAACTGCCGTCTCCACAATCGGTCGGAACATTAAAGGCGTGCGAATTAAAAACTGAATATAACCATCAATACCAACAATTTCAAAAGAAAAACCTAATTGAAACTTACCTTCCCACCATTTTTCAACCAAGTTAATCGCACCTTGAGTCCCCATTAAATAGGTAAACAAGTTCTCCACAGCTTTTGGCGATTGTTCGTTATTTTTAGGGACATCAATGGCTAAAAAAACAAATTTTTGTGTAGCATACCATTTATCAGCAATATAATCTAACCAAATCAAAGATATACCATACAGAAAAACCATGGCGATTGGCAACCAACCAAAATACCAAAAAACCAAGCGATAAACCACTTGCCCAAAAGGTAAATATAATAATTTGGCAAACTCCTCAATGTAAAGATTAAACTCCATATTTTAAATTATAACACACTACACAATAAAATAAAAACAGTTTAATAAACTTAAAAAGTGGGGGCTATACCCACTTTTGAAGTTTGTTAAAACATTGAGATATTTTTTTTGTTTACAAAACTAATTAATTTATTGACACCTACTTGCTCTGCAACCGTATGTATAAGAAAAGACATCATCAGTTGTATTTGGGCAGTCTTCTACAAGACTGCCTTTTGTCAAATTTACTAAGTTACCAGTCACAAACTGTGCTCGGTTTCTGTCATAGTACTGTGTACCACACATCTGAAAAGAATTTGGGGTGGTAGCAGAACAATTATCGGCGTAAAAAACAGAATACCACGAACGATCTATCAACCGACCTCTCCTTATACTTACCGGCATGATATAATCAATATAACTACTACATATATGGGTATTAGTGTTACAGCAATTATAACCAGAATTAGGTGGGCAAGAATCGCACGCAACAGTAATAGATCCTCCACAATTATTCGAAACTGGGATTGTAATCCAACACTTATTACCACATATACTCTTTTTTTGATCAGCTGTAAGCACTAAGGGAGTACAACAGTTTGAATTATAACAAACATTTCCTGGTCCACAATCCCTTGTTACACAATTTGTGCCACAGTTATTTGTGCCAACGCACCTTCCAGAACAACTAAAATGAGTGTGAAGGCTTTATGCATCTTTGGTTTTAATTTTAAATTTATTGATTGAATAAAAATGGATTTAAATTTAAACAAAACAGAAGTATTGTCGGTTGATTATTATTTTCATAATAACATTTATAAACACAGATGACAAATAGCAATACCAAAAAACAGGCACCGAAGTGTCTGTTGTTGTAATAACCTTGTCTCCTATTTCAAGAGTGAATAATATAAATTATTTGACTAATTCATAACGGCCATCATTTTTACGGAAACGCAATTTGTTCATTAAAGCTAAGTTAACTGTGGTTTGTTTAACCAAACGCTGTTTGGAAACTTTTTCTACAATTTCTTCTTTAGTTAGTGGTCCGAGCTCAGTTAAAATAGCAGAGATGACCTCAGTAACCGTGCCACTCTGATAACCCCATTCTTTTAAACCGTATAAACCACGACCCACCAAAACATATTTATCATCTAAAATTAATTCATTATGCGTAGTGGCCACATTAACATCTTTAGCGTCAAAACCCATTTCGGCAATTTTTTTGGCAATATCACCATAATACATAGGTTTACCTTCATTTTTCAAAACTAAATAAATCTTATCATTAATGGTTTTAGGGCTAACTTCACGCCACTTTTTGTGACCCCAAGCAAAAAAACGATTTTGCTCTAATTCATCAAGAGTCTGCAATAAATTGTAAAGATGGCGGTTAGCATAAATCTTATCAGAATAATCTGGCACAACCCTGGCTAACAACTCTTTAAAATCAATCTTAGAGGTAGGTGACAAAAATTCAGTATTGTTTTTATAAGATTCTAAATCAATAATCAAGTCCAAAATTTCTTCGGTTAATAATAATTTGCGTAAACTTTTAATATGTGCAACCAATTCTTCAGCGACACTTTCCATTTTAGCTAAATCACAAGACAACAGACGAATGGAATTAGAAAAATACTGATTATTTTTAATAGCTGCGAAGCTGTCGTCCAAAAGTTTAGTTAAGGCAAAATCAGCATAGCGACCATGAGCCTCCTTTGATAAATTAGAAGTATCGGTTGATAATTGAAATAATAAATCAAAAAAATACTGCTTATCCATAACACCAGAGTGTTCCTCGGCTAAACCAACTAATAATTGCCGCAATAGATTTAAAGTAACTTCAGATTCTTTGGCTTTTTTTAATTTAGCCACCGAAGAAGTTTCAATTTGACGAACGCGTTCACGAGTTAGTTGGTGCTTTTTACCAATAGCTTCCAGCGTTGATTTATTAGAACCGCCCAAACCGAAACGGCTTTTAACCACCTCTTGTTCACGCTTATTCAAAATAACAAGCAAATTATCAATTGCTTGAGCAATACTAAAACCGGACAACCCCTCCTGTTGCTGGTCAGATGTAATTTGCTTCAGAATAGTTTCTGCATTCATAAAACAAAGTTGCCGGCTAAAACGCAAGCTTAATTAATTTATTATTAGCCAAAAATGACTATAGTTACCTAGTTCTCAAATAATAGCATAATAAACAAAAATTGTCAAATATACACCCTTTTTAGTTAAAACAGCCTCTGGACCAGGCTGTTTTAACTAACCACATTATTTAAATCGATAACTACTAATTTTTCTCCCTCCAAAATATTATACAAAAACATGTCAGTAATTTCACGACGATAAGTAAACTCATCTTCGGTCATAACAGCATAATTAATTTCCTTAACTAACTCTCCTTCTAGATCATCGATTACCTTTAAGAGCTTCTTTTTATTACAGTCACCTACTAATAATAAATCCACAGGTGAGTCAAAACTGTTAACAAAAATACCAGTCAAAACTAACAATTTAATATCACCAACTTTTTTTAAACTGTCGGTAAAATCTTTTTCATAAAGCATTTGCGACTTAACAATTAAGGCTTTAATTTCATTAAAAAAAATAAAATCTGGATTAACTTTGTAATATTTACGTTCTTGTTTTTTAATTTCTTTGTCTTTGGGGGCTTTTTTTTTGGTGATGGCATCTGGTTCAATCTGTTCAATCGGCAATTCTTCTTCACTTTCTGGACCAGCCTCAGCTAACAATAAGCCTATCTCTTCTAAATTATTTAACTCACGAAAAACCGAATTTAGTTGTAAGTCAAGATGCCTGGCAATTTCTCTAATGTAAAAACGTTCACTTGGATGCAAAAAAAATAATTTTAACAATTTTACTCGTGAATTAGAACCAAATAATTTATCTAACATATTTTTTATTACCCTCTTTGTCAATTTATAAGTTTTATAGTATAATGAAAACAGCCTACAGTCAATAGTAACGCACCCTTTAACCAAAGGGCTTTTATGAGTTGTAATATTGGACAATTAGCCATCAGCCCCGATTTAAAAACCGGCAGCAGTGGCAAAATACTATTAAGTCAACCTAGTTTAAACGAAGAGCGCTGGCTCGGTCGATTGTTTGTTGTAGCTGAAATTAATTCAAGACGCCAGGATAATCAAGAATTGGTAGATTTTATCTTTAAACAACTGGAACGACAATATTATAGCGACGAGCAAATCCTTTTATTAGAGCGTACTTCTACGATTAGTATTGAACAAATTTTTGAAATAGTGATTGCTGATTTAAATAATCAACTAATCGATTTTTTAGTGGCCCGAAAAAATAGCTTTTCTCCAGCTTCAGCTAATATCACCGTAGGAGTTTTACACAATAATCAATTATTATTTGCAAACTTAGGTAGTAATAAAGGCTTACTAATTTATCCAGCAAAAAACCCAGACAGTAAAACAGTTGGTGGTTACAACTTGATTGATGTTACCCAAAAAGTCTCTGATCCAACTCAAGACGTTTTTGACCCAAACAAATTATTTTCCAACATTATCAAAGGTGGAATATCACAAAATGCCACCTTCATTATTATCAACGAATCGCTTTATGAATACTTATCAGAAAAACAGCTGATAAAAATAATTTCCACCTTACCACCTGCCAGTGCTGCGGTACAAATCCGTAACATTGTAGAACAAACAGCTGTTTTCGTGCCTTTTTTAGGACTGATTATCAAAAACAACCGTAATAACGAAGAGAGCTCTAAGAGCTCAATGGATCTAAAAGTTCGCGTTCATCAAGCTGACAATCCAGACACATTACACCGACCATCCAAATCTAGTTATGAAACTTTAAGTCCTTTAAAAGATGTTAACAAAGAGTCTATTAGAGCCTTAAACCTAACAGAGTCTAGAACAGCCGAAATACTTAAACCATCCGGTTTGATTGGACTAAATTTATTAAAAAAAATCTTTGGTCTTTTTAGCAATAAAAACAGTAAACAGCGTTCCATTATCAAGCGCGAACAACTAATTCGACATCGTGCTGAACGCTTTATGGTCCCATTTTTCAAGGGATTACTAATGGTTGCCAGTCTTCTAGCGGTTTGGATTGGGGCTTTGTACCGTTTATTAACCAACCCTGAAAAACGGCAGGCCGTCGTTGAAAAATTACAACAACACAAACAACGCTTTACATGGAAACATTGGCTAGCTGTTGGTATTTTCTCTGGAGGATTATTAATTTTAGTGAGTGGTATTTGGCTAACAAATTACAACAAAAAATTAGCGATAGAAAAAACTAATTATCAATCTTTACAAACTGAGATAGACAAACATTTTAGTGATTTATCGGCTATCAAAATATATGGCGATCAAGCTAGCGCCGATGAGCATCTGACTGCTATTAAAAACATCTTAGCTAAATTACCAACCAAAACTACTGACCAGCAAAAATATATCGAGATGGTTAATACCCGCTACAACCAAGCCTTTGAAGAAACCTATCGTTTTACTAAAACCAGCAATCCCCTTTGGAAGGCCACAACAGACTGGCAATCTTTGGGTGTTTACAAAAATGATTTAATAGCGATAGCTGGGCGGACTTTATGGCGTCAAAACAACAATGACTTTGAAGAAATAATAAATGACTTAGGAGTCGATGATTGCAAGCCTCTAAAAGTTAGCGAATACAACGAGAATTTTTATTGCTTAGCTAATTCTGAAGTATTAGCTATTAATCTAGCTAATAAACAAATATTACACTTGCCTTTAGATCAAGCACCAATCAATCCAAAGGGAGCTGCTATTTATAACGGTCGTCTATATGTCGCAGCCGATGATGGGCAAATCTATCGTTTTACAGGTCAAACTACTGGTTGGGTAGCTAAACAAAGCTGGTTGTCTAGCCCCCTTAATAATAAACCTCAAGATTTAATTATCGATAGTTCTATTTTCTTATTAACCTCTAATGGATTAAGTCAATATCTTAGTGGTGAAGCACAAAATTTTAGTCCACAAATTTACCCAACAATGAACGAAGCAAAATATCTAGCTGGCAATAAATCTAGTGCAAATCTTTATATTTATAGTGGAGACTATAATGGACGAATTATTGTTATTGATAAAAAAGGTAAGTTGATTAATCAGTATATTGGAGAAAATTGGCAGAACATTAAAGATATCGATCTAAGCGACGACGGTAAGATGCTTTATATCTTAAAAGCAGACGGAGTAGAACGAATTGAATTATAATTAAAAACAACAGCTTCAAGGGCTATTGTTTTTTTGTACCTAGATTAAAATTGTCTAACGCATCTAGTAAAGTAACTAGAAGATTTATTGTAACCCGATTGAGAGCCATCACTCATATTTTGAATATAAGCATTAGTAGCAGTATGTTGAGTAGATGACCAATAGCCACCACTAACTATATCAGGAACTAAAGGATTGGTTGGCGTGGAACCGTTCATACAATCTTTAGAAGTTAATCTACTTCCATAATAACAAGCTACGCCAGAATCACAATAGGCGCTGCTTAATCTAATGGTGCAAACTTCATAATTAGCCGGCAAATACCAATCAGTAAAACCGCCAAGACTTAAACTAGCACAAAATGCGGCAGCTTGATATTTAGAAGCAGGATTATAATTAGCAATAGTTGGATAAGTATTACCATTAAGGTTACGGAATCCAACAATAGAACTGCCGGCCACATAAACTCCAGCTTCAGATACATAATCATTAGGATTTTCCCACTTATATTTTATGGAGTCTTGACTAGAACAAAAATTAATAATGCATCCAGCCGGAGCCACCACTAAATTAACATTACAATTACCATTGCCACGCTTACAAATTAAAATTCCACCACCACAAGTCGTGCCATAAGGCATGCTAGCCGTACATTCTTGAGTTGACGGAACGCAATAGCCACTACTATTACAAGTTAGACCATTACTACAAGTTCCACAAGAACCGCCACAACCGTCGTCACCGCAATTCTTGATAGAACAGTTAGGTGTACAACCGCAAAGCCCGGCGGTACCACTACCACCACAAGTTTGTGGACTAACACAAGTTCCGCAATTAACAGTTTTGTAAACATTACAATTATCTAAACCTGAAAATTGACAATCCTTATTAAGACGAGAACAAAAGTTGGTGTCACCTTCATAAAGACAGGTTGGCGTTGTTGTGCAACTACCACTATTAGAACAGAACAGGCCAACAGCACAAGTTCCACAAGAACCGCCACAACCGTCGTCACCGCAATTCTTGCCAGAACATTGAGGTTCACAGGACCCACCGTTAGTCGTGCTGATAGAAACATTTAGCTCGGCTAAGGGAGCTCGCACTAAAATATTTCCACCAGCTGTTTTAGCGATTTCATAACCACTACTAAGAGCTGATGAATTACTGGGATCTGATGGAATGCTAGCTAAGTATTTCTGATTAAAACTAAGCTCAGACAAATCAACCAAGCCAGATGACAAACAAACAGAAGACGCTACACCACCTTTACAAATAGCTTTATATTCAGTAGCTAAACCAGCGGGCCAGACACCAGCATTATTAACAAAACGCTCTACAGCTGCCTGAATAACCGTAAGATCATTAAGACGCACGGCGTTGCGACCAGTAGCCAAACGGGCATTGGGGTTAATGGTGGCTATAATAACGGCCGAGAGAGCACCGAAAATTGCCAAAACGATTAAAATTTCAGCCAGAGAAAAAGCTTTGATAAAAAGAGGTTTCATAATTATTTATTCTACCACATAAAGCTAAAAAACAAAACTAGCATCCACAGAGGATTCTAGTTTTGTGATAATACCAACTTGCGTCGGTATTTATTTTTTCGGAGATCCCAGTTTTCACTAGGACAATTTTACTTTATTATTTCAAAGTTACCTTAGCCCCGGCATCTTCTAAAGTCTTCTTTAATTTTTCGGCTTCAGCCTTAGACAAACCTTCTTTGATGGTTTTAGGAGCACCGTCTACTAAATCTTTAGCTTCTTTCAAACCTAAAGCGGTCACTTCACGAACAGCTTTGATAACATTAATTTTGTTAGCGCCAGCTTCGGTCAATTCAACATCAAAGCTATCTTTTTCTTCAGCGACGGCAGCGGCTGGAGCAGCAGCCATCATCATGGCAGGAGCAGCGGCCGAGACACCAAACTTTTCTTCTAAAACCTTCACTAATTCAGAAAGGTCTAAAACAGACAACTTTTCGATAGAGGCTACCAAAGAAGCAAACTTCTCGGGAACCACCACATTTTTTTCGTCAGTCATAATTTTAATTTAATTTTATAAATATTCTTTATTTTTTTTGTTCAGCTACGGCCGATAAAACACGGACTAAGCCTCGCAAATTTCCAGCTAACACATTAACGAAACCAGAAACAGGAGCATTTAATGTGCCGACTAATTGACCTAGCAACTGTTGTTTAGAAGGTAATTGAGCTAAAGCTTCTACCTGTTCCTTAGAAATAAGATGACCTTCCAAGACGCCACCAGTAAAAGACATTTTTTTGCCTTCTAAACCTTTAATAAACTCCCTGGTTAGTTTGGCCGGAGCCACTTCATCGCCATAGCCGAAGATGGCCGCAGCCTGATCTTCGTTGTCTTTAGCAGAAAAGCCTTCAATGCCTTGTGCTTTGAGCGCTTTATTCAGCAAAGTCTTTTTAGCCACATAACATTCACTCGCCTCCGCTTTAAGCTTTTTGTTCAGCTCACGGGATTCAGTAGCCGAGAGGCCACTAAAACGAGCAAATACCATAGACTTAGACTCCGCAATTTTGCGTTCTAAATCAGCCAGCATACCAGCTTTCTGCGCTTTGGTTTTTGCCATAATTTATTTATTTATTTATTGTGTAAATGTGACAACTTAAATTTCAGACCTTATTAAATACTATTTACACCAACTCAAGAGTAGGATAAAACAGTCTATCTTAAAAAGACTGAGATCTCAGCCTTCGCTGAGATAAATCTATAAAAAAACTGCCTCTGTCGGCAGTGTAAGCAACCAAATTAGCTTAAAGTAAGCTAAAAATGATTGTCTCGACGGGTCCTACAGATAAACCTGCCCGTGGTCTGCGACAAAGTATGTATATATTAGCATAATATTTAGTTTTGTCAATATTAATAATTTTAGGCCAAAAGAAGAGTAAAAATACTAGATACCTGTACTTATTATCTCGTTGTATTGACTTTTTATTAAAAATGTGCTATAATTATATTATTATGATACTTTAACAATTTTAGAGGATTTTTCAATGAATACCAAGTTTCAAGCCTTTCTAGAGCTTTTAGCTGTAATAACCCTGATGACCTTATCATTAATTATTATACCAAAACTTCTAACTTTAGCTATTATAACGCTAGCTTTAGCTAATCAACTATCTAAAATGATTGTAATTTACTGTCAAAAACGCTTTCCTGGTCTATGCATAAAGGACAGACTGGAAGAAAAATTACTCAACCTAAATAATTAAAAAAAGCCCCTCCGATAAAATTTTGGAGGGGCCTTCTTTTTATTTTAGATATTTAGCCTTATTAGCTTTATGCTGTTCAAAGGTTTTAGCCCAAATAGTTTGACCATCAGAAGCAGTTAAGAAAAATTGATAACCGGTATATTCGGGATAAATTGCCGCTTCAATAGCTCTGATTCCGGGGTTGCCAATTGGCGTTGGCGGAAGACCATCGTTTCTGTAAGTATTGAACGGCGAATCAATCTGAGTATCTTCATAACTATACTGTAATTTATTAACTCCTAAGATATAAGCCAAAGTGGCGCAAGACTCCAAGCGTTGGCTATTTTTCATTCTATCCCAAAAAATACCAGCCACAATTTTCATATCAGCAGTAGAACGAACTTCTTTTTCGACAATAGACGCCATCACAATAATTTCATACAAACTCTTCCCTTGCCGTTTAATTTCGGCACGCATCTCTGGCGTCACTTTGTTATCAAAATTATTAAGTTGTTTAGCAATCAATTGTTCTCCTCCATCATTAATAAATAAGCGATAGGTATCGGGGAACAAAAAGCCTTCTAAATCAACTTTCTTAGGTGCCTCCTTGATAAAATCAAATTTTTGATATTCAGCTGGTAAATTGCCTATTAAGGTGGTGGCTATTTTGAGAAAACTGCCGTCAATAATTAAGTTATTAGTTTTTAAGTATTCTTCAATCGCTTTATTATTCACACCCTCTTTAATTAAGATAGTTTTTTCGTCACCAGCCCGAGGGCCTAATTGTAAGACATTGATAATACTGTCTGGTGTGGGATTAGTAGGTAATTTATAAGCACCAGCCTTTAATTTAAGATTAGACAACTTAGACATAATAATAAAAGCGGTTTTAGAACGAATCAAACCAGCTAATTTTAATTGATTGGCTGCCACAGCTGATGTTTCACCTTTGTGAACAGTGAAGTCGACCGAGTCAGCTTTAACTGGTGACACAGCTAACCAGTACACAAAACCAGCGGTCAAAAGACCTAAAATTATAATAACCCCAATAATAACAATAAATTTTTTCATGAAATTAATTATAGATATTCTGTCCAGCCTTTGGCTTTAATTTCCTCCAAGCATTGCTTAACTTCCGCCGAGGCTTCGGCTGAAGAAATATACAAAGCATCGGGCGTATCAACAATTACTAATCCTTTGACATCATTAGTGATGATTACCTTTTTCTCCACCGTATTATAAATCAAATTATCACTGGAATTATGAGCAAGCACTCGACCTTTAATTAGATTCTCCCCTACCTGAGACAGTATCCTTTTAATTATATGCCATTTCCCTAAATCACTCCAGCTGAAGGCGCTGGAGACACTCATAGCTAAATACGGAGCCTGGCCTGTAATAGCCGATTCAATGGACAGCTTCTCGGTTAGCTGATAGCTAGCCTTAATTAATTCTAAATCGGTGCCCGACTTCATTAAGCTGACAGCTTCTGAACAAGCCGAGAACATGGCTGGCTGAAATTGTTCAAACAAATCTTTAATAGCACCTAAACGCCAGAGATACATACCGGTATGGCAATAATACTCTCCTGAATCAATCAGTTCCTGACAATACTCTCGCGAAGGTTTTTCGGCTACAGCTGCCACATTGTAAATAGCTTCTTTGCCTGAAGCTAGTAACTGCTCCCCGATTTTCATATAACTGTAGCCAGTATCTAAATAAGTGGGTCTGACAGCTGGGGTTAAAATGTAATCCGGATTTTTATTAATAAACTCCGCTGATAATTTTAATAATTCAGCAAAAAAATGATTATCAGAAATATAATCGTCTGACGGCAAACTGGCAATTACTTCATCAGCTTCTAAAATGGACGATAAATAAGCTACTTCCAAACACATAGCCGGACCGGTGTTTCTAACATCAGTTTCTACAATAAAGTTAGAGAGTGGCAATTCCGGAACTTGGGTTCGGGCTTTATCCAAATGAGCACTGGCAACCGAGATATAAATATCAGTAACTTTAGGCACAGCTACTAAAGATCGATCAAAAGTATTACGGAGCATAGTTAAATCTCCGGTTAGTGCGTGAAATTGTTTGGGTTCGGCTTGACGGCTTAAGGGCCATAAGCGAACACCAACACCTCCGGCCCGAATAACGATTTTCATAAACTAGCTTTATTAAAAATAATTAGTGTGCTAAGATTTAATTGTAATCTAATAAATTTTTTAGAGCAATATGCTATTACAATACATCTTAATACCTCTCGTTGCGGCTGGTATCGCTCAAGTTAGCAAGTTTTTTATAAAGTCTAATCGGACTAGTTTTACCTGGCACGCCATTTTTGCCTATTCTGGCATGCCCTCCAGCCACGCGGCTATCACTATCAGCTTAGCCACGGCTATCGGCTTAAACGAAGGTTTTAACTCAGCTGTCTTTGGCCTAGCCTTTGTTTTTGCGTTAATCACCATCCGTGATGCTGCCGGCTTAAGACGACAACTAGGCCGACAAGGTAAGGTTATTAACAATTTAACTAAAGAGTTGGACGAAGACAATCTCTTAGACGATGCTTACCCATTAATGACCGAGAAAATTGGCCATACTCCGACTCAGTTATTAGTTGGTTCAATGATTGGTTTAGCAGTAGCGATTATCGGACAATTGATTTGGTAAAAACAATAGAAAAAATAATCCCCCGATGGACATCGGGGGATTATTTTTAGATTATGTATTAAGCAATTATTACGGTTTAGTAGCTTCGTAGAGAGCAGAGACTTCATCACCTGATAAAGCTCGGTTATACAATCTACATTCGTTTATTTTACCATTAAAATAATTAGTGTTGGATCCCCAATATTTACCGATAGTCCACACGGGACCAGCAGAACGAACTAAATTAAATTCTGTGTCTGTACTTTGTTTTTCATAGTCTCCATTCATATAAAGTTTAACAGTCGCTGGATTACCAGCCACCACAGTAGCAACTACTTGATACCAAGCATCTAACTCAACAAGGGTAGTTGAAAAAACACTATTACCCGCGGCAACCCCGGCTGTTCCATAACGCCAATTGAAATTAATTTGACCGTTAGGGTACAAAATAAAGCCCGCGCCTGTGTATGTAGTACCGCCGATACCAGCGTTAAAAATATATGGATAACCATTAAGATTTGCAGCATTAAACCAACAAGACATTGTTAAGTCCCCTTCTTTTGCTAATGAATTTGTTGTATTCACAAAACCACTACTTCCATCAAAACTATAAGCACCATTAGCTTCACCAAATCGTCCAGTAGAAGTAACAACCGCCCCCGCTCCTCCAAGAATACTACCGTTAACTCCATTTCCACTCAAATCCTTTGTCCCATTTATTCCATCGAGCATCCACCAGCCAACTAAACCATTAGTTGGCCCCAGATCGCGAGCTTGTCCGCTCTTTTCTATCTTTCTAGCTCCAGCTGGAACATCACCCACGGCTTTAGATAAACAACCAATCAAAGAATAATTATCATTGCCCGCCGAGTATTGATAATCTAAATCCGCACAAGCGCCTTCGGCTCTCGGGGTTGGGTTATTAGGCACTTTAGCCATATAAGTTTTAGTACCGTCCTCTGAGACTAAGGGTTGACCAGGCGTGATGAGATTAGGATAGGCAGTATAATCAGTATAATACAGCTCAAGAGCCGTCGAGATTTGTTTGAGATCAGAAATTCTTTTGGCATCACGAGCTTTAGTGCGGGCTGAAGAAATAGCTACCACAGCTAAAGTCGCTAAAACGCCAATGATGACGATGACAACTAAGAGCTCAATAAGAGTAAAAGCTTTACGCATAAGACAATTGTAGCACCCTCCCGAATGTCCATAAAGACAATCATGGCGGGCAAGCAGGCTTAATGGGAGGGATAAATCGCTTAGACTTATAGCTTATTAACTGCTTTATTTAAAAACTTTTCAACTTCATTCCAGGCTACTTTAGTGGTTTTGTATTTAATAGGCTCTTTGGTAATGTCGGAAAAATAAACCAAACTTTTAAGAATTAGCTGGCGATCTAAATCCGGGAATTTTTTGGCGGCCATTTTTAATAATTCTTCCAGTCGGTGCTGATGTAAAATAAAATACAAATCAAGATAATCTTTGTTGGTAGCGCGACTGATAATCGCCGATAATTTCATACAAGCAATATCCAACACCGAGGCTACGCGCAAATACTGATCGCTAGTAGTTTTGGCTATTAACTTATAAGGATAGCTAAAAAAACTGACCTTAATTTTATTATCAATCAAGATGGTCAAGGTGTTTTTTTCTTCTTGAATTTTTTTTAAGCAATGCCCGACAAAAATGTCGGTAATTCTTTGGTATAATTTAACAGTATCAAAAGGTTTGGGGCAGAAAAAGTCAAAATCTAAGCTGTCCCGATGACCGTATTGTAAAGCCAAACCGGTGCCGCCAGCCAAATAAAAATCTTTTTTGAAAAAGGCCAGCTTGGGCAGTATATCACGGCGAGCTTTATCTAAGATTTCATATTTCATAGTCTGGTTTTTTTAACTTGGCGTTTATCTATTTTTAAAACTAAACACCAATAATTAAAAGACTTGTCGTCCAATTCTAAAAAACCACGCTCACGCACCACTTTTTTAATAGTGGCTCGAGAGTAGTGTTTAAATAGCCATTTGACCGATTGACTATCGCCAAACCGTAAAATTTGAGTAATAATCCTGGTCTGATCGGCCACGGTTTTAAGTTTTTTGTTGTCAGTATACCAAAAAAATGGTTTGAGTATTTTGGTTATCATGATTTAATTATACCATACCGAGCCAAGAAAGGCAAACAAAAAATAAATAAAATAAAAAATAATCCCCCGATGTCCATCGGGAGATTATTTTTTTTATACCACTAATTTATTCTTCAATCACCGTTGGGAGAGCAGCGATAGCTTCTGCCACCACCCCAGGATCTGCTGCTAAAATTTGTTCTTCTTCTAAAAGTTCAGACTCTAAATTAGCAGCAATAGTTGCGTTAGCAGCACGAGTGGCACGGAAATCATCTAACCACTTATTATCAAAACCGGTGCCAGCTGGAATTGGGCGACCAATAATAACATTTTCTTTCAAACCTTCCAGGCGGTCAAGCTTACCAGTTACAGCAGCATCAATTAAGACACGAGAAGTTTCTTGGAAAGAAGCGGCGGATAAAAAGGAATGTGTGGACAAACTAACCTTAGTCATACCCATTAATAAACGACGGCCAACGGCTGGCTCCAAACCATTTTCGACAGCGGTATAATTCTCGTTGTCAAAAATAGATTTTTCTACCACCTCACCAGATAATAAATCGGTGCCACCAGCTTCTTCCACCATCACACGACTAAACATTTGACGAGCAATAATTTCAATATGCTTATCATTTAAAGATTGACCTTGAGAAGAATAAACATATTGAATTTCACGAACAATATATTTCTGAGTTTCTTCCAAACCTTTTAATTCATACATCTGCTTCAAGTCAACCGAGCCTTCAGTTAATTGATCACCAGCTTCTACTCTTTGACCATCAGTAACAAGAATACCGAAGCCACGAGGGATGAGATACTCTTTAACGCGCTCGGCTGGAGCGGTTAATTTAACACACTTAGTTTCTAATTTAACTACACCACCCCGCTTAGCTTTAATTTCTTCTTCACCGATAATAAACAAAGTATCGTTCTTTTTGACAGTTTCACCATCAGCTACTACAAGATTAGCCTTCAAACGAGTCTTAGCTGGGGTATATTCGGCAAAAGTATATTTATCAATTTCTTCACCATCATAAGCGACTTTCAAAACGCGATCCCGAGAATTAGATAAAATCATTTTACCATCAGCTCCTTGAATACTACGTTCTTGAGTTTCGATAGTTACAGTACCAGCCACATCCGCCACAAAAGCACGACGTTTTGGAGCCCGGGCCTCAAAGATTTCTTCAACTCTAGGCAAACCTTGCGTAATATCATCACCACCGGCCACACCACCAGAGTGGAAAGTTCTCATAGTCAACTGGGTACCAGGTTCACCGATAGACTGAGCGGCAATAATACCAACAGCTGTACCGATATTAACAATCTTACTATAAGCTAGATCATAGCCATAACAATGCTGACAAACACCACGACGAGCTTTACAGGTCATCGGAGAACGCACTACAGCTTCTTCAATCTCAGCTTTAGCTAATTTAACAGAAACTTCTTCAGTAACAAGTTCACCGGCTTTCAGTAAAATCTTACCTTTCTTATCTTTCAAATCTTTAATCAAATAACGACCAGCGATTCTACCTAGCAAAGTTTTACCAATTAATTCAGATCCTTTTTGATCCCAAGCAATGCCAACAGTATCTCCACAATCACTTTCATAAACAATAACATCTTGGGAAACATCCACTAAACGACGTGTCAAATAACCGGCGTTAGCGGTACGCAAGGCGGTATCAGATAAACCTTTACGCACACCGTGAGTAGCGATGAAATATTCCAAAACTTCAAAACCTTTCTTAAAGTTACCTTTAATAGGCAACTCGATAATTCCACCACTTGGTGAATTCACCAAACCTTTCATACCTAAAATCTGAGTTAACTGACCCCAAGAACCGCGGGCACCAGACTTAATCATGGAATACAGCGGACCACTCTTGTCTAAACTATTAATACACACATCGGTTACTTCTTCTTTAGTTTTAGTCCACATTTCAATAATTTTGGCATAGCGCTCTGATTCAGTCAGCAAACCTTCTTCATAAATATTCATAACTTCTTCGGCTTTTTTAACAGTGTTCTGAATCTTTTCTTCAACTTCACTAAAGGTTTCCAAATCACCCATCCCCCAAGACAAACCAGACTTAGTAATATAGCGGAAAGCGTTGTTCTTTAAGTTATCTAAGAAGTTGACGGTTTCATCAGTAGTATAATGCATTAAGTGATCACGAACCAAGTTTTTAACTTCATTCTTGCCAACAACTTTATTAACAAAGCGTAATTTCTCAGGTAGAAGCTCATTAAACAAGATTCTACCAACAGTAGTTTCTGTCAAACCTTCTAAACCATAGGCGTTTAAACGCACTTTAATAATCTGGCGTAAACCGATAGCTTCAATTTGATAAGCTAATTTAGCTTCTTCTTGATCGGTAAAGTATTTTATTTTATCAGCAGGAGTTTCTTCCAGGCTGGTCATATAAAAAGTACCCCAAACAATATCCTGAGACGGAGCCACAATTGGATCGCCAGTAGCGGGCTTCAATAAGTTACGGCTAGCCAACATTAAGTGTTCAGCCTCCCAGACTGCTTCATCGGTCAAAGGAACATGAACAGCCATTTGGTCACCATCAAAATCAGCATTAAAAGCAGTACAAACCAAAGGATGAATTTGCAGAGCCAAGCCTTCAATCAAAATCGGACGAAAAGCTTGGATACCTAAACGATGTAAAGTTGGGGCACGATTTAAAAGCACGTAAGCCTTATTAACAATATCTTCCAAAATATCCCAAACTTGATCATGGCCAGCTTCAATATAGCGACTAGCTGAACGCACATTATGAACAGCTTCGGCTTGAATTAGCTTACTGATAACAAAAGGCTTGAATAATTCCAAAGCCATGCGCTTTGGAATACCGCATTGATATAATTTTAAATTAGGATTAACGGTAATAACACTGCGACCAGAATAATCAGTACGCTTACCCAGTAAGTTTTGGCGGAAACGACCTTGCTTACCTTTCAAGGAGTCAGCTAAAGACTTTAAGGTGCGTTTTTGACCAGTCGAAGCGACAACGGTTTTACCATGACGAATGGAATTATCAATCAAAGCATCAACCGCTTCTTGCAACATACGCTTTTCATTTCTACAGATAACTTCTGGAGCAGATAAATCCATCAGTTGTTTTAGGCGATTATTACGATTGATAATACGACGATACAAATCATTTAAATCAGAAGTAGCGAAACGACCACCATCCAAAGCAACCATTGGTCTTAAATCTGGTGGAATCACTGGAATACGGGTCATAATCATCCACTCTGGACGCAAATTATTTTTCTGTAAGTTCTTAAAGAATTTTAAACGCTTAGTAATTTTCTCTTTCTTGCTTTCAATAGCGACTGCTAATTCAGCCTCCATGGTTTCAATTTCAACAGCTAAATCTAAGCCAGCCAATAACTCACGAACCACTTCAGCACCAATGCCAGCTGTAAAAATATGTCCATATTTCAGGCTTAAGTTCTGATAGATGTTTTCAGACACCACATTCATAACCTTCAATGACTTGAGTTCTTTCTGAGCGGTCACATAAGCCTCTTCCAGAGAAGCGAATTTTTCATCACGAGCTTGTTCGGCTAAAACTATTTCCTTGTCAGAAATATCTTTAGCTTCAAATTGAGATTTGCCATCAGCTACAGCCTTAGTTTCTTTTTGCTTAATGTTTTTAACTTGATTATTAAAATCATTTTCAAACATTTTGCGTTTAGCTTTGTACTCTTCTTTAACTTGTTCCAAAGTAGCATCACGCAATTCTTCATTAACCTCACTAATAATAAAGCTGGCAAAATAAACCACCTTTTCTAAAGCCTGAATGGACATATTCAAGGCCAAACCGACCTTGCTGGTCATACTGCGTAAAAACCAAATATGCGTTACTGGAGTTTGTAACACAATGTGCCCCATGCGTTCACGACGAACAATAGCACGAGTAACTTCCACACCGCACTTTTCACAAACAATACCTTTGTAGCGGATTTTTTTGTACTTACCACAATGACACTCGTAATCTTTGTAAGGACCGAAGATTTTTTCACAAAACAAGCCATTCTTCTCAGGCTTCTGAGTGCGATAATTGATGGTTTCCGGACGAGTCACCTCCCCGTGAGACCAGCGCTCAATATCTTCCGGTGAAGCAACTTTTAACCGAATTGCTTCGAAATCCGTGGTTTTAATAGGATTTAACATATAGTTGAATATTTAGCGCTTTTAATCTTGAATTGGTTGAACAATTGGCTCAAAAGGTAGTCTAGGCGGACGAGTAATTTCTTCAGCTTGCTTCTCTAAATCAAGAGGTTCACCAAATTTATCTAATAACTCCACATCTAAACCTAAACCTTTTAACTCACGCACCAAAACATTGAAAGATTCTGGAACATTAACTTTTTCAATCGGGCGTCCTTTAATGATAGCTTCATAAGCCTTAGAACGACCAGTAACATCATCAGATTTGATAGTCAAGATTTCTTGCAGGTTGTGAGCAGCTCCGTAAGCTTCTAAAGCCCAAACTTCCATTTCTCCGAAACGCTGACCACCGAATTGGGCTTTACCACCAAGAGGTTGTTGCGTAATCAAAGAATAAGGACCGATCGATCGTTGGTGGATTTTATCTTCCACCATATGGTTTAATTTCAGTAAGTATTTATAACCAACGGTTACCTTATTATCAAAAGTTTCACCAGTACGACCATCAACCAAAACCATTTTACCGTCTTCTGGCAAACCGGCAGCTTTAAGTTCGCCACGGATATCTTCTTCAGTTAAGCCATTTAAAGTAGGCGTAGCCACTTTGTAGTTCAATTTCTTAGCGGCAATACCCAAATGAGTCTCAAGCAACTGACCTAAGTTCATACGAGAAACAACACCCAAAGGAGATAAAATGATGTCAATCGGAGTGCCATCATCCATGTAAGGCATATCTTCAATCGGCACAATCTTAGAGATAACGCCCTTATTACCGTGGCGACCAGCCATCTTGTCGCCAGAACGAATCTTGCGAAGATTGGCTACAGTGACTTGAATAGATTGAATAACACCTGTTGATAATTTATCACCCTGATTACGGGAAAAGACTTTAACATCTACAACTTTACCATGTTCACCATGTTCTAAATATAAAGAAGAGTCACGAACATCCTTAGCTTTATCACCAAAGATAGCGCGTAATAATTTTTCTTCGGCTGATAATTCAGTTTCACCTTTTGGAGTAATTTTACCGACTAAAATATCACCTGATCCAACTTCGGCCCCAATACGGATAATGCCACGAGCATCAAGATTGCGTAATTTTTCTTCAGAGATATTGGGAATATCATTGGTAACAACTTCAGGCCCAAGTTTAGTATCACGGACATCAATAGTATAATTTTCGATATGAATAGAAGAATAGACATCTTCTTTTACCATACGTTCGGAAATGATAATAGCATCTTCATAGTTAAAACCCTGCCAAGTCATAAAGGCCACTAAAACATTATTACCTAAAGCTAGTTCACCATCAGAGATAGCTGGACCATCAGATAAAATTTGCCCCTTCTTAACCTTATCACCTTTGTTCACAATAGGGCGTTGGTTAATACAAGTAGAAGCATTAGAACGCAAATACTTATTCATCAAGTACTCATAAGTTTTGCCATTTTTATCTTTGACAATAATTCTTTGACCATCAACTTTAGAAATTTCACCATCAACTTCAGATACAGCAGCGTGACCAGAGTCACGAGCAGCACGATATTCCATACCAGTACCAACAATTGGAGAGTGAGGCATTACTAAAGGTACAGCCTGACGCTGCATGTTAGTCCCCATCAAAGCGCGGATACCATCATCATGTTCCAAGAAAGGAATTAAAGAAGTAGCGACGGAAATAATCTGATTAGCAGCTACACCAAGCAAATCAATTTTTTCAACGGATTCCACAGTTGGTTCACCATATTTACGCACTTCAAATTTGTCTACTAAAAAATAACCATTGCTATCTAAAGGAATAGTGTAAGCGGCACTGATGTATTTTTCTTCCTCTAAGGCATCTAAATAAGAAATCTCATCAGTGACCACTGGTTTGATTGGAATTAAAATATGACCAACTTTATCAGCTAATTTTCTAGATAATTTAGTATCAATAGTTTGACCAGCTTTAACAATTAAAGTCCCCTGTTTACCTTCTTTATCAATTTCAAAAATATCCTGTCTAGCAATTTTGCCTTCAGTAATTTCTGGAACATTAGGAATGTCATGTAAAACCTTACGATAAGGAGTCTCAATAAAACCGTAGTCATTTAAACGAGCATAGGTAGAGAAGTGACCAACTAAACCAATGTTCGGACCTTCTGGAGTGGCAATCGGACAGATACGACCATAGTGGGTAGAGTGCACATCACGAACTTCAAAACTAGCTCGTTCACGGGTTAAACCACCTGGACCAAGAGCTGATAAACGACGTTTGTGCTCCAATTCAGATAAGGGATTGGTCTGATCCATAAATTGGGATAATTGAGAGCTCATAAAGAACTCTTTTACCACACTAATTAACGGACGAGCATTGATTAATTTATTTGGAGTTAGTGCCTCGACATCCATAATAGACATTTTGTCACGAATAATGCGTTCCATACGAGAAAAACCAACACGAGTTTTATTCTGTAATAATTCACCAATAGCGCGCACACGACGATTACCCAAATGATCAATATCGTCTTCTTTACCTTGAGTAATAGAAAGTCTAATTAATTCAGAAATAATAGCCACTAAATCTTCACGACGGAAAACACGAGTTTCTTTATTATTAGGGATATTAAAATCAAAACGTTTATTTAATTTATAACGACCAACACGATCAAAATCGTAACGATCAAAACGGAAAAACATGGAATGAATCAAACTCTTAGCATTATCAGCAGTTGCTAAGTCCCCTGGTCGAATACGCTTATAAACTTCGATTAAACCTTCTTCTTCGTTATTAGAAATATCTTTAGCTAAGGTGGCATCAATAAAAGAGTTTTCGTCTTCTAAGTCAACTCCGACAAATAACTTTTTAATATCTTCATTAGTGCCAAAACCAAAAGCTCTAAGCAAGGCTGTAACAGCAACCTTGCGTTTACGATCAATACGAGCCCAAATAACATTATTAGCATCACACTCTAATTCAATCCAAGCGCCACGATTAGGAATAATTTTGGCGGCATAAACCTTTCTGCCTTTAGCTTGAGCGGCTGTAAAGATAGCACCAGCACTACGAATTAATTGAGAAACAATAACACGCTCAATACCGTTAATAATAAAGGTGCCATTATTAGTGATTACTGGGAAGTCACCCAGAAAGATCTCTTGAGTAGTGGTAGCTTCAGTCTTTTTATTAGACAAGGTCACTTTAACACGCAAAGAAGACTCATAACTAACATTTTTAGATTTAGATTCAGCTTCGCTAAACTTTGGAGCATCTGAATAATACTCACCAAAGGTTAACTCTAGGTCACGACCGATAAAATCGGTAATCGGTGAAAACTCATCAAACAATTCTTTCAGCCCCTCGCGCATAAACCATTCGTAGGAATTCTTCTGTACCTCAATGAGGTCTGGCATCGGCATGGCTGATTCCGCTTCAACGAAGTAACGGCGTGTAGCGTGTCGATCGAAAACTTGCTGTGTTTTGGACATATTGATATATTTAACCAATTACAAACAAAAAAACCTCAAACACCTTTTTGGACTGTTTGAGTTAATAAATTTTATACCTGATAGCTGTTTGTGTAGCTCATCACAAACGAAAAACGGCCGATACCTTATTACTAAAAAATAGATGGAGACGGCAAAACTGCCATTTCCTATTTAAGGTGTAGGTCGTTTTTTAATCATTAACTAGAGAATTATTGATCTTCGCGCTGTCAATAGCAAACTCCTTCTAACAAAAACGCGAAAAAGTACTCTTATACTAACAAATATACTCACAGTTGTCAACCCTAGTGACAGTTTTTTAAAATTCGTCAAGTTCTTTATAATTTTTATTTAATATAAAGCAAAAAATATTAAATATTCGGTATTTGTTCTAGAAAGTCTAGGCACTTGTACACAACTTATCCACAGTTTATATCCCTATACGCTTAACTACTTGGTTTAGTTCGTCATCGCTGAAGAAATTAATCATAATTTGCCCACCTTTTTTGGTTCTACGGATAATAGTCTTAGCTCCAAGTAATCCTGATAGCTCATCTTCCACTACTCGGTCCTCATCGTGAGCCTTAATTTGAGCTTGTTTGCTCCCACCCGAACGACGAGTCACCTCTGCTGTTTCAGCCACCGATAGGTTATTAGCCATAATTTTCTTAAACATAACCTGTTGTTTAACGGGCGTATCTAAGCCAGCTAAGATTTTACCATGGCCTTCGCTAATCCGACCATCAGCTAAAGCATCTTGAATTTCCTCAGGCAAAGCTAGTAAACGCAAGGAGTTAGCAATAGCTGAACGAGATTTGCCTAGGCGTTTAGCCACCGCTTCTTGGCTAAGATTAAACTCTTCTGCAAGCTGCTGTACCGATCTGGCCATTTCTATTGGATTGAGGTTTTCACGCTGTAAATTTTCAATCAAGGCTAATTCCAACTTTTGCTGACTACTTACCTCCCTGACGATAACTGGCACCTCTTTTAAACCAGCTAATTTAGCGGCTCGAAGTCGCCGTTCACCAGCAATCAGTTCATAACCACTAGTCGTTTTAATAGCCACTAAAGGCTGTAAAATACCATGTTCGCCAATAGAACTAGCTAAATCAGCTAAAGGCCCTTCGGCAAAATGGTGCCTGGGTTGGACAGTATTAGCCTGAATTTCACCAATAGGCACACGCCAAATACGCTCTCGATTATCGGATGTCGAATAATTACTAGCTACTTGTGGGGCTTGGTTAATGTGTGCAACCTCTGATATTTGTTGTACTTTAGGCGGAATTAATGAGCCTAAACCTCTACCTAATGGCATATAATATAAATTACAAATTTCCAATGTCAAATTTCCAAACGAAATGAGACAAAAAACTAAATATTTTCTAAAGCGATGATTTCACGAGCCAGCTTTTCATAAGCTCGACCACCCCTGGATTTGGCATCATAATTCAAAATTGACCTGCCATAACTAGGACTTTCTGCTAAACGGACACTTCTTGGGATAATACTGCGGAAAATACGACCAGGGAAATGTTGATACAATTCATTCATAACAGCACCAGAAAGACTATTTCGGCGATCAAACATCGTAATAACCGCACCCATAATAGCCAATTCTGGCTTTAAGTTCTGGCGGATTAAGTCAATGGTTTGTAATAATTGCCCTAAACCTTCCAAGGCATAATATTCAGACTGCACCGGGATTAAGATTTCATCGGCTGCCACCAAACTATTAACAGTTAATAACCCTAAAGATGGCGGTCCATCGATAATAATATAGTCATAATATTCTCGAACTTCATCAATAATTTGTGATAAACGAAACTCACGATTAGGCAAATTAACCATTTCAATGACCGCCCCAGCTAAAGTGGCTGTGGCTGGAGCCACATGAAAACGTTCATCAAGAGTGCGTACCGCCACTTCATGTAAAGTCTTCTCACCCAAAATAGCCTCATAAACACCATGCTCCAGTTTATCATGATCAATGCCTAAACCAGAGGTAGCATTAGCTTGCGGATCAATATCCACCAAAAGTACTCGACGCCCCAAGTGCGCCAAATAAGCCGCGGTATTGACCGAAGTTGTGGTTTTGCCTACACCGCCCTTTTGATTAACAACCGAAATTACTTTAGCCATATTTTACTTGTGACTTCAGTATAAAACATTCTGAAACTTTTGACAAATACTATAAAAAAAGAAACATTGACATTTACCATTATTACTGCTATAATTTGGTAATCTTATATTACGGGCTTACCTTAAGGTGCTGTATTAGCGGCGCCTTTTATGTTCGCCCTAAGCCTAACGCTTATGAAAATCCGCAATGTCGCCATCATCGCCCACGTCGATCACGGCAAAACCACTCTAGTTGACGCTTTATTAAAACAATCCCACACCAAAGTCAAAGATGCTCCTGATACTTTAATTATGGACTCCAATGACTTAGAAAAAGAACGAGGCATTACTATTTTCTCCAAAAATGCCGCTGTCACCTGGGAAGACTATAAAATTAACATTATTGATACTCCTGGACACGCCGATTTTGGTGGTGAGGTGGAGCGAGTTTTAAAGATGGCCGACGGCTGTCTGCTTTTGGTGGATGCCAAGGAAGGTCCAATGCCTCAAACTCGTTTTGTTTTGAAAAAAGCTTTAAACTTAGGCTTGAAAGTTATTGTTGTAATCAACAAGATTGACAAAGACGGCGCTAATCCAGCTGAAGCAGTTAACAAAACTTTTGATTTGTTCGTGGAATTAGGTGCACCTGATTATTTGTTGGAGTTCCCAATTGTTTATGCCAGTGCCAAGCAAGGTCTAGCTGGCTTAGACGAAGATATTAACACTATGACAGACATTGCTCCTATTTTTGATGCTATTATAGAACATATCCCGGCGCCGAATATTTCCAGCGACGCCCCCTTACAAATTCTAATTACTAATATCAATTATGATAGTTTCAAAGGTCGTATTGCCACTGGTCGTGTAGTTAACGGTGTCTTAAAAGCTGGCGAACGCGTAGCCCGTATTGATCACGATGGCAAAATTACTTTTTATCGCCCAACAGCTATCATGACTTTCTCTGGTCTAGACCGCATCGAAGCCAAATCTATCGAGGCTGGTGATATCACAGCTATTTCTGGTATCCCTGAAATTACTATTGGCGATACTTTAGCCGATCCAATTACACCAACTGCTTTACCAGTTTTAACCATTGAAGAACCGACGGTTAAAATGAAATTTTTGGTTAACGATTCCCCGTTAGCTGGTCGTGAAGGTCAATTTACTACCAGTCGCCAAATTCGTGAACGCTTGTTTAAAGAATTAGAGAATGACATGGCCTTAAAAGTAGAAGACGCTGATGACGGCGGTTGGATGGTTTCTGGTCGTGGCGAATTACACTTGGCTATTTTTATCGAACGTTTGCGTCGTGAGGGCTATGAAATTCAAGTAGCTCGTCCACAAGTTATCGCTAAAACTGTTGATGGCAAAGAGTTGGTGCCGTTTGAAGAAGTGTCGGTCGAAGTTCCAGAAGTTTATTCTGGTGCAGTCATTCAAAAACTTGGCTCTCGCCACGGTGTTTTGAAAAATATGCACACTCGCGATAATATTGTTAGTCTGGAATTCACAATTCCAACTCGTGGTTTATTCGGTTATCAAACCGAGTTTATGACTGACACTAAAGGTATGGGTATCTTAAACTCTAGTTTCTTAGACTACCGGCAAGATAGTGCTGCCTGGCCAGAACGCGAACGCGGATCTTTGATAGCACATGAAGCTGGTCAAGCCAATGCTTACGCCATTCGTAATCTTCAAGATCGTGGCACCTTATTTTTCAGCCACGGCGCCAATGTTTATAAAGGCCAAGTGGTTGGACAAAACTCTCGCAAGGAAGACTTGACTGTTAATATTTGTAAAGCTAAAGAATTATCCAACATGCGCTCTAAGGGCGACGGTGTCTCGATTGCTATCGATGTAGCCAAGACTATGGATTTGGAAGCCGCTTTGGAATATATCAGTGATGATGAATTAGTCGAAGTAACTCCAAAATCGGTGCGTATTCGTAAAATGGTACTTAACTATACTGACGAACGCAAGAAACAGCTAGGAATTAAATAACCCGAATTTATCCGTGCGAACGCGTGAATCTCTCCAAGTAGCAGCAACTTTTCTACCGCAACTACTGTACTTAAAATTAGTAATTCTTAAATACTCATCCCCGACTTCATTCTTCTAAAAATAGGCTCAAATTTTGAGTCTGTTTTTTGTTTAATAGAAAGCTTTATCTTCCTTGGAGAGACCACCAGGAGTACCCGAGGTAAATGCAAATCCTTTACAATAGCCCGGTAATCCTCTACAATAGAACAACTATCTACCATATGATTAAAGATACTGACAATTTTTGGAAGCTACTAGACCAGTCCGAGCATCTTGCTATTATTATAAATCAAGACCGCTTAGGCGATGCTTTAGGGTCTGGTTTAGGTTTAGCCATAGCCTTAAAACAAACCGGGAAAACCGTGACAGTTTTAGCCTCAGATAATCGCTTAGGCGAATCTTTTAATTTTTTACCAGGCTTTGAAAAAATAGTAGCAAGCCCTGAACATAGCGATGAATATACGGTCGGACTAGAGCTTGGTGAACAAAAACCACTCAAAGTTCAATATCGCCAAGATGGTAACAAACTAAACTTTGTTGTCACTTTAAGTGGAGGAAATTTAAGCCAGCAAGACATATCTCTAACTAACAGCGGTTATCCTTATAATTTAATCATCACTGTAGCTTGCCCAGATTTCGCTTCTTTAGGTAAGATTTATGATGAGCATCGTTCATTATTTTTCGATACCCCTCTCATCAACATTGATTGCGATTTAAGCAATGAAAATTATGGTCAACTTAATTTAGTAGATATCACCGCACCGTCAGTTTCGGCTCTGTTATATCAATTAATAAGTAACGAGCGACCGGAACTTTTAACTGCCGAAGTAGCTACTTGTTTATTAGCTGGACTTATTAGTCGTACCCGTAATTTTAAAACAACCAATATCAACCCAGAGGCATTACAAGTAGCGGCCGATTTAATTACCGCTGGGGCTAATCGTGATTTAATCGTTGGGCAACTTTATCGTAATCGATCCTTGAAGATTTTAAAACTTTGGGGTTTTGTTTTAGCTAAATTGATGGCTGTCAGCAACAGACGCTTGGTCTGGTCAGTCCTTAATTATGAACATTTTCAAGCGGCCGGTGATCACTTAGACGACTTGGTCGCACTCTGTGAAGAACTGTTGATTGCCATGCCTGATACCTTGGCAGTGATTATGTTTATTCAAAAACCGGAAAGTGCCCATGGTTTAATCTATTCTATTAAAAACTTAGATGCCTTATATTTAGCCCAAGGCTATAAGCCAAGTGGTACTAAAAAATTGGCCGAGTTTGAGCTGGCCAATTCTTCAACAGATTATCTTAAAACCGTCGTAACAGAAATTGAACAAAAATTAAAGGCAATTACTGCCGACTAAGTAGTTTATAAGCAGTATCGGCAGCAATAGCCCCTTCGGAAACCGCTGTCACAATTTGGCGAAAACCATTAGAACCGTTGGTGGCATCACCAGCGGCAAGCATGCCTAATAAATTAGTAGACATATCAGCATTAACTTTAATCTGGTTAATCTCATTAACCTCACCACCGATTTGTTTAAAAAGCTCGGTTCTAGGATTAAGTCCAATCTCCACAAATAAACCTTCAATAACTAATTCTTTGGAGTCTTCAAAGGCTTTATCTAAAACTATTTTTTCTAATTTAGTCTCACCAAGCAAGTCCACAACTTGAGTTTCAGTGATATGAATTATATTATTTTTTTTAACGACATCATTCATCCAAGCCACCTCACCTTTTAACTTTGGTCCACGAGTAATCAAATAAACCTTAGGGCATAGATCTGCTAAATATAGAGCAGCTGTCATGGCCGAATTACCACCGCCAATCACTGCTGTAGCTTTACCTTTATAAAACATAGCGTCACAAGTAGCGCAATAAGAAACTCCTTTGCCTTTAAATTTTTCTTCAACCGGTAGGCCCAAGTGTCGATGCTCAGTGCCTAAAGAATAAATAATAACTTTGGCTTGATAAGTTTCTCCACTTTGGGTGGCAATCTGCCAACCGCTATCATTTTTAGTTAAGCCTGTGGCCTGATCATAAATAAAATGACAGCCTAAGCTTTCGGCCTGTTCTTTCATTTTGGTAGATAATTCAAAGCCGGTGATTTCTTTCTCCCCTGGCCAATTACAAATCTTGTGTGTTTCCATCATTAATCCTCCAGGCACACCGCCTAAGATGGCGGTATTAAGATTATAACGCAGAGCATAAACAGCGGCTGATAGACCAGCTGGCCCAGCTCCTAAGATCAATAAATCGTAATTCTGCATAATAAATAACTTAGTTTAATAACAATATTCATTATATACCCCCAAGGGGTGTCTAGTCAAGGGCTAGAACTGTTACTTTATTATATCGTAACACACTTTTATTAGCCAGACAACTTATTATTAAAAAGGTGCTCTTATAACAAGAACACCTTTGAGATGGTTTTAAACCCTTTAACAATGCCGAAAATCATGCCAATACAGCATCAAACGACCAAAAGATAAACTTAGTAAAATAGACAGAGCGCCGCCAGCTAAAGAACCACTAACCCACCAGCTTGCTTGAGCCAACCATAAAGCAATAACCACAAATTGCAGAGTAGTAAAAAGACGACTGCCTCCAGCGATATAGTGCCGACCGGTTTTATTTTTAATCAACCGATGTAAAATAAAAATCGGAACTGTTTCCAAAAAAACTAACGACAGAGGTGCCCACCAAATTAGACCAGCAGACAAAGCTAGAGGGATTACGATAAGACCTAAAACCTTATCACGAAGTGGATCTAATTTTTTCCCCAAATTAGAAATTCCATAGCCAGGTTTTATTCTTTCTATAAAACGAGCAGACCAACCGTCTAAAAAGTCTGTGACGGAAGCTAAGATAAAAACAAAAAAAGCAACTTCTAACTGGCCAACTATAACTAAAAAAATTGCGTAGCCGGATAAAATTAAACCGATTAAAGTAATGCCGTTGGCCACGGTCCAAAAACGGCCTAGAGAGTTATCACCAGTATACGGAGGCATAATAAACTCCTTGTAATGAACAATGTTTGTTAAATACTAACTGTTGGTAGCTTAGAAGAAGAAGAGAAAAAAAGCAAGATTATGGTTTGGTAGCTTCGTATAGAGCAGAAACTTCAGCATCTGATAAAGCTCGGTTATAAACACGGACATCAGCTATATATCCATCGATAGCATAAGCATACTCCATGTATTTACCTATTAAAGCATTGTTAATATTAGAACCAAGCTCACCACAACCAGAACGATTTGTTAGTGTTCCAGGCACGGCGTCCAAATAAACTTGTGAATTTTCAGTGACGCTATCATAAGTCCCCGCCAGATGATACCAACGACCAGTTAAAGGAGTAAAAGCGCTTGAAAAATGAGTAAAATAAGTGGATCCGCAACCAAATTCAAAAACCACTTTATGACCACTATTATTCCACAGAGTTAGCCAGTAGTCAGTTTGAGAAGATTCCGTACCTTTGTTAATAATTGTATTTTTTGCTGCATTAATAACATTTAATTTTATCCACCCAGAGACGGTTATGCCAGAGGCAGGGTGTATAATATTACTGTTCCCAACATTAATATAACTAGTAGTAAGTCCGTTAAAGCTATAGGCTCCATCAACTTCATTGTAACGCCCTGTGCTTGTTACTACACCCGTCCCACCAAAAGACCCCGGGCTAGTAAGCCCAGTTAAGTTTTTAGTGCCATTTAGTCCATCCAACATCCACCAACCGACTAGGCCATTAGTGGGGCCGAGGTCTCTGGGAGTACCGGATTTTTCAATCTTTCTGGCTCCTGCCGGAACATCGCCGACAGCTTTAGATAGGCAACCGATTAAAGAATAGTTATCATTGCCAGCTGAATACTGATAATCTAAATCAGCGCAAGCACCTTCGGCTCTCGGGGTTGGATTATTAGGCACTTTAGCCATGTAAGTTTTAGTACCGTCATCTGAAATAAGAGGTTGGCCAGGGGTAATTATATTGGGATAGGCGGTGTAATCGGCATAGTACATCTCCAGAGCCGTCGAGATTTGCTTCATATCTGAAATTCTTTTAGCATCGCGAGCTTTCGTGCGGGCTGAAGATACCGCCACGGTCGCTAAAGTAGCCAAGACGCCGATAATGACGATGACAACTAAGAGTTCGATGAGAGTGAAGGCTGGATGGTATGAATTTTTAATTTTAAATTTTGTAATTTTTAAATAATGCTTTAATTTTTTAAACAAAACACCAGAAAACAAAAATGTTTCTGTTTGGGAAATTAGGTTTTTGGAAATTATTTTGAAATTAAACATTAAAAATTTGAAATTGTCTAATATATTCATTATATCACAAATGATCGGGGGGGGCAAACTATCCTCTAGCTGAACCTCGGCGTAAAATGGCATGCCCGCCAAAATATAATAAATAAAAAACAACAGTGTAAACAATCCAATCACGCAAACGCAAAGGGTTGTTTATAAACGACAAAGCCGAAGCCCAAACACCAGGCAAATCCAAAACTGCCTGCCAGCTATTCCAACGATCTAACATCCCCATTAAGACGCCCAAAGCAATCAAAGGTAAGACAATCATTTCCAGCACCCAAGAAGCAAAACGTCCCCAAGCTAGGCGAGCAGCGGTGGCCACCTGCCCAACCAGCATTACCAAAGCCCACCAACCAATAGCACCAAAAATAAAAAAGAAAGGTATATACCAAGCCCCGGTATCACAAATACGATAAAAATCCGTACTCGCAGGACAAAAGCCGTCTAAGTGTCTGATATCCACAATTAAATAAGCGGTATTGGGAATAAATAAAATCCAAATAATACCAGTCAACCAAAAACGCCAACTAGTGATTCGCCATTCGCCTTTTTGTGCCAAAGACATAAGCCACTTACCAGTCAAAAACGGCACAATAATAATTAACAAATTCCAAAGACCGACGATAAGCGGAAAATGATTGATTTGTAAAAATTTTAATTGGTCGGCGGCGTTAATCCACGCATCAAAACTGCCAAAAGCTTCTATACCAGGATAAACCATATTAGTTTAAAATCACCTCTTGACCGTCAGTCAATTCAGAGTTTTCGACTCCAGAATCAATAGATTCGGTATCAGACTCTATAATTGGAATAGTTACCGTTATCGGCTTACCGTGAAAATCTACCGGCGCTTTGGAAGCCAACTCAGATAAACTTAATTCTTTAGGATTACTGACGGTGGGTGCTAAAATTGGTTTAGAAATAGCGCTAGGCTTATTGTTTATTACAGACCTGGCAATTTGCCGTTGTTGTAAGCGAGTTAGCTCATTTTGTTTAGCGTTTTTACGTTGTTCGGTCTGCAAACGACGGTCTTCTTTGCTTTTCGCTAAACAGTTTTTACAAAAAATCGGACGCACGCCATCAGGCTCGAAATTAAGAATTACTTCTTTACCACAACTAACACACTCGGCCGGCCAACTGCCAGAAGCTGACATTAAACTAGCTGAAACAGAATCAATGGCTTGCCTGGCAAAAGGTGCTGAAGCAGTAACACCAGTTGACACCGAAACAGGCGCTTCTCGCTTAGGCACAGGATCGTCTTCGTGCCACTTGGCAATTAAGACCTCAACTTCTTCACGAGGGTTGGCAAATTGTTTTCTAGAAGCTTCAATCACAGCCTCTAAAGTGCCGGTCTTTTCATAGTCTTGTAACGGCGGTAAGCCCCGAGCGGAAAAAGGATCAGAAGCCACGCCGTCAATCATTAACTTCAAAGTGCAGTTATACTTTGGTAAATTAACCAAATCTTCTTCGGTAAAAACAGGGGTAAACTCCTTAACTAGTGCCTCTGCATCTGGCGCTCCGACACGAAAAACAACCAAAGTACCAACGTTGCCAAAAACAGCCGCGCGCACTTCGTCGGTGAGCTGTTCGATATACTGATGCCCCATAATTAGGTTCAAGCGATATTTACGAGCTTCGGATAAAATGGTGGCAAAAGATTCGGTGGCAAAGTTTTGAAACTCATCAACATACAAATAAAAATCTTCACGATTTTTTTCCGGGATATCCACCCGACTCATGGCCGCTAACTGAATCTTGGTAATCATCATCGCACCCAAAAGTTGAGTATTATCTTCACCGATCCTCCCCTTGGACATGTTCATAATTAAGATTTTTTTCTCGTCCATAATTTGACGGATATCAATACTGGACTCCACCTGTCCAACGATATTACGAATCAAAGACGATGACAAAAATTGCCCAACTTTATTTTGGATAGGCGCTACAGCTTCGGAAGCAAACTTATCGGCATAGCCGGCAAACTCCTTGACCCAAAAAGATTTAACCACAGGATCTTGAATGTTATCCACCAACTTTTTACGGAAAGCTTTATCGGCCAACATTCTAGTAACCGACATTAAAGTAGAACCAGGATAATCTAAAACGGCCAAAATAGTGTTGCGCAAAATATATTCCAAACGAGGTCCCCAAGAATCGGCCCACAGTTTTCTAAAGACACCAATTAAACCAGAAGCGACTAAATGTCGATAGTGCGGATCAACCGATTCCATGATATTAAAAGCAATAGGAAAATTGGTATCAGACGGATTAAAATAGACGACATCATTAATGCGCTCCGGCGGGATAAACTCTATAATTTTTTCAGCCAAATCACCGTGCGGATCAACCACAGCTACCCCCTTGCCGGAACGAATATCCTCTACAATCATATTTTCCATGACAGTAGATTTACCCATACCAGACTTACCAATGATATACATATGCCGGCGACGATCATCTACTTTAATACCGAATTTGCGATTTTGATTGCGAAAAGTAGTCTCAGCAAAGACGGTAATTTGATTTTGATTAGACATAAACTGATTAGATTAAAAACTTCAACCTTTATTATAGCAAAAAAATAGACAACTGTCTACGGCCCAATTTGACAAAAGCTCTTGATTGTAGTTATCTTAAAATGTCTTTTCTGTTTTGATAAAAATTTTTTACAAGGAGTTTCAATGGATCGGTTTAAAAAAAATCTCGCTCTTTCAAAAGTTGAAATAAAGCTTGCACGAACCGTTATGAGCGTTTGGCTGGTAAAAGATGATAAATTATTAACCATCAATGAATTGTCAGACAAGATAATTCGTAAAAAAGGCTTACCTAAAGAAGTTAAAAATTGTTTACCAGAAAATTTTCTTGAACAAGAAATTGGTGCTTATAACTACCGCTCTTTATCTGAAGATGCCAATGACTTATATTGTGACAACCGTAACAGTGCTGATATAAGAGCTCGATATTTTCTAAAAATATTATATACGGTTTTAGAGCAATTCGAAAATCATATTATAATGGTGAGAGAACAATCGTTCCTTTGATTGTTAACTATAAACAAAAGGGTTTTATTAAAGACCCTTTTTTATTATTCAAAAATCGGCTATACTATAAACCATGCATAAAATATATAAACCATTCAATCCTTTAAAATGGATTCACTTATTAATTATTGCTTCGGCTCTATTGTTAATAGCAGTGCTGCTGTTAACACCGCTAGTAACTACCTACGAACCGAATCCGCCTTTTACTTGGCGTGATAAAATAATTCATCTGATTTTATTCGGCTGGTTAGCGCGCTTGATAGCTGGTTGGTTAAAACGTTATACAGCTTTAAATTATAAAAAAATTATTATTTGGGCGATAGTGGTAGCAACAAGTTACAGTTGGTTGTTAGAAAAAATACAAAACTTTATCCCTGGCAGAACCGACTCGTGGGAGGATTTGTTGGCAGGTCTTTTGGGCGCCAGTTTAGTGGCAGCTATTTGGTATACCTACAAACAATTTCGTGGCGACAAAACTCAACCAAAATTATTATTACATATGTGTTGTGGCCCTTGCGGGTCGCACTTAAGCGGACAACTAGCCAAGACTTATGATGTAACTTTATTTTTTCATAATCCCAATCTAGATAGCTTACTAGAATTCGAAAGACGCTCGGCTGAGGCCATTAAAGTTGCTAAGTATTGGGGTTTGCCAGCAATTATCAGTGACTATCAACACCGTGGTTGGAAACAAAAGATTAAGGGCTTAGAACAAGAGCCAGAAGGTGGAGCTCGCTGTGCCGTTTGTTTTGCTATACGCTTAATGGCCACGGCCAAATTTGCCAAAGAGAATAGTTTTGATGCTTTTACCACCTCTTTAAGCGTTAGCCCACATAAAAAATATAACTATGTACTAGTAGCCGGCCAAGCAGCAGCTAAAAAATACAAGATCACATTTATTGAACAGGACTTTAAGAAAAAAGATGGCTATAAATTATCAATCATGCAAGCTAAAAAACTAGGGTTATACAGACAAGATTACTGTGGTTGTGAGTTTAGCACCCTGCCAGAAAAGAAAGTAAAGACGATTAAAAAAATTAAAAAATAGCTTTTTGGCTTAGATTAAACGATTTGACAAAAAACTGTCTGGCCGTTATAGTTTTACTGTATAAAATAGCCCGAGTGGCGGAACTGGCAGACGCGCACGACTCAAAATCGTGTTCTTCACGGAGTGAGGGTTCGACTCCCTCCTCGGGCACATAAAAAAGACTCTCCAATTGGAGAGTCTTTTTGCTATCTACAGCCTAGTAATTCCTTAAAACATCTTCAGTGACATCGACAATCTTCTTGCCGGCATATTTCTTTAGTTGAGCCAAAGAAACGATATGAACTTTCTTGCCATCAATAATTACATAAATCCTTTTAGTAGTTAAGGATCGTAATAAAGTACCATCAGCGTAAGAATAAGAGTCAATCACGTTTTGTTCTACATCCAAGATAGTTCTTCCATTGTACTTATCAGAAACTTCTGGACTAGGAATTAAGACCATTTTGCCATTAACCATGATGTAAATCTTGCCGGTGGTTTTTGAACGGAAAAAATCACCTTCAGCATATTCAACAACCTTAGCCTTTAAAACAATCTGTTCGTTATAAGTATCGATGACATTTTGATCAACATCAATAATTGGCTGACCGGCATATTTTGCCAATTCTTTTAGATTGGCTATCTTAGCTAATTTGCCGTTGACAATGACATAGATACGTTTAGTTATCTTAGAACGAAGTAAGGTACCCTCGGCATATTCAATAACTTTAACACCCAAAACAACTTGTTCGTTATAAGTATCGATGACATTTTGATCAACATCAATAATTGGCTGACCGGCATATTTTGCCAATTCTTTTAGATTGGCTATCTTAGCTAATTTGCCGTTGACAATGACATAGATACGTTTAGTTATCTTAGAACGAAGTAAGGTACCGTCAGCGTAAGTTTTAAAACCTAAAACCTGGCCTACCGTCTTCTCTATTACTGGCTTTACCTCCTCATCTTTAACAACGGTCAAAGGAACCGAGGCCACCTTGCCAGCTTTTAATATGGCAAATCTAGTTAAGTGATTGACTTTAAATGTTACCTTTTTAGTAACTGGGTCAAAAATTGCGCCTGGTATTAAACCCCTCCCTAAAAGCTAAATTTATTTAATTTTAATAACTTTTTTGAAACAATAGTAAACAGTTTATCCACAGACTTTGTAAACTTTTTTTAATTATACCCCCCACTTTTTAATAATACAATTAGTTGTTTACAAAAAATATTAATCCTGTTGTAACTTTGTGAACACAAAAAAAACAAAACTTATTTGCAAATAAGTTTTGCTGGTAATTTTGATTATGTTCGAGACTACTTTGTTGTTTCTGGTAGATATTTACGGCCTTTAAGCTCCTCGGGAAGATACTCTTGTTTTTCTTGATAATCAAAATCCGGACTATACTGATAATCGGCTCCGTAGCCCAATTCTTTCATCAGCGAAGTCGGGGCATTGCGGAGATGTAAAGGCACACCAACATTGCCAGTCGTTCTAGTATCTTCCGCTGCTTGATTATAAGCCGCATAAAGTGCATTAGATTTCTGGCACTTCGCTAAATAAACGGCCGCTTGAGCTAAATTAAGTTTACATTCCGGCAAGCCGATAAAGCGTGCAGCATTATAAGCGGCCACGGCTTGATTAAGTGCCTGCGAATTAGCCAACCCCACATCTTCGGAAGCAAAGCGGACTAAACGACGAGCGATGTACATAGGGTCCTCCCCGGCTTCCAGCATCCGCGCCAACCAATACAAAGTGGCATTAGCATCCGAGCCACGCATAGATTTGTGTAGAGCGGAAATTAAATTATAGTGGTTCTCCCCGTCCTTATCATACTGTAAACTAACTTTTTGCGCCGCCTCCTTCACTACTTCAAGGTCAATAATCGGATTTAATAAAGCACAGGTTTCTAAAATATTCATGGCGGTTCGAGCATCGCCGCCAGACAAATCACAAAGCAATTCTAAGGCACCGGCGCCAAAAGTGAGCCCCATGGCGCCCAAGCCTTTTTTCAAATCGGTCGCCGCCCGCACAACAATCAACTTGATATCAGCCGAAGTCAGGTGTTTTAAAACAATGACCCGCACCCGACTTAAAAGGGCTGAGCGAATTTCAAAACTAGGATTTTCTGTGGTAGCGCCGATTAAAATAATTGTGCCATCTTCCAAATGTGGCAAGAGCGCATCCTGTTGAGCTTTGTTCCAGCGATGTATCTCATCAATAAATAACAAAGTGTTTTTATCCAAAAGCTGATTGGAACGCGCAGTGTCGATTACTTTGCGTAAATCTTTTACACCTTCGGTCACGGCTGAAAAACGGATAAAATCCGCTTTAAGCTGTTTAGCTATTATTAAAGCTAAGGTCGTTTTACCAGTGCCAGGAGGACCCCAAAAAATTAAAGATGGCAAACGACCAGCAGTAAGGGCTTTTTGTAATAATTTATCAGAGCCAGTGATTTCTGGCTGACCGACAAAATCTTCCAAACAATCAGGTCGCATACGCTCGGCCAGTGGTATTATTTTTATTGCCATAGGTTTAAGTCTATAACTCAACCTTAATTAGTTTTGTTCGGCTCGTCAAGCCACGAATAATACAAAAATGACTTTTAGCAATACCGGTTTGTTTAGCTAATAATTTAATTACCGCCTTGTTAGCCTCGCCGTCAGCCGGAGTAGCGGTGATATTTATTTTCAAACCTGTGCTTAAAATTTTTATATCATTAGTTTTAGCATTGGGATGGACAGAGACGGATAATAAAGATAAATTATTTTTCTCAAGTTTTCTAATATACTCAACGAGTTGTATGTCTTTTATTAACATAGTGTTTGTTCTGTAGTTCAGTATACTAGTATACTGAACTACTAATAATTCTTTATTCTCCGGCGGCCAATGCATCTAAAATTACGGTGCAATCTGGATGGCGTTGTAAGATAGAAGCTGGCACCGCTTCGGTGACCGGGCCATACAAGGCCTGACGAAGAATGTCGGTTTTAGCCTGGCCGTTAGCTAATAATAAAATCTTGCGTGCTGACATAATCGTTGATAAACCCATGGTAATAGCCCGCTTTGGCACTTCGTCTAAGGATTGCAAACCACCGGCATTAGCCTGACGAGTTGACTCTGTTAATTTTGCTACAAAAGTTTTAGATTCAAAAGATGTCCCAGGTTCACAAAAACCTAAATGACCATCGCGGCCAATACCAACGATTTGTAAATCAATTCCACCAACCTCTTCAATATAGCGTTCATAATTTACGCACTCGTCTGTTAAATTATGTGCTGTACCATCAAGTAAATAAATATTTTCCGGCCTGACATCTGTCTGAGAAAAAAAAGCTCTATGCATATACTGGTAAAAACTATCAGGGCTAAGCCGAGGCAAACCAACATAGTCATCAAGATTAAAGGTGCGAACTTGAGTAAAACTAATTTCCAGACGAGCATAAGATTGAACTAAGTTAGCATACATACCAAGTGGCGTAGCGCCGGTAGCTAAACCTAAAACTGCAACAGGACGCTGCTTTACTGTTTCAATAACCAGCGTGGCAGCACGAGTCGATAATTCATCGTAATCCTTAGCGATAAGTAGTTTCATAATTATATTATACCACAAAGACACTGATAAACAAAACAAAGGGAGTAATCGAATATGATTAATTAAACTGGTAAATTTTAAAACTATAAGCCAACCGAAAAAATAAATTAATTTAACAACTTTTCTCTCTAGTTCAGTATACTAGTATACTGAACTAGTCTGGTTTTTAAAAATTGATTTGTCTGACTAATGAAAAGTTTTTAAGAATTAGACAAAGCTTAGCCTAGAGATTCAAATGATTATTTGACATTACTTTTGTCTGGTTGGTATAATTAAATTATGAAAAAATTTTTATTACCGCCTCGCTCTGAAGCCCTGGTTGTTGTCGCCCATCCGGACGACGAAACCATTTGGCTAGGCGGATTTATTTTAAGTCAACCACAAGTCCACTGGACTATCTTAGCTCTCGCACGAGCTAGTGACCCAGACCGCGCGCCAAAGTTCACTGCTGTTGCTAACTATTATAAAGCTGCTGGTTTGCAAGATGACTGGGACGACGAAGATAAACTAAGCCCTAGAGCTTCACTGCAATCGGCTAAACAAATTCTTAAAAAACAACTAGGAAATAAGCACTTTGATTTTCTATTTACCCACGGACCTAATGGTGAGTATGGACATCCGATGCACAAAACTTGTCATCAAGCTATTAAGGAGTTGCTTAACGACAAACAGCTTTCTATCGGCTCCGCTTGGCACTTTAATTATAAAAAACTTAGTCGTTATAAATTAGCACCAAAAGCCGACAGTGATCAAGTTATTAAACTGTCCCCGATTATTTTCAAACAAAAAAAATTAATTATGAGAGAGCTTTATGGCTTTAACCCGAAAGGTATAGACATTGGCTACTCAACCAATCCTGAAAGTTTAAAATTAATGTCTATAAAAAATAATAAAAAGTTTTTATGAAAATCGCAGTTTTACATGCCTACCCGGTGGAACCGGACGGACTAAGTATCCAAGGTAATTTGCTCTACAAAGGTTTAAAAGAAATGTCTGACGAGTTTAACTTAGAAGTTGTACCTTGTCACTTTCGTCCTTCATTACAAAAACAATGGGTGCTGTCCGGTTTTAAACCAGATATCGCCATCGGCGTTGGTTGTTGGACAAACTCCCCCGATATTGTATTTAGTCCCCAACGTTCTGGTGTTTTACCTGTGCCTTGGTTTGTGGCTGACGGCTGGGTAGCTAATTATCATAAAGAATTATCAGCTTTGCCGTTAGTTTTAACCACTTCTAATTGGGTGACTGAGACTTATAAGCGTGACGGTGTTGATACCAAAAATTTTGTGACTATGCCAATTGGTTTTGATCCTGAAGAAATTCATCCAATACCACAAGATGACCCAAAGATTCAAGCAATGCGTGCTATGTTAGGCGTGCAACCACACGATCGTATGATTTTAACCGTCGGTGGTGATGTGTCATCTAAAGGTGCACAAGAAATGTTAAGAGCTTTAGCTGAAATAGATAAAGATTTCCAAAACTGGAAATATGTTTTGAAAGCTAGCGAAAGTGACTCTTCAGCTATCCATGGAGCCGAAGAAGATGAATTGATTGAAGAATTAGGTATTGATCGTGGAAAAATAGTTTACTTCAATGGTATGTACTCTCATGATTTTATGAGTGTACTATTAGCCGCTTGCGATATCTATGCTGCCCCTTCTCGTCTGGAAGGTTTTGGTATGATTCAAATGGAAGCCGAAGCTTGTGGTAAGCCAGTTATTTCTATTAATGTCGGTGGTCCAGTTGATACCATCATACACGGCGAAACTGGCTACTTAGCTGAAGTTGGCGAATCTATTGAACTTAAAGAAGAATGGGCACAAGAATCTATGGGTTTTGACGCTGATCATAAAATATTATTTGATAAACCAAAAGTATTTGCTTATCGGGCCAGCATTAGTGATTTAGTAAAATACACTAAAGAATTACTAGTAGATGATGAAAAACGCCTAGCTATGGGTAAAGCCGCTAAAGCACATGCGGATTTAAATTTTCATTATCGCAAAGTGACTCGCGATGCCTACAAATTAATATCAGAAAGATTAAATATAAAATAACTTGCTTTAAAAACAACTCCACTATACCGGAGTTGTTTTTTTATTATCTGGCTGAGACAACATCACGCAGAACCTCTGAAGCGTGCTCTAAAGGGTTAACTTTAGGATAGGCCTTAACAATAACACCCTGTGGATCTATGAGGTAAGAAATACGCTTAGTAAACATGCCTTTAGCATCATAATCTTTAATGACTTGTTTATCAGGATCGGATAATAAAAGAAATGGTAATTTATGATCACTGATAAATTTTTTGTGAGACGCTTTGGAATCAGAACTAATCCCAATAACCTTAATACGATTCGCTTCAAAATCATGCCAATTATCACGAATAGAACAAGCCTCAGCCGTGCAACCTGGCGTATTATCCTTGGGATAAAAATATAGCAAAATCCATTGACCACGGTAATCACCTAGTTGGTGAGATTGGCCGTTTTTATCCTCGAGAAAAAAATCTGGTGCTAAGCTATTAATATTAAGCATAAATATAAGTTAAAAGTTTATAAAGTTCTTAATTAATCGTAATCAAAATACCAAACGGCATTGTCTTGCACACAATGATAAGCAAAGACATAAGCCCCGGCCGACCAGCCTTGATACGGTTCACCTTTAGGGACACCTTTTTTACCGTCTAGCCACTCATTGAAACCTGAGGTGCGGCTCTTTAATAATTGATTAGGGTTAAGTCCATGCTTCTTGGCAGCCTCAGCGATTTCTTGTTCGTTGTGTTCTTGTAAGGCTTTCAAGTTAGCTTTAGCTAGTTTTTCTAATTCTATTTTAGCTTGTGCTTTTTGTCCGTTTTTAATCAAAGCGGCCACATAAAAACCACCAATAAAAGGCCAAACTCCCCCATTTAAATAATCAAAAGGTTCACGAGCATCGCAGTTTTCAAAATAATCATGCCAACCAGCGCTCCCTGGTTTTAATGGTGGATCAATCGCCCGACAAGGATACGGCTCGGCGATTTGTTTGTTTTTAATATGCGTTAAAATACTTTTAGCAATCTTGGGCGTAGCCAGACCCATCACAATCGCTAAGCAATTACCCAAGGTATCAAACCATTCTTCGTGCTCACGTTTGTCATCATGATTTTTCCAAGCCCAAGGATAATAATAGCCTAATTTTGGATCGTATAAAGACACATATTTCTCAATATCTCCATTAACCACTCGTTTTAAATGCTCAGCTTGACGATCTTTACCAATCATTTTTAAAGCGCCATAATACAAGGCCTGACTATTTAAAACATAGCCATATTTATGTGGAAAAGCATCCATCCAATCCATGGTGGGTTGCTGAGCAATTAAGCGAACTTCATCTGGGTCTTGATAAGACAACCAGACCATCGACATCGCCAAATGCTTTTTCATCTCGGCGTAAAAAGCCTTATCTTTGAAATGCCAAGAATAAGCTACAAGGCCAATCACAAACCACAGTGAAGAATCAACGGTATTAAAAGTAACATCCGAGCGCCGATCTAAATTATAAGAACCAACACAGTTAGGAATTTGCCCCAAATAAGATTGATTACGGGCTAAAATTTCTAAGGATTTTTTAATGTTATCACGGTAGCGATCACCAACTAAAGCGGCGCCTAAAGAAGTAATCATAGAGTCGCGCGACCAAGTGGCCTCATAGCCACCAGGAAGTCCAGAGGCAAAAAAAGCCCCGGTTTTAGTATCACTACAACGATCCAAGACTTTAAGAGCCTCGGCGTAAGCCTGATCCACTACCGAAGCTGTTGATTTATTTGTTTTGGGCATAAGCATTAGCTATAGGATATTTTTTTAATTCATTAAGTAGTTCAGATAAAACTAAACTAGCGACGGCAATACAATTATCGGCTCCACCATAATAAATATACAAGCGATCGTCAAAAAGACTCAAACCCGTAGGGAAAACCACATTATTAACCTGTCCACTAACCTCATAATCAGTTTCTGGCTTTAATAAAGGATACGGCAAGCGAGCTATAACCTTTCTGGGGTCATTTAAATCAAGTAAAGCGACACCGGCTGAATACGTTCGGCTATCATGCTTTTCTTCTACACCATGATAAATCATTAGCCAGCCGTCAGCGGTTTTAAGTGGCGGAGCTCCACCACCGATATTACGCGCTTCAAAATCATAATCAGCTTCTAAGACTAGCTGTTCATCTAAATGGAACAGGTGGCGAATCCAGAAATATTTATCTTGAAAATCATCTAAACTTTCCGCGCTCACTAATTGAATGTCCGGCAAGATTCTTTCCAGGAAAGTAAATTGACCATTAATTTTTTCCGGGAATGGAACCAGGTCTTTGTGCCAGAGTAAAACATTTTTGCCGTTAAAGTTCTGATAAAAAGCCTGAAACATTAAGTATTCGTCTTTTAATTTAGTCCAACGCCAGATTTTTGGCATTTCTTTGTAGGTAATTTCTGGACTTAATAAACCTCCCCGTTTCAAATTTTTTAAATCGTCGCCATATAAATAAGCGGAAATGGCGTCTTGACCATTGTGTGCGACATAAGTAACCAGAAAACTATCGTCGATTTTTACGATACGCGGATCTTCTAAGCCTTGCGATTCATATTTTTCCTCTGGACGATACAAGGGATAATCCAAGCGCTCCACTAATGTCATTGGACCTTCAAGACGAGCATAACCAATAGTTGAAACATAATCATCGGCCACAGCACGATATAAAATTTCGACACTGTTGCCGTTTTGCCAAACACCTGGATTAAAAACCGACCGCATTTCAAAAGCGGCTGGGATTGGCTTTAAAATTATGCCTTCACGCTTAACTTCTATCATAGACTATCAGTATAGCATAAAGGAAAGGTAGAGAGCAATTTTTAATTTTTAACTCACGGCTTAGTGGCATTGTAGAGGGCAGACACCTCAGCCAAAGTTAAATCGTGGTCGTAAAAACGAGCATCAGTAATATAGCCTTCAAAATTAACACCAGACGAAGATTTTAAACCCATTCGAAATAGATCTTTATTACCAAGACTATCAATAGCGGTAACTACATTACTCAAAGAAGTGCCATTTCTACACAATTGAACTTTGCCGGTCCCGGCACCATTAAAGGCCATACAGTATTGCTGCCAAGCATCAGGGACTAAAGCACCCACAACATTAGGCTCTGTAAATGATCCGACACTTGTGCCATCAACTCCAACTCCATTTCCAAAACCAACTTTTAAATCACCAGAAATATTTTCTGATAATCTGAAAGTGTGTGGATACATAGCATCGATAATTCCACCGCTAGCATGATGAGTTGTTCTTTTAACCAAAAAACAAATCGTGGCAGCTGTGTATAACTTTATTGGATTTTTAAAAACCATACTGCCGTTATAACCACCAGTTCCCGGAAGAAAATACGACCCACCCACCTCACCATAACGCCCCACGGCTAACACGGCATTATTTTTTACAGCATCAACCCAATTACCGGTTAAATCTTTTAAGCCATTAACCGAATCCAGTGGCCACCAGCCAACTAAGCCATTAGTGGGGCCGAGATCTCTAGGAGTGCCGGGCTTTTCTATCTTTCTCGCTCCAGCTGGAACATCGCCGACGGCTTTAGACAAACAACCAATGAGCGAATAATTATCATTACCAGCAGAGTATTGATATTCCAAATCGGCACAAGACCCTTCGGCTCTCGGGGTTGGGTTTTTAGGCACTTTGGCCATGTAGGTTTTAGAACCGTCTTGAGATACTAGTGGCTGGCCAGTGGTAATGAGGCTTGGATAGGCGGTGTAATCAGCATAATATATCTCTAAAGCAGTAGAGATTTGTTTTAGATCAGAAATTCTTTTGGAATCTCTAGCTCTAGTACGGGCTGAAGAAATCGCCACCATAGCTAAAGTCGCCAAGACGCCGATGATGACGATGACGACTAATAATTCAATGAGGGTGAACCCTCTCTGACTGAGGGGAGGGCTTTGTGAAGTATATTAGACATATAAGATTATTATAGCATAGACCCAATGGGGGGCAAACCGCAGTTTATTTTTTATTCAACCGGTCTTTATTGATGTTTTTTAGATCCTTTTTCTCTTCGGATTTTAATTTTCTTTCAACTTTTTTAACATCTTCTTCAACTGGCAATTTTTCTGGGTATATTCCTCTGGATATTAGGGTGTTTCTAATCGACCTGTTGTTTGTAATATGCTCTTCAGAAATCTTCTTTTCTGTATTCAGCGCTTTTTCTTTGCTGTTAAAAATAGTAATTTCAGTAGCAAAATCTTTAGCTTTTAAAATAATGGTCGGTTGAAAATCCGCCAAAGCTTTACTACCGGAAACCCCTAATCTATTTTTCATTTCCTGCGTCGTATAATTAAACAATGCTTTGTCACACTTACTTCTAATTAAAGCAAAGTTTTTATCACTGCCTGTTTGTTGAAAAATGACGCTGGAAAGTTCTTTTTCCGTTTCAGTTAATTTTTGCCTAGCTTGTACTCTTTCAACTTCTCTAAGTTTCTTTTCTATTATTTCCAGCTTTCTGGTTTGGATAGCAAAATAAGTTTGAGCAAAAGCAATTTCTTCTTTACCAGAATCTCCATTTTGAGCTATCAAGTAGCAAGCGTATCTAGTTAACATTATGTCCGGCACTGTTTTTTCTGCAGTTTTAGGCATTTTTATCGTTTTACCGACATCGGCAAAATGATCAGAAACTTTACCACCAGACACCTCACAAGCTGTTTTAGCTTTTATGATAGCATTTATAAAATTACTCCATTTAGCATATCCTAATAATCGTTGTAAATCTCTAGCAAACCAAAATTCTATACCATTTGCCGTTTTATTAGCGTAAGCTTCAAAGTTTTCTGTTAATGCTTTTATAATTTGCTTTTCCATAGCTCTTTAAAAACTAGCTAATTAAATTATCATCTGTTATTTTATCACAGTTCACTGTAAAGCACAAAACTGGCTAATTTTTAAAATAAATAAAACAGCGATTAATCATTAACCGCTGTTTTATTCACTATTTTTTTATTATTTAATTTATCACTTCATCCGCTGGTTCATTTTCCGCTTCAATTCTAGCTATCTCCGCTTCTAGCGCCTTGAAATCAGCGGCTGAATCGACATTTTTAAGTCGCATTGGCTTGTCTTTGAAAACTTTTTCAACGGCCAGACGAGCTAAGAAATAAGACAGCGTTGATTCAGCGCCTTGATTAAAATTGATAGAATGTTTACCCAAACCATCATAACAACCACCAGTCGCTTCATCATAAACCGTTTGATTTAAGTGGTTTTGACCTAAAAACCAAGAAAAAACTTGTCTAGCTAATTTAGCATAAGTTTCATCTCCAGTAACTTGATAAGCTACAACCAAGGCTTCGGTAGCCGAAGAAGCATCTTCTGGTTGCTGATCAAAATAAGCTCGTTTACCATTACGAAAATACCAACCATCCTGACCAATCGCGTTATAATAACCTTTTTCAAAAGTAATGTTGTTTAAAAAATCTAAAGAGCTTTTAGCTACATTTGTATATTTTTCATCAGTTAAAATACGACTGGCTAAAAATAAAGCTTCTGGAATTTTATAGTTAGAATAAGTTAAATGATCATCAAACCAAAGCCAACGTTGACCGGATTTAGTGCTATCCGCTGATTGCTCAGCATATCGAGTTGATAACTCCTCACTTAAATGTCTTAGTAATTCATCTATTTTTAATAACCGCTTAGTATTAGCCTGCTCTGCGTAATATTCTCGAGCCCCAACCAAGCCAATAATAGCAAAGGCCATGGATCGGGAAAACTTAAGTTTTTCAATTAGGGGGTAGGCTTTTTCAAAAATCTTTAAAGCTGATCTTAATTGCCCTAAAGACAAGCGATGGTTTTTTAAGACAGAACCAACGGCCCAAATAGCCCGCCCAAAAGAATCTTGTGACTCCAAATCCTGTTCTATGTTGACCTGGCCTTCACTATTAATAAAGTCCTTAAAGGCGCCGGTCGGTTTTTGAGAATACTTTAAATACTTCAGATAAATATCCATCAAATCTGATAAACTTTTTTGTGGGTGGCGTTCGTTATAATCAGCACAAGCCAATAGGGCACGGGCATTATCATCCACACAATAACCAGAATGCATATCAGGCTTAGTGTGTTTAGCAAACTGAATTATACCGAAACTATTGGTCATTCGTTTAATATGCCAAAGATTGATGGGAGGTAATTTATCTTTATCACGAGGCACAATTGGAGTAAATTGATCAAAAAATTTAAAATAAGCTAAGGCCACATTCTGCCAAGTCATATGACGAGAGTAAAAGTAAGCGTCCTTTTTCATTTCTTTGGTACGTTTCGGGTCGTCTAACAATTCTAGAAGAGCATTTTTTATCGGTTCGGAATCGGCAAAACCAACTAAAATACCTCTCTCCCGATTAATAGTATCTTTAGCGTATTGATTAGCCGTAGCTACAATTGGGCAAGCACAAGAGAAGGCATAAGAAATAGTGCCAGAAACTGCCTGTTTAGGATTTAAAGTTGGAGAAATATAGATATCTGTCGCCTTTAAAAAATCGATTAGTTCACCCAATTCCAGATATTTATCATAAAACTTAACATTGTTTTCTAGTTTTAGTTTCTGAACCAAACGCACTAATTTATTACGATAGCGCTCCCCTTCTTCACGAGCCACCACAGGGTGTGTAGCACCTAAAACCAGATATAAGGCTTTGGGATATTTAGCGACCACTTCCGGTAAGGCTTCAATAGCATATTCAATACCCTTATCTCGATTTAACATCCCAAAAGTAGAAAAAATCAAACGCCCCTGCAAATTTAATTTATGTTTAGCGGCTGACTTGGAAGGATAAGGGATATGATGAACACCATGCGGAATAACAGCAATCGGTTTTTTCTTATCGATACCATAAGTGCGTCTCAGTAGTTTAGCGGAGTGTTCGGTCATAACCACCATACCAGAAGCTTTGGCAGCAATTTGCTGAGTAATTTTTTTTAATTGTGCCGAGGGGCGAGGCAAAACCGTGTGGCAAGTAATCACGATTGGTTTTTCCAAAAGTTCCATAAAAGGTAAAATGTAATTACCCCACTCACCACCAAAAATCCCATATTCGTGTTGAATACTGACCAGCTTAATTTCAGGATTGCGATTAATCTCATTGGCACGTTGCAAATAATCTTCAATATCCGTATCGGAAATTTGAAGCATCACTTTACGCGGATAATTGTAAATAGAGGTACCGCTAACATTCATGGCTAAGATTTTTGCTCGCACGGCTGGCGAGAACTCTTTATCGATAGCATTGGTTAGGTCTTGAGCAAAAGTAGCGATACCACACTCACGAGGCGGAAAAGTACTAACATATAAAACGCATGGGGATTTAGGCTGTTTCATAATTAACGCTGATTTGTCTTGTATCTCAGAAGCTCATCAAGCAAATCGTCTAAATTAACGCTGGCGACGGCAATATGACTGTCGGCTGCGCCATAATATATATATAATTTATCACCAAATTGAGCGGTACCAGTCGGGAAAACCACACTGTCCACATGTCCTTTTAATTCAAAATCTTTTTCCGGGCTAAACAATGGATAAGGCAAGCGGGAAATAAGTTTCTTGGGATTTTTTAAATCAAACAAAGCAGCGGCGGCATGATAAATACGACCAGCGTTAGACTCCTCTACACCGTGATATAACATAAGCCAACCGTGTTTAGTTTTAATTGGCGGAGCACCACCACCAATATGTCGTTCTTCAAAACGGTATTTATTTTCCAAGACAACAAATTTGTGTAGATTTTTAATGTAATCTTTCCAAAAAGCCGTGCTCTTTAATTCTGAAAAGTCTTTACAAGAAACTATTTGAATGTCTGGTAAAATTCGGTGAGTTAAAACAAACTTACCACGAATTTTTTCAGGAAATAAGACACCATCTTTTTCCCAGATTAAAACATCTGTACCGGCGTAATTTTTATAAAAAGCTTCAAAAAAAAGATAATCATCTTTTAGCTCTTTTTTATTAAAAAGTTTAGCCGCCGCCGAATAGCGAATTTTTGGTCCAATTAAACCACCACGCTTTAAATGAAATAAATCATGACCATAAGCGTAAGCAATTTGAGCATTTCGACCATCATGAGCCACATAAATTAAATAAATCTCATTGTCTATTTGAGTAATTCTAGGGTCTTCCATGCCATGAGATTCATATTGGGCCGTTGCTTCCATAAAAGGTTTATCAAGTCGGTCATCAAGATGAGTAGCACCGTTAAAACGCGCGTAGCCTAAAGATGACATGTAATCTTTGTTGATAGCACGGTAAACCATGTGTACCGAACGACCCTCCTGCAAAATACCGGGGTTTAAAACCGAACGATCTTCAAAAAATCTTGTAGTTGGCGACAAAACGACGCCATGTTTTTTAACTTTAATCATTAGAGTTATCTATCTATTCATTATAGCAGATTTTTTAACTTGGCCAATGCTTGAGCTAAAGCGGTTTGCTTGTCTTTAAACTCCACCAAACGATTTCGTTCCTTATTAACTACTGTAGTTGGGGCATTATTTACGAACTCGGCATTAGCCAGTTGCTTTTCTAATCTATCAATAAAAGCCTTTACTTCTTGCTCATTTTTAGTTAAGCGAGCAATTTCTTCAGTTTTATCCACAGTCACCGGCAAATAAATCTCAGCCTCGGCGGTTTGACAGTATAAGGCGTCGGCTGGAGCTTCTCCTGTTTTAGCAATGGTTATATCATCTACACCAGTGCGTAAAGACTTTAACAAAACTTTAACCGATTCAAAAAGCTCAGTTTGTTTAGTGTAAATAATTGCCGGCAGTTTTTTGGTTGGGTCTAATTTATTTTCACTACGAACAGTGCGTATTGCCACCACAACCGATTTTAAAATTGCAAAATCTTTTTCAGCTTCTGTGCTTAAATAATCTTGATTAGCTTTGGGCCAAGGAACTACGATTAAATAGCCTCCTTCGCCAGTCGCTTGCCATAATTCTTCGGTAACAAATGGAATAAAAGGATGCCAAAGTTTTAAAATTTCTAATAATACATAACGCAAAACAGCTGGTGTAGATTGACCTGACATAAACTTAGTACTTTCTAAATACCAATCGGCTAATTCATCCCAAGTAAAAACTCTTAAGTCTTCAGCAGCAGCAGAAAATTCATATTTAGTTAAACTGTCAGTCACGCTAATTTTTACACTTTCTAAACGAGATAGAATCCAAGCATCGGCCAAAGTTAATTCAGCTTTATTAACGACCAAGGGCTCCGGTGCCTGAGTTAAAATAAAACGACTAACATTCCAAAGCTTATTAACAAAATTACGAGCTACGGCAGTTTTTTCTTCATGATATTTAGAATCATTGCCAGCAGTAATTCCTGATAGTAATGATAAACGGACAGCATCCATGCCGTAAGTTTCACCAACTATCAATGGGTCAATGCCGTTACCCTTACTCTTGGACATCTTTTTACCATATACATCCAAAACCATGCCATGTAAATAGGTTTTGGTAAATGGTAATTCTCCAACCGCAAAATAACTTAAAATTACCATACGAGAAATCCAGAGAGTGATTAGTTCATAACCAGTTTCTAAAACTTGCGTGGGATGAAAACGTAACAAATCGCCACTCTTCACGCCACCAGCAAAAGTATCTGGCCAACCTAAAGTAGAGAAGGTCCACATACCACTGGAAAACCAAGTATCTAAAGTATCTTGATCGGCCACCCAACCATCGCCAACCGGTGCTGTGCGACCGACATAAACTTCAGTCCCCTTGTACCAAGCAGGAATACTATGGCCAAACCAAATTTGCCGACTAACACACCAGTCTTTTAAATTGATAACCCAATCTTGATATTTTTTCTGAAAACGAGCTGGCAAAAACTCTAGCTCACCACTCTCCACAGCTTCCAGAGCTTTAGCCTTTAAAGATTTACCACCAAGATGTGCGACTGGCGTATCCACAGACATAAACCATTGCAAACTTGGCAAAGGTTCTATTGGAGTGTCACAACGATAACACACCGATAAATTATTAGAAATATCTTCTTCGCTGACTAATAGGTTGTTGTTTTTTAAATCTTCTACAACCATTTCTCGAGCTTCCAAAGCCGACAAACCACTGAAACGACCAAAACCGTCGTGGATTTTACCTTGCTCGTCGATAACTTTTATAATCGGCAAATGATTAGCTTCCGCCATTTGCCAATCTATAGCAGAATGTGCTGGAGTAACACCTAAAGCACCAGTGCCAAAAGCCATATCAACATGACGATCACCAATGATTTTTATTTTTAAAACTTGCCCACAAAAATCAACCGTAAATTCTTGGCCAATGTATTGACTATAGCGTTTGTCTTTAGGGTTAACAGCTACCGCTGTATCACCAAGTTTAGTTTCTGGTCTCGTAGTAGCGATGACTATTGGGAAATCTGAAGCATAGCGAAAAGTATAAAACTTAGCTTGCTGTTCTTGATGCTCCACTTCATCATCGGCTAAGGTGGATTGACAACGAGGACACCAATTAACAATTCTTTCTCCACGATATAACAAACCGGCTTCATGCATGCGGACAAATAATTCTTTGACAGCTGTTTGACGAGGTGCGTCCAAAGTAAAAGCTAAACGCGACCAATCTAAACTAGATCCCAGCTGACGAACTTGATTTAAAATCACAGCCTGAGTTTCTTTAACAAAAACATCAACCCGTTTTAAAAATTCGGGTTTGCCTAATTGCTGACGAGTGAGGTTTTCTTCACGCTTAATTTTTTTTTCCACTGCTGTTTGAGTAGCAATGGCTGCATGATCGGTGCCAGGAATCCAGAGAGTTCTAAAACCACTCATGCGATAAAAACGGACAAACAAATCTTCAATAGCCAAAGTGGCAGCATGACCAATATGTAACTTATCAGTAATATTGGGCGGGGGTAAAATAATAGTATAACTTGGTGTGTTTTCTGGTAAATCCAAATTGTCAGGATTAAAAAAACCACCAGCTTCCCAAAGCTGATACAGTCTCAATTCTGCCTCTTTAGAATCAAAATTCTTGGCTAATTCTTTGGTCATAATAATCATTTACTGTTTTTTTAGCATACCAAAAAGACTTATCTTTGGCAAGGCTAGACAAAAAAAATAATCCAAGTATTTAACTTGGATTATGATATAAAAAATTTTGGCTAATTTAAGCTGTTTTAAAACGAGCATGACTAAGCCGTTTTTGAAGGTAGTTAATAGCTAAAATATCGTTGCTTAAGTCTGGTAATTCGTAAACTATAGCTAAAAGCTCTTGTAAATCGGTTTTATTTACGGGTCTCTTGTTACCAAAACGGGAACGAATATTAAAAGATTTAAAGTTCAATACCTTAAGTTTGCTACCTGACCAATATTCCATAGTGTGGACACAATTTTTATCAGAACAACAAACTCGTTTAAAGTTAAGTGGGTTAAAGAATCCTCCACAGTCTTTTAAAGAAAAGAGATGAACAGGCCGGCGACCGCAAACTGGACAAAGCTTAATCGGCTCTAAAGCTTTAATTTTAGGCAATAAACACGCTAAAGCTAAATGCAATTGATTTTTATTATAACAATCTTTTGGTAATCTGTCATAATAGCTTTGCCATTCAGTAATATCTTCCAATAAACAAGCGGCTAAACTACGGCCAGCGTGTTTACCGCTTTGTAAGTAATAACGCAGACAACTGTCAACTTTTGCCATCAAATGCCTCCAAAAAAATTAATAATTTTAAATGAACTATTATTTTAATACCTTAATTATAGCATACTTTGGCAAAAAAGTCAAAAAGCCCATGAACACAGGCTTTTACTTTAGGCCAATATTAAAGAAGTTCAACTTCATTTTCTTGGCCACTAACCATGTCTTTAATCTTATAAATATCGTTTTTGAATTCTTCTTCACCTAAAACAATCAATTGTTGACAATTTTTCTTGTTAGCATATTCCAAGGCTTTGCCCAAACGAACAACTTCCAACCCCAACTCCACTGCCAAACCTTTTGCTCTTAAATGTTTAGCCAGCTGCCAAACTTCGCTAGTTAAATCTTCTGACAATAGTGGCAAAAAGGAAATATTAGGGCGACTAGTTACTCTGATGTTTTCTAGCATTTCCCAAGATTCTAAAAACAAACGCAAAGTCTCATCGCCAGGGGCAAAACCGACAGCTGGGAAAGCCTGCTTACCAAAAATACCAGACAAACCGTTATAGCGACCTCCACCAAATAAAGCACGCAAGTTATCAGGATGTAAATCAAAAATTTCAAATACCATGCCGTCATAATAGTCAAAACCACGGATTACACTAGGCTGAAAACGAATATATTCTCCATAACCCAAACTGGTTAAAGTGTTGATTAGTTGGCTAGTAGCCAAGAAACCTTCATTATCACTAAGTTCTGGCATTTGTGACAAAAGATATTCTAAAGAATCGCAAGCTAAGAAACCAGCTAAACGATCAACACCATTAGGCGGAACAGCTAAATCAAGTAAGGCTGATTTAAAATCTTCAAAACCCATTTTCTCCCACTTATCCATCAACCTGGCCACAGCTTGTTTTTTGCCGGGCATAACACCGGATAAATCCAAAACCTCATTAATAATTTGGCGATGATTTAAGCCTAATTGAAAAGAGTGTGCCGGTGGATTGAACTCCAACATAATATCTAGAGCTAAAGTGGCAATTTCTGTGTCAGCTTGTAAGCTAGTGGAACCAAATAAATCTACATTGAGTTGCCAAAATTCACGATTGCGACCACGTTGCGGTTTTTCATTACGCATAAAATTAGCGATAGAAAAAAAGCGAATAGGTTTTGACACTGAATCATAAATCTGGCTAACCATTCTAGTAACACTTGGAGTCATTTCTGGACGAATAGACAGCTCCCGACCACCTTGATCTGTAAAAGTGACTAACTCTTTACCACCAACATCAGCACCGGATTTAGCACGATAGATTTCAGCCGATTCAACAAGTGGGGTTAAATATTCTTCATAACCATAACGACGACAAACACGACGCCAGACATCAAAAATATATTGGCGGATAATTAATTCTTCAGGAAACCAGTCGCTGGTGCCTTTAGGTGGTTGATTAGATAATGTCATAATAATTACAATTATATTTACAGCTTAACACAACTTTACTTTTTTGTCATCAATCTCCCAGTGCCTTAATAACTCCATAAAATTATTAGGATACTTAATTTTTATTAAATAGCTCTAGTTCAGTATACTAGTATACTGAACTAGAGCTATTTTTATTGAAAAACCAGATTCCAAAACATAACAATAAATAATATAAAACAACAATAGCCATCGGCCAAGCCTCGACCGTCATACTAGACCAAGACACTGATGCTAAAAAATTATTAAGCCTAAATAAAACATCAAGAATAATTTGTGCCGGCAAACAAGCCAACTTAATCGGCAAAAAAATATTTAAAATCCAGGCTCCAAAGACTGACAACAAAGCCAAAGATGATAATGGCACAATAATTAAATTAGCTAGTACCCCAATAATTGACCAGCGTTCAAAATAAATAATCACTAAAGGCATGGTGGCTAGAGTAGCCGCTAATCCAGCGGACAAAACTATTACTACCCATTGCCAAATTTTTTGTAAAACTGCATTGTTGATTAATTTAGGCCAAAAACTTAAAATTTTAATAATTGGCGGAGTCAAATAAATTAAACCCCAAACAGATAAAAAACTTAATTGAAAGCCAATATCAGCCACTAGAAGCCAAGGATTTATCAATAATAAGATCACGCCGGCTAGCAACCAAGCACGACCGAGATCTGACAAACGACCACCATTGACAGCTAAGAGAGCAATAATCGCCATTAAAGCAGAACGAGCCGCCGCTGCTGGAGACCCTACAGTTACAACATAAATTATTAAAAATGGTAAAGCCACCCAAACAACCAAACGCCGATTTAAACCAAGCAGTAACAATAATTGTAAAATCACAATTACTAAAACGCCAATATGCAAACCAGAGATGGAAATAATATGGATTGTCCCAGTTTTAGCAAAAGAGTCCATATCAGTTTGATATAACCACTCTTGATAACCTAAGGTCATAGCCTGTGCTAAACTCGCAGCTGGCTCTACTAAACCATCGGCCAAATCTGAAGCTAACCATTGTCTTAAATTAATTAAACTACGATGCCACCAAAAACCTTCACCCTTTGATAAAATTAATACTCGCGGACGATACATCACGCTAACAATATCATCCTTTAATAAATACTTGTCATAAGCAAAATTTTGAATCGGTTGAGGTGTTTGTAGCTTACCAGAAAGGAACAAACAATCGCCATAATTATAAATAGGATAAAGTGGCAAAACAGTTAATAGTTTTCTGGAGACTTTTTTGTTTTCAATTTTAACACTACCTAAAATTAAACGTTGATCTTTGGAATTACGACGAGGTTCGCCAATCACACAAGCGGTTAGCTCAGTCGGTCGTTCGTTATAATATATTAAACTATCAGGACTGACTTGCGGTATAACAAATAAACAACGCACCCAAGCTAAAATAAAAAAAATAATTATTCCAACAATTAATCCGCTGTAGCGGAAGCGTTTAAAAAATATTTTAACAATCACGGCCAAAACTAAACCAACACAACTTAATAAAGCCGGTGACCAGAGCCAACCGACTTTAAAAAATAAACCCCAAGTGATGCCTAAAACCACAGCGATACTCCATCCTGATAAATACTGAGCTGGATGAAGTTTCATATTTATATGGCAGCCAAAAATCTTAAATAATCCTCTGCTAAAGCGTCTAACTGACCGTCCAAAACTCCAGCCGTGTCAGTAGTTTCAAAACCACTGCGATGATCTTTAACTAATTGATAGGGCTGTAAAACATAACTACGAATTTGCTTACCCCATTCAGCTCGTTCGACTACCCCCCTTAAATCAGCAGTTTTCTGGGCTTGTTGCTTGGTTTGTAAAATCTTTAGCTTAGACTGTAAGAGGGCCATAGCTTGTTCACGATTTTGACTTTGACTGCGTTCAGTCTGACAAGAAACCACAATCCCAGTTGGCAAATGTTTAATGCGAACTGCCGAACTAACTTTATTAACATTTTGTCCACCAGGGCCACCGGAACGATAAAATTCTAGCTCAATTTCGGCTGGATTAATTTCTACAACAGCAGACACAGGAAGTTGAGGCAAAACCTCCACAAGAGCAAAAGAAGTTTGTCTCAGATGCTCAGCATCAAAAGGTGAAATACGCACTAAACGATGAACTCCAGAATCTCCTTTTAAGTGACCAAAACTGTAACGACCTTTGATTTTTAATTGAACGCTTTTAATCCCAGCTTCATTACCGAGTGTCCGATCAAGAATCTCAGCTGACCAGCCTTTTTTCTCAGCATAGCGTAAATACATGCGTTCCAGCATCTGCGCCCAGTCTTGAGCTTCCACACCACCAGTACCGGCATGAATGGCTAAAAAAGCATCATTGACATCATACTCACCACTAAACAACAAGGCAAATTCTAATTTATCATATCGGGCGGTCAATAAACGTAAATGCTCTTCTAAATCAGCCCTCCAAGACTCATCAGAATTAACTTCCGTGGCTAAAGCTACTAAATCCTCGGTTTCTTGTTTTAGCTCGTCCCAAATCAAAACTTCACGACGTAATTCTTCCAGTTCACGTCCAATCTCGGCAGCTTTAGTTAAATCAGACCAAAAATCCGAAGCACCAGAAAACTCGGTTAATTCCAACATCCGCGCGCGTTTGGTTGGTAGATCAAAGTAAGCTCTCAGCTCGCCGTCCGCGATCTAAGAGCAATTCCAATTGTTGTAAGTAATTATCCATAAAAAATTATTTTTTATAATGTTTTCTTTTCCAATGTACCATAGACAAGGCAAGGAAAATGGTCAAGCCCACAAAGGATAAAACCGGTGCCAGCCACCAACCAAAATCAGCGCCAAAACTTTCGGCAATCATAATGATACTTAAAAATAAAATAGAAAACAAAGCTCCATTTTTTAAAAAAGTCCAGCGCGTCAGCCAGGGCAGACCCTGCACCGTTAATTGTCTAACAACCAAGGCTCCTAAACCACTGCCTACTATAATCAAAGGCAAATTCATAGTAAAAGCAAATGAACCAATTATACCATCTAAAACAAAAGCCGCATCTAAGACTTCTAAATAAACTAATTTAGACCAAACTCCCAGTTTAGCTTTTTTTAAATGCGTGCCAGTCCAATAAGCACCCCGTTTTAAACCATCGGCTATAAAAAATACTCCGAAACCAATTAAGGCTGAAATGGTTAACTGTAAATTAACTAAAGAAGTTGTCCAGAGTAATAGACCTCCTAAAACTAAAACTAAAAAATAAAATAAAAAGTGATATTTTTTAGTAAAACGACCGACTAAAAAATTAAAACGTTTTTCTTCGGTTAAAAACCAAGACCAAAAAATTAAATGTAAATAAACTCCGCCAGCCATTAACAACCAAGCCCTGGACTCCATTAGCGAAGCTGTTAGAGCTGAACTTTGATTAAAAATAGCTAAAAAAACTTGCCACCAAGACAGAGCGGGATTAGCCGACCAAATCAGAAAAAAAGGAAAAGAGCCACGCACCACTATAATAGAAAAAAGTAACCCCCAAAACAGAAAAAATCGCCGATATTTTTTAGGTAAATCGGTTAAAATTTTGGCATTAAGAACAGCGTTGTCAATACTACAAGCTATCTCTAACAAGGCCAAACCAAAGATAATTAATCCGGTTTGCCACCACATATTTTAAATTTAAGACATCTTGTGAATAATGTAGGTTATCACTGAACCGACAGTTAAACCAGAAGTTAGAGAAGCAAGAATTACTAAAAATAAAGAGCCACCGTTTTCTAGATACACAATCATTTGAAAAGACACTAACACTGAAACCAGAGTCATGATCATGCCGACAGACAGTCCGGCTGCATATATGTAACGCCGTGATGTTTTCATAAAATTATAGCAATTTTTTCTTGCCGATATATTCGCAGAAATCCGCTAAACGACTAGAATAGCCCCATTCATTATCATACCAAGAAACCACTTTAACCAAATCCCCGTCTACCACTTTAGTTAAAGCCAAATCCACGATAGAGCTAGCTGGATTGCCAACGATATCCTTAGACACAACCGGCTCATTAATCACTGTTAAAATATTTTTAAGACGTGGGGTTTTAGAGGCTTTAATTAAGGCATTGTTAATTTCTTCAGCGGTAGCGTTTTTAGCAATCAAGAAAGTCATATCACTAATAGAGCCGACTGGCACAGGTACACGCAGAGCTAAGCCGTCAAACTTGCCTTTAAGCTGAGGAATAGTTTCGGTGACAGCCACGGCTGCTCCGGTGGTGGTTGGGATAATACTTAAACCAGCACCGCGCGCGCGACGTAAATCTTTATGCGGGCCATCAACTAAGTTTTGATCAGCGGTATAAGCATGCACGGTGCTCATAATAGCTTTTTTGATACCAAAAGTAGCGCGGATAACCTCAGTCACCGGTGCTAAACAATTAGTAGTACAAGAGGCCATAGAAACAACAGTGTCTTTTTTCGTTAATTTTTCTTCATTAACTCCGAGTACAAAAGTTTTAACATCACCGCCTTTAGCCGGTGCCGTAATAATCACTTTTTTGGCTCCAGCGGTTAGATGCATAGCGGCTTTATCACGCTCAGTAAAAATACCGGTGGACTCCACTACAATATCCACCTTTAATTGTTTCCAAGGCAAAGTGGACGGATCTTTAATAGCTAAAACAGGATATTTAACACCGTTAACAATCAGCGCGTCAGCCGTGGCTTTAACAGTACCGTCAAATTGACCATAACAACTATCGTATTTAAATAAATGAGCGATGGTGGCGGTATCAGTTAAATCATTGATAGCTACCACGCGGATAGACTTTTTAGCCAACAGGGCTTTGAAGGTGGCTCGGCCGATGCGACCAAAACCGTTAATAGCAACATTAATCATATAGTTTGTAAATTTTACCCTTGCGAAAGCGAGGGTCTCTCCACAAACAAATAATAACATGTTTTAAAACAAGAAGCAATTACTTGGATGTTTATGGCTTGGTAGCGTTATAGAGAGCTGAAACCTCAGTAGATGATAAAGCGCGATTATAGATACGAAGATCACTAAAAACACTGTTATCAAAAGCTGCTGCCCCCCAAGCCCCTAATCGTAACGAATTAAATGTAGGTATCGTACCACTAAAATTTAAACTACTTTTATAAGATTCGTCTAAATAAGACTCCGCTTTAGATCCGGTAACGACCATAACATAATGATGCCAATTGTTTTCTAAAACATTTTGTAATGTAATAAAATTAATTTGACCACCAGTCCCAGCAAGATCAATAGCATGATAAAGGTGGGTTGCATCCTGTCTCCATATAGCCAATTGTTTTGATGCTATAGTTCCGTAAGTTAACCAACCAGTGTAATGACTAAGATACGGCCCCGGCTTCACCCAAAAAGACACAGTAATGTAATTATTAAAATTACCAGTGGAATTAATGAATAAATCAATATAATTATTAACCCCATTAAATTCATAAGCTCCACTAGCTTCGCCAAAACGGCCAGTACTAGTAACAATAGTTGATGTGCCCATTGTTAAAGCACCATTGTTACCACCACCGCTCAAATCTTTAGTACCAGTGACTCCATCAAGCATCCACCAACCAACTAAACCATTGGTGGGGCCGAGATCTCTGGCTTGCCCACCCTTTTCCATTTTTCTCGATCCGGCTGGAACATCGCCAACAGCCTTAGACAAGCAACCGATTAAAGAATAATTATCATTGCCGGCGGAGTATTGATATTCTAAATCAGCACAAGCGCCTTCAGCTCTTGGCGTTGGGTTATTTGGCACTTTAGCCATGTAAGTTTTAGAACCGTCAGCCGAAACCAATGGTTGACCAGGGGTAATGATATTTGGGTAAGCAGTATAATCAGCATAATACATCTCTAGAGCGGTAGAGATTTGCTTCATATCTGAAATTCTTTTAGCATCGCGGGCTCTAGTGCGAGCACCGTTAACAGCCACGGTCGCTAAAGTCGCCAAGACGCCGATAATAACGATGACAACTAATAATTCAATTAATGTAAACCCTCGTCGTGTGAGGGGGGGCTTTGTGAGTCATATTAGACATATGAGATTATTATAGCACGGATGAATGGGGGGGCAAATAGCGTTTTATTTTAACAATTTTTTTATAGCTTTTTTCAGTTCCGGCAAATTATTCTGAATATATTTCCAAACTTCATCGGCGTCCACATCAAAATATTAATGTATTAAAAAATTTCTAGCATCGGTAATGTCTTACCAAACTATTTCAGGATGCATTTTTTTATATTGCTCTGAAATATTTTTAGAAGCTTCGCCCATTATTTCAAACCTTCTAACTACGGCATCAATCAAATATGGAGTATTTACAAAAAACTTTCTATCGTATTTTTTAAGATATTTTTCTACCAGTATAATACTGTCTAAAATGTGCTCAAGATAAACCCTGTCTAGTTTTTTAGCCATAGATTTTAATCAAGTCATTTTCTACATATTTTTTAACTCGCTTATTTAAACTCTTGAAAGTCCCTAGATCCACAACCCGCTTGGTCACGACTTCCAAATCTCGTTTTAAATTAACCATAGCTAAAAGGCCACCGGCATTTTTTTTAAATTCTATTAATAAATCAATGTCGCTATTTTTTTTATAATCACCTCTAGCATAGGAACCAAAAACAGCAGATTTTTTTACATCATATCTACTTAAAATCGGAGCACTATCTTGCTTTAATTTTTCAATTCGTTTATCCATAAAGCAATTATAGCAGAAGTTACAGGAAACAACAAACAATATGGCTATCACCCGTTTATTTTACTTTACTAAGCAAGGTTTTTAGATTCTTTGGTATGTCTCGCTCAAAACGCTGGGGCTCGCCATTTAAATCAGTAAAGCCTAAAACACAAGAGGCTAGAAAAACTCGACCCAAGGCCAGTTTGGCGTCTTGGCGTCTAGTGGTAGCGGTACCATAAATACTATCCCCCACCACTGGGTGACCATAGGCCGCCAAGTGAGCACGAATTTGATGAGTACGACCAGTTTTCAATAAAACCTCCAAAAAAGTATAGTTAATAAATCTTTGTAACACGGTAAACTCAGAAATAGCAATTTTACTAGTTTCATCACCAAAAGGCTTAGCGGCCATTTTAGAGCCATCGGTACTTCTAACCAAAGGAAAATTAATCACATCACTGTCTTTGATAATAGCGCCGTGCACCAAGGCTTGATAACGCTTTTCCACTAAGCGTTTTTTAAATTGTCTTTTTAAATCGGCAAAACTATCTTCGGTTAAAGCCATGACAATTACGCCAGAAACTTGTTTGTCCAAACGATGAACAATACCAGGGCGAGAAGGATCGTCGCCGATTTTAGAGGCCCCGGGGTAATGCTCCACCAACCAATCCACCAAAGCTGGATTACGTTCGGGTTCTTGGCCTGGCTTACAAATCGGATAATGAACAATCATACCGGCCGGTTTTTCTACCACCACATAATCTTTAGTTTCAGCTAACACCACAACCTTATCACGCAAATCTAATCTAGGTCGTGCTACAAAATCTCTGGCGGTTTGACGCCACTCTGGGACCGTCACTTTTTGCCCTAAACGCAAAGCATAATGAACGGTAACTACAGCACCATCAACCTTAACCGTCCCAGCTTTAATTAATTTGGCAACTTGAGAACGCGACCACTCAGGTGATAATTTAGTCAACCAAGAATCCAAACGATCACCAACACCAGTTTCATCTACAAAATAATCCATAAAATTCTAATTATCTAACAATATTTTTCGCCAATCGCTTTGAATATGCGACCATAATAAATCTTGCTTAACCAGATGACGACTGGCTTGGCCGTAATTAAAAAGTGTAGTTCTGTTGTCCGACCAGCGTTTTAAAATAGCTACCGCCTCTTCTGTTAATTGCCAATCAATTTTTTCACCATTGACTTCCGGCAATAAGATATCACTAAAAGTAGGGTCAGATGGCAACAATAGCGACAAACATGAAGCAGCAGCTAGAATAGCGGCCGATAAATCATCAACGCCTGGTTGTTTATTAGCCGTCGTCCACAAATCTAAATCTTGAAACCAAGGTTGTAAATCACTGCGACTACCAACAAAACGAACATTAGCACCCAAATTTAATTTTTTAACCAACCAAAGCAATTGCTCTTTTTGTAATCCGTCACCAATTAAAACTACTGACAAATTAAGATTAATAGCTTTAGCAGAAACAATCACGGTAAAAAGTTTTTCTACTAATTGATTTTCCGATAAATCGGCCTGAACACCAATCATTAAACCATCTCTTTTTAATAAGGTGGCAGCTGAACCAGAATCAGCTAAAACAGATGCTTCCACTGGTAATGTTAACCAGGAAATATTTTCAACTGGCCAACCGATATTTACCAAAGCATCACACCAACCCTTACTAACACAAAAAACTTTAGGTTTGACTTTCCACGATACAGCTTTTAGGCCCTCACTCTCAATAATGTCAGGACTCAAAAGCCAGTGTAAATTGCAATTTAACTTAGCAGAAATTTCTGTTAATGTCGAGGCTTGGCACTTTCCAAATAATAGCCAGTTGGTAAAACCCTCTTTAGCTAATTGTTTTAAGCGCCAAGATAACTTAAAACGTATAGGCCAAGATTCTACGGGCCAGGCGGTATCATTAAAAAGACTGGGGCGATCAGAAATAATTAGTCCACCTTCAGGGCTAATTTTCTCTAAAAAAGGCAAATACACTTTGCAATTAAAAGTTGCACAATCTAAAATTAACAGCTTCATAATTGGTTAATACTTGGCCCATTTAAACGACGTCCAATTAAATTATTTAAATCTTGGCGGTTAACAACTCCAAAAGCCACTAAAGCCAAGATGTAAATAGTGGCACCTAAAGCAACAGCTAAAATTAGCCAACCAAACTGATTATTAATTATTGGTAACATAGCTAAGACAGCTGCTGACATTAAAGCGGTAGCAGAAATAATTCGTAGTACTACATTCCAATGTAAATTAACACCGCCGAGACGCCTTAGAGCTAAAGCCGAGCCAAGTGCCATAGCAGTCTCGCTATAGACTGTGGCCCAAGCTGCTCCCAAATAACCGTAATTGACAATTAAAAAATAATACAAAGGCAAAGCTGTAACAGCAGTAAAAATGTAATACGGGATTAAACGTTTTTGTTGTTCACGACTAATCATTAAGTGTGTGAAAAAACAACTTATAAAAACTGCTAAAACGGCCAACATTAAGACTTGTAACACCCTCCCAGAAGCCGCAAAATCCGGTCCTGCCACCAGACGCATAATAGGACCAGCTAAAATGATACCTCCAACTGTTAAGGGGGCTGCCAAAGCTACGGTGTAATCAAAAAACTTTTGTTTTACAAGTAAATATTTTTCCTGATGACCAGATGACCAATGGCTTACAAGTAGTGGCAAAATTAAACCAGCAAAAACAAAAGGCAAACTAACTAAAACATCAATCACTTTATAAGCAGCCCCATATAAACCAACTTCTGCCTCACTACGTAGAAAAGATAAAATAATAATATCCGCTTTCAGATAAACCAAGTTTAGAACAATGGTAGTTAAAAGTGGCCAAGACAGGCTAATAATCTTACGCCAAACAATCAGATCAAAAGCCCATGATATTTTAGCTAAAGAACGTGACAAAAAATAATGGATCAAAAAGTTAACGGCATTAGCCAGCAACATTACCCAAAAAACACCATTTAAACCTAAATCAAAAACAACCACTAACCAAGCACCTAAAGCTAACAAGGCACGACTAACAATTTCGGCGATAGCGATTCTCTCAGTGGTTAAGGTTTTTTGAAATAAGCTAACAAAAATCTGATTTAAGGCGACAAACCAAAAAGCACCAGACGCCAGCCAAACCCCCTGTCCTATCTCTGCATCATAAGGCAAAAGATAAGTAACCAGTGGAGCTAAGCCTATGATTAAAGTAGCTGAAACAACCCGAAAGGCAAAAAGATTAGACAAAAGCCTATTTTGATCTTGATGATGACGATTAATTAATTGACCAGCAACTAAGGTTAGGCCTAAGTCCGCCATAATAGCAAATAAAGATGCAATAGCAGCGGCCGTAGTATAACGACCAAAACCAGCACTACCTAAATAACGAGTAAACCAAGCTACGGCTAACAAACCAAAGGCAGTACCTACTATTTTACTAAAAAGCTGAACAATAGAATTATAAAAAATTTTTTGGCTAAGCATCTAAGAGTGTTAAATAATAAATGTTATTGGCCCCAGGGTAGAGCCCTGGACCCAACCGCTATTACAGAAAGGCATCATAGCAGAGCTATGAGGTATTAAACCCTATAATGCCTGCGTCGCTCGAAAGATAAAATGTTTTACATTTTATCTTCACTCGCTATCCTCGGCAATAAAATTGACCTAGCGTGGCTGTGAATGCTATAATTAATAAATAAGATTTATTATAACAGAACTTATGCAAAATACCAATCAGCCTAAGATTAAATACCTAATCTTTGGGCTTTTAGCTAGTTTAATCTTAATAACGGCCCTACCTACTTTAGCTGCTAGCGGGACACCTAGCACCTGGCTAGAGAAAGCTGGGGGTATTGGTTTATTACAACTAGGTGACACTGCTTATGCCACGCAAGGGGAACCTAAAGATATCAAAGATATTATGGCCAGTATTATCGCTGTGTTTTTAGGACTGCTAGCTACTATTTTTTTAGTATTAATCATTTTAGCTGGTGTAAAATGGATGACCAGTCAAGGCGATAAAACTAAGATTGAAAATGCCAGAAAAACTATCGTAACAGCCTCAGCCGGACTATTGATTATTCTCGCTTCTTACGCTATAACCATCTATATAACCAGGGGCTCTATTCATACCACCACTAATGCCAGTAGATATCAGCTAGATACTAACGGCCCTAAAAATACCGAATAATCAACTAAGTTTTATGAAAAACGAAACCGTAAACTCGGGCTACCGACTAGGTCTTGATATCGGCGGCACTAAAATGTGTGCTGTTCTTTTAAACGGTGAACACTTAGTGGAGCACTATCGCCTTAGCACACCAAAGGAAGGCCCTAGACATTTTTGGATTATGGCCGTAGCAGTATTAAAGCCGTTACTAGAACGTGCTAAAAAAGATGGCAAAAATATTATAGGCCTTGGTCTTGGTATCGCTGGAACAATTGATTTTCGTAAACAAAAAATTACCAATTCTCCCAATTTACCTTTCTTGAATGGCATTAAACCTTTAGAAAAATTAACCGAAAACTTAAAACCTAGCTACCCCCTTTTTTTAGATAATGACGCTAATTGTTTTACCAGGGCCGAAGCTGTTTTAGGGGCTGGTAAAAAGTTTAATAATATTTACGGTATCACTATCGGCACCGGCATTGGTGGCGGACTAAGTTTGAATGGTGAAATATATCAAGGAGCGCATGGTGGTGCCGGAGAACCAGGAGCCATGCTAGTTGACCTTGAGAATAAGATTACTCTAGAAGATGCCTACCAAAAACTAACTCAAAATAACTCTAGAATCTTAGCTCAAGAAGCCTATGAGGGAGACCCATTGGCTGAACAAATTTTTCAAGAATTAGGCGAATACCTAGGCATGATATTTGCTAATATCGTTAACATTGTCGATCCAGGAATCATTATTATTGGTGGCGGTACGGCTGCAGCATCTGATTTATTTTTATCTACCGCCAAACAGGTAATGACCGAATACATCGAAAATCCTGAGGCACGCGGAATTAAAATTGTTAAAAGTAAGTTAGGCGAACTAACAGGTGCTATTGGCGCAGCCTTAATGGTAAAATAATTTAAAAAATAAAACTCGTTTCTTAATTGAAACGAGTTTTTTGATTTTAGAAAATTTTAACGATAACGATAAATAACAAAAGCGGTAAAATTAATTAATTTATAATGTTTGCCACAAGCAAAAGAACGAATAACGGATTTTTTATTAATTTTAACGTTAAAGTTTTTTTCCCAAGCCTTTATTATATCTGTTAATTCTTGGGCACCTTGTGCCGCCAAAACAACTGAGCGGGTAAGTGAAAAAATTTTTAATCTTTGTTGTCTGCTAGGCTGCTCCTTGATCTTGTAGTTAGTTTTAAAAATTTCATACTTAATCCTAACAACTAAATAAAGCTGATTTTTATCGGAGCAATCTTTTTGTTCACAGATTAATTGTTTTATTGCGTGATTATTAGCCTCCGACCAATTCTGCACTTCATTAGTAAATTCTGTAGCAGCAGCTGCTAAAGCTTTTGAATTATTAACCTGAAGTAATTTTAAAAATTCTTTTGTTAAAACTTTTCCTTGAATCATGCTTAATACCCCCATAACAATAATAAAAAGAACTTGACTTATGCACCTTACTGAAAAAGTGCTGAAAAGTCAAGGTCTTGTATCAGTCCACATCATTCTGGACAAGTAGTTCTTTTTAATTAAGTACTCCACAGGTGATTGAAGTTGTAAGCTCCGATGTCGTCTTTCGGTATTATACCACATTAACCAAGTTAGCATTTTTTCGTTAAATACCTCCCCGTCTTTAAGCCAAATCTCATTTTGATCAACGAATTCATCTTGAATGGTTCTGTTAAATTTTTCAATGTGACTATTCTGAAAATATTTGGTTCTGATACGATAAAGCTTTTTATCTTTAACAATTCGTCTAATTGTGGTAACTGAGATCTTTTTAAACTTATTTAGGATTTTTATAATCCTTTTGCATTCTGCGCGGCATAATTAAACTCTAAAAAATATTTACGCCACTGATGGTCACTAGATTGATAAATGTTATCACCAAAACTATCAACTAAAACTTCTCTGGTACGTGCAATTTCTTTTAATCGCTGATTATTTTTTTTATCAGCCATGGTTAAATCAAATAATTCTAAAACACGCTCAAAAGCCATTTGAGAATATTCTTGATTATTTTTAACCCTCCAATTAAGCGCCCTAATCACTTCACTACCGATATTAGCCAGTTGTTCCATTAAAGACAGCTTGAACCAGGCTCCAGCAGCCAATGTTTTATGTTGACTAGTCATCTTTAACCAAATTATTAACTATTTTTTTTATTTTCGCTTGAATTTCTAAATCATCGACACTGCGACTACGATTATTGTGCGATGGGCGTAAATTAATCATTGAATCAAATTCAATAAAATCATCTCCAGAGAGCTCTGGATACAAATTAATCCCCCAGATATCAGCTTGTTTGGAGCCGTGTCCCAATAACTCCGCTTCTTCATCGGAATGCAATTCAGCGTCCACGGCCATAATTTCTTTATCAATATCAACCACCGCTTTGACTAAATTACCAAACATTTTAACCGACATTTCTCTTAGCTCCAGGCGGGTTATTTTATCTTTAATTATTTTCATAATGCCTAGATACTACCAATAATCTTGATTTATGTCAAACTACGTTTGGCGATTTTATCTTGAAGCTCGGTTATAAAATCATCATAACTAATACTACGAGTATCTCGACTACCCCGATCTCTCACTTGTAAATCGCTACTAGCTAATTCCTTGTCACCAATGACCAGCATGTGTGATACTTTTTCATTAACCGCCTTGCGGATCTTGTTACCGACCGTTTCATTACTGGTGTCCACTTCCACTCTAATATCAGCCCGCTTGAAACGATTAGCTAATTCTTGGCAATAAGCAATGTGTGTTTCAGACACCGCCACTAGCTTCACTTGCACCGGAGTTAACCACAACGGGAAATTGCCACCAAAGTGTTCAATAATAATTCCCATAAAGCGCTCCAAAGAGCCAGAAATAGCACGATGAATAACCACTGGCCGTTCCTTCTCACCTTTGGCATTGACAAACGACAAATCAAAACGCTCCGGCAAATTAAAGTCGCACTGAATAGTCGCCAATTGCCATTCTCGTCCGATAGAATCCTTAAACATAAAGTCTAGCTTCGGGCCATAAAAAGCGGCTTCCCCTGGACCTAGGCGATACGGTAAGTCATTTTCTTTAGCACTTTTTTCTAAAGCATTTTCGGCCAAGGACCAAACTTCATCAGAGCCTAAGTATTTACTGTGATCGTCACCACGAGTAGACAGCCGGACCCAATAATTTTCGAGCATCCCCATGGTGGTATAAAACTCACGAATGACACCGACCACAATCGATACCTCGGTTTCAATCTGATCTACCCGACAAAATAAATGACCATCGTCTTGAGTAATGGCGCGCACACGAGTTAAGCCAGCTAACTGACCGGTTTTTTCATCGCGATAAATAGTTGCCGGTTCAAAATAACGAATAGGCAGATCGCGATAACTCCATTGGTTATCGGCAAAAATCTGCATGTGGTGCGGGCAATTCATTGGTTTTAAGAAAAAACTTTCTTCTTTGCCTTGCACCTTAAATAATTCATCACCGAACTTAGCGGCGTGGCCAGAAGTTTCATAAAGGGCTGGCTTAGCCAAATGCGGAGTCCAAACCCGATCATATCCCTTATCTTTATGCAGTTCCCAAAGATAATCAGCAATCGCCTGACGAATAATCATACCTTTAGGCTGCATCATAGGCAAACCCGAACCGACCAATTCAGAAACAGTAAATAGTTTTAACTCCTTGCCAAGCTTACGATGATCGCGTTTTTCGGCTTCGACCATCATGTTTAAATAAGCGTCTAGATCGGTTTTATTATCAAAAGCGGCAACATAAATACGAGTGAGCATTTTATTTTTCTCGTTGCCTCGCCAATAAGCACCAGCCAGCTTAGTTAAACAAAAACTGTCACCGGCAATTTCTGAAAGATTCTCCACATGAGGGCCTTTACATAAATCTTCAAAAACTCCGATTTTATAATAACTAACTTCAGTTTCTCCGGCGGTTTGTAAATCACGAATCAATTCGGCTTTATAAATAGATCCGCCTACTTCTTCTTTAGCAAGAGCTTCAGCGATTGGCAGAACCCAAGAGGTAACCGCTCCCCCGCGAGTCAAAATACCACGCATCTTTTTTTCAATCTTTGGTAAATCACTTTCTTTTAAAGTAAGGTTATCAAAATCATAATAACAACCAGTATCGATGACAGGGCCGATAGCCAACTGAGCTTCTGGATATAATTCTAAGACAGCTGTCGCTAAAACATGTGCCAAACTGTGTCTTTTGTTGTGTAGTAAATCTTGTTTTTCCATATATTTTAAATTAAATAAAAAAACTCGTCTCAAGAAAGCGTAAAAACACTTTACTGGGACGAGTTTTCTCGCGGTTCCACCCAGCTTCCCCAAAATTAAAACTCAGGGCGCTCTTTGGACAGCTTAGTCTTATAAGATAAGAATCACTGATGTTTAAATCAGTTGAACGCGGTTGGTGGGCGCGTCAATCACTGTTAATAAGTTGTGTACAAATGATAATAAAACCAGCAGGAATTGTCAATATCGGTTAAAAAGTTCCGACCGGGATAGCGTTTAGGTTTTTATTGGTAATCCCTAGTCCGAGCTCTCGCATAACCGCTAAGGCGGTGGCTGGCCGACCTAAGAAATAACGTTTGTTATTTACAGGGAAAACATACCAAGCCTCGCCATGACCATCTACTTGTAATAAAATCCTGCCGGCTTGCGCAATAGAAAATTTAGTGTTTAATCCCCAAGAACCATTGCCGATTGGGCTATATCCTCCACTTACTTCAGAATAATCATCATAACCATCAGTGTCAGAATCGGCTAAATTAGGATTAGTATCCAAGGCCTTTTCTAAAGCGTCTGGCAAACCATCGTTGTCACTATCAGCAGAAATATCGCCAGCTAAGCCGACAGCGACGGCAATTTTATTTAAATCACTACGACGAGCGCCAATAGATAAACGACGCATAGCTATTAAAGCTTGGTCTGGGGTGCCTAAATAATAACGCTTATTATCAGCCGGATTAACATACCAAGCCTCACCATGTGCCTCTACTTGTAACAAGATACGACCTCGCAAACCAGCTGGAGGATCTATTTGGTAAGGAGCGAGCGCTGTAGCCTGTTGAATATACTCTAGTTGTGTTTTTTCACCAGGCACTGGATCAATCTCCATAGATAATTCTTGTTTTTTGTTACCAGTCATGACGGCGTAATACGACACTTTTTCATTTTGTGAATCTACCGGTGATAAATACAATGTTAATAAACCACTGGTCGGTATTTTGAGACTAGCCATCAAACGACTACGATCAATAACCGAGTTACCATCAACATTAACTTGCTTAGCATATAATTTAACTGTCTCACCTACTGCTAATTTTTTATCTGGACGACGGATTATTAACTCCACTGAAGATAGATTTTTAGATACAAAATTTATAGCCGTGCAAGGAAAGGTTATATCATAAAACCAATGACAAGCATATTTAACTTTACTATCACAAACTTCTAGAGCATATTTTTTAGCCGGAGAAGGACTAAAAGAGTTTTTGGCATAACCATAAGCGTCAACTGTTCCATTTAAAATTTTAGCGTCGGCCATAGGCAGGCCCTCATAGCTTAACTTCTGCTCATACAAAGTATAACTAAAACCACCAACTATCTTAGACTCCGCATCATTAAAATTAAAACGCACCTCGGTTTTTAAACTACATTTAGTCTGGCTATACCTGTCTAATATAAAATTAAAAGTTGAACGCTTTTCTTTTTCTATAACTAAGTTTTTATAATTTTCTGTGCGACCGTCGGGATATTTAACTTGCGCTAAATAATTACCAGCTGAATATTGCCAATAAGCCTTACCGTCATCATTAGTAATAATAGAACCCAAAGATTTACCGTTAGTTAGACCACTGAGAGAGTCTATTTTTTGTTCGTATAAATCTAGTTTAACTTTAGGTAATGGCAAACTTGTGTCAGCGTCACGAATTGTAAAAATGGCGTCGCTTAATTTATAATTAATTTCTTTCCATTGACCATCAGTGGTTTGTAAAGAATAGTTCCAAAAAGAAACACCCTTGCTATTTTTAGCTTCCATTAATAGAAAAGGTGGTGAATCCGAAGCAGTATGGTTAGCCGATGGACTATAAATTATAGCCACTCCAGAGTTGCCAGTACTGGCACTGCCTAAAACAGTTCCACCTATAGCCTCCCCATAACCATTACTCACCTGAGAATAAAAAGTAATTTTAGCGTTATTAATCGTTTGCAAATTAACATTATCCATAACCCTAATTCTAAATCCGCTTAAAACAATAGTTTCAGAATAAGTATCACCGCAAGTTAAAAACATTTGATTATAAAACCAAAAATCACTTTGTTTTAAGGATGGGTTGGTAATATTTAAAAGATAGGCTTTTTTAGTTTCATCAACTTTTATTTTTATAGTTGCTTTACCTAAACTTTTATCGGTAGTCGCTGAACCAACCAAAGCACCTGGCTTTGGTTGACCATTAGCATCAAAAAGTTGTTCATAGACCTGAACCTTAATACCAGACAATAAATTACCAGTTGGATCTTTAACAACTATTTCGGCCACCGAAGAAGTGCAAGTGGCCGCTGATGCGCCATGTACTGTGAATAAAATTAGAGCGCAAATGCAAGCATAAAAAAATTTTGACATAGTGTTATTCAATTTTACCCCCGCGAAGATTTATCTCAGCGAAAGTCGAGACTAGCGTTTAGAGTCTCCCAAAGAAGTAAGACCACATAATATATTATAGCTCAAATTAAATAATTCGGCAAACAAAAAAGCCGCTCCTTACCAAACTAACTAGCAGAAGGAAACGGCTTCTTTTAAAGAGGTTTATCTAGTAACAGAAATCACTTCACCTAATTCGGCGTCAGGAGCATTGACAGTAATGCGTCCATTGGCAGACTTCTTAATCATATAGCCAACACCATTGGTAGCGCACGCAGTAGGACAAGAAGGGTCTAGTGGTACAGAGGTGAAATAAGTTTCATTAGTAGTTAAAGCGGTTAACTCGGCTAATGAACCTGTAGAACAGGTAGTAGTAGCAACGCCGGTTACACAAACCTCAAGCGCAGTATTTGTAATAGAAGTTGGTAAAGTGCCATTGTTGTCAATCGCATATTGATGAACAGCGTTTAAAATAGTGTTAACATTGCTCCAACGTTGAGTATTTCTAGCTTGTGCCAATTGTTTGGCTGGGTTAATGGCAATAATTACGATGGAAGCTAAAATGGCAATAATGCCGATAACCAGCAAAACTTCCACCAAAGTAAAGCCGATATTTTGTTTGTGGCTCATAATTTAATCTTAGTTGGTTATAATTTTTATTAAGTATAGTCTCCAACCTCTTTAAACCATACTCTATTTTTTTAATTTTACAATATTTTTTAAAAACTAGCAAAGTTGTTAAAAGTATTAACGAGTAACACTAATCGTCTCTCCTAATTCAGCACCTGGTGCAGCTACAACAATGCGACCATTGGCAGATTTCTTAACGGTATAACCAAGACCACTGGCATTACAACCAGTTGGACAAGTTGGATCACCAGGGATGGCTGTAAAATAAATTTCATTATCTGTTAAAACTCTTAAGTCGGCTAAAGAAGCACCAGAACAAGTGCTGGTAATAGCACCGTTAGCACAAATCTCTTTGGTGGTGGTCGCAACGCCGACTGGCATAGCACCTTTATTATCAATAGCGTATTGGTGAATGGCATTCAAAATAGTATTCACATTACTCCAGCGTTGAGTATTTCTGGCTTGTGCTAACTGTTTAGCGGGGTTAATGGCGATAATTACAATAGAGGCTAAGATAGCGATGATAGCTATAACCAATAAAACCTCGACTAAAGTAAAACCTGTGTGTTGTTTTTTGTTCATATTGAAGATTATTTATTACTAACGGGTAACGCTAATTGCTTCTCCTAATTCAGCATCAGGAGCCGAGACAACAATACGACCGTTATTTGTTTTTTTAACAGTATAACCAACTCCATTGGTATTGCAGACAGCCGGGCAACTAGGATCAATAGGAATCGCAGTAAAATATGTTTCATTATCAGTTAAAACACGGATATCAGCTAAAACCGAGGATGCACAAGTAGTAGTAGCTACACCATTGTTACAAATTTCTTGGTTGACCAGAGTCACACCACTCGGCAAAGTGCCCTTATTATCAATGGCATATTGATGGATAGCATTAAGAATCGTATTAACATTACTCCAACGCTGAGTATTTCTAGATTGGGCTAATTGTTTTGCTGGATTAATAGCAATAATTACCACTGAGGCTAAGATGGCTATGATACCTATCACCAAAAGAACCTCGACTAAAGTAAAGCCTTGCTTTATCAAAAAGACTTGAGACGAGTCTTTGATTTTTTTGTTCATAATGTTAATTAATGATTATTTTGATTACCAAGAACAAGGTAAAATATTTAATAAGTTTATTATAGCATTTTTTAAAAAACTTACCAAGCCCCTGCTTTGCCCGCATAGTACCCATAATCAACATTATCACTTCGTCAATAAAACATTGTAAATACCAGCCAAAAAAAGTAAGATGTTACAATACTTATCACTAAAACAGTTACCCACCAATACCGCCCAGCCAAATTAACAAAGGATTTCCACTTGGTTAAAAAACTGAAAAAATCAGTGTTATCAACAACCAGATTAAGATAGGGGGCCTGACAGGATTTTGTCAACATGATTAAACCGATGTTAACAGCATGTGGTAAAACATGGCGATCATCAAAAACTACTGTATTAAATTTATTAACAGGATGACCAAGCTGGACTTTTTTAGATAAGATTCCACTAACCATATCAGCTAAACCGTTTAACAGACTACCGCTACCAGATAAATAGCAGTCAAAAACTTGGCAACTATATTTCTTTTCATAATAATTTAAGGTCTGTTTAATTTCTGATAAAGTGCCTGGTAAACGCTGTTCATTAAATGGTAAAGCGGCTGATAACCGTAACCAGCCATTGTTATCAGCAAAAACAAGATTAATACTACGACGATTAAAATCTAAAATTAAACTATGATCTTCTCCAGTCCCTGGTAACAAAGACCTAAGTAAAGACAGTTCTTCAATATCAGCTAAAACTAATTTTAAATTAGCCAAAGCTAGCGTTTGCCGATAGTCATCAATAATTCGGCGTGGCGTAGCCGCAAAAATAACCATAGACCGATCAGTCTGTTTAGTTATAATATAATCCCAATAAAGCTCTTTTAATGGTAACGGCAAAATTTGGTGTAACTTGTTTAAAATAACAGCTTCTAACTTAGCTCTAGAGGCAACTGTTTCCAAAGCAAAACTATAAACATAAGTTTGAGATGAGGTTAGACTTATGGCCACATGACGACTGCCTATAAACTCTGGTAAACGCAAATCTTTAACGGCTATTTTTATTTTTTCGGCTAAGACATTGGCTTGCGTAACTGTATTATTAATAACCACTCCAGGCTCTAATAAAACCCGAGAGGCTACGATACGTTCTTCCGAAAACCAAGATAAACATTCTACAGCCTGATCACTGATTGCGATGGCTATGAAATTATTGATAGAAAAAGGCATGATATTTTTTACCCCAGCCAAGTCTGAGGTTACAAAAAATAAAATTTGAATAGTTGATTTTAGTTTACCATAATTAACACAAAAACAAAAATCAGGCACATAATTAGTGCCTGAAATTTGTCTAATACTTTTTATAAAAATGTAACACTATAAAATTCAGCAGATAAGAAAAAAGATTATTTACCTGTGAGACCTGCTAGAGCACTGAAGACAAATAAATGTTACTCTAAACAACAATTTATAGCCTTCTTTACTAGGCCACCTAACTTACCCATGAAACCAGATTTCACTTCATCTTTATTATCAATAGCATTATCGTCAATCTTTTTAACATCGCCAGTAGCAATTAATTTCATATTCAGCCCCCAAAATAAAGAATATAAATTATAAGCCTTATCAAATAAATCATAGGCCTGCTCTTTACCACCACGCCCCAATTCTTTAGTACCAACCTCCATTAAACGATAGCTGGCAGCTAATAAATGCTTAGAAATACACCAAACCTCTCCCTCATACTCCTTAATGATTCTACCTAATAAATCCTTGCGCATCTCACGAACTTCTAAAATTAAATCATAATAATCCGTCTTGCCGGTTTTAGCACCAGTAAAGAAAAAGTGCTCCTCAATAGAAACCAAATTCATAATAGCGATAGTCAGATCTTGGTCAGCCGATAAATCCAAAGGATTTTGTTTTTTTAGCTGATCATACTTTTCAACTAATTCTTGCCAATCTTTGTTTTCTTGTTCCATAAAATTAAGCCATAATTTCGGGCTATTAATTATTAGTCAAAAAATAAAAAACCAAACTAAGCAGCACGAGAGAACTAACGGGCATCGCCACCTTCTGAAAAGGAAATAGAGCTTTACCATAATGCTTTTTATAAGCATCGTAAGCCGAAGCGGCTAACCAAAAAACTAGACTACCACAAATAACTCCTAAAAGCAATTTATCAATTCCTAAAGATTCAAAGGCAACCAACGGATGACCAAACAAGCCCATAAATGGTAAAGGCAAAACCACCAAAGCATAATAAATCGCCGTAGTCGCTTCTTTATACCAAGGGAATTGCCATTTTTTTCCATCGAGCCAGTTAATGGTCCACATCGACATTGAGGCGGTTAAAGCACCGACCCAAATACCAATCACAGCATCATCAACACCAAGATAACGAGATAAACCAACGCCAGCGCCAACAGCTAAAGTGCATATCGGGCAAACAGCTGCAGCAGATTTAGCAAAAAATAACGACAAGGCTGTTATTAAAAATGTTCCTAAATATTTATTGTGCATAATTTATTTTTTGCTTAAAATAATTGATAATCGGTTCATCACCAATTAAACATTGGCCATCGGCCCACAAGAATGGCACGCCAATGCTTTTAATATCAAGTCCGCAGCTTTCGGCTCGCTTAGTTAGCTCGGCAGCATTAGTTGAATTACGGTAAACCTCTTTATGTTCCCAGGTTAATTTTTCGGCTGCCCCAGATGAATCCAAAAAATCTTGGACTATTTTACAGTGAGGGCAAGTATCACCATAATATAAAATTAAACCAGAGGTTGCTAAGACAGGAGTCTGTGCGACTATTACTTGTTTCTGAACCACTAAAGCCCAAATTGCCACCGGCAAAATCATTAAAGTTAAAACGGCTGGAAGCCAAAGTTTATATTTCATAAATTATATTTTAAGCCCTTCTAAGAAACTACGCAAATCACCCGATAATTCTTTGTTTTTTAAACCTAATTGAACATTAGCCTTAAGCCAACCCAGTTTGCTGCCAGTATCTAGCCATTCGCCTTCTAATACTTGACCATAAACCGTTCCGCCTTGTTTTAAGTATACACTAAAAGCGTCAGCTAGACGAATTTCTCCGCTAATTCCACCCTTCATTTCACCCAAAATCTTCATAATTGCTGGTGTAATAATATACGCGCCCACAGCGGCCAAATCTGAAGGAGCCTCGAGAGTTTTAGGTTTTTCTACAAAGCTTTGTATTTTATAAAGATCATTGCCATAATCAATGCCACCAACAACACCAAATTGACTAACATTTTCCAAGCCAACTCTAGACAAGCCAATCACTGGTGCTTGGCAAGTTTCATAAACTTTAATAAGCTGTTCGGATGGAGACACTTGACTATCATATAAAGTATCGCCAAACAGTACTAAAACCGGCTCATCACCAATTAAATGAGCAGCACAACTGATAGCCTGTCCATCGCCCAAAGGCATCGGCTGACGGACATAAGCAAATTTAGCCAAATCTGAAATGTGACGAACTTCCTCGACTAAATCCAGTTTATTTTTCTCGACCAGTGTACGATCCAGTTCGAAAGAATAATCAAAGTGATCTTCAATGGCACGCTTACCACGACCAGTTACAAAAACAATTTCTTCAATACCAGCCTCCGAGGCTTCTTCCACCAGATATTGAATAGCCGGTTTATCAACCACTGGCAGCATCTCTTTAGGCTGTGCCTTAGTAGCTGGTAAAAATCTGGTACCAAAACCAGCAACGGGAATAATCGCTTTAGTGATAGATTTAGCTTTTTGATTTGATGGTTGCATATGATAAAAATTGCCCTTACACCCCTTTCCATTTTAATAAATATTTAATCCAAGAAACAATATGAGTGCGAGTAGTTACCGAAGTGAAAAAATAATACCAAGGTGTCTGAGCACTTTCTCGGTTATGATTATGAATAATCTCTGCTCCAGGGTAATAAACCACTCGCCAACTTTTGCGATGAAAACGGCGACATAAATCAGTGTCTTCAAAGTATAGAAAAAACCTTTCATCAAAACCACCGACTTGAAGCAGGGCTTCACCGCGTATAAACATAAATGAACCTAACAGCCAGTCAACTTCGCTGGAACTTTCTTTATCAAAATCAGTCATTAAAAATCTGGATAAATCTTGGCGGCCAGCTACAGTTTGTCCCAAAAAAGTGCGACGATATAAAGGCGTTAAAGCGCTATGCCAACGAAAACAAGAGTCCTGGACTGTATGATTGGGGTTATACTGTTTAGGACCAACTAAACCAACTTGACTGTTAGCTTTCATGAAAGCATAAAGCGTCGGGATGGTATTCGGGAAAACTAGAGTATCAGGATTCATAACGCAAAGATACTTGCCTTTAGCACGACTAAAACCTAAATTGTTACCACCACCCATACCCAAATTAACTAAACTCTCTATCAAAATAACATCCGGGAATTGCCAGCGAATAATTTCGACCGAGTTATCCCCAGAAGCATTATCGACAACGATAATTTCATAGCTCAAATCACCCCAATCAGTAGCATACAGCGACTGCAGACAATTCAAGGTCAAGCCTTTCCTTTTATAATTAACAATAACAATGCTGATATCCATAATCGGTTTATCTTATAAAAAATTTGATTAACCAAAAGTAGCCAGTCAAAAAAACATTAGCCAAGCTTAAAGCCGGACTAGCCACCTCTTGATAATCTAGACGAGCGGAAAATAATTTAATTATTTTTTTATCATTTACCTTTCTTAGACTAATTGATTCCTGGCGTGCTTTGATTAAATATTTCCAAGTGCTCGGAGCTAAAAAATAATACCAAACTTTTAATTTCTCTTTAAGCCAACCACCCTTACTAGCTGAAAACAACATAGCTAGTTCTATTACTAAAACAGCTGGCAAAACTAACAATAAAGTAAGAAGGCTATAGTGTTTAAAAATGGAAATTAAGCGGTTACGATCCATCCAATAGAACTTGACAATAGATCGGCTAAACTCGTAGTGGTGATAGAAAACAGCTTGAGAAGACAATAACACCTGCCAACCGTTCAACCATAAACGCCAACCTAAGTCTTGATCTTCATTATACATCCAATACTCCTCATCAAATAAACCGATAGCGCGCAGAGCAGAAATTTTTAATAAAACCGCAGCACCACTTGGATAAGCTATTTGAAGCTCATCATACTTATCAATATCAGCTACTTGCCAAGTTTGGCGGTAGCCATTGCAATAACCAAAGCCTAAAAAGTGGGTAACATTCCCCAAGCTATTAACGAGATGCTTGTCCGGTGTCAACATAATTCTAGCCTGAACAGCACCGGCCTGTGGATGTTCTATGGCTAATTTAACTAATTGTTCTAAACAGTCAACTGCCGGATAACCATCCATGTTAAACAAGACGGCGTACTCATAATCCTCGTTTAAAATAATTTTTAAAGCTAAATTATTACCGCCTGCAAAACCAAGGTTATCAGAGCTTGATAAAAATCTTAAGCGTTTACTCCAGCCCTCACCCCAGATATTAATTGCCAGTTGACGAAAAGATTCAAACGATTCATCAGTACTACCGTTATCAACTAAAAAAATATCAAAGTTTTGATTACTTTGCTTTTTTAAGCCAAGCAAACACTCCCGTAAGTATTTATCGGCATAATCACCCCAATTTGGGCTAATAATAACGGCTAGCTTCATATATTCTATTATAGCGTATTATAGCTTATTTTAAAAAAAAACATTAGTCAAATTACTAAAAACTCAATAAAATATAAAAAACATTAAACTTGCCGACATTGCTTATTGTTGTTAAAGTATAATAATTACTACTGCTTGGAGAGACTTCCGCATTCACCGAAGTCAATACAAAAACATGTTAATAGATTTTGAACAACAATTATTTTTAAATGGTCTAAAAAGACTGGCCGGTACAGACGAGGCGGGGCGAGGACCGTTAGCGGGACCAGTGGTAGCCGCCACTGTGATAATCAATCATGATTGGCCCTTACCTGATAGTCTTAGGGCCGTTAATGATAGTAAGAAACTGACCACTAAAAAACGCGAAGCCTTATTTGAGATAATAAAAACTAGCGTACCTAATTATGGCATCGCCATTGTTGATCATCAAACAATAGACCATATCAATATTTTACAAGCCTCTTTAGAAGCTATGTATCAGGCAACTTTAGCTGCCGGTGCTAAATCTGACTGTTTATTGATAGATGGAAATCAACTGTTACCAAATTATAAACACCGTCAACAAACCTTGGTTGGTGGAGATGGTCTAAGCTTTACTATAGCTGCGGCGTCCATCTTAGCTAAAGTAACACGAGACCGACTAATGGAAGAATACGGCAAACTATACCCAGAATATGGCTTCGCCAAGCACAAAGGCTATGGTACAGCCGCACATTTAGCAGCTATAAAAAAATATGGTCCCTCGCCCATACATCGTCTTAGTTTTGCGCCAATGAAAAATAAAAAATAACTCTATTAAGTTTTTGTTTTAGACTCAAGCTTTAGAATAATAGCTAAGCTTGTAATTATTCTGCCAATAAACCAGGCTAAGCGTAATAAAATTACTTCAATTGGGCTGTGCCATTTTATAAAATATTTAAGCATAGACTGGCGAAAATAGCTTTGTGCCCGACCACGAGAAATCAGCTTAAAGCTCTGCCCCACATAATCTATGGCCACAGCCACGGGAGTATACCAAACCTGTAAACCGATGGCTTTAGCTCGCTGACAATAATCCACTTCTTCAAACCAGACAAAAAACCGTTCATCCAAACCCCCTAATTTTTCATAGGCAAAACGACGAATCATAAAACAAGCACCTCGAATAGAATCTACTCTAGCCGACTTGCTATAATCAAAATCTCTAGCCAGATAGCTATCTAAAATATGCGGAGAAAGATGCGGTAATTTTAAGGCGATGGCTGTTTGATCTAAAATAGTTGGAAAACGACGCACATGATGAATTAATCCGCCATACTCATTAACGAGCCTTGGTCCACTAATAGCTGCCTGAGGGTTAGCCTCAAGCCAATCTAACCAAGCGGTTAGAGTATTAGGCCGAAGCTTCATATCAGGGTTCAATAGCAGTAGATAGCGCCCCTTCGACTGGCTCAGAGCCAGATTGTTGGCGCGTGCAAAACCAATATTTTCTTTATTAGCAATCAACTTAACCCAGGAAAAGTGTTTTTTAATCATTTCCACGGTACCGTCCTTAGAAGCATTATCCACCACAAAAACTTCGGCATCCAAAGATTCTAAAGCCGCCGATAAAGACCGCAAATTTATCTTGAGAACTTCTTTTGATTTCCAAGAAACAATAATAATGCTTAATAACATAAATTATTTTATCCGCTTTGGGATTATAATTCTTTTTTTATTTTTCCAAAACCAGGTCCAAGCCGACAACAACGACCGATCAAAAATTAACGCATAGAGCCCTTCAGCGACTAAACCAAAAAATAATTTCATCAAACCGAATAAAGATTCCTGACGCCAATACTTCCAGACTAAAACCAATTGATGCTTTCTGGACCACAATTTAGCCTTTTGATTTTTAGTGGCTTGTGCTTTCAAACGAGCTAACAAACCAATCCCCCGCCCGGCCACACTGCGGTCATGCCACACTCCTGCTGATGGTACTAATTCAGATTTCCAACCAGCCAACTTTAAACGCATGGCTAAATCCGAGTCTTCTTTATACATAAACATTAATTCATCAAAATATTGACCGCTAGTTGTTACCGATTGCAAGGCGGACACACGATATAATCCAGCACAACCGGATGGCCCAAGAACCTTGGCATTATCAAAACGGCCATGATCGGTTTCCCCTTGCCCGATATCAACAAATCGCAAGCCTGACAATTTAACGATACCACAACTATCCAAACGTTTAGTTTTTTTATTCAAAAGAAAGTCCCAATAAAAAACTTTAGGTACCACGCTACCAAGTTTATCGTTAAGCATAATTGCGGCTAATAATTTTTCAATAGCTTCTTCCGACCACAGAGTATCAGGATTAACAACTAAAAAATAATCGGCATCCCAAGCAAGAGCTTCTGTAATTAAAATATTATAAGCCCGACCAAAGCCGATATTTTCCACGCCTGACAAATAATTAATTTGTGGATAATCCATTAAAAAAGAATGATTGGACTGGTCGGCTGGCTGATTATCCCAACACCAAAAACGAGCAGACGAGCCGCTCTTTTCTACTGCTAACAACAAACTTTTCACAAAGGCAGGCAAGTATTTGGCAGTAGCGGAGCCATAGACCAAAAAGCCAACTGCCAGTTTTACAGGACGAGCCATAGACTATAAAATATTAGCCAAAATTAATTTTAAATATTTCATAATCTCTTGCTGTTCCAATAAAGAGTTTTCAACTTCTAAAACAATATATTTACTGAAATAGTTTAGTGGAACGGTTTTGAGATACTCAAGGTCTTTCAAGCTACTAATCCAGTGACTATCCCCTCGTTTGCCAATTAAAGCATTAAAAATATCGTGCTTATAACCGCTGATATGGTTAACACCGATAGGTAAATCTGCTAAGACACTTAGCAAACGCCTATAACCAGGCTTATCGGTATCTTTGGTGTTCTGATAATGGGCCAAATCTAAGCAAACGCCGATAGCTTGGTGTTTGGTAAAAGTATCTTTATTAAAGAATAAATCTTTACGTAAATCACCATTTTCAACATAAATTAAACTAGCGTAACGGGCTAAAGAATCAAGCAAAACTAAATGCTCTGGATTAGCATGGCAACTAAAAATTTTTGTCTTAAACCGCTCCATTAAATAATCCAGCTCTTCTGAAAAAAAATCTTGACGCAAATGCACATAAGGGATATTAACCACACCACTAGTTTCCAGTAATTTGTATAAATCTTGTCGTTCTTCATAACTCAAGCAAGTCGGCAACAAAGCGATTTCTTTGAGGCCAAGTTCTTTAATTTCGGCCACCTTATCACGCCAATTTGACTTAGGCGTAGTAGTTAAACCAAATAGTAGTTGCTTTTTATCATTAGACATAAGACTTTTATAGCTTTATTTTAAGTTTAGCATTTTTTTAAAAGCAAGGCAACTTTATTTTTTCAAACTTTTTAATATTTTATCAACTTCGGTAAAAACCACCTTATTACCCTGGCGTGGATAACTAGCCAGCTTCTTTTCAAAAATAGGTAGTTTCTTTTCAAAATCTTTTATTTTAGCGACTGTTAGCTCTTTAGCCCAATCGCCATAACCGCTTTTACCAAGCTGATAGGCATTTAGAACTTGCTCAAATTGTAATTTAGCTGGTATAGCCAAATAAGGTTTACCTAAATACAAAGATTCACTAATTAAAGAAAAACCGGCATTAGCCACAATAGCCTTAGCCCCAGATAAATCACGCAAAAAGTTTTTTTGATCATAAAGACGATAACTAATCAAACCCTCGTCTATTTTTTTGTTTAAGCCATAAACTACAAATCTTTTTTTAGATTTTTTTAAAGCTCCGATAACATTATCAGCCGGAGAAGTGAAATAAACCAAAATATAATTATCTTGGCGAGGAACTAATTTTAAAACCTCTTGTCTAACAATTGGCGGTAAAATTGTGGTGCGATCCTCTGTAGCATTGGCCTTAAAAAAACTTAAAATCAAATAATTTCGGGACTTAAAAATCAAAAGTCTGGTAACAAGTTTAGCTACCAGTGCTTCAGCTTGGTAACGAAGCGGATAATCCGCATCGCTTCTGGTTAAAATGTGCTGATTATCTATAGACACCAGTGGTATTTTTCTTAAATTAGCCACAATACAGCTAAGTGGTTCAAAATCGGTGAACACGATATCTGGTTTAAAATTATCTATAATTTTTTTAACCCTTTCTAAAGATCTGGCAGCCTCAGGAGTCTTCAAAAGATTATCGAACATGGTCTCTAAATAGTGAACCTGATTTTTTTTGTAAGTAAACTTGAGACCAAAAATTTTCTCTGTATCAAAAAATTGCGATAAAAAATCAAAGCCACGGTCATAAGAAATAACCTTAACTTGATGCTTCTTCGATATCAGATAACTAATAATTTCTTTGGAACGAGCTGCGTGTCCAAAACCCTCCCCCGAAACTCCGTATAAAATTTTTGACATACTTAAAGGGCTGACTTAAAAGCATTAACCATTTTTTTAGCCTCCTCGCCCTTGTATTGTTTCTGTGGCCAAGCCTTTAACCCGTCATCCCCATATCTCGGAATGATGTGACAATGAAAATGATCAACAACTTGCCCAGCTGTAGCTCCATTATTAATAATAATGTTATAGCCAGAAACTTTTAAAGATTTTTTCATGGCCATACCAAGTTTTTTAACAATTTGCATCACATAGCCTAAAAGTAAATCATCTACCTCTTCGATGCTCTCGACATGCTTTTTGACAACTAGTAAAATGTGTCCCAAGTTAACAGGAGCGATGTCTAAAAAAGCTAAGACATGATCATCTTCATACACTTTATCACAAAGTAATTCACCTTTAATGATTTTACAAAAAATACATTGCATATATTTGAATACCATATCAAAATCCAAATATCCAATGTCAAACCAAAGGGCCCAAAATCTAAATCTCAAATAAATAACAAAAAAATTGGTATTATTTTATCATTTGATTTTTAAGCATTGATTGGAAATTGGAAATTAGAAAGTTGACATTTTATTATCACTTTTCCTCTCCCCAAACTATTACTATTATACCACTGATTACACAAAAAATAAACCAAGCTGATAAATTCAAAATAGAAAGCACTGATCTAGGCGCAATTATCTCTAAAAATATAAAAATAAGCAGACCAACAAATAGTACTTTAAATAGGACTACAACATATTCCAAAATTTCGGTACGAGTTATTTTGGCCATAGTTTTTTAATTAAATCTTTAAGTCCTGCCCCAGTGAACTCAGCTTTTATTTCACTGATTTGGGGTGGCGTTCCCTCCCCATTCCAAGACAACATCAATTCATAATTACCTTGATCCCGCAGGCTACTTTTTAAATCAAAATCGACTTCCACCACCCGGCTTTCAGCTTCAACTAAAGGTCGCTGATAATCGGCTATAATATACTTAATCCGTTGATCATTCATAATACTAGCATCCAACTGACGAACGACTGGTCCAACCAAGCCGTCAATCCAAAAAGTTAGACGACCATTTAAGCCAACTTTATAACCACCCTTACTTAAATTAAATCTGCAAACTGTTTTTTGACAATCGCCTTTATAAACAAAATTTTGATAAATTTTATCAACCACTAAAGAGTCTTTATCTATAGAAAATTCTCCTAAAGACTCGGGCAAACCGGTGGACAAAGCTAGATGAGAGCCAGAGAGCCATAAGGTAGTACCACGAGTTATTTGCACTGAACTTAGAAAGGCTAGTTTTTGTTGCTGAGTAGCTAATTCATCAATAATAGTTTTATCTCCACCGATCCAATCCCAACGATACAAACCTTCTGGTAGCTTGTCGATGCGAGCTGCTAATTTCAAAGAGTTGTCAATCTTTACAAAATCATTCAAAGTGTATTCTTTAACTAGCTTGCCGTCAGAAGAACGCAATGACAACTTAATCTGAGCATCTACAGTCGAGGCTTTAGTGGTTAAATCTAAAACAGCTACTTCGTTTTTGAGATATGTTTCAGCTGTCCAAGAACCTTTCAGGCCTGAGATTTTATGCCAATCGGTTTTAGCTTGATAGTTCTTAATAAAAAAAGGTTTAGTCCACTCATAATTGTAAACAGCCACACTACCCTCTGTTGGTGGGTTGGCTAAAAAATCTTCGACACTTGAATAATGTTCCTCGCGTTGCAATAACAATAAAGATTCTTTTTCTAAAACACCCCAAATCTTACTGGAAATTAATTCTGACAACCAACGATTGTCTATATTTCTTGTTTCATAACGCCAGAGCTGGCGATCTTGTAAAACACCAACAGCTAATGAGCCGGCATCGTTTAAGCGATAGCGAATTGTTAAATGTAATTTATTAAAAGGCCTGGAAGCAAAGATTGGAACATACACAGGAGAGCCAATTAATTGATAACCGTCGGTAGTTAACGAACTAATTCTTTCGAGTGGACGCCAAGTGCCAAAACGCTGGTGTGTATCAAAGGGTCGCCAAATATAAACAGCTCGCCCGAGCGGTACAACCAAACTCCAAAGAATAACAACAATCAAAGTGGCTAATAACCACCATAAAATAAGGGTATAGGTTTTGAGATATTTATTCAGCATTACCATACTTTAACCACTGTTTTGTCGTTTTGTCAATGTAACTCCCCTGGACTTTTTACTAAAAAAATGCTACCGTATTATCAATTAACCTAATATAAACTTATGACCCTGACACTTATTAAAAATATGGCCGAGAAAATCGGACAAGAAATCACTATAGCAGGTTGGGTCTATAATTTCCGATCTTCAGGCAAAATTATGTTCTGGCAAATTCGTGACGGTTCGGGTTTTACGCAAGCTATTTTATCCGCTACCGATTTAAAAGAAGAGCAATGGAAACTAGCAGAAAGCATTACTATGGAAAGCTCGGTACAAATTACAGGTCAAGTCACTAAACATCCAAAAAAAGAAGAATACGAATTAGCTGTTAAAGATTTTAAAATCTTCCAAATTGCTGAAGATTATCCAATAGCCAAAAAGGATCATGGTATTGACTTCTTAATGGATAATCGTCATTTATGGTTGCGTTCTCCTAGTCAATGGGCAATTCAACGTATTCGCAACACTTTGATTTTAGCAACTTATGATTGGTTTCGAAATAACGATTTTATAAAAATTGATTCCCCTGTCTTAACCCCCTCAGCTGGAGAAAACACCACTGAATTATTTAAAGTGAAGTATTTTGACACTGAAGCTTATCTGTCACAAACAGGACAATTATATCTTGAGGCAGCCATTGCGGCTCATGGACGAGTCTTTGATTTTGGCCCAACCTTCCGAGCCGAAAAGTCTAAAACCAGACGACACTTAACCGAGTTTTGGATGATGGACGCCGAGATGGCCTTTACAGACCTGACCGGTAATTTGGCCATTCAAGAGTCTTTAATTAAGTTTATGATTAAAGCGGTCTTAGAAAAAAATGTGGCCGAACTGGCAATTTTAGAACGCAATGTTACTGTTTTACAATCTAGTTTAGAAAAACCTTTCTATCGCCTAACACATAAACAAGCGGTAGCTAAATTACAAGAACTAGGCTCTGATATTAAAGATAATGAAGATTTGGGCGGAGACGATGAAACCTTATTAACCAAGATTTATGACGCCCCTATTTTTGTTACTAATTACCCAGCCGCTATCAAAGCTTTTTATATGAAGCGTAACGCTGAAGATCCAACTCGTGCCGAATGTGCTGATTTACTAGCTCCTGAAGGTTACGGAGAAATTATTGGTGGTTCTCAAAGAGAGGAAAACTATGACACCCTAAGAAAAAGAATTATTGAATTCGGCTTAAAACCAGAAGATTATGATTGGTATCTAAATTTGCGTAAATATGGTTCAGTGCCACATGGTGGTTTTGGTTTCGGCTTAGAACGTATTGTAACTTGGGTTTGCGGATTAAGTCATGTGCGTGAATCTATTCCTTTTGCCAGAACTATTTATAGACTAAAGCCATAACCCCCTGCTCTTAACTTTTTCTTTTTGATTAAAAAAATACAGTTTCTTTTTTAGAACTGTATTTTTTATTATTTAAAATCGACTATATATTACGATGCAAAGGCATACATAAAAAAGGCAAAGACTTGAGAATAGACACCGACAGCAAAAGTAACCATAACAAAACTATCAGCCATTTCACCCCATTTGGGGTGATTAGAATCTAGCGGTGTGGGCTCTTCAATGATAGGTTCGTCGTTACGACAACTACCACCGGTACAAGCTAAAGCTGGGTTACAATTTTTTTTAGACATATTTTTATTTTTATTTTTAACGCAGACTAATATCTACGCTACCTCAAAAAAGAGGATTTTTATTAAATTTAGTTTAGTTGATTAGTTTTCCGCTTGTTAGCTTTAAAAGCTATAAATTATTAAAGTCGGAACTAATAACGAAACTTATATTTTTAAAGAATAATAAATAGTGCTTAAAATAACCGAACCAAATAGAACAATTAAAAAAGCAATGGCCAAAGAGAAAACGAGGTTTAACACGCTTAACTCACCAGCCACTGCTTTCTTGGTTTTGTCTTGGGATTTCCAAGCAAAAACAAAAGGATTAATTTGATTAATAGTATTCATATTTTTATTTTTGTTTTTGTTTTCGTCCCTTTTGGCGGGAGTGGCCTTTTCAAACTTTCTATATCTACAGTATAGCAAATTTTAAGTATTCCGTCAACTGTGGATAACTTGGGGAAATGTCAAATATCCAATTTCCAATGACAAATCAATAGAAAACACTAAGAAATATTAGTTCTATTTATTATACTAGAGAATATCAAAGTTAATTCGTGAGCTTCTTGCCATAATTTTCTACATTCTTCAATCTTTTCAGCGTTAGTCCGAGCCGACATTCTTAACCAATAGGTTGTTTCTTTTGATTCTTTTTTGGAAATTCCTATTTTGTGTTTAAAATCTTTTTTAGATTCAGCGCAATCTGCCTCCATATAATTAGCTCCGATACTGGTTACCGATCTTATTAATTGACTAATAATTGATCTATTAATATTAGATTCTGGAACGGTTTTTACAAAATCTATAATCGCCTCACCAAAAGCTTCAGTCCTTAAACATAAATCGTATTTGACATTTGAATTTGGAACTTGATTGGAAATTGGATATTGTATTACTGCCCTAATACTTTTTTTACTTCAGCGGATAGTTGGCTAGGTGTCATACTGGATTTTACAAAATAACCATTAGCCCCCTCTTTAACACCACGATCAATTTCTCCAGTTTGCCCCAGATTAGACAGCAAATAAACTTTTAGTTTAGCTGTGGCAGCATCAGCTCGTAAATGTTTTAAGGTTTCATAACCATCCATTTTAGGCATCACTAAATCTAAAAGTACTATATCAGGTTTAGATTCAGCTATCACCTTTAAGGCTTCTACGCCATTAGAGGCAGTGTAAACTTCATAACCATCAGCTGTAAATTTCATTTTATACATCTCAAGCAAAAATTGCTCATCCTCTACGAGGACAATCTTAATAGCCATACATTTTTTTAGCCTCACGGCCACTTAAAATATTGTCAACTTTTTCCAATAATTGTTTGGGTGATAAAGACGCTTTAGTAAAATAATAGTCAGCACCGTGCGATAAGCCCTCACGCACATCAGACGGCTGGTCTAAATTACTTAAAAAACAAATCAAGGTGTTTTTATAATTTTTTGTAGCACGCAAAGTTTTTAAGACAGTTAAGCCATCCATTTTCGGCATAACGATATCTAACAAGACTAAGTCTGGTCGATGTTCGCGAATTAATTTTAAGCCGATTTCACCATCACGCGCTACAAAGACTTCAAAACCGCCCAACTCCAATTGAAGGCGATACATATTAGCCAACGACGGCTCATCTTCAACTATTAATAATTTTTTGCTCATACTATAGGATAATAATTTCAAAATCCAAATTTCTAATGCCAAATCAATGGGGGCCAAAATCCTAATTTCAAATGCATACCAAGATTATTTGGTGTTATTTTTTGTCATTTGATTTTTAAGTATTGATTGGAAATTGGGAATTGGAAATTTGACATTTTCTAAGTGTTCTTGGCTATCGGTATTTCAAAGATAAAGGTTGAACCCTTGCCGTCCCCGGCTGACTCCGCCCAGATCTTACCATTATGCGCCTCAATCATCATTTTGCCAACATACAGCCCTAGACCTGTACCTTCGGTGTGAATTAAAGACACATCCTGGCCACGACTAAACTTTTGAAACAGGTGTGGCATATCCTCTTTGCTGATGCCCATACCGGTGTCGGTCACACTATAACGCACCATATTTTTAAAGACCTCCAGCTTAATTTTTACCTCGCCTTGGTTAGTGTATTTAATAGCGTTGTCGGTGATATTAATAACCACTTGGCGAATCTTATTTTTGTCGATTTTGACCGCCGGCAGATTGGCTTGTTTTTCATAGTTAACCACTAAGCCTTTTTTCTTGGCCACTTCTGATAATTCCTCAATCACGCTGTCAGTAACCGATTCCAAGCTCTCCACCACAAAATCAAATTTAAGACGGCCCGATTCAATGCGAGAGATATTCAATAAGTCTTCCACCAAAGCAATCAACCGTTCATTGGATTCATAAATCTTTTTGATATTTTCTTCAATCGGTGGTGTCATCTGACCAAAAGAACCCTCCATCATCATAGAAGAATAGCCTTTGATAACCGTTAACGGGGTGCGTAATTGATGACTAGCAATGGAGATAAACTCAGACTTAGCCTCGTCTAAGCGTTTTAATTCTTCGTTGGCGGTTTGTAAATCTTTGGTGGCTAACTCCACTTCACGAGTTAACTTCAAATTGAAAGTACGAGTCTCTTCATACAGCCAAGAGTTTTCTAAAGACATGGCGACTTGCGTACCGACCACTGACAGCAATTCCACATCTTCATTATTATAAGCATCACCAGACTCTTTAGCACCCAGGGCGATGAAACCGACAATCTTACTTTTCAAAATCATGGGGACGATAACATCGACACCAAGTCGTTCACTATATTCTTTTAAAAAGCTACCTAAACCACCCACGGTTTTGTTTTTTAAGTCATCTAGCAAAACCACATCGTTTTTGGCAAAATAATTATTCAAAATAATTTTGTTTATTTTTATATCCCCCTGCTTAAACTTGAAACCGTAATTAAACTTAACATCAAAAACTTGTTGTTCGACACTGTAGTCTAAAATGGCCAAAGACTTAGGATGAAGTGCGGCTGTCAGATACTTTTCCACAGCCTGGCAGATGCGGTGCGGTTCTAAGGTGGAGGCTAATTCTTCGCTTAAATCGGAAATGACTTTTTTAGAATCATAAAGAGAGGTAAAAAAGTATTTGTTAGCGACGCGGAAAAAATAATCATGGAGAGGAGGGAAGATGCCGAGGGCGACGACGATTAAAATAAAGTCGAACCAATAAGACAAACTGTTTACCACGAAACCGATGAGGTATTTAAGAGCAAAGACTAAGACGGTGGTGACGAACAATGAAGAAAGATAAACGATGGATTTGCGCAATACGAGCTTGATGTCCATGAGGTGATAAGATACTATCGAGTAACCGATTATAATGGTAAATATAAGCCCTGATATATAAGAGAAAGGATAAATATTAATACCGTATGCCGCTAAAAATCCCAACGGTCCCAAAAGTGCAAATTGTATAAAAGCTATTAACGCATATTTTATACGCTCTTTTTCAATGGACACATGTAACGACAAATAGTATCTAAATATGTAAATAAACCAAAGTGATATGTAAACAGAAAAATAAACTAAAAATACGTTATGAAACATCAATGCTTTTGAGTGGGCACCCCAGGAATAAACATACGCTACTCCTAAAAATAAATTTGTAGGTATTAAAGAGAAAAAAATTGATGAAATAAAATAACCAATCGCAATTATACTTTGAGTTTTTTTATTGTGTTGATTAACTAAAGTGAAACCAAAACTTAACATCGAAACAGGAATAAATACTACCCCGACATACACAATTCTGTCCCAAAATAAAATCAGATCTATATTACTTCTATTAAGAAACATCATGAAAGTTCCGAACATCCAAATTAAAACAAAAAAACAAAAAATAAGAAACGATGATTTACTTTTTGAATATTTAGCATATTTAAAAACAATTATTCCTAAAAAAAGAACCAACACGGCACTTACTAACGGTAACAACGAAGATATTCCCATAGTTTTATATTTTCTATATCATATCATATAATACAATATAAAAAAAGGGAGTGCAGTGCACTCCCTGATATACCATTTATATCATTTTTGTCTCATCATCATCTTGATTGATGTAGTTGCATATGTAATTAGTTTCAGTTTTACTTTCACCAATATTTAAATCAAATGACTTAACTTTTTTACCAAAACATCTTGGATACGGAATGTTAACATTATATTTACTAAATAATGTCGATATTAAATCCATATTTTCTTGGCTAAAATTAAACAGATCAATTTTTTTTAAATACTCATCGTCAGGATTATCTTTTATTGCATTACACCAGACTAGAGCTTCCATAAAGCATCCAAAAGTAATTCCTTTAGACAATCTGAACATTTTGTAAGATACAAATCCTAAAACATACTTAAGTTTAGTGCTATACCCATTACCCGCATCTTGCCTAATAACAACGCTCTCGCATTTATGATATTCTTCTTCAGTAAGGTTTGATGGTTCAGACACGTCAACGACAAGCAGTTTTTTGTGTTCTTTTCTTAATAATTCTATTCTATCAGCAGATAATCTGATTTGGCTACTATGAGTACATGCAACAACCGCATCAACCTTACCAGCACCTTCAAAAGAATTGGATATTTCAATGTTGTATTTAATTTTCATTTTTTTCAATCTACTGTGACTTGAACCAACTCCAACAACATTAAAGCCCTTTTCTACTAAATACTTAACCATAAGCTCCCCAAGAAAACCATATGGCCCAATAACACAAATTCGACTAGAGTCACTCTCTAAACCCGACTTATTAAATGCTCTTAAAGTTTCAGCTAATAGCAAATAAAAAGTACCATTGTCACCAATTGTAAATAATATATTTGGGAACATTTCTTTAATTTCTTCTCCATTAACACCGAATAATCGCTTCGTAGATGCTGCTAGCAGTATAACTTTTGCTCCATTTTCTTGAGCATGCTCAATCGCAGCAACACACTGTTCTTTGGCTCTTTTGGCGGAATGTGCATGAACTATATCTTCGCTAAGACTGTATATCGCTCTAGTTCTACCAGAAATGCCATTTAAGTAGTATCTCGGTCCATTAAAATGCCCAAACTCAGGAACATGTTTCCCTAAGAATCTTTTTTTGTCTACTTCATCTCTTATATTTGTTATAAATACAACGTCATAGTCTTGACTACCTAAAATTCTTCTTAAGCCTAGTCTCCAGTCTAATAGCGCAGAAAAAAATCTCCAAATAAACCCTAACATAACGACCTCCTAATAACTACCATTAACATTCTACACAAAATAGATTCAATTATAGCCTTTGCTTCTTTATACATGACAATCTCCTATAAATTTATTTAATTTTAACGAACTATTTCATTAACTATATGCACTATATCACTTTTTCGCCTTTTTGTCAATTGTTTTCAAATTACCCTTATTTTAGCCAAAATATTGCTTATTTTAACACTGACTGATAATTTTTAAGCATAAATATCGCATCAGTTTTCAGATGATTTCTAATCCAATCCTTCTCTTTTTCACTCTCTACTAACTCACCCAAGCCCCTTAATAAATCATTATCATTGATTTGCTCTATAAAACTAATGCAATCGGCTAAATATTCCTTAGTGTTTTTGCCAGTTCTGGCTCGAATTATTTCCGCATTGATATCCCAATTATTTTTGGCGAAATAATGGATATCATAAACATCTCGCATGGCAGTTTCGCTTCTTAATGTCAGCGCCGCCAATTTGCTGGCAAATAGGTAATCCTGTTTAGCCGCAAACATAGAAATACCAAGATATTCTTTTAATTCGTAGTGGTCTTGGATATGCTCGGCTAGTTTTCTAACATTAATTTCAACCTTAATATTATGATCAGCATCACCATAAGATAGCAAAGCAAAAACAGTAAACCGTTTAATATATTGATCTTTTATTTGCCCATATTTGCCTAATACATTAACAATTTTTTCTAAAACTAATTTTTGATTTTCTTCATTTACCACCAATAAATCAAAATCCAAGTCCACTGAAAATCTCGGCAGCTTATAAAAAAAATAGGCGCAAGTACCGCCCTTGAAGCCTAAAAGCGAGCTAACTGCCACATCCGAATAAAGGTCTTTTAAAATCTGACCCATTATTAATTGATGTTTTTCTCTATTTAACATATTGATTGCGATATTTATTTAAACGTTTAACCATTGCTTGATTATTATAAATTTTTACTAATTCATCGCACTTGTCCCAATTGATAGATTTCAAATTATCAAAATAATAGTCGGAAAATAAATAAATCATATCCAAAAAAGCTCTTTCTGGAGTGGCGATACTATAATTATCTCTACTGATAATGCCAGCGGAATTGAATAAAACCAAATCTTTTAATTTTCTAAAAGTAAAGGCGCGTCCGTCTATTTTTATAGTTTTAGGCCACTTGGAGGCTACAAAAACTGCGTTGTAGTGCTGGAAAATTACGCCAGCCTCTCGTAAAACCGTTTCGAAGCTGATGTAAGACGGGGTATAAAAACTGGCGGCCAATTCTTTTAGATTATAATCTTTATTTTTAGCAAAAACGCCTCTGGTTAACTTTATTAAAACTTTTTGCTTGACATAATAAGCGATTTTAGCCTTTAGGTTATTGGCGTTAGTTTCTTGCCAAATCAAGGCCAAGTCCTTATTAGTGAAAATGGTTTTTGATGATTGATACAATTTTGCAGTTAAATTATCCATATGTTTGCTGGAAGTAATATAAAATCTTACTTCCATTATACATTGTTGTGTATAGCGTGTCAACACGCTAAATTTCACAAAACCATAATACTCAAATTAATAAGAATTTAAGTATCGTATTACTCAAATTTTTATTAATTTAATTAATATTTTCGCCTTTCTGATCTATTTCAATCAAGCCTTTTTATCAAGCAATTTTTTAACCTCACGATCAAAGTCAGATTCCAGTTGACGATCTTGAGCGATTCTATACTTTTCGTATTCTTTTTCTGCCAAAACCAAAGCTACTTCATGGCTGATTTTTCCATTATCTTGCAAGATATCTCTTTCATTAAACTGCAAAAAGGCATCCAACTTTTTTATCCAATCCTCCATATTCATTATAATACCTTTTTGCGCTTGCGTTTCAGCATATTCAAGATACATCATTACAACACGATTTAATCCGTCCAGTTCCTTTTCATCAAGATAATTCTTAGCAATACCAACATCCGTTTTACGAACAGCACCTTGAGGCGCGTTTTTCCAGCTAGTTAAACCGAGATTGCTTTTTTGGCTATCAATTCTATGATAAATAATTTCTGACGCCGTTTGACCACTAATAGCGAAGTGCAATTTGTTTTGCACTGTAGCGAAAAAAGTTTTGGTTATTTCTGCATTCGGATTATAATCGGCACTACACTGGGCATAGATATCAGTAATTTTTTGATAAAATCTGCGTTCGCTGGAACGAATATTTCTAATACGCGCCAACTGCTCTTCAAAATAATCTTGGCCAAAAATATTACTTGGATTTTTCAAGCGCTCATCATCCATAGCAAAACCTTTAATAATATACTCCTTTAGAATTTGCGTGGCCCAAATTCGAAAACGAGTTGCTTGTGCAGAGTTTACACGATAGCCAACGGAAATAATGGCATCGAGATTATAAAAATTAACATCTCTCTTAACTTGTCTTTCTCCCTCAATTTGAACTTGTGCAATTTTTGCACTTGTTGCTTTTTTGATTAATTCACTTTCAGAATAAATGTTTTGCAAATGCTTTGTAACAACACTTCTGTCAACGCCAAACAACTCTCCAATCTTAGCCTGTGTTAGCCAAATAGTTTCATTGTGCAAGAAAATCTCCACTTTCACTTTGCCGTTTGGCGTGGTGTATAGTAGAAATTCTGTAAAGGCATTATGTTTAATAACTTTTTTCATATTTTTGAGCTAAAAAATAATTAAACTCATTATAACATACTAGAACAGAAAACGAAAGAGGTGCAAAATAGGTAACAAAAATCCGCCTATTTAGCGGATTATCTATAACATTTTATCATTCTATTAAGCCTCCACAAAGGCGACTTTTAACTCACAATTAAAAGCCTCGGCAATTTTATGCAAAGTTCCGGTGGTTAGATTCTGCTGGCCGGCCTCCATACGAGCCACATTACTCTGGGTAGTTCCGATTTTTTCAGCTAAATCAGCTTGCGACATCTTTTTTTTCTTCCGTAATTGCAAAATCTGATAAGCAATTTCCAATTGCTTACCGAATTCGTCATAAGCCTTTTTGAATTCAGGATCTTTTAGACTTTCGTCTAAATAGACTTGAAAATCATTATTCATATAATTGCGGATTATTTATTACATCTTCCATATTTTCTTCAGCTCTTTCAATTTCTCTAATCGGTGTCTTATCGGTTTTCTTTAAAAAAGCATGTAAGAAAACTATAGTTTTTTTAATAAAAGTAAAATAAAATATTCTATGTCTATTGGTGCTAAAATCTACCCTAAGCTCTCTTATTTTTCCCTTGATGTGTTTTGAATAAGGCTCATCTAAGTACCCCCTCGCTAAGCCTTAAAAACTCTACATATTTAGCTATTTTAGCCCGATCTTTTGCGTCAAGTTTTTCGAGATATTTAAGAATAGGAACGAACCCATCGTTCTTTTTATAAAACCTGGCTCGATAGTCGTCCTTATTATATATCATAAATGATATATTGTCAAGAGCTGTTTATTTCCCTGTTACTTCTCTAATCTTCTTAATCAACTCATGAACATCAAAAGGTTTTTCTACCAACCCCTTCACTACTGGCAAGGCCTGAAAATTATTATTAGCTTTTTGAAAATCCTTATCATTAATCGGCATCGCGGAGACAATAATTACCGGCACGGTTTTTAAATCGTCATCGGCCGACATAAACTTACAAATATCAAAACCAGATACTTCAGGCATAGTTAAATCAACTAAAGCCACGTCGTATTTATCCGATTTTAATTTACGCAAACCCTCTTTGCCAGATAAAGCAAAATCGGCAGTAAAATCTTTCTCCAGACTCAAGACGCTTTTAATCAACCCATTGATGTTGATGTCGTTGTCGATGACTAATACTTTCATATAGTTATGCTCCCCGACTTATGCCGAGGATGTTTATTATAATTACATTATTTTTCCAGCACGAACTAAACCGTTATCGTCAACATCGGCTGACGACAAAGCCGTTTGCCGTTCGTCATCATCCCAAGGCACGGCCACATCGGCTCGCCAACGGTTCACCTGCCCTGTTACTTGTGCTGTCGGCTCTACGCCTGTAACATCCACCTTATTCAATTCATCAATATAATCTAAAACTTTACCAAGCTCTTTGGCATATTTTGTCGCTTCTTCATCAGTGATTTTTAGCTTGGCCAATTCCGCTACCTGGGAAACCTTTTTGGAATTCAACATACAAAAAGTAATTTCAAATTTTTTATTTATAAACTAAACTTCTTTTCATCACAACTTCTAGTTATCTTAGCAAAAATTAATACTCTTTCATGGGTTTCTTGCTAATATTTACGACACATTTCAGAACAAGTCGGGTCAGCTTTCGATAACATTTGCAACCAATACTTTGTTTCATTAGCTTCTTTCAAACAAATTTTTATTTTGTGATAAAAATCTTTTTTACTTTCCGCTTGATTAGCTTCCATATAATTAGCGCCAATGCTCGTAGCTGATCTTATTAATTGAGATACTAACGGCCGACTAATTTCATCCTTTTTAACCTTGTGACATAAAGTTATCACACATTCTCCATAATCAGCAACTCTTTTTTATAAGTTATAGATCATAGAAAATTAAAAATTGTTTTAGCTTCTGCTTCCGAATAAATCTTAATTCCTAGTTTTGTTGCTTTTTCCAATTTAGAGCCAGCGGATTCACCGGCGATCAATGCCGTGGTTTCCTTGGTGATCGTTTCTGAAGTTTTACCGCCCAGGGTGCGAATTTTTTCTTTTAAAACTTCACGCGGAACAGATAAAGTCCCAGTAATCACAAAAGTTTGCCCCGAAAGTGGACCATCAGCTCTATGATTAAATACTAGTTTAATTTTAGCAGAACTTAAAGCGGTAAGCAAGCGTTGGTTGTGTTCATCATTAAACCAATCTTTAATACTAGTGGCAACAATAGAGCCGACATCAGGTAAAGCTTCTATTTCCTCCACACTCAATTTGGCCATAATTGCAAGCAAATTGGTCGGCGTAGTAATGTTTTGCTGATTAGAGAAAAATCCAGCTAGCGAATCGGCAGTTTCTTCTCCGATATGCCGAATACCCAAGCCATAAATAAAACGAGGTAATTCCACTGTTTTCGTAGCCTCAATAGAGTCTAATAAATTATTGCTAGCCTTCTCGGCAAAGCCTTCTAGGCTTAATAAATCCTCACGATGCAGATTGTACAAATCAGGAATCGAAGTAACTAAACCAGCCTGCCACAAAGCTTCTAAAATCTTGGGCCCCAAACCATCAATATCCAAAGCGCCTTTACTCACCCAGTGCCGAAGCGCGCGGATTTTGGAGCCATAACAATCCTTATTAACACAGCGAATAGCGACCTCATCGGCAGAATGTTCCACGGGCGAATCACAAATCGGACAAATTTTTGGTGCTTCGATTATCTGTTCATTGCCATCACGCAAATTAGCCATAACACCAATAACTTTAGGAATCACATCCCCCGCTCGTTCAATAATCACGGTGTCGCCCAAGCGTAAACCTAAACGCTGAATCTCATTCCAATTATGAAGTGTAGTGCGACCAATAGTGACACCACCGAGAGGCACGGGCTCCACCACCGCCGTTGGTGTTAGGACACCAGTGCGACCAATTTGCCAAACAACTTCTAAAAGCTTAGTAACGGCCTGGGCCGCCGTAAACTTATAGGCACGCATATACCGCGGACCTTTCCCCACCACGCCTAAAATAGGCCAAAGTGATAAATTATTAACGACCAAAACGCAACCGTCACAATCAAAACCAACTTTTTCCCTTGCCTGTTCTTGGTTGTGATGAAACTTAATGGCCGAGGACAAAGTGGGGCAGTATTTATTTTGCGGTAAAACTTTAAAGCCTAAGAGTTTAGCCAGCTCGTGTTCTTGCTCATGCCGAGCCAAGCCGAAATCGGTAATAATATCATAACACCAAAAACTCAATTCTCGTTCGGCCGTGATTTTAGAATCCAGTTGGCGAATAGAGCCAGCGGCAGCATTTCGGGGGTTAGCTAAAAGTGGCCGACCCTCTTTCGCATACTGTTTATTTAATTTAGCAAAGACTTTAGCCGACATTACAGCTTCACCACGAACTTCAATGTGGCCATTATCTACAGCCTCCAAAATTTTTGTTTGCTCGTCTGGAGTAATTTGTAAAGCAGTCATCTCGGCCTCTGTCGGACGGCGAAGTTTAAGCGGAACACTCTTAATAGTGCGCAAGTTTTGCGTAACATCTTCCCCCACTTGCCCATCGCCTCGCGTCGCCCCTAAAACAAAAATACCTTTTTCGTAATTTAAACTCATAGCCAAGCCGTCCATTTTTAACTCAGCATAATAATCTAATTTGGTGCCGGCTGGCAACAATTTAATTAGCTGGTCTTCCCAGGCCTGTAGTTCCGCCTCACTAAAAACATCGTAAATAGAGAGCATGGGCACCTGATGGCGAACCTTAGTAAACTTATCCAAAGGCTGACCGCTAACTCGCTGAGTTGGCGAATCTAAAGTGACTAATTCCGGATAATCATTTTCCAGTTGCTGTAATTGATTTTTAAGAGCATCAAAAGCCGAGTCGGAAATAGTTGAGGCGTCTAAAACATGATAGGCATAATTATGTGCTTCAATTTCTTGGCGTAATTTAGCAATTCTGTCTTTAACTATTTGTTTGTCCATATAATAATTTACTTCCCGTATCACAGGCTATCTATATTGTGTAATAAAGGTATTTTAGAATATCTTTGACAAAAAGTCCAATAAAAAACTGCCCAAAAATGGACAGTCGATTAGTAATAAAAAGCTTTACTAGAAGCAATATCGGCCACAACCATCGGCAATATCACCAGTGCCACAATATGGCACACAAAAGAAGACTTCCAACTCCCGATTAGTGCCCTGGAAAGAGCCACGAGAATTAAGAGTTACTTGATTAGTCATAACTCCTGATGTCGGGAAAAAAAACTTAACACTATATTTAGGTAAATTATCATTGCCAAATAACTTGACAATACTCGCTGCTTCATTGCCAGCTGCTGGATTTGCATCCTTACACTCTGGTGGTAAATTTGGTATTAAAAAATATTTGGTATCAGGGATTCTACACGTAAATAAATCTTTATCACTATTACCATGGCCATAAAGCTTAAACTGTAAAGCCGACCACTCTACGCCAGCCTCTGCGGCATAAAAAGCTTTAAGCGAAGCTCCTTCAGCACGCTGTCTTTGTAAGCCGGAGGTAATAATATCAGTAGCAATCATGGCCATCGCCATCATGCCAAAGAGCAAAAATAGCGTGGTTAGAAGGGCTGAACCGTGGCGGATGGATAATCTCATATTAAAATTGTTCAATATTACGCGCGGTCACAAAATTATAATAATCCACTATTGGCGTGTCCCAAAGCTGACTATTTAATTTCAAATAAAAAGCTACAGACGGCGGTTTACGAGTTCGATCGCCGAGAGCTGTATAATTTATAAAATCGGTCACTTCAAAATTTAATAGCTCTACACCTAAATTGATCGGGGTTACCCACGCCTGTCTTAAAGGACGATTAGAATTAGAAGAGTCACAAAGCGAAAGATTATTAGTTATAGGTAAACATCTTTCAACTTTTAATCTACTGAGATTATTATTTTGACTATCTGTTTCTAAAAAATAACGAACGCATTCGCCAGAAGAATTAATAAAAACTAAATCGGTATTAGATCCGTTTGTGTATTGGCAATAATAATTATTATTAAAATTTTGACCAACGCACTTACTGGCTTGATTATCTACAAAACTACCGCAACCGCTATCATCGTAATTTGGCTTAGCGGTTCTAATTTCTCTAGACATGGATTCAAATAAAAACTCGGCGTGGTCTTGCACGGCCTGTTTATAAACCAATTCACGACTAACCCGTAAAATGCTCATAAAAGACTCGATGGCAATTAACATCACTACCGAAAAAACAGCCAACGCAATAGTTAGCTCGATTAAGGTTATGGCTTTAAATTTAATACTTTTGCGCATAATCGGTTAAAAGAGTGTTTAAAATAAAATATTTATCACTACCTCGCTCATTCCAATAAACAATGGAACGGACTTCTAGCGAATCATCTTCGGCGTTGTTAGCTGTACTGTTATCTCGATAAGTGGTTTCTATGACGCGATGAAACTTAGTTGGAGTGCAACCCGCCTGCGGTAAAACCAGATTTATGCTATCGGTTGTGCCGGCTTGGCTATAGTAAAAATTGTTATTTTCGATTTCACACAAATACACCAAGGTTTTTTTATCTTTTACATAATCATTAGTATTTTCAGAGGGCGTAAATCCGAAAGTGTCTGAATTTTTATACCAAACAACTATGTTTTGTCTATTGGAGTAGATATCACCAATTTTAATATTTTTATCTAATAAAAACATAGCACTGGTACCGTCGGTGTGGTCAGAGTCATTGGACAAACTATACGCAAAATCCTTGTTAGCTTGCCAGTTTTCATTACGAAGATAGCGCACCAACTCGATGCCCTCTTGTGCTACCACTCTAGACAAAAAGCTGTCACGGCTAGCTAAACGGACAACGATAGTCTGCTTAACTAGGGCCATAATACCCATAAAAGCCGTAGTTACTATAAAAGTGACTATCAGTATTTCTATCAATGAAAAGGCTTTTAATTTAATCATATTAGCGTTCAACATCAATCAAACCGAAAAAGTTAAGGGAGACTACTTTTTCAGATTGATTAAAACTATCTTTTAGAGTGATGTGTAAGGTGTCGCAAAAATTGTTAGCTACTGGGACCTCTGTCGTAGTGTTATTATTCCTAGTTATTTTTACTAAAGGGTTTGGTGGAGTAAAGCTGATGGCAGCTGAATCTATTTCAACAGGCTCATCTGTACCGATTGTGCAAACAATCTTAGAAATGGTAATTTGTTTTGGGAATTGAATAGTTTTATACAATTCGTCTGTTTCATATGTTTCATTAGTGTTTGTATCTACCCATAATTTATATTCGGAGCTATTATTTTTATCTATATACAAACCCCAAATATTATTGCCAGCAACATCTTTCCAGGCCTTAGACGAGGCGGCATAGGCTTGCATTAAACGACCGCTACCAGCTAAACTTTGGGCGGTGTAAATAATTTCTATTCGCTTCGCAGAGTTACGATAGGCCACGGAAGACAAAGTTAAAACCGTTACTATCATACTGACAGTAACCATTAACTCTAAAAATGTAAAAGCTTTATTATGACGCATATTTATTCTACACGGACTTCTTGATAACCACTGGCATCGGCACAGGCTTTGACAGGAGTGCTTTCAGCCCAACTACTGACCGTAAAATAACAGGTACCATTTCCATTATCACACAGCTGATTAAGAGTGCAGCCCGTTACTCCATTAGACGAGCACATAGTTGTCGAACTATATACGCGGACACGATATTTAAAATAAATAAATCTATCGTTGTTAGCTAGAGTATCAGTAAAATATTCAACAGCAGTCTGGCCTCTACCTTGCCAACCCTCTAGACACACGCCGTTAACATCCGCTTTACAACGCTGAACATCAAAACCACCGGTATTAACCGGAAAATTACTCGGATCCGCATTAAAGTACGTCCAAGTTAAATAGACCTTGGCTTCGCTTGGGGCATCTTTATCGGAACAAACGGTTCTTAAATTTAAGCTAGTTATTTCCAAGACACTGGTTTGACGAGAAAAAACATCGCTAGAAACACAGGCCAAAATATTACAGCTATTAACCGCATAATGATAGGTATAACCGACATCCAATCCGTTGCCATTATTACTGTCGGTAAAAGTGTAGCTCTGAAAACCTGTTTTACTACTAATCAATCCAAAATCATTTGTAGCATTGCCAGAAACCTCATTACAAGAGCCGATACAATTACTCCAATCTCCTGAAGAACAAGAAATACTACTACCTTGGCATGTCCATACAGCAGGATCGCCTCCGTCTGACACACAAGCTGTTACACAATCTTTTTTGAGTGTACAAGCGTTACCGTTGTTAGATCCACCAACACACTTTCTATTTTTTCTGTAAACTTGATAATAATTAGCTCCAAAAGCCGGAGACCAAGAAATTTTTATCTTATGACTCTCATCATCTTTAACTAATTCAGTACTGGGAATAGTTAGATCAGGACGACCATTAACCACATAACCCACTCCCTTAAAGCTTAGCCAACCCAAACCACAGCCTTTTTCGGTGTTATCAGAGAACTTACAACCACTCCAAGCGTAGCCACTTAATTTACCCCTTTGTGGATCAGAATAGACGCCCCAATCTTCAGGAAGTCCTTCTCCAGAATCAATAGCATAAACATAATAACTGGGATCATTATTCAAACTAATCCAACCTTCGCTACCCATAGATAAAACATAAGCACAGCCACTTAATTCTCTGGTCGCTTTATTAAACTTTGCCCAAGTACTACCAACTCCGCAATTTGGATTAAGACTACCGGTATAGTTAAAGAAAGCAATCCAGCCGACATTATCCGACCAAGCCCAAGAATCTGTAGCAAAATCACAAGTATCATTAAAGCAATTGCTTACCGCCACACCATAACCTTTACCAGTATTCCACATCCTTATCCAACCAATAGTATCAGTCCAGACATACCCTCGCAGAGGAGCGGAGGTCGTGCTGTCAGGTAGGGCGGCATTAACCGAATGAAGATTATTCCCCCACAGCCTCCAAACAGTCAATGACAAAAGGCCTAATACAGATATTAGGCACAGGGAAAAAATAAGTTTATGATGTTTTTGCGGTAGCATATGGTGGATTAGTTTAGATTCCCTTCCCTCACCAATGAGTACATTGGCTCGCCGGGAATGACAGAATAAGCTAGGAATAACAGCATAAGCCGGTGGTCTCGGAAATGACAGCTTTTTATGTCACCCCCGGCATTTTGTACTCAAAATGGGAAGGGGGTTTCGGAAATGACACCATAAGCTAGAAGTGACACGATGTAAAAATTACTGTCCAGCCTCGGTAGCTGGAGTTTCGGTGGCTCTTGGTTGATTTTGTGAGGCAGCTTGAATTTGTTGGTTTAAAAAGGATTGGATATTGGCTAAATTATTGGCATTATTTTGAATAGCTGCTTGTAAATTTGATAATTTTTCCGCCTGATAAAAATTAACAGTAATTAAAGTAATTATTAAAGCGGTGGCTAGTAATAAAATCAGACCGACGGAAATAACTTGAGTTTTATTGTCTTTATTGATGGGCATAAATATAATTTAACTTATTTAGTTTTGGGGGCGGTAACTTCTTTCAGCCAATCGCTGATTTGTGTGATGTCGGCAGTTTGCTTGTCGTTTATTGCTTCAGTTATTTTAATACTGTTAGACAACTGCCAATTAATTAAACTGAACCAACCTAAGAAAACACCACAAATAACTAGCGCAGCCGAGATATAATATTGTTTAGACATAATTTTAAATTAATTACAATAACCCATAGCAGTACAGCAAGCAGCTAAAGAATCGGTCTTACATGCTGCCTCGGGTAAAACTCTTTCACAAACTAAAATTCCACCAAAAAAATGAATAGACTTCCAACCGGTAGCAGTTTGAACGCAGCTAGACGACGGTATAGCTAGCGCTTTATAATTACTAATTTTTATGCCAGCCTTAATTTCCAGGCGACCATTAACTCTTAAATAAGGGTCACTAGAATCTGAAAATTGTCCGTAAAGTAAAGCGTTATTAGCGGAAGGACTGCTTGTCGTCCTAGCTTTATTGTCAACAATAAATAAACTGGTGCTACTACTAATATCATAACCAGAATAATAGCCTAAAAAAACATTAGAAGAGCCTATATTAGCATCGCCAGAATTAGTTCCTAAATAAGTATTATTAGATCCATCCTTCGAAGCCTTACCACTGTCATTACCAACAAAAACGTTACCTGTACCTATATTACTGTAGCCGGCTTGAACACCTATAAATACGGAACCAGAAGTAGTAGACATTGCTCCCGCTAAAGATCCTATGGCAGTATTAAAATTTTGGTTAAAGGTACCAGAGTTATCACCAGATAAAGCTTTGTAACCAATGGCCGTATTACCAGACGATACAGTGTGATATCTTAGAGATTCATTACCAATAGCAACCGTGTTAGCACTATTAGTAGCAGTTTGTAAAGAATAATTACCAATAATTACAGTATTGGCACTAGCCGATCCACTGGTGTTTAATACTGTGCCAGCTGAAAAACCAATAGCAATGGCTCCCTTAATGCGAGTTGAACTAGACAGAGCCCATGAACCAATAGCAATGGATTCGCTGCCTCCACCTAATTCTGATAAAGCATTAAAGCCTAGAGCAACTACATTACCAGCAAAACTCGAACTTGTATAAGGAGTCCCCTTTCCAATAAATAAATTAGTACCAAATTTATTACTCATAAAAGGGACGCCACCAAAATAAATTACGCCTGTAGTTTTAAATAGAGGGTTACTCTCATCAAGAGTGTTGTCAACAACATCCAATGAGCCATAAAGTTTTAACTGGCTATTAATATCATCCCAAAAGAAATTAGCATTATTTTCAGCTAACAAACCATTTAAACCAATAAAGAGTACAGAACCAGTAGCCATACCAGGTTTGATGTTAAATGAGTTTGAACACTTTAGTGTATGATTATTGCCAGGGTCAAATCCCACAGATACTTCCCCTAGAGGACAAAGCTCAGGCTTGTGAGTAACCTGATTCCAGGGAATACTGCCGTTTACTATATGTCCAAGAGCATCAACTGTAAAATTTGGACTATCGTTTTGATCGACGATTCTTAAAGGAGGATAAGCTGAACCGGTCGTAGAACTTGAATGTATTAACAAACCTCCCTTCCCAGCATCATCTCTAATGGTTAATCCGTTCTTAGTAGAGTTTTTGTTAGTAATAAACAATTTAGATGATATTGTGCTATTAAAATAGCCCAGCTTTAAATAGCTTTCATTGCCATTGTTAAGCCACTGGAGGTATGTGGAATTACCAGAAATAGATCCAGGATTAACTCCTTGCTGAAATAAAAGAGCACCATTTCCAGCATTAACTCCAGCTGAAGGACTGCCAAAAATTAAATCAAGATCATTACCGCTACTAGTGTTAGAGACAATTAAGGCCTGACCAATAGACCCTTTTAGTTTTGGTAATTTGATATTATAAGAGTCGCCAACACCTAACGACTTATCTATTGAAACATTTCTGCCCTCAGGATCGTTAATAGAATTGGTAAAAATTAAAGCGTTGTTTCTGATATAGAGTGGGCTAGTGTCCAAACCTAGGGGTCCGCCTTTGGTTTGGAGAAGACTACCGACATTAATTGGAGTGTCTCTATTTCCAGATTCACCAGGAGGAAGCATAGAGCTATCAGGCTCTGTCCAAGTGGCAGCATAAGTAACAGACACTGAGGCCAAAATGGCAATCAATAAAAGAGAAAGATATTTTAAAATATGTTTAGTCATATTATTTAACTGATTTTAACAAAACAGCTTCATCAGTATTAATCTTTTGCTCTGTTAATAGTTTATCTATCGTAAAAGACTTCTTATCAGACAAAAATTTCTTTTCTTCATCGGTATATTTACGATTTGCCGCCTCTGTTCTTATTTTAGCCATAATTGCCTCGGTTTCAGCGCTTACTAAAACTTCTAATTCCGCCAAACTTCTGACAGTTGACTGGTTAGTTACTGGCGTATTGGGACTAGCCATATCAGAACCTGAAATAATCGGTTGATTATCAAGAGGAGGATTGGTATTTGTTTGACTAGTTGGTGAGCTGGTTGGCAATTGAACAATTTCTGCAGTATCAGCTGAATACAACAAAACAAAAACGCCAACAATCAGCACTAAAGAAACCACGATAACCACTAACCATTTTTGTGTATTCATATTACATCTTAAATATCTGTCTTTATAAACTTTTAACTTATTCTATTATATCATAATCTTTATAAGTAGCCAAGCTAGTCAACTAAACAATGGTTATCAAGACATGTGTAATTTGTTGGGCAACTTTGCACATTAGTACAAACTCCTCCACAACCATCAGCGCCAGTATTAGGCACTCCATTATAAACCCCTGTATTACAAGACATAAAACAATTAGGTAAACAAGTAACAATATCACCAGGAACAGCCGTATTAGCCCCTGCACCAACATCACTAGTTTTATTACCCAAACAAAAACTTAAGCTATAAGAAGCACCATTTTCATCTTGGCTATAAGTATAAGTGGTAGTGGCCGTGCAACCGTTATCCACAGGCTGTGGATTAAAAGGCACATGAGGTAAATAAGTTGTTAAACTATAGCTTAGAGGACTCCCAGCGGTAATGGTGGTTGGATACATACCAACATCACGATAAAAACTTTCCAGAGCACCTTGAATTAAACGAATATCGGTAATTCGCTTACCATCACGATTAGCCATACGCAAAGATGATAAAGTTTTAACCGTCAAGGCGGTTAAAATAGACATGATTACAATAGCTAAAAGTAGCTCTAAAATAGTAAAACCTGTTTTTTTCATAAAACTTAATAAGAAACAGTACCAGCGGGCATAGCCCGATTATTGCCAGCGGATAAATCTCCCGCATCATCACCTAAACAAAAATCTAAATGATAGGAAGTGCCGTTAGCGTCATTGGAATAAACATAAGCAGCATCGCTTGGACAAGAGCCGTCGGCTGGCTGGGGATAAGTCGGCAATTCTTCCATATAAGTTATGGATCCTGAAACCAAAGAATTGCCAGCCACCAAATTTGCAGGATAGACACCTTGATCACGATAATAAGCGCGCAAAGCTGATTGCATTTGTGTTACATGAATAATGCGGGTAGAGTCACGAGCACCAGAACGCATCCAAGAAAAAACCCGAAAGACCATGGTGGCCAATAAAGCCAGAATGGCGATGACAGTTAACATTTCCAGTAATGAAAAACCTGAGCTTATCGAAAGGTTAGTGCGATTATTTAACATACGAAAATTAATCTTGGACACAACGGACGCTGTAATAATTATTAACAGTAGCAGATGTTTGAGTTACTACGGGACTGTCGTCAGATATTTTAATATAATTATTATCAGAGGTCCATAAACGATTCTCGGTATTTCTGCCACCCGTAACAGCTGAAGGTAAAATTTCATGATAGCCGGCGCCCACAGCATTAAACTGCGCCCAGCCAGTAGCATTAGCAGGCGTGGTCCAATAAGTATTATCTGGCATTTGATTAGTTCTTAGTTTGTAGCCAGGGTCTGTGCCTAAAAAGGTATTGAAAGCTGTAAACTCTTCTGTAGTTGGCACGTGCCAACCACTAGGGCAAAGACTGGCAAGCATAGTTCCTTTGTATAAAAGACCGACATCATTAACTGTTCCAGAGTCTTCGCAAGGTGCACTAGAACAAACTCCAGTACTAGCAGCGTATAAATAATGGCTTGTGTCCATATCTCCAGCTGTATAAGTTAAACTAGCTGTGGTTTTTAAGTTGCTGGCAAACCAACATTCCCCAGAATCTTGCTGACCATTAGGGATAATGTCATACCAAACTAAATTGTAATTATTTCCCGATAAGTCAACAGCACTATTTCCACCAGTTGGGCAGGTAGGACCAGGTGATTGCAAATAGCTGATATTAGCATCAATTTTAATCGTGGTGGCACCGACCGCACAACGACCAGTAGTACAACTGCCAATAGACCTTAAAGTCATCGAATTGCCAGATGGCAAACCGCCATACTCTACAGAATAAGTACAACTATTATCAAGACTGATGACAGTGCCTGCTTCACCAGGTTGTCCACAAGTTCCCAAATTGGGGATTAGATATTGCCCCGGCTGGCAGTTAGTAGCGTAATTGCCAAGCTGACCGTAAACCGCTTGTCGTAAACCAGTCTCGGCCGCCGAATAAGCAGGGATATCACAAGAACCAACACCATAAGCTCTTAAGCGAATAATGACCGAGGTCATCATAAACAAGGCTGCCAACATAACGGCCGACATAGCAAAAACCGTGGAGCCTAGCATACTACCCTGATGACTCGAATGTAACCAAGTAAAATGTTTCATAAAAAAATTATTAATAAAATCATTATATCATTGTAAAGGCGTATTGGTAATAGCTGTCTGATAATAAACCGATTCATTAGCATTTTTAGTAGAAGTAGCTGATAAACGAATGGCCACGGTGCTACTATTACTAGTTAGGGTATCAAAATATATTTTGTTAATAAAAATATCTGCCGAAGTAATGGTGTAGACAGAAGCTAAACGCTGAGCAATTAAACGACCATTAGTAACATAATATTGGACGCAAACATCTTTATTATCCAACACACAAAGTTTGTTTTTAATACCAGGGGCGACACTATTAACACAAAAATAAGTATCAGAAGAGCAAGAACAATAAGCGGAACACTCAGCGGCGATAAACTTTTTAGATTTCTTAGTTTCATCAGTTAAGACACCTAAAGCATAACGCAAATCGCCTTCCAGATTTTGCTGATTGGTAATTTTATCTTGGACATCCATCACCCGTAAAAATACTCTAGTAATTGCCAGGGCAAGTATAGCAAATAAGCTGACAGCAACTATTAGTTCAATCAGCGTTAAAGCTTGGTGATGATTTTTAATTGGTGTCATATAACCTGGATAATACTTGACTAGTGTGTCCCTTACCTCGCTCCTCCCAATAAACTTTCACAATAACATTGATAAATTTTTTAGAATCTGGGGCATTAGGATCATAACTAACTTCAAAATAACGATAAAAAGGTGTATCAGAACCGGAAGTTCGTTGATAAAATGATGGAGTGGTGGAAGCAATGTCAGCACTTAATTTAAGGCGAGCGGTGCTAGTAGCCGGAAAAAGGCTGGCAAGAGCAGGCGTGATCTGAGTACTAGAAACAGTGGCTCGATTAGAGGTTGGCACATTAGTCCAATCAAAAACTACAATATGAGCACAAGGACCGGTATCACAAGGAGCCGTTGTAGTACTAATTAAACCACTAGCGAAACTGATACTACCAACTACATTTTCATTACGCATGGCTTCGGCCAATTCCACACCCTCCCGTAACAACCCTTGGGCGATAAAATCGTTTTTAATAACATTTTCCATTTGTAAACTGCGAGTGGTTAAACTCATCACACCGACAAAAACCACTGCCACCATAGCCACAATTAAAATGACCTCTATTAAAGAGAAGGCGAAGACAGGTTTTGATTTGGAATTGATTAAAGGCACAAAAACAATTTTTAATTTTGTAATTTTTAATTTTTAAATAAACAAATCTAATTTTTAATTTTTTAAAACACGAGAGCAATATCTTGGTATTTATTTTGAAAATTGAAACATTATTTTGAAATTAAAAATTTGAAATTTGAAATTTTTTCCCTATGGTGTTGTTGTAGCGCTAATTAAGCCAGAGGGCCAGATCCGAAAAGACTTAGGCGTATAACCAGGATAACCTTTATTAGAACCACCTCGATTAACAGTTATGATGGCCGAATCTTCAGTGGCACTGGCGCCATTGATTCTCATTAAATAATCGGCTGGCGAAAAGAAAACATCAATAGTGCTGGTGATACTGGTTGTGGCTCCGATACTATTAACGCTATAAAACTTATCAAAAACGGGACCAGGCGGTAGTTTAACCTCTTGATATTTTTCTTCATCAGCACTGTAAAGTTTGGTGGGCGGAGTAAAAGATTGATACCAAGGCGCCCAGTCTTTCACAAAACGAATTTCATCGACGCTGCCAGCAAATGTAGCACTGCCAATATTTAAACTGGAGCCTGAATCATAATACATTTCGGTAGTAGTACCTATTTGTAAAACATCTTTGGCTTTACCGTCTACAAAAATTTTAATAAACTGCCGATCCCTAACGGCAGCAACATGATGCCAGACATTGGTAGCTAAAGTAGTAGTAGAAGATGAGCCAATTTCATACCAGACGCTACCCGAAGTTCTAAAACCAAAACGAGCTGTAGTTGTTGTTCCGGCAAGATTCACGCCGACATAAAAGCTATTTGACTTTTCGGCAATTTTTTGTAAACTGCCACTAAAACTTGTCATTTTAAACCAAAAATCTATCGCAAAACTACTGGTGCCGGTATTAAAGTCTTGGTGATTAGGAATAGATAAATAATCGCTAGCATCAAAAGTCCAGTGATCACCACCAACACCACTAGGAGCACCGCCCCCGCTAGTGTTAATAGGAGTAGCGTTTTTAGTCACAGTTTTAGTGGTAGTTGCGGTGCTAGACACCGAACTGTCAAAAAAAGTTGTGCCAGAAACCACTTCTGTCCCGTGGATTAAAAGCTTGGTTGGGAAATCATAGTTTTGACTGCCATTTAAATCACCATAGGTAATATATTTACCACCGGGACGATTAAAATAGACTCCCCAACCATAAGGTGCTTTATCAGCCGAAAGCATCCGACCGTTTAACGCAAAGTTTTGAGCAACACGGACTTGCTCACGCATTTTATCGCTGACCGCCACAATCTCCCCGCTATCGTTAATCTCATTAAAGTTAGCGTAAACCACCACCGAAATAATCACGATGATTGAGATAGTGATGGCAATTTCAATAAGGGTAAAAGCTTGTTTGGCGGTTTTTAGCATAAATTATTTGGCTTGAAGTAATTCTAAAGCCTTGTTGAGCTGAGGATCGTTTTTATCTTTAGCATCTTTCTCAGTAAACTCTATTTTAATATCCGGTTCAATACCCTCTTTATCAATGGCGCGACCTTTCGGGGTTAACCATTTGGCTGAAGTAACTTTCATAGAGCTTCCACCAGGCAAAGACATTAAAGATTGAACAGAGCCTTTGCCAAAAGTTTTAGCACCGACTAATTTAGCCAAGCCATAGTCTTGTAAAGCCCCAGCCACAATCTCAGCGGCTGAAGCTGAGCCTTGATTAACTAAAACTACCGTTGGGATACTAGCTAAAGTAGCAGGACCTGAAGATTTATGCGGATCTTGTTCTTTGTTGGCATAGCGTTCAATCACAATTGTATTATTTTTAATCCAATAACCGCCCATCTTAACAGCGGAAAAAAGATAACCGCCCGGATTGTTACGCAAGTCTAACACAATGCCTTGAGCCGACTTGGTAATTGCCTCATTAACAGCGGTAGCAAATAAACTGTCAGTATCATCATTAAAATTAGAAACTCGAATAATTATATTGTCACCTTTCCACTCGGTTTTGACACTTTTAATTTGAATAACAGCACGAGTAATTTTAATTTCTAAAGTATCAGCTGCACCTTCCCGCAAAATTGTTAAAGCAACGACCGTACCTTTAGGTCCACGAATTTTTTTAACCGCCTCGGTTACTGAAAAACCGGTGGTTAATTCTCCGTTAATTTTAATAATTTTATCTCCAGCTTTTAGCCCAGCTTTTTGTGCCGGCATTTCATCTAGTGGAGTGATGACCGTAATAATTTCATCCTTTAAGCCGATTTCGGCGCCAATACCTTCAAAAGACCCTGACATATCATCATTAAACTCTTTAGTTGATGATGGTGTCATAAAAACAGTATAAGGATCTTTAGTTGAGGCTACTAGACCTTCTAAAGCACCGTAAAAAATATCTTGATCAGTCAACTGTTCGTGGTCAACATAAGTGCTTCGTAAATTATCCCAAACCTGCCAAAAAAGCTGTTCATCAAAAGCCGAAGATTTGTCAGAATTAGTTATGATTCCGGTTTGATTTTTAAGGTTTTTATCACCTTGTGGTTGACCTAAAACCCAACCTGCAAAAAAGGCTGTTATAACTGCTGTAACAGCTAAAATACCTAAAATTAACTCTCTGGGATTACCTACACCACGCTTCTTTGAAAGACGGTCTTTTTCAGAAGACACATCTTTAACAGAAGCTTTCTTTTTCTTGTGAATCATAATAAAAATAAATAATTTTTTGATAAGCCTATTATAACATATTTTAGCAATTGGCAAAACTGTACTTACTTGCTAAGATAAAAACAATTAAATATCAATTATGACTACTATCATCATCATCTTACTAATACTATTAGCTTTAGCGGTAGCAGCTGTAGTTTGGCTAGCTAGCCGTCAACCAAAAGCGGTTGGAGCAGACCCCGTACTTTTAGAAAAATTAAACAATATGGGCGAGCAAAATAAAGAACTTCGTCAATTATTTGATAACCGCTTGCGTGAAAGCCATGAGATTAGCCGTAACCAATTTTCTGAAACTACTAGAGTAATACAAAACATCAGCCGTGATTCAGCTAAAACCATTGCCGAAGTAACCGAAAAATTAACCAAGCTAGACGAAACTAATAGACAAGTGGTGAATTTTTCTTCACAGCTGCAAAAACTGCAAGATATTTTAAAAAATCCAAAACAACGAGGTGTCTTAGGTGAGTATTTTTTAGAAGAAACATTAAAAAATGTATTGCCGCCTAATTCTTATGAAATGCAATACAAATTTAAGAACGGCGAAATTGTGGACGCCGTGGTATTTGTGAAAGATTTAATCGTACCAATTGATTCTAAATTTTCTTTAGAAAATTATGAAAAATTAATTGACGCCAAAGACCAAGCAACTCGCGACAACTGGGAAAAATTATTTAAACAAGATTTAAAAAATCGTATTGATGAAACTTCTAAATACATCAGACCAGCCGAAAAAACTATGGACTTCGCTTTTATGTTTATCCCATCAGAAGCGATTTATTATGATTTGCTAGTCGGCCGAGTAGGCGTCGATACCCGTAACTTAATTGAATATGCTTTTGTTAATAAAAAGGTGATTATTGTGTCCCCCACTTCGTTCTTGGCTTATTTACAAACCGTCTTGCAAGGCTTGAGAGCCATGCAAATTGAAGAATCAGCAAAAAGTATCCGCGAGAATGTTGAGAAACTAGGCAAACACTTGACGGCCTATGAAGTATTTATGGATAAATTGGGTAACACCTTAGGCACCACAGTTAATCATTACAACTCCGCCGTCGGTGAATTTAAAAAAGTCGATAAAGATGTAGCGCGTATTACTGAAAGTTCCACAACTTCCAATCTTGACTTAATAGAGGCTCCTCATCATGACTAAAAACCTAAAAATTTTTTAATTCTATAATTTTTAAATAAACAAGGAAATTTTTAATTTGAAAAAATACCAAAGTCTATTAATGAATAATGATACTGAAATTAAGAAGGCGGTTAAAAAAACTTTAATTTGGTTTGATATGTTTGACTATCCGCTAACACTTTTAGAAGTGGCTAACTATTTACCGATTACGGCTAAAATAGAAGATGTCCAAACAGTTCTAATGGACTACCCTCAAACTTACGGTTTTTATCATTTACCAGGACGAGAGAAAATTCTTGTCGAAAGACAAAGACGCAGTAATTGGGCAGATCGAAAATTTAAAAAAGCTCGGCGACTAGCTAGAATTTTTGGAGTTTTACCCTGGCTAAGACTAGTGGCCGTAACTAATCTGATTGGACAAAGCAATTTAAAAGATGGTGGCGATATAGACTTGTTTATCATTACTTCACCAAAAAGAATTTGGCTGACGCGCTTAATTATGGCTGGCACTTTAAAAGTTTTTAATTTACGCCCTAGTGCCAAAAAACATCGTGATACTTATTGTTTAAGTTTTTTTGTAGCTGAAGACCGTTTAAACTTAAGCGATTTGCGTTTGCCCAACGATACTTTATTTACACATTGGGTGAGCGGTTCTGTTGTTCTTTGGCAACGGCCAGGTGTTTATGATAAATTATTGGCGGCTAATATCTGGATTAGAAGTCAAATGCCTAACTGGCAGCCAGTAGAGCCCACGCGTCGGCGACCGTTTATTGCTCGCCAAACTAAGCAAGTCGGATCTTGGCTAGATACTTTTGAAAATAATACGCGAATTTGGCAAGTTAAACATTTCCCTAAAAAATTAGCTGAGCTTAATAACCTAGACAACCGGGTGGTGACTAAATTTGATATTATCAAACTCCACTCTAATGATAATCGTGCAGAAGTCCAAGAGTTATTTATAAATCGACTAAAGAAAGTATGAAAATTAATACCGAGCAACTGCGATTATTTTTAACTAAAGGACTAGCGATATTCCCATTGCTTTTAATTTGGCAAACCAAATTAATTATCGACTGGGCTTGGCCTGGAATAATTCGCTGGGAATTTAACAGTTTGGCTTTATACCTTTCTGACATTGGCTTAATTATTTTGTTAATTATAGGCTTTATACTTTTTCATGGATCGGAAACAAAAGACAAAAAAAGGCTGTGGTTTTATGTAGCAGGATTGGCTGTTGTTTTTGTTAGTACTTTTGGTATTTATACCTCGTTTGATAAACCTTTATTAGTCTTTAATACCCTGAGAATTTTTGGAGCTCTGTCCTTAACTTGGTTAGTTATTAATTTTGCTGACAGAAAAACTTTAGCTCAAGGATTTGTAATAGCAGCCGTAATTTGTGCTTTGATTGGCTGGATACAATTTGCCAGCCAAACGACTGTGGCTAACAAGTGGTTGGGACTAGCCGAACATCAAGTAAGCGTTCCTGGTGTGGCAGTGTTTATTACCGAGCAAGGCAGACTGTTAAGAGCTTATGGTCCATTAGACCACCCTAATATTTTAGGGGGATTACTTGCTCTGGCTTTAATTATTTTAGCCGGCTATCGATTATTTAAAAATTATTGGTTAACTTTTAGTTTAGCTATATTATTGACCACTGGTTTATTTTTTAGCGGAAGTCGTAGCGCTCTCTTGGCCACGGGGCTTGGCTTGGTTATACTTTTGCTAAATAAAAATCGAAAAAAATATTTGGGCGTAGCAACGGTTGTGTTGTTAACTGGTCTGTCGCTGAGCTTGGTCTTTGGTAATCTCTGGAGCCCCAGATTATCAGCTACCGGCCGACTGGAAAATAATTCTATTAACGAACGACAAACGCAATTTAGCCAAGCTTTACAAACTATTCAAACACACCCACTAGGTGTGTCTAGCGGGCAATACACCGAATGGTTAGCCAAACAGGATAACAACGCCAAGGAACCATCAGCTTATCAACCAGTCCATAACATTTGGCTGTTAACCATAGCTGAATTAGGTTGGTTGGGGGGACTTGCTTACTTAGGATTATGGCTAATACCCTTGTTAATTATCGGCAGACGACCGCTTGGCATAGATTTAGCTTTATGGTTAGCCATATTTATCTTAGGCTGTTTTGACCATTGGCTTTATAGTAATCATTTTGGTCTGCTCCTGTGGGCCTTAATAATCGGCCTCCTATTAATAGAACCTCCAAAAATGGACAAAACCCTAAAAATCAGGTAAATTAAAGCTTAATTAAAGATTATTATATGCAAGAACAAAAACTAGATGCGATGGATAAAATTATCTCGCTAGCCAAACGCCGAGGCTTTATTTTTCCCGGCTCAGATATTTACGGGGGTTTGGCTAATGCTTGGGATTACGGGCCTTTGGGCGTGGAACTCAAAAACAATGTTAAGCAACGCTGGTGGAAGACTTTTGTAACTAGGCGTGCAGATATGGTTGGTTTGGATGCTGCACTTTTAATGAACACTAAAGTTTGGCAAGCTTCTGGACACTTAAAAGAATTTTCTGACCCGCTGGTGGAATGCAAGGCCTGCCACGCGCGTTTTCGGGCTGATCAAATTGATATTAAGTCCCCTTGCCCGGATTGCAAGAAAGGCGAACTAACCGCACCAAAGCAATTTAACTTAATGTTAAAAACTTTTTTAGGACCGGTGGAAAGCGAAGATAATGTAGTTTATTTTAGACCGGAAACCGCGCAAGGTATTTTTGTTAATTTTAAAAACATTGCCGACACCATGCGAATGAAACTGCCTTTCGGTATTGCTCAAATTGGCAAAGCTTTTCGCAACGAAATTACACCTGGTAATTATATCTTCCGCACTCGCGAGTTTGAACAAATGGAGATTGAATATTTTATCCGCCCACCAAAAGACGAAGCCGAGTGGCAAACCGCTTTCGAAGACTGGCGACTAGCTATTCTCGCTTGGTGTAGCGATCTCGGTTTAAAGACCGAAGAAGTTCATGAATTGGAAGTCGCTAAAGATGAACTGGCCCACTACTCCAAACGCACGATTGATTTTGAATATGATTTTCCTTTTGGTCGCAAAGAATTATTTGGTCTAGCTTATCGCACCGACTTTGATTTAAATAATCACAGTCTAAACTATACCGATGATAACGGTGATAAATTAGTACCACACTGCATTGAGCCATCACTCGGCGTGGATCGCTCTATCTTAGCGGCTTTGTTATCAGCCTACAGTGAAGAGGAAATAAAAGAGGGAGATATTCGCACGGTGTTAAAATTGCCGAAGTGGTTGGCGCCGATTAAGGCTGGTGTTTTCCCTTTAATGAAAAATAAGCCGGAGCTAGTAGCTAAGGCTAAAGAAGTTTTTGCTTTATTGTCGGCCGACTACACCATGCAATATGACGATAATGGCAATGTCGGAAAACGTTATCGCCGACAGGATGAAATCGGTACGCCATATTGTTTAACCATCGACTTCGATACCCTAGGAGATAATACAGTGACAGTGCGCGATCGCGATACTATGGAGCAACAGCGTGTATTGATCGCTGAACTGCCAAATTTCTTAAGAACTAATATAAAATAAATGTATCAAGAACATAAATTAGCCAACGGCTTAAAATTAATTACTGTGCCGATGGCTGGCACCGAGACTACTACACTACTAGTGATGTTCGCTACTGGCTCGCGTTTTGAATCGCGCGAACAAAATGGCTTATCACACTTTTTGGAACACATGTTTTTCAAAGGCACAACCAAGCGCCCTGATACCATGTCAATTTCTTCGGCCTTGGATAATGTTGGCGCCGAATTCAACGCTTTTACCAGTAAAGAATACACTGGTTATTGGATAAAGACTGCCGGCGAACATACCGAGCTGGCCTTGGATGTCTTATCTGATATGTTAATCAATTCTAAATTTGACGAAAACGAAATTAACCGTGAAAAAGGAGTTATCACTGAAGAAATTAATATGTACCAAGATAATCCGATGTGGTACATTGAAGAAATTTTTGAAGCCCTGATTTACGGTGACACTCCAGCCGGTTGGGACACCGCCGGTACCAAAGAAAATGTGGCAGGGTTTACCCGTGAGCAATTTATAACTTATTGGCAACAACAATATGGCAGTGATAGTGCTACTTTAATTTTAGCTGGTAAACTGCCAGAGAATCCTGAGGCTTTAATCGGTCGCTATTTTGACGGTTTGAATAAGAGCACTTATAAAAAACAATTACCAACGGTTGATACTTTTAATGGACCGAAATTAAAAATCCATTTCAAAGATACCGACCAAGCTCATCTGTCCTTAGGCGTGCGAAGTGTGCCTTATGCTTCGGCTGATGAATCAACTATTAAAGTTTTATCAGTAATTTTAGGAGGGTCAATGTCTTCTAGGCTTTTTACTCAACTTAGAGAGCGTAACGGTCTAGCTTACTATGTGCGTTGTAACCAAGAGAGTTATACCGATACCGGCTACATGACGACGCAAGCTGGAGTGCCGACCGATAAAATTGAACAAGCTATCAAAATAATTTTAGCTGAATACTCTAAACTGACTACCGAGCTGGTTCCTGATGAAGAATTAACCAGAGTGAAAAATTTGTTAAAAGGCAAAACACCATTGTCACTAGAATCTTCGGATGAAGTGGCGGAGTTTTACGCTCGCCAAGCTGTGTTGTTGTTTGAACAAGAGAATCCTCGCCGAGGGATTATCAAGCCTGATGAATTATTAAAAGGCATTGACGGCGTGAGAGCCGAGGATATTCAAGCACTGGCTAAGAAGTTATTTAGACCAGAGAACTTGAATTTAGCGGTGATTGGGCCCTACAAAGACTCCGCCCCTTTCGAAGCCTTGCTTAAATTGTAATATATTGTAATACAAAAAAATCTTCCATTAGGAAGATTTTTTTGTATTGTTTTTTTCTTATCTGGTGGCGTTATAGAGAGCGGAGACTTCAGCGGCGGACAAAACTCGATCATAAATACGAACATCTGACACATACCCAAGCGACTGAGTGAATAGATTTATAGTTGAGGCTATAGCGACGGAAGTAACAGCTAAGCCATTGCCGGAAACTACATAATTATTATCAACATAGATCTGCTTATAACTATCAGACCCTCTAAAGACAAAGCCTACAAAATGCCAGGTACCATCCTGTAAATTAACATAACCATATTGATATAAACTATTATGAGCATACAACAGCATATTATTTGTTGTTCCGTGTACTAATTTTAATCCTTGTGACCAACTAGAAATTAAATATTGCTCATTTTGAACTCCTATCTTAACCCAAGCAAAAACAGAGTAAGTGTAGTTAGCCGGCGTTTGTGCCCAATTAAAATTAGGTACGCTTAAATAAGAACCCCCACCACCATCAGAATAATAACTTCCATTTGCCTCACCAAATCTGCCAGTACTCGTACTAATGCCGCCAATAATTGTCGCCGTCTTACCGCCTGCCAAATCTTTCGTGCCATTTATTCCATCCAACATCCACCAACCAACTAAACCATTGGTGGGGCCGAGATCGCGAGTTTGTCCACTTTTTTCTATTCTTCTGGCGCCGGCTGGAACATCGCCAACGGCTTTAGATAAACAACCGATTAAAGAATAGTTATCATTGCCGGCAGCATATTGATAATCTAAATCAGCACAAGCACCCTCGGCTCTCGGGGTTGGGTTATTAGGCACTTTGGCCATATAGGTTTTAGAGCCGTCGGCCGAAACCAATGGTTGACCAGGGGTAATAATACTCGGGTAAGCCGTGTAATCAGCATAATACATCTCAAGTGCTGTCGAGATTTGTTTAAGATCGCTAATGCGCTTGGAGTCTCTAGCTCTAGTGCGGGCACCATTAACGGCTACGGTCGCTAAAGTTGCCAAGACGCCAATAATGACGATGACGGCTAATAATTCAATTAGGGTGAAGCCTTTTTTTATAGTAAATTGATTTTACCACACATCCCTAAAAAACAAAAGCCAGCCTTACAGCCGGTTCGGTGGTTATTTTTAAAATTTATCTTGTGTGCAGTTATTTTAATAATTTAATCAACTCTCTTTTTAATTTCGGTAAACCAATTTTAGCTGTCTCCCAAGCATGATTTAAATCGACATCAAAATATTCATGAATTACAATATCACGCATACCGGCAATGTTACGCCAAGGGATATTAGTATTTTGCTTTCTAATACTCTCGGGGATATTTTTAACAGCTTCGCCGATAATACCGATGCGTCTAATGACCGCGTCTTGTTTTTCTTTGTCAGCTAAAAAATCTTTTTTGCTAACACCATCAATATACTCAGCGACGACTTCAATACTTTCTAAAATATGCTGAATATAAATTTGAGGATTTTTGATCATATAATTTTAACCAAATCTTTCATAACATAAGTTTTGATAGCCGGCCTTAAAGCCGCTTTAGTTACCAAGTCAACCTCACGCCCCATAGCATCTTCTAAAGTAAATTTTAAACCGGCCAAATCAAATAAAGTTTTGCCTTTACCAAAATCTATGAGTAAATCGATATCACTCTTAGCAGTAGCTTCGCCACGAGCAAAAGACCCAAACAAGCTGGCGCTTTTGACCCCTTGCTGTTTTAAAATCTTTTTTAGTTTAGCCAATTCTATTTTACTCATATATTTGACTTTATTTTGTATTTATAGTTTAGAAGATTTTAAACAAAAAATCAAGCCTTTGCTAGTCAATATTCACTCCCACTCCGCTTCGATAGTCATTGGAGCTTCGCGGGACAAGTGCTTTTTTCATAGTAAATTTATTTTACCACATATCCTTAAAAAACAAAAACTAGTCTTACGGCCAGCTTGATGGTTACTTTTATTTATCTTGTGGCGTTATAAAGAGCAGAGACTTCATCACCTGATAAAGCTCGGTTATAGATACGGACATCATCAATGCTGCCATTAAAAAAATCCTTATTACCCTGGGTATATGATGCGGGGTGACCAATAAAAAAAGACCTAGTGACTGAAGAATTCATTATAAAATTACTATTAACGGGAGTACTGACCTTTAAAGAACCATCCACATAGAGACGAATATAACGATTAGTACTGCTATCAGCCTCGTAAACTCCTACTATATGAGTCCAAGTATCGAGTTTAGGAACTGCCGACCTAGCCATATAAGGAGCGTCTGATCCAGCTACATTACCTCTAATAGCAAAGCTCCAGGCCTGCCAACCTTCTGAATTTAATGGTAAGATTGTACTATAGTCTTCCATTGACAAACCGTAACTAGCACTATAGCCCTTACCAGCTATGCCGAAGGAACTAAAATTATAATAGCCGGACTGAGTCCAAGCATAGCTACCGTACATCCTGTGAGGATATTTCGCCCAAGCCATTATGGTAAAGGAAGTATTTTCATTGAAGTTGTAAGGAGAATCAGCTTCGTTATCCGTATCCATGCCAGTAACATATTGGGTATATTTAGGAGACACGAGTCCTGTGTTGGTAAATTCTAGAGCAGTGCCATTAACCCCAGACACAAAACTAGGTTTAGGTTGCCCCGAAGTTGAATAAATCTGTGCATCCCTACCCTGACCAGAACTATCTTTGATGATACCACCAGAGCCTTCGTCAAAGAGCCACCAACCAACTAAGCTGTCGGCCAGACCGAGGTTGCTAGCTTGTCCGCCCTTTTCCATCTTTCTAGCTCCAGCTGGAACATCACCCACGGCTTTAGATAAACAACCAATCAGCGAATAGTTATCATTGCCAGCTGAGTATTGATAATCTAAATCCGCACAAGCGCCTTCGGCTCTCGGGGTTGGGTTATTAGGCACTTTAGCCATATAAGTTTTAGTACCGTCCTCTGAGACTAAGGGTTGACCAGGCGTGATGAGATTAGGATAGGCAGTATAATCAGCATGATACATTTCTAGAGCCGTCGAGATTTGTTTGAGATCAGAAATTCTTTTGGCATCACGAGCTTTAGTGCGGGCTGAAGAAATAGCTACCACAGCTAAAGTCGCTAAAACGCCAATGATGACGATGACAACTAAAAGCTCAATAAGAGTAAAGCTGGGCCATAGGAATTTTTAAGTTTATACTTTTTAATTTTTAAATAAGGTCTTAATTTTTTAAACAAAACAACAGAGTGCAAAAATGCTTCTGTTTGGGAAATTAGATTTTTAGAAATTATTTTGAAATTAAACATTAAAAATGTGAAATTGTCTAATGTATTTATTGAACCTATTTATTATATCACAAATGAATAGGGGGGGGGCAAAGCCAGTTTATTTAATCAACTTCTTGATGCCATAAATTTTATAAGACCCATAGAAAAAACTGTAGGCCACAACCAAAATGGCGACGGCTACAATAATTTGCAATAACAATTCATAAGTGACAATCAATACGGCCAACAGCACTAAAATAATGCCATTAATAATCAGTGCCCACATTAAATGGTCTAATTTACGATCAATAGTTTCAATAATGTTTTTCATAATATTTAATTAATTTATTAACGTGAAAAATAGCGATCAAAGTTTGGACTTTTTTTAGTTTTACGCTGTTGTTCCAAACGCTCTAATTCCTCGTCGTTTTCTCCTTCATCTTCCCCCTCCTCATCTTCGTTTTCAGCTTCATCTTCTTCGTCATCATCTTCATTGTCTTCCTCTTCTTCTTCGGCTTCCGAAATCTCTTCATCGGCCTCATCCATTTCTTCCATCTCTTCATCCGTGTCTTCTTCAAAGCTATCTTCTTCAACTGTTTCGTCATCCTCATCTTCATTTTCTTCTTCGTCTTCGTTGTCACCAAAATCATCAGTGCCTGGTAGATACTCGTCAGGAGCCACTGACTCTGATTGTTTATGAACCTTCACGCCAGAAACTCCCCCACCATGTAAATTATCAAACTGTTCTTTAGTAATTAGAATCTCACGAGGTTTGGCACCGTTAGAAGGGCCAATAATTCCTTTATCTTCCATCTGCGCCATAATTTTAGCCGCCCGTGGATAACCAAGACCTAAGCGAGTTTGCAAAGAAGTGGTCGAAGCACGCTTAGTGGTTAAAACAACTTCTACAGCAGCCAAGAACATATCATCGTCATCATCAGCCGCTCCATCTATACCAACACCAGCCACACCTTGAACTTTTTGACGATCAGTAATGCCATCCATATATTCAGCGTGTCCAGCATTAGACTTGATATAATTTACAATCTTTTTAATCTCTTGCTCACTAACAAAAGAACCCTGGATACGCCGTGGTTTAGCCATGGAGGGATCAGTAAATAACATATCACCTTTACCGAGTAATTTTTCAGCACCAAGAGAATCTAAAATGGTGCGAGAATCAATGCCAGACACCACTGCGAAAGCGATGCGAGCTGGCATATTGGCTTTAATCACACCCGTAATAACATTAACGCTAGGACGCTGGGTAGCTAAAACCAAATGTATCCCAACAGCACGAGCTAGTTGTGCTAAACGAACAATACCTGTTTCTACTTCTTTGCCGGCCACAATCATTAAATCGGCCAATTCATCAATAACAAAAACAATATAAGGCATCCTTTGCTTAGCATTTTGATTGTAACTGGCAATATCTTTTTTCTTGGCCTGTTCCAAAACTCGCAAACGACGATCTAACTCATTTAAGCACCATTTTAAGGCGTTAACCGTCTTAGAAACTTCGGTAATCACAGGTGTTAATAAATGTGGGATACCATTATACATAGTTAACTCCACACGCTTCGGGTCCACCATAATCATCCGCAAATCATCAGGATTATTTTGATATAACAAGCTGATGATTAGAGTGTTAAGCATCACTGATTTACCGGAACCAGTTTGTCCAGCAACCAGCAAATGAGGCATTTTACAAAGATTAGCCAGCCAAACTTTACCGGCCACATCTTTACCTAAAGGAATCATCATGTTAGCCGTACGAGTCTGATATTCATTTGAAGTTAAAACTTCTGACAAACCAACTGTCACAGCATTTTTATTAGGCACTTCGATGCCCACCAAAGACTTGCCTGGAATAGGTGCTTCAATGCGTAAGTGTTGAGCTGATAAAGCCATAGCTAAATCACTGTTCAAGGCGGTAATTCTAGAAACTTTTACACCATCAGCCGGTCGCAAAGTATATTGAGCCACAGTCGGACCAACCAAAACTTCACCCATTTCCACTTCGATACCAAATTGTGCTAAAGTTTTATGAATAATTTCTTTATTAGTTTTAATATCACCAGACAACGGTTTGCCAACTTTTTTAGACATTAATTCTAAAGGGATATCTATTTTAATATGACTTGGCTTCCAGATATTTAGATTTTCAACCGAAGATTTAGCCATCATAGGTCTAAAAATATGGGCTTCAGTGTCTGATTTTTCTTCATCGGTTTCATCTTCATCACTTTCTTCATCGTTATCTTCTTCGTCGTTGTTGTCTTCATCGTTATCTTCTTCGTTCTCTTCGTCTTCGTCTTCAGCTTCGTCTTCGTCTTTTTCTTCCTCGTCTTTTTTACCTTTACCTAATTTTTTTAAACCAAACAAAGTTACAAAGGGTGTTAAAATAAAACGAATTGGTGCCCCACCTCTGGCCCATAAATGCGCCAGAGTTGCTTTAAATAAAAACATCAGCCCAATTAGCAAAAGAACAGTTAGACAAACAAAAGCTCCAATAAGACCGACACCTTTAAATAATCCTACAGCCACTAACCAGCCGAGATGCCCTCCACCCTGACCAACCTCTAGACTAGTTTCCCACAGTGTTGTTTTAATAATCAACTGTAAAAATGACTGATAGACTAGGAATATCAGAAACAGACCAATATAATTGAGAACATTAATTACTAATTGCTCTTTAAACAAAATAAAAACGCCCCAGGCTAGCAGTAATAATGGCAAGAGCCAGCGCCCAGAGCCCAAAAGCCACATTGATCCCTGATTCCAATAAGTGCCAATAGCTCCAGCAATACCAAAAAGCGATAAGGCACTAATGATAGCGGCTAAAATAATTAACAAAGCTACAATGTGTTTTTTGATTTCCGGGTCAATGTCTAAGGCCGGCAAACTCAAATAATCCATCGGGTCTTCTTTCTTTTTTCTGCCCATAAAAATATCAATAGCTATTATAATTTATACTAAATCATTTTATCATAAGTATTGATAATAAAAAAGCCCTAGTTATATTAAAATATAACTAGGGCAAATAAACTTATTCGTAGCGTTTCAAAATATCTTGAATAGTTAGCTTATAAGGACAAACAAAAGGAAGTTCTTCTAAGCCACAGCGGGAGCCGGCAACCATATAGATTTCCGTGGTTAACTCTAATAAATCGAGAGAATCGATATTGTAGTTGGTAAAAATGTTAATACCTAAATCAATCGATTGACTATGAATGCCTTTTTGATTGATTTTTCTTTCAATCACGCCTTTAACCAAGTTTTGGCGTTCATTGCCAATAAATTGAACAATTGGCAAGCTGGTAACGCTATTCATAAAAACCTCCGAAAAAATTATTGATAATAAAGAACTGCTTATATTAAAGCATATCTATGACTTAAAGTCAATGTTTGTGTTGTGACGCTAGCAATGATACAATACATTAATATAAATTACACTTATGCCAAAAGATTTGCCATCCATCGATGATTTAATGACTCCGACAGAAAATTTGTCCGAAGATAGTTCACCAGCCCTGTTTAAAAAAGGTCTTAGTAATATCAAACTTAAGGAAGTTGAAGAAGCTACTCAAATTAAAGCCGCCCAATTAGGATTGCCTTACGTCAATCTGGTTGGCTTTCCAATTTCTCCAGAAAGCATTTCTTTAATAGACGAAGCTTTGTCTAGAGAGTTACAGGTTATTTGTTTTTTTCGTGATAGTACTAATGTTCGCATGGCGGCTGTTAATCCAGAAAATCCCAAAGTCCCAACCTTACTGAAAAAACTAAAAGAAAAATATTTCTTTTTGTCAGCTGAACTATATTTAATTTCACCACATAGCTTCGAAAAATCCATAGTGGTTTACGGAACTTTGCCAAAGTACACAGCCGTTCGCCCTGGCGTTAAAATTACCGAAGAAGATTTATTGCGTTTCAAGCAAGAGATTTCCAATTTACAAAATATTCATGAATTTTTAAGTCGTGCCAACATTTCTGACGTTATGACGATTATTATTGCCGCGGCTTTAAAAATAGAATCCACGGATATTCATATTGAAGCGGGACAAGATAGTATTATTATTCGTTATCGTGTTGACGGTATCTTACAAGAAGTAGCTCAATTAAGCAGCGAACGTTGGCGTGAAGTGGTTTCTCGTTTAAAGGTTATTTCTAAAGTAAAAATAAATATTTCTGATAAACCACAGGATGGTCGTTTTACAATTTTCCTAGAAGGATCTGAAATTGATGTCCGTGTATCTTTCCTGCCAACCTCCAATGGCGAATCTGTTGTCATGCGCTTACTAATGGCTGATGTGGGGACTTTAGATATTGAAAAATTAGGTATGCAACCACAAGCTGAAGCGCTACTTTTAAGTGAAATTTCTAAACCTAATGGACTAATTTTAACAACCGGCCCAACCGGATCTGGCAAGACCACAACACTCTATGCTGTGGTTAACAAATTAAATCAACCAGGCATTAAAATTATCGCCCTAGAAGACCCGATTGAATATCGCTTAAAGGGCATCAGTCAAAGCCAAGTTGACGAAGCCAAGGGATATACTTTTGCAAAAGGGCTAAGATCTATTTTACGCCAAGATCCGGACATTGTTTTAGTGGGAGAAATCCGAGATTTAGAAACAGCGGAAATCACCATTCAAGCGTCTTTAACTGGTCACTTAGTTTTATCAACTTTACACACTAATGATTCTTCCGGTGTAATTCCCAGACTAATAGACCTAGGCGTCAAGCCATTTTTATTAACTCCAGCCATTAACGCTATCTTAGGACAACGTTTAGTACGTAAGTTGTGCCCCGCTTGTAAACAAGAACATGTTTTAACTGAAACTGAAACTGAACAGATTAAAAAAATCTTAGCAGTTATTAGTCCAAAGGCTGGAGTAAATATTCCGGTAAATCTATCAACTATTTATAAAGCTGGAGAAAATTCTACTTGTTCTTTTTGTCATGGCTTAAGCTACAAAGGGCGTATCGGTATCTACGAAATATTTTCCATGAACGATGAGATGAAACAATTAACAGCTTCAGGTGCACCAGCCTTCAAACTTTTAGAACAAGCTATTGAAGACGGAATGATTACTATGCTCCAAGACGGCGTCTTAAAAGCCCTGGCTGGATTAACCAGCTTAGAAGAGGTTTACACCGCTATTGGTAAAATGGATTACGTTGATACTTTATTTGATATCATAACAGCTCAAACAATTGGTCGTGGTTTAAAAATCACTCCAGAACATTTGGCAGTCGGGGCCAAAATGGCAGCTAATTTAAACCAAGCCGAAGAAGTAATAACTGGTTATAAAACCGCTGAAATTATTAATGTTGTAATAGCAGCTGGCGTTTTGTCTGAAGCTGGAGACATCCATATTGACCCTGAAGAAAAAATAGTGCGTATTCGTTTCCGTGTAGATGGTATTTTACATGATATTGCCTCTTTACCTCAAGAATATTATGTGCCACTTATTAGTGAAATTAAAAATCTAATTGGTGCTGCGGCTAACTTAAAACAATCTACTTATGAAGGTCGTTTTTCTATCTATACCCCAGAAACCAGAATGGATTGTCGTGTGTCTATTATTACTGGTGGCTATGGGGAAACCGCCGTGTTAAGAATTTTATCCAAACAGGCTTCAGCTTTAGCTGTAGAAGAACTAGGTATTCGCGGTAAAACTCTAGAAATTATTTTAGATGCCATCACTAAAACTAGGGGTATTATTGTTAATACTGGTCCAACTGGTTCTGGAAAAACTACCACTTTGTATTCACTACTAAATCGCTTAAATAAACCAGATATTAAAATTATTACCATTGAAGATCCAATTGAGTATCATCTTCAAGGCATTATGCAGACTCAAATTGACGACAAAAGTGGTTATACTTTTACCAGTGCTCTTAAATCACTGTTACGCCAAAACCCCAATGTAATCATGATCGGGGAAGTCCGTGATGAAGCCACAGCTAAAACAGCAATTGAAGCAGCACTTTCTGGGCATTTGGTTTTATCCACTGTGCATGCTAATTCAGCGGCTGGCGGAGTGGCTCGTTTTGCTGAGTTAGGTGTCGAACGATCTTTCTTGGCTGGGTCCATTGAGTGTTCTATCGGTCAACGATTAGTTCGTAAAATTTGTCCACATTGTAAAGAAGTTTACCAACCGACAAAAGAAGAATCAGTGACGGTTACAAGATATTTATCAGCTTTAAAACCGACAGCCGACTTACAAATCCCGACTGAATTAGTTTTCTACAAAGGCAAAGGCTGTGAACTATGTAGTCATCTTGGTTATAAAGGTCGCTTAGGGTTATATGAAGCCATTTCTGTTAACTCAGAAATTAAAAAAATCTTAATGGATGAAAAAATGACCGATCTGGATATTGAATTAGCAGCTATGGAACAAGGTTTTGTTCCATTAATCGCCGACGGTATTATAAAAGCCTTGAATGGTGAAACTACCTTAGAAGAAGTACTTAGAGTCGCTAAATAACTAGAACTTACCCCTATAAAGATAAGTATAAAAAAATGCCTTTAAACAAAACTTTTGCCAACCAACTAAAAACTAGTTACGCAATCAATACAACCAAACGTCATAAAATTATAGCCACATCCAATGAACTTCTCTATAATGCAAAGCGGGTAATTTTTGCTACTCACCGTGGAGAATTAATTGCAGCTGGCGCTAGTTTAGCGGCTTTAGACAAAGACTTGCTTAAACTACAAAAAGATTTTGGCTATCAAAGACTAAACGAAGAAGGATCTTACAGTGCCGCCGTAGAAGAATATGTTGAAGCTAAATTATTCTATGCCGCCAGCATCGGTCAAACTATTAACCGTATTCCAAAAATTAAAATTGCCAACGAACAATACTTAGGCGGATTATCAGATTTAACTGGTGAGCTAGTAAGGCAAGCTGTTAATTCTGCAGCTGATGGTCGCTGGGAGAAGGTTCGTGAATGTCACGATTTAATTAAAAGCGTCTTAGTAGCCTTAACAGAAATGGATCTGACTGGTTATTTACGAACTAAGTATGACCAAGCCAAAAGCAATCTACGCAAGATTGAACAAATGGCCTATGAAATAAAATTAAAAAAATAATTTATCTCCGCAAAAGCGGAGATCTCTCCAGGTAGTAAGTCTGTTATGTTTTCGCGATAATAAAAAATAACCCTATAAGAATTTTAAGAAACATATATTAAAGTTAAAAAGTTTATACCACTAATTAGAGACCCTCACATTCGCAAGGGTAAATGCAAAAAAATCAATGTTACTCGCCATTATCTCAGATATTCACGACAATTTACCTAATCTACAAAAGGCCTTAAAAGCCATTAAACAACGTCACACGCGCGTTGTTTTATGCACTGGCGATTTAACCAATAGAGATACTTTAAAAGTCCTAGCTACCGAATTTACTGGACCGATTTATATTGTTCAAGGTAATGGTTGTAATTATACAAAAAATGATTTAGCTAAGCATTTTAATATTCATGATTTGGGACGCAATGGCGGAACTATTAAACTAGATTCAGAGGTTTTTGGTCTTTGTCATGAACCTAAGTTAATAACTAACTTAATTAAAAATACTAAACAAGAGCCAAAAATAATTTTTTATGGACACACTCACAAACCCTGGGAAGAAACTAATCCTACCGGCATTAAATTGATTAACTCTGGGAACTTATCTAATACACACTACCCGCCAACCTTCGCTTTTTACAAGACCACTAACAAAAAACTAGAATTAATTTTAGTAAATGAATTATAAAAAAATAACTTCTATCCCCAGTTGATTGGCTAAAATAAGAGCTTCGGCTTGCTTTAACTCTTTAATATGAAAAGCTCTTTCCTTGTTTTTACTCGAGAAATTTTTAGATCCTCCGTAAGCACCACAATCTTCATGATTAATTAAAATAACCGTACCAGAATTGTGCAGTTCTACATGAAGATTAATACAATTTTATAAAAATCAAGCTATAACAAGCCTTTATAATTAGTACTTTAAAACACTAAATGACCCCATGAAAAAGCCGTCTAATTAGGAAGTCTATTACAGATCGTTACCCGAATAAGATAAATTAAAACTTTTGTTTATTAACGGAAAGTCCGGCACGACATTGCCTAGACTAACCTGTCCTAATAAAGACCAGTTAACAAAAGAAGGATCCCGAGGCGCCACTCGGTCAATTTTGCCCTCACTGTCAGTTGTTACAAAATACACTATTTCACCACGCCAACCTTCTACAAGACTGACAGTGACAGTGTTTTTTGGTAAAGTTTTTTTAATTTCATTTACCAAAGCTCCTTCTGGTAAAACTTGTAAAGCTTGAATAATTAATCTAATAGAAGCACGGACTTCTTTAATTCGTACATAAAACCTAGCATAAACATCACCATCAACTTCAATTTCAATAGTTTCTAAAATTAGTTTGTCATAAGCAGCATAAGGAAATTCAACCCGAACATCTCTTTTAAGACCTGTAGCTTTAGCCGCAATGCCAACCGCACCATAACTTTCAGCAATGCTACGAGATAATATACCAGTCCCTTTAAGACGATTTAAAAGTGAAGCACTGTTTTCAGCTACCTTAACTATCTCAGAAAAATCTTTCAATAAGTTCTCTAAGTTCCGAACAATTCTTACTCGCTCTTGATCATCAATGTCTTTAGTGATACCACCAGGTATATTAAGACCGCGCAAAAAACGATTACCTGTTAAGCGTTCACTAACCAACATAACAGTTTCTCGTAAACGTGCACAATGAGAACCACCAAAATTAAAACCAGCATCAAGCATAATTGCGCCAATATCTCCAAGATGATTGGCCAATCTTTCTAATTCAGAAAAAATGACTCGTAAATAATCAACTCGTTCAGTCGGTTTGGTATTAGCCAGTTGTTCAAGCGCCTGGCAAAAAGCCAAAGAATGACTAAAAGAACTGTCACCAGAAATTTTTTCCGATAATTTAACTTTGTCGTCCATCGATAAAACTTCAAATAATTTTTCAACTCCTTTGTGTGTAAAGCCTAAGCGTGGTTCCAGTTGAACAATTTCTTCTCCAGCTACACTAAACCTAAAATGTCCAGGCTCAATAATACCGGCGTGAATCGGTCCTACAGGGATTTCATAAACCCCTTCGCCACCCACCTCTTGAAAATTATAAACTCCATTAGCAATCTTTGGTTTAGTGTTCCAAGAAAAGTCTTTTCTTAAAGGAAAAATATCGGCTGGCCAATTTTCATGGAGGATAAATGGCCTGAGATCAGGGTGACCAACTGGAGTTAAACCAAAAAAGGTGTTTATTTTTCTTTCATAATTCCAAGTATCAGGAAAGTCGATAGATAAAGATGGAAAATTTTCAGTGTCTTTTAATTTGATAAATAAGGCAATAAAACCTTGCTCCTTTGGAACGCTAAAAATATACCAAACTTTAAAACCACCCCAACTAGACCGTTCATCAGTGGCCGTCATTGAAACAAATCTAAAATTTTTATCATTTCTGAAAACACGAGTTATGTTCAAGAGCTCTTCAGCGGGTGCCTCAAAAATAGCTGTTTGGCCAAAAGTTTCTACAAAAACAAGTTGTGGTAAATCCTGTGTAATATTATTTTGGTTCATACTGATTAATAGTGCGAAGCCGCATTATTTATTAAAACTTTTAAAAAGGCGGGCTGATAAAAACTTAATATCAAGACTACAGTCAACAACAATAAAGGTGGAAAAATTAACCAAAAATTTTCTGGTTCTTTTTTGATTTCGCTTGGCTTTTCTCCAAAAATCATACTGATTATATGCTTAAAAAATCCAACAAATAATAAAGCTGTTGCTAAAAGAGCAATAATTATAAAATTGGGATGCGTGGTTATACCAACGGAAAAAATCATTAGTTTAGTAAAAAACATTCCAAATGGTGGTGCGCCAGTAATGGCAAAGAATCCAGTAAACAACAGAATGCTAGTAATAGGAATAACTGCTATCGCCCCCTTAACGTTACTAATCTTTGCTGAATGAAATTTAATTAATAAATTACCAGACAATAAAAACAAAGCCGCTTTAACAAGAGAGTGATATAATAAGTGAATTATAGCAGCCACAACACCTAAGCCGCCTAAACCAAAACCAAGAGCCATAACACCTGCATTTTCTATACTAGAGTAAGCTAAAAGCCTCTTGTAATTTTTAGTAATCACCATTATAAAAGCCGAAAACAAAATAGACAACAAACCAAAAGACATTAACAGATATCGGCTAAACTCCGGACCAACAACGACATCGGTTATAACTTTAAATTTTAAAATTATCAAAAAAGCAACTGGTAAAAGAGCCCCAGAAAACAAAGCCCCAATAGGCGCTGGAGACTTGCTGTAAGCATCCGGTTTCCAAGTATGCATCGGGAAAAAACCAACCTTAGTTCCATAACCAACTAGCACTAGTATGAAAGCGAATTTAGTAACCAACGGGTTCATCACAGCGGCTCCAGACAATAAACCCTGCCAAGTAATCAAACCAACCCCCCCGTCTGTCAAAGAAGCTGTAAAATAAAGCAAAGTGCCCATAAAACCTATTAACAAACCAACCGAGTTTATCACCAGATATTTCCAGGCAGCTTCAACCGTTGACGGTTTATTATAAAAACTGATTAAAAAAGCGGTAGATAATGTTGTGGCTTCTATAGAAATCCAAGCAAAGATAGGACTATTAGAAGACACGGCCACAAACATCGCTAATAAAAAGAGATTTAACAAAACAAAAAATTCTTTAAAACGAGTAAACCCTATGATATTTTTAGCCACCTCCAGTTTCAAATATTGCCCCGAATAAATAACAACCGCTAAACCAACGCAAGCAACAACCATTATTAATAAAGCACCTAATTCATCAACAACAAAAAACGGTAAAAACCCATAGCTACCTAATTTAACAACTTTAAAAGCAATAGCAAAGGCTTCTATTAAAACTATAGAAGACGCAACAAACGAACTCACTTCAATAACACGGCTACGTTTATTAGTAATTATAGCCATAATAACCGCAACCAATAAAACAGTGATAATGATAATAAATTCCATAACATTAATCTCTTAAGTTTTTCATCAAACTAGTGTCCAGTGAGCCAAAATGCTTATAAATCATAGAAATAAAAACCGTAGCAATCACTAACCAAATTAAAATATCAAAAATTACACCAATCTGCAAAATTGGTGATTGCTCCAGTCCAGCAAAAACCCCAAAAACTACCAAGCTATTTTCTAAAGACAAAATACCTAAGGCTTGGGACAAAGCTCCTTTACGATTAATAATTAAAAAAACCGAAACCAACATAGCCGCTAGCGCCAGAGCTAACAAAGATTGATGGTTAGGAATAATGGTGGTTAATGGTGATAATTTTGTAGAATGTGCGACAGCTGTTAAAACGGTTAGTGTTATTAAAGTTAATGGAATGTTTAAATACGAATTAACTAAAAAAGTTAATTGATGTTGCTTGAGAAGTTTCATAAAAAACACCGGAGCCAAAACAACCTTAACAATAACTATCACCATAATAACCAATAACAACTGAAAATTAGGTGTCACTAAAAAAGAATCAAACATAATTAAGGCCATCACTAAAGACTGCAGGCCATAAGCTAAAACTGAATTGGAATTCTTTTTACTTAGATGTAAAAAGATTATCGTCAAAAATAACACACCTAATAAAAATTGTAGGAAAACTATATTCATATTTTTTGAATTAAACTGATGGCGACAGCGCTTAAAACAATAGAGGTTATTAGTAAATCTGGTAAACGAAAAAATCTAAACTTGGCGGTAACAGACTCAATAAAAGCAACAACTAAACACATTATTATTATTTTTACTAATACCACAATCACGCCAATAGCCACTGGCAATAGGTTTAAATTTTGAGCAATCCCCCAAGGAAAAAATAAATTAGCACCTAAAGCAGCTAAAATAAAAAATTTATTGGCCGCCGCCCACTCCATCAAAGCTAGTCTTTTTCCAGAATATTCCAAAATCATAGCTTCGTGAATCATGGTCAGCTCCAAATGAGTCGCCGGATTATCAAAAGGAAATCTCCCAGACTCAGCCAGCATTACAATAAAAAAACTAAAAAAAGCCAAGATGGTTGGTAGAAAAAAATTATTAAATAATATATTTTTAGAGTCAGCAATAACAAAAAGATTGGTGCTACCAATAATTAGAGCTACAGTGAATAGAGATAAAACAAAACTACCTTCAGCTAAAGCGGAAATAGTCATTTCTCGACTAGAAGCGAAGCCACCAAAAGCACTGCCAGTATCCAATCCCGCTAAAGCTAAAAAGAAAGTCCCCCCTGCTAAAGTGTAGATAACTATTAACAAATCACTTGTTAATAGTTGCTTAAACACGGTGGTAAACAGAGGAATACTAGCACCTACAATAACCGTCACAATAAAAACAATAAATGGCGCTAAACGAAAAATCCAAGAAGCGTCAGAACTAATAACTTCATCTTTGTGTAATAATTTCCAAATATCTCGATAAGATTGAAAAACGCTGGCACCTTGGCGATTTTGAAACCTAGCTTTAATTTTTTTAATAAGGCCAATAAATAACGGCGAAACCGCCGGAACAAAAAAAGCTTGAATGATGCCAATAAATATTATCATAAGTTTAAACTAAAAGTGAAGCAACGATTAAAGCAATTAAAATATAAAATACATAAATGTTAATGTTACCACTTTGAATATTCTTAGCAGACAGCGCTAAAACAGCAATCCCTTTTTTTAAAGGCTGATAAATATAACTTCGGTAAACATCGTCAGTGCTAAAATTAATTATTTTAGATTTAGGCAGATATCTTATTTCAGAATCATGATATTCAATATCTTGTTGAGTACTTGGGCGTAAAATACCAGCAAAAATAAGGACGATAGATCGAGCAAAACCAGTAGCGGTAATTTCCGTACGCGAACCAAGATTAACACCACAATCCCAAGTAGCGCCAATTTTAATTTTCTGATTTTGATTAATAATATATTTTATCAAGATCACGACCACCAGAGCAGTTCCGACAAAAATAATAAAAAATAACAAAGCAGAAACTGAACCGCTACCACTAGGCGTGACTAATTTATCGCTTATCGGATAAACTGTTGTAACAACTAAACTTTGTAAACTGGAAGCGATTGCTAAAAACCACGAACTTAAATAACCAGAAAATAAACCAAAAAATAAACAGATAACCGCTAATGAACCCATGGCCACAGATAAAGCGAGATCAGACTCTTTAGCGTGAGTAGCCTCAGAACTCCTTGGCCGTGCTAAAAAAGTAATAGCAAAGGCTTTTACAAAACAAGCTAACGCTAAACCACCAGTAACCGCTAAAGATATTGTTGCAAAGATAAAAACAGATTTAAGCAAAATGCTAGTTGAAGCTAAACCAACCAACAAAGATTGAAAGGTCATCCATTCACTAAAAAAACCATTAAAGGGCGGCAAAGCTGAAATAGCCATGGAACCAATCAAAAAAAACAAAGCGGTGCGAGGTAAACGCTTTATTAACCCACCATATTTTTCCATATTACGCGTGTGTGTTTGATTAATAACTGAGCCCGCGCTTAAAAACAGCAGGGATTTAAAAATAGCGTGATTTAAAATATGAAAAAGGGCTGCTCCTAAACTAAATAAAGCTACCGGTAAATTGCCTAGCACTAAAAAAATCAAAGCACTGCCAAGCCCTAATAAAATAATACCGATATTTTCAATGCTATGATAAGCTAATAACCTTTTAATGTCGTGCTCCGTAAGAGCATAAAGAACACCCAAAACTGCCGAGACAGCACCAATAATCAAAACAACAACCCCCCACCAAAGCTGTGTTGGTGGTAACATGTCAAAAAATAACCTAATTATCATATAAACACCTGTCTTAATCATTACGCCAGACATTAAAGCTGAAACATGAGAAGGTGCGGCCGGATGAGCACTTGGAAGCCAAATATGAAAAGGAATAATCCCCGCTTTAGTGCCAAAACCAACTAAAGACAGAACAAATATAATATTTTTAAAAGTAGCTGGGATTAAATCAGCACTAGCTTTTATGACTAAAAAATCAAATGAACTTGTAAACCTGTACATTAATAGCAACGCCAAAATTATAAAAGTTGTGCCAATATGGGTCATTACTAAATATAAAAAACCTGCTTTAATATTATCTGGTTCGTTACGATCGTAAACGACTAGAAAATAAGAAGCGATGGACATAATTTCCCAAGCAACTAAAAAGAGCAGTCCGTTAGAGGCTGAAACCACCAGCAGCATGCCGACAATAAAAAGATGATAAAAAAATCCCAACAAACCAATGTCGTATTTTTTGTAAAAATGCTTAATGTACCCCAGACCATAAATAGAACAAAAAAGTGTCACCAAAGAAATGGTAAAAATAAAAAATGTTGACAATTTATCAAGATTAAAAGAAAAATTTAATAACGGAAAAATAGACCAGTCAGCAGTAAAAACCAAGTTTGTTGGCAAAACAAAAGCTCCAATGGAAAAAATAATTCCCCAACAGGCAACAATAATACCAAAAAAACTCTGCCACACATTAGCTATCTTATTGTGTTTATGAAACACTAAAGAGCCCAATGCACCCACAGCATAAAGCACTATTAAAACAGCGAAACCCATTTCGGATATCATAGTATTTATTAAATAAGTTAACTTTGTCTTTCGCCAACTTTTATTTCTAGCAGGCGCAATAAATGTAGGAGAATTGTTTTAGGTGATGGTGGATTACCAGGAATACCATAATCAACAGGAATAACATCGGACACTTTATTTTTTACAGCATAAGAATTTTTAAAAATACCACCGTTAATAGCCTCATCGCCCACCGCCACAATTATTTTGGGATCAGGCGTAACAGCATAGGCACGACGCACCGCTTCGGCCATATTTCTAGTAATCGGTCCAGTAATCATTAGCAAATCAGCATGTTTTGGTGAAGCAACAAAATGAATACCAAAACGTTCTAAATCATAAAAACTATTAGACAAGGCTACCAACTCTTGCTCACAAGCGTTATCAGAACCACCATCTATTTGTCTAATTGCTAAAGACCCTCTAAATAAGTGCTTGACTTTACTCTGTATTTTTTTACCCAAAACCAAAAGCTCTGTTTGGTCACTAAACTCGTTGCTAGCCAAAACAGTTTTAGGTGTTTGTAATATTTTTAAAAGCATTCTAAACATAAAAACAGGTTAATAGACTTTGCTAAACAATTTATTTTTTTAATCTTCGCCAATACTTCACAGCGCTTAAACGAGCTAATTCCTTATCTAACAAAGCAGAAACGTCAGCAAAATTGAGATCATCATGATTAGCGGCTGATTGCTTCAAGAATTCAGCTTTAGCTTGAGCTACCTTAATTCTTTCTTCATCTAATTCTGAAGCCATTTCAGCAGTATCGGCTAAAACAACAACTTTAAACTCTAAAACTTCAACAAAACCACCGGACACAGCAATAACTCTTTGCTCACCCTTTACTTGTAAAGCTATCATAACGCCAGGCTTCAAGACAGAAACTAATGGTACATGGCCAGGTAGAATAGTGATCTCGCCATTAACCGTAGGTAAGGTTAATGAAGTCAGTTGTTCTCTAAGAACCACTCGCTCTGGGGTAACTAATTCAAATTGGAAATTCTTTTCCATAAAGTTATTGGATTTCTTCGATACTACCAATCATAAAGAAAGCATCCTCGCTTTTATCATCATATTTACCTTCTAAAATGGCTTTAAAACTACGAACAGTATCCGCTAGCTTAACATATTTACCGCTACGACCAGTAAAGGCTTCAGCTACACTAAACGGTTGAGATAGGAATTTTTGAACCTTACGAGCGCGAGCCACGACTAATTTATCTTCAGCGGATAATTCTTCCATACCTAAAATAGCGATGATATCTTGCAGCTCTTTATAGCGTTGTAAAATTTTCTGAACACCACGTGCTGTGTTATAATGATCCCCCCCAACAATTTTTGGATCTAAAATAATAGAAGATGAATCTAGAGGATCAACGGCTGGATAAATACCAAGCTCTGATAAAGATCTTGATAAAACTACAGTGGAATCTAAATGACCAAAGGTGGTAGCTGGTGCAGGATCAGTTAAATCATCAGCCGGCACGTAAACAGCCTGAATAGAAGTAATTGAACCTTTATTAGTAGAAGTGATGCGTTCTTGTAGCTGACCCATTTCTGAAGCTAAGGTTGGTTGATAGCCAACCGCTGAAGGCATGCGGCCTAATAAAGCCGACACTTCAGAACCAGCTTGAGTAAAACGAAAAATATTATCAACAAAGAATAAAACATCTTGATTTTGTTCATCACGAAAATATTCTGCAATAGATAAACCAGTCAAAGCTACACGCAAACGAGCCCCAGGCGGTTCATTCATTTGACCAAAAACCATAGCTACTTTATCTAATACACCAGAAGATTTCATTTCGTGATATAAATCATTGCCTTCACGAGTGCGTTCACCTACCCCAGCAAAAACTGAATAACCACCATGTTGACTGGCGATATTGTTAATAAATTCTTGAATGACTACAGTTTTACCAACGCCAGCGCCACCAAACAAACCAACCTTACCACCTTTAACAATAGGACAAATTAAATCAATAACTTTAATACCAGTTTCTAAAATTTCTACTTTGTTAGATTGATCGACAAAAGCTGGAGCACTGCGATGAATTGGGTAACTTTTTTTAAACTTAGGCTTGTCAGCCCCGTCCACCGGTTCACCCAAACAATCAAAAATACGGCCCAAAGCTTCAGGCCCAACGCCAACAGAAATTGGAGCGCCTGTATCACGAACAATATCACCACGCTTTAAACCATCTGTTGAACCCATAGCCACAGCACGAGCTACATTAGAGCCAATATGTTGCTCTACTTCCAATACTAAACGACGACCATTTATTTCTGTTTCCAGGGCGTTATAAATAGCTGGTAAATCTTTTTCAAAATAGACGTCGGCCACCACACCGATAATCTGCTTAACAATACCTTGATTCATATGTGTAAGTTAAAAGTTCGTAAAGTTTGTAAAGTTTGTAAAGTTAATATTGAAAGTTTATAATAAATTAAAATTCACGAAGCGACACATGCCAAACTTTATAAACTTTCTACTTTATAAACTTATATTAGTCTACCTCATTAGTGCCAGCACTAATCTCAGCAATCTCAGCCGTAATACCTGCCTGACGTGCTTTATTATAAAATAATGTTAATTCGCTAACCATATCACCAGCAGCTGTTTGTGCTTGATGCATAGTAGACATCCGCGCACTATGCTCAGAAGCATCAGATTCTAGAAGCGATTGATATAGTTGAACCTCTATTAAGCGAGGCAACATTTTGTTTAAAACTTCAGCTCGATTAGGTTCAAATAAATACTCATAGCGATAACCATTGTCAGATAAATGAGCTTTACTTTTTTCGGCAATAAAATCTTTTTTAGTTTCTAACTTAGGGTTCTTACCAACCACCCCTAAAAATTCATCTTTAGTGTCAATTTCGACTGGCAAAAGCTGTCTAACACGAGGTACTTGTTTAGCCGCACTAATAAAGTCGTTATAAGCTACCATAATTTTATCATAATAACCGCTTAAAAACTTTTCCTTAAGTAAGCGCGCAGCTGGCAAAATATCACCCACACCACCAGCAACATCGTATTTAGGAAATTGGGCGGCAATTTCATAACCCCAACGAGCAACTACTTCAGATTTTTTACCTAAAATTATAAATTCGGTTTGGACAGTATCAATTTCGCCGGTTTCATGTTTTTTAATAGACTGACGAACTTTATTTAATAAACTAGAATTAAAACCCCCACATAAACCTCGATTAGATGCAATAATTACAACCGCAACTCGTTTAACGATAGGCCTTTTAACTAATAAAGGGTGCAGTGGTTCTTGGCTTTCTGCAGATTGGCGTGCTAAATTAAGCACGGTTTCCCAGCTTAAGTTAGCGTAAGTGCGTGTTTTTAAAACCGCTTCCACAGCGCGTCGCATTTTAGCAGCCGCTACCATCTCCATAGCCTTGGTAATTTTTTTGATATTATTAACGGATTTAATGCGTCGTCCTATATCACTAGTCTTAGCCATACCAATAAGTTAAAGGTTTATAAAGTTGAAAGTTTGTAAAGTTTTACGCGAACCACTTCGTGAATAATCTCTCTATAAAGTTAAAAGTTCTTAAAGTTCCGTATGAAAAGTTATAAAACTATAACTTGATGAACTTTATAAACTTATTGTTTTCTTGTAGTCACTGATTAATTCACCTAGAGCTTTTTCGATGACTTCATCCCATTTACCGTTAGTCGCTAAATCTTTTACCACTTGATCATTTTTATCTGCTACAAAAGATTTTAAACCAGCTTCAAATTCTGAAATTTTTTCTACCTCAACATCATCCATATAACCAGCGGTTAATGCATAAAAAACTAAAACTTGTTCAGCTACTGACATTGGAGAAAACTGACCTTGCTTAAAGACTTCAAATAAACGTTTACCACGTTCTAGTTTTTTCTTAGTGTCTTCATCTAAATCAGAACCAAATTGAGCGAAAGCCGCTAACTCACGATATTGAGCTGCTTCAATGCGTAGTTTGCCAGCTACTTTTTTCATAGCTTTAATCTGTGCAGAACTACCAACACGAGAAACAGACAAGCCGGCGTTAATAGCTGGGCGATTGCCTTGATAAAACATATCAGGTTCTAGATAAATCTGACCATCAGTGATAGAAATCACATTAGTTGGAATATAAGCAGAGACATCACCAGCTTGAGTTTCAATAATAGGTAAGGCTGTGATGGAACCACCCCCGTGCTCAGCGTTTAGCTTACAGGAACGCTCTAAAAGACGAGAATGTAAATAAAACACATCTCCAGGATAAGCTTCACGTCCTGGTGGACGACGTAATAATAAAGATATTTCACGATAACTATTAGCATGTTTAGATAAATCATCATAAACAATTAAAACGTCTTCACCTTTATCTAAAAAGTATTCAGCCATAGCGCAACCAGCGTATGGAGCAATATATAATAAAGAGGCAGGGTGACTAGCGCCCGCTAATACAATTGTGGTATATTCCATGGCTCCAGTGGCCTCTAATTTAGCTACAATATTGGCAACTTTAGATTCTTTTTGACCAATAGCAACATAAATACACTTTACCCCCTGGCCTTTTTGATTAATAATAGTGTCGATAGCAATAGCAGTTTTGCCAATTTGACGATCACCAATAATTAATTCTCGTTGGCCTCGACCAATTGGCACCATAGAATCAATAGCTTTAATACCTGTTTGCAGCGGTTGATCAACAGACTGCCTACTAATAACACCTGGGGCAATTTTTTCTACAGGGTAAAACTTATGACTACGAATAGCACCTTTACCATCAACAGCTTCACCTAAAGGACTGACCACACGACCAATCATTTGTTCACCAACAGGAACCTCTAAAATGCGTCCTGTAGCTTTCACAATAACCCCTTCTTTAATAGCTGTATAATCACCTAAAATAATAACACCAACTTGATTCTCTTCTAAGTTTAGTGCTACACCACGAACTACACCAGAAGCACATTCAAACTCTAAAATCTCACTCATCATAGCCGTAGATAAACCTGAGACTAAGGCAATGCCGTCAGCAACCTTTAACACTTTGCCTACCACCTGATCTTTAGCGGTTTGTTCAAAACCGCTTAGTTTACTTTTTAACTGCTCGACGATAAAATCTTTAGTTTTAGACATATATTTTTGCAATTATTCAGCTAATGTTTTTGTTAGTTGTTTTAAACCTCCAGATAAACTGAGATCTAAAATATGATCACTATAATTAACGATTGCGCCACCAATAACAGTTTCATCCAAACTAGTCTGACAAGTAACCTTTAAATTAGTCTTAGCACTAAGCCAATTAGTTAACCGCTCTAAAGTGTTTTTGTCCAGTTTTCTAGCACTCTTAACCTCGGCCGTTAACTCGCCGCTTAAATTATCATAAACACTAGGAAACTCTTTAATAATAAGAGCTAGACGATTACTGTCGCCATTAGTACTTAACAAAGAATAGAAGCGGTTAATGATTTTTGGCCACTCGGCTTCAGAGTTTTCTAAACAACTTTCTGCTAAACTTCTGGCGTATTGTTCATTACTGATTTTCATAATTATTTTTTGAGCACTTGATCAATCATTCTTTTATCCGAAGCTAGATTTGCTGCTTCTGGTAATAATTTAATCAAAGCCTCGCTAATTAAACCAGCTAATTCTTTCTTAATATCGTTTAAGACCACTGCTTTTTCTTGTTGCATGGCAATCTTTTCTTGATTAATAACCTGACCGATCTCAGCACGAGCTTCTACTAACATTTCTGCGCGTCTAACTTCGGCTTGCTCACGAGCCTCTTGTAAAATAACAGCCGCTTCTTTTTTGCTTTGATTAATAAAAGCTCGTCCATCGGCCTCGGCCTTTATTAAACTCTCAGCCGATTGTTTAGCCTCGGCTAAACCTTGTTCAATTTTTTGATTGCGCTCGGCAACGGTTTTAAATAAAGGACGAAAAACAAACCAATATAGCACGCCAAAAACAATACCGAAGTTAATAATTTGAGCCAGCATTAAACGCCAATCAAGATGAAAAGTTTGAATTAAAGAATCCATAGGAAATAATTTTTAATTTTGTAATTTTTAATTTTTAAATAAACAAATACAATTTTTAATTTATTAAACCTAATACCGAATGCGATGCTTGTTTAGAAAATTAAGAAATTATTTAGAAATTTGAAATTAAAAATTTGACATTCTGTTTGTATAACCCGCTAACAACTACACCCAGAATAAAAGGTGTAGACGGTCAACGGACTATTTAATAGAGAAAGCAATAACTAAGGCGTAAATGGCCACAGCTTCAGCAAAGGCGCAAGCCAACAACATTGGGACTAAAATTTTACCGGCCGCTTCAGGGTTGCGACCAATCGCTTCCATAGCTTTAGCGCCAATATAACCGATGCCTAAAGCTGGGGCAACGGAACCGATACCAATAGCCAAGGCTTTGGCCAACATGACATTTTCCATAGATTTGTTAATTATTTTTAAATACTATTTTCTAACTTCTAAGGCTTGAACTTAAAAATTAAAAATTAAAAATTAAAAATCTTATTTCTGGCTTCTAATGTTCCTCCGCAGTAGTGGCGATGTGTAAATAAATTAAAATCAACATTGAAAAAATCAAAGCCTGAATTAAACCAACAATAATTTCCAAGAAGATAAAAGGAATCGGTACACCAACAGCCACAAGCGTCGCCATGGAAGCCAATAATACTTCACCGGCAAAAATATTACCAAACAAACGGAAGGACAAGGAAGCAACTTTAGCCGCTTCGCCAATAATTTCTACTACGCCAACGAAAGCTTTGATCGGATTAACTAAAATAATAGTCGGCTCTTTCATTATTTTCTTAGGAATCTCCAAGAAAGCTTTTATATTGATAAACTTATTAAAATATGTCCAGCCACCAATAGTGACGACCCCAAAAATATGACTAGCCACCACACCAATTAAGGCTAAAGCTAGTGTTGTATTTAGATCAGCGGTACCGCCACGAAAAAATGGTACAAAGACTTCTTGCCCGCCAAGTTGTTCCATTAAACCGATAGAACCAACTCCGGGCACTATACCTAACCAGTTGTTGATTAAAATAAAAAAGAAGAAAGTTAAGACAAAGGGCGCAAATCGCAAGGTTTTTTGACGATTATTAGTCACGCCATCAAACAAATTTAGAAAAATTTCTAAAAACATCTCCATCACCGATTGAATTTTACCGGGGATTAGCGCTATTTTTTTATGTAATGTTATGGCTAAAATTAAAACAACAAAAACAGCCACCCAAGAATTAACCAAGGAATTAGTAATCGGTAGAGAGCCAACATGAGCAATTGGCTCAGCATAAAGGGTATGCCCTTCTTCGACAACATCAGCTTTTTCTGGAACTTCAGAAACTGCTATTTCTTCTAAATTATTGACTGGCGTAACTGACATAAAACTATTAATCTTTTTTTAATTCTGAATCTTTAGCGCTTGGCGTTTTAATGTTTTTTAAGCTAGCCATCGCTTCTTTGACTAAACCAAACATCGAGATAACAAAAGCCAGCATCGTAACCGATAACAAACCCCAAGGGGCTGTATTTAGACGTTCGTCCAGCCAATTGCCAGCAAATAAAGCAATAACGGCTGGCAAACCAATCCAAACGCTTAATTTACCAAACAGCACTAAGGCTGGTTGATAATCTTCTTTTGCAATCATACACAACAAAAAAACGGAAAAGACTTACGAAAAGTGCTTTTCACTACCTCTATTTTATAGTCCACCGAGATAAAAAAGTCAACTAAGGATACGGCTCCTGATAATTTTTTTAATTTTATACCCTTTGCAATGCTTCAAAACTCCATAATACGACTTAATAGTTTGATCAAAAGATTCTTGGCTAATTTCTTTATTCAGTTTGCAATGCTTCAAAACTCCATAATACGACTTAATAGTTTGATCAAAAGATTCTTGGCTAATTTCTTTATTCAGTAAAACATCATGCCTCGCTTTAATCTTTCTTAACAGTCTTTTTTTAGTTTTAGTCCTAAGCGCTCGGTAATGCGGTAAAATTACATAACCTAAAAAATCCAGCCCTTGATCAAATTTTCTGATAAAAACTTTGTTGGGATGCAATTGTAATAACAAATTAGTTTGTAAAAAACCCTATTCAATCAAGAACAGGGTTAAAGTAAAAAGGAACAAGGGTTAAGAAACTACTGCACGCGAACGCAAGTCGTCGAAGGAATATCCAAGAAAGCACAAATTGACGCTGAGCTCGTCATCGTGCCAATGGACATTAGGCACATGGCCATTCGAGTAGCGCGAACCGCTACACAATGTTATATTGTCAATGTCCAGATGTTTACCGGTTTCTTCAAAATAAGCCAGTTCCATCAACAATCTTTCCAATAAAGTAATACCGGAAATTTTATCATCTTTTAGATCTTTTACTGAACGGTTTTTTAATTCCTCATCAGCTTCAATCCTGTTTCTAAATCTAACAGCATAACTGTCTTTTTTAGAATCTCTGTCATTAACCGGAACATCCTTGTCGCATAAATCGTTTTTATACAACCAAACTTTCATGTGACTTTTTAAGACATGCAAAACTTGGGTAATTTTAAGATCTTTAGCGACTATTAATACTCTATCAAAACCTTCCTGATGATCAGGGATTTTAACATTAGATAAATCAACGGAAGAACCGAAATATTTCTTGTAAAAATTTGTCCACCATAATTTAATAGCCTTGTCATCTTGAGACGGGTTACCAAGTTTAGGGATAAAAGCCTGAGACAGCAAATTTCTTAATTCTTCACGATTCTCAATGCAATACTGAGGATTAAATTCACGTGACAAACAAGCTGCAACAGCGCCGACAAATTCGGCATATTAACCCTAAGGTCATTTCTTTGGAAGCGATACCATTTTCCATGGCGTTCTCCTTTTTTAATTGTAAAACAACAAAATTAATTTTTTATAGCGTTTTGCTAATGACTGTATAACAGCACACCTTGAGATATTTGTCAAGGGTATTATAGCTTTTGGCTAAAATGTATACAAAAAACGAGTTATCAAAACCCGCTTTTTTAAATTTTACACAGATTTCAAAGGGTTTTTACTTAACCTCAAACCTTTAAGCCACTTTAATGCCAGTAGTCTTTATTTCACAAACCAAGGGATTGGCATTAGATTTAAACTCTGCTTCAGTAAACCCCTGCGGTTCAATTCTGAGATCTACACCTGTTCTTAACTTCCATAACAAAAACTTACCTTCGTCATAATTTTTCTTCAATCTATTACTAACCACAGCCACATCAATATCACTCCATTTATTAGCCTTACCATTAGCCTGAGAGCCAAATAAATAAATAGCTAAAAATGGGTAATCAGCTTTTTTTAACTCTTCTGAATATCTTTTAACTATTTTTTTAGCTTCAAGTTTTGACATAATTTTTTATATAGCTTGATTATATCCTTAAGATAATCTTCACAATAATCTTTGGTGGCTAATTTACAAAAATCTAATTTAAAATCAGGATATCGTGATCGCAAATTGAATTCATTAACGTTTATAAGGAGATTGATTTCAAGTTCGGTTAATTTTAGTTTAGCAATATTGGCTAGTCTTTCTAAGTCATGAATTCTAGGCGCCGGCTCCTTAATAATACTAACCGCATAAGCCTTGATTATTTTCTCCAAAATGATATGCCCAAAGAATAGACTGTCCGCAAAACGCTTAGTTTTAACTAAAGCTTTCATGGTTTCAAAATCATGTTCAGCGGTTTTTTTGCCAATAAAGCTCTTGGTCTTTAATTTGAAGTCTAGTTAATACCATATTTATTTTATAGAACCATTTTACCAAAACTATAGTAAATAATAAATAGCTACTACGCATTGCCAAAACCTTATTTTTAATGTATACTGAACCGAACTTAAAAATTACTTCATTATATTATATGCCTCCTAAAAAAAACAATTCCATTTTAAGCGGTCCTCTGATCAAGGTGCGAGGAGCTAAAGTCCATAACCTTAAAAATATTGATGTGGACATTCCTCGAGATAAATTAGTAGTTATCACTGGTTTATCTGGCTCTGGTAAATCCAGCCTGGCTTTTGACACTATTTATGCTGAAGGCCAACGCCGTTATGTAGAATCCCTCTCCGCCTATGCTCGACAATTTATCGGTTTAATCGATAAGCCAGATGTAGAATCTATCGAAGGTCTCTCGCCTGCAATTTCCATTGACCAAAAATCTACTTCACACAATCCTCGTTCTACTGTCGGCACCGTCACCGAAATCTATGATTATTTGCGATTATTGTATGCACGTGTCGGCGTACCACACTGCCCTAGTTGCGGTGATCCTATTCGACCTTACGCCTTAGATGAAATCATTAAAACTATTAATGACAGTTACGCTAAACAAACTATCACAATTTTAGCGCCGATTATTCGTGATAAAAAGGGTGAACATAAAGGTGTGATTACTGGTATTAGCCGAGCTGGTTTTGCGCGTCTGCGTTTTGACAAACAACTTATGCCTTTGGAAGAATTTGAAGATTTAACCGTGGACAAACAAAAAAAACATTCTTTAGAAATTGTGATAGATCGCCCAAGTATAAGCACTGATAAAGATGATATTGCTCGATTAAATGAAGCGGTAGCTAAGGCTTTAGATTTATCCAACGGTTTAGTTCTAATTGTGGATGAAAAAAATCAGGAAGTATTATTTTCCAATCTATCAGCTTGCGCCAAATGTGGCATCAGCTTACCAGCATTAGAACCTCGACACTTTTCTTTCAACAGCCCACATGGCGCTTGTGTAGAATGTTCCGGCCTTGGGGTTAAACAAATTATTGATCCTGATTTAATTTTAAACCGTAAACTAACAATAGCTCAAGGTGCTATTAAGCCTTGGATTCATAGCAATATGAACGGCCAAATGTGGCGCTTAAAAACTTTAGGTGCTGTCGCTGGTCAATATGGTTTTGATTTAAATACTCCCATCAATGACTTAACTTTTAAACAGTTGAATGTTGTTTTGTATGGTAGCGGCGAAAAAGAGTATAATGTTGATTGGGATAATAAAGCTTTTAATGGTTCGCGGAATATTACTTACGAGGGGGTTATTCCTAATTTAGAAAGACGCTTTAAAGAAACTGAGTCTGATTATATTCGCAAAGAAATAGACGCTTATATGCGACCATTAGTCTGTTCCGTTTGCCAAGGTAAAAGACTTAAACCGGAGATTTTAGCTGTTAAAATTAATAACTTATCAATTGCCGAGGTGACCGCTTTATCAATCGTAGATTGTAAAAACTTTTTTAATAATCTTAATCAAGAAACTTGGAGTAAGCAACAACAAAAAATTTCCAAACCAATTTTAAAAGAAGTGGCTACACGCCTAAACTTTTTATCTGATGTCGGCTTGGATTATTTAACTTTAGATCGTCAATCAAATTCTTTGTCTGGTGGCGAAGCACAACGCATTCGTTTAGCTACCCAAATCGGTTCATCTTTAATGGGAGTACTGTATGTTTTAGACGAACCCTCTATCGGCCTACACCAACGCGATAACGCTAAACTGATTACCTCTTTAAAAAATCTGTGCTCTTTAGGTAATACTGTAATTGTGGTAGAACATGATGAAGTGACTATGCTCGAATCTGATTATATCATTGATGTCGGCCCAGGAGCTGGAGAACATGGCGGACAAATTATCGCCGTTGGGACACCGCAAGAAATTATGGCTAACCCCAATTCTTTAACTGGGCAATACCTATCAGGTAAAAAGAAAATTGAAAGACCTAGCAAAGAACGCACAGGCAACGGTTATTATTTAAAAATTATCGGTGCCGAAGAACATAATCTTAAAAACTTAGACATCAACATTCCTTTAGGTAAACTAGTGGCAATTACCGGAGTGTCTGGTTCTGGTAAATCAACTTTAGTGACTGACATTTTAGCCAAGGCTTTAGCTAAACATTTTTACAGAGCTAAAGATCAGCCTGGTAAACATACCAGAATTGAAGGTTTGGTACACTTAGATAAAGTAATTGAAATTGATCAATCCCCCATCGGTCGCACTCCTCGATCTAACCCAGCCACCTACACTGGTGCCTTTACACCTATTCGTGATTTATTTGCTTCTTTGCCAGAAGCTAAATTGCGCGGATTTTCGATTGGGCGTTTTTCTTTTAATGTTACAGGTGGTCGTTGTGAAGCTTGTTCTGGAGATGGTATTATTAAAATTGAAATGCAATTTTTACCAGATGTTTATGTAGAATGTGATGTTTGCCATGGTCATCGTTATAATCAAGAGACTTTAGAAATTAATTATAAAGAAAAAAATATCGCAGACGTATTAAATATGACAGTGGAAGAAGCACGAGACTTTTTTAGACACATCCCTAGTATTTATAATAAGTTGGTAACCTTACACGAAGTTGGCTTAGATTATATTAAACTTGGGCAGTCAGCGACCACTTTATCTGGTGGAGAAGCCCAACGAATTAAACTAGCCACCGAACTATCTCGTCGTTCCACTGGCAAAACTTTGTATATTTTAGACGAACCAACCACCGGTTTACATTTTGAAGATATTAAAAAATTACTTGGAGTTTTAAATAAATTAGTAGATAAAGGTAATTCGATGTTAATTGTAGAACACAACTTAGATGTTATTAAATCGGTAGATTGGATTATTGATCTAGGACCGGAAGGTGGAGCAAAAGGTGGTTATATTGTAGCAGAAGGCACTCCAAAACAAGTGGTTAAAAACAAAAAAAGTTTAACTGGACAATTCTTAAAACCCCTTATTAAAATGTAAAAGGTGACAGAAAATGTAGTTTAAAAAACATTACAACCTGTCAGCTATTGACAGGTTGTAATGTTTATGCTATGTTTAAAAATCGTTTTCGGAAACAGGTTGTTTTTAGCGGGCTAGGCACGACAAGCATGGGGATTTTATCGCAAGATCGCTTCTGGTTACGACTGGAATCTTTCTTGTGAAAATTTTCTTGCCTACCCGCTTAAGTCAAGCTGTTCCTCAAAACTAAAAACGCCCTGAAGCCTTAGTTGGTGCCGGGGTGTTTTTTATTGTTTTATATTTGTAGTGGCATTATAAAGGTCCAAGACTTCAGCCTCCGATAAAGCTCGGTTATACAATCTAATATCAGACATTAATCCATTAAAATAAAAGTCGCCATGCACACTGCGACCAATCCAAACAGCACTAATGGCCAAATGATTTGAAGACCAATTATTATTAGTTCCTGTAAAAGATTGTAGCACTCCTTTTTTGTAGTATTTCCACTCTTCTCCATCCTGTGTAAACACGAGATAAGTCCAATATGTATCTGAACTTATTCAAACTGACTAAATAAAACTTTTTATTTGGTAAAACCAACAATCTTTGCTATATTACTATCAAGCACTTGTGGGGGCTTTAACCCCCTTAGCGGTTAGTTTTATAAACCACAAACAGGTGCTTTTTGTTTTGTCTCTATTCTAGGATTTTGATAATAAGTGACTAAAGCCCTTTTCATTAAAGCCTATTAATTTTTTTTAAATAAGGCTATTGGATGGTGCTAATTTTATCATAAAATAATTTAGTGCATTCTTTATTTTTCTTCACTAATCATAATTTATAATTCTAAACTAGACGTGACGGTGGACTTAATAGGAGTAGTGCTACTTGGAGTAGAAGATGAGAGTGAGCTGACACCTACTAAACAAACAGCTTGCCATGGTACATAATGAGAAGAAAATCTTTTTTCTTTTACTTCACCATTAGGATAAGTCACTTTATAATCAAAATAAGCGTCGGCACCGTTATGAGCAGACTCAGAACATTTTTTAGTGCCCACAGGAAGTTCTGTAGTCTCAATAGTTTTAGTGGGAGCCGGCTTAACGATATTATAAATAGTTGGGTAGGTGTGTATTACTTGACGACCGTCTTTAGTTCCCCAAACTTCGAAACGCAGTTTATCACCAATAACCTTAGTGATTAATAAAATATTATTACCAGTGTCATTTAAAAATTTCAGATCAGGTGCTGGATCATAAATAGTAGCATCAGTTCCAGCTGGTTCATAATAACCAACTCGATAAGAGTGGTTGCGTCGTTCAGTAATAGGCAAACCAGAATCAACAGCAGCCCGAAACATCGTTGTCCCAATCTGACATAGACCACCACCATATTCCGGAACGGTTTTATTTTCCTTAATCACTAATTCGGTTAAATAGCCAGTAGAGGCATCAATAGTTCCTAAGGTTTTCATCATAGAAAATTCCTCTCCAGGTTTCACCACTAAACCATTAACAGCCTTAGCGCCATTAGCAATATTGTGGCGACGATTAACTGGAGAGCCCGCAAAACTAGAAGTACCAATACCAATAATTTCATTAATACCGTTTAACCAAGCTTGATCGCCTTCAGCTACAGAATTAATAATTTCTATCTTTAAACTAACGGTACTAGAACCATTATTTAGTTGTTTAGCGATTTCTTGAGCGCTATCTTCCACCAATAAACGTCGACCAGGAGTGGCTGATTCAAAAACAGTTACGCGGCCGTCAGCCATTTGAAAACGGGGAGCTTGAACTTCTTTATCAACTTCTGTTATTACTTTTTCCATTAAATATCTAGCAATTTTATCTTGACGCCAAGTTAACTTCCACCCATTATCTTGAACTGGACCCAACCAAGAACGTAAAATCGTGCGCTTGACTAGTATTGGATTTTCAACGCCTAATAAATTTAAATCATTAACCGGTAAAAGATCGTCAGTGTTGTTTATTAAAGTTTGCAGATCCGCTGAAATAATTTGAGGTTTCTTTTCTTGTAAACTTAAAACAACCGAAACTAGAGAACCACTGCTTAAAGACTTATAAATCTCATTAACCGCTTTAGAATAATTAATAACCAACCCCATTTGTTCTGGCACAACCCTCCAGCCATTTTCATATTTTAAATCAGCTTCAAGCATCGGCCTTTCTAAATCACCACAATTATCCCGTAACTTTTTTTCTACCGCTCCAGCCTGATATTTAATAGGCCAAGTAATAACACTTGGTTTAAATAATAAGCTAAAACGCTTTAACCAATTTTGAACCCAGCCATTCTTGCGCCCAACAGCTAAAATCTCTTTCCAGGCTTTTTCACTATCCAGCCAATAATAATCAACTGGTGCTCCAACAGCATTAACTTCTGATGGAGGAATGATTAATGATTTGCCAGAACAAACAACTGTGACACCAGATAATAATTTATCTTGCTTATTTTTTAATGTCTTCAAAGCGGTTGCTTGGTCTAAGCCGCTTAAATCCATATTACCTAATTTAACACCGTAATAAACTTTAGATTGATAATAATTATCAACGCCTAAAAGAATAGCTGTAATAAACACTACTCCAATCAAAATAAACCCAAGTATCCATAATAATCGCTTGGACAAATCCTTGCCAATCTCCAAAAGGTGCGTATTTTTCTTCATAATTTTCAGCGCAACTTCCTAAAATTAATCAGGAAACAATTTTTATAAGCTACTTGATTTTTATTTTAGTTTCTTTTTGAACCTTAGCTTTAGATAAAATAATTGTTAAAACCCCTTTATCTAAATCCACATCAATACTATTTTCATCAACTTCAAAAGGCAAAATTAAAGTGCGTGAAAAACGCCCCCAATAACATTCACGATATAAATAATCCTTATGATCAATAAAACTGTCCATTTCCCGTCTTCCTTTAATCGTCAACATATCCCCTGATAAAGTTATATCAATATCTTCAGGTTTAGCGCCAGCAATCGTAGACTTAACTATTAATTTATTGTTTTGTTCATAAACATCAACAGCTAATTGGCCCTCTTCAAAATCTAAGTCGGCTAAATGCTGACTAAAATTTTTTTCTTCTGATGCCTCAGTTAAATCTTTTTTAAATAAACTCATATATCTCAATCTTAAATTATTTTTTAGTAATCGGAAATTCTAAACTTACTTGAGTCCCGACATTTTCAATAGAGTCTACTAAAATTGTACCCTTCATTAACTCTACAATTTGCTTAGTAATCCAAAGACCTAAACCGGTGCCGGAAATGGAAGCTGTTTGATCATTAGTAACTCGATAAAATTTTTCAAATAAATGCTCCCTCTCTTTAGCGGACATTCCGATACCAGTATCTTGAATTCTTAAAATTAAAGTTTCGTTATTTTTAACTTCCGCTAATACTTCCACACTACCTTTTAGGGTGTACTTAACGGAGTTACCTATTAAATTAACTAAGACTTGTTTAAAACGATCTTTGTCTAACATTAAAGGCGGTAAAAGTTGAGACTTTTCGGCGGTTAATTTTAAGTTTTTATCATTAGCTTGAAGTTGTAACTCTTTAACGGTCTCTTCTACAATGGGCCAAATATCAATTGGTTGTAATTCAATTTTTAAACGATCTTGTTCAATACGACTAACATTTAACAAATCTTCAATTAAGGCTTTAAGACGAAGAGTAGAGGTGTTCATCATTTCTAAACATTCACGCGCTTTATCATTAACTACTAACTGACCACTTTTATCTTCTAAAATTAAAGAGGCATAACCCTGAATTACAGTAATTGGAGTCTTTAACTCATGAGAAGCCATAGACAAAAACTCATCTTTCATAGCGTCAACTTCTTTAATTTTGTTGTATAAAATAGTGTACTCAAATAATCGTGAGTTAGCTAGAAGTAATAAAACAATAATTAAAATAGTGGCAATTAAAACCCAATAAGATCTGACTAAAACATTTTTAGTTAGATCATCAGTTATACCGACCGAAACTTGCATAGACAGTAAAGCTTGTTTTTGACCAGTAACATCTTTTAACGGGGCTACCACTAACCAATAACGTTTAAATTGGTTAGCTTGGCCAGTGGGCTCGGAAATCAGTTGTGCTGTTGGCCAATCACGACTCCATGATAATAAATAGATTGTACGTTTAGTGGTAGAATTAATTAATTTAGGATCTAAACTGGCGATAATTTTAAATTCACCATCTGATTCTGGATAAAAAATATCAAAACTTTTAATTTCGTCTTCTTGGTCACTGAATAATAATTTATTATACTCATTAACAAACTGTTTTAAATCTTCTGGTGATTGTAGTTTATCTATTACACCAACGTTAATCGCTTGGCTAATACCAATTGCTTTTGTATATAAACTTTGATCAATGGTTTGTTTAAAAGCATTAGTAAACAACACTGTATTTAAAATTACAGTGGCTGGAATAATAATCAACAAGGCAATAGAATAAAAAATTTGTTGATTGCTTTGCCAAAATTTAGCTTTTAAAACAGGGCTACTTATTTTAGGCATTTATCTTATGTCTAACAACTAAGAATAAAATTACAAAACTGGTAATTAAGGCGAGGGCGGCCACAGCATAAAATACAACCATATTTCTAGTGGTGCTAGGAGTATAGGTAGCATCTTCTATTTTAACAAATTCATCTAAAGACACAGCTTTAGCTTCTTTGATTAAAAAGGCGGCCGGATTAGAAACCTCTTGAATATGTCCTTGGTCATCGTTAACCGCTACATAAACCTCATGTTTACCATCTATTAAGGTTTTGTCTAAATCATAAACCCAATTACCATTAGCATCTGCCACTACGGTAACCACAATAGGCATAACACTATAAATATAAATAGTTACAACTTGGTTAGGTTTAGCTACGCCTTGCATATTTAATTGACTAGTTTTATTGGCAGTATCAATGTTGGTAGTTAAAATGCTAATAATTTTTAGATTTTGACTAGGCGTTGTTTCTTTAAACTTTGGTTGCTCTAAAGCACGCCCACTAACAACCGCTTGGTCAACCGGATTTAAGACTGTGGTTATCTTTTTTTTAGCTGGGCTTAAAGGATCGTTACCGGTACGCACTTCAGTAGCATCATCATAACCATCGCCATCAGTGTCTCGATTATCAGGGTTGGTGCCTAAACGTTTTTCAATATCATTAGGCAAGCCATCGCCGTCATTATCAAACATTAAAACAGCTGGCAAGAGAGTGGTTTGATTAGCATCTATCTTAGCTGCTGCTAAAAATATTTTAGTATCACTAACGCTAGGTGCAAAAGGAGAAACATCCACTTTAACAACATTGTTAACTTGAGCGGCATTTGGGTTAGCCCCAGTAGTTGGGATAACGGCCACTTGATTAACAGTAAAATTATTAGAATTGTTATTAAGGGTGGCTGAGGTACCAACTACAGTTTCTATAGAACGACGATTTTCATCACTAAGTGGTTGATCACGCCAATCACCTAAAATAATACTATCAACTACAATAGAACATTGTTCCGCTGTTAAATCTCGACATTTTAAAGGTTGCCCATATTTACTAAATAAATAATCACGACAAACAACTTTGCTAGTTATTTTAGCTTGTAAACATTCGCTAATAATTTGAGTTTGGCGTAAGTAAATTTCACAATCTCGAGGTGTTATTAAACCAGCGTCTAAACAAATGTTTGGTATTTTTTGTTCTATAGCTTGTGTGGTTAGTTGTGTAATTAACTCTGGTTGATTTTTTGTGGTAGCGGTTTCTTGAATTACAACACTAGACTCAGTAGTTGGTTGTTTTTTTAATACTTCTAACTCATATTGATTGTTAATCTTGTTTTTATCTTCAGTTGCGGTGTTCTTATTAACAGCTGTTTTTAGTTGGTATTCACAGCCTCGAACAATGGCTGGACGAACGGTAGTTTGATTAGGACAGTCCTTTACTAATTTACAACTGCGATTAGCTTGTTGATTAGGTTGACAAGCAGACCATTCACTACACTGCCATTCGTCAATCTGACAAGCGTTAGTTACAACACAGTTACGACTTAACGCTTCAGGACGACCTTCACAATTAGTTGGTTGTGGTGATAAAACTGTGCGAGATTGTTGTCCATTAAGGCACTTTGTCCAAGATGAGTATTTATAAAGACATTTAGCTTTAATCTTTTCGGTGGTCGTGGTGGTGTTTAATTGGCAAGTTTCATAAATTGATGGTTTATTAGTAGTAGTAATTTGACAATTTTTAATAGTTTTACAAGTGCGGTAGTGGACGCCAGTGCTTAAACAATCACCCCAAGTTGTACATTCCCAGTCGGCAAGAGTACATGTCGGTAAAACATCAACACAACTTCTTTCTAGCACTGGATATTCTGAGCCGACCACGACGCAATCACTAGGATACCGCTCTAAAATGTTTCTGTGTTGTTTGTTATTAAAACAATCTGTCCAATCATCTAATTTATATTGACAGTATGGACTGCTTGTAGCTGTAGAGGTTGGCACAGAAGAAACTTGATTTAAAAGCGCCATTTCATCATCGTTACAAAGTTGCCGTAAAGGCACTGTGTTTGTGGCAGAGGGGCAATCTGTGACTAACCCACAAATTCTTTCTTTATAACCAGTCTCAGAACAAGCACCCCACTGACCACATTGCCAAATATCAGCTGTGCAAACAACACAATCTTGACCATCTTCTGGAAGGCCCACATTACAATTAGTCGGCAGCTTACTTAATACTTGCCGATATTGACGATTATTTTGACAATTACCCCAATCACTATAAGTAAAAATACATTGAATAGGTTCGATGTTACTAGTAGTAGTGTTATTAGCATCACTTAATTTGACTACAGAAAAGTTTTGATAAGCCACTCGAGTAAAAGTTGTTCCTGATCGAACCTCAGCAATAATTATATAATTTCCCGAGGCCATAGAAGCAGTTGATAAAGTAAAACCATAAGTAGTACCGCCTAAATACTGACCATCATAATAAACCGCATTAGCTTGATTTGTGTCTAAAGCCACAGCAAACCTCACAACAGCATCACTAACTGAATAATGAAACCGCACAGGAAGGTCTGTAGGCACTGGAGTCTGCCAAGGTTCAAAATAACTTTGCGATGTTGTATTATTAACAGTTTGTGCTTGAGTAGTGTAAACTGTCCAAGCTATAGCCAATACCGCTGGAATAATCATCACGGCTATAATTTTAAATTTTAGATTTAGCTTGTTAATCATATGATATATTTATGTGTCATTATTATATCATAAAATATAAAACAACAAAAGACCTTTGACAGGCCTTTTGTTTAGAAAAAACTTATTGTTTGCTAATAATTTTATCAATCAAACCGTATTTTTTAGCTTCTTCAGGAGAAAGATAATAATCTCGGTCTGTAGCACGATCAATTTCTTTTAATAGTTGTCCAGTGTGTTTAGCTAAAATTCTATTTAAATTATCTTTAATTTTTAAAATACGTTCTGCACGAATTTTAATATCAGTCGCCTGCCCTTCAGCTCCGCCCATCACTTGATGAATCATAATTTCGCTATTAGGCAAAGATAAACGTTTACCAGGAGCGCCGGCCGCTAGCAAAACTGCGCCCATAGAAGCGGCCATACCAACACAGATAGTGGATACATCCGCTTTAACATATTGCATGGTGTCATAAATTGCTAAGCCAGCTGTTACTGAACCTCCAGGAGTATTAATATAAAATTTTATATCTTTATCTTTATTTTCAGCGTCTAAAAATAAAAGTTGAGCAATCACCAAACTGGCAATTCGATCATCAATCGGATCACCTAAAAAAATAATTCTATCTTTTAACAGTCGAGAATAAATATCGTAAGCGCGCTCACCTTGAGAAGTCTTTTCGATTACTGTAGGAATTAAAGCCATATATTTAGATTAAAAATTACGTTGTTTGCCGACAATTAAGTTAAAAGCACTAGGAACACAATCAAATAAATTAAGTTGTCTAAGTTCTAATGAATCATCTAAGATACCGCTAACCGCTTCACCAATCACTTCTAAATGTTTACAAGAAATCATAGTCTGATCAACTAAACGACTTTTTCCCAAAAAACTATTATCTCGACGACTAATTACTAAACACAATTTACCAGACTGAGGGTGGGGTCGATCTGGCAAACAACAATCTTCATCATCATTAAGAAAATTAAAAACCTCTACACTATCCTGTTTATTAGGCCGAACAGAATAATTATCATCAACAATAATTCTTAAATCATCACCAATAACAAGAGCTTTTTTTAGAAAAAAACGTCCATCAGCTGACCCACCGTCTATAGCAATAATGCGTCGAGCTGACAACACTTGTGCAGCAGTATCCTCAGTAATTCCAAAAGAGTTGGCTAATTTAATACTTTCACCTAATGGGATAATTGCTAAAGGTATCGGACTCCCTTTTAATAAAGCTATAACTTGAATTAATAAAGAATCACCACCAACAACTACAATAGTTTCTGGCAGACGACGTAATTCATCACTAACTACGTCGCGTAAATTACGAAGTGGACTTAAACGACAAATACGGCCAGACAAACCTAAATCGGTTAGTTTACCTTCTATTTTATTTAAAGCGTTCGAATATTTTTTATCCGTTAAAGCCGCGTCGTAGATGTAGGTATACATGTTACTCTTTTATTAGGCCTCTTCTATTTCTTCTTGATTAACAGTGCTTACTGTCTCAGACATTGTACAATGACCGTTTAAAATAGCCCCTTTAGCGATAATTAGTGCCACAGCTTGAACATCACCATTAATTTTAGCACTCTCTAATAATTCTAAAAGACCATTCACTTTTAAATTACCTCTAATTTCTCCAGCCACCCGAGCGTTGCCAGATTGGACATCGGCCACGATCAAAGCTTTAACACCAACATTAAGGTTTTTGCTAGTCTTAACATTACCTTTAACCTCACCATCAATAACCATGCTACCATCGCAGACAAAGTTTCCTTCCACTTTAACTGAGGCTCCGATGATTGTTTCTACATCCTTGTAATCTCCCTCCGGTAAACTGTTTTTTGCAAACATATTTTTTGCTTAATTAGATAATAAAAGTATAACAAAACGAGAGGATTTGTCAAAAAAAAGCCTTTATAGTATAGTGGCGATAGTTATCCGCTCCTGTAGTTCAACGGATAGAACGAGGGACTCCTAAGCCCTAAATAGAAGTTCAATTCTTCTCAGGAGCACAAATTTAATAAAGATACTAATGTTTTATTGACAATATACTAAAGATTGTTTATAATTTTTTTGTTAATTTATTTACTTTTATGGGCCATTAGCTCAGTTGGCTAGAGCGCTTCCATGGCATGGAAGAGGCCAAGGGTTCAAGTCCCTTATGGTCCACAAAAAAACAAGAGAGGGTATTAAATACCCTCTCTTGTTTTTTGTAAAATTATTTTACTTTATAAAAAATTTAACATTTTTAAGATGTTTTTTAAATAGTGTTCTGCTATAATCAAACTTTTGATTATAATTTTTTTATATTATCTTTATTATAAATAAGAAATTGTCTAATAAATTAACCTTTACGCTATTTTTTTTCATTTTTTTCTGCTAAAATTAAATAAAAAAGTAAAAATTTTAAATCCTTCACGAAAATATTTTTTATAGTTTGTATAATACAGTTATCTACACTAATAAAACTTTATTTATTGTTGTTAATTAGTTTTTTAAAGCTTTGGGATTTTGTCACTGTTCCATAAGAACAGTGACACAGATTAAATAATTTAACCGAAACTCAATATTTAAATTAAAACATCTTTACATTACTTTGTCAATAATACTTTTTTGTTTAATTTTAGCCAAATATTCTTTTTTATACCTCCTTTTTCTTATTTTGTTCTCCGTGGAACATTGTGATCAAGATTAATTGTTCCACGAGGAACATCATCATTAAAACTAATTGTTCCACGAGGAACATTGTGATCAAGATTAATTGTTCCACGAGGAACATTGTGATAATAAAACAAATTAAAAACAATTGTTCCTTGTGGAACAATTGTTTTTTTACTAAAACTAAACATTAATTTTGTTAACCACCTGTTCTATGTGGAACATTAATATAATAAAGTAAAATAAATTGTTCTCCGTGGAACAATTTATTTTACTTAGTATTAGCTGCTTTTCCTAAACTTTTATTAACTTATCCACTATTTTTATAATTGTTCCACGAGGAACATCATCATTAAAACTAATTGTTCCACGAGGAACATTGTGATCAAGATTAATTGTTCCACGAGGAACATCATTATTAAAACTAATTGTTCCACGAGGAACATTGTGATCAAGATTAATTGTTCCACGAGGAACATTGTGATAATAAAACAAATTAAAAACAATTGTTCCTTGTGGAACAATTGTTTTTTTACTAAAACTAAACATTAATTTTGTTAACCAC
>Ga0210011_1000036_pt1 | contig 187320 bp, 166 predicted proteins | sample CryGeymeta201502_FD_183972 | JGI IMG/M metagenome (GOLD analysis project Ga0210011, IMG submission 183972) | Groundwater microbial communities from Crystal Geyser aquifers in Utah, USA - Crystal Geyser metaG 2015-02 (SPAdes) (version 2) | ecosystem: Environmental > Aquatic > Deep subsurface >...
TGCCGATCAGCATCGCCCCGGTCGCGCCAATCGGGTGGCCCAGTGCAATCGCGCCGCCGTTGACGTTGACCTTGTCCCAGCTCAGCCCGAGATCGCGCACGAACTTGGCGGCGACCACGGCAAAGGCTTCGTTGATTTCATACAGGTCGATGTCGTCCACCGTAAGGCCGGCCTTGGCCAGCGCCTTTCTGGCGGCCGGCACCGGCGCGTTGAGCATCAGCGTCGGATCATCACCCATGTTGACCGTGGCCACCACCCGCGCGCGCGGTTTCAGCCCGTGCGCTTCGGCATAGGCACGGCTGGTGATCAGCACCGCCGCTGCGCCATCAACCACGCCGCTTGAATTGCCCGCATGGTGGACGTGTTCGATTTTCACATCGGGATATTTCTGGTTGATCAAGCCGCGAAAAGTGGTTCCCTTTGCGTCCAGCGGCACATCGGCAATTTTGGGGAAGGCCGGCGCAATCGCCGCCAGATCTTCCATCGTCGTTTGCGGGCGCGGGTATTCGTCATGATCGAGCAGCACGGTGCCATCATCGGCCACCACCGGCACAATTGACTTGGCAAACCGGCCCGCGGCAATCGCTTCGGCGGCGCGCTGCTGCGAACGATACCCGATCGCGTCGAGATCTTCGCGGGTGAAGCCTTCCATGCTGGCAATCGCATCGCCGCAGATACCCTGGTGCGACTGCGGATGCACGGCTTGCAAGCGCTCGTTATAGCTGCCCATCATCGGCGGTTTGATCCCGGCGCGCATCTTTTCCTGCGCCATTGCCGCGGTGAGGCTCATCATCTCGGTGCCGCCGGCAACAACGCAATCCTCCATCCCGCTCATCACCTGCGCGGAAGCCAGTGCCACGCTGGTGATGCCGCCGCCGCAGAAACGGTCCAGCGTGGTGCCGGACGAAGTAATGTCAAAGCCTGCATCCAGCGCCGCCATGCGCCCCATGTCGCCCGCCTGCATCCCGTCCTGCGTCGAGACCGACCAGATCACGTCATCAACCGTGGCGGTATCGAGGTTGTTGCGGTCCTTGATCGCCTTGAGCACGGTTGCGGCCAGATGCTGCGGGTGTTCGGCGGCCAGCGCGCCCTTGCCCTGCTTGCCGATCCCGCGCGGGGTGCGCACTGCGTCGATAATGTAAGCCTCGGCCATGATGATCCTCTCTCTTTTCCGTCATTCTGAAATTGCGGTTGACGCGTTGGTAAACCCACTGCACCACTCGCACAAGAATTGCGTTTCAAAATGCAATCACATTTTCGAGAGGGAGAGAATCTGTGAGCGATACCGCTGCACCTGAAGTTTTGACCGAAGTCGAGGACGGCGTCCTCATCGTCACCATCAACCGGCCCGAAGCCAAGAACGCGATGACCAAGGCTGCAGCCGAAGGGATCGCTGCGGCGATGGAGCGTCTCGACAGCGATGACAATTTGCGCGTTGGCATCATCACCGGCGCGGGCGGGACGTTCTGTTCGGGCATGGACCTCAAGGGCTTCCTGCGTGGCGAATCACCCAGCGTCGAAGGCAAGGGGTTTGGCGGCGTCGTGCAGTCGCCGCCCGCCAAGCCGCTGATCGCGGCGGTGGAAGGCTATGCGCTGGCAGGGGGGCTGGAGCTGATGATCGCGTGTGACCTGGTGGTCGCGCACGCCAATGCCAAGTTCGGCATCCCCGAAGTGAAGCGCGGGCTTGTGGCAGCCGCCGGCGGCGTGATGATGCTGCCCGACCAGATCCCCGAACGCATCGCGCTGGAACTGGCGCTGACCGGCGAATTCATCGGGGCAGAGCGCGCCTATCAGCTTGGAATGATCAACGAAGTGACCGAGGGTTCGGCGCTGGATGGTGCGAAGGCGCTGGCGGCGAAGATCGCGGCCAACGGCCCGCTCGCGGTCAGGGTGTCCAAGGCAGTGATGAAGCAATCGCGCGGATGGGCGATGGAAGACCGTTACACCAAGCAGGGCCAATTGATTGGCCCCGTCTTCGTCAGCCACGATGCCCGCGAAGGCGCGGCTGCCTTCGCCGAAAAGCGCAAGCCCAACTGGACCGGCAAATAAGAACGCGTTGGTGTGCGGCGCGGGCAAAGACGCGCCGCACACCGGGGGATCACGAGGAGAGAGAGCAATGCCCGTCATCGATGTGCCGCAACCGGCCTTCATGGAAGAAGAAGAAATCGCCATTTTCGCCGACGCGGTCGGCAAGTTCTACGCCCAGCACGCACCGCAAAAGCGGGTCGAGAAGTGGCGCGAGGACGGGATGGTCGAACGCGAATTCTGGCGCGAAGCGGGCGCCGCGGGCCTGCTCGGCGTCAGCGTTCCGACCGAATACGGCGGCCACGGCGGCGACTTCCGGCATGACATGGTGGTGATCGACCAGCAGGGCAAGCACGGCGTCGACGGCTTTGGCGCGTCGCTCCACAACACCATCATCCTCCCCTACCTGGTCCGCCACGGCACCGAGGAGCAGAAGCAGAAATATCTGCCGCGCCTCGTCGCCGGCGATCTCGTCAGCGCGATAGCGATGAGCGAGCCCGACGCCGGGTCCGACCTGCAATCGATCAAGACCACCGCGCTGAAGGACGGCAACGGCTACCGGCTGAACGGCTCGAAGACCTGGATCTCGAACGGCCAGCTTGCTGATTTCATCATCGTCGTCGCCAAGACTGATCCGGCCGAGGGCGCCAAGGGCATTTCTCTGCTGCTGCTCGAAACTGACGGTGCCGAAGGCTTTGCGCGTGGCAAGAAGCTCGACAAGATCGGGCTCGATGCGCAGGACACCAGCGAATTGTTCTTCGACAACGTGTTCATTCCGGCGGACAATCTGCTCGGCGGCGTCGAAGGGCGCGGGTTCTACCAACTGATGGGCGAGCTGCCGCAGGAACGCCTGGTGATCGCAATGAACGCCATTTCGGGAATCGAAAAGGCGCTCGATGTGACGGTCGACTACGTCAAGAACCGCAAGGCCTTCGGCAAGACGATCTGGGACTTCCAGAACACTCAGTTCGTGCTGGCTGACCTGAAGGCACGCGGCACAGCGGCGCGGGTGTTCGTCAACGATTGCATCGCCAAGCTGCTCGAAGGCAAGCTCGATGTCGCCACCGCCAGCATGGCAAAATACTGGGTGACCGAGCTGCAATCGGAAGTCGTCGACAAGTGCCTGCAGTTCCACGGCGGCGCGGGCTATATCAATGATTATGCCATCGCCCGGATGTACCGCGACACCCGCATCGCGCGGATTTACGGCGGATCGAACGAGATCATGAAGATGCTGATTGCGAGGAGTATGTGATGCGTGCCCGCCTCCGCGGCTGCGTCCTCGCTAGACATCCTTCGCTACGCTTCGGACCCGCTGCGGGCGGGCGGTCGCCCTTGCGGTCGCTCGCGCGACCGTTCTGTTGCGCGTCTTTCAGCTTTGCGGGGAAATCGATGCCATAGACGTCGCAAGCGCGGCCACGCGCCTGCAGGTGCCCCGTAGCGCAGCGGAGAGAATGGCACCGAGGACGAAGCCGTGGAGGCGGCTTCGCAAAACAAAAAAGGCGGCCCGGTTTCCCGAGCCGCCCTTTTTTGTCGTAGCCCTTCCCGCGCCTAGAACTTGGCGCGCAGCGTCACGCCGTATTGGCGCGGCGGCAGGGTGAAGGCCGAGCGCGAATTGGCCGCGCCAGTGCCGCGCAGCGTGGTATTGAAGGTCACCCCGCGCACCACTTCGTCGGTCAGGTTGTTGACCCAGCCTTCGACCGCGAAATTCTGCTCGGGACCAAAGCGGAGCCCGGCGCGCAGGTTGACGAAGGCCTTGCCGTCCTGAATGTCGGCGATGATCGGCGGCGAGGCATCAACCAACGCTTGCACCTGCGCCTGGGTTGCTCCGGCAGGAACGGTTGGGATGATGATCCCCTGCGTCGAGGTGCGCTGATCGCTTTCCATGCGGACCTGACCGCTCAGGAAGAACTCGGTCGAATCGCTAAGCGGCTTTTCCCACAAGGCGCCCAGCAACGCGACGATGTTCGGCGCGTTGGTCAGTTCGAACCCGCACAGCGCCACCACCTGCACCGATGTCTGCGTGCCGGCGCAATCATCCGGATAGCTCGCTTCGAGGAATGTCGCGCCGAAGTTCAGCGTCAACTCGTCACTGGGGCGCAGCAGGCCTTCGATCTCGACACCCTTGGTGTCGGCCTTGGGCACGTTGAAGGTGGCAAACGCCGTTCCGGTGAATTCGAGCACCTGGAAGTTGCTGAACTGCTCGTAGAACGCCGCAATGTTCACCGTCAGCGCGCCATCGGCGGTCTGGCCCTTGACGCCGACCTCATAGGCATCGACCTCTTCGGACAGGAACGTGGGGTCGGCGCCCCCAACAGCTGCGGTGGTATCAAGGTTGATCCCGCCCGCCTTGTAACCGTGTGTGAAGCTGGCGTAGGTGTTGATCGACGGGCTGATTTCATAGCCGAGCTTGATCGTGTAGATCAGTTCCTCGTCGTCGAATTCGGACTGGAAAGTGCGCGGCAGCGGGAGCGCGACAGCCTGCGGAAGGTCGGCCGGTGCGGTAAACCCGAAGCACCCGATCCCCACGAACGCCGGAACCAATGCGGGGTTGACCGTTCCGATCGCGCCCAACGACTGGATGGTCGCCGGACAAACCTGATTGTTGCTCGCCGTCTGCGTGAAACCGCCAGACTTCTCTTCCCAGGAATAACGCGCACCCAAGGTAAGTTCGAGGCCCTGTGCGAGCTCGAGCGAATTGTGCGTGAACACCGCATAGCTTTTGGCGTCTTGCTGGAAGCGGTTGATGCTGCGCGTACCGGTCGGATTGACGCCGGTGAAGGTCTGCAGCGGAGCCGGACCAGCCAGCGCGCCCAGAAAGCCGCCGAAGTTTCTGTCAAAATCCGAGCCCAGCACAAAGTTGATCGACTGGTCGATCGTTTCGTCGGAATAGAAACCGCCGATCATGTAATTGAGCGCGCCGCCCATGCTTTCACCCTGAAGCCGCAATTCGGCGGTCCAGTTATCGATTTCGAGGTTCAACGCATCGACATTGAAGATATCGAGCCCGGTGAAGTCGGAATCATAGTTTTCGAAGCTTTCATACTTACGATACGAACCGATGAAGATCAGGTCGGCATTGTCGGACAGCGGGAATTCAAGCTCACCAGTGACGCCGTAATTCTCGATATCGGCAACCGGGACACGGTTGGCCGACACAACGCGGTTGTCGAGCGCACGCTCGAACGCGCCCTGATCGCGCGGCGCTGTCGAAACCGAAGGCTGCCCGTTGCCGCCGTTGGCGCCAGCGCCGACCGCGGCAAAAGCACCGCCGGTTACCAGCGGCGACTGATACAGCTCAATCGCACCGCAGCAGCTCGATGTGCTTTTGGAATAATCGGCAATAATGCGACCGCGCAGGCCGCTCTCGGTGTCCCAGCCAAGCTGGCCGCGCACCAGCCACTGGTCGACGTCGTTGGTTTCGCCAATCTTTGCGCCATTGCGGTCGACCACGTCGAGGAAGCCGTCACGTTCGCGGAAAGCGCCCGTCACACGCAGGGCCAAGGTGTCCTGCACGATCGGCACATTGACCGCACCCTGCACGCTGATTTCATCAAAATTGCCGTAGCCTGCATTCACGAAGCCGCCGAATTCGGTCACGTCGGGGCGCACATTCGTGACGTTAAGCGCGCCAGCCGATGTATTGCGCCCGAACAGTGTGCCTTGCGGCCCGCGCAGCACTTCAACCCGTTCGACGTCGACGAATTCACCAAGCGCAACACCGGGCCGCGACTGGTAGGCGCCATCGATGAAGATGCCGACCGCGCTTTCGAACCCAATATTGTTCGAAGTCGTCCCGACCCCGCGAACGCGCAACACCACAGAACCCGATGCAAGCTGCGCCTGACTGCTGCTGAAGCTGGGCGCGAGCGCGGTGACCTGCTGAATATTGACGACGCCCTGGTTGTCGAGCTGCTCTGGCGAAATCGCGGTCACCGCCAGCGGAATGTCCTGCACATCCTGCGCGCGGCGGGTGGCTGTCACAATGATGACGTTGTCATCCCGAATGGTCGGCTGTGTGTCTGCTTCACTATCCTGCGCAAACGCAGGGGTGGTCAAAGCACTGCAGGCCAAAAGGCCGCAGGCGAAGTGTGAAAACTTGCGCGTCATGACTTTCCTCTCTCCACATAACCATCCGGTCTTTGCGCCGGTCTTGGGTTTGTGCGGAGGAACCTATCAGCGTCTTAAAGCCTAACAAGAGTCATAGACAACTTAAACTAGAACAGTAGCAAAAATGCCACAGCTTGTGTTGCGACGCAGCATGAATTCGCATTTACAGCAAAAGCCGCAACAAAATTACGCGCAATTCAACAGCCCTCAGAAGCCGTAGCGTAAACCCAGCCAAAGCGTGCGCGGGACACCAAGATCGATTGATCCGCCCTGGTTGCGGGTGACGATTGTCTCATCGGTCAGGTTCTCGGCGCGCGCGACCAGGGAAAGCCCGCCGACGAGCGGCGCGGCGACAAAGGCATCGATTGTCGTCGCCGGTGCGAGTCGGTCCGTCTCGCGGTCGTCCTCGAATTGCGCCGACACATGGCGCAGCGTACCGGCAACACGCCAGCCGGCGGCAGGCTCCCACCCCAAGGTCAACGTCGCGGCCAATTCGGGGGTCTGCGCAGGGCGGTTGCCGTCGAGATCGATCGAAACGCCTTCGCCCCGCACCGCGGCATCGGTCCACGCGAGCGCCCCGTCGAGGCTGACCGCACCGAACTTCGCCGCCAGGTTGGCCTCGATCCCGCGCGCCTCAATCGCCGGCAGATTTTCCCGGCGGCGCAGGTTGGGGGCAAGCGTGACATTCGCGATGGCATTTTCGACCTGATTGTCAAAGGCCGTCACCGAAAGAACCAGCGCATTGATCGGCTGCCAGTCGAACCCGATCTCGTAACCCTCCAACCGCTCATTCTCCAGCGCGGCATTGGCTTGGGTCACGATCGGGAACACCACGAAGGGGCGGTAGAGTTCGTTCAGGGTCGGCAGGCGCAGGCCCGTGTACGCCGCCGCGCGCAGATCGAAGCGGCGGGTGACATTGAACGAAGCGCCAGCGCGCCAGTTCACCGACCAGTCGCTGCGGTCGGGCGCGGCGAGGGTGCTGACCGGCACGCCGTTGGCGCTCACTGCGCGGTAGAAGCCCCCGCTGATCGTGCTGCGGTCGGCGCGCAGGCCGCCATTGACGAGCAGCGGGCCGATCTGCCAATCGTCTTCGATGAAGATACCGAGGTCGCCGGTCGCGCCGCCTGCCCGGCGGCGTTCGGTGACAGCGCCCGTGCTGGTGTTGAGCGCCTCCTCCTGCAACTCCCCGTCCGCGCGGCGATAGTCCATACCGATGCGGATATCGTGGGCTTCGAGCAGCGGCGGACGCAGTTCGAACTTGCCGCCGATGCCGGTCGATGGCGTGCGGCGCTGATCCAGAGTCGGCGTGAAACGGGTCGAGGAAATGACGATATTGGAAAAATCGCGCGTCTGGACATAGGCCAGCGCGTCAAAGGCCCAGTCCCCTCGCCCGACGAAACGGATCGAGGCTTCCTCGCCCTCGCTCGTGGAGTCCGCGCCCTCGAAGCGCAGTGTGCGCGCATCGCGGAAAGCGGCGATGCGGGCCTGGACTTCGACCGTTTCGGATATCGGCGCTGCGGCGCGCAGAGCGGCGTTCCAGCTATCAAAGCCAGCACGCGCCGTTGCGGGCACGCGCTGATCTTCGGGCGTGGTGAAGAACCCCTGTCCGCGATCCCAGCGCCCGCTCGCCGTGGCAAAGCCGCGCCCGAGGCTCTGCGTCAGCACGCCCGAAAGCTCTGTCTCACCCCGGTTGTTGATGGCTACGCTGCCCAGAACGGGTCCGGCGGTATCCGGTCCGGCACTTTCAAGCTCGATCGTGCCCGCCAGCGCGCCTGCGCCGAACGGTCCCGATCCGCCGCCGCGTGTCACCCGCACCTGCCCCAGCGTTTCGGGCGCGATGGCCGACAGCGGGATATAGCCAAAGAAGGGATCGGCCAGCGGCACCCCGTCAAGCAGCACCAGCGCACGGCTGGTCGCATTGCCGCCCAGCGCCCGCAGTGTGACGCCCTGCGCGCTGGGGTTTGCCGAGCGGCTGTCGGAACGGCGGAACTGCTGAAAGCCTGCCACGCCGCGCAGCACATCCTCGATCCGGCCCGAGGGGCTGGACACGATCACATCGCGTTCGAGGGTGGTGGTGGCGTAAATCCCGGTGGACAAGGCGGCATCAAGCCCGCGACCCGTGACGATGATGTCCTGCGCGGGTTCCTCGGCATCAGGATCGGCTTCCTCCTGCGCGGCGAGAGGAGCGGCGGCGGGTATCATAAGGGCACAGGCGAGCAGGCGGGCACGAAAGATCATGGCCGCGCCCCTAACCGCTCGCGTGGTGCGCGTCACCCCTTCTCCCTGCCCTCATGCCTGCGCAGCCAAGGTCAGTTGCAGATTGCCATTCAAGACTCGCTTTTGCGCAAGGCCTGTGGTTACATCGGCATCAAATAAGGGAGAGAGAGGCCCGTCATGCTTGCAACACCGTCAAAGCCAGAGGTGGCAGATTTCGACGTGCTGATCGTCGGTGCCGGGATATCCGGGATCGGGATGGCCGCGCACATGGGGATGAAAGCCCCGCACCATTCCTATTGCATCGTCGAGCGCCGCGACAATCTCGGCGGCACGTGGGATCTGTTCCGCTACCCCGGTATCCGCTCGGACAGCGATATGCATACGCTGGGCTTCGATTTCGAACCCTGGCGCCATGAAAAGAGCATCGCGGATGCACTTGCGATCCTCGATTACCTGGATCAGATCGTGGACGAACGCGGCATCCGTCCGAACATCCGTTTCGGCCACAAGGTGATCAGCGCCGATTTCCGCCACGATGAGGCGCGCTGGCATGTCGAGCTGGAAACGGCCGATGGCACGCGCACGCACATGACGGCGAATTTCGTCTATCTGGGCGCCGGCTATTACGATTACGACGAGCCCTATGATCCCGGCTTTGATTTCGGCGAATTCGAAGGGCAGGTGCTGCACCCGCAGTTCTGGCCCGATGATCTGGACTACAAGGACAAGAATGTCGTGGTGATCGGATCGGGCGCGACGGCCGTCACCATCGTTCCTTCCATGGCGCGCGAGGCCGCGCACGTCACCATGCTGCAGCGCACCCCCACATGGATGTTCTCGCGTCCGGCCAAGGATGCCTTCGCGAACTTCCTGCGCAAGATCATGCCTGAAAAGCTGGCTTACCGGCTGACGCGTTTCAAGAATATCAAGATGCAGGATTTCAGCTTCAAGCTGGCGCGCGACAACCCGCAGAAGGTGAAGGACGCGCTTTACAAGAAGATCGAGGAAGCACTTGGTCCCGATTACGACAAGGCCAGCTTCACCCCGCCCTATAATCCATGGGAGCAGCGCCTGTGTCTGGTGCCGGATCAGGATCTGTTCACCGCGATGAAGGCAGGACGCGCCAATGTCGTGACCGGCCAGATCGCGCGGTTCGAGAAGGGCGGCGTGACGCTGACCAACGGGACATTCATCCCTGCCGATATCGTGGTGACGGCAACGGGGCTGAAGCTGGCGGTCGCTGGCAAGATCGCGATTTCGGTCGATGGAGCGCCTGTCGCCTTCAATGAACGGTTTTATTACAAGGGCTGCATGTTCTCGAACTTGCCCAACCTTGCGGTGGTGTTCGGCTATCTGAACGCCAGTTGGACGCTGCGGGCGGACATCAATTCCGATTACGTGTGCCGTGTGCTCGAACATATGCGCAAGACCGGCAGCACCATCGCCACCCCGGTGCTGACTTCGGAGGGCGAGGCTGCGATTACAGAAGACGACGTATTCGACTTCTCGTCAGGCTATATCCAGCGCGGCAAGCACATCATGCCGCGCAATTCGATCAGCTACCCCTGGCGGCTCAATCAGGAATATGTCGTGGATCGCAAGCGGATGAAGGACGATCCGCTGACCGACGGCATCCTGACCTTTACGCGGGCGAGTGTGAACGCGCGCGCATCGGGCGAACAATTGGAAGCGGCAGAATAAGGTCACCAGGCGGGCTGTAATCTCTTCCGATTGCGCTCGCCTTCGCCTAACCTTGGGCCATGACCTCTCCCGAAAAAATCTGGACCGCCGGCCTCATCGTCATCGGTGACGAAATCCTGTCCGGCCGCACGCAGGACAAGAACATCGCGCAAGTGGCAAGCTGGTTGCAGGTGCAAGGCATCCGCCTGGCCGAAGTGCGGGTGGTGCCCGATATCGAGGCGCGCATTGTCGAGGCGGTCAACGCCCTTGGCGCCGCCTATGATTACCTCTTTACCACCGGCGGGATCGGCCCGACGCATGACGACATCACCGTCGATGCCGTCGCCGCCGCGCTGGGCGTGCCGGTGGTTATCCACCCGGAGGCGCGCGCGTTGCTGGAACGCTATTACGAGTCGCGCGGCGGGCTTAACGAGGGCCGCTTGCGGATGGCACGGGTGCCGGACGGATCGGAGCTGATCCCCAACCGCATGTCGGGCGCACCCGGCATTCGTCGCGGCAACCTGTTTCTGATGGCGGGCGTGCCACATATCACCGCCGGGATGCTCGACGCGCTCACCGGCCAACTGGAGGGCGGCGCGCCGTTGCTGACCGAAACGCTCGGCTGCTGGGTCGCTGAAAGCGAGGTCGCCGAATTGCTGCGCGAAACAGAAGCGGCCCATGCCACCTGCCAGATCGGCTCCTACCCCTTCTTCCGTGAAGGCCGGGTCGGCGCCAATTTCGTGGTCCGGTCGGTCAGCGCCGACGACCTGAAAAGCTGTTGCGACAGCCTGACCCAAAGGCTGACTGACAGCGGATACATGGTGACACCGGGCGGCATCTGACGCGCAGGAGGCTGTATTACAGGGTCTTAACCCTTTGCCGCTATTCCCCATGCGCAATGACGCGCGTGTTCATCACGATCGACACCGAGTATTCCTCGGGACTGTATACTGGCCCCGGCGCGGCTGACCGGGCCGACAACTTTGCCCGTTCGATTGCCTGCATCACGCCGCAAGGGCCGGCGGGTATCGCGCACAAGCTCGATCTGCTGAACCGTTACGGGCAGAAAGCGGTGTTTTTCGTCGATCCGATGCCGGCGCTCGTCTGGGGGGTCGCAGCGATTGAGGACATCGTCGGCCCCATCCTTGCCGCAGGGCAAGATGTGCAGCTGCATTGTCACACCGAGTGGTTGGCGCTGGCAGGGTCTGCCAACCCGCTTGCTTCCAAAGCAACGGGAACGAACCTTGCCGATTTTCCATTTGAGGAGCAGTGCGCAATCCTCGAATTTGCCCGTGCTGCACTGATGGCGGCAGGCGCACCGGCACCCATCGCCTTCCGCGCCGGTAACTATGGCGCCAATGACGATACGCTGCGCGCCTTGGCATCCATGGGGATCGCCTATGATACCAGCCACTGCCCCGCGCTCGTCGGGCGAGGCGCGTGCCGCATCGGGCTCGGTCAGGAAACCCGCGATCCGGTGGGCCACATGGGCGTGCTCGAGGTTCCGATCGGTGCCATCGGCACCCTGGGCGGCGGCCTGCGCCATGCCCAGATCACAGCCCTCACACTCAGAGAGATGCTCGGCGCGGTCCGCCATGCGCGCGATGCGAGGCGCAGCAGCTTCACGGTGGTCAGCCATTCCTTCGAGCTCATCAATCGTCGCACAATGACGGTCAATCACATCGTGCGCCGCCGCTTTGCGGGTCTGGTCAGGAACCTTGCGACAATGCGCGGGGTCACGACCGGAAGCTATGCCGAAATGCCGCCCGCGTTGCGCCTGACGGGCACCTGTCAACAGCCGCTGCCTGCAACCGCCATGCGCACAGGCATGCGCATGGCCGAACAATTGGTCTCCAACGCGCTGTACGGCGCGATCTAGGGCGCAGGATGGCGAGCGCCGCGATCGACTTCACCCTGGGCTCACGCCGATTGCTGCGCGTGCCGCGCGCGCTTGCGACGTGGAGTTTCGGGCTGGAGGCTGTGCTGGCGGGCGCGCTGCCCCCGGCCCCGCCAAGCGGGCGGGACGGGGTTCGCATCCTTTCGGTCCCGATCGAGTTCCTGGCCGACGCAACCGCGCATTACCCGGGCTTCATCGCGGGCGGCCGGCAGGATTACCGCCGCCACTACATTGATATGAGCCTGAGCTTTGCTGGCTACCTGGCGCAGTTCTCGGGCAAGACCCGTTCGACCTTGCGGCGCAAGGCGAGGAAGTTGGCGGATGAGGCCGGCGGATACACCATGACCGAGCATCGCACGCCTGCCGAAATCGAAGCCTTTCTCGCGGTGGCGCTCCCGCTGTCGTCGCGCACCTATCAGGCCCGGTTGCTGGGGGCAGGCCTTCCCGAAGACGCCGACGCACGCCGGACGATGCTGGAAACGGCCGAGGCCGACCGGATGCGCGCCTTCCTGCTTTACGCTGGCAGAGAGCCCGTGGCCTATCTCTCGCTGCCCGTTTGCGGGCAGACACTGGTCTATGCCCATCTCGGCTATGATCCCGACTGGGCGCGGCTTTCGGTGGGTACCGTGCTCCAGATGGACGCCTTGGAGCGCCTGTTCGCGGAAGGGCGCTTCCGCTGGTTCGACTTCACCGAGGGGGACGGCGCGCACAAGGCGATGTTCGGCACGCATGCCGCGGCGTGTTCAAGCCTCGCGCTGCTGGAGCCGACTTTCGCCAACCGCACGCTGCTGGGCCTTCGAGGCGGGTTCGATGCGAGCGTGACGAGCGCCAAGACCTTGGCGATGCGCTCAGGGGCGCTCGGCCGGATCCGCGCGATCCTGCGCAGCTGACGCGCCCGGATTGCGCGCTGCGGCGCTGCGGCGGTTGGCTTCCCGCGCACGAATCTGCGCGACCAGAGCCGTGCGGCGCGAAGGCGCGCCGCCGAGCGAACCGTATCGAACCGCCAGATACAGCCACATCGCGCCGACAACGCCCAGCAATGCCCCCGCCGCAAGCCCCAGGCGCAGATCGTAGCTCGTGAGGATCCCGAACACCGCAAGCGCGGCCCCGGCCACCAGCCACTTGGGCGATAGCCACCCGGCTATGCGTTCGGAAGGAACGGGCATTGAGCAAGCCTCTTTCATGGGATGCGGCTGACGAAGGGCAAATGGCACTGCGTCTTCACGAAAGATGGGCGGACCCGGCGCAAACACAAGGGGGCCAATGACGTATTGCGGACGATCAAAAGGGCCGGAGGCTGATCGCTCCCGGCCCTTTTGCGATAGTCTATTTCAACGGCCCTTGTGCCCCCATCGGGAACGCAAGACCGGCGAACCGATGCGCCGACTGGCGCAAGGGTTACGCCCCTTCGACTTCCGAAAGGTCAACCTTGAGGCCCGGGCCCATGCTCGAGGTCATCGTGACCTTGCGCACATACTTACCCTTGGCGCCTGCAGGCTTGGACTTCACGACCGCTTCGGTCAGCGCCTTGAAGTTCGCCTTCAACGCATCGTCCGAGAAGCTGAGCTTGCCGATGCCGGAGTGGATGATGCCCTGCTTTTCAACACGGTATTCCACCTGGCCGCCCTTGGCATCCTTCACCGCCTGCGCCACGTTCGGCGTCACGGTGCCCAGCTTCGGGTTCGGCATCAGGCCCTTGGGGCCGAGCGTCTTGCCGAGGCGGCCCACCACGGCCATCATGTCGGGCGAGGCGATCACGCGGTCGTAATCGAGGTTTCCTGCCAGCATGTCTTCCATCAGGTCTTCCGCGCCGACCTTGTCAGCGCCGGCAGCCAAGGCCTTTTCGGCGTTGTCGCCGCGCGCGAACACAGCAACCTTGACGTCCTTACCGGTGCCCGAGGGCAGCGACACCATGCCGCGCACCATCTGGTCGGCATGACGCGGATCGACGCCGAGGTTCATCGCCACTTCGACGGTTTCGTCGAACTTGGTCTTGTGCTGACGCAGCAGATCGAGCGCTTCGTCAACGGTGTAGAGCTTTTCGCGGTCGAGACCGGCCAGAGCCTTGGCCTTCTTGGTGATCTTGGTCATGTGCTTAGCCCTCCACCACTTCGAGGCCCATCGAACGGGCGCTACCGGCGATGATCTTCATCGCCTGATCAATGTCGTTTGCGTTCAGATCGGCCATCTTGGCTTCCGCGATTTCCTTGATCTGCGACTGCTTGATGGTGCCGGCCGAAATCTTGCTGGGCTCCTTGGAACCCGACTTCAGGCCAGCCGCCTTCTTGAGGAAATACGACGCGGGCGGGGTCTTGGTGATGAAGGTGAACGAACGATCGCCGTAAACCGTGATGACGGTCGGGATCGGCATGCCCTTTTCCATTTCCTGCGTCGAGGCGTTGAACGCCTTGCAGAATTCCATGATGTTCACGCCGCGCTGACCCAGCGCCGGGCCGATCGGCGGCGAGGGCGTGGCAGAGCCGGCGGGCACCTGCAACTTGATATAGCCTTCAATTTTTTTGGCCATGGGGCCTTACTCCTGTCGCACTGTTGCCCGGCTGTTTCCAGCGCAGGCTCATGTTAAGCGGTCCAGCGTCCCTGCTGCGTGCATTTGCAGGGACTCCCGCACGGAATCGCCTGGCCCGTGAGCCAGCGAAGCGGGGCGCATAGCGGTTCTGCTGTGCAATGCAAGCCTGCGCACCCCGCCCCAACCCCCGCCCGCGTTCAGGTTCGCGGCTGTTGGAGACACATGAGACACAGTCCAGAAACGGAAAACAGCCCCCCGATTGGGATGCACCATCGGCAATGATGAAGTGCGGCAAAGGAGGTGATCGCGGCAGGCCATGCGCCGCACTTTTACCGCTGGCCCCTCGGTAGGAAAGCTCTGTCGCGATCCCGCAGTGACCGGGCAAGCGGGTGGCGGAAGGGCCGCTTTTGCCAGATTGCAGCCGGAAGCTGCCGTTCAGCTATCGACCCCATTCCGGAACTACCGGCTAGTTCTAACATGCGCCGAAAGCAGACATTTGCTCTAGATCGGCCTTGGGATCGTTGCTCATTTCGGGAGCTCCGTACTAAAATCACCATGCGTCACTTGCTTTGCTAAAGACGAATTTCCTGAAAAATCGACACCGCCGCGATGATCAAGACGCCGCCACGCGTCACGCAACCATGCCAGCTTCTTTTCAATCCCCACGCTCACATCATCGCTGGTGGTTTCCAGGAAGATCCGCTTGATGCCCCTGCTGCCCGGTTCCACACGCTCGACGCTGGAGGGATCGTTGATGTCTCCAAACCGAACCATCAGCGGCCAGTCTTCGCGCGGAAGTTCAGCCTTGTAGTCGGCAAACCAACTTCCCAGTTTGTCAACTGCCGCCAAGTTAGCATCAATATCGCCAGACCTCGTTGCAGGAAGCAAAGCCTTCGTCGCCCGGATGCCCAAGTGGTGGCCCGCAACAGGCATCTTCAGCGTTACGAATACTGGTCCGCTGGGCAGGTCGAGGATCAATGCCTGCCCCCTTGTTCCGCCACTTCCAGCGCGTTCCTCTGACGTAAGACGAACTAACTTTTTGGCGGTTACCTCGTACACCGAAGATCCCGTCACCACGCCTTGCGGGGTTTCGGCTTCGACAGTCATCCGGAACCGGTAGGATTCGCCGCTGTAAGCGCCGCATCCCGTCAGACTGATTGCGACGGTCGCGCCCAACAGCCCGAGAACACCCCTGCGCGCTATCATTTCGTTTGACCCCCGATGTGCCCGACTATGCCAGAGCGGGCCTTTAGCCCAACCTACAGGGAATGGCCGGGAGAGATAAAGGTCTGCTTTACAAGCGGCTGATCGCCGCTGGCAAGGCCGCAAAGCCGACAGTCGCCAATCCACCCAATTGCAGTCATTTGCGCTGGCTCGCTGCGATCCCGGAAACTGCCAGACGGCTTCGGCGGGATTGTTCTGGAAGCCGAACCGCGCGCATCGCCACCAAGCCGGGCATAGAGTTCTCTCCCCTTGCGGGAGAGATACGGAGACTTGGCAGCTTGCTGCCTAGTCGCAGTTGAGAGGGGGCGAGGACCGGAAGCGAATCCTCAATATCATGCGAAGACCGCCGCCGCCCGGCAGGTCACAGGCCTATGGCTGGCGGATGATGGCACCATCTTCCACACCGCGCGGCGGCCTCAGCCCCTTGGTGCGGCTGGTGAGGTGGAACTGGCGGCACAGCGCGCACCTGTAAGCGCGCAAGGTGATGTCGGCGCGCAGGGCAACGGCGTCAGCTTCCGCGCGAGTGGCGTAACGGCGCTTGCGCTGACAGATGCCAAGACGGGTCTTCACGAGCCGCTTTCACAGCCTCGATGTGCGCACTGAACCGGCCTCGTAAGAGGCCGCAAGGGCGACTGCCCGCCCGCAGGCGCCCGGAGGAGCGTAGCGACGGAGGGACAGCGCAGAGGACGCAGCCCCGGACGGGGCTGCGCAACCATTATTTCGCCAGTTCGACGTGCTCGAAATCGAGCTCCACCGGGGTGGCGCGGCCAAAGATCGAAACGCTGACCTTGACCTTCGATTTGTCGAAATCGAGCTCTTCCACGATCCCGTTGAAACTGGCGAACGGGCCGTCCAGCACCTTGACCGAATCGCCGATCTCGTAATCGACGCTGATCTCGCGCTTGGGCGCAGCCTGCGCATCGGCGACACCGCCGAAGTAGCGCGATGCTTCGCGTTCGGAAATCGGCTGCGGCTTGTTCATGGAACCCAGGAATCCGGTGACCTTGGGGGTGTTCTTGACGAGGTGATAGACATCATCGGTCAGGTTGAGCTTAGCCAGCACGTAGCCGGGCATGAACTTGCGCTCGACCTGAACCTTCTTGCCGCGCTTGACTTCGGTGATGGTCTCGGTCGGCACCTGCACTTCTTCAACGCCTTCCGACAGGCCGAGACGTTCGGCTTCGGAAATGATCGCGTCGCGCACCTTGTTCTCGAAACCGGAGTAAGCGTGGATGATGTACCAGCGAGCCATGAAGAGTCCTTGGAAAATGGATGATCTGACGGGCAGAAAAACGAAGAAGCGCCGGGCGCCTTATTGCAGCAGGCCGATCAGCCCGCGCACCACCGCGCCAAAGGCGCTGTCGATGGCAAGGAAGAACAACGAGAGAATGATCATGAAGATGAACACGAAGATCGCCGTGCGCACGGTTTCCTCACGCGTCGGCCAGACGATCTTGTTCGTCTCGGCCTTCACCTGACTGAAGAACTCGGCGGGCGAGGTCTTGCGCTTCTTTTCTTCAACCTTGCCGAGTTCGGCGTTCTTCTGATCAGCCATGATAGCTGCGTTCCTTCGCGTAATGCCTGCACGTCTTGTCCGGGGCGGCTGTCAGGTAGGGGGCCGCGCCGTCCGGGACAAGGTCGCCGGAGGGGCTGTATGATCCACCGATGTCGGATAAGACGCCAAAGCTCTTACGCCCGGCCTGTCGCAATTGCAACAATGCATGGGGCAAAGATGTCCGGTGCAAAGGACAGCGCGTCCCGGTGGCGATCGCTCTGGCGGAAATGGCAGGGGTGTGCGGACTCGAACCGCAGGCCCTCGGTTTTGGAGACCGATGCTCTACCAACTGAGCTACACCCCTGCAGCGCGTCGGAGGCGTGCCTTTATCGAAGGCGGGGGGGATAGGCAATCCTCTTTGCGGTCTGTATTGTGCAGCGCAATCATGCACGCGCCACAACGCCCTCCCATCCCGGTTGAAACCCTGCTGCTGGCCTATCGCAGCGGGATCTTTCCGATGGCGGACACGCGCGAGGATACCGAGGTGTTCTGGGTCGAGCCGCGCGATCGTGCGATCATCCCGCTGGATGGCCTGCGCATCTCCAAGAGCTTGCGTAAGACCTTGCGTGCCGACCGCTTCGCCGTGACCGTCGATCGCGCCTTTGAACAGGTGATTCGGGCCTGCGCACAGCCGCGTGCCGATCATCCCGAAACCTGGATCAGCGATCGCATCGTGCAATCCTATGTCGGCCTCCACCGCGCGGGCCACGCCCACTCGGTCGAATGCTGGTTGCCGGGAGAGGACGGCGCGCCCCGGCTGGTGGGGGGGCTTTACGGGGTGTCGTTCGACCGGGTGTTCTGCGGGGAAAGCATGTTCAGCCGACAGACCGATGCCAGCAAGGTCGCGCTGACATGGCTGGTGGCGTTGATGCGGCGCGCAGGTTTTACGCTGCTCGACTGCCAGTTCATGACCGAACATCTGCGCAGCATGGGGGCAACGGAATTGGCGCAGGCCGATTACCGGCGATTGGTGGAACGCGCAAAAGGTCTGCCGCGTGACAGCCTTGGCACGGCATGGCGCCAGTTTGTGTCAGGCAATCATGCGTCCGGCGCGGGATCGGCCGCGGCTACCGCTTCGGGCGCCGCTGTCGGCGCTGCCGAGGGTCGCGCTGCCGGAGTGCCCGAGGGCGTAGGCGCAGCCGCTGCCGAGCCTTCTTCCCCCGGAAAGCGCATCGTGCAGTCCTTGACCCAGACATCGTAGATCGGATGTTCGACGACGTTGAGGCTGGGCGATTCGACGAACATCCAGCCTGAAAACACGCGCCTGTGCTGCGCTTCGCCCCGGCCCCGGATGTCGACCTGCACGAAGGCGCCGGTCTGCTGCGGCATTTCCCACGGCGCCGTGCGCTCGCAAGCGGAGACGCGAACGATGACAGGGCCAACTTCGCGGCTTTCGCCCGGCTTCAATTCGATCTCTTCGGCGACATTGTTGCGCTTGTTGAGCAGGCCGAGCACCGCCACGCGTTCGTCCATCGGCGTTGCGCCGTAATCATCGGCCGGTGCAGCGGTGGTGGCTGTGGCCACGGGGTCCGCTTGCGTAATCGGCACTTCGACCACTTCGCCGTCAGTCGCAGGCTGATCGCACGCCGCGAGCAACAGGGCGCTGCCCATCGAGAAGGTCAGGACCAACGTCCGCACCGCGCGCCTCAGCTGTCCGCGCTGCCGGGCGTCCAGGCTTCATAATCGCCCACGGCGCGGGCGCGCTGGCCACCGCGCTCCAGGGCGCCCTGCGGACGATAGGCCTGCACCGTGCCCGTGGCATTGGGCACGTAATCGGTTTCCCAGATGCGCGGGAGCGGCAGGTGGCTTTCAGGCACCTCGTCATAGGTGCCATGGAGCCAGCCGTGCCATTCGCTGGGCACGCGGCTCGCGTCATTGGCGCCGTTATACATGACCCAGCGCTTTTCGCGGCTGGTGTACGAACCGGTGTTCGGCGCGGCCGCGTTTGGCTTGGCCCGGTAATAGGTGTTGCCGGCGCCGTCGGTGCCGACATGTTCGCCCCCCGCACGGCGCGCCCAAAGCTGCGTGCCGAGCGTGGCGCCGTCCCACCAGGTGAATATTTTTGCGAGGATGCCCATGGACAGCGCGCCTAGCGGAATTGGCGGGGAGCGCCAAGGGGGCAGAAACGGCGTTCGCGTTTCTGTCTTAGCGGACCCGCCAACTACCAGCTGACCTTGTCGCCCGGACCAATCCCCAGTTCCGCTGCACGGCCAGCGCGCAATTCCAGCACTGCGCTCGCCAGCCCGCTCGATCGCACCGAATCGAGGGAATAGGGCACGGTGTTCGCGGCCACATTGGCAATCCGCCCGTCCGGACCGATAAAAATGATATCGAGCGACAGCGGCGTGTTCTTCATCCAGAAGCTGCGCACCTCTGGCGCGGGCGAGGGGAAAATCATGCCTTCGTTATCGCCCAGTTCGGTGCGGAACATCAGACCCTTGGCCTGCGCTTCGGGGCTGGCGGCGAGTTCGACCTTGAACGCGATGCGCCTGTCGCCGCTTTCGACCACCAGATCGATGACTTCAAGGCCCGAGACCGGATGGCGCGCTGGGGTGCTTGATTCGGCGACGGCGGGCACCTGCGCCCGTGCGGTTGTGCCGTCGCCCGGCGTACAGGCGGCCAAAGCCCCCAGCATCAGCGCCGCGCTTGCCAGCATATGCCTTACCATTGATCCTTGATCCCTTCCTCGTCGCCGGAGTCTTCAAAAGCCTCGCCGACCCATTGCTCCACATCCTCCGGCCGTTGAGCGGCGAGGATATAGCGTGCGTGTTCGTACTGGTGGCCTGCGCGCAGCATTGCTGCAACGGCTTTTTCGCGGGCCTTGCGGATCGCCAGCGGATCACCCTTCCCCAAACCTGACACGCCATAGGGGCCAAGCCGGCGTTTGCGCGCCATCAGCGCCGCGGCTTGCCGACTCGCCGCTTCGCCCGGCGCATGGGCCTGGCGCAGAGGTTCAGCCACGCCCGCATGGCGCAAGGTCTCCTCGACCCGGCGCGCGCCATAGCCGCGCGCGCCCAGATCCCGCGCCCGCGACCGGGCATAGGCGTCATCATCGACATAGCCCAATTCCACAAGCCGGGCGACGAGGGCACGAATATCAGGGTCAATGGTGCGCCCATCGTCGTCTTGCGCCAGCCCGCGTTCACGGATCTTGCGCACGAGATAGGCTTCGAGCCGTGCCCCTGTGGTGGCAAAGCGGGCCGCGTAATGCAGCGCCAAATCGCGCAGGTTCGCTTCGCCGAGCGGGGGTTTCACCCGCTTTTCGCTCCGGCGTTTGCGGCCGGAATCCCCCCCGGCATCACGACCGGACGATGACGAATTCGCTTTACGTGAAACCATTTCGCCTTATTCGTGCCACTTTCCTTATCAAATGCGGAACATTGGACGCTGCCGGGCTATGCCCGGCGACACGGGGTTATGCCAGAGCGCGAACGGGACAATACCATGGAACGCGCCGCAACTTACGGGTATCGCTGAAAAATATGACCGACGCCGCCATGAAGCCGACGCCGAATGATTGTGACCTGCCACGAATCCGTGCGCAATTTGCAACCTTCAACGACGCTATCGACTATGCCGCGCAGAGCCTGAAGGGGCTTAATTTTCACGATATGCGTGGAGAACTTGCGCGGGTCTATCCCTATTCCGAAATGCGCGAGGATGCGCTGGTGATGGCGCAGCGCCTGATTGCGGCGGGTATCGGCAAGGAAGATCGCGTTGCCCTGATCGCAGAGACGGGTGCGGATTTCGCGGCGCTGTTCGGCGCCTGCGTCTATGCCGGGGCATGGCCGGTGCCGCTGCCGCTGCCGACCACCTTCGGCGGCAAGGAAAGCTTCATCGACCAGTTGACGGTGCAGTTGCAAAGCGCGGACCCCAAGCTGCTGCTCTATCCCGAAGAGATCGCGGAAATGGCCGGCGCTGCCGCAGGGCGGCAGGGGTGTGCTTCGGAAAGCTGGCAGGATTTCGCCCAGCGGCCCGCGCCCGCGTGCGACCTGCCGCAGGCCAGCCCGGACGATATCTGCTACCTGCAATATTCTTCCGGATCGACGCGCTTTCCCACCGGCGTCGCGGTCACGCACAAGGCGCTGCTGCACAATCTTTACGGCCATTCGACCACGATGGAACTGGGCGAAAACGACCGCTGCGTGAGCTGGCTACCGTGGTATCACGACATGGGGCTGGTGGGCTGCCTGCTGTCGCTGATCGCCAATCAGGTGTCGGGCGATTACCTGAAGCCCGACGCTTTCGCGCGCCGCCCGCTGGCATGGCTCGACATGATCAGCCGCAATCCGGGCAACACGCTCTCCTATTCGCCGACCTTCGGCTACGACATTTGCGCGCGCCGGATTTCCAGCCAGAGCAATGTTGCGGACCGGTTCGACCTGTCGCGCTGGCGGATTGCAGGCAATGGCGCGGACATGATCCGCCCCGACGTGATGCAGAACTTCGTCAACGCCTTTGCCGGTGCGGGATTTAGGGCTTCGTCCTTCACCCCCTCCTATGGCCTTGCCGAAGCGGTGCTGGCGGTGACGGTGATGCCGCCGGGCGAAGGCATCCGGGTGGAACTGGTCGAGGAGGAGCGCCTGTCGGGCGCGCCGCGCGATCTGTCGCGTCCGGCGCGTTACCGCGCCATCGTCAATTGCGGCAAGCCGCTGCCCGATATGGAAGTTGCGATCCTCGGCGAAGACGGGGCGGAGCGCGCCGATCACCAGATCGGCAAGGTCTGGTGCCGGGGCCCCAGCGTGATGCACTCCTATTTCCGCAATCCCGAAGCCACCGCCGACTGCCTCGTGCCGGGCGACGACGGCAAGGGCCCGTGGCTCGACACCGGGGACATGGGTTACACCGCCAAGGGTTATCTGTTCATCGTCGGCCGGGCGAAGGACATGATCATCATCAATGGCAAGAACCACTGGCCGCAGGATATCGAATGGGCGGTGGAACAGCTGCCCGGCTTCAACCACGGCGATATTGCCGCCTTCGCGATCGAGATGGAAAATGGCGAGGAAGCGCCCGCCGTGCTGGTGCATTGCAAGGTCAGCGATCCCGAGGAACGCGTGCGCCTGCGCGATCAAATCGCCGACAAGGTGCGTTCGGTCACCGGAATGAGCTGCATCGTTGAACTGGTGCCACCGCGCACCCTGCCGCGCACGTCGTCGGGCAAGCTCAGCCGCGCCAAGGCCAAGAAGCTGTATCTGGCGGGCGAGATCGTGCCGATCGACCTCGCCGCCTGAATTACGGTTGCTCCGCAGCCCACACCGCACGTAGCGGCGCGGGCGCGCTGCGAATACTGACCGGGACACCCTGACCGCGCAGGGCCTCGGCTGCGGGCTCGGCCTGCGCCGTCGGGCCTACCAGCACCACGCTCCGGTCAAGCCGCAGCGCGGCCCATTCGATCACGCTGAGCGCCTCTTCGCCTGTAGCTGTGGGCTCTCCCTCACTGAAGGGAATGGCTGAGGGCAGCGCAGCGGACGGCGGGATCAGCTGGATCGTCCATTCCGGCTCGCCCACCGCAATCCGGTCTTCCAACGCGCGGTAGGTCGCCAGGGTCGCCCCGTCGAGCCGCTTGGCCCGGACCAGCGCCCGCCGGCCACTGGTGTCGAGTAACACTTCACTGGTCGAAACACCGGCCGCAAGCGCCAGCCGCACGGCAAGCGCCTCGGCCCGAGCCGTCGCCTCCCGCTCCTCGCTGGCTCGCGCCGAAGAAAGCTGTGCGCGTTCCGCTGCCGAATCATTGGTGCCCACCTCGTATTGCACCAGATCCAGCTTGATCGGCTCGCCCAGCCGTTCGGTCAGGCCACGCTCGATCGCGCTTTCTATGCCGGGTTGCAGCCGGGGGGTGAAGACCACCGCATGAACCACGACCGGGGAGGCGGTGAATTCAAGCTCCAACGCATCAAGCTGCGTGCGCCCGTCGAACTGTTCGCGGATTTCGTTGCGCACGATGCGCTGGGCGTTGGTTTCCCAGGCAATCCGGTTGAGCGAAAAGGCGAGCGGCACCGCCAGCGCAAAGAACACCACCAGCAAGGCGATGTTCTGGAACATGGTGTTGCGCTTGCTCAGCGAATTGCGGAAGCCATACAGCTTGGCCATGCCGAACGCGGTCAGCGCGATGGTGATAAAGTTGGTGACGAACAGCAGGAGCGCGCCCGAAAACACCGTCCAGTTCCAGGTTGCCAAGCCAAAGCCTACCACCGCGATCGGCGGCATCAATGCGGTCGCAATCGCCACGCCGACGATCGCGCCTTCGCGCCCGCGGATCATCGCATAGGCGCCCGCAAGGGCCGAAAACAGCGCCACGAACAGATCGAACAGGTTCGGCCGGGTGCGCGCCGCGATTTCCGACGTGATCGTCTGGATCGGGGAAATGAACACCAGCAAGGCGCACAACAGCACCGCCATGACGCTGCCCAGCACCAGGGTCACGACCGATTGCTTGAGCCATTCCCAGTCCCCGATGGCGAGCGCAAAGCCCAGCCCCATGATCGGGCCCATCAGCGGCGACAGCAACATCGCCCCGATGACGACCGCCGGCGATGACAGCAGCAGGCCGAGGATCGCAATCCCGCCGCTCATCGCGGTCATGAACAGGTAGTGTTCGGACAGCTTGCCGTCTTCCCGGCGGCGTTCGATCACTTCGGCCTGATCGACCTGGCCGATGACATGGACCGTCCACCATTCGCGCACATTGCCGACTATAGTGCGCAAGTTCGCCGCGGCCGGGGCAGCCGCCGACTGGGCCGACGGCTTGGGCGCCGGCGTTGCGGCAGACGGACGATCGATACCGGCTTCCGCAGCGATGGCGGCTTCAGGCGATGCGCTCGGTCCGGACGTTTCGTTCATTAAGAGGCCCTTGGCGAAGTGGTCTGCCTTGCCCGATAGCCTGCAGCAACGCCGATTGCCAAGCAAACCCGCAAGGCCAGACCCTGTCGGGAGTGATGGACGCGATGGGCCAAGGTGGCTTACGATGCGATATGGGTTTACAAAGCACGCGCTTGAAAGGCGTGTTTTAGATCACTAATACAGTGAACATGGCCACGCCCGGTCGATGATCACCGGGCGCGCGCCGCGAGGGAGCACGAGACAAGGCATGAGCACCGAAACGCAAACGGCGACCGCAACCCCCTTCTCGCTCACACCGCCCGATCCGGTGCCGCAGGTCATGCCCGAACAGGCGGCAGGCCTGGTGCCCGTCACCACCGAACAGAAGTCGAAGCTCGACACCAAGGTCGATGCCTTCGTCAACGATCTGGTGTCGATTGACGCCAATTCGCCCGCGTTCGGCGAAAAGGTCGATCAGATCACCCGGATGGGGCAGGAACAGGTGCGCTCCGCCGCCGCGATGTCGAACCGCTTTCTCGATCGCCCGGTGCGCGCGATGGACGGCGATGGCAGCGTGGGCAAGGATCTGGCCGAACTGCGCCGCACGGTCGAGGATCTCGATCCGGGCCGTCAGGGCAAGCTTTCGGGCCCACGCAAGATTCTCGGGATCATTCCCTTCGGCAACAAGATCAAGAACTACTTCGACAGCTACACCAGCGCGCAGGGGCACATCGCGTCGATCCTGACGCGGCTGGAAAGCGGCAAGAAGGAACTGCACCTCGATAACGCCGCAATCGATACCGAGCGCCAGAAGCTGTGGGCGGCGATGGGTGAACTGGAGCAGATGATCCACATCGCCAAGACGCTGGATGCGCGGCTGGAGGCCAAGGCGCTGGAACTCGACAGCTCCGATCCGGCCAAGGCCAAAGCGCTGCGCGAATCGGCGCTGTTTTATGTCCGACAGCGCACGCAGGATCTGCTCACGCAGATGGCGGTCAGCGTGCAGGGTTATCTCGCGCTCGATCTGGTCAAGAAGAACAACGTCGAACTGGTGAAAGGTGTCGACCGCGCCAGCACCACCACTGTCGGCGCGCTGCGCACGGCGGTGACCGTGGCACAGGCGATGACCAACCAGCGCCTTGTGCTGGGCCAGATCACGGCGCTTAACAAGACCACCAGCGACATCATCGATTCGACCAGCACGCTGCTGCGCGAACAGACCGCGCAGATCCACGAACAGGCGGCGTCCGCCACGATCCCGCTGGAAACGCTGCAACGCGCCTTCCAGAACATCTATGACACGATGGACGAGGTCGACAGCTTCAAGATTCGCGCGCTCGATTCGATGAAGCAGACCGTGACCACGCTGTCTGCCGAGGTCGAGAAGTCCAAGGGCTACATCGCCCGCGCCGAGGGGCAAGCCCAGGCGCAGGCCAAGGTCGCCGCCAGCGGCCCCTCCTTGCTGACGCTGGATAGCTGATGGCTGACACGACCCGCGAATCCGACCGCATTCTGCGCGAGGCGAAGACCAGCCTTGCCGTGCAACGCGAAGGCGGGACACACCGCCCCGCGCCGCGCGGCCAGAGCATCGGCAAGGCTTCGGCGCAGCTCAAAATGAAGAGCCTGCTGAAGAAGGTGCGCAACATCGTGCTTGCGGTGTTTGCGTTGTGGGTGGCGGCCGGGATCACGGGCGCGATCATCGGCGGGATCGGCTTTTGGGGCGTGATGGCCGTCGTGACGCTGACGGCATTGATTTTTGCCATGTTCGCCGCAACCGGAAAGGTGAAGACGCCCAAGCGCGCCGAGCTGAAGCTGGGCAACCCGCAGCAAATGGTCGCGCGCACCGAATTGTGGCTCGAAGCCCAGCGCCCGGCCCTGCCGCCTCCGGCGCAGGCAATCGTCGATCAACTGGGTGTGCAGCTGGATGCGCTCGGCCTGCAATTGCAGGGATTGGAAGGCGCGCACCCCGCGATGGCGGAAGTGCGCGAGTTGGTGGGCGAATATATCCCCGAAACGATCGACAATTACCGCAAGATCCCCGCGCACCTGCGCAGCGAAGAACACACCGGCAAGACCGCCGATGAACGGCTGACCGAAAGCCTCGGCAAGCTGTCGAGCGAGGTTGACCGGGTCACGCGGCGGCTGGCCGAAGGCGCGCTCGATGATCTGGCGATCAAGAGCCGCTATCTCGAATACCGCTATGGCGGGGCCGATGCGCTTGGCGACATGCGCGATACAGGCGTGCCCGATACCGGCGTGCCGCTACCCGATTTTGCGGCTCAATCCATCAAGCAGGAACGCTGATCCATGCGCGTCACCCTTCCCCACGATCTCACCAAGGACGAAGTGCGCCGCCGGATGCGCGCGCATGCCGACGAGATCGGCAGCTTCTTTCCAGCCGGCCTTGCCTCGGTCACGACCGGTTGGCCAAGCGAAGACCGTATGACGATCACCGCGAATGTCGTCGGTCAGACGATCCCCGGCGGCGTCGAAATTCGCGATAATGATGTCGTGATCGAAATGGACTTGCCGCTCCTGCTCAGCGTCATGAAAGGCCCGCTGGAAGCGGCGGTCAAGAAGGAAGGCGGGCGGCTGCTCGCGCCCTGATGGGGCAAACTCTCGACCCCATCAGAACCACTGCTGGCGCCAGTAGAATGGTGCGGGCACCGGATTGCCGTTGGCATCGATCGCCGGGCGGAAGCCGAGCCGGGTTTCGACCAGTTGGCAGGTGATCCGGTCAGCCTCGGGATCGGGGCTTGGGCGAAAGATCGTGCAATCGCGCGCGCGCCCGTCCGTGCCGACCGTGACCTTCACGATGACCTGTGTGCCGCGCCGCGCCGACCGCCCGCCCGCAGGAATGGGATAATCGCGCGCGTTGTCGATACTGCCGCGGATGTGAACCGGCCTGGCGACCATCACGCCGCCCTGACCATTGCCGCGATTTCCGCTGCCTGTGCCCGCCCCGGTTCCGGCTGCCCCGGTCCCGTCGCCACTGGCAGATGCACCCGAATCGCTGGCCGTTCCGGTCGAGGCTGCGCGGGGGAGCGCCCTGTCCTGCTTGATCGGCACCCGCGGCGGCGGGCTTGTTACGGGCTGTGCCACTGATTCGCGACCCGGAGCCCCCTGCGCTCCTTCATCGGGTTCGGATTGATTTTCCGGCGGCGGCGGATCGGGCGGCACGGTCACAGTGACGGTGAAGGCCGACACCAGTTCGCGTTCAACCGAAGCCGTAAATGCAGGCGCGAGCGCCCAGGCGAGCCCGTAAAGCGCGGCCACATGGAACAGCACGATCCCGGCAATCAAGGGCCAACTGAACTTGCGCGGCCGTGTCTGGAAGCTGCGGTTGGTCGACATGGGCTCAGGCCTGCTCTTGCTTTGGGTCCATTGCGGATGCGGTTATCCCCGCAGGCCGCGCGTGTCGCTTATACCAGCGATCTAGCTATTGGCGATGGACCGCACTGATCGACCGCGCATTGGACCATGATCGGCATGGCGGCACCATACCGCCTGAGGCTGACGCAGACCTCGTCTTGGAAAGCGTGGTCCCCTTGGGCGCGCCCTTGTTTCCGCGCGCCTGGGGCGGTTCCCAACCGGATCCCGACATCGGGCGAGATGCTGACGCGACGGGGGCTGTCAAAGGGGAAACAGCCGCCGCGGGCCTGCGCTTCGATCGGATCGCTCCGCTGCGCTGGATCGGCCTCGACAGGATCGCCGCAGGACCAATCGACCGGCAAAGCCTGATTGCCGCCTTGTGTGGCGGTGTGATCTACCTTGCGGTTGCGATCCTCAGCCTGAGGCTGGCCGATGCGGGGGAGAGCGTCAGCCAGATCTGGCTGGCCAATGCCTGCGCAGCCGGTTTCCTTCTCCGAATCCGGCTGCGCTGCGAACTGCCTGTGCTGTTTGCCTGTTTTGCCGCCAGCCTTGCCAGCAACGTCGTGCAGCAGATGCCCGATCCCATCGCGGTGCTGTTCTCCCTTGCCAACGTGGCAGAGATTACGGCCGTGCTGGTGATCGCGCGCGGCGCGGCGAAGGTGCAGCCGGACATGACCCGGCTTGTCGATCTGGCGCGTTTTGTCTGGGCGGGCGGTCTTATCGGCCCGCTTGTTTCAGCCGTCATTACTGCGCCAGCGATGGGAAATACGCTTGAACAGGTGCGCGCAGGGGCCTTGACCTGGTTCCTGACCGATAGCATGGCGATGGTGCTGGTCGTGCCGACCATCCTGCTGATAATTGACCGAATGCGCTGCCCCCCCGCTCGCGCTTTGGCCCGGCCGTTTGAAAAGGCAGCTTTGCTGAGCGGCGGGATGGCCTGCGCGTTCCTGGTGTTCAACCAGACGCATTATCCGCTGATGTTTCTGATCCAGCCGATCACCTTGTTGCATGCCTTCCGGCTGGGCAGTCTCGGCACGGCGCTCAATGTCGGCGGCGCGGCGGTCGTAGCCACAGTGATGACCTGGGCGGGAATCGGCCCGATTGCCGATGCGAGCGGCGCGGGCATTGCCCAGCTTCATCTGTTGCAAGCGTTTATCGCCGCCAATTTTCTGACCGGGCTTCCCGTGGCCGCAATCCTGGCCGGGCGGGACCGGATGACGGCACGGCTGGAAATCGGGAAGCGTGAGGTTGATCTGCTGGCCGATAACATCAGCGATGCGATCCTGCGGTTCGACCTGGACGGGGTGTGCACCTATGCCTCACCCTCGGTGCGTGAGGTGATGGCGGTTTCGCCCGACATCATGCTGGGCCAGCACATCACCGCGCGGCTTCACCCTGATGCGCATGATCGCGCGCTCGAGGCGCTGGATCGGCTGCTGAGCGGCAGCAGTGAACACGAGCGCGTGACCTATCGCCGCTTTGCCGATGACGTTGATGGCTCGCCCGTCTTTCTCGAGGCCGATTGCGCACTCGTCCGCAATCCCGAAACCAGCGCGCCCGAAGGCGTGGTGGTGGCCGCGCGCGACGTGACCGAGCGGGTGGAACTGGAATTGCTGTTGACCCGCGCCCGCCGCAACGCCGAAAATGCCGCCCGCGCCAAGTCCGACTTCCTCGCCAACATGAGCCATGAAATTCGCACGCCGATGAACGGCGTTCTGGGCTTCGCGGAATTGATGCTGCAGGGTGACCTGGCCGATGATCAACGCCGCTTTGCCGAATTGATCGTCCAATCGGGCCGTTCGATGATGATGCTGCTGAACGACGTGCTCGATCTGTCCAAGATCGAAAGCGGGCAATTCACCATCGATCAGGCGCCGGTGAACCTTTACGCCAGCCTTGCCGAATGCGCGGCGCTGCATCGGCCTGCGGCTGAGCGCAAGGGCTTGCGACTGGAGTTGGCCGTCGAGGATGACGAGCCTGATTCCCGGCTGGACGAGCAATCGTCGCCATGGCTGCTGACCGACGGGCTGCGGCTGCGCCAAATCCTGCTCAACCTGATCAGCAATGCCGTGAAATTCACGGAAGTCGGTGGCATCCGCGTAAGTTGCCGCGTCGGCAGCCACGATGTCCGGATTACCGTTGCAGACAGCGGGATCGGGATCAGCCCACAACAGCTTGAAACGATTTTCAATGCCTTCACGCAAGGCGATGCGGACACGGCGCGGCGGTATGGCGGCACAGGGCTTGGCCTGTCGATCAGCCGCCAGCTTGCCGCTCTGCTGGGCGGGCAGATCGCGGTGGAAAGCACACCGGGCGAAGGGTCACGCTTCACGCTGGTGCTTCCCGCAGTGTTTGCCGCGCCGGCGCCCGATGCGCCGCTGCCCGACGCGCCGATAGCGCCTGCGCCCTTGCCTGCGCCCCTGGCCGCTTCACGCATCCTGCTGGTCGAAGACCACGACATCAACCGGCTGCTGGTCACCGAGATGCTCGAACGCTGCGGTCAGTCGGTGGAAGTGGCGCATGACGGGGCGGAAGGGATTGCGATGGTGATCGATTCGATCATGCGCGGCCGGCCTTATGATCTGGTGCTGATGGATATCCAGATGCCGGACTGCGACGGACTTGTCGCCACGCAGGCGATACGCGCCGAGGGGATCGGGCCGGGACTGCTGCCTGTCATCGCCCTGACAGCCAATGCCTTTCCCGAAGATATTGCCGAAGCGCGCGCGGCCGGGATGCAGGCGCATCTGGCGAAGCCTGTGGTTTTTGCCGAACTTGCCCGCGCCTTGCAACGCTGGCTTCCGACCCGCATCGTCGAGGATGCGCATCCCGGCGCGGCGCGATCGGACGCAAGCGCCCCGTCCATCGTCGATGCCGCCGCCAGAGCGTCTGCGCTCGCCCGATCGCCGCAGCTTATAGCCCGCTGGCTGGAACGGCGGCGCGAGGCTGTCAGTGCCGTCCGGGCGGCGTTGGATGGCGGCTGGTTGGCCGACACCAATCGCCCTTCTCACGACCGACGCAGCAATCTGGCGCGCCTTCTGCACAAACTGGCCGGCACGGCGGCACTGTTTGACGAACCCGCCCTGGGCGAGGCGGCAGCGACGCTTGAGCGGGCCATCAAAATCGGCGCGCCGGGTGAGACCCTGATCCCAGGCGCACGCGCGCTGTTGGCCCTCGCCGATGAATACGCCGCCGCTGCGGCGGCCCAGAGAAGCGACAACGTGCCCCGCTGAACCTTGGGCTGCACCGCAAAGCAAAAGGGCGACCCGTTGCCGGGCCGCCCTTTCGTGTTTGTACATTCGGTTCAGTGCAGCGAATTAGAATTCGTACCGCGCACCGACCTGGATCCGCCATGCCGATGGCGCTCCCGAAATCTGGTTCTGATCGTCCGGCGCGAAGCCGGTGATGATGTAGCGGCCCTGGGCATCCACACCGCCGTCAACCACATCGACAAATTCCGGACGCGAGCGCAGCACGTTCCAGTTGTTATCGAGCAAGTTCAGGAAGTTCTGGAAGTCAGCGAACAGCGTCACCTTGTCATTGGTCAAACCAGCGACCTTGGCGATGAACGGCAGTTCCTGAGCAAAGCGCAGGTCCATATCGAAGAACCAGTCCTGGTTGCAGGTGTTCCGCTCGATCGAAGCACCGGGGGTGAACTTGCACCCGCTGGCCGCTACATAATCGATCAGCGAAGCCACCGCAGCAGCATTCGACGAAGGCGAGACGTTCGGATCATTCGCGCCGCTCGGGACATAGAGCAGTGCGTTATCCGAACCTGACGCGGAGTCGTTGAACAGGCCGCCACCATCGAAGGTCAGGCTGTAAGGCTGACCCGAACGGGCGCGGAAGAACACGCCGAGGCTGGTGTCGTAATCGTCGATAAACTCTTCACGCAGGTTGAAGCTGGCGATGAAGTTGTGACGGGTTTCGAAGTTCGACGTGGAAACCGCGGGGTTCTGACGGTCGAAGGCTGCAGTGATGTCGTACGACGAGGTTGCAGTCGACGAACCGTTGTTGCGGTTGTTCTGCGAGTCGACGAACGTGTAGCCGAGGTTGATGTTGAACGAACCACCGGAGGTCAGCAGGCCCCCATCGAACTGCTTTGAAAGCAGAACCGATGCGGCATGGCTTTCGTAGCTCGGGCCGTTGGTCAGCTGGATGAAATCATCCTGGCCGGCGAGACGGTTGTTGCTGGTGTTGCGGAAACACGCCGCTGTTACGCCGGTATAGGTCGGCGGGGTGCCACCCGTGCCCTGCAAAACCGCGTCGCAACCCGGGAAGTTAACGTCGATCGCGGCGTAGATGGGACGACCATCAACCGTGAAGCCGTTCAGGCCGCGGGTGATGTTCGGCGTCTGCACCAGATCGACGAAGTTCAGCGTGTCGTTGAACCGCGAGTAGATATAATCGAGGTTCAGCTGCCAGTTGCTGAGGAAGCCGGTTTCCGTGCCGAAGCGGGTCGCGAAACCGAGGTTGGCACGCACCACCGTTGGCACATCGAACTGCGGATCGGTCGACTGGGTATCTGCCAAACCAGCTGCTGCCTGGGCCGAGCCCGCCGCCGCCGCACAAGCCGGGAAGCCGGTGAAGTTGCCGCTGGCATCAAGCACGTTGAACGAACCGTCGGGGTTGGTGAAACCGTCGCACTGCGCTCTGAAGGTGTTGCCTTCACCGGTCGAGAAACCGTTGTTCGAGAAGGCGTTGGAGAAATACACCACCGGGTCACCGCCGGTGAAGATGCCGACGCCGCCGGTCAGGCGCGAGTCCGAGAAGAAGCCGTCATTGTCGAATTCGTAGGTGGCCGAAAAACGCGGCAGAACCACGGTATCGATCGCGCTGAAAGGCACGCGGTTGGTGAAACCGAACCGCGACAGGAAAGCCGGGTTGGCAGTCGGTGCTTCTCCATCATACAGCTGAACGCGGATACCTGCATTGATCGACAGCTGATCGGTCGCCTGCCATTCGTCCTGCGCATAGACCGAATAGATTTGACGGCTGAACAGCGCCGCAGCTTGATTGATGTCACCGCTTGGTGTTGCGTTAATTGTGCCACCACCCAGGAACTCACCTCCGTCACCGAGGATAAGGTCGTCGGCAAGGTCGCCGAACACGCTGGAGAAGTCACCGCTGGCCACGATACCATTCTGGAAATCGGCAAGGCTGCGGAAGAACAGTGTACCCGTGGCGTTGACCGCGAACAGGTTGAACACTTCCAGATCGTTGAGTTCAGCACCGATCTTGAAGAAGTGGCCAGCGCCCGCATCGACGTTCATCTGGAAGCGGGCCTGATCGATCTTGGTGTCAAGCTGGTTGGCGGACCGGAAGATGCCCGGACCGGTGGACAGCAGGCCGTTCTGGGTCGTTTCGCCCGGAACGAGCGGAACGCCAACCGCAAGGCGGACGATCGGATTGTCCGACTGGGCTTCACCGCCACCGAACGGGCCCTGCACGTCGCCCACTTCGGCGCGGCTGAGACGCAGCTCGGTCGAGACCGAGTCGCTCCAATCGGAATACAGACGCACTGAATAATAGTCGGAGATCGTGCCTTCGTCTTCAAACGAGTTCAGACCGCCAAGGTTCTGGCCGCCAAAGTCGAGCTCGACATTGGTTTCCTCAAGGCGCTGATAGGTGCCTTCGATGCGGTGGTTGTCATTGATCACGGCATCGAGACGACCGAAGTAGCGCACCGAGGATTCGGGCAAGGTGGTTGGATAACCGCCCGTATCTTGGCCGTAGACATCGCTCGCGATGCGCGCGAATTCATCAAACTGGGCCTGCGTGACGAAGTTGGCTTCGTTGACAAAGCCGCCACCGGCCGGGCCGAAGTTGTTGGCGTCGGCAAGATCGGTTTCTTCGTAACCGAACGAGAAGAACAGGCGATCCTTGATGATCGGGCCGGACAGCGTGGCGCCCCAGCGCTTTTCCTGGCTGCCGCTATCAAGATCGCCGACCATGCCACCGTCGAAATAGGTGATGAAAGCCGAGCCATGGAAATCGTTGCCGCCGGCCTTGGTGACAACGTTGACGAGGCAACCGGTGAAGTCCGAATATTCAACATCGAACGGCGCGAATTCGACCGAGGTCTGATCGATGACGTCGAACGGAAGCGGCAGGGCGTTGCGCGCCGCGAACGGGGTGCCGTTCAGTCCGAAGACGTCGGCCTGCACAATACCATCGACGGTGAAGGTGTTCGACCGGTCGTTGCCGCCGATGCACGAAATACGGTCGACGCCGTCGCCCGACGTTTCAATGGTGACGCGCGGATCGAGACGGATAATGTCGCGGATGTCGCGCGTGATCGACGGGAAGCTTTCCAGTTCGCGCTGGCCGAAGGCCGCGCCCGGACCGACCGCAAGCTGTGTCACGCCGGCGCGCGCGCCGCTGACCACGATCGTGTTGGAAACGCCCTCGGTAAGTTCAAAGGTGAATGCAACGCGGCCGCCGATGCTGGTGAACACGTCTTCAACGGTCTGACCTTCATAGCCGTCTGCCTCAACCGTGAGCAGGTACGGGCCACCCGGCGGGAGCGACTGGACGCGGAAGGTGCCTTCAGCGCCTGTGGTCGCCGTGCTGACCGCATTGGTGCGGGTGTTGGTGATCGTGACCGTCGCGCCGTTCAGGGGCGCACCGTTCACGTCGGTCACTTCACCTTCTACGCCTGTGGTGATCTGCTGCGCAAACGCCGGGGTGGCGATGGTGGTGGTCGCGGCAAGGCTTACGATGCTTGCTGCGAGGAGATACTTAAGCTTCATGGATAGAGGCCCCTGGTCACGTTGGAGAGAAGTCGAATACGGTATCGAAGCCTGCCCTAGGCCCGAACGCTTGCGGCAAAGCGACTGTTCTGTGACGGTTTGATGAAATGTTCCGTCCCCGCGCAGCGATTACGCGGGACGGGCTTTTTTGAGCGTCGGAAAAACGCCGGTTTTACGGGAGTTCCACGCATCAGTGTTGCATCGCAGCAACGCTTGTGCGGAATTTCCCGAAACGTCGCAGTCGGCGAAAAAGGCGCCTGTCAGGCCAGGTTTATCTCGCGCAGACGCTGCATCAGGTAATCATGCGCGGTGATCGGTGCAGGCGGCGGAGTCGCGGCATCTGCATCTATGCATTCGGGCAAAGGCTCGATCATGAAATCCGGCCGGAAATGCAGGAAGAACGGCATCGAGAAGCGCGCGCGCCGGGCCGCGTCCCCGCGCGGATTCACCACCCGGTGCGTGGTCGAGCGCAGCCGCCCGTTGGTCTGGCGTTGCAGCATGTCGCCCACATTGATCACCAGCGCGCCCTCAGCCGCCGGAATCGGCAGCCACTCCCCCGAGCGTGTCAGCAGTTCCAGCCCCGCTTCCTCGGCCCCCAGCAGCAGGGTGATGGTGTTGATGTCTTCATGCCCGGCTGCACGAATCGCGCCTTCGGGTGCGCCCTCGCCCAGCGGCGGGTAATGGAGCAGCCGCATCACGGAATTGCCGTTTTCCACGCTGCCCGCGAAGAAATCGCGCGGGCGGCCGAGGTGTAGCGCGATCGCTTCGAGCACGCGCCCGCCGGCGGTCTCGAACGCGGCGAACAGTGCGCTCATCGTTTCGCGGAACCCGTCGACCTCGGCGGGCCACACGTTGGGGGCCATGAATTGTTCAAGCGGGTGGCCGGCGGGCAGATCGCGACCTACGTGCCAGAACTCCTTGAGATCGAAGACTTGCGCGTCCTTGGCCTTTTCGGTGCCGAACGGGGTGTATCCCCGCGCGCCGCCGCCGCCTTCGATCTTGTAGGCGCGCTTGACCGCATCGGGCAGCGCGAAGAACGCTCTGGACACCGCCTCAGCCTCGTCGATCAAGGCTTGCGGAATGCCGTGATCGCGGACCACGGCGAAGCCATTTTCGCGAAAGCTGCGGCCCAGTTCATCGGCGATGGTTTCGAGCGGCTGGGCCAGCGAGACAGAAGCAATGTTGGTCATGCCTGCGGCCTTACACGCGGCGCTGTGCGCCTGCCAAGCCCTTCACGCACGGGCGTCTAACGCGGCGCTCAGAGCGGTAGGAACAGGCTTGCCAAGGCGGCGCTCATGAGGTTGGCAAGGCTGCCCGCCGCCAGCGCCCGCAGCCCCAGCCGCGCAATCACCGGGCGTTGATTGGGCGCAAGCCCGCCAGTCACCGCCATCTGGATCGCGATCGAGGAGAAATTGGCAAAACCGCACAGCGCAAAGGTCACAATCGCCCGGCTGCGCGCGGTGAGTTCGCTCCCTTGCATCGCGCCCAGATCGATGAAAGCGACAAATTCGTTCAGCACAATCTTGGTGCCGAACAATCCGCCTGCGATCTGCGCCTGGTCCCAGTCGGATATGCCGATCAGGAACATCACGGGCGCGAACAGGTAGCCGAGCAGTGTCTGGAAGCTCATCGCCTCGAACCACGCCGCGGTTTCGGGGCTGAAGGGCGCGCCAATCCCGTCGGCAAGGTTCACAAGCCCGCCGCCGATTCCGGCGAGCATCCCGTTCGCCAGCGCCACCAGCGCAACGAACACCATCACCATCGCGCCCACCGCCACCGCCAGCTTTACGCCGGTCTGTGTGCCCTGCGCGGCCGCCTCGATGATGTTGGCGGGGCGCTGTCCTTCTTCAAAGGTTTCCGCCGCGCTGACCTCATCCGTCTTGAGACCGCCTTCAAGGATCGCTGCCGGCCCCACGGCACTGATGCGCGACTGGGGCAGTTCCACCTCCTGCCCGTTTTCGTCATACATCACCACGCGGGTGGCCTCGGCAACGCCGTTGCCGCGTCCGCGCGCGCGCGCCACTGCGGCAGCGGCGATACCGTGGTTTGGGTCGGGGGTGATCGGCGCATCGTCGGGCATCATGATCTTGGCCATCAGGATGCCGCCCGGTGCCGACATGAAGGCGGCCGCCAACAGGAAGGGCACGGCCTCTGCGCCGATGAAGCTTGCATAGGCCGCCAGGATGGTGCCCGCCACACCGGCCATGCCCACCGTCATCAGCGTGAACAGGCCCGACGGGCTGAGCGCAGCGAGATAGGGCCGGACCACCAGCGGGCTTTCCGACTGGCCGACGAAAATGTTGGCCGCAGCGCCCAGCGCCTCGACCCGGCTGATCCCGGTAATCCAGCCGATCGCGCCGCCGACCCAGCGCACCAGCCGCTGCATGATCCCGAGGTGGTAGAGGATCGAGACGATCGCAGCGAAAAACACGATGACGGGCAACGCGGCGATGACGAAGGTGTTGGCAAACGGATTGGTCTCCATCGGCCCGAACACGGATGCGATCCCGACCTTGGAGAAATCGAGCAGTGCGATCACGCCTTGCGAAAGCCCACCGATCACCGCGACACCCGCATCGGTGCGCAGCACGATCAACGCTGTAATCGCCTGAAGCGCAAAGGCCGATCCCACCACACGCAGGTTGATCCTGCGCCGCGCGGTCGACAGCGCAAAGGCAATCCCAAGAATGGCGAGCACACCTGCAAGGCTCAGCAGGATGGACGTGATACTCTCGTTCACGGCAGCAAATTGCCCTTCTTCATGTCGGAAGCGTTGGACCCCTGGGCGCGCAAAAACACTTGGCTTGCACGCGACGTGTAATCGGCGTGGCAGTTTGCGCGGGGCGTTGCAAGCCGCGATGCGAAGCACCTTGCGGCTAATGGCCAGCAAACCATTGGTGACAGCCGTATCCACGCCGCTTTTCTTTTGCAGCGGCGCTGGGTAGCTGTCGGCGATGCACCAGACCGAACCTGCCGCCGCGCCCGCGTCATTTCCGATGTCCTTGTTTGTCTTCTGCCTGCTTTATGGCGGCATGACAGTGCTTGCCGGATTTCTCGCGGTCAAACAGGTGCAGCTGTGGCCGACACAATTGGGCGTCGAGGCGGGCATTTTCGCGTTTCTGGTGTTGGTGGTGTTGTCGAGTTCGGTTGCCCAAATCCACGGCTCCCATATTGCCAAGCGATTGGTGTTCTGGGGCTTCTTGCCCCTCGCTGTATCGATCGCGCTGATTTTTGTGGTGTTGTCCTTGCCGGCCGATCCCAACATGTGGCCCGAAGGGTTGGACGCGTTTCAAATGATCCATGCGACAACGCCGCGGATCATGGCGGCAGGGCCCGCGGCCTATTTCGTGTCGCTGCTGCTCAACGTCTGGATTTTTGACAGGCTGAAGGGGAGCGGTGAGGCGACCACCCTGGGGCTGATGACCCGCGGCGCGGTCGCCTCGGCTTTGAGCCAGTCAGTGGATTCGGTCATCTTTATCACGTTGGCATTTTATGGCGAGCGCGATATCGGCAATCTGGTGATCGGGCAGGTCACGGCCAAGGTGGTGCTGAGCTTCGTGCTTGTCCCCTTCCTCATCACCGGCGGGGTGAAGGCAGCGCGGTGGCTGGATCGGCCGAAAGAGCCGGGGTGACACACGCCAACGCGATAAAGCAAAGGTAGCGCTGGCCGGTTGCGCAGCAACCGCAAGGGCGACCGCCCGCCCGCAGCGGGTCCGTAGCAAAGCGAAGGACGCAGAGCGAGGATGCAGCCGCGGAGGCGGCTGAAACATCGAAATTGGTGGACCCGTCGGGGCTCGAACCCGAGACCTACAGATTAAAAGTCCGTTGCTCTACCAACTGAGCTACGGGTCCACCGGATGCCGCGCCGCAGCGCGAAGGGCGCTCACCTAGGCAGGGGGCGGCTGCGGGTCAAGCGGGCATACGCTTGCGAAATCGTCAATCCGTGTGGCCCGGCACGCCAATCGGGGGCAATGGCCAGAGCCGGGGCCAGAACAAAGCGCCGCTGCGCAAACAGAGGGTGCGGAATTGTGAGGTCGCCCGAGCGCCCCTTCCCCCTGCCCCGGCTACGCCACGCACCGCCGCTCCACAGCACCACATCAAGATCGAGCACGCGGTCCCCCCAGCGCTGGCCCCGCCGACGACCGAAGGCGCGCTCGGTGTGCTTGAGCGCGGCCAGCAGCGCTGTGGGCGAAAGTTCGCTGTCCAGCACCAGCGCCGCGTTGGCAAAGCGGCGCCGCGCTGCGCCCATGGGCGGCGTGGCCATCACCGGCGCACGCGCTGTGACCGTGCCGAAGGCGGCGCATTCCTCCATCGCCGCCAGCACCACGCCTTGCGGCGGGCCATAGATATGGTGCCGCCGGTTGCTGCCCACGGCGATAAGATAGGTGCTGCTCACGCGCGTCAGATCTGCCCCATTAGATGTCCTGCGCGATCCGCCCATAAAGCTGCGGGCGACGGTCACGAAAAAAGCCCATCCCTGCGCGGTGTTTCGCGGCGCGTGCCAGATCGAGCCGCGCGGTCAGCACGCCTGTCTCAGCCGCGCCGTACTCAGCGAGATAATCGCCCCATTCATCGGTGATGAAGGAATGGCCGTAGAAGGACTGGGCGCGATCCTCTGGCCCTTCGTGGCCGATCCGGTTGCTGGCGATGACCGGCATGCAGTTCGACACGGAATGCCCCAGCATCGCGCGCCGCCACATCCGGCTGGTATCGAGATCGGCGTCGTAAGGTTCGGACCCGATCGCGGTGGGATACATCAGCACTTCGGCCCCCATCAGCGCCATGACGCGCGCGCATTCGGGATACCACTGGTCCCAGCAAATGCCGACGCCGACCTTGACTAGCGCGCCATCCTCGCCCGGCACGTCCCACACCTTGAAGCCGTCGTTACCGGGGCGGAAATAGTACTTTTCCTCGTATCCCGGTCCATCGGGGATGTGGCTCTTGCGGTAGGTGCCTTGCACAGCACCGTCCGGGCCGATCATCGCCAGCGTGTTGTAATAGTGGTGCCCATCACGCTCGAAGAAGCTGGTGGGGATCGTCACCTTCAGCTTTGCTGCGAGCGCCTGCATCGCAATCACGCTGGGGTGATCGAGCGTCGGGCGGGCAGCTGCGAACAGCGCCTCGTCCTCGTCGCGGCAGAAATAGGGGCCGCTGAACAATTCGGGCGGCAGGATCAGATGCGCGCCCTTGGCGGCGGCGTCTTCCACCAGCGCCGAAACAGCGGAGATATTGGTGGCCTCGTCCTCGGAACCGAGGGCAAGCTGAAGGGCGGCGACAGTGAGTGCGGTCATGCCGCCGCCCTTTATAGCGATTTCGAGTTCGGTGGAACACCGAACGGCTCGGAAATCGCGGTCAACAAGAAAGCTTACATCGCCTTCTTGAACAATAGAGTCATGCGGTCGCTTTCGCCCAGCCCGGCAAGGTCGGCGCGCTTGGTCGCCTGCACCGGCGGCATTTCCCAGACGCCTTCGGCGTGGTTGGCCGGATCCTTGGGATTGGCGTTGATTTCGCTTTCCGCCACCAGTTCAAAGCCGTTGAGGCGCATGAAATCGATCACGTCCTGCTGCTTGAGATAGCCCTTGGAGCCATTGGCGTAGGACCACGGTGCATCCGCCTTGGCGCGGTGCTGGACGATGCCGAGATAGCCATCATCCTTCAGCAGTTCGCGCATCGCCCGGATTTCGGTGTCGGCAATCCCGGCGCGGGTGATGCCGTGCATCGCGCGAATCACCAGGATGCGATCAAAGGTGCCCTTCTGTTCGGCCGCCTTGTCCAGCGTGAGGCCGCTGAACCGGTCGGCGGGAAGATTGGTGTAGCCCGCAACCTCGGCGCCAAAGCCGGCAGCCTGATCACGCACGCGCTGCTGGCGGGCGGGATCAGCGGTGGCGATCATCGGGTTGTTGTAGAGGCCAACCAACTGGCCTTCGCCGCCCAGATAATGACCCAAAAGACGCGAATACCAGCCGCCGCCGGGCGAATATTCGCCGACCTTCATTTCCGGGCCGACATGGAAGAAAGCGAGCACTTCGGCCGGGTTGCGGTGGACATCGCGCAGCCGGTCTTCGGCGCGGGTGGGGTGGTTGATCGCGCCCGATACCGCCTCGCCGTGCATCTGGTTGAAGGCGGCAGTGTCAAGCACGTGGGCTTCGCTGTGCGCGCTGTGGTCCATATGCTGATGGGCCAGCAACGGTGCGGCCAGCGCAAGGCCGCTGGCGGCGGCGATCAGGATCAGTTTTTTCATGGGGTCTCTCTCCGAATAGTGGAATTTTTGGGGCCGCTGTGTGTGGCAATCCCGCGTTGCTAGCCTATCTTCGGGAAATACCAACGGAGATTTCGATGAGCAACCTCGACACAGCAATCATAGCCGGCGGCTGCTTCTGGTGCACCGAAGCGGTGTTCCGCGACGTGGTGGGCGTGAGCCTGGTCGAAAGCGGCTATATCGGCGGCACCAAGGCAAACCCGACGTACAAGGAAGTGTGCACCGGCACCACCGGCCATGCCGAGGGCATCCGGGTGACCTTCGATACCGACGTGATAGGCCTGCCGCAGATTTATGATGTGTTCCTCGGCACGCATGATCCGACGCAGCTGAACCGTCAGGGCGGCGATGTGGGCACGCAGTACCGCAGCGCGATCTTCCCGCTGTCGGCCGAGCAGGGCGCCGAAGCCGAAGCCGCGATCGGGCGCTGGAATGCCGAGAACGGCAAGATGGCGGTCACCACGATCGAGGGCCTGTCGGACGGCGCGCAAGGCATGGAATGGTATCCGGCCGAGGATTACCACCAGGAATACTGGGACGGCGAAGGCCAGCGCAATCCCTATTGCCAGGCGGTGATCCCGCCCAAGCTGATGAAGCTGCGCAAGAGCTTTCAGAAATATGTGAAGGACTGAGAGAGAGACCAGATCCTCGACCCGCACTCGATCCGGCGGATATCGCCCCGGATGGCGCGGGTCGTGGAATGGCTGCTTTCGTGGTCATTCGGAAAAAAGGCGGCCGTTCGGCTATCGACCCCGTTGCGGTCATCAGTGCCTTCAGCCAGAATGAAGCCATGAGCGAGGCTGAAATCTTGGAGAAGCTGCAACGCCTTCAAGTGACTGATAGTCACTCAGAGAGAAACTCGCTGGCCCTCCAGCTATCTGATACGAAAGACCCAAGGCTATTCCGGCCACTCATAGAACTAATTCAACGGCCGGAACTCGTTAACAATCGCGGAACGCTGGTATATTGCCTCGAAAACTACGACTGTTCGCCGATCGTGGATCTACTGGTTGAACTCGCTGAAACCGGCAACTTCGAAGTCTCTGCAGGAGCGGAGACTATCTTAGATGAACAGCGACTCCGTTAACCGCAATCCCCTGTCCATTTTCCACCCAATTGCAGACATACGGTTGACGCTCGCCAAAGTCTGAAGGCGGAAAGGCAGGTATCAGGGTTTTTCAGATAAAAGCGGACTGCCTGCTATGCCTTCATTGGCGTAGGCTGAAACCAAAGCTCGCTTGTAAAGGCTGGCAAGCTCGCCACTTGTAACGGCAGGCTCGACCGATGAAGGAGAAAGCTCAATGGCAGGTGGATGGGCGCGCGATGGTGCCGTGCAAGATCAGATTGACGATACTATAACCGACGCTGTGAAGCGGGCGCGAAGCGATTTGCCATCAGGCGAAGCTGCAAAAATTTGCGCTGAATGCGGCGAGGAGATCCCCGAAGCGCGTCGCCGGGCACTGCCTGGAGTAAAGGTCTGCGTCGCATGTCAGTCCGCTCGTGATGCACTCAAGGCTACCGTCGGGATCAATCGACGAGGAAGCAAAGACAGTCACCTTCGTTAACCCCAGCGCACGAAACAATGCAGGACCCGCAACTGAACACATGCCACGCAGCTAGCTAGCTTTGCATACTATCGACGAATGCCCGATTTCCACCCACAATCAGACCTTCCAGCCGAGCGCAGCAAATCCCGACAGCGGCCAGTTTGACTAAGGGCCGGGCTGGCGGGAGCGGAAAGCGAGGCAAACCCCAGATCGGGTCCGGGGTGACGAAGGGGGTTACCGCTTCACCCACCGCCCGACGAAAAACCCGTCCATCCCGCCCTCGTCCGCCAGCATCCCCGGATGCGTGCGCAGCCAGCCTTCAGCGGTAGGGGCGAGACTGGCGGGCAGTTCCGCCGCCGTAATCGGCAAGGGCGTAAGGCCGCACTCCGCGTCAATCCACGCGGCCTGCTCCTCGCCCTCCTCGGCCTCCAGCGAGCATACCGCATAGACCAGCACCCCGCCGGGGTTGAGCCACTCGGCGGCCTTGGCTGCCAGCGCGCGTTGCAGTTCTACCATCTCGGGGATCTGCCGTGCACCGATGCGGTGGAGCACATCAGGATGGCGGCGACAGGTGCCGGTCGCGGTGCAGGGCGCGTCGATCAGGATCGCGTCGAAGCGGTGCTTGGGCTCCCACGTCAGCGCGTCGGCGCGGACGGGCGAGGCCTTGAGACCGGTGCGTTTCAGGTTGTCTTTCAGCAGTTCCAGCCGCCGCTTCGAGCTGTCGAGCGCGGTGACGTTCCAGCCGCTTGCGGCCAGCTGCATCGTCTTGCCGCCCGGCGCGGCGCACAGGTCGAGCGCGTGTCTGCCCGCCCCATCGCCCAACAGGCGCGCCGGGATCTGCGCGGCGAGGTCTTGCACCCACCAGTCGCCCGCCTTGTAATCGGCCAGACTGTCGACCGCCGCGCCACGCGGCAGGCGCACATGGCGCGGCGCCAGCGTCACCCCGCCCATCGCCACCGCGCGGGTCTCCGCTTCGGCAGCGTCCTTCAGCGCCAGATCGAGTTCGGGCGGGAAGGCGAGGCCCGGCGCGATCGCGGCGGCTTTGTCGGCGCCCCAGCGCGCGACCACGGCTTCAGGCATGGTCGGCACTTCGGGCAGCACGCTGCGGCCCGGCTTCACCAGCGCGGAGAAGACGCCATGCGCCAGCCGGCGCGGGCCGCCGGCGAGCAGTGGCAGCCCGGTCGCGATCACCGCGTGAGCCGGCGTGTCGAGCCGGAGCGCCTGGGCAAGCATGATCCGCAGCACCATCCGCGCCTTGGCATCATCGGGCAGGTTCTGCTGGGTCGCGCTGTCGATCAGCGCATCGAGATCGGTCAGCCAGCGCAAAGTCTCGCCCGCAATCGCCTTGGCCAGCGCGCGGTCGGGCGCCTTGCGGACATCGCCGAGCGCGCCGCCTTCGGCCTGCTCGAGCGTCTCGCCCCGCCGGAATACGGCATCGAGCAGGCGAAGCGCGGCGCGGCGCACGGGAAGTCCGGGGGTGGTTGGCATGGTGCGCCCTTAAAGCATTGCGCGAAAAAGTGGGAACCGGTTTTTCGCTCCGCGATAATGCACCCGCCCAAGGTGGTCTTGAAACCAAGTGCCGGCTTGCGCATTTGAACCCCATGACCAAGGAAAAGTGCGACGTCGCCAAGCAGTTCAAGAAACCACCGCACTGGACCAACGACCCAGTGCCCGCGCCCAAGAAAACCGATCCGATGAAAGGCGAACCCAAAGACCTGTCCCCCACCCGCTATGGCGATTGGGAAAAGGACGGGATCGCCTGGGATTTCTAGAAGCAGTGTCGGTCGATCCAGACCTCTCTTAGACCCCCGCTTGCCCGTGTTTCACATGAAACATTTTATAGGGGCGTGAAGGTGACCTTCATTCCATCCTTGGGCTGCGGGATCGGCCAATCCTGCCAGTCGGGATTGTAACCAGCCTCCGCCTCAATCCGGTAACGCTGGAGCAATTGCGCCAGCAGAATCTTGATCTGCATATAGGCAAAGTGCAGGCCAAGGCACATGTGCGCCCCGCCGCCAAACGGCACCCATGCGTATTTGTGGCGGGCCTTCACCAGTTCCGGCGTGAAGCGCATGGGATCGAAGGCCAGGGGATTGTCCCAATATTCCTCCGAATGGTGAGTCCAGTAGATATTGATCCCCACCATGGCGCCGGCCGGGATGCGATAGCCGCCGAATTCGAATTCGCGCAAAGCCCGGCGCGGCATCGAAGGAACAGGCGGGATCATCCGCAGCGATTCCTTGAACGCCATTTCGGTTAGATCGAGCTTGCCAAGGTCGTCATAGTGCAGCGCACGCGGTTCACCCGAACCGTCAGGGCCGCCGGTAACCGCCATGATTTCCGCGCGCAGTTTCTCCTGCCACACCGGATTGGTGGCGAGGTGGTAAATCAGCGATGTGGCAGACGACGTGATCGTGTCATGCGCGGCCATCATCAGGAAGTTCATGTGATCGACCACTTCGTCGACCGGCAGCAGCGAGCCATCCTCGCGCGTCGCGGTGGCGAACTGGCTGAACATGTCCTGCCCGCCGCCTTCGGCCCGCCGCCGCTGGGTTTCCCTGGTGAAATAGTCGACCAGAAACGCCCGGCCATCGACGCCCTTCTTCATCCGGGTGAAGGGCAGCGGCTTGCGCACTGGCGCGACCGAGGCCTGCACCATGTCGACGAAAGCCGCGTTGATCTTGTCGGCTTCCGGCCCCCACGGCAGGCCAATGAAGCTTTCGGCCGCGAGGTCGAGGGTGAGCTTCTTGATGTCCGGATAGAACAGGCGCGGCCCGGCCCAGCCCGATACTTCGCGGGCGATCCCGCGATTGAGCGCATTCGCATAATGGCGCATCGGTTCCGGTTTGAACGCGATCGAAAGCGCGCGGCGGTCGATCCGGTGGTGGTCGAAATCCAGCAGCATCAGCCCGCGCGGAAACAGTTGGTCGAGCACCGGGCCCCAGCCCTGCTGAGACGAAAAGATCTTGTCCTTGTTGAACAACAGCAGTTCATTCGCCTCTGCACCCAGCAACGCGATCTGCCAGCCGCCAAAAGCGCGGTTGCGGTAAACCTTGCCGAATTTGGCGATCCGTGCCGCCACAAAACCATGCGGATCGGCCAGCATCTTGAAGGTGTTGCCCACCAGCGGCCAACCGCCCTCACCGGGAATATGCGCCAGATCCGCTTCTGTCAGATTGCCTTCGCCCCAGTGCCGGAACGGCGCGGTTTCGGTCGTCTTCGGCGCGGCAAGGGTGGCCATATCAGTCTATGCTCCGGTGAAAGTTCGGATTCGCAACTGACTCTGATGTAAATAATCGAGGGCGTCAAATCCAGCCGGAAAGCTCGCGGTTCAGCAACGCTTCGATCATCACCAGCCCATCATCCGAGGTGTTGAGGCATTCCAGCACGGCGTAATCCTCGCCGCCATGCTCAACGAATTCGTCGCGGCCCTCCAGCGCCAGTTCTTCCAGCGTCTCGACACAGTCGGCGGCAAAGCCGGGGGCAGCCACCACCAATCGCTTGGTGCCCTTGTCACCTTCGGCCATCAAGGTCGTATCGGTGGAAGGCTCAAGCCAGGCCGCTGGGCCAAAGCGCGACTGGAAGGTGGTTTCGAACCGGACATCTTTGAACTCGGGCCGGGTTGCCAACTCCTCACGCAGCAGGCGCGCGGTCTTGGAGCAGTGGCAGTAATAGGGGTCGCCCTTTTCCAGCGTTTGCTGCGGCATCCCGTGGAAACTCAGCAGCATCACTTCGGGCGTAAAGGTGAGGTTGCGAACCTGACGCGTCAGATCATCGGCAAGCGCGGTCAGATAGGTCGGACTATCGTGATAGGGCGGCACAAAGCGCAAGGCGGGCTGCCACCGCTTGTTGGCGAGCACCCGGGCGACTTCGTCGAACACCGTCGCGGTGGTGGCGGCACAATATTGCGGATACATCGGGGCGATAAGGATACGGTCGCAACCCTCCCGCATCATGGCGTTAAGCCGGCTTTCGATCGAAGGGTTGCCATATCGCATCGCATAATCGACCTTCACCTTGTCGCCCAACCTGCCGACCATCGCTTCGGCCTGACGCGCCGTGATGTCGGCCAGAGGGGATCCCCGTTCGGTCCAGATCTTGGTGTAGGCTTCCGAGCTTTTGCGGGGCCGGGTGTTGAGGATGATTCCGCGCAGGATCAGTTGCCATACGATCGGCGGGATCTCCACCACCCGGCGGTCCGACAGGAACTGCTTGAGATATTTTTTTACCGAACCCGGATCGGGACCATCCGGCGTGCCAAGATTGATCAACAGCACCCCGATAAGGCCGCTGGATACAGGGGGGTGATCGCCCGGAAGGCGCTGGGTCTGCCAGGTCATAGCCCGCCTAACGGTCGGCAGGCGTTTCGTTTCCGGACAAAGTCGATCGTCCGAACGCAGTGTTGCAAAAATATGCGGGTCATATGCCGTCCGAAAGTAAGGGCAGTCGCCTCAGCCGCAAGCCTGTAGCCGAAAACAGCGCATTGGCAATCGCGGGCGGAGCAACGACAGCGCCCAGTTCGCCAGGGTCGGCAGGCAGCGCTTCGCTGGCGATGAATTCGATCCGCATTTCCGGACAATCAGCAAGCGTCGGCAGGCCGAGCGCCGCCTCATCGCCGCCCTCGGGCAGACCCCCGCGCAGCCTGACCGCATTGCCCAGCGCGATGCCGATGCCGAACACCAGGCCGCCTTCGATCTGCTGCTTGGCGATGTCATGGTTGATGATCCGGCCAATATCCGCTGCCGCCGACAGCCGGACCACCCGCACGCCGCCTTCGCCCCGACGCGCGGTCGCGACACAGGCAATACGCGCAGCCTCTGGTCCTTCACCGATGCGGGCGCAGGCCAGGCCCTGCCCGCTCTGATCCGCGCCGCCATCCCACCCTGCCAGTTGCGCCGCGCGCTGAAGACACGCAGCGAGACGCACATCACTCCCCAGCATCGACATCCGGAAGGACAGCGGTTCTCGCCCGTTCTTCGCGGCAATTTCGTCAATGAAACTTTCGATCGCGAAAGTCGTGGGTCCGTAAGCATTGCCGCGCACGCGCCCCACCGGCAGGCCGATTTCAACCGGGACGTGCTCCACCAGCACGGCGGGCAGTTGATAGGGCGGCACCGCGCCTTCGCAGGCAAGCGGATCGGGCTTCCCGGCTGTCTCGCGGATCGCGGCCATGCTGGTGAGATTGCCGAACAAACGCTGGCCGAATTCGAGCATGGCGGGGGGCGTGGCAATGCGAATCCGCAAAGCGTCAATCGCGCCGCCTGTGCCATCAGCATCGCCCTTGGCGATTTGCGCGCCGAGCAGCATCCACACCGGCGCGCGCGGGCGCGAACGGATCAACGCGTCACGGCGCGGCCAGGTCAGTTGGACGGGTCGACCCAGTTCGCGCGCGATCAGCGCGATTTCGATGGCATGGTCATGTTCCAGCCGCGCATCGAAACTGCCCCCTGCGGGCATGGGATACAGTGCGACATCCTCGGTCGAAATGCCGATCGCGCGGGCCGCCGCAATCCGCGCCTGCTCTGGCGCCTGGGACGCGATCCACAGGTCGAGCCGTCCGTCTTCATAGCGTGCGGCGGCGCATGCGCTTTCGACCGGCGCGGCATAGGCAGGCTCCACCTCGTAACGCCGCCCGATGTCCACCCGGCGAAGCGCCTCTCTGCCAAAGCCGGTTTCTGCAATCGCAAAGGCTTCGCCGCCCGTCAGCACGGTATCCAATCGGGCGGCGATTTCGTTGCTGTTGACCGGATTGGCGGTCGCAAAGCGGGGCTTCATCGCGGCAAGCGCACTGTCTGCGCTCCACCATGTGTCAGCCGCCACAGCAAGCCACCGCTTGCTTTCGACAATCCCGGCCAGCCCCCGGAAGCCGGCGGCGGCTTCGCGGTCAAACCCGGTCAGTTCCGATCCGTCGGCCGGCCCGTGCCGGATCGAGGCGAACACCATCCCCGGCAGGCGCACATCACCGGCAAAGCGATAAGAACCATCGACCTTCGACGGCAAATCGATGCGCGGAAAAGCGGGCGCTGCGTCGACATCGGCCGACAGCGGCGTTTCGCGCGGCGGCTCGGGGCGTAGCGGCGCGGGATCGGGCGGGGTGTAATTGGCTGCGGCTTGGGCCAGCTCGCCAAAGCTTGCGCGTTGATCGTTGAACGTGACGAAACCGTTTTCGACCTGGCATTCTTCCCAGGCCACACCCCAGCGCGACGCGGCCTCCTGCGCCAGCATCGCCCGCGCCGCTGCGGCAGCTTCGCGGCAGGGCTGTTCGTAAGCCTCAAGCGCAGTGCCTGCGGCCGTTGCATTGAACCGCTGCGATTGGGCAAATCGTGTGGCCATCAGCGCATCGGCGTTGTCAGAAAGACCCGCAGCGATGGGATCCCACAGCGCCATCCATTTGCGCGCCAGCGGAATATTGGCGTAGGCGCCCGATATCGGCGCGGGCTCAACCGCCACCTGCCGCCAATCGGCGCCCAGTTCATAGGCGACGATCTGCGGTAGCAAGGTTGTAATCCCCTGTCCCATTTCGATCTGCGGCACGGCGACCGTCACCACACCGTCATTGGCGATCTTGAGCCAGGCGCCGAACACCTGTTCACCTCTGGCTGCCTCCAGCGGCGTGCGATAGCTGCGCGGCATCAGCCACCAGGCGACCACAAGCCCGCCGCCCGCCGCAGCGCCCGCCAGCAATCCGCGCCGCGAAACCTGCATCGCCTCTAAACCGTCCCGGTATCAAGCCAGCGCGCCAGCCGCTCGGCAATGGCGCGGAAGGGGGCGGCGGTTTCGTCATCACCGGCCGCAGGAGGCTCGCCCCTGTCACCTGCGATCCGGGTCGCGAGAGTCAGCGGCACCCGGCCAAGAAAGGGGATGTCCAACGCAGCGGCGAATTTTTCGACCCCGCCCTGTCCGAAGGGATCGCTGATCTCGCCGCAGTGGGGACAGGCATAGCCCGCCATGTTCTCGACCAGACCGATGATCGGCACCTCGCCTTGTTCGAACAGTTGCCCGGCCCGCGCAGCATCGATGAGCGCGAGATCCTGAGGGGTGGATACCAAGATTGCGCCATCGGGCTTGTGGGCCGAAAGCATGGACAATTGCACATCGCCCGTTCCCGGCGGCAGATCGACGAGCAGCAGATCGGTGTCGCCCCATTCGGCATCGACCAGCTGGGTCAGGGCCTTGCCCGTCATCGGTCCGCGCCATGCCAGCGCCTTTCCCGGAGCGACAATGTGACCCATCGACAGCACCTTGACCCCGTATGGACTGTCAATCGCCACCAGCTTGCTGCCGTCCGGCGTGGCGCCAGGCTTGATCCCTTCTGTCCTGAGCAATTTGGGCTGCGACGGGCCGTAGATGTCGCCATCGATCACGCCGACCTTGCGTCCCATCCGCGCCAGCGCCACGGCAAGATTTGTGGTCAGCGTCGATTTGCCGACCCCGCCCTTGCCAGACCCCACCGCGATCAGGCGGCGGCGGCGCCGTTCACCGGTCAGTGCCACGCGCACCTCGTCGATTTGCGGCAGGGGCATCAGGCTGGCGGTGATTGCGTCCTGCAACGCGGCGCGGGCCGTTTCGGACAGATCGCCTGCCTCGGCAACAATAACCGCGCGGCGTTCCACGATCCGGGCAGAACGCAACCGATGGTTGATTTCAGGGGTGAGAGCCGCCCGGATCAGCGCCTCTTCGGCGTCGGGTTGGCGAGCGGGCGAAGGGGACGAATTGCCGGACTTGTTCATTATGCCACGCCTCTACCACCAAATTCACGCAGGGGACCCCTGTTTTTCGCCGGAACGCGTGCCTATAAACACCGTATGCAAAGATTTGACGGCTGGAGAGAACGTCTTGGCGGTGGCTTTAAGGGCTTCGCTATGGCTGGAAAGAACAACCCCTGGGGCGGCGGCGGAAGCGGCGACGAACCCGGCGAAGGCGGGCCTTCGGGTGATGGCGGCGGCCCGCGTAACCCCTGGCTCCCCGGAGGCGGAGGCGGCGAGGGAAAGCGGCGTTCGGCCAGTATCGAAGACATTTTCAAAAACCGTGGCCCCGAAGGTCCGCGCCGCGCCGGTGGCGGAGGCGGTGGGCCGACCTTCCGGCTGCCTGAACGTCCCGGCGGCAAAAGCTGGGTGCCGCTGATCGTGGCCGGCGCCGCGCTGGTCTGGGTCGCGGCCAGCAGCGTTCATTTCATCCAGCCCGGCGAACAGGCGGTCGTCACCTGGTTCGGTGGCAAGTATTCGGCCACGCTCAATTCCGGGACGGCATTTTCCGCGCCTTGGCCGATCAACATGGTCGAAAAGGAAAATGTCACGCAGGTGCGGCTGGAAGAAGTTCCGGGCACCAACACGGAGAAGCTGATCCTGACCGGCGACCAGAATCTGGTCGATCTGTCCTATCTGATCCGCTGGAACATCTCGGACCTGACGCTGTACAAGTACCAGCTCAACGATCCGCGCAATGCCTTGCTTGAAATCGGGGAGGCCGCGATGCGTGCTGCCGTGGCACGGCAGAACCTTGATGCGGTGCTGACCGGCGCAGGCCGTGCGGAAATCGAGCAGGACGTGCGCACCGCGATGCAGGCGCGGCTTGATGCCTATCGTTCGGGCATCAGCGTGCAGGGTATCGAAATCAACAAGGTCGATCCGCCTGCGCAGGTCGAAGAGGCGTTCAAGGACGTATCCTCCGCCCAGCAGGACGCCGATGCCGCGATCAACCGGTCTCGCGCCGTAGCGCAGCAGACGCTTGCACGAGCACAAGGTGACGCCAGCGAATTCAACGACATCTACGAGGAATACCGGATGGCGCCCGAAGTGACGCGTCGTCGCCTCTATTACGAGACCATGGAGCAGATCCTGTCCAAGACCGACAAGACAATCGTAGAAGGTGGCAATGTCACCCCCTATTTGCCACTGCCTGAGCTGAAGCGCCGTGCGCAGCAGCCTGCACTGCCACAGGGGGAATAAGGACATGGCCAGCCTGTTCCAGAACCCCAAGGCCTTGCTGATCGGCGGCGCCGTGATCGTGATCGCGGCGCTGTCCAGCTTGGTGATCGTTCCTGAAACCCATCAGGCCGTGGTGATCCGCACCGGGGAACCGGTGCGTGTCATGAACCAGTTCCGGCCCGACGAGCCCTATGGTTCGACCGGCGCCGGCATCAGTCCGCGTATTCCCTTCGTTGAAGAGGTGCGCATGATCGACCGCCGCGTGCTCGATCTCGACATGGAACGCACGCAGGTGCTTTCCCGCGACCAGCAGCGCCTTCAGGTCGATGCCTATGCCCGGTACCGCATCATCGATCCGGTCAAACTGGTCGAACGCGCCGGTACCGAGGCCCAGCTTGAGGCGCAGTTGCTGCCGATCCTCACCTCGGTGCTGCGGCAGGAATTGGGCCGCGTTCCGTTTGCATCGCTGATCAATGCCGAGCGCGGCACATCGATGACCAACATCACCCGCACGCTTGACGCGCAGGCCCGCAATTACGGCGCGCAGGTGCTTGATGTGCGGATCAAGGCGGCCGATCTTCCCGAAGGCCGCCCGCTGGACGCTGCGTTCACGCGGATGGAAACCGATCGCCAGGAAGAGGCGACGACCATTCGTGCCGCAGGGCAACGCGATGCGCAGATCATTCAGGCCGAAGCGTCGGCAGAGGCTGCGCGCATCTATGCCGATGCCTACGGCAAGGATCCGCAGTTCTACGACTTCTATCGTGCCATGCAGAGCTACCGCAAAACCTTCCTTCAGGGTGAAGGCCAAAGCACCATGGTGCTGTCGGAAGACAGCGAGTATTTCCGCCAGTTCAAGGGTGAACGCTGAACAATCGACCAAGGGCTGACAGACCGCGCTGAACGGCGCGGACGTTCAATCACCGTTCAGCCCCAACAAGGGCATTTGGGGCAATCAACCAGCCCGTCAGGCTGGCCCCGTCAAAGGCTTTCTGGAACGCGATGGCGACCCCACGCATTCCTGCCAAGAACAAGGACCAAGAGGACGTGAACAAAGTGCGCTATGTATACGGACTGACAAGCGCGTTGCTGGTGGGCGGCGCGACGATTTCGCTGATAACCGGCTCGCCTGTCGGCGCGCAGGTTGCGCAGAACGACGATGCGGTGATGGAACGGGTGGTGCCGGTTGCCGGGGCCCCTGCCAGCTTCGCCGATCTCACCGCACAGTTGCAGCCCGCCGTGGTGAATATCGCCACGCGCCAGCGGGTCGAGGTGGCCAATAATCCCTTCGCAGGGACGCCCTTTGCCGAGCTGTTCAGTCGGCGCGGCGGCGGCGCAGGCCAACCGCAAACCCGTGAAGCGCAGTCGCTGGGATCAGGCTTCATCATTTCGGGCGATGGCTATGTGGTTACGAACAACCACGTGATTTCGCCGCCCGATACGCGCGCCAAGCTTGAATCGATCACTGTGACCCTGCCCGACGGCACCGAATACGAAGCCGATCTGGTCGGCGCGGATGCAGCGTCGGACCTTGCGGTTCTCAAAATCCGTTCCAACAAGACCTTCCCCTTCGTCCGGTTTGGGGACTCCAGCGCAACGCGCGTGGGCGAGTGGGTGGTTGCGATCGGCAATCCGTTCGGCCTTGGTGGCACAGTCACCAGCGGGATCATCTCGGCGGTGTATCGCAACACCGGCCAGGGCGGGCCGTATGATCGCTACATCCAGACCGATGCCAGCATCAACCGCGGCAATTCGGGCGGCCCGCTGTTCGACATGCGCGGCAATGTGATCGGGATCAACAATGCGATTTTCTCGCCCTCGGGCGGCAGTGTCGGCATCGGGTTCGCCATCCCGGCCGAAATCGCCGCTCCGATTGTCGAACAGCTGCGCGACGGCCGTGAGATCGAGCGCGGTTATCTCGGTGTCCGGCTCCAGCCCATCGACGAGGATCTTGCTGCTTCGCTCGGCTTGCCCAAGCGCCGCGGCGAACTGGCGCAAGTGGTCGAGGACGGCAGCCCCGCCGCGAGTGCCGGACTGCGTTCGGGCGACATCCTGACGAAGGTCAACGGCAAAGACGTGACGGCGGATCAGACTGTATCGTTCCTTGTCGCCAATCTCGAACCGGGCGCCACCATCCCGGTCGAAGTGCTGCGCAGCGGCAATCGGGTGAACATCAACGTGACGCTCGGCAAGCGCCCAAGCGAGGCGGAGCTGCAAGCCCGGGCGCAGACCTTCGACCCCGAGGCCGAAGAGCCCATGGCACCCGGCACATCTGACGGCACGATTGAACAGAAGCTGGGTCTGCAGGTCACTCCGATGACCCCTCAGATTGCCCGCTCGCTGGGCGTGCCTGCCGATCTTCAGGGTGTGGTGGTCGCTGCGGTCGATGCCAATGGCGATGCGGCCCGCAAGGGCCTGCGCCGCGGTGACATCATCCTGTCGGCCAATTATCAGGCCGTCACGTCGGTTGAAGAATTGCTGGCGCAGGTCGAGGCCGCGGTCACAGAAAATCGCGAGGCGTTGCTGCTGCGCGTTCAGCGCCGGACGCAACCGCCAGCCTTTATCGCTGTCCGGATGCGCTGATCCGCATCACCACTTCATAAGTCCAAAGAAAAAGGCGCCGGGAGCAGGTCCCGGCGCCTTTTACCTATCTGGCGCTGTCATTGTCCCTGGGGAAATACGGGCTGTTGCGGGACACGGCGCTGTTCGCGTTGAGACCGCGGGATCTGCTGGGGCGGCAGCGCGCCGCCGGTAGCTTCCTCGAGAAAATCCTGGCTGGCGGCAGGCGGCGCATCGGATTCGCGCTCGCCTTCCGGCCTGAAGGGATCATCGTCCGGCTCGCGCCTGCCAGGCTCGATCAGGTTGCCCTGCTCGTCGATGTAGTAATAATCCTCGGGCTCGCCGAACAACGCTTCCTCGTCAGGCTCCAGTTGCCATTCGGGCAGTTCGAGCGTGACATCGAATTCCTCGACCGGGCGCCCCCTGACAGCGTAGCGCATATAGGCGGCAAAGGCCTGCGCCGGAGCGCGCCCGCCCTGCAGGCCCGGCACCGCCTTGGCATCGTCACGTCCCATCCACACGCCGGTGGTTATGCCGCTGGAAAAGCCGATGAACCAGCCGTCCTTGTTGGAGCTGGTCGTGCCGGTCTTGCCGGCCACCGGACGCCCGATCTGGGCCGCACGGCCCGTGCCTGTCTGCACGGCGGCCTGCAGGAGATCGGTAATCCCGGCGACCACGTAATCGGGTATCACCGGGGAGTTTGTCGCAGCTTCACGCTGGTAAAGCAGCTCGCCGCTGGCGCCGGTCACCTTGGTGATTCCAAAGGGCGCGACGGTGACCCCCTTGGCGGCGATACCGGCAAAGGCCTGGGTCATCTCCATGACCCGCATTTCCGATGCGCCCAGCACCATCGACGGGTTGGTATCGACCTTCGAATTGATCCCGAACCGACGCGCCATCGACGCCACCGTGCCAAAGCCGACTTCGTTGCCAAGCTGGGCTGCAACCGTGTTGATCGAATAGGCGAAGGCGGTTCGCAAATCGGTTTCGCCGACATTGCGGCCGTTGGAATTGCGCGGGCTCCATCCATCGATCGTCACCGGCGTGTCGTTGACCGTATCCTCAGGCTTGTAGCCCGCCTCCAGCGCGGCGAGATAGACAAACAGCTTCCAGGCGGAACCGGGCTGCCGCATCGCAGTCGTGGCGCGGTTGAAGTTGCTGGCGACGTAATCGGTTCCGCCCACCAGCGCCAGAATCGCCCCGTCACGGTCAAGACTGACCAGGGCGCCCTGCGCGCTGCCCGGCGTATTGGCTTCGATCGCGGCGGTCGCGGCGCGCTGCATCCCGATATCGAGCGTGGTCCACACCTCGATCGGTTCGTAGGTTTCGGGCAGAATGATATCGAGCTGCGGCAGCACCCAATCCGTGAAATAGCGGACCGAGTTCTGCCCGGCCTGCTCCTTCAGCTGCACCGCGCTGACATCAACCCGGGCTTGGTCGGGTGTGACATACCCCTGCTCTTGCATCAGGCGAAGCACGACCTGGGCGCGGTCGACGGCGGCCTGAACATCGGCGGTGGGGGAATACTGGCTGGGTGCCTTGACCAGTCCGGCGATGATCGCGGCTTCTTCAATACTCAGTTCGGTCGCGGGATGGCTGAAGAACTTCCGGCTCGCGCTGTCGATGCCATAAGCGCCGCCGCCGAAATAGACCTTGTTGAGGTAAAGCTCGAGGATCTCCTCCTTGGAGAACTGCCATTCGAGCGCCATCGCCAACACCGCCTCACGCGCCTTGCGGTCGAGCGAACGGTTGTTGTTCAGAAACAGGTTGCGCGCCAGCTGCTGCGTGATGGTCGATGTGCCGCCAAACCGCGCGCGGGTGCCGGTCACGCCTTCGATCAGCGCCCCTGTCAGGCGCACAGGATCGACACCGAAGTGCGAATGAAAGCGTTTGTCTTCCACCGCGATCATCGCGTTGGTCATGTTGCGCGGAATTTCGTCGTAGGTGAGCCATTCGCCAAAGCTTGGCCCGATTTCGACCAACTCGCGCCCATCGCGGGCGCGGATTACAATGGTCTGGCCCGGTTGGGTCGCCTGAAGGGTCGCGTAGCTGGGCAGCGATTGCGCGGCGAAGCCGACCGCGAAGGCAAGAAAGACAGTGGCCAGCACGGCGAGGCCCGCACCCCAGACCACCAACCGCTTCATCCAGACCCAGCCGCGCCAACCCGGCGCGCCTTGGCGCTCCTTTGCGGACGAAGCGGATCGCTCGCTCGCAGCCCGCCTGTTTCCGCGCGCGCCTTTGTCCTGCAACCGCTCACCCCGTTTCGACATTGTCTGAGCCTATCTTGACCCCCACGACACCGCGGGGGGATGCGCGCCTTGCATAGGCAAGTTGTAACCGGGAATGAACCCGGCTTGGCAATGCTCTCCCCCGCCGACGGCGCGAGCGGCCTAATCGTTCGCGGGCGTGAAGATCAGCGCGGCCGAATTGATGCAGTAGCGAAGGCCGCCTTGTTCCGGCGGGCCGTCAGGAAACACATGGCCCAGATGTCCACCGCAAGTGCCGCAGCGCACTTCGGTCCGGACCATGCCGTAAGCCGTGTCGCGATGTTCCTCGACCACCTCTTCATCGGCAGGCTTGGTGAAGGCGGGCCAACCGCACCCGGAATTGTACTTCGCGGTCGAATAGAACAGCTGCGTGCCACACGCCGCACAGTGATATTCGCCCTCGTCATAGAACTTGTCATACTCGCCGGTGAAGGCACGTTCGGTGCCCGCTTCGCGCAGCACGTGATACTGCATCGGGCCCAGCTTATCGCGCCACTCGGCGTCGGTCAGGCTGCGGGGATCGGGGTTGTCCATGCGTTGTCCTCTCTGCTCGCGCCCAATATCGGCGCGGCAGGGGCAATGCGCAAGCGCCGGTTATTTTGCGCTATCCGTCCAGCTGAGCGTAGTGCGGCGGCGGCTTGATTGTTTCCATCCGCTCGGTGAGAAGCGGGCGGAAGCTTGGGCGGCTCTTGAATACCGCATACCAGCCGCGTGATTGTTCGTGCCCCGCCCAGTCGATCCCGCCAAGGTAGTCCGCCACCGAAATCTGCGCCGCGGCGGCCAGATCGGCAAGGCTCATGGTCGAACCCGCCACCCAGGGGCGGTTGTCGATCAGCCAGTCGAGATAATCGAGATGCCCGTGCGCCATCTTCATGGCATTGCGCAGCGCGCCGCTGTCAGGAGGCTGGCGCATGATACGCTTCTTCATACGTTCGGACAAAAGCGGCGCGGTGACATCGGCGTAGAAGTTTTCATCGAACAGCGCGACCAGTCGGCGGATTTCGGCACGCTGGGTGGCGGTGCCGTTGATCATCGGGCTGCGGTCGACCGTCTCTTCGAAATATTCCGCAATCGCCCGGCTATCGGGGATCGTGATATTCTTGTCCGGATTGACGATCACCGGCGTGCGCCCGGCCGGATTGAGATCGAAGAACGCGTCCGACGCCGACCACGGATCCTCACGCGCCAGATCGAAAGGCACGTTCTTTTCGCTCAGCAGCAGCCGGATCTTGCGGCTGAAGGGGCATAGCGGGAATTGATAGAGGAGCCACATAAGGCATCCAGCTCTGCCGTATTTTCCAAGGCAAATCCAGCGCGGGGCGTGCGCAACGGGGGAGTATTCAGAGCTTCGTCGCCTCGAGCATCAACAGGCACGTCGGCATGATCTTTTGCACCTCTGCGTTGGCGGAAAGCGCCTGCGCCTCGGCGTTGGCAAGTGCGGCGATGCCGGCGCGGTCGGCCCCGGTGGCATCCATCAGTTGCGCCAGCGCACGGACGAAGAATTCGCGGCCGCGTGACGACAGATCGGGCCACTCTTTCGCCGCGGGATCGCCCGCAGCCTGACCTTGCGCCACCAGCGCAAACGCCGCCGCGCACCGCAGCAACGCGCGGTTTTCCTGCGACAGCGGGGCAGGTTCGGGGCTGGCTGGGGCAGGCGCGGGTTGCAGGGCCAGCGCGGCGGCAAGAAACGGAGTAAGCATGGCCTCTCCTATGCCCTGCAAGATGAACCCGGCGCTACCGGAATCGACATTGCGGGCGCGGCAATTCCGTCCTAATCCGCAACCTGTCTTATGAGAGGAGACATATTTCGATGTTCAGTCACATCATGGTCGGGACCAACGATTTCGACCGTTCCAAGGCATTTTACGACACCGTGCTTGCCACGCTGGGCGCAGGCCCGGGCAACGTCAACGAAGCCGGCACCGGCCACAAGCGTGCGTTCTGGTTCCACAATGGCGGCATCTTTTCGATCAGCCAGCCGATCAACAACGAACCTGCCGCCTGCGCCAATGGCGCCACCATCGGCTTCGCCTGCGACAGCCTTGAGCAGGTGCAGGCCTTCCACGATGCGGCCGTGGCCGCTGGCGGCAGGTCGATCGAAGATCCGCCGGGCCCGCGCACCGGCGCGATGGGCACGCTGAACCTGGGCTATGTGCTTGATCCCGATGGCCACAAGCTGTGCATGCTGCACCGCGTGGGGTGATTAGCGACTGAGTTCGAACACCGCGAATTCGGCGCGCCAGTTAGCCGCTGGCGCGCCGATTTGTTTTTCGTTCGAGAAATACCAGGCGCGCTCGATCTTCGCGCCTTTCAGGCGCGCCAGATCGCGAAAATCCTCGACCGTGACGTGGTGGATATTTTCGGTTTCGTACCAGCTCACCGGCAAGGCCCGTGTCACCGGCATCCGCCCGCCCAGCATCAGCGCCGCCCGCGTGCGCCAGTGAGCAAAGTTGGGGAACGACACAAAGGCGCGCCGCCCCACCCGCAGCAGTTCGTCCATCATCAGGTCGGGCCGGGTTGCGGTCTGCAAGGTCTGGCTGAGGATCGCGTAATCGAAGGCCTTGTCGGGGTAGTTCGCCAGATCGAGATTGGCATCGCCCTGCACCACCGAAAGCCCGCGCGAGACGCAGCGTTCGACCAGCTCACCATCCAGCTCCATGCCCCGCGCATCGCAGCCGCTGGCGCTTTCCAAGGCCGCCATCAGCGCCCCGTCCCCGCAGCCGATATCCAGCACCCGGCTGCCGGGCGTTACGTGCGCTGCGATGGCGGCAAGGTCAGGGCGCAGGGTCATTCGACGAAGCCCTTCACCACCCGGTCAAGCTGGTCATGCTCCAGCAGGAAGCTGTCATGCCCGTGCGGCGCGCTCAGTTCCACGAAGCTGACCTTAGCCCCCGCCGCATTCAGCGCGTGGACAACATGGCGGCTTTCGGTGGTGGGATACAGCCAGTCGGTATCGAAGCTGACGATGCAGAACCGCGCCTGCGTGCCCGCAAAGGCGTTGGCGAGCTTGCCACCGTGTTCCTCGGCAATGTCGAGGTAATCCATCGCACGGGTGATGTAGAGGTAGCTGTTCGCATCGAACCGGCGGGTGAAGCCGCTGCCCTGATAGCGCAGGTAGCTTTCGACCTGAAACTCGGCGTCGAAACCAAACCCCTTGGCCTCGCGGTCCTGCAGGCGGCGACCGAACTTCTCGGTCAGCCCGGCTTCCGACAGATAGGTGATATGCGCCGCCATCCGCGCCACGGCGAGGCCGTTGTCGGGCCGCGCGTCGGCCGCGTAGTAATCGCCTGCCGCCCATGCCGGATCGGCCATGATCGCCTGGCGCCCCACCTCGTGAAAGGCGATGTTCTGCGCCGAGTGCCGCGCGGTCGACGCGATCACCAGCACGCGGGCGGCACGCTCGGGCCAGTTGGCGGCAAGGCTCAGCGCCTGCATCCCGCCCATCGACCCGCCGACCACGGCGTGCAACTGCGCGATGCCCAAGCCGTCGAGCATCGCCACCAACCCGCGCACCATGTCGCGGATGGTGATGACGGGGAAGCGCATGGCATAGGGCCGCCCATCGGGCGCAAGGCTCGCCGGACCGGTCGATCCCATGCAGCTGCCGATGACATTGGCGCAGATCACAAAGTGGCGGTCCGTGTCGATCGGCTTGCCTGGCCCCACCATGCGCTCCCACCAACCCGGCTTGCCGGTGATCGGGTGCGGGCTGGCGAGATACTGGTCGCCGGTCAGCGCGTGGCACACCAGCACGGCGTTGCTCTTGTCCGCAGCCAGCGTGCCGTAGGTCTCGTAGGCGATCTGCGCGCCCTCCAGCACCTGCCCGCTGTCCAGCGGCAGGGGTTGGGGGATGGTATAGGTGCGGGCGACGGGGGCGATGTTCATCTGGGGGAGCGAATTGGGGGAGCGCCCTGCCTGTGTCAATCATCGCCACGGGCCTTGCCGTTTTCGCGCTGTATTCGCAGGCCCAAACTGGCTATCGCGCCCGTCTTATGTCCAAGCCTCAAGCCAAACCCTGGATCAGCGCGATCCACGCCTATGTCCCCGGCAAGTCCAAGTCGGCGAGCGGCAAGCCACTGACCAAGCTTTCCGCGAACGAGAACCCGCTGGGCGCCAGTCCGGCGGCGCTGGCTGCGTTGTCTCAAGGCCACAATCCGGCTGACTACCCCGATCCCGACGCACGGACCCTGCGCGAGGCGATCGCCGCCGTGCACGGGCTGGACGCGGACCGGATCGTATGCGGAACCGGCTCGGGCGAACTGCTGCATTGCGCCGTGCAGGCGCTGGCAAGCGTGGGTGACGAGGTGCTGGCGTCGCGCTATTCCTTCTCGCTCTACCCGCTGCTGGCCCAGAAGGTCGGGGCGACGGCGGTGTTTGCCGATGATGATGGCTGTGCGGCGAGCGTGGACAAGCTGCTGGCAGCGGTGACGCCTGCTACCAGGGTGGTGCTGCTCGACAACCCCAACAACCCGGTCGGCAGCTACCTGCCGCCGGACGAGGTCGAACGGCTGCACGCGGGCCTGCCCGGCAACGTGCTGCTGATCGTTGACGAAGCCTATGGCGAGTATGTCGATCCGGCGCACCAGCACGCGGCCTTCGATCTGGCCGCGGCCTGTGAGAACGTGCTGGTCAGCCGCACCTTCTCCAAGGCCTATGGCCTGGCATCGGAACGGGTCGGCTGGGTGACAGGCGCGCCGCATCTGATCGATCTGGTCAACCGGCTGCGGGGCGCGTTCAACGTGTCGGTGAGCGGGCAGAAGGCGGCGCTGGCGGCGCTGGGCGATCAGGCGTTTGTGGCCGCCAGCCGCGAACACAACACCGCCGAACGCGCGCGACTGGCAGACGCTATCGCGGCGCTGGGCAATCACGGCCTCAGCACCTCGCCCAGCGAAGCCAACTTCCTGCTGGTGCACTTCGCGGGCGAAGTGACCGCAACGCAGGCGGTCGAGGCTTTGTCCGAGGCGGGTTACGCGGTGCGTCATCTGCCCTCCCAGGGCCTGCCCAATGCCTTGCGCATCACCATCGGCAAGACCGACGACATGACCCGCGTGATCGCCACGCTTCGCACGCTGTGCGGGGAGGCGGCGTGACCATCCGGCGGGTCGCGATCATCGGCCTCGGTCTGCTGGGCGGCTCGATCGGGCTGGCGGTGAAGGCACGCGGCCTTTCCATCGTTACAACCGGCTGGGACCGCGACCCCGACGTGCGGGCGCGTGCGGCGATACGCGGGCTGGTCGCCGAGGTGTACGAGACTGCCGAAGCGGCCGTGGCCGAGGCCGATCTCGTCATCCTGTGCGTCCCCGTTGGCGCGATGGGCGAAGCGGCGGCGGCGATTGCGCCGGGCCTGAAGCCTGATGCGATCATCAGCGATGTCGGCTCGTCCAAAGCCGCCGTCGCCGCCGCGCTCGCCGCCGCGCTGCCGGGCGCCTGCATCATCCCCGCCCACCCGGTTGCAGGCACCGAACAGAGCGGGCCGGACGCGGGCTTTGCCACGCTGTTCGCGGGCCGCTGGTGCATCGTCACCCCGCCCGAAGGCTGCGATCCGGCCCCGCTCGAAGCCCTGTCCGACTTCTGGACCGCGCTCGGCTCCAAGGTCGAGGTGATGGACGCCGCCCACCACGATCTCGTCCTGGCCGTCACCAGCCACATCCCCCACCTGATCGCCTACACCATCGTCGGCACGGCGAGCGATCTGGAGGACGTGACCCAGAGCGAGGTCATCAAGTACTCCGCCGGGGGCTTTCGCGATTTCACCCGCATCGCGGCCTCCGACCCGGTGATGTGGCGCGACGTGTTCCTGACCAACAAGGGCGCCGTTCTGGAGATGCTGGGGCGCTTCACCGAAGACCTCACCGCGATGCAGCGCGCGATCCGTTCGTCGGACGGAGAGGCGCTGTTCGACCTCTTCACCCGCACCCGCGCCATCCGCCGCCAGGTGATCGAGCAGGGACAGGACGACGAGCGCCCCGATTTCGGGCGCGAACACGGCGCCTGACTGCGCCGCCAATTGTGCCACCGGCCGGGGTCGTGCGCCTGTTGGAGACACATGAGACACTGTCCAGGAAACGAAAAAACAACCCGCCATGCGCGCCGCGTTCCTTGCGGATATGTACAATGATTGGCGAGGCTTGCCGGCGGGTCATGGTGCAACGCTGACAGGTCGCGCTCCGGTAGGAAAGCACGCCAGATTGGGCAGGCGCCCGCGGTGCGGAGGATGGCCCCTTGCTTGACAGCGTCCTTGTGGGGCTCCACGGCCAGCAAAGGGGGGGAGGGGTGAACAGCAATGCCTACCGACGGGTTTTCTCGCGGCCGCCGCGCACCGCAACGACTGCTGTCGCGTTCTTCGCTTTTCCGGCGCAACGCAGTGCTCGGTTATGCGGTCGGCCTTGCCACGTTCATCGTCGCGCTTGCTGCTCGCGTCATTCTCGACCACGCAATTCCGCAATTTCCTTTCATTACCTTCATTCCTGCGGTCATAATTTCCGCGTTCCTGGCGGGTTCTCGCGCGGGTTGGTTCTGCGGGGCCCTGTCCTTTGTGGCGACCTGGTACTGGTTTGTTCACCCGACGGATTCCTTCGCAACGGGCTTCAATGAAACCGTCGGGCTCAGCCTGTTCGTCTTTATTATCGTGATCGACATCGCTCTTATCGCCGTTGCTGCAAGAGCTGTCGAAGAACTGACGCAAAAGGAAGGGCAACTGAATATTATCGTCGAAGAGCAGCGCAAGACGCACATTGCTCTGGAAGAAGCATTAAAAGCCAAGGAACTGCTGTTACACGAAGTCAATCACAGGGTTAAGAACAGCCTCCATCTCGTCAATTCGTTTCTGTTTCTGGAAGCTCTGAAGATTGACGACAGCGAAGCGCAATCGGCCGTTATGGCCGCGCGCAGCAAGGTGGACCTGATTGCCCGTGTTCACCAGCTTCTCTACCTCAGCGGAAATCACAACCACGTTGATATGAAGACCGCTATCGAAGAGATTGTGACGGATCTGATCGGCTCTGCGGGAAGAGACGATGTCTCTGTGGAACAAAGCTTTTCCGGCGATCTGATGATGAGCATAGGTCAAGCCAGCCCCCTGGTTCTGGTCGTGAATGAAATCATCACGAACGCACTCAAATACGGGCTGAGCTCGAACCAGCCGAAATTGACGGTTTCCGCTGCAAGCTCAGGCGAAGAGGTGGTCCTGGTCATCAGCGACAATGGCCCTGGCATCGCACCGGCAACGCCCGACACCAAATCGGGTCTGGGAAGGCAGATTATGGACGGCCTTGTGCATCAAATGCGCGGCGAAATCGCCATCCAGAGCGATGGGTCCGGAACGACAATTACCCTGACGATCCCCACCAAACCTCTGTCATCTGACATACAAGGCGTGAGCTGATGAAGATATTGATCGTCGAAGACGAATTCATGGTCGCCATGACATTGAAGGTCTTGTTGCAACGGCAGGGGCACGAAGTTGTGGGCATTGCCGATGACGTTGTCTCGTCTGTCAAAGAGGCAGAGCGGACCCGTCCGGACATCGCGTTCGTGGATATCAATCTGGCCAATGGCACTTCGGGGCTCGACGCGGCGGCCGAACTTCAGAAGAGCGGCGTGATCTGCATTTTCCTGACCGGCACGCCGCCGAATGGGCCGCGGCCCGATCTTGCACTTGGCTGCCTGCCAAAGCCGTTTTCCGACAAATCCCTGGCAGCAACCGTAAAAATCGCCGAAGCGATGATCGAAGGATTGCCACTGCCCCCGCCGCCCTTCGGCCTCGAACTTTACTGCGCCTGAGGGTTCTTCAGAGCCATCGCGCCGTGGAGTGGTGAGGCGACGTTTTGTGATTTCGCGCGGAAAGCCTACCCGTTCAGCGCATTGATCGCAGCATGGACCCGCGCTTCGACATCCGCGCGCGGCAGGCCCGCCGGGATCGCCGCGCCCACCTTGTAAGTGATCCGGCCCGGACGTTTCACCGCGCGATGGTAGGCCCGCCCGCTATCCACGGCGATCGGCACCACTGGCAGGCGCAGCAGCTTGTACAACCCGGCAAACCCTGCCTGCAAAGGCTCCCTATGGCCATGCGCCACGCGCGTGCCTTCGGGAAAGATTATCAGCGGGCGCCCCTCGGCCACGCGCTGCTTGGCCAGTGCCAGCATGGCGCGCAGGGTCTTGGCCCCTTCGCCGCGTGCCACGGGGATCAGGCCATAGGTCAGCGCGGAATAGCCCCAGCCGGGAATGGCGAACAGTTCCTGCTTGGCGAACACCGCCGGGTGGGCAAACAGCCGCGGGGTGTCGATCGCCTCGAAAAAGCTTTCATGCTTCATCGCGATCAGCACCGGACCTTCAGGCAGCGCCCCGTCCAGCACCACCTGAATGCCGAGCAGGTTGCGGACGCACCACAGATGCCACCGGCCCCAGGTGGCGACCACGCCGCGCAGCCACGCCTTGCGGACAAGGATGGCCACCACCGACGCGATCACCAGCAGCACAGATCCGCCATAAAACAGCAGATAGAAGGCGAGCGAACGCAGTGCAGCCGCAACCCAGCTCAAAGGTCAGCCAGGCCCGCCGCGCGGCTTGCGATCAGCTTGTGATATTCCAGAAACAGCGTGCCCATGTCGGGCTGCGAGGGCACGGCATCGCGGATGACCGTCACCGACGCGGGCAGTGTCCGGTCAAGCTCGCCTGCCGCACGGCGCATGTGCCAGTCGGTTGTCACCAGACGCAACGATTGCACCTCGTTCTGCGCCACCCATTTGGCGGTTTCCGCGGCGTTGGAGCGGGTGTCGACCGCCGCAAAGCCGAGCGTGACGCAGCAGGTCATGTCCATGTTCGATACGCCGAACTCGGCGGCAAATTCGCCAGGCTTGACCTCGGGATCGACACCGCTGACCAGCATCTTGTCCGCAAGGTTCCTGTCCAGCACCTCAAGTCCGCGTGCAATCCGCCCCGGCCCGCCGGTGGGCACGATCACGGCATCGGTCGTCACGGCGTCCCCGGCCGGTTGCGGCAGGGCCACCACGAACCACAGGAAACCGATCACCCAGACCAGAAACACCAAGGACAAGACACGCCGGATCATTCTTCGCAGGCCTAAAGCATGTCGCGCAAGGCAAAGGCAATGGTGATCCGCGCTGTCACCAGCGCCAGCAGCACGCCGGCCAGGGGAATTGCGGCGATTGCGAGCCAATCCACCAGCGCCAGGCCCCCGCCGCCGACCATCCCGCTATCGAGCGCAGCGAATTGCTGACCGAGGAGCCACACGGCGCCCACGCCCAGCGCCGTGCCCGCAGCCGCGCCGAACACGGCCTCGCGCAGCACATCGCGCAAGAACACCGCCGACATCTGCCGTTCGCTCGCGCCCAGCAGGTGCATGATCTCGACCGTCTCGCGCGCCCCTGCAAAGGCATTGCGCGCCGCCAGCCACACCGCCGCCGCGGTCGCCAGCGCGACCAGTGCGATCAGGCCAAGCGCCAGATATTGCAGCGCCGCCAGCGCGTTATAGACCGGGCGCAGCCAGTCGCCCTGGGCATCGACGCGCACGCCCGGCACTTCGGCGGTGAGGGCGGCTTCGATCCGCGCGATCTCTGCGCGCCCTGCGCTGCCCGTCAGCTCGACATCGATCAGCGCGGGGATCGGCACATCCGCGCTCGTCACGCCCGCGCCCAGCCAGGGTTCGAGCAGCGCGGCAAGCTCGGCTTCGGGCACCAGTCTGACCGCCTGCACGCCTTCCATCCGGGTCAACACCTTCACCGCCGCCGCGCCGCGCTGAGCGCGCAGGTCGAGGTTGGGTTCGATCACTTGCACGCTCACCGCGCTGGAAAGATCGGCCTGCGCATTGTTGGCCAGATTGCGCAGCGCCAGCCCGCCCGCCGCCGCCATCACCACCAGCGCGATCAGGATCGCGATGACCCAGGGGATCGGCCCCGTCAGCCGCGCCGGGGGCAACAACCGCGCCGCGGCCCGCCCGCGCGGGCGCGCAGCAGGCAGGGCATCGGCCTCGTCACGATCGGGCGCGGCGGGGAGCGGCGGGAGCGTGCTCAAACGCCAGCGCCTCCGGTCGGCGTCACCGCCCGCGGTGGATAGCGCAGCGCGCCGGTGGGATCGGACAGCTGGCCCTTGTGCAGTCGCATGATCAGCGAATCCGGCACCTTCTTCAGCAGGTGGACGTCATGGGTCGCGACCACCACCGTCGTTCCCACACGGTTGTTGAGGGATTCGAACAACCGCAGCAGCTTCAGCGCCATTTCCGGATCGACATTGCCGGTCGGCTCGTCCGCGATCAGCATTTTGGGCCGGACGATTACGGCACGCGCGATGGCGACCCGCTGCTGCTCTCCGCCCGACATCGTGGCCGGCACGGCATGGGAACGGTGCGACAGGCCGACCCATTCGAGCATGTCGGTGACCGCTTTCACGACCTTTTTCTCATCCGTGCCGGCCAGTCGCAGGGGCAACGCGACATTATCGAACGCGGTCAGATAGGGCACCAGCCGGAAGTTCTGGAACACCACGCCCAGCCGTCGCCGCAAATCGGGCAGGCGGTCGCGCGGCATGGTGATGAGGTCCTGCCCGAACATGCGAATCCCGCCGCGCGATGGCCGCTGGGCGAGGTACAGCAGCTTGAGCAGGCTGGTCTTGCCCGCACCGCTGGCACCGGTCAGAAAGTAGAAGCTGCCAGGGTACAGCGTGAAGCTGAGATTGCTCAGCACTTCGGGATCAGTGCCGTAGCGGAGCCCGACATTGTCGAATTTCACGATCTCGGCAACGCGACTATTCATGCTGCGCACCTATCAGCGGGGCAGGCACGAAGGAAGCGGGAGATCGCAATCCCGGTCAAGATCGCACGATTTACGCCCCGCAATGTGGAAAACAGCGCGTAAATAGGGGGCACAGGCGCTGTTGCTCTTGTGCGCGGATGCGCGGCGACTATGCACTTTATGACATGATCATTGCTTGCCCAGCCTGCGGCACCCGTTACGCGGTTCCCGATACTGCCATCGGCAGCGAAGGGCGCACCGTGCGCTGTGCCAAGTGCAAGCACAGTTGGTTCCAGGAGCCTCTGGAACTGGCCGAAAGTGCCACGCCTCAGGCGGTGGCACCGACACCACAGCCCCAACCTGCGGCCCCGGCTGCGCAGACGCGGACGCAGACCCCTGCCCCGACACCGCCTGCCCCGCCGCCGCCTGCCCCGACACCGGTCCCGCCATCGCCCACACCCCCGCAGCCTTCACCGGCACCCGAGCCGCAGAGTGATGGCCCATCGGTCAGCCACTGGCGCACACCCGAAACGCCTCCGGTCGCGCCCTTCGACGAAACGTCTGCGCCGGTTGCGGCACGGGCGCTTCGCCGCGGCCTGAATGCGCGCGGGGAAGCGGAGGTCAAGGCGGAGCCGGCTGTCACGCAGCAGCCCGCCCCTGGCGAGGACATCACCGATCCGCCGGATGATGATGACGGCAACGGCGGCTCGCGCTTCGATTACCGTGCGCCCTTCACCCGGCGCCGCAACCCGCTGCGCATGTGGACGTTGGCAGCGGCCCTGTTTGCCGCGCTGGCGCTGGGCACGGTGGCGGCGGTCAATTATTACGGTCTGCCAGAGTGGGTGCCGGTCAGCCGCCCGACATTCGGTGTAAGCCGTCCGGGGCTCGAGCTCGATTTTCCCGCTGCCGATCAGAAAAAAAAGGTTCTCGAAACCGGGGAGGAAATCTTCGGCGTGCGCGGCACGATCACCAACAACGCGCGCGAAAGCATGGATGTGCCCAACCTGCTGGTGGTGTTCAGCGATCGCCGCGATCGCAATATCGGCGACTGGCCCGTCACCCCCGCCAAGCGCCGTCTGGCGCCGGGCGAGACTGTCATGGTGACGCAAGCCATCACCAATATACCGCCCGGCGCAGCCAAGGCAGCGATTGGCTGGGCGCCCAACTGACCCCCGGATGGGTCCGGTAACGCGACCCGTCTTCAAAGAGCTTGCGCAGCATCAAACCCCTTGCTAGGGGCCCGCTCCTACCGGAGGGCCAGCGTCTTGGCTGCCCTTACAAACCCGAGTGCGGTCGTGGCGGAACTGGTAGACGCGCAACGTTGAGGTCGTTGTGGGCGAAAGCCCGTGGAAGTTCGAGTCTTCTCGACCGCACCATTTCCAGACAAAGTTGGGTACCGACGCTTTATTGCTTGCAAGAGCGTCGGTGTGCCCTTCGATCTTGATTCGATCACTGGCTTTCACCACGCCCAGGTTCTGCACCCGCCAGCGTCTCAAAAAGGCAGATCGTCAGGATTTTGAATCCCCATGAATTATCGTCACTCCTTCCACGCTGGTAACAGCGCCGACGTTGTAAAGCACAGCCTGCTGATTGCCCTTGTGCAAGCCCTGCAGCACAAACCCGGCGCGCTGACCCTGATCGATACCCATGCCGGTTGCGGGCTCTACGATCTCGAGGGTGATGAGGCCGGACGTACCGGCGAAGCCGCGCAGGGCGTGCTGCGGGCGTTTGCTGATCGCAATCCCCTGCTCAACGATTACCGCGCTGCCGTAAACGCTGTGAATGGCGGGAACGATCCGCGTCTCTACCCCGGCTCACCGCAAATATTGTCGCAGCTTTTGCGGCCCCAGGATGCCCTGATCCTGAACGAAAAACATCCTGATGACGCCTATGCCCTGCGCGGCGCGATGCGCGGAACGCCCGCTGCCGTGCACGAACGCGACGCTTACGAGCTATGGCTGGCGATGCTGCCGACCCGAACGCCGCGCGGCGTGGTGGTGGTCGATCCGCCCTACGAGCAGACGGACGAACGCGCCCGTATCACAACCACGCTCGCCGCCGCTCATCGCAAATGGGCGCACGGCGTGACGGTGATCTGGTATCCGCTGAAAGATCGCGCCACACACCGGCGATGGAAGGAGCAGTTGGGCAAGCTGGGCATCCCGAAAATCCTGTGCGTGGAGCATTGGTTATACGATGAAGATCAGCCCGGCATCTATAACGGCGCGGGGCTTTTTATCGTCAACCCGCCCTATGCTTTTGCGCAAGGGCTGCCGCCTCTGCTTGAATCGCTGCGTGCCGCGCTGGCGCCCGAAGGGCATAGGGGCGAGATCTCGGCTGACTGGTTACACGATTGAAGCGCAGCCATGTCCCACGCGGCGCCCTGTTGCTAATTGCCATCAGCATTCACCACGAAAACCATCGGCTTGCCGCGGGTTTCAGGCTCCCAGCCGGCGTCTAACGCTGCCTGGATGCCCCTGCTGACAATCGCGTCGCTGATTTGGAGGCGGCCGCGTTGCATGCCTTTGAGCAGACGTGTCGGCGGAGGGAATTCCAGCAAGGCGCCGCGCTGGGTGTGCTTGCGCAGCAAAGCGACGGTCATGCCTCGCCAGCCGTCAAACTCGCTCCAGTGTGGCTCGCTGCGCAGCTCCCACTCATATTGAAAACCACCTACGCCGACGACACCGGAAAGCTTGGGGATGTTGGCCATGATGCGATGCCTAGCACGATTGCGGCTACACGCCACCGGGCACCCGTGCGGATCATCTCGCCGATCTGGTGATCGAAGGAATGACGAAGGCGCAAAAGACGCTTTGAATCCGCCGCGCCGAGATGCTTCATCTTGCGCCGGTAAACGACGACTTGTCGGTCGTTTTTGCAAGCGCACGGTAAAGCGGTAAAGGTGATGAGGGATCGAACCCCCAATGGCGAGGCAATGGCGGATGGTCACGCCAGCCCGCTGCACAGTCTCATCGATGTGCGTTGCGCCCGGCAAGGGCGATACCTGCCAGATTTTGCTGTCGGGGCGTCCATATCAGACGTCTGGGCCGCCCGGACTCTGCCAGTTCCTCGTATCGCGCGCGATGATCTGCGGCTGTCTTCGCATGACAGCGGGATAACCCGCTCGCCTGCCGGATGACCTCCAAAGAATCGCCAATCAGATCGAAGTCGGGCTCGCCCAGGGATTGTGCGAGCCGCAGTGCCAGCCAAAGAGCGCGCCATTCGGCGTCGCTGTTCGTACCGCACCCCAAGTTGTCGAAAAAATAGGTGTCACCGCGCGCGACCACGGCTGCCTCCATAACGCCGGGGTTGGGCCGACAACCGCCATCGAAATAGATTTTCAATCGTCGCCGTTGAAACACCTGGTCATACCTCTTGGCAAAACGCGGCCTCATGCGGTCCGGCAGGGCGCTCTATCATCCTAAAGCCTGGTGGCCAGCACCTGCTCCGCGCTAGGCTGTTATGATGCAGACAGACATCGAAATCGCCCGGGCGGCCACCGGCTGACTGCGGATGGGTGACTGCCGCCTTTTTTGCCTGTCGGGATGCTAGAACGCGTGCCCGATATTGAAAAGCAGGCGCCCTGACGTATCGCCGCTGTCAAAGCGGGGGCCGGTCAAGGGCAGCGCAAGCAGAACTTCGACGTCAAACCCTTTGGCCAGTGCTGTGCGTACGCCCCCGCCGCCCGATGCAAGCGAACCGCCTCCCCGCCCGCCATCGAGATTGCCGACCACCCCGCCATCGGCAAATGCATAGAATTGCAGGTCGCGGATCAACGCAAGATCCGTTTCCCAGTCGTAGCGCAACTCAACCAGCCCCGCGATCCCGCGGTCCCCGGAACGTTCGTTGAAATTGTACCCGCGCAAAAAGCGGGTGCCGCCAAGTCCGAAGTCTTCGGTTATCGGTAACGGCCCCGATGCGACCAGCCCCTGACCGGACAGGAACAGACTGATGCCATTCTCCAGCGGCCGGTTCCACTGGACATAGGCGGCCAGACTGGTGAAATCGGGCGCTGCGTCGGGCCGGGATGACAGCGAGCTGCCAAGCGGTGTCGCACCCAACGCATCGAGCCCTTGGGAAAGTGTCAGACTGGCAAATCCGTACCCGCCGGCAACCCGTGCGCGGCTGCGCACCCCGGTCCGAAGCGTTGCGACGCGATTGCGCCGGGCCAGATCGCCTGCGCGATCTTGCCGCAATTGCGTCCATTCAACCTCACTATCGAGCCAGACCGAAAGCTTTTGCGACCGTTGGAGCGGATGGCGCATGCGTATGGAAATGCGCGTTGCATCGCCCACAATCTCACGACTTTCCAGATAGGCGCCGGGTTCGATTGCGGAATGGGACGCCGCAAGGCTGATGACTGTCCCCTGCTTTCCGAACCGGAGGCCGTACCGGGCCGCAATACGCTGAAGTTCCTCCGGTGCGGTTGGGGTGACAGTGTAGGTCAGATCAACCGCGTCGCGCGAGCTGAACAGCGCATTGGCATCCAGCGCAATGCGCGCGCGCACCGGCCCGACCGGTTGCGTGCCTTCATTGGAAAGCTCGACGCGGCCAGCGAAGGCTTCGTGCGAGGTTTTGACCTCCAGCACCCGGCGCCCATCGTCTTCAAAATACCGCGGGCTCCGCAGCCGCACGCCCGCAACATCGCCGGCCAGCAGAAGGTTCCGCTCCAGCCGGTTGAGCGTGACAGGGTGGCCATCGGCCAGCACCTCAAGCTGGCGGCGAACCGCCGGGTGCTCGCTTCCCTTGATACGGATCGTATCAATCACGCCTTCTTCGATGCGCACCTTCAACACGCCTGCGCCAAGCGATTGGCGTTCGATCACGGCCGATGCGAACACGTAGCCACGTTCCCGCGCGCGCGCGGCGATGCGATTGACAAGCGTGCCGATCTCTTCGCGGCCAAGCGTCCGTGCCGCATAATCGCCAAGGATGTCGGTAAAATCGCTCGGCTTCAGGGCAACAAGGTTGTCCAGCACGATTGCACCGACATCGAATTCTTGCGCTTCCAAAGCAACCGTTTGATCCGATCGGCTTTGCGTGTTTGCAGTGTCGGCAGGGTCTGTCTGCTCCTGAGCCTTCGCCGATGGCGCGGCAAGGCAGCACATCAAAACCAAGCCAATCCCATAATACAGGTACATCGCAAACTCTCTGTCGGTTCGCTTCATGATGATGGGAATTGGTAAACCGAGTATTAGTGCCGGTGGGCTAATTGCAGAAACCTCAATCAATTGTTTAAGTTCAGGCTGCACAAGATAGCGTCAATGGGAGACTTTCCGTGCGCCTGTCCTGTGCCCGCCTTGCATCTTTTGTGTTTCTGCTGAGCAGTACGAGTGCACTTGCCCAAAACGGTGCGTGGACGATCAGCGAAACGCGCGGCGACGTGCGGATCGGTTCCGGATCCGACCTACAAAGCGCCCGCGTCGGCGCGCGTGTGCCTCCCGGCGCGTCGGTGGCCACCGGTGGCGATGGGTCAGCGGTGCTAGTTCGCGGCCGCGAGTTCGTGACGCTTCGGCGCAATTCGCGACTCAGAATACCCACCGAACCCGCGGAGAAAGGCATCTTCCAGGTTCTGCAGGATTGGGGGAGCGCCCTGTTTGATGTGGGCCGCCAGTCCGATCCGCATTTCGGCGTTCAAACACCCTATCTGGCCGCGGTCGTCAAAGGCACGCGCTTCACGGTTACGGTCGGGCCTGAGGGCGCATCGATGCAAGTGCTCGAAGGTGTGGTGGAAGCGGCCACGCTGGACGGCGGCGCGCGCGACCTGGTGGAGCCGGGCGGGGTCGCCATGATCGCTGCCGATGATCGCTTTCGGCTGATGATCGAGGGCGACGATCGCAAGGTCATCGATTCCCCCGCGCGGATTGCAACTGCGGTGGAGCCCAGCGGCAGCCAAGCGGTGCTGCAAGAAACATCCGTTCTTTTTGCTGCGGAATCATCGCAGACAGAACTGCCGCTGGCTCTGACCTTCGAAACAGCCAGCGAAGGGCTTGAGCTGGGCGATCTGACGGGGGGATTGATCAAGGGCGAAACAGCCGTGCTGGCAGGTGTGGCGGTAGCCGAACTGATCAGGGAAACGCCCGCAGAGGGTGCGCCGGAGCCGGTATCAGAGCTTGAGCCCGATCCCGTGCCGGAACCCGAGCCGGAACCCGAGCCAAGCGACGAAGACGACGGCGGCGGCGAAGGCGACAGCGGCGACGAAGACGACGGCGACGACGGCGGCGACGAAGACGACAGCGACGACGAAGACGACAGCGACGAAGACGACGAGGACGACAGCGGCGACGAAGACGACAGCGGCGAAGACGACGGCGGCGAAGACGACGGCGGCGGCGAGGACGGCGACGAAGACGACGGCGACGAGGATGACGGCGGCGACGAAGAGGACGGCGACGAAGACGACAGCGGCGACGATGACAGCGGCGACGAAGAGGACGGCGACGAAGACGACAGCGGCGACGACGACGGCGACGAAGACGACGGCGACGAAGACGACAGCGGCGAGGACGAAGGCGGCGAGGACGACGAGGACGACGGCGACGAAGACGACAGCGGCGACGATGACGATGACGATGATGACGATGACGATGATGACGATGACGATGATGACGATGACGATGATGACGATGACGACGACGACTGATTTCGCCTGAACGAATAAGGCTGACCGAAATGATCAAGAACAACGGGCAGGAATGGGGCGGCACAAGGCCCCTTCGTGTCCGTGTCATGGCCAGCCTCGCGGCTGCTATCGTCTTGTCGTTGGCTGTTTCGCTTGGCGCGACGGCAGGGGCCTTTCACGCGCTCGAAAATGCCGTGCAGGATGTCGGTTTCGGGCTTCGCGAGCGCAATGCCAGCGGGCAGATCCATATTGTCGAGATGGACGCCGCCAGTGTCGCTGCGATCAACCGGTGGCCGTGGCCGCGTGGCCATTATGCCCGTGTTGTCGATCAGCTTGATGCCGCGGGCGTACGGTCTGTCGCCTTCGATGTCGATCTCTCCGCCCCGTCCCGCGCGGTTGAGGACGCATTGCTTGCCCGGTCGTTGGAGCGGGCGCGCGCGGCAATCGTGCTCCCGGTCTTCAGTCAGAGCGCAAGTTTCGACAACACCAGGCAGATGGACACGCTTCCTCTTGAGGACTTCCGCAAAAATGTCCTGCTGGGGTCTGTGTCGGTCCTGCCTGATCCTGACGGACTCCTCAGGCACGCTTTTTTCGGGACAATCAACGATGGCGCCGCGCGCGCCTCGCTCGCCGCTCAGGTGGCTCAGCACAGCGGCGCTGCGGGCACACGGTTTCCGATCGATTTCGCGATCGCGCCCGCCACCATCCCGCGCCACAGCTTTATCGCAATAGAACAGGGGAAGTTCGATCCCGAGGCCTTGCGGGGCAAGGACGTGATTATCGGCGCGACTGCGATCGAACTGGGCGACCGCTATGCCGTGCCCACGCATGGCATCATGCCGGGCGTGGTGGTTCAGGCACTGGCTGCTGAAACGCTGGCGCGCGGAACGCCCGTGTCACTGGGATGGCTTCCGGCGGTGCTCCTCGCCGGGCTGGCGTCCTGTTGGATCCTGCTGGCGCGATCGGGTGTTCAGATCGGCTTGCGCTCCGTAGCGGTCGTCGCTGCAACCCTGATCGCCTGGCACATGGCGAGCCTTTACCTCGTCCTTACCGTCATGATCGTGCCGGCCATGCTTGTCGTTATCGCCGCAAGCGTACTTCGCGGTGCGATGCTGCTGCATCAGGTTTTCGAGAAAAACCGGATGACCGATACCGAAACGGGATTGCCCAATCTTCGCGCGATGCAAGCCCGGATCAGCACGAACACCGATATGCATCTGGTAGCGGCGATGATCGACGATTTTGACTCGCTCAAAGCCGTTATCGAGGGTGACGGGATCGTGACCTTGCTGGCAAGGATCGAGGACCGGTTGCTGGCCAGCGGCGTGGTGGCGCCCATTTACCGCATCGACGACCGTGTTCTCGCCTGGTTTACGCCACTGGGTTACAGCGCGATCGGGGATCAGGTCAAAGGCCTGGTCGCGATGATGCGCAGCCCTTTGGAAGTTAGCGGTCGGCGCGTTGACGTGCGGCTCGCGTTCGGGATTTCGGAGGCTTTCGCAGTATCGGGCGCGGTTCATGCGGCCAGCGTTGCGCTGCGCAAGGGCGATCCGTTCGCCTATCACGAGACGGCCGGCAAGGCGGCGCTGGAGCAGCAGATTTCGCTGATGGGCGAACTTGATGCGGCGCTGGACAATGATGAGCTGCACGTTCTCTATCAGCCCAAGCTCGATCTTGTGAGCGATCAGATCACAAGTGCAGAGGCACTAGTTCGCTGGCAGCATCCGCAGCGTGGATACATGAATCCTGACAGCTTCATCCCGCTTGCCGAAGAAATGGACCGGATTGAAGGGCTAACCCTGTTCGTGCTGAAGCGGGCCATCAGGGATCTGGGCGCATGGTGTGATCGCGGGTTCATTATCCAGGTGGCGGTGAACATTTCGGCCCGCATCATCTCGTCACCGGAATTTGTCGGACAGGTCGAGCGGCTTCTTCAGGCTAACGGAATGCCGCAGGGGCGGCTTACCTTCGAAATCACCGAATCCGCGACCATGCGCGATCCCGATAGCGCGCGCGCCGCGCTGCTGCGGTTCCGGCAGCTTGGCGTCAACATTTCAATGGATGATTACGGCACCGGTCAATCGACATTGTCGTATCTGCGGAACTTCCCCCTTGATGAGCTGAAGATTGACCGCAGCTTCGTTCAGCACGCCCACCGCGACAGCGACGATGCGCTCATGGTGCGCTCGACAGTCGGCCTTGCCCATGGCCTCGGGTTGAAGGTGGTGGCCGAAGGCGTCGAGGACGAAGCGTGTCTCGCCTTCCTGCGCGCGGCAGGGTGCGATTACGCGCAAGGCTATCATGTCGGAAGGCCGATGCCTGCCGACGAACTCGCAGACACCATTGCGCAAAAACGCGTGCGCGCGGCCTAGGGCAAGGATGTGGGCCTGATGCACGATTTCGTGCGAACCGGTGCGGCTGAGGCTCTGATGGCACACTTATCAATCCAGGGGCACCATCGTTGATCTGGCGTGCCCAAGCGGTGACGTGGACGGGAATATCGGCCTTCCTGATCCCCGGTGCCGTCAACATACCCTCCTTTCATCGTATTTTGCGCAAATACGCGGCGCTTCAACGACGCTTTATTAAGGCCTTTGGTGGCAAAGCTTCGGGCGTGCAGGACAAGTATCGCCTCGGCGTCATTCGCGATCTCAAGCTTCAGGCGATGCCTGATCGCGACGTTTTTTCCCGCATCACCTCGCTGGCAAGCACGATGCTCGATTGTCCGATGGCCCTGCTTTCGGTGGTCGAACAGGAACGGCAATGGTTCCTGGGGCGCACCGGCACGGATCTGATCGAAACCCCGATCGCGGATTCCTTTTGCGCCTATTGCGTGATGAACGAAGAGCCGCTGCTCATAGCCGATGCGCGGCTTGACCCGCGTTTGCGCAGCAATGCGCTGGTCCTGGCCGCGCCGTTCTTCCGGTCCTATCTCGGCGTGCCGATCCGTACCGACGATGGCCTGCTGCTGGGCGCCCTGTGTGCCATTTCGCCCAAGCCGGACGTTTTCCGGGCCGAACAGATCGCGCCCCTATCCATGCTTGCGCAGCTGGCCGAACAAAGTCTGGCGCTGCACGCCCGCACCCGCGCCTTGAGCCTTGCCAACGCCGCGCTTCAGCAATCCAGCCAGATATTCCGCCAGGCCGAACGCGCCGCCAATGTCGGCAGCTGGCGGATCGATATTGCCACCGGCGAACTCGACTGGTCCGATCAGGTTTATGCGATCAGCGGCAACATTCCCGGTCACATTCCCAGCATTGCCGAGGCGCTTGGGATGTATGAGCCCGATGACAGGGCGATGATCAGAAGGGGGCTCGAACAGACCATTGCCGATGGCAAGCCGATCATGTTTGAAACCAGCATCCGCCGCAGGGATGGCGAGGCCCGACGGATCCGCGTGGTGGGTGAGCGGGTCGATGTGGATGGCAAGCCGGACAGCGTCGCCGGGATCATTCTCGATTGCACGGACGAACATTTGCGCAATGTCGCTCTGAAACGCGCAGCCGAACGTGACCGGCTGACCGGGCTGTTCAACCGCGCTACCTTCGACCGGCGTCTGGCAGCGGCCATGCAGCGGGTCGAGAGTGATCCGGTGACGATCGCCCTGCTCGATCTGGATGGATTCAAGGAAGTCAACGACACGCTGGGCCACCTCGTTGGCGACCGTGTGCTGGAGACCATTTCCGAACAGCTCAAGATGCGCGTTGCGCCGGGCATGTTCCTGGCCCGGTGGGGCGGGGATGAATTCGCCTTGCTGTTCCCGTCCGCCATGGCGTTGGCGGATGTCACCGGGTTCCTTGAAGACCTGCTGGCCGAACTTGATGAAATGCCGCCGCTTGGCAGCACGTTGCTGAAGATTGGTGCCACCTGCGGGATCGCACAAATGACGACCGCTGCGAGCAGCGAAGAGATCATGCGCCGCGCCGATCTGGCGCTGTATCGCGGCAAGGAAACTGGGCGCGGTGCGGTGATATGCTGGGACCATCAGATCGAAGCGCGCCAGTCCGAACGCCAGACCGCAATCGCGCAGCTTCGCGGCGCCTTGAACGAAGGGCGCGCGATGGCGGCCTATCAGCCGATCGTGGATCTGGAATCCGGCGCCATTGTATCGGTCGAGGCTCTGCTGCGGCTGCGCGACGAAGATGGCCGCTTGCTCTCTGCCAGCGACATTTTCGCCGCGCTGCTCGATCCCGAATTGTCGCGCCGCGTCAGCCGGGTGATGCTTGATTCCGTGGTGGCCGACGGTCCGGCAATTCTCGCCCTGTTCGGGCCCGAAACGCGGATCGGTCTCAATCTGTCCGAAGCCGATCTGAGGCGCGGCGATTTCGTGCGCCACCTGATCGATGTGATCGATGACAGCGCGCTCAGTCCAAGCAATATCACCATCGAAGTGACCGAAACGATGCTGATTGATGCGGGCGGACAACTGCGCGCATCCTTGGCAATGCTGGACGAATGCGGCTTCACCATTTGTCTCGACGATTTCGGCACCGGATTCTCGTCGCTCACCCACCTGCGGGCTTTCCCGATCCAAAAGGTCAAGATTGATCGCGATTTCATCGCCGGGATTGACGAGGATCACCAGTCGCGCCTTATTATCCAGGCGATTGTGCAGATGGGCCATAGCCTTGGCCTGCGCGTGGTGGTCGAAGGCGTCGAGACGAGGGATCAGGAAACCTTCCTGCGCGCGATCGGTTGCCGGCATGTCCAGGGCTATCTCTACGGGCGTCCGGCGCTTCTGGCCGATCTGGAAACGCGCCATGCTGCCACTGCCCAAGGCGGAGCGCCGCAGCTCCGGTGCGCGTGATCAGCGCGTCAGCGGCGCTTCCTGCGGCGCGTCTCCGGACCGGAAGATGAAGGTGGTGGGGGCGGTGCCGCCGCCGACGTTGACGCGGTTTTCCTGCCGCGCCCAGACATCGGTCAAGATCTGCGAATTGATCCGTACATCCACCGCGCCCGCCGGGGCCGGAGCTTCCTGATAGACCCACAGACTGCCGCGGATGATTTCGCTGCCGACATATTCGGGCGCCACGATGTCACCGTTCACCGCCAGCAGGAACCGCCGGGTGACATAGCGGGCAAAGGCTTCGCGGCTGTCCTGACTGCCGATGATGTCGGGGGTATGAATGTCGGCGTTGCCCGTGCGCTGCACCACCAGCGCATGTTCGGCATCGTGGACGGGCACCTGATGCGCGATCTCGATCATGCCGGTGCGTTCGTTGACGCTGATGGTGCTGATCGCGATCTTCTGCTGGTGCGCGGCCACCGGCTCGGCCCCCAGGGGGGGCAAAACCAGCGCCAGCATTAACAGCAAGCGTCGCAACATCACTTCCGGTTCTTGACCGGCTCTGCGCCAGCGGCCTCACCCATCAGATCGCGGCTGACGCGCGATTTGCTGGCTTCGTCCTTGAAGGCTTCGATCCGGCTGGGGATGATCCGGCGCGGATAGTGGTTATTTTCCAGATCGGCGTCGCCCGTCTCCCAATCGGGATCGACCATCACTTGCACCAGCTCCTTGCCCTTGGGATAGACCAGCAGCTTGGCGACTTCACGCGCATTGCGGCGCCAGATTTCGGCCGGGATACTGAGTTTTTCGGTGCTGCCGTCCTTGAAGGTGAGGCCGAGGATGATCGGCATGACAAGGCCACCCTTGTTGCTGAAGTTGAGGACATAGTAGTTCGCATCCTCCTTCACTGCCCGGTCAAAGGCGGCACGTTCCCACGGGGCCAGGCCTTCAAGGAAATCGGTGTAGCCCTTGCGATCTTTGGGCGTGACGGTGAATTGATCGTTGTCGTCGTAGAAATCGGTGACGCCCGGATTTTCGAGCACCCAGATCGGCAGGTTCTGTTCGCGGTTGAGGCCGATGCCGACGACTTCGGGTTCCTCGGCGCGGTCGGCCCGGCGGCGGGGCAGATCGATATCCGGATTCTTCGTATCCATCTTCAGACTGTAGATCGAATCGAGGCTGATATCGACGTGATCGGTGGTGTAGAACCAGCCGCGCCAGAACCAGTCGAGATCGGTGCCGCTGGCTTCCTCGATGGTGCGGAAGAAATCGGACGGCGTCGGGCGCTTGAACTTCCAGCGGCGGGCATATTCCTTCAGCGCGAAATCGAAACGTTCACGCCCGATGATGGTGTCGCGCAGCAGGTGATAGGCGGCCGATGGCTTGCCATAGGCGTTCGCGCCGAGGTTGGTGACGGAATCCGACTGCGTCATGATCGGCTGCTGATCGTTCGACACCATGTAGCTGACCATGTCGCGCGGCAGGCTGCGGGTCCACGGCATGTCCGGATCCCATTCGTACCCGGCGACCGAATCGAGGAAGGAATTGATCCCTTCATCCATCCAGGTCCACTGACGTTCGTCCGAATTGACCGTCATCGGGAAATAGATATGCCCGATTTCGTGGATCACCACGCCCACCAGGAACATCTTTTCAGCGAGCGAATAGGTGCGGCTGCCATCCTTGTTAAGGATGGTGCGAGGTCCGTTGAAGGTGATCATCGGATATTCCATCCCGCCGACAGGGCCGTTGACGGACTGCGCGGTGGGATAGGGATAATCGAAGCTGAAGCGTGAATAGACCTTCATGGTGTGGACCACGGCGGCGGTGGAATACTTCTTCCACAGATCGCCGCCTTCCTTGGGCCAGAAGCTCATGGCGAGCACGGTTTCATGCTCGGCGCCGGGCTGCTTGTGGCCTTGCGCGTCCCACATGAACTTGCGGCTGGAGGCCCAGGCAAAATCGCGCACATTGGTGGCGGTAAACTGCCAGGTCTTGCTTCCGCGCGGATTGCCGGCTTCGGCCGCAGCGGCTTCCTGCGGGGTGACGATGAACATCGGTGCATCGGCGTCTTTCGCCTGTTCGAGCCGCTGGCGCTGCGCTGCGGTGAGCACGGTGTCCGGGTTCTGCAACACACCGGTCGATGCCACGATGTGATCGTCGGGCACGGTCATGCTGACATTGTAATCGCCGAATTCGAGCGTGAACTCGCCGCGACCCAGAAACTCCTTGTTGTGCCAGCCTTCATAGTCCGAATAGGCGACCATGCGCGGGAACCACTGCGCCATCAGGTAGATGTCATTGCCGCCCTTGCGCGGATCATCGGGAAAATGTTCATAGCCCGAGCGCGCGCTGACCGCGTCTTCCTCGACAATGTTGAACGCCCATTCGATGGTAAACTCGGTCGTCTCGCCCGAGGCCAGCGGCGCGGGCAGATCAATCCGCATCAGCGTGCCGACAATCGTGTGCGGCAATGGTGCCCCCGCCAAGGTGCGGACCGCGTTGATATCGTAACCGTACCGGTTGTCCGCCATGGATTGCTGGCGGCGCAGTTCTTCCATCGAAAGCCTGGTCGGCTCGCTTCCCGAACCCAGCGTGACCTTCGGCCCGCGCCGTCCGGGCCCACCGAACGCATCGGTCAGTTCGGCCATCGAATCATTGCGGAAGATGTTCTGATCCAGCTGCATCCACAGCCATGGCAGGCTGTCGGGCGAATTGTTGGTGTAACGGATGGTGGCCCGCGCGGTCAGGCGGCGCTTGCTTTCGTCCAGCTCGGCCTCGATCGCGTAATCGACCTTCTGCTGCCAGTACTCATGCCCCGGCGCGCCGCTGGCATTGCGATAGGTGTTCGGGGTGGGCAGCACTTCATCGAGCTGGCGGAACTTGTCTTCGTAACTGCCCTTGGTTTGTTCAATGCCCTGCGCATGGGCGGGAACGGCAAACAGCAAGGCGGCAAGACACAATACGAAACGCAAGGGCGCTCTCCGGGATAAAGACAGGAGGGTTTGAGAGCGCAAAATCCACAGGTGCGCAAGCGCGTATGCTGCTTTGCAAGGCAATTTTGTTTCAGGCATGGCATCATGAACACTTGTCCCCTATCGCCAACCGTGATGACCGAGCCCCTCTGGCACGCCCTGCACGCAGCCGCCTGCGACCGCGGAGAGACGACCTATTGCGATCCCGAAACAGGGTACACCGTGTTCACGCAGGTCGCCCATCTGAAACGCGGCAAATGCTGCGGTTCGGCCTGCCGCCATTGCCCTTACGGCCACGAAGCCGTGCCCGCTGCCAAAACCGATCCAAGGAGAATCGCCCCATGAAAACCCGCGCCGCCGTTGCCTTTGAAGCCAAAAAGCCGCTCGAAATCGTCGAGCTCGATCTCGAAGGCCCCAAGGCCGGTGAAGTGCTGGTCGAAATCATGGCGACCGGCATTTGCCATACCGATGCCTACACGCTCGACGGGCTGGACAGCGAAGGCATCTTCCCATCCGTGCTGGGCCATGAAGGCGCCGGCATCGTGCGCGAAGTTGGCGCAGGGGTTACCTCGGTGAAGCCGGGCGATCACGTGATCCCGCTCTACACGCCCGAATGCCGCCAGTGTAAGTCGTGCCTCAGCGGCAAGACCAACCTGTGCACCGCGATCCGCGCGACCCAAGGCAAGGGCCTGATGCCCGACGGCACCACGCGCTTCAGCTACAAGGGCGCGTCCGTCTATCATTACATGGGCTGTTCGACCTTCTCGAACTTCACCGTGCTGCCCGAAATCGCCGTCGCCAAGATCCGCGAAGACGCGCCGTTCCAGTCGGCCTGCTACATCGGTTGCGGCGTCACCACCGGCGTCGGCGCGGTCACCAACACGGCACGCGTGCAGGTGGGCGACAATGTGGTGGTGTTTGGCCTCGGCGGGATCGGCCTGAACGTGCTGCAGGGCGCGCGGCTGGCGGGCGCCAACACGATCATCGGCGTCGACATCAACCCGGATCGCGAGGAATGGGGCCGCAAGTTCGGCATGACCGACTTCCTCAACACCAAGGGCATGAGCCGCGAGGATACCGTCGCCAGGATCGTCGAAATGACCGATGGCGGCGCGGATTACACCTTCGATGCCACCGGCAACACCGAAGTGATGCGCACCGCCTTGGAAGCCTGCCACCGCGGCTGGGGCACCTCGATCATCATCGGGGTGGCCGAAGCGGGCAAGGAAATCGCCACCCGCCCGTTCCAGCTCGTCACGGGCCGCAACTGGCGCGGGACTGCGTTCGGCGGGGCCAAGGGCCGCACCGATGTGCCCAAGATCGTCGACATGTACATGACCGGTAAGATCGAGATCGACCCGATGATCACCCACGTCATGGGGCTTGAAGAGATCAACACCGCCTTCGATCTGATGCACGAAGGCAAGTCGATCCGGTCGGTTGTGGTGTTCTGATGCAGACCGTCTCGCAGAACCGCAGCCATGGCGGCACGCAGGGCGTCTATCGCCATGCGTCCGCGGTGACCGGCACCGACATGACCTTCGCGGTGTTCGTGCCCGATCATGCGCCCGGCACGAAGCTGCCGGTGGTGTGGTATCTGTCGGGTCTCACCTGCACCCATGCCAATGTCATGGAAAAGGGCGAATACCGCGCGGCTTGTGCCAAGCACGGCATCATACTGATCGCGCCCGACACGTCACCGCGCGGTGACGATGTGCCCGATGCCGAGGGCGAATACGACTTCGGCAAGGGCGCAGGCTTCTATCTGGATGCAACGCAGGAACCGTGGGCGCAGCACTACCGGATGCGCAGCTATATCGAGGATGAACTGCCCGCGCTGATCGCCCAACACTTCCCCGCCGACATGGCGCGGCAGGGGGTCACCGGGCATTCGATGGGCGGCCACGGCGCGCTCACCATCGCGCTTCGCAACCCGGACCGGTTCCGTTCGGTCAGCGCCTTCTCCCCGATCTGCGCGCCGTCCCGCGTGCCGTGGGGCGAAAAGGCGTTCAGCCGCTACCTAGGCGATGATCGCACCGCGTGGGCACAGCACGATGCTGTCGCCCTGATCGAAGCCGGCGCGCGGCTGCCCGATCTGCTGGTCGATCAGGGCAGCGCGGACAACTTTCTGGAGGAACAGCTTGGCACCCCGCTGCTTGTCGCCGCCTGCGAGGCTGCGGGGATCCCGGCCACTATCCGGATGCAGGAAGGCTACGATCATTCCTATTTCTTCATCTCGACCTTCATGGCCGATCATGTTGCATGGCACGCCAAGCGTCTTGCCTAGGCGCTGATCTGACCTGTGGTTAACCGGGTGGTTACGCCCTGCCTGCTAAAGCGGGGTGTCCGGCGTTTCCGCCCGGCGCCGCAGGTGAGGAATGTACGAAAGCAGGATTGCCGCTGACCGCCTGACGGTCGCCGCGGTCGAGGGTTTCCCGCCCGAGATCGACACGTTGGCCGCGCGCAACCTCGCTGGCCACGCGTTCCTGCGTGCGGCGTGGTACAGGGCCAGCGCGCCCAAAGGCGGACGAACGTTGCTGGTCCGGCGCGACACCGGCGCCGCCGTGCTGGCCGCGATCCCGACTGCGCCCTTTGGCCCGGCAATCGCCCGCGCACGCAAGGTGCCGGGATCCTATTGGCCCCTGCGCAGCCCCCTGATCGCCCCCGATTGCGATGTTCATGCGCTGGCTCACGGCCTCGATCACGCAGCTGCGCGGTGCCTTGGCCCGGTGTGGCGCGTGGGTCCGACCTGCGGCGAAAGTGAGGGCACCGCACTGCTGGTCGCCGCCGCGCAACTCGCCAACTGGACCGTGCTGTCGCGCCCCGCCGGCACAAGTTGGATGATCGATCTGGATGCGGCCCGCACCAAGGGCTGGCCCAGCGCTGCCGCTGCCCGGAAACTGCGCGCCGTGTGGCGCAAGCTGGCACAGCGCGGCCGCCCTTGCTGGCGCTATGTGCGCGGGGCAGACTGGAACGCCAAGGCGCTTGAAGACATGGGCGAGGTCGAAGCGCAAAGCTGGATCGCGCGCACCACCGATGGCAGCGGCGCCAAGTTCATGACGCAGGCTCAGCGCGCCGCATGGCACCACGCGCTGAGCGACCCCGTTATCGCCGCCCAGCTTTCCGCCACGATCCTGATGCTGGGCGATCGCCCGATCGCCTTCAGCTTCGATCTGGATGACGGCCCGGTGCAATACGGCATCGCCGGTAGCTATGTCGAAGACCTGAAATCGCTCGGCATCGGCAAACTCGCCAACACCCGCGCCATGCAGGACGCCATCGCCGATGGGCAAAGCGTCATGGACATGGGTGTGGGCGATTCGGGCTACAAACGCGAAATGGGCGCGGTCGCAGGCTATCCGATGGTCGATCTGCTGTTCGTGCGCAGCCGCACGATGGCGGCGATGCTGGCAAGGGCATGGGGCGACAAATGGCCGCCATCTGCGTCCACCGCCGCTCTGCTCAGGGACGGAACCTTGCATGGCTGAAGCCGATCCCGTTCCGCCGCTCGGCGCACAACCCGTCTCACCGGCACCCGCCGCCGTGCCGTCGCTCGCCGCGCAAGTACGCACCGCCGTCATCTGGCGTTCGGGCAGCCAGGTGCTCACCCAGATCGTGTCCTGGGCCTCGACCCTGATCGTGATCCGTCTGCTGGCGCCGCAGGATTACGGCCTGTTCGCGATGGCGCAGGTCATGCTGATGCTGCTCAACACCATGAACGGCTATGGCCTCGCCAGCGCGCTGATCCGCGAGGAGGAAGTGACCGAGGAACGCTTGCGTCAGACGCTGGGGATGCTGATCCTGCTGAATGGCGGCCTTGCCCTGATCCAGTTCGCCGCTGCGCCGCTGGTGGCTCTGTGGTTCGATGAACCGATGGTATCGGACCTGCTGCGGGTGCAATCGCTGCTGTATCTTGCCGTGCCGTTCTGCGCGCTGCCCCATGCCGTGCTGAGCCGCCGGATGGATTTCCGCCGCCCCGCGCAGGTGCGGCTGGTGGTGGCGCTGGCGGGGGCGATCACCGCGCTTACCGGCGCCTTGTCGGGCTGGGGCGTATGGACGCTGGTTGCGGCCCCGCTGGTGATGATCCTGACCGAAGCAGTCGGCATGACCTGGGCCGCACGCTCCCCGATCCGCCCGATCTTCCGCTTCAAGGGCGCAGGCCACATCGCCGGGTTCGGCGGCATGATGACCGCGACCCAGTTGTTCTGGTTCGTCCAGAGTCAGGCCGACGTGGTCATTGCGGGCCGCGTGCTCGATGCGCACGATCTGGGCGTTTACACCACCGGGCTGTTTCTGGCGCAATTGCTCGCCTCGAAATTCGTGCCGCCGATCAACGAAGTCGCCTATGCCGCCTATTCGCGCCAGCAAAGCGAGGGTGCAGCCGATCAGGGCTCCTCCGCGCTACTCGCGACGATCCGGCTGGTGATGATGGTGGGCCTGCCCGCCTATGCCGGGATCGCCGTGGTGGCCCCGGTGCTGGTGCCGGTGCTGCTGGGCGACAAATGGCTCGAAATCATCCCGCTGCTGCCGATCCTTGCTGCGGCAATGGCGATGCTGACGCTGCAGATCCTGTTCGCGCCGGCCACCAATGCGCGCGGCTTTCCGGGCATTCCGCTGAAAGTGACGATGCTGGGCAGCGTGGTGATGCCGCTGGCGTTCTTCGCTGGGTCGCACTGGGGCGTGACCGGCTTTGCCTGGGGCTGGGTTGGCGGAATGGCGGTGCTGACGGGGGCGACCATCGCTCTGTCGCGCACGGTGCTCGGCTTCAGCCTTGCCGGACTGGCCAGCGCAGTCGCGCCGCCGCTGGGCGCGGCGCTGGTGATGGGGGCCGGGGTTGCCCTGATGTTGCGCGCACTGCCGCCCGTGCCCGATCTGGTTGCGCTGGTAAGTGCAGTGATCCTAGGCATGGCGGTCTACCTTGGCACGCTCCACCTCATCGCGCCCACCCGCCTGGCCGAAGCCCTGCGTATCGCGCGCAACCGGGGCGAGGCCGCGCCTGATTTGGCCAAGTGACCCCTGATCCTGCTAGGCGATTGACTTGAGGCTGGCGATCCGGTTGGTCTGACGCATGAACACCGCCCGTCCCCAGCCCGCCACCTGTTACACTCGCGTCAATGGCATCGACCTTGCGGTGCATGAATGGGCGTCTGACGGCACCGCCGTGCCTCTCGTCTTCGCCCATGCCACCGGCTTTCAAGGGCGGGTGTTCGATGCCATTATTGAAGCTTTCCCGGATCATCCCGCCTATGCAGTCGATCTGCGCGGGCATGGCCTATCGCGCGCCGGACCGATCGACGACTGGCGGCTTCTTGCGAGCGATGTGGCTGATTTCCTTGCACAAGCAGGCATCACCGGCGCGGTCGGCATTGGCCATTCGATGGGCGCGCATACGCTGCTGCAAGTCGCCGCCGACGCCCCGGCGCGGTTCAGCCGGCTTGTCCTGTTCGATCCCGTCATTCTGGCACCGGCATTCTACGCGCCGGGCCAGCCGCTATATACTGCGGAAAACCCCCACCCCGCCATCCGCCGCAAACGTGACTTTGCCAGTGTCGAAGCGATGATCGAACGCTTCGGGACGCGTGATCCCTACAGCCTGTTCGACCGCCGCGTTTTTGCCGATTACTGTCGCCACGGCCTGACCCCGGCGGCCGCTGGACAGGGGCTGGAACTGGCCTGCGCCCCCGAAGTCGAAGCCAGCGTCTATGCCTCAAGCCGCAGCAACGGTGCCATTCTGGAGGCGGCCAGGCACGTAGACATCCCGGTACTGGTGGTGCGGGCGCAAGCCACCGATTTGAATGATTTCAAGAGTTCCCCGACCTGGCCCGACCTTGCGAGCATCCTGCCGCAGGGATCCGATCTCTACCGCCCGGACATGACGCATTTTCACCCGTTTCAAGATCCGCAAGATGCCGCCCGGATCATCGCGGAATGGATCGCCTGAACCTGATGTTCTGCAAATGTTTCACGTGAAACATTGCGCGGAACTACCCCGCAGCGGCCAGCACGTCTCTGATATCGCTTTGAATATTACCGATATGCCGGGCATCCGCCTGTAGGCAATTGGCGCTGATCTGGCTGGCCAGACCGCCATAGAATGCCTTGAGGCTGGACCCCAGCGGATGATCCGGCGCGACCGATTGGGCCAGCCACACCATGATCGTCTGCGCCCGCATCAAGGGCTCGCGCGGGATAGCCAGGGACCGGTCTAGCGCGACCAAAGCCTGACCTAGCGCGGCCACGGCCTCCTCAAGACAGATGCGGGTCAGGTCTGCACGGCCCGACGCTTCGATCCGTGCCTCCAACGCAACGCGGCGATAGGCGGCGGCGGGATTTTGGCCGAGCATCTGCATCATCGTCGCCCTTTCTTACTGGTCGCTGGCCGACCAGATATCGACCTGCTGGCGAATGAACGCCAGCGTCGATTGGGAAGCCGCCACGCGGCGTTCCGAAGCGGTGAATTCGCGGGTCAGGCGTTCGCGCAGGGCCTCCTGCTGTTCGGCGATTCGCGTCAGGCGTTCATCGCTGGCGGCCAGCTGCGCCTCGAACCGCCGCAGCGATCCGCCCAGCGTTCCGGGGTCGGCGGCAAAGCTGTTGTCACGCGCAAACCGGTCCATCGTGGCAAACACGCCCGAAACGCCGCTGGTAAACATCGCCGCGACGCCATCCGGGCTGGTTTCGATGGCGCGGTTCAGCCGTGCGCTGTCCAGCCGGAAGGTGCCATCGCGATTGAGCGCCAATCCCAGATCGGCCAGTGTGCGCGGTTCGCCTGTCGCCGCGCCCGGCATTACCACCTGACCCGCCAGCGCGGCGAGATCGCGGCGCAATTCGCGCGCGCCCGGATCATTGCCAAGCTCTCCACCAAGCGGCGCGGCCAGCGCGCTCACCTGCCCGGCAATATCGTTCAGCGCAGCGACGAAATCGGTCATCACGGCCGATATGGCGGGGGTGTTGTTGGCAAAGCTCAATGCGGTAGGCGCGCCCGCATTGGTGGCAGTGAGCGTGAGGCCGAACCCGCCCGGAAGGCCCGTGACACGGTTGGTCGGGCTGGTCATCGCCACGGTGTCGAGCCGGAAGGCCGCATCGCGCGCGGTGCTTTGCAGTTCGGCGGTGTTGGTCGCCGCAGTCCAACCCAGATAGCTGAGATCGCCGGGCGCTTGCGCCCCGCCCGCGCCTGCTGCTTCGATCTCGAAGCCGTTGGCTGCACCCTCGCGCCCCTTCATCACCAGTTGCGCGCCGCCTGTGCCATTGGCGACATAGGCCTGCACCGCGCCGCCGCTGGCCTGATTGAGCTTGGTGGCAAGGCTGGCAAGCGTGTCGGTGGCGGTGACAGCGATTGCAATGGTGTCGCGCGCACCATCGGCGGTGAAGCTTGCGCCGCTGACCGTGCCGAACCGCACCGTCAGCGTGCCTTCGCCCACCAGCGCATCGCCGCTGGCATAAGACCGGCCCACCAGAGTCTGACTTTGGGCAAGCGCGGTGACTTCGAGCGCGAAATTGCCCCGCGGCGACAAGCCGGCCGGCACCGTGACCTGCGCCACGGCCGTATTGGCCAGCGTGCCGCGCGGTGCCAGGTCTCCGCTGCGCACCCGGTCCCCCAGCGCGGCAGCAAGTTCGGTCATCGCGCCGCGCAACTGTCCGGCAGCGGAAATCTGGGCTTCAAGGCTGCTTTTGCGCGCGGCAATCGTATCGCGTTGCACTGCAAAGCTGGCGACGGAGATGTCCGTTGCCAACTGGGTGAAATTGACGCCGCTACCAGCGCCCAGCGCGGAGATGATCGAAGATCCTGCGTTTTCCATGACGATCAGAACGGGCGTTTGCGGGTGAGTTTAAGCATGGTGATCGGGCCTTCCGTCGCCATCGAACCGCAATGCCGCTGGCACGTCGATCACCGGACGACGCGGGCGGTTGCCGCGTTTCAGCGCGAGCACGAAGGCCACCAGCGATGCCAGCGCGATATACAATTCTTCGCGCACCATCTGATTGGGGCGGGTGGTGAAATAGACCGCGCGGGCCAGTGTGGGATATTCCAGCACCGGCAGGCCTTGCTCGGCCGCGATTTCGCGCATGGCAAGCGCGGTTTCCCCCCGCCCCTTGGCCAGCAGCAGCGGCGCGGGCGCACGCGCCGGATCGTACGTGAGCGCCACTGCGAAATGCAGCGGGTTGACGATGATAAACTGCGCCTCCTTCATCGCCTTGGCGACACCCCCGCGGGCCAGATCGCGCTGGCGCTGACGGCGGGCCGATTTCATCTCGGGCGAGCCTTCGGATTGCTTGTTTTCGTCGCGCATGTCCTGAAAACTCATCTTGAGCCGCTTGTCGCGCTGGAAGCGTTGCAGCGGGTAATCGATGCCCGCGATCACCGCGAGGCCGATCAGCAAGGCGCCGATCAGCGAGGTGAAGGCGTCCAGCGCCTGCCCCAATTGCGCTTCGAGCGGAAGGGCGCCCAGCGCGAGCAGGTGTGGCAGCTCGTCCCCTGCCCACCACCACGCGATCCCCCCCAGCAGCGCCAGCTTGGCCAGCCCCTTGCCCAGTTCGATCAGCCCCTGCCAGCCAAGGATGCGCTTGAACCCCGCCAGCGGATTGATGCGCGAAAGCTTGAACGCGGCATTGCCGGGAACGAAGCGCCCGTCCTGCCCCAGCGCCAGTTGCGACAGCGCGGTTGCTCCGGCCACGATCAGCCCCAGCGCCGCCACCGGCGGAAGCGCGGCCAATGCCGCATCGCCGATGGCCGCACCGGGGGCAAAGCCATCGAGCGCGGCGCGATCGAAGGTGAACCCGGCGCGCGCGACCCGGCCCATGCTGTCATTGAGCCACGATCCCAGCCCCATCAACGCCAAGGCGCCCGTGCCGGTTGCCGCCAGCGTGCCGAGTTCCTTGGAACGCAGCACATCGCCCTTTTTGGCGGCGTCCTGACGGCGTTTGGCGGTGGGGGCGAAGGTCTTTTCGCCCGGTGTCTCGTCGGCCATCTACGGCGCCTCCGCCGCAAGCAGGACCGCGGAGTGTTCCAGCGTCGTTTCGAGCACGCCCTTGAATTGCTGCACCATCACCGGGAGCGCGATGATCAGCGCGGCGATTCCGGCCAGCACGCCGGCGGGAAGGCCAAGCGCGAACAGGTTGAGCGCGGGGGCCGAACGGGCGATCAGGCCCGTCACCACTTGCACCAGCAGCAGCACCAGCACCACCGGCAATGCGATCGCAGCGGCGGTGGCGAGACCATAGCCCATGAACATCATCACGCTTTGCGCCCGCCATGCGCCAAGCACGAATTGCCCCGCAGGCAGCAGGCGGTAACTTTCGATCAGCAGTTCGAACCACAGCAGATGCGCGCCGATGGCGAAGAACAGCAGGCTGAGGACAAGGCCGAAGAAGGTGCCCAGCGCCCCCGATTGCGCGCCGCTGGCCGGGTCGATCGAGGTGGCGATGGCAAGGCCCATGGTGCCCGAAATCTGCTCGGCCGCGATCAGGGGAATGGCGAAGGCGAGTTGCAACACGAAGCCCAGCATCAGACCAACCGCGATTTCCTGAAGCACGGCAAGAATTGCGGCGAGGCTCATCATGGCGGGCGCAAGCGGGAGCGGCACCCAGGTCGCGATGAAATATCCCAGGACGAGGCTGAGCAGGATGCGCACCGGCGCTGGCACCGCGGTCCCGCCCACCATCGGCGCGGCCATCAGCGCCGCCCCGCAGCGGATCGACAGGAACAGGATCTGCCACAACTGCGCCTCAAGGCTGCCAAGGCCGAAATCGAGGACGTTCATGTGGACAGATTGGCGACCTGCGCCATGATCTCGGCCGTGAAATCGGCCAGCAGACCCATCATCGCCGCTCCGAGCACAACGAACACCAGCGCGGTGATCGCCAGCTTGGGAATGAAGGAAAGCGTTTGTTCGTTGACCGAGGTGGCGGCCTGGATGATCCCGACCACCAGACCCACCACCAGCGCCGCGATCAGCACCGGCCCGGCAATCAGCGCCGTGATCCATAGCGTCTGATCGGCCAGCGCGAGGAGAGCGGCATCTTCCTGCATCAGGCGAAACTCAGGGCAAGGCTGCCCATCAGCAGCGCCCAGCCATCGACCAGCACAAACAGCAGCAGCTTGAACGGCAGCGAGATGATCGTGGGTGACAGCATCATCATGCCAAGGCTCATCAGCACGCTTGCCACCACAAGGTCGATCACGAGAAACGGCAGGAAGATCATGAAGCCGATCTGGAACGCGGTTTCCAGCTCGCTGGTGACAAAGGCAGGGAGCAGGATCGAAAAGGGCACATCGGCGCCGCTGCGGAACGTGCCTCCGCCGGCAATGTCGGTGAACATCATCAGGTTTGCCTCGCGCGTCTGGGCGATCATGAAGGCGTGGAACGCTTCGCCCGCCTTGCCGATCGCGGCGTCGGCGCCGATGCTACCGGCGCCATAGGGCGCAATCGCCTGCGCGTTCACCAGGTCGAGCGTCGGCGCCATGACGAACAGGCTCAGGAACAGCGCAAGCCCTGCCAGCACCTGTCCGGGCGGCGAGCCTTGCAGCCCCAGCGCCTGCCGCAGGATCGACAGCACGACAAGGATGCGCAAGAAACTGGTCATCATCAGCACCAGCGCGGGCAGGATGGTGAGCAGGCCCATCACCACCAGCAGTTGCAAGGACATGCTCAAGGGGCTGTCCTCGCCCGCGCCCTGATCGCCCAGCGCGCGCTCGATCGCGGAACCGACGCCGGCAGCGACCGGGTCGGGCGCAGCAGCGGCAGCGTGAGCGGCTTCGGGAAACATGGTTAACGCCAGCAGGCACAGCAATGCCGCGCGCAGCAAGAAAAGGCATCGCATCACGGCTGCTCCAGCGTCGTTGCAGCAGGTGCCTCGCTCAGCCGCACAAGACCGTGTCGCGTGCAGCCCAGCAGGATCTCGCGATCATGAAAGCGAACCACGGCCAGTTTCATCCCCGGCGCAATCAGGCTGGTTTCCACCAGTTGCAACTGCCGCCCGCCCGCCTGCCCTGCGCCCGCACCATGAAGGCGCGTCTGCAGCCAGCGGGTCAGCCACAGGCTCCCCCAGATCAGGCCGCCCAGCAAGGGCAGCAGCAGCGCAAGGCGCAGGAGATATTCGATCATGGCCCGCTCGTTCCGCGCTTACAGCGTATCGTCGGCAGCGGGCGCTACGGTCATGACGGGTTCGGCGGGCGCGGCAGCAGGAGGCTCGTTCTGTCCTTCTTCGCCCACAAGGCTCACGATCCGCAGGGCGAAGCGGCCCTTTTCCGCCACCACTTCGCCGCGCGCGATCACGCGGCCATTGGCGGTCACATCGAGCAGTTCGTCCGTCAGCCGGTCCAGCACGACCGTGCTCCCCTCGCCCAGCGACAGCACATCGCGCAAGGGCATTTCCGTGCGGCCAAGCTCGACCGAAAGGCGCACGGCGACATCGCCGAAACGGGCAAAAGCGGCGGGTTGATAAGCGGTCATGGTGCGAGCCCTTCGATGGTCGTGGAAGCAGGAAAGCGGGTAAGACGGATCGCCATGCGATCCTCGGCCGTGCCGACCGCGCCGTGGGCGAGCACGGTATCGCCCACCATCAATGGCACCTGCCGGTCCATCGCCAGCGGGATGGTGTCGCCCGGCCCCAGCGTTTGCAGACGGGCCAGCGACAGGTCGAATTCGGCCAGCACCACATGCAGCGGCAGCGGCATGTCCGCAAAAGGCGCTTGCCTGCCGGTCGACGGCGCGCGCGGCGTGCGGGTGCGGTAACGCCGCCCGCCTCCTGGCAGCAGCCGGCCCATCCTGTCCGCTGCAATCGCAAGGCTCGCCCGCCAGGTGCAGCCCTGCCGGTTGGCGATATCGAGCGTGAACAGCAGCGTCTGCGCATCGAGCGCAAAGGGCTTCAGCCGGCTTGCGCTTTCGCTGCGCACGATGACTTCGCCTGCCATCGGCCCGCCACCAGACCGGCGCGGGGCCGTGCTCGCTGGCGGTGGCATATCGCCAAGGCTGGCGCGCGTGATGGCGCCGGCGATCATGGTTGCGGCTTCTTCGGCGAGCAGCGCCGCCGAGCGCGGCAGCGTTTCCGGCACGGCGCCGATGGCGCGTCCATCGCCGCCAAAGCTGCGGTCGGTCAATGCAATCGCCGTGGCGAAATCGAAGCTGAGCAAGGCAGTCTCGCCCCCCGGCTCGCCCGACATGCCCACGCGCAGGAGGCTGTTTGCGGCAACGGGTCCGATCCGCCGCAATGCATCCGCGCCTGTCATGTGTTCAGGCTCGGAAATGCTGACATCCAGCCGGTCGCCCGAAACCAGGCCCGACAGATCATCGGCTAGCAGCCGCGCCAGATCGCGCCGCCACGCTGCCATCAGCGCGGCGCGTTCTTCAGGGCGCGGTCCGCGTTGCGTCAGTTCTGCACAATGCACCGCCGCCGGGCGTGCGGCGGCAAAGGCGGGGTCCATCCTCATTGGACCAGAAACCCGCGGAAGTGCACGGCATCGATTCCGCCGAAGCCTTCATTTTCCTCCAGCACCTGATTGACCGCCTTGGTCAGTCGGCCGGCGAGCCGTTTCTTGCCTTCGACATCATAAACCTCGGCCTCGGTGGTGGCGGCAAGCTGGGCGAGGATTGCCGAACGGATCGCAAGTTCGTGGTTCTTGACCCATTGCAGCACGCGGCCATCGCGCCGGGTGGAAACAGCCAGTTCGACCTGCACCAGTCCCGGCGAATCCGCGAGGTTCGATGTGAAGCTGTCGGCAAAGGAATAATAGACCGTGCGATATTTGCTGCCGCCTTCGCCATACACCGGCGCGGCGGCGTCTTTCTCTTTTTCGGCGCCGGGCAGCGTGTAGGGGTCTTCTTCCCCCTTCACCACCAGCTTGGGTTCGTCCGGCTCGTGCGCGCCGTCGCCAGCGCCGATCAGACCCATCGCGAAAGCCCCATAGGCCCCGCCCGCGCCCACGCCGAGCAGCAGCACCGCGCCCAGCGCAATCTTGATGATCCCGCCCTTGCCCGATTTTCCGCCGCCGTCCCCGTCGGCCTTGTCCTTGCCCTTGGCCATGCCCTGTCAGCTCCTGTCTTCGTTTCCGCGCCGCACCCCCGGTAGGAGGGTCAGGCGAACATGCCGCGTGTCTGCCGGGCGGGGCTGCCTGCGGCCTCCTCCCCCTCCTCGGCGCGGGCCGCGAGAGCGGCGGCGGTCGAGGGGCGGCGGTGGTCCGGCGCAGCCTCGCCGTCTCGATGTGCGGAATGGCCCAGGTATGGTTGCGAGCCTGCTTGCCCCCCATTAGGGGAAGCTGCGTAGCGTTGATCCGATGTCCCATTCTGGCCCGTATTTTGACCTGAACTTTGGCCCGTATTCTGGCCTGAAAACGCGCCGCTGTCGGTGCTGGCAGACGCTGCCGCGGCCACGGCCCGGTCGGCCAGCGCAGCCTGGATCGCGGGCACGAAACCGGGATCGCGGCTCGCCAGAACAGCGCGCCAGCCTTCCGTGCCGGCGGCTTCAAGACGCAACGAGACAGCGCCGAATTCGGCATGGCGCAGCGTCAATTCGGGCCGCCCGGTGCGGGCCGCTTCACGCAGGGTTTCCACCTGAGCGATGCTTGATTCCATCTGCGGCGCAGGCGCGCGTGGTGCCTCAATGCGGTCGGCTATCGCGGCGGAGGCCACGGGGGCCGGGCCGATCGCGGGTACGGGCTGCGGGGCCGATGCCAAAAGATCGGGGGGAGCGTTGCTGGCAGGGGTGGTTTGCGATGGCGCCGATGATGCCGTTGCCAAGCCAGCAGGCGAGGCGTCATCAGACAGTGCCTTCGGCGCAGCGTCACCCAAGGGCAGCGACGCATCCCCCCGCCGGACGGGCAGCGTGGCGCGTGGGCCCGAAAGCGCGACCGCAGCAGGCGGCGTGTGAGCGGGCGCAGGTGCCGGTTGGGTCGCGGCAAGGAGAGTGGCGGCCAAGGCCCGATCGCCGGCAGGCGGTTCAGCGACCAGCCCTTCGCTTGGCGCCGGATCGGTCGCAGGCGTTCCGGCTTCAGCGTCCAGATGGGCCGGGGTGCCTGCCAGCGCCGGGGAAGGGTGCACAGGCTCCGCTATCGGCGGGTCGGCCGGGGATGCGAACGCAGACACGCGGCCGTCAGTGGCGTCCTCTTGCAGGGGCACCGACGCCAAATGGTCGCGGCCGGGAAGCGGCGCGTGCGAGAACGCGGCCTGCGGGCGCACGGGCAAAGCGCGCGCGATGTCCGGTTGCTGGCTCAGCAGGACGGGAGAGGATGCAGGTGGCGGCAATTGTGCGCCCGGTTCCGGCAGGATTCTGCCGCCCGGCAAGGAGTTGGCCGGCGCGGCGATGGTCATGGGATGCGCAAGCGGCACCGAGGGCAGCACCGGGAGCGTTGCGGGATCAGCCACGTCCGCAGCGGCGTCGCCTGTCAACGTGGTGCCCGGCACGCTGAACGCTGGCCCGCCATGCTCGGGCACGCGCACGCCCATGCCGTCGAACGTCAAATAGGGAGTCGCAGTCGCAGCCGCAGCCGCAGCCGCTGGCTGGGCAGCCCCCAGAAGGTCGGCAAAATCCAGCCCCGACCCCGGTGGCACGACGGCCTGCGGGATAGCCGGGCCACTGGCGGGGGTAGGCGAGACCAGCGCGCCGGACTTTTCGGGCAGGAACGGGGGCAATGGCGTCACGGGCGCGTCATCCTTGGCAATCGGGATCAGTCCTGCCCTCGGCTTTGCAACTTGCGTGCCAGCGGCAGATTGCGTGCGGCCTCGCGCTGGGCCTTGGCGGCGGTCAGCGCAGCGCGGGCATTATCGACACGCTCCGTCAGGCGCCTGGCGCGGGTTTCGGCGCGGGTCAGGCTTTCGGCCTGCCACGCCCGCTGACGCGCGGCATCGACGGCGGCGTCCCCGGCGTGGGCGGCAAGCTGGGCCAGACCGGCGGTGAAGCCCGCCCGCGCCTGCAAGGCCGCGCCGGTTGTCGGCCCCGCGCCCGGCGCGCTGGCAGCCACCAGGGCGCGGCTGCGCGTCGCAAGGGTATGGCTGCGCGCTTCGGCGGCGAGGGCTTCGGCCAGCCCGCGCAAGGCCTGCTTTCGCGCCACCTCGGCAATCAGGCTCTGTCGGCGCAGCAGCAGCAGACGGCGCGCCTCACGCTCCATCGCCGGCCTCGCCTGCGCCCATCAGTGCGGTCAGCGCAGCGTGGCTGGTGGCGAGCGGTTCGGCCGCGCCGCGTGCCTGCGTGAGGAAGGCGTCTATCGGGCCGCTGATCGCCAGCGCCTCATCCAGCAACGGATCGCCCCCTGCGCGATAGGCGCCCATCAGGACCAGGTCGCGCCCCGCCTCTCGTGCGGCAATCAGCGCCCGCAACCGGCGCGCGGCGTGGCGCACGGGCGGCGTGACCAGATCGTCCATCACCCGGCTGAGGCTCGCGGGAATATCGATGGCCGGATAATGCCCGCGCTGCGCCAGTTCACGCGACAGGACGATATGCCCGTCCAGAATGGCGCGGGCGGTATCGACCACCGGATCATTGGCATCATCGCCATCCGCCAACACGGTGTAGACCCCCGTCACCGCGCCGCCCGTGCGCGCCGAATTGCCCGCACGCTCGACCAGCCGCGTCACAGCCGCCAGTGCAGACGGCGGATAGCCCCGCGCGGCGCCGGGTTCGCCCAGCACCAGCGCCAGTTCGCGCGCCGCGTGAGCGACGCGGGTGAGGCTGTCGAGGATCAGCAGGACCCGCTTGCCCTGCGCCCTGAAATATTCGGCGATGGCGCTGGCATATTGCGCCGCGCGCAGGCGCAGGTTCGGCGCGTGATCGGCCGGCACAGCGACGACCACGATCGCGCCTTTATGATGGGTCCCCATGTGGCGGTTCACAAAGTCCGACACCTCGCGCGCGCGTTCGCCGATCAGCGCGACCACGGTGACATCGGCGACGGCGTGGCCCGCGATGGTATCGACCAGCACCGACTTGCCGACACCCGATCCCGCCATGATCCCGAGCCTCTGGCCGACGCCCATCGTGGCCAGCGCATTGATTGCGCGGACCCCGCAATCGAACGGCACTTCGACACTCGCTCGTTCCAGCGCGCCCTCGCGCTTGCCCGCCAGCGGCCAGACCTCGGGCAGGTCGAGCCGGGGGCCGCCGTCAATCGCCTCGCCCAGCGCATCCACCGCACGGCCCAGCAGCCCTGCGCCCACCCGCACTTCGCCCGGCTGCCCCAATGCCCGCACCCGCGCCTTGGGACGCAGCAGCATCGCATCGCCCAGCAGCATCATCAGCGAATGGCCTGCGCGAAAGCCGATGACCTCGGCCAGGCACTCCGCCCCGGAATCATTTTCGATGAGCCCCAGCGAACCGACCGGCAGCGGCAGGCCTTCGACCTCGATCAGGCCGCCATCGCAGGTGACCACACGCCCGGTCAGCACCGGTCCGCGCGCCACGGCGACACTGCGCATCCGCGCCAGATCAAGCTGCAATTCGGCGATCATCCCCGCACCGCAGCGGCAATCGCGCGGCGCCATTCGGCGGGGCCATCGCTGACCGATCCGTTTGCGCTTTCGATCAACACGGTGCCGCGTTCCAGCGCCGCATCGGGCATGACCTGCCAACCTGTCAGCGCATCCGGGCCGAGCAGCGCCATGTCATCGGGGTGAAGATGCAGCGTCAGGCTATCCGCCGCCCCGCCGATCCGCCGCGCCGCCGCATGGCAACGCGCAAGCAGTCCCTCGCGGTCAATCGCGGCATCGCCCAACACGCCCTCGCACAGCGCCATGACGGTCGCGGCCAGATCATCGGCCAGCACCTGCGACGCCGCTTCATCGAGCGCCCGGAAACTCAGTCGCAGCGCCCGCTGGCGCGCAGCCAGCGCCGCAGCGTCCGCTTCGGCCGCAGCGCGGCCCGCCGCCATGCCATCGGCATGAGCCTTGGCCAGCGTCGCTTCCACCGGATCGGGTGCAAGCGGTATGGGCGCCGGTTCGGGCAGCGGCTCCGTCGCTTCCGGTGCTGGCAGGCCGAACGGCAACGCAGCGCGGAAGGCCCCCGGTCCGCCATCCAGCAGCGCCAGCCAGCCGGGTGCGCCGGTTGTAGCCTTGTCGGGTTCGGTCAGGACGCCGATCCAGTCAGACGAAGTCGCCACTGCCGCTCCCGATCACGATTTCGCCCGCTTCGGCCAGACCCCGTGCAATGTCGACAATCGCCTTCTGCGCCGCGATGACCTCGCTCTTGGCGAGGCGTCCGCGCAGCTCGATCTCGTCACGCACGCCATCGGCGGCGCGGCTCGACATGGCGGCGAAGAACGGCGAACGGTCCGCTTCCTTGAGACCCTTGAGCGCATCGACCAGCTTTTCGTTGTCCACATCGCGCAGCAGGCGGCCCATCCCCATCGGATCGAGCACGAACAGCATTTCGAAGGTGAACAGCTCCTCTTCGATCTTCTCGGCCAGCGGCGCATCGCGTTCGGCAATCGCGGGCAGCACGGTGCCGCGCAATTCGCCCGCCGCGCGGTTGATGAGGTTGGCTGCATCGCGCGGCCCGCCCAGCATCAGCGCCGCGGTGCCGTAGGTCGCGGAAATGCGCTGGGTCAGCAGGGTGTCGATGGTGGCGATCGCGGTTTGCGAAATCGCGCCGCTTTTCGCCACGCGCTCCACCACCAGGGTCTGCAATTCCAGCGGAAGCATCGCCAGCACTTCGGCAGCAGGGTCCGGCTCGATCAGCAGCAGCAGCGCCGCGATCACCTGCGGGTGTTCATCCAGGATCAGGCGCACCAGCACACCGGGCGCAAGCCACTGCGCCAGTTCCAGACTGCGCGGATTGGCGTCCGGCTCGATCCGCTGCATCATCGAATCCGCGCGCGCAGGGCCCAGCGCCTTGTCAAGCAGATTGCGCACCCGATCGGTCCGCCCGCGCCGGGGCAGCATCTCACGCGCCGCCTCGTCCGCGAAATCGGCAAGGGCTTCGGCCATGTGCGGCTGCTCGATCTCGCCCAGCGCCATCATGGCGGCGCCCAGCTTTTCCAGCTCGGCCGGAGTCAATCGGCCCAGCAGGCTGCTGGCCTCCGCGTCATCCAGCAACATCAGGAACACCGCCGCCCGGTCAACCCGGCTCAGCAGGGCCAGGTTTGCAGCGGGTGCCGTGTCTGTCAGGGCGCTTTCTTGCGTCATGCGGCACCTGCCTCCGCACCACTGCGGGCGTCCGGCCCCTCCAGCATCCGCTGAAGCGCCTCGACCGCGCGTTCGGGCTGGCTCGCGGCAAGGCGGCGCGCAAGTTCGACCTGACGCGGCAGATCGGCCAGCGCGGTGCCTGCGTCCTTTGGCAGCGCGGCACCATCGGACTTGTCCTCGCTGCCATCATCGCCCATCGCGAGCGTTGCGTCAGCGGCGGGACCATCATCCGGCTTGCTCGGCCCGCCCTTCAGCTTGCCGATCAGGGGACGCACTGCCAGCAGCAACACCAGCAGCACCGCGATCAATGCGGTGCCGTATCGCACCAGCATCGCAAACCACGGCTCTTCGTAAAAGGCGGGGGGTTCCAGATCGACCGGTTCGAACTTGCTGGCCACCACTTCGACCAGATCGCCGCGCTGCGTGCTGGCGCCCACCGCCGCGCTGACCAGCGCCTCCAATTGCGGCGCGGTCAGCGGTGCAGCGGCTTTCAACGCCGCGTCGCTGACCGCCACCGCCACCGATAGCTTGCGCAAACCACCCGGCACCGCCGTGGTCACGGCAACCTCGCGGCCCAGTTCATAGCTGCGATCGGTTGCGGTTTCCGTATCGGTCGCAGGTGCGGGGGCGGGCGGTGCGGGGTTGGGCGCGCCATCGACCAGTTCGGCCTGCGGTGGCGGAGTATTGGCAGGCACACCGGGCACGCCGCCCACCGGCGCTACGCCCGCACGGCTCGAATTGCGTTCGCTTTCGGCGCGGATGACGCCTTCCTTCTCGTAGGTTTCGCGCGCTGTGGTGACTTCGTTGGTGTCAAGTTCCACCTGCACCTGCGCGCTGAAATTGCCTGCCCCCAGCAAAGGCAGCAACAAGGCATCGATCTGTTCGCGCAGCTTGCTCTCATGCTCGCGTTGCAGCGTAAGCCCCTCGCCCTGGTTGTTGCGCAAATCGGACAGCAGCCGTCCGTTCTGATCCACCACCCGCACCGAATCGGCGCTCAACCCCGGCACCGAGCCAGCGACCAGATTCACAATCGCGCTGACCTGATCTTGCGACAGGCTGCGGCCGCTTACCAGCCGCACCATCACCGAGGCCGACGGCGGGTTGTTCTCGCGCACGAACACCGATCGTTCGGGCGTCGCAAGGTGGACGCGCACGCTTTCGATCCCGTCGATCTCGCGGATCGTCAGCATCAATTCGCGTTCGCGCGCCAACCGCAGACGTTCGCCCTCCAGCGTGCGCGAGGTGCCCAGCGGCATCGCGTCCAGCATTGCCTCGGCGCCTTCCGGGGCGGCAATCCCGGCATCGCTGGCGACCAGCATCTTGGCGCGGTAGACATCGTCGTCGGCAACCGACAGGGCGCCGGTGGAATTGTCGATGGCGTAATCGATCCCGCCCGCCTCCAGGGTTTCCACCACCTTGGCGCGTTCGGCGTCGGTGAGGCTGGTATACAGCACGCGATCCGGCCCGGATGATATCGCCATCCACAAACCGCCCGCCGCCGCCAGCGCACCCACCCCCGCCAGTGCCGGCAGCGCGCGGGCGATCGCCGGCTGGCTGATGAAGCCTGCCACTTGCGGGGGCAACATGGCGCGCCAGGCTGTGCCAGCAGGCGCGGGCGCGAAAGGCAGGGCCACCGGATCGGCAGGCACGGGCAGAGCATCGGCCATTTATCAGCCCCCCATCCGCATGATGTCTTGATAGGCGTTCAGCAGCTTGTTGCGCACTTGCAGCGTGGCTTCAAAAGCCACACCCGCTTCCTGACGCGCCAGCATCACCTGAGCGATGTCCGTCACCTGTCCGCGTTCATAGGCGACCTGCATCTGCGAGGCGTGATCCTGCACCGCGCTGACCTGCTTTATGGCGGTGTTGAATGTGTCGGCAAAGGCTGTGCCGGGCGCCTGCGCCGGGGCAAAGATGCGCCCCGCCTCGCTGGCAGCCCGCACATCGCGCAAGGCCGCGCTGCGGGCGAGCACCTGGCTGCGCAGCGCCATCACGTCCGCGATCCCGAAGCTGGCGTTCATGCCGCACCTGCCGCTGTCATCAGGCCCGCGCCGCGCATCGAGGCGAGCCGGTATCGCAGCGTGCGTTCCGAAATGCCAAGGCTGCGCGCCGTCGCGGCGCGGTTGCCACCATTGCTGGCGAGGGTTTCAAGAATGGCGCGTGCCTCGGACGCGAAAGCAACGTCGGAAAGCGAGCGCGCGCCGGTGATGTGGCTTGGCGGAGCAATCATCGCAGCACCCCCTTCAGACGCGGCGCGCACGGCGGTGTCGAACACGATATGTTCGGGTGCGATTTCCGGCGCGCCATGACCCAGCAGGATCGCGCGCCGGATGACATTTTCCAGCTCGCGGACATTGCCGGGCCACGGGTGCGTTTCCAGCAAGGCCAGAGCTTCGTTGCCGATCCAGCCCGGACGGCCCGGCTGCGCAGCGTGGCGCAGCAGCATCGCAAAGGCGAGCGGGGCGATGTCTCCCGGCCGGTCACGCAAGGCGGGAAGCGTGAGGGGGAAGACATTGAGCCGGTAAAGCAGATCTTCGCGGAAGCGTCCGGCCTCAACCTCGGTGGCGAGATGACGGTTGGTGGCGGCGACCACGCGGACATCGACCTTCATCGGCCTGGTCGCGCCCAGCGGCAGTACCTCGCCTTCCTGAAGCGTCCGCAGCATCTTGGATTGCAGGGCGAGCGGCAATTCGCCGATCTCGTCAAGCAGCAGCGTACCGCCATCGGCGGCGCGGAACAGTCCCTCGGCCGCTTCGGCGGCGCCGGTGAACGCGCCCTTCTTGTGGCCGAATAACAGCGCCTCCAGCATCGCTTCGGGCATGGCTGCGCAATTGACTGCGACAAACGGGCCATCCTTGCGGGCCGAAAGCCGGTGGACGAACCGCGCCAGCACTTCCTTGCCTGTGCCGGTCGGCCCTTCGAGCAGGACAGGAATGGTGCTGGCCGCAATCCGCTCAGCAAGCGTCAGCAGCGCCAGCGATTGCGGATCGCCCGCCACTGGCCAACCGCCTTGCGCCGATGCCGCAATCAGCGCCGCACGCGCCTGCGGCAGGTGCGCCGGATCATAGGCCAGCGTGATCGGGCCGCTGGCGCTCGTCACAAGAGACGGTCTGGCGGCATGACCCAATGCAATGGCCACCTTGCCGCTGCGCGCAATCGCGGCGGCCATGGGTGGGCGCATCGCATCCCCCAGCACGATCCGGTCGCGCTGCCAGCTGCGGCCCATCAGCGGCACAGTCATGTTGACGAGAATATCGTGCAAGCCCTCGGGCGCCACAGCCGTTTGCACATTGGCGGGCACTGGGCCTTGCACCGTGTCATGCATCGTGCCGTGCATCGTGCTGATCGCCGGTTCCATCATGTCTGCCCCTGTCTGCGTTGGTCGGCAAAGCTGTGCCGCATCCACGTTGCAGATGTGGCAAATTTAAGCCCCCGTAGCTTTCCCTAGTCGGGGCCGGGAGAACACCTAGAGGGCCGCTGGCCTTCCAGTGGCCGCACAGGATAACTGCCCGCTATACCATTGTATTTATGGAGTTATATTTTTGGCTTAAACATCCGGGGAGATGGCCGCTCTAATGCCCAGCAGCGACGGGCCAGTTCGTCCTGCCTGACCATTCGGGAGTTTGAACCATGAACGTAGTGAACACCAATATCTCGGCCCTGCGCGCCAACAATGCCAGCGTCACCGCCGGCAAGATGCTCGGCACGGCCATGGAGCGCCTGTCGACCGGCAAGCGCATCAACAGCGCCGCCGACGATGCTGCCGGTCTTGCGATTGCCGCCAGCTTCACCTCGCAGATCCGCGGCATGAGCCAGGGGATCCGTAACGCCAATGACGGTATCAGCCTCGCCCAGACCGCAGAAGGTGCACTCGACGAAGTCACCAACATGCTGCAGCGGATGCGCGAACTGACCGTGCAGAGTGCAAACCAGACTTATTCTGCCAGCGACATCGCAAATATCAATTCGGAACGTAACGCGCTGGGCGCGCAAATCACCGCTGTCGTTAACAACACCTCTTTCAACGGCACCACCTTGTTCAATACGCCCCGCACAGTCGCGGTCCAAGCCGGCGCCGAGTCTGCCGATTCCCTTTCGATTACGATGCCACAGCTGAATGTTTCGGGTGGCGCAATGGAAGCCGTTGTCAACTTCGCTGGATCGCCCACAACCACTCTCGAAACGCGTACGGTCATTGATGACGGAACCAACACCTTTGTGCAGGTTGAAGGTAACCGTTACCGCCAAGCAACCGGCACCGGCCTGTCCGATGCCGCGCTGCAAAACGATGCCAGCTGGACCGAAGTCATCCTGACGACGCCGCCGACCGGAACTTCGAGCGCACGTACTGTGGCGACCGGCGTGACATCGGGTAATGCCGTGACCACTGCGACCCTTGATCAGTACGATTCCGCAATCGGTTCAGTCACGACAGCCCGCGCCGACCTTGGTGCGTTCCAGAACCGACTGCAGTCGGCGGTGAACAACCTCACCAACGTCTCGACCAACCTGACCGATGCGCGTTCGCGGATCATGGACACCGACTACTCGGCCGAAACGACCCAGCTCGCCAAGGCGCAGATCCTCGGCCAAGCGTCCACCGCGATGCTGGCACAGGCCAACCAGTCGCAGCAGAACGTGCTGTCGCTGCTGCGTTAAGTTCGCCCCCACGCAATCGTCCCCGCAGGCCCGCCCCGTTCCCCTGGGGGCAGGCCGGCAAGCCCGGAGCCACACGGCTCCGGGCTTTTTTGTGTAGGCACACGCGGTAAAAATGGCGGCCATCGGCAGCCGGAATGATCGCCGCGCTAGGGTCAATCGTCGTAAATGAAGGTCACCTGCGCCGCGTCCGTTACATGAACCCAGACCTGATAATAGCCGATCTCATGCTCGCCGCGCTTGTTGGCGACGGGCCGGGGTGAGCCGAGCGGGGAATCGATCCATTGCAGCTTCACCACGCCATCGACGATGATGCGCCGCCCGGACAACCGCTGCATCATCGTGAACATGTTGAGGTCCGAAATTGCAGGGCCGCGGCAGGCCTTCACGGTGATCTGCCCGTCGATCACATCAGCCGCACCGCACCCGCTCGGCCGCCGCAGCAGCGCATGCAGCGCGTCCGCGTCGAACGCGATGGTCAGGGTGCCAAGCGTGGCGTAATCGCGCCGCGAATTGACGAACAGCAGGCCCCCCAATTCGCCATGAAGGCTCTGCCCGCCGCCTTTGACATCAAGCAGGAAGCGTCCGGGCCGGGCCGCAGCTTCGCCCCCGTCCTCATTCGCAGCAAAGGCCAGAATGGTGGCCTCCCCCGGCGTGATACAGCCAGACTCGCAATCAATCAGAGCCGGTCGCGCCGCCTTGAGCGCCAGATCCGCCTGTTCGAGACCGGCACGGTCGAATTCGGCAGGGCTGACGGTTGTGACCGGATCAGCGGTGGCATCGTCGGCGGCAAGACCGTTCACCGGTAACGCAGCGAGCACGGCGATCGCCGCACGCCGCCTGCCTGATTTCCACGCTTTGCCCGGTCTTCGATGCATTCCGCCAGCGACCCTTTGCGGCGCGCCGTGAATGCGGGCTGAATTGCAACGAAACGGTGTCGCGCTCGGCCGCTTCAGCGCGGCGCGGTTGCGGCAGGCGCGGAGGGGGCAGCAGACCTGACCGGGGGCGGGGCGCGACCGGGCAACCCCCGCCCATCGAGCAGCAGCAGCGAAATGCGGCGGTTGCGCGGATCAGCGGGATTGTCGTTCACCAGCGGTTCGGTCTCGGCCACGCCTTCGATGCGCGCAATGCGTGTCTGCGGAACTCCGCCCAGCACGAGCGCCTGGCGCGTTGCTTCGGCACGGCCGGTGGATAGCGACCAGTTGTTCGCCGCCACCCCGCTGCGCCACGGCAGCGAATCGGTATGACCGCGCAGGATCAGCGGAGCGGCTTCGTCCTTCAACGTGTCGGCCATCACCTCCAGCAACCCGCGCGCTTCGCGGGTCAGGATCGTGGTGCCCAGTTCGAACATCGAGAAATCGGCATTGTCCATCAGATCGATGCGGATGCCTTCGGGCGCACGCATGACCCTGACCTGCCGGGCCAGGTGCGAAAGCTGGCGGCGCTGAACGAGCTTTTTCTCAATCTTGTCCTGAAGTTCTTTCAGCCGCTTTGCTTCAAGCTCACCGCGCCCGCCGCCCTCCACTGGCCCGCCCGTTACCCCGCGCGGCACCGTGATCGCACGCGTGCCGGTTTGGCCCATCGCATGAGGGTAATTGTCCACATCAGTGATCGAGCTTCCGCCCAGCAAGCCATTGGAGCCCGCGCTTTCCTTGCGCATCTTTACCAGCGTCGGGGCGAAGTAATCGGCAATGCCTTTGCGCTGCTTTTCCTCGGTCGCGCCGAGCAGCCACAGCAGCAGGAAAAACGCCATCATCGCGGTCACGAAGTCCGCATATGCCACCTTCCACGCTCCGCCGTGGTGCCCGCCTTCGATAATCGTCACCTTCTTGACGATGATCGGCGCGGGGATTGCAAGCTTGGGATCGGCCTCGGCCATTGAAGATCAACGCCCCCGCATCATGTCGAGCAGGTCGGTCAGCTTGGGCCGATGCGCCGGGGGCAGGCCCGACCGCGCCGCTTCGAGCACCAGTGGCTGCGGATAGCCGTGGAGCGAGGCGATGATGACCTGCTTGATCGAATGGAAGATCTGGCTGTCATGCACGTTGATCTGCTTCAGCCGGGTGCCCAGCGGGCCGGCAAAGCCATAGGCCAGCAGCACGCCCAGAAACGTGCCGACGAGCGCTGAACCGATCATCTTGCCCAGAATCTCCGGCGGTTCGTTGATCGCACCCATCGTCTTGATGATGCCGAGCACCGCCGCCACGATGCCGAGCGCGGGCAGCGCGTCGGCGAGCGACTGGATCATGTGCTGGGGTTCATCCATTTCGTGCAGCTGCGTTTTGATCGCGTTGTCGATCACCTCCTCGACCGCGTGCGTATCCAGCGTGCCCGATGACACCACCATCAACGTCAGCGGATCGCAGATCATCGCGGTGATGACCGGATCGGCCTGTAGGCGCGGATATTCGGAAAAGATCGTCGAACTGGCGGGTTCGGTGACATGGCTTTCCAGCGCCACCGCGCCCTCGGATCGCAGCAGCTTCATCAGCTTGGAGGTGAGCGCGATGGCGTCGATATGATCGTCATGGGTGTATTTGGGGCCCTTGAAAATCTTGCCCATCCCTGCGCCCAGCAGCTTGATTTCGTGCATCGAATTGCCGATCAGGGTGGCACCGATCGCTGCCCCGCCGATCATCATGAACTCCAGTGGGAGCGCGGCCAGCACCGGCCCCATGGCACCGCCGGCGAGCATGAACCCGCCGAACACCATGACCAGCAGCACGACAATGCCGATTGCGACGAACACGGCTACCCCTCCTTACCGCAGTGCGTCGAACAGCGTCAGCGCGCTGACACGGGCAAAGGCGGCCTGGCTGGCCTCCAACGCGGTCATCGTCTGCTGCAACCGCGCGATCGCATCGCCAATATCGGTATCACCCACCCGGCTGCGACGCTCGGCCAGCGCGATCTTGCGGTCGCCCTGCTGATCCTGCACCTGATCGACCCACGCCATGCGCGTGCCCAGAATGGTGGTCGCCCGGTTTGTGGTATCGAGCGCGGCATCAATCCCTTCCAGCGCGGCGTTGGCCGCCGCGACGGGATCGGGCGCGCCGCCCTGCAGGGCAGCCGTCAGCCCGCCCAGCACCGCAAAGGCGCTCGACGGCGTGCCATTGAGATCGAATTGGAACACTTCATTGCCCGGCAACCCGCGCTCGATCGCAGTGCCCGGCGCCACCGGCACCGCGCCGCTTTCCGGCGTGCCCGCGTAAGTGACCACGCCTGCCGCATCGCGCGTAAAGGCGACGCCGGAAGATTGCCCGGCAAACAGCGGTTCGCCCGTCAGCGATGTGCCATTGGCGCGGCTGAACAGTTCCTGTGACAGCTGTTCCAGTTCCGCAGCGATCGCTTGCCGCCCATCGGCGCCGGTGGGCGCATTGGCCGCCTGCAGGGCCAGTTCACGCGCGCGCTGCAGCAATGCGGTCACGGCTTCGACCTCGGTGGCCGCGGCGCCCAGATCCTGACCGAGCCGCGCGGCATTGTCGCCTTCCACGCTCGCCAGCGCCTCACGCTGGGCTACGCTGCGCAACTGCGCGGCGGCCGCCGGATCTTGCGAGCCGCGCTCGATCTTGCGCCCTGTCGCAATCTGGGAACGGGTGCGTTCAATCCCGCTGCGCAGGTCCGCCATCTGGGCGAGCGAACGGTTGAAGAACGAACCTGTCGAATTGGTTACGGAACTCATGGCGGCGCGCTCCCTTATCTGAGGCCGAGGATCGTATCGAACAGTTCGGCGGCGACCTGGATCACGCGGCTGTTCGCCTCGAAGGCTTGTTGCAGACGCACCAGATTGGCGGCCTCGCTGTCGAGATCGACACCGGTTTCGCGCAGCAGCTCGGCCTCGGCGCTGGAGGACACCACTGCGAGACCCTGACTGCGGGTTTCCAGCGCGGCGACCCGGCTCGACAGGCCCAGCAGCATCCGGTCGGCGCCGGACGATGGCCCGCTCGCCGCGCCAAGGCTGGCGAGCAGGGCGGCCAGATTGCCGGTATCGCGGCTGCCTGCGGGCGATCCGGCGGGCGCGGTTGCCAGCCCGTCTGCCGAGCCCAGCACCACGTCGATATCGCCCGCGCCCGATCCGCCAAACAGCGGTTGACCGGGCGTGCCGTCGGCAGCAGCGCCACCGGCTTGCGCGGCGTTGGACAAGGTTATGGCCGACCCGGCGAGCGCATCGAGTTCCACCTGCAAACCGGCCATTTCGGCCAGTGCGCTGGAACGCCCCGCCATCGCCCCGCCCGCAGGCACAAAGCTGGTCGCCCCGACCGCGAAACTCGCGGTGCCATCGGCCGCGTAAGTGACGCTGACAGCCGCGGCGGTCGCGCCTGTCACCAGCGCGACCGCCGGGGTTCCTGTGATTGACACATCGGCGGTGCCATTGGCGTTGATGGTCGGCTGGATACCGAACTCTTCGGCCAGCCCCCGCAGCGCCTTGTCGCGCGCATCGAGCAGCGCGGCCCGCCCCGCCGTACCTTCGCGAGCGCCGACCAGATCGGCGTTGATCGCGGCGAGTTCCTTGGCCAGCTCGTTCACGGTCAGCGTTTCGGCGCTGACTTCCGCCTGCACCAGCGACCGCGCATTGGCGAGCGTGCCGTTGGCGATGCGGAAATTGCCCGCCATCTTGCGTGCCGCCTCAACCGCCGACAGCCGCAGCGCCGGTTCGAGCGGGTTGTTCTGAAGCCGCGTCAGCGCGGCCTCGTAATCGACGATGCCGCCGAACACACCCGAAGTTTCCAGCGCGCTTTCCGCCTCGCGCAGCGCCTGAAACTCGGCTTCGGCAGCCGCCAGCGCCGACGATGCATCGCGCGCCTGTCGCTGCACCAGCCCGCTTTCGGCCCGTTCGATGATGCCGGGGCGCACCCCGCCCAGCGAATCCACGGCGTTGGTGCCGATCGATCCGGTCATCACCAATTCGCCCTGGGTGAGGTTGCGGCGCGAATAATCGGGGTTCGCCGCATTGGCGATATTCTGCGCCGTCAGCTCAAGGCTGCGCCGCGACGCGGTCAGACCCGAACGGCCAATGGTGAAAATCGCGGTCGGCATCAGCTATCCCCTTGCATGGGTTCACTAGCGGGCAGGTGTTGCGCGAGACTGGCCTCGATACTCCGGGCAAACCCGAAGGCGCCCGAGCGCGCGGCCAGATCCGCGAAATGCTCGTCGCGCATCGCCTGGAACTGCTGCATCCCGCCGCCGGTCAGCGGGGTTTCCTCGGCAAAGCTGGACGCCCGCGCGCTGGCGAGCATCTTGCGCAGCATGATCGCTTCGAAGCCTTCGGCCGCTTCACGCAGCGCGGCACGCTCCCCGGAGACAGGGGGCTTTGGGGAGCGTGCCACGCCGCCGGGCTGGGGGGCGCCCGAGGGGGTAAAGCCAAAGGAAGAAAGAGCGGCCATCACAGCACCACCATTTCGGCTTGCAGGCTGCCCGCCTGCTTGAGGCTTTCAAGGATCACCACCAGATCCGATGCGCCCACACCGAGCAGGTTCAACGCATCAACAATCTCGGTCAGCGAGGCGGCGGCGGGCATATAGGCCACCCGGTCGGAGCGTTCCTCGATGGTGATATCGGACGATTCTTCCTGCGCGGTGACGCCATCGCTGAAGGGGGCGGGCTGCACGATCGCCGGGTTTTCATCGATGCGGATCACCAGCTTGCCGTGGCTGACGGCAGCAGGCGCAAGCCGCACCGCATCGTTGATGACGACGGTGCCGGTGCGACTGTTGATAATGACCCGTGCCGCCACGGGCGCTGGACTGACGCCGAGCATCTCGATTTCGGCCATGATCCCCGACCGCGCATCATTGCCCGGCGGCAGCGCCAGTTCGATGCTGACCCCGTCGGCGATGCTGGCGGTGCCAGGGTAACGTCCGTTGATCGCGTCGCGCACGCGGGCGGCGGTGAGGAAATCGGCTTTGTGCAGATTGAAGCGCAGTGTCGGCGACAGATCGAACCCGGTGGCAACCGCGCGTTCGACGCTCGCCCCGTCAGCTATCCGGCCCACGGTGGCGACATTGACGCTGACCTGCGATCCGTCCCGCCCCGTGACGCCAAGACCGCCCACCGCGACATTGCCCTGCGCCATCGCGTAGATCTGCCCGTCCGCACCATAGAGCGGGGTGAGGATCAGCGCCCCGCCGCGCAAGGACAGCGCCTGACCAAGGGTCGAAACCGTAATGTCGATCCGTTGACCCGGCTTGGCGAAGGGCGGCAGTTCGGCGGTCACGATCACGGCGGCGGCATTGCGCAGGATGGGCGAGACGCCGGGCGGCAATTGCAGACCCAGCCTGCCGGACACGCCGCGCATCGCCTCGGTTACGTATTGCAGGTTGTTGTCGCCCGTCCCTTGCAGGCCGACAACGACGCCGTAGCCGGTCAGCTGGTTAGCGCGCAGGCCTTCGAACTGGCCGAGATCGCGGATCCGTTCGGCATGGGCGGGCGCGGCCACTTGCCCTGCGATCATGGCGATCAACAGATAGAGGATCGGTGCGAGGATACGGATGCGAATCACGGCAAAGCCTTCCATCAGAACGGCGAAATCAGATTGAAGAAGCGGCTGAGCCAGCCCGGACGGCTCGCCTGCTGCACCGCACCCTTGCCCGAATAGATGATCCGGGCATTGGCGACCTGCGAGGAGGCCAGGCGGTTGTCACTATCGATATCGACCAGCCGGATGCGGCCGGCGAATTGCACCCATTCATCGCCCTGGCTGAACATCATCTGCTTTTCTCCGACCACTTCGGCGGTGCCGTTGGAGTAGATTGCGGCAATGGTTACAGCGACCGCACCGTTGAGGCGGCTTTGCTGCGCGGCATTGCCTCCCCCTGTGAACGACCCTTCGGCCGCAGCTTTAAGGGCATCGGGGTTGAGGAAATCGAGCGGGCCAGCGGCAGGGGGCGTGATCCCGAAGCTGCCTTCGCGGGCCGTGCGGCCCGAAGTGCTCTTGGTGGTGGTGGTCGCTTCGGTCAGGATGATCGTCACCATGTCGCCCAAGCTGCGCGCGCGGGTGCCGGTGACAAGCGCGGCGTAGCCGTTGCCCGCCTGAAAGATCGCGCCGGTGTTATGGGCCTGCGCCACCGGCTGCGGCGCGGCGACCAACAGTGGATCGCTGGCGCTGGCAGACACCATCGCAGCGCCCGGCGGAGGCGGCGCGGTAAAGCCGGCCTGCGGCCCCTTGCTGCCCAATCCACCACAGGCGGACAGCAGCAACGGCGCGGCGAGAATGGTGATGCGGCCCGTCATGCGTGTCCTCACAAGGTCTGGTTGGCGTTGCGCAGCATTTCATCCACCGCGCTCACCATCTTGGAATTGATTTCATAGGCGCGCTGGGCCTCGATCATCTCGACCAGCTCCTCGACCACGTTGACGTTCGAGGATTCCAGCATCCCCTGCCGGATCTGCCCACGCCCGTTCTCGCCTGCAAAGCCCAGTTCGGCTGGGCCGGAGGCGGCTGTTTCGACAAGGAAGTTGTCGCCGATCGCCCGCAGCCCCGCCGGATTGACGAAGCTGGCGACTGTCAGTTGTCCCAGCAGCGTCGGCTCGGCATTGCCGGGCGTGAGCGCGCTCACCGTGCCATCGGGCGCGATGGTGATGGTCTGCGCGCCCGCAGGCACCTGAAGCGGCGGCTGCAAGGCATAGCCCTGCGCGGTGATCAGCGTGCCATCGTTCGACAGCGCGAAATTGCCGGCGCGGGTAAAGCCGATCTGACCGCCCGGCGGCAGTTCGACCTGAAAGAACCCGTCGCCATCCAGCGCCAGATCAAACACGTTGTCGGTGCGGCTCAGCGTGCCTTGCGTGTTGATCCGGCTGGTGCCCTGCACCTGCACGCCCGTGCCCAGGTTAAGGCCGACCGCAAAGGCCGTCTGACCGGTCGAGGCTTGTCCGGCAACGCGCTGTTCCTGGTAGGCGAGCGTCGCGAAATCCGCGCGATCGCGCTTGAAACCCGTGGTGCCGATATTGGCAAGGTTGTTGGCGATGACGCGCATCCGCGCATCCTGGGCCTCGAGTCCGGTGCGGGCGACGTGGAGGGCGGAGGTGGGCATGGGTCAGGTCTCCTGTAAATTATCGCAGCGCCATGAGGTCGCTGCCCGCTTCATCGAGCGTGCCGGCGGTGGCGATGATCTTGGCGCGCTGTTCGAAGGCGCGCTGCGCCTCGATCATTTGCACCAGCGTGTCAGCGGTCTCGACGTTCGACATTTCCAGCGCGCCGGGGGTGAGCCGAGCGGTGGGATCGGGGGGCAGGACGCCTCCGTTCGGCACCTTCAGAAAGCCGTCGATCCCCTTGGCGAGCGGGCTGCCTTCTGCGTTCACCAGCCGGATGCGGTCAATCGCTTCGGCAGGCGCATTGGGCGCAGCGGGGTCGTTGGCCAGCACCGTGCCATCGGCGGCCAGGCTGATACTGAAGCCGAGCGGCACGGTGATCGGTGTCCCGCCCTCGCCCAGCACCGCGAGCCCTTCGCCGTTCTCCAGCACGCCGGAAGCCGCCACGCGCAGATCGCCGCGCCGCGCATAAATCTCCCCCTGCCGATCAGGCGACTGGTAGGCGATCAGCGCCTTGCCTTCGAGCGACACGTCGAGCGGATTGCCGGTCGGCACCACGCGGGCGGTTGTCATATCCGCGCCGCGCACATTGCCGCGCGCCATGGCGCGGGCTTCGAGCGAGCCGTCCTTGAGCGTGGCGGGCGTGACCGCAAAGATTTCCTGCCGAAAGCCCGGCGTGCTGGCGTTGGCGAGGTTGTTCGCCACCACTCGCTGCCGGTCCATCGCCGCGTTCATCGCGGTCATCGCGGTGTAGATCATCCGGTCCATGGCAGTTTACTGCTGGCGCAGGTTGATGACGGTGGTCGAAATCTGCGTCGCGGTGTCGATGGCGCGGGCGTTCGCCTGGAAATTGCGCTGCGCGGTGAGCAGCGAGACCATTTCCTCGGCCAGATCGACGTTGGAGCGTTCCAGCGCGCCGCTGATCATCTCGCCGTAGGAACCGATGCCAGGGTTGCCATAGACCGCGACGCCCGAATCCCCGGTCGCCTGCCATTTGGTCTGCCCGATCGACCGCAGGCCGTTGGGGGCGGGGAAGGTTGCAAGCGCCACCTGACCGACCGGCTCGGTCGTTCCATCAGCATAGGCTGCGTTGATGATCCCGCGCACGTCGATGGTGACATTGGCCAGCGAAGAGCCAGCCCCGTTGGCAATCGGCACGTCAACATCGGCCGCCACCGTGGCGGTCGGGTTGCCAGCCGCATCGACCGGATAGGCCTGCAAGCGATTGCCCCATGCGTCTTCCAGCTCGCCCGCCGCCGTCAATCGGAAATTGCCGTTGCGGCTGAAGGTGACATCGCCCGAAAACGGGTTGGCGAGCGCGAAGAACCCATCGCCGTCAATCGCCAGGTCAAGGCTGCGGCCGGTCTGTTCCAGCGGGCCGAGCACGAAATCCTGCGTGATTCCCGCCACCGCCGCGCCAATACCGGGGCTGCGGCGCGGATCGGTGGCGGAGCCGGTGGCGACCAGATCGGCAAATTGCGCCGAGCTTTTCTTGAAGCCCACGGTTTCGGCATTGGCGATGTTGTTGGCGATGACACGCAGATCGGTTTCGGCATTCTTGAGGCCGGACAGCGAGGTGAAGAACGACATGAGGCTGTGATCCTTTCAGCGGGGTAGAAATCAGGGTTGCGGGGTCGTGACGGCGCGGGCGGTGGCCTCCTGCGCGGCAATCAGGCGGTCGAGCTTGGCGGAGATGTCCTCCAGCGTGGCACCGCTTTCGGTGGTCGCCGCCAGCGCGGAAAATTGCGCCATCTGGGCCAACATTTCCTTGTTGTCGGCCGGCTCCAGCGGGTCCTGAAAGGTCAGCTGGGTAGTCAGCAGCCGCAGGAAATCGCCCTGGTCGAGCGTTTCCAGCCCGTTGCCCTTGAGCTGTGACGGTGTGTTAAGCCGGTCGAGTGTCGACTGCGCGGCGGGATTGATGGTGTTGCTGGTGGTCATCACTGGCTCCTCAGGGTTTCGAGCATCAGTTGCTTGGCGGTCTGGAGCGCCTGCACCAGGTTCTGGTACTGGCGCGAGGCGTCCATGATCTCGACCATCTCGGCGGTCTCATCGACGGGGGCTTCGAAGACGTAGCCATCCTTGTCGGCCAGTGGGTGCGACGGATCGTGGCGCCGGGTGGGTGCGGTCTCTGCGCGCACAAGGCCGCTGGTGGTCACCCCCGTAAGGCCCGAAGCACGATCCAACTCGGTCGCGAACACCGCGCGGATCGGGCGATAGGCGCCCTCGTCGGTGGTGGAAACGGAACCTGCATTGGCAAGGTTCGATGTCGCCGCGTTCATCCGCACCATCTGCGCGCTCATGGCGCGGGTAGTCATGGAAAACAGGGTCGAGGGGGCGCGTTCGGGCATCGGCCTCACTCGCCCTTCAGCGCGCGGGTAATGGTGCTGACCTTGCCCTGCACAAAGCTGAGCGTGGCGGAATAGGCCACGGCATTTTCGGCAAAGGCGACCTGTTCGCGGTTCAGTTCAACCGTGTTGCCGTCCATCGACGGCATCGTGGGGCTGCGCCACACCATTCCGGCGTCCGGGTTGGTACGGGTCGCGCCCCGCCCGGCGGCCAGCCGGGCATCAAGGGCGGCGTTGAAATCGATGTCGCGCGCCTTGTAACCGGGGGTGGCGGCGTTGGCGATATTCGATGCGATCACGCCCATGCGCTGCGAACGCAGGGTCAGCGCAGCGCCATGGATACCAAAAAGTCGCTCGTTCACGTCGGCAAGCTCCTGTCAGATGCGGGGCAAGCCCGCGTTCGGATCACCGATCAGCATGAAGCGTGCCAAACCCGTATCAGCCCCAGCGCATCAGGGCGGGGCAGTGTCACAATCAGCGCGCTGCCCGGCAGGCTTTTGCCGGGCACAGCGCGCCTTGTGGCAAGCCGCTGCCGGCGCGATGCCTTGGCTTAATCCGCGGTTTTCCCCGCCGTTCTGCAAGGCATCACCTGTGCAAAGGAACTGCCATGCCAACCGCCATTTCCACTCTGTTCGATCCGGGCGCGATTGCCATCGTGGTGGTTGGCACTGTGCTTGCGACTGTGGCCCGCTGCGGGTGGAGCGATTTTGGCGGGGCCGTAAAGGCGGCAAGCCGGCTGGTGCGGCGCAAGTTTCAACGGGAAGCCAATCGCAAAGCCATGGCGATGGCCGTCAGTGCGATCCAGCGCGACGGGCACCACCGTGCCAGCCCCGCCCTGCCGCCAGACCGCGCACTTGGGCTGATGCTGGAAACCTATCTGCGCCACGGGACGCCTGACGCCCTGGGCCAGATCCGCCGGTCCGAACGGGCGCTGGATGAAGCGCGGCGGATCACTGCTGCGCAGGTGTTCATCTGGGCGGGCGAACTTGCGCCGGTGTTCGGCCTGATCGGCACACTTTATGGTCTCACCCAGCTTGCCCCCACTGACAATGCGACTGCCACCGCAGCGATCATGGGCGCCGTTTCAAGCGCGGTGCTGACTTCGCTTTACGGCGCGCTGCTGGCGCACCTGGTGTGTTACCCCCTGGCAAGCGCGATCGAGCGCCGCGGGCTCATCGAGGAACAGGCCCGCGAGGCGCTGGCCGAATGGTTCGTAACGCAAATCGATCGCACCGATGCCGCGGCGAGAGCCCGCCGTGCGCATTTGCGAGGGGTTGCATGACCCGCACATCAACACCCCCGCGCGCAGGCCAAGGATGGCAGCTGATCCTTGCCGATCTGGCGCTGATCCTGTTCCTGCTGGCGCTTTCCGCCCTGCCCGCCGCCGAGTCCGAAAAAGGGCGCCGCCTGGCAGATGATAAAGCGCGCAAAAAGGACGCCCTTGGCACAGCGCAGCTCATGGTCGCCCCGGCGCAAGCCTTGTATCGCCCTCTATCCGGCGGGCCGAGCCTTGGCGCATGGCTGGACGCGCAAGCCCCCGATCCGCGCGCAACGCTGACGATCTTTGCGACCCATACCCAGGGCGAGGAAGCTGCTGCGTGGGCGCAGGCCGAGGCGCTGGCCGCTGAAGCGCGCGCGCGCGGCGCACAGGTCCGCACAATCATCACCGTGGGCCCGGCCCCGGATGTCTATGCCAGCCTCGCCTATGATACGGTGATCGCTAAACACGAAGACGCGGGCGACACGTCCTGAACGGCGCATCGTGCTGAAATGCCGCCGCAGCGCACCTTAGCAACCATACCTGACCCGCTGCTTGGCATGGCACTTGCTGATCATGCGGCAGCGCAATCGCGCTTGCATCAAGGAGCGTAGCACAATGGATACCACCTTTTCCTGGAAAGCGGGCTGGAGGCTCAGCCCGCTGGCCCTGCCGATCCTGCTGCCAATGTGCGATCCGGCGGCGCAAGCACGCGGGATGACCGATCCGGCGATGATCGACCGCGCCGTTGCGGCGTTCACCGGCGCTGCGATCGGCGCACCGGGCGGGGCGCGGGTCCAAAGCGATGCCCGCCTGCAACTGGCCGCCTGTGATGGCCCCTTGGCCGTGAGCTGGCACACCGCGGCACGCAACGCGGTGCAGGTGCAATGCCCCGGACCATCGCAATGGCGCATTTTCGTCGCCGTTACGCCTGCCGCGGGCACCCCCGGCGCTGCCAGATCCGCCCCCGCCATCAAGCGCGGCGATGCCCTCACCATCGTGGTGCGCGGGCGCGGCTTCAGCGTGCAGCAGGCGGGCGAAGCGATGGAGGCAGGTGCCGTGGGCGATTGGATCGAGGTGCGCACCAGCCGCAAGGCCGAACCCCTGCGCGCCCGGATTGAACGCCCCGGCCTGGCGGTTGTCCCCGCCGATTGAGGATGATCGCAAGGCCCCCTTAAACCCGGCCTTGCAGTGCCGTTCTCCACCACAGGAACCCCATCGAAGGACATCATCATGCCCTCTGTCGAACTGAGCAAATTGCCGAGCGTCAGCGCCGCCCGCGCCGTGACCCTTGGTGAGCGCGCGCAGATCGAAACGCGCGCCCGGCCCGCCCCGTCCGGCGGCACCATCACGAATTCCGGCATCAGCGTCGAAGTCAGCGGTGGCAGCGAAGCGGCGGCCCCGCCGGTCGATGCCGAGCGTGTCGCGCAAATCCGCAACGCGCTGCGCGACGGCTCGTACCCGCTGGTGCCGACCCGCATTGTCGATGCGATGATCGCCGCGCAGGTCAGCCTTTCCCTGCCCGAACGGAGCTGAGCCGGTGGCCGAAGCCCTTGCCCCCCTTGCATCGCTTTCGCTGAACCTGCGGCAAATGATTGCCGTGCTGGAGCGCGAACGGCAGGCGCTTGCCGCGCTCGATGCCGACGGGCTGGTCGGCGCAGCGCGCGACAAGGACGTGCTGTGCGATGCCCTGGCCACCATCGGCCCGCAGCTGCTCGACAACGAAACCCGCAGCCTTGCCGAAACCGCGCGCCAACTGAACGACGTCAATCGCCGCGTGCGCAATCTGCTGGCCGCCAACGTCGCGGCCCGGATCGAAGCGCTGGGCGGGCCGCGACGTCTGCCACGCGCCACCTACGCCCCATCCCGCGCCTAGGGGTTCTTGCGGAGGCGCAGCTCGCGCGCTTCTGGCACGGCGTTTGCATCATCTTCCTGTGAAAGCGCCGCGCACTCCTGCGGCGCTCGTCACCGGGCGGAGGATGCGTGAACCAGTCTGCTTCATCATTGGGTCTGCCCTCAGGGTCGATCCGCGCCGGGTTTGAAACCGCTGCACGCTCCCACGCCGCAGCGCGGGCGTCGATTGAAGGCGGCGCCTTGCCTGCCGCGCGCCAGATCGCCGCGCCGGGCACGCCTGTCGAAGCCGCGATTGCCCATGCCGCGCAGACCACCACGGTCGATTTCAATTACCTGCTTGCCCAGGCCGAAGTCGAATCCGCCATGAACCCCAACGCCCGCGCCGCCACGTCGAGCGCAACCGGGCTTTACCAGTTCATCGAAAGCACCTGGCTCGATACCGTGAAGAAGCACGGTGATCGCTTCGGTCTGGGCGCGGTGGCCGATCAGATCGGCGTGACGGCATCGGGCAGTGCCTATGTCAGCGATCCTGCCCAGCGTGAGGCAATACTCGCGCTGCGCCATGATCCGCACACGGCATCGCTGATGGCGGCGGGCTTGGCGGAGGACAACCGCGCGCATCTCATGCCCATTCTTGGCCGCCAGCCGAGCCATGCCGAACTCTACCTCGCGCACTTTCTGGGCGCAGGCGGTGCGGGGCGGTTTCTGAGCGCCTTGCAAGCCGACCCCAACCAAAGCGCAGCCGCCCTGTTCGCCCGCCCTGCGGCCGCCAATCGCGGTATCTTCTTCACATCCGACGGCAGCCCGCGCAGCCTGACGCAGGTGATGGACGTGATCGGCGGCAAGCTTGATCGCGCCTTGAACCGGATCAGCGACGGGAAGGGATTGCGCTTTGCCCGCGCCGATTATGCCGCCAGCCCAACGGTCAGCCAAAGCGGCTTGACCCCTTCTCCCTACCTGATCGCGGACGAGGCGGTGTTTGGCCCCGGCATGCCGCCTGCGCTGACGCAGGCTTCGCTCCCCGCGCCCGAGGTTCGGTTATTGAAGCGCCCCCCCATGTCGCAGGTTCTGGGTGCAGCCTTCGGCAGCGATCCTGCCGCCGCCCCGCGCCAGGTGCGCCGCGCCTATGATCGGCTGAAGGCGCTTGGCCTGTGACGCAAGCAAGGCTTTCCCCCTCGCCGCTCGCCCGGTTCGGCACGGCATCCGCCGCGCTGGCGCTGCCGGTCGGCATTTTTGCGCTGCTGGCGCTGATGGTGCTGCCGATCCCCGCGCTGTTGCTCGACATCTTCTTCGTGCTCAACATCGCCATCTCGATTGCCGTGCTGATGGTGGCGCTGAACGCCCGCCGCCCGCTCGATTTCTCCAGCTTCCCTTCGGTATTGCTGTTCGCGACCCTGCTGCGGCTTGCCCTCAACGTTGCCTCGACCCGCGTGGTGCTGGTCCACGGGCACGAAGGCGGCGCGGCGGCGGGCGAAGTGATCGAAAGCTTCGCCGCCTTCCTCGTGGGCGGCAATTTTGCGGTCGGCCTGTTCGTCTTTGCGATCCTGATGATCATCAACATGATCGTGATCACCAAAGGCGCGGGCCGCGTGTCGGAAGTTTCCGCCCGCTTCGTGCTCGATGCCTTGCCGGGCAAGCAAATGGCGATCGATGCGGACATTGCCGCCGGCCTCGTCACCGCCGACGAAGCGCGCGAACGCCGGCGCGAGGTCACGGTCGAAGCGGATTTCTACGGCTCGATGGACGGGGCCTCCAAGTTCGTGAAGGGCGATGCGGTCGCCGCGCTACTGATCCTGGGCGTCAACATCATCGCCGGCTTCGCCATCGGCATGGTCAGCCACGGCCTTTCCGCGGCGCAAGCAGGCGAGGCTTATGTCACGCTGGCGGTGGGCGACGCGCTGGTGGCGCAGGTGCCATCGCTGCTGCTCTCCATTGCAGCGGCCGCGATCGTCACCCGCGTATCGGACACGCGCGACCTTTCGGGCCAGATCGGCGGGCAATTCGCCGATCCGCGTGGCTGGCTGCCGGTCGCGCTGATCCTGGGCGCGGTGGGGCTGGTGCCCGCCATGCCGCAAATGTTCTTCCTGCCCGGCGCCGCCATTGCAGGCGCGATCTGGTGGCACCTCAAACGCCGCGCCGCCGCACCGGCGCCTGTCATCGAGGAAGCAGATGACATCGCCCCCGATCACATCGCGCTGGCTGATGTGGCCGACGCGACGCTTGTCACGATCGAACTGGGCTACGGCCTTGTAGGCTTGGTCGACGCAGCCCAAGGCGCGCCGCTGATCACCCGCATCACCGGCATCCGCAAGCAGCTTTCGCGCGATCTCGGCTTTGTGCTGCCGCAGTTCCGGATCCGCGATTCACTCGACATGATGGCGCAGGATTATGCGGTGCTGATGGGGGGAGTCAGTATCGCACGCGGGCAAGTGCGTCCCGGCAAACTGCTCGCCATCGACGCGGGCGAGGTGCGTCCCGGATCCAATGGCTATGGGGGGTTGACCGGCGAGCCGACCCGCGACCCCAGCTTCGATTGCCCCGCCCTGTGGATCGCGCCCTCCGCGCGCGATCATGCCGTGGCCGAAGGGTTTCTGGTGGTCGACCCCGCCACTGTCATTGCCACCCATGCCAATCAGGTTTTGCTCGCCCAAGCGCACCAGTTGCTAGGCCCCGACGAGGTGCGCGAATGGGTCGACGGGCTCAAGTCCCGCGCGCCCGCGCTGGTCGAGGCGGTGACGCCCGATCCGCTGCCGCTGCCTGCGCTGACCCGCACGCTGCGCGCGCTGATGGCCGACGGGATCGGGCTTGCCCATCCGCAGCCCCTGTTCACCGCGCTGGCGCTGGCCTTGCAACGCACCACCGATTTCGACGCGGTGATCGATGCCGTGCGGGCCGACATGGCCGCACGGCTGGTCGCCTGCATCGCCGCGCCGGGGGAGACGCTGAAGGTCGTCACGCTGGATGCGGGTCTCGAAAGCGCGATTCTGGGCGGGATGATCGATCCGGCCACCGGCCAGCCGCTGATCGAGCCCGACTGCGGCAGCATGATCGTGCGCGAGGCCAGCCGCATCGCCGAAGCGGAAGGCGGGCCGATTGCGCTGATCGTCCAGCCGCCCGCACGCCGCGCGCTGGCCGCCCTGCTCAAGGCGCGCAGCCCGCGCTGTCTGGTGCTTTCCATCGCCGAACTGCCCGCCGCCCAGCCCATCGCCGTAGTCGGCGTGATCGGTGCGCCCGAAGATGCCCAGACGCTGACCCAGCAGGACATCGCGGCATGAAACACGATCCTGTCAGCTTTGCACACGGGGCCCCTTACGCCCCCTCTCGCGCCGAGGTCGAAGACCGTGTGCGGCGGTTCCTGCCGCTGGTGCGCCGCACCGCATGGCACATCAATGGCAGGGGCCGGGAAGGCCTGGAGATCGAGGATCTGGTGCAGGCCGGCATTCTCGCGCTGACCGAATGTGCCCAGCGCCACGCCGGCCCGACCGAGGACGGGTTCGCCGCCTATGCCAAGATCCGGGTGCGCGGGGCGATGCTGGATGAAGTGCGCCGTATCGCCCACGACAGCCGCACTGCCCGCACCAAACGCTCAGGGTACGAACATGCGCTGTCCGCCCTGCGCGGACAATTGGGCCGAGAGCCGAGCCGCGCTGAACTCGCTCACGCGATGGAGGTCAGCGATAGCGAACTGCGCGCCATCGAAGCCTCGGGCGTGAAGCTGACCCCGATTGACGACGCCTATGACGAAACCAGCCTGGCCTTTGCCTGCGACGATCCCGATCCGTTCGAGGCGCTGTGCGCATCCGAGGACCGCGACCGGTTGCTGCACGCGATGATCCAGCTGCCTGACCGGCTGAAACTGGTGCTGCAACTGTTCTTCGTCGAGGAGTTGAACCTGACCGAAATCGCCGCCGTGCTTGATGTGAGCGTGCCGCGTGTGCACCAGCTGCGCGCCAAGGCGCTGAAAGACTTGCGCACGTTGCTGGAGGCGGGCGGCTAAGCGTTCAGGTGAACATCCCGCGCTTTGGCCCAAGGTAGCCGAACAGGTACGCCCCCACCTTGCGCATCTGGATTTCCTCGCTGCCTTCGGTGATCCGATAGCGGCGGTGGTGGCGGTAGATGTGTTCGAAGGGCTTGTGGCGTGAATAGCCGATGCCGCCGTGGACCTGCATCGCGCGGTCCGCCGCCTCGCACACAAGCCGGTTCGCCCAATAATTGCACATCGAGACTTTGTCCGAGATGGTCCGCTCGATCTGTTCGTGGGGCATATTGTCCATCTCCCACGCGGTCTTGAAGATCAGAAGGCGCAGCATTTCCGCCTGCGTCGCCAGCTCTACCAGCGGGAACTGGATCGCCTGATTGCGCGCCAGTTCCTCGCCGAAGGGCTTGCGTTCCCGCGCATATTTCACGCTTTCGTCGATGCAATACAGCGCCGCGCCGCAGCTTGAGGCCGCCTGCCGGATACGATTCTGGTGGACGAAGCTTTGCGCCAGCGCGAGGCCCCGGCCCTCGACGCCCAGCACGGCAGAATCCGGCACCCAGACGTTCGTCACCGACAGGCGCGGGTGATCGGTGGGCATGTTGAAGGTCCACAGCCACTCCTCGATTTCGAGGCCTTCCGTGGGGTTGGGGACGAGGAAGCAGGTGATCCCGCTGGCCTCACCCGCCTTGCCGCTGGTGCGCGCGAACATCGCGCAGTGGGTGGCGGTGTGCATCCCGGTGATCCACATCTTCTCGCCATCGATCCGCCAGCCGTCGACACCGTCGCGGGTCTCTCGCACCGCGACCGTCTCCATGTGGGTGGCGTCCGATCCGTGGTCGGGTTCGGTCAGCCCGAAGGCGACGCGCCGTGTGCGTTCAAACCCGCCGGCGATGAATTCGGCTTTCTGTTCTTCCGTCCCCCACTGGTCGAACATGGCGACAAAGGGGAAGTTGCCGACAATGCTGTGTTCGTTCTGCAAGTCATTGTGCAGGCCAAGCCCTTGGCGCGCAAAATGCTCGCGGATCACCGCCATCCACAGGTTGCTGCCGTCCTTGCCGCCGTAGCGTTTGGGCGCAGAGAAGCGCCAATGCCCGGCCTTGTCGGCGCGGGCCGTGGCTTCCTTGAGCAACTCCTCCCACTCATGCCGGGGCAACCCGCCCGCCTCGAAGTCCGTGCGCGCATATTCGCGGCGGTGGTCGAAGAAGCGGATATTGTCGTCCTGCGCTTCGAGCGGCTTGATCTCGGCGGCGATGAAGGCGTCGAGTTCGTCGAGGTACGCCTGAAGGTCGGCGGGGATGGCGAAGTCCATTAGTCATGCCTCGTGAAGTTGTTGACCCATCGCTGCTCGGCCTCTGCCAATGCCGGGTATTTTGGTGCATCGACCAGGCACTTTTCGAAAGCACGCTGGCGCAGATCATAAAGCAGTCCGGACGTGGCAAGGTGCTGTTTTCCAGACAATATATCACAAGCCAGAGCTTCCTGACGCGGCCACAGCGGCCGGATGGAATCGTCCCGGGCGATAATGCCAAGCGCATTGCGGGCAACGGCCAATTGAAAGCGGTCATGCCCCCCAAGCCGGTCCTTGATGGTGACGAGCCATTCCGAAACGGCTTGGGCAAGCTCACCCGCGCTGGCATCGCCGGGCACGGTCCAGGAACGCGGAACCCGGTTGCGGAACGCCCGCTCCGCCTCTGGCGCATCTTCCTCCAGCAGCAGCAGCAGATCGAGTTCCTGCTCGCTCGTCCGGCGCGAGATCACCACGCGTTCGAGCATCCGGTCGGCGCCCGAGCGCCACTGCGCCGCCATTTTGAGGCACCCGAGCGCCCACCATACGGTGCGGTAGATCGTCCAGAAGCGGAAGCGTGCCGGGTCAAGGCGCACGCCCGCCTCGACCTCGTAGGCGGCGAGGTAGTCCGCGATGCTCCCCAGCCCCAGCGCGGGGCGATCATAACGGGCGAAGCGCCACACCGCCATGCAGCCGAAGGCGAGGTCTTCGTGCGGGTCGCCGAAATGGGCGAGTTCCCAGTCGAGCACCCCGGTCAGCGCCGAGCCCTCCACCAGCAGATTGCCCATGCGGTAGTCGCCGTGGTTGAGCACGGGTTCGACTGGCGGGGGGCAGTTGTCCTCCAGCCACTTCAGGCCCAACGCGATGATCGGCCGGTCGCCGCCCGCCTCCATGAACTGCGCCTTGAGGTCGGCGATGGCCGCGCGGGTATCCATCACAGGCACACCCGCCGGCACATCGCACTGCCGCAGCCGATGGATGCGCGCCAAATCCCGCGCAGCCTCGCGCAGCAATCCCGCCGAATCATCGCATGTCAGAATGACCTTGGGGTCCGCCGTCCCCGGCAGGGCGCGCATGACAAAGCCGGAACCCAACCCGTCCGCCTCATCCAGCACCGCCACCACTTCCGGAGCCGTCACACCCTTGGCGCGGGCAGCTTCGACCAGCGCCGCTTCGACGGCGTGCCCGTAAGCCCGCCCTTCCATGAAGGCGAGGCTCGGCGCACGGCGCAGTACGAAAGGTTGGTCGCCAGCCGCAAACCGCCAGCTTTCCATCACCGCCCCGCCGGTCAGCCGCTGCGGCGCGCCGTCCGACAGCGCGCCCAGACGCGCGCGGGCACACACCCGCGCCAACCCCGCCATCAAAGCTTCGGGATCGATCACCCGATCTGCTTGCGCATCCGCTTCGCGCGGGCCGCCGGATTGGGGTGGGTTTGCAGCAAGGCAATTCCGCCCCCCCCGCCCAGCGCCGCCAGCTTGTCCATCGCGGACGGGCAGCCTTGCTGGTTGTAGCCATTGGCCGCCATGAAGGTCAGCGCGTAATCATCCGACGCGGTTTCGGCTGATTGCGAATGCTGGGCGTGCATCACGTTCTGGAGCAGTCCGCCCAGCTGCGAATTGGCCAACTGCCGCACGTCGCCGCTGGCGGTGCCAGCGATGCTGAGCGCCGCATCCTGTTGCAGCGCGCGCTTCAGCCGCTTTTGCCCGTGCTCCAGCTTCACATGGCCGATTTCATGGCCGATCACGCAGCGCACTTCGTCGTCGGTCATCGCGTCCATCAGGCCCGAATAGACCCGCACCGTGCCGTCGCCCATGGCAAAGGCGTTCACCTCGTCCACCAGATAGGCCCGGATATCGAGGGTGAGCCCGTCATAACGATCGAGCCCGCGGGTCAGCTTGGCCAGCCGCACGGCATAGGCATTGCTTGCCGGGGCAAGCGGGTTCTGCTGATCCATCTGATCGGACATCTGCCCGAAATAGGCGACGATCTGCTGATCGGAAACGGTCGCAGCCTGCAACACCTTCTTGGCCGACCCCATGATGTCGCCCAGGCTTTGCGAATGGGCCGGGGCTGCCGGAGCGAGCATGGCCGCCCCGGCCAGCCCCGCAACGGCGAGCATCGGTGAAAGCGCCAAAAGCCTGAGATGTTTACGCATAATCATCCTCCTTTGGCCGCGATGATGCTCGCCGCGCGTGCTGAGATCAAGCGGGGACATTGTCCTTCTTGACGGTGATCACCTGCGCATAGGTGAATTCCTTGAGGCCTTCCTTGCCGTATTCGGCGCCGAAGCCCGACTGCTTGTGCCCGCCGAACGGCGCGAAGGGCGACAGGTGCAGGTATTCGTTGACCCACACCGTCCCGGTTTCAAGCTGCTCGGCGATCTTCACGCCGTTATCCGGATTGCCGGTCCACACCGCGCCCGCGAGGCCATATTCGCTGGCATTCGCCCGCGCGATGACTTCCTCTTCAGTCGAGAACTTCATCAGCGGCATGACCGGGCCAAACTGCTCCTCGGCCACGATCCGCGCATCTTCGGGCGGGTTGTCGATGATGGTGAGCGGCACGAAGTAGCCGGTGCCGCTCGGGTCGACATTGCCGCCGAGCAGAAACTTGTAGCCGTTGTCCTTGGCATCCTCGATCAGCTCGACCACCCGGTCGAACTGCTTCTTGTTCTGGATCGGGCCGACGCCTGTGCCCTGCTGCGCGCCGTCGCCCACGGTGACGGTCTTGGCAAATTCGACGATCGCTGCCGAAAGCTCGTCATAGATATCCTCGTGGATATAGACGCGCTTTGCCGCGACGCAGATCTGGCCCGCATTGGAGAAGCTTGACCAGAACAGCTGTTCGGCGACCTTCTTGGGATCGGCGTCGGGCAGCACGATCGAGGCGTCGTTGCCGCCCAGCTCCAGCGTGATGCGCTTCAGATCGGCGCTCGCGCCTTCCATGATCTTCTTGCCGGTCGCGGTCGATCCGGTGAAGGTGATCTTGTTGATATCGGGGTGCGAGGTCATCAGCGGGCCAAGCGAATCTTCGCCCGTGATGATGTTGACGACGCCCGCCGGAACCTTGTCCGCAATCAGTTCGGCAATGCGCAGGGTGGTCAGCGGGGTAAAGGGCGAAGGCTTCAGCACGATGGTGCAGCCTGAAAGCATCGCAGGCGCGATCTTCTGGATCGCCATCATCACCGGGAAGTTCCACGGCACGATGCCCGCAACCACGCCCACCGGCACGCGGCGGGTGCGCGAAAGGCGGGTGTCGCTGTCCTCGGTCACTTCGTCATCGAGGCTGAGGGTCGATTGCGCCGCGCTCATCCCGGCCGCGCCGTAGATTTCGCCCTTGGCCTGATCGTGCGGCTTGCCCTGTTCGCTGGTCAGCAGGCGGTAGAGTTCATCGGCATTGGCCTTGATCGCGCCCGAAATCGCCATGATCGCGGCGCGGCGTTCTTCGATGGGGGTGTTTTTCCACGTCGTGAACGCGGTGCGGGCGGCGGCAACGGCTTGGTCCAGCTCGGTCTTGCCGCAGGCCGGGACCTGGCCGATCACCTGCTCGGTGGCGGGGTTCACGACATCGAGCCAGCGGTCGGCCGCGACCATCTTGCCGCCGATCAGATTCTTGTACTGGGTGACCATGTGTATTCCTCTCGTCGAATGGGGAGTCGTCTCTCTCCCACGTAGGTTGGCGCGTTGCATCGGAAAACGCAATCACTGCTGTACTGCCTTGACCAGGCCGCCGTGCGACACCTCGTGCCTGGCGATTGCGCTATCGCTGGCGGCCCCTATGGAGGCTGCGAGAGATGCCTTGGAGGAGAGCAAGCATGACTGATTCCCGCCCCGATCTGGTGATTTACGGCAGCCCGGTCTCTCCCTTTCTGCGCAAGATCGAAGGGGTCTGCATCGCCAAGGGCGTGGCATATGAGGTCGAGGCGGTAAACGTGTTCGCCCCGCCGCAGTGGTTCCGCGATATCTCCCCGATGAAACGCATTCCGGTGCTGCGTGACCGGTCTGTGGCAGAGGAAGGGATAGCAGGCACGCTGCCCGATTCGTCCGCGATATGCGCTTTTATCGAGAAGAAGCATCCGGCGCCTGCGCTGTACCCGGACAGCCCGATGGCGCTGGGCGAGGCACTTTTTATCGAGGAATATGCCGACACCGCGCTCGCCATTGCCGGGGGTATGGGCATTTTCCGCCCGATCTTCTTCGCGATCAGCAAAGGGCAGGAACCCGATCTCGACAAGGCGCGCGATGCCTGGGCGAACCAGTTGCCGCCGGTCTTCGATGTCTTGGAGGCGCGACTTGCCGGGCGGCAATATTTTGCGGGCGATGCGCTTTCGATTGCGGACATCACCGTGGCAACCGTGCTGATGCAGGTTGCGCTGGTCGCCGAGACACCGCTGGATCGCTGGCCTGCGCTGGAGGCCCATTTCACCGCCATGCAGGCCCTGCCGCTGATCGCCGAGCCCTACAAGGCAGCAGAAACAATCATCCGCAAAGCCTTGCCCACCCGCTTCGACCTGACCTAAGCCCCACACCCCACGCCCCCAACCGGGCGGCGAGCAAAGAACAGGCGACACGCATGGCCAGCGAATGGTGCATCGGGATCATCGGCGGATCGGGGCTTTATGCCATCGACGGGATCGAGGACGCGCAGTGGATCGCGATTGAAACGCCGTGGGGCGACCCGTCGGACGAGATTTTGTGCGGCACGCTTGACGGGGTGAAGGTGCGCTTTCTCCCGCGCCATGGCCGGGGGCACCCGATCACGCCGACTGAACTGAATTCACGCGCCAATATCGACGCATTGAAGCGCGCCGGGTGCACCGATATTCTGGCCATCTCGGCGGTGGGGAGCCTGCGCGAGGAGCTGGAGCCGGGGCGCTTTGCGGTAGTCGAACAATTTATCGACCGCACTGTTCACCGCCCCAGCACCTTTTACACCAGCGGCTTCGTGACTCATGTGTCGATGGCCGATCCGGTCTGCCCGCGCCTGTCGGACATGGCCGCGCAGGCGATTGCCGCCGCCAAGGGCAAGGTTGCGGTCGGCGCGACCTATCTCGCCATGGAAGGCCCGCAATTTTCGACCCGCGCCGAAAGCCGGATGTACCGGCAATGGGGCGCGGATGTGATCGGCATGACGGCCATGCCCGAAGCGAAACTGGCCCGCGAGGCGGAGCTGCCCTACGCGCTGATCGGCATGGTGACGGATTACGACTGCTGGCGCGATGGCGAGGCTGTGGACGTGGCGCAGGTGGTCGGCCAGATGCAGGCCAATGGCGCTCTCGCCCGCGCGATGGTGACCAACTTCATCGCCGCGTTGCCCGAAACGCGCGAGCCTTCTCCCATCGACTTTGCGCTCGATGATGCCGTCATTACGGCGCCGGACGAGCATGATCCGGCCGTGATGGCAAAGCTCGACGCGGTGGCGCGGCGTCTGTTTGCGTAAAGCTCTGGACCTTCCTGCCTGCCAAGGAATGGCGATTGCCAATCCCCCGCGCCGCGCCGATGAAGGCGAGGAATCATGAGCTTGTTCTACACCCTTCTTTTCGGCGGATTTCTCGTGGGCGCGTGGCGGCGGCTCGGCAGGCTTGAACGCCAGGTCGCTGACCTCGCACGGCAACTGGACGCGGTGCGTGATGCTTCGCGTCCCATTGCCGCAGCGCCGTTCGCGGCACCCCCGGTGGCAGAAGCCGTTGCCGAAGCGGCTGAAGCTTTACCCGATCTGGAACCTGCCACTACCGCCCCGTCGCCCCCGTCGCCCGTGCCGGAAGACCTGCAAACCCCTGCTGCCGCACCTTATGAAAGCGCGCCGGACGCGGTAACGACGCCGGCGAAAGCGCGCCGCGGCTTTTCCTTCGATTTCGAGGACATTTTCGGGCGCCGCCTGCCGATCTGGGGCGGCGGCTTCGCGCTGGCGATCGCAGGGATTTTCCTTGTACGCTTCTCGATCGAGGCGGGCCTGCTGACCCCGCTGGTCCGGGTGGCGATGAGCTTCATCTTCGGACTTTCGCTGCTGGCGGGCGCGGAAGCTGCCTTCCGGTTCGACGCACGGCTGGCCGATCCGCGTGTGCGGCAGGCGCTTGCCGGCGCGGGGCTGGCCACGCTGTACGGCGCCTTCTACCTCGCGGGCACATCTTATGGCCTGATCGGCGCGGGCGGGGCCTTTATCGGACTCGCCAGCGTGACGGCGGTTGCGATCGGTCTGTCGTTCCGGTTCGGCCTGCCGAGCGCGGTGATCGGGCTGGTAGGCGGCTTTGCCGCGCCGCTGCTGGTCGACAGCGACAGCGCCAATGTCCCGCTTCTGTCCTTCTACCTCGCGCTGATCTGCGGCGGGTTGACGTGGAGCGGGCAGACGCAAGGGCGGCGCTGGCTCAGCTATGCCGCGCTCGCAGCGGGGCTAGGCTGGGGCGCGCTGATGATGCTGACGGGCGTCTCCAGCACTTCTGATTTCGCGGCGCTCGGAGTCTATCTGGTGGTGCTGGGAACCGTCCTGCCCGCCTTCCTGCATGCCAAGGGCGGGCCGCGCCTGCCGCATCTGGCCGCAGGGGCGCTGGCGGCGTTGCAGATGGCGGTGCTGGTCAGCAATGCAGGCTTCGTGCCGCTGACGTGGGGGCTTTATCTTCTGATCGCTGCGGCGCTTTCGGGCCTTGGCTGGCGCTTTGAAATGCTGCGGCCGGGGACGCTGGTGGCGGCGGGTCTGGGGCTGTGGCTGCTGATCATCTGGCCCGATCCCGATGCCCGGTTCTTCGCGCTGGTCGCAGCGGTGCAGGTGGCGATCTTTGCCGGCGTGCCACTCGCCCATCAACTGCGGTCGCGGGCCGGGCTGCTCGACCTGGCACAGCTTGGCGCTGTCAGCCTGATCGTCGCAGGTGCCGCCTATGTCCGCTATGGCAGCTGGAGCGCAGATGAAAGCGAGCCTCTGCTGGCAGCCGTTTGCGCTGGCCTCGCCCTGCTTCCCGCAGCAGCCTTCGCGTTGCTCTGGCGGCGCGGGCAGGAGGCACGGACGCGCGACGTGCTGGTCGTGCTGGCGCCTGCGGCCTTGCTGGCCTTTGCGGCGCTGCTCCTGATGAGCCAGGCGTGGCTTGCCCCGGTCATGGCCGCAATCGTGAGCGCGCCCCTGCTATGGTGCCATGCGCGGCGCGATGCAGTGGCCCTGCATGGCGCTGCCTGGGCGGGGGCTGCGTTGACGCTGCTCGCGCTGGCCGCAACACCGGGATTTGAAAACGAATTCACCCAATTGGGCGATCTGGCCCTGCCTGCCGAAAGCTTGCGTGCCATTGTGCGCTGGGCAGCCGCGGCGGCGCCCTTTGCCGCCGTGGCCCTGATTGCCCGAACCCTGACTCCTCGCCATGTGGCTGAGGTGTTCACCGTCGGCCTGGGCTATGGCCTCCTTGCACAGGTTTTGCCCAGCGCAGCCCTGGCATGGGCCGCCGCCGTGGGTGCGATGGCGCTGTTCATGACCCAGCCTGCCCGCGTCGCTGCGTGGACGGCAGCCCTGGTGATCGCGGCCGCGTGGTCGACCGTGCCGCTGGCGTCATGGGTGACAGCCGGTATGCTCGCACTGACCGGCGCGCCGTTCATGGCGACCTCCGTCGTGCCTCCGGCCGATCTGATCTTGCGGATCGCCCCGCTCTGGACCGCGATCGCGGCGCTGTGGTGGAGCGGCCAGACCTTGCGCCGCGAAATCCGCGCCGCTGCCTTGCTCGGCCTCGGGATCATCGGTGCGGTGGTGCTTCACAGCCTTTACAAGCAGATTTTCGGGATCACCTCGCTGTCCCAGTTCGAACACTACGGTATGGCAGAACGCAGCACCTGGCAGGGCCTGCTGGTAGCGACCGCCTTTGCCGTGAGACAGAGGCTGGCAGTCGAGGCGCGGCGTCCTGTCATCCTTGGCCTGGTTGCCGCTGCGCTCGCGCATTTCGGCGTGTTCACGCTGATCCTTCACAATCCGCTGCTCAGCGTGCAGCACGTCGGCCCCACCCCGATCGCCAATTGGCTGACACCCGCCTACCTTATCGCGATTGCCGCGGTGTGGCATGTGCAGAGCCAATGGGACAACATCCCTGCCGCCGTCCGCACAGCGGGCGAGGCGGCCAAGATGACCTTGATCGCGCTGCTGGCCTATTCGCTGCTGCGCCACGCCTTTGCCGGATCGGTGCTGACCGCCAGCACCGTTGGCCAGACAGAAAGCCTGCTGATCTCGCTGCTCGGCATCGTTCTTGCGCTGGGTTTCCTGGTGTGGGGATCGTGGCGCGCGGCGCGCAGCTGGCGGATCGGTTCGCTGGTGCTGATGCTGGTTGCCGTGATCAAGGTGTTCCTGATCGACGCGGCGGGCCTCGAAGGCCTGCTGCGGATCGCAAGCTTCATGGCGCTGGGCTTCAGCCTGATCGGCATCGGGTGGGTCTATTCACGCCAGCTTTCACAGGCCAAGGGCGGCCAGGATACCACTCAAGGATGAGGGCTTAGGGACGAGCGCGGCGCATCACGCCCACAGCCTCTGCGCCAGTTCGGGCAACGCGGCGACATAGCGCGCCACATCCTCGATCCGTCCCGTGCTCACCCGCGAATAGCCTTTCCACGGGCCGTAAGCCCCGCGGATGGATATGCCGCGCTGTCCCATGGCATCGCGCAACGCATCGGCATCGGGCACCTTCACGAAGACGAAATTGGTCTGCGATGGCAGCGCGGTCAGCCCGGCGCGGGCGACGGCGTCCATGATCATCGCCCGGCCTTCCAGCACCGCGGCACGCGACTGGTCGAGGAACGCCGTATCGTCATAACTGGCGATCGCTGCCGCAAGCCCCGCCAGATTGCCGCCGAAGCTCATCAGGTGCGATTCGATCCGCTTGGCATTGGCCTCGCTGGTGATGGCATAGCCCACCCGGAGTCCCGCCATGCCGTAGATCTTCGAAAAGGTGCGGCATACGATCACATCGGCGCCGCTGCGCACCAGATCGATCATGGCGTTATCTTCAGGCCGGTCGGTCAGCTCGTTATAGGCTTCGTCCACCAGCAGGGTCGCGTGCGGTGTCACCTGCGCTGCAAAACTGCGCAGCGCAGCAGGCGCGATCAGCACGCCGGTGGGATTGTTGGGGTTGCACAATTGCACCAGCGCCGCGCCCTTGGCCGCCATGGCCGCCATGGCCGCAAGGTCGACCGTCATGTCGGCAGACAGCGGCACCCGGATCGACTCTACGCCCTGCCGTTCGCCATACAGAACCGTGGTATCCCAGAACAGATCGGGACACAGGATCGGGCCATCGCGTCCCCATGCCAGCGCGATCGCGCACAGGATCTCGGTCGATCCGGACCCGACCACCACCTGCGCGGGCGCAACGCCATGCCGTTCGGCAATCATTGCGGTCAGCCGTTGCAGGCCGCGGTCTGCGTAATAGCATCCCATTTTCGACGTCTCGGCAATTGCACGCAGCGCCGACGGCGCCGGACCATAGGGATTCTCGTTCCGGCTGAGCAGCGCCTGCCCGATCTTCGGTCCGAAATCGGGCTCGACCATCGGCATGGCTGTCGCAGTGCCCAGCGCAGATAGCGGCGCGGATAGCGGCAGGGCGCCAAGCCCGGCGGTCAGACCAGCGCCGGCAATGAAGGATCGGCGAGTGGTCGGCACGGGCAGCGTCCTTTCGATGAGAGGATAGAAGGCGTCAGAACTTGGCGATCATCAACACGCCAATGAATGTCAGGTAGAAGCCGAACACCCGGCGCAAGATGGCAGGCGACAGCGTGTGCGCCGCTGCCACACCGATCGGCGCAAACAGCACCGAAGTGGCTATCAGCACGGCAGCAGTGGGCAGGTTGATAAAGCCGAGCGAACCCCAGCCGCGCCCGGCCTGGTACAGGCCGATGACCACAAAGCCGAGCGTTGCGGGGATCGCGATGACCGCGCCCATCCCTGCCGCGGTACCGATCGCGCGGTGGATCGGCGTGCCGCAGACGGTCATGGTGACGGTGGTGAGCGTCCCGCCGCCAATGCCGAGCACGGTTGAAAACGCGCCGAGCGCGCTGGCGATTCCCGCGCGTGGCAGGCCGGATGGCAGCCCGGCAAACAGCGGCGCGCCCTGCCGCTCTGGCATCAGGAAATAGACGGCAAAGGCCAGCACGCCCGTGCCGAAGATGACAGCCAGGTTCGCGCCCGACACCCAATCGGCAAACACCGTGCCCATGGCTGTCCCCAGCACCACCCAGATCGCCCAGCCCTTCAGCAGCCCGAAATCGACCGATCCGCGCTTGGCATGGCTGCTGGTGGACCGGATCGAGGTAAAGATGATCGACGCAAGCGAAGTGCCCACCGCGACATGCGCCGTCTGCTCTGGCGTCACACCCAGCACCGGCAGCAGAAACATCAGCGCCGGAACGACCACAAACCCGCCGCCGATGCCGAACAGGCCGCCGGCAAAACCGGCCGCTGCTCCGGCCATGGCAAGAGCCGGCAGCGCAAGGGCGAGTGGAGTGGAAATGCTCATTCGTGGCAAAGAATACGCCACACGCGGTGTGCGCCAAGCAGAATATTGCGGTGCAGCATGGGGTAAATGCCCCATACGACGCCTTAAAATACGGCCTCGGTATCTTTAAATCTTCGGCACGCTTGGTTTGTGGCGGTCGATGACGTCCCGACCTCTTCCGGATGATTGCAACCGGGCCTTCACCCGCCTGAAGGCCGCGCGATGATCATTTGGGCAGCGGCTCCAGAGTAGCCGGTTCCGATCCCATCGCCGCCAAGTATCCGAAAAAGCTGGTGCACCCGACATGAAAGCGATGGGCACTCAAAACAATGGGAAATTACCGTGTCTCGCTAATAACATCTGCGATTCGGCCCGGCGGGTGAATCGGCGCTGTCTAAAGAAGCAGGAACGCATCCTAAGGAATGCATCCCAACTCAACGAATCAATCGAAGCCGCTAAGCCGCCAATTCGCGCAGTCCGGCTTCAAGCTCCATCACGTAATCGATGATCATTGGAGCCATGATATGCTGCGGCCGCTTGCGGAGGAATGCAGCACACAAAGCTATGGCCGCAGGCCCGAACCGTAGGGCATCGGTGCCCTGCGCGCCCAACCAAGCCGTCTTAGCCAGTGCCAGCAGCAGACAGTCCAACTCAACATGATCGCGGAGGGTCAACCACTCGGCATCAAGCTTGGGACGCGAGACCCCCGGTTTGGCGACGACCAGTTCGTCCGGAATTCCCATGCGCAGGAGGACCTGACTCAAGTGGGACCAAGTCCGCCCGCCCCCACGAATCATCAAGCCGAGATCAAGATGCGGGCGCGGTCCCTTCCGGCCCGGCTGGTCGATGAGCTGCGGCGGCAACGATACGCCGTATTGCATCGCTGCCAGCACGAGAACCGGAATGTCCGTGGCCAAACCTCCGAAGGTCAGGACAGGAATGTGACTGCGGGCACGCAGGTGATCGAAGAGCTGATGCAGCAATGCTTCTTCATCGCCCCAGCCGAACTCGGTCCAGGATACGATGTCGCCAGTGGAGACACGCCCTTCCCCATCGATCGAGAATTCGAATACGGATGCGGCCATAACGCGTTTCACGGCGGTGGCTCTTCGGTCGGATTTTGGATCCATCGCGCGGTGCGCTTCGTGAAGGTTCTCGTCCCAGAAGAGTTCGAGATCGAGAGCGAGATACGTCTTTGTGTTCATGTGCCTTTTCCTTTCAAATAGCTTTCGGCACTTTCATTTCCTTTAGATGGTCTGCGGGCTTACCCGCCTCAAACCGCTGGGCGGGGACGGCGGCGATCAACAAGGTTCGCTCGACAAGGCGGCGATGCAGTGACGGAGGGGCCGGCTACCAACCGCGCTGCTGTTGCTGCGCCGCCTGCCGGTTCAACAATGCTTGATGCCTTGCTGCGTCGTCATCCAGATGCTGGCGCGTTTGCGAGGCTAGGTCCGTCGGCCAACGTTCGAATTGTCGCTGCGCATGCCATGCCATTTGGAAACGACGCTGCGTTTTGGCCCGATCTTCAGCCTGCCATCTGTTGATAGCAGCATCGGTGCGCCGCTTGCCGGCCTCACGCAGCCGCTGCAGCAGGAGCTGCCAGAGGTGATGGGCTGTCCATTTACGCGCCTCGGCCTGCTGATCTTGAGCGAGTTTGGCGATAACAGCTTCATCGCCCGCATCGACCGCTTCCGCGTCAACATTTTTGACCAGGCGTGGGATTGCAGATCTGCAAAACGCCACATCGTCTTCGGTCATGGTGCTGTGACTTCGACCGCTTGGTGATCGCCTTGGTGCTGCCTGTTTGTTGTCGCCTTTTGCCCCACCGACGGCGCGACGCGATAAGCCTTGCTGGTCGTCAAATTCGTCATCGAGCCAATCATCGATTTCATCCTGAATAGCAGGGGCTTTGTCTGGCTGTTTGGCAGCCGAAGTAATCGCCCCGTCAGCCGGATTCGCAGGATGGCGATAATTACCGACAGGAGCATCGTCGCCAGAGCTTCCATCTGCAGGCAACTTTGGCCGTGAGGCGTTCGCGCGGCCCTTCTCAGCGTCCGCACGAAGCGCTTGGAGCGTGCTGAACTCGTGGTTGTTGGGCCACCGCTGTTGCCAATTATGCGCCCGAACGGCCAGTTCGAACCGAAGCAAGCTATCGTTCGTGGCGGATTGCCAGTCATATACCGCCAAGTTCGCTTTCTTGCGGCCCTCGCCCTCTGCCCGTGTGCGAATACGCTCGGCAAACGGCGTCGCAAGCCAAGCTTTGGCTGCATCTTGCTGGGCCAGCGGCACACTTCTGATGACGGCGAGGTCGTCATGTGTGGACTTATGATTGAGCTTTCTCACGAGAAACGGCAGCGCTTGGCGAAGGAAGGTTTCCTGGTCATCAAACCTGTCCTTCAATTCGCGCTGAGTATCGTGGCCGCCAAACTCTTCAACCTTCAGGTTCAATGCATTTCTGTAAGCCTCATGTGGCAGATAAATGCCATTCGCTGACCGGGTGACGCACATGATTTTGCCCTTTTGGAGGGCAAGGAATTTCGCTGCCGACGACGTCGGCGCTGGCTTGGCACGCTCAGAATCCGGCGTCGTGGCCGCATCGTTATGTGCGCCAGATGCTTCCTCCATTGGCGGCGAAACGCTTGATGGAAGCGACCTTGCAGCTTGCGCCGACCGTTCGGTCATGGGGCTATTGGCCTCTCTTTTAGGCTCTTCAACCTTATGGCCGTCAGGGGGGAATCCTAGAGGAGACGAAGCTGTTTGGTTTGTCGTTGAACGCCCATAATCCGCACTTGGCGACGCTTGAACGTTGTCGCGGGTGGCGTCCGATTTGCCTGACTCTGGTTCTGATGTAACGGCTTTCAGGGCGGCAAGGCGCTTTCCAATTTCGCGCACTGCCGCGGCTTCGGCCGCGAAATCCTGAGCCTGTAACGGCTCTGGTATTTCTGATTTCTGTGTCACCAAATCGGCAATGGCCGAACGTAGGACTACACTGATTTTTCGTTGGGTTGACGCCGGACGGCCAATGGCGGCAATCGCCTGCAATCTGTGCAGAACAGCGCTACTGACGTGAGCTTTCTGCTCAGTCGAATTGTGGTCCAATGCGTCTGCTGCGAGCATTGCAATGCGATCCAAACGGTTGCGGACAACCGATGGAATAGGCTCCTGCCAACTGGGTTCTTGTGCGGCTCTCCGCGCCTTTTCCATGACTATCTGGAGCTGAGCGTGCAGCAATGAAGGCATCCGCCGAACTGAATTCGTATTGTTCGCGGCCTGAACATTTTCAGCTTTTTTATTGACCCCAGAGAGGTGGCTTATAGCTGCCCGAGATATCCTCTGCGGCCGGCCGGCACCTTGGCCCACATCTTTCATGACCGCGCTCATGCTAGCGATCCGTTTGACCGTTGCCACGATCTTGGCGTCAATTCGTCTTGCCGTTGGGCGATGGTCGGACGGCATGGATCCGTCGGTTAGCGTTGTGCTTGCTGACCCTTCGTTCGTTGCTGAGGCACCTGGCACTTGCCCGGAGTTCGTTCGCAACACTTGCTCCGCAGCTAATGCGATCGTGGCAATCTTTGCCTTCAATTCGCCCATCATCGCAGCACTGGCGATTTGGTCTTTTAATCGCCTTGCCTCAGCCGCTGTGGCTTCGGCCAAGGCAATTTGGCCACGAAGGAACTGCGCCCGCACGCCAGCCATATTCGCAGTTATTCTTGCCGAATTGCGTTCGGCCATCGCAACGGGTTCACCGTTGCGAAATGCCGCTGTGCGCGCTGGGCCAAGCTTCTCCGTTGCGATCGCATCGAGCCCGCGCTCACGGTAAGATTTATGCGTAAAGCGCCTGCTCAAACCCGCTTTATGGCACTGCCGGTTGAGTGCGGCGGCGAGGATGAAGCGCACTTCTTTCAAGCCCTCTGGTGTAAAAATCTCGGTGACTTTCTCTTCGGATATCGCCCATTCGTTGGCCCCAATGCGGACGCATTGGCGCTGGGAAACCAGCGCGTGGAAGTGAAAATTACGGCTATCGCCGTCAGCGTCTGGCTCATGCACAAATGCCGTATAAGCCAAGCCATAACGCCCAAAAGCTTGTTCACAGAATCGCCGCACAGCTTCGCGCCGTTGCTCGGCATTGAGCTCATGAGGGAGCGCCCCGACGAACCTGTATTGCACCTTCGCATTGGCGCGATATCCGAGTTCGACAGGCTCGGCCGCGTTCCAAAAATTTGTGCACTCACCCATGTTTCGAGCGATGTTCGCGATGGGCTCGGCAAGCTGACTTTCAGGATCTTCAAGGGCCTCTAGCCGCCCGCAATATTCGGCGTGATCGGCTGCAAGGCCCGGGCGCCATCCTTTCGATCTTTGCCCAAGATAGCTGATGTTGAGATACACGGCTTCTCGGCCGCGGGCGTCTAGCAACGCCATTTTGTATGCTGGCAGGAGCGGCATCCGTGATGGCTTGATGGTGCGAGTTCGAGACTTTCTTCCCGATTTAGTATCAATGCGGCCAGCCCGAACAATGAAGGTCCGGCCCCACGCATGGTCCGGCTTGTCTAGACCAAGTTCACGCATAATTTGGCGCACCGCTCTGCGGTGGTCTGCTTCGGCCTTTGAATTCCGTAGGATCTCCATTTTTGCGGCTCTGGCCCGCGCCATTTCCTTTCGACGATCTTGTGCGGCAAGCCGGCGCTGTGTCCGACCATCCTTCATCAATTCGCCGAGAGCTTCGGGTGTCGCCGTCTGCCAAAACTTATCTATGTAGACCTGTGCCAATGTGCCTGCCTCGATTGCGACAGGGGGGTGGGGATCGGAAGCGCCAGCTTTGTTGACCCCGTGAAACAGGGGTCAACGTTTCTTGCGCATCCCCACCCCCAAGAAACTTCCTGTCGGGTTTAAGGCTTCCTCACTGGCGGTTTGGATTGATCGAGTTTCCGTAACAAAACCCGAGAATCGTGGCTTTGGTCGTTTGTGTACGGTTAAGCCGAAATCCCGAGGCAGACGCATTCGGAGAGGGCGGGTGCGCTGGATGTCCTGTGCAACGACCCGGGCCTTAGCTGAGGTGAGCTTTGCGCTCTCATATCGGTCATGGTTTATCGCCGCTCAGTCGCCTCAAGGCGGACGAGGTTAAACACCTGGAAATGATAGCCGGGTCTGGGACATTAATAATTTTTGCCCGCGATGCGTCGACCGGCGGATCCTGTCGGGAGTGGGCGCCCAACAGCTACGCGACGCGGCAGACGACATGCCGATATCGTCATCATACTCACGCTTGCCGCAAGGCAAGCCACGCATTGCGGACTCCCTTGGCGATGCAACGAGAGTTGTCTAGACGGGTCAACAATATATTGGACGGGGGACAGAATTGCCGAAGCTCACTCCCAACATAGAGAACAGGGTGCGCAAGCTCCCGAAACCGTCGAACGCCACGCAAAGCCTGCAGCCATTGTTCGAGGCGGTCAGTAACGCGATGTTCGGCATTGAGGATCGTTACGGAGACGATGTCGCGAAAGGGCGCATCAACATCACCGTCACAAAGCTATCAGATCCGCCCAACATCGAAATCCTTATCGCTGACGACGGTATCGGCCTCGACGCCGATCGCTATGCGGCCTTCTGCGAAATCGATACCGACTTCAAAAAGAAGAAGGGCGGCAAGGGCGTCGGTCGCCTATTTTGGCTCGACGCTTTCGATCAGATCGACATCGAGAGCACTTACAGCTTTAGTGGCGGTATCGCCAAGCGCGCGTTCACGTTTGTGTTGAACAATGCGGAGCAGGTCGTCCCGACCATCGAAGACCAGATCGCGTCCTCGCAAGAGGACCGCGGCGCGCGGGTGCACTTTCGAGGCATCCGGATAAAAGAATACGCGGACCCCTTCCCCAAGCGGTCCGACACATTCTTACGATATTTCAGCGCGCACTTCATCGCCGACTTCTTGATTGGCGGTGGCCCGACAATCGTGCTCGACGTCGATGGCGATGCCGTCGAGTATCCCAAAGCGGTGTCCGACCTAGTAGTCGGGACGAAATTAGAGACCACGGCGGTCAGCGATGAGTTCGGTGAACTTCGCATCGTGGGGTTCGTCTGTCGCCCCGAGGCGAGCACCGGACTGGAAGGGCTGCATCAGCTTCACCTCCTGGCAAACGGCCGCACGGTCGAGACACGTAAAGTCGACAACCTTCTCGGCATAGAGTCCCTTGAACGAGATGGCGAAACTGACCTTGCCTTCCACGGATGTGTCTCCGGTGACTACCTAGATCTCCGGGTGAACGAGGGGCGGACGGCGTTTAACCTGACAGAGCGCATGCTCAAGCAGATCAGTCGGCTCTGCATGGACGCGGTCAGGGAACGGATGTTTCCAGACCAAGTCCGCAAGTTTGTAGAAAAGCGGCGCAGGCGCTACGAATCGTTTGTCGAGCGATACCCGACCTACGGCTTTGATGACGATGATACGCAGCTAGGGCGGGTCCCTCTCCACGCCGCCACGCCCGAAGAGTTTGCCTCCTACCTCGTGAAGTTCCAGATCCGGCGCGACGAGGAGCGGCAAGACACGCTGCAGAAGCTAATCGACGCGCTAGACTCGGGCAAACGGTTCGACTTCCAGAAATCCATTGTTGAAGCGGCTCGCGGTATCCAAGCGTCTGAGCAGCTTGCACTTGCGCAACACGTCGTTCGACGGAAACTGGCGCTCGAACTTCTGGAGAAGCTCATCTCCCGGATCCGGTCGAGGGAAGGTGCGTCTGACGACTTTCATCTAGAACGCACGCTTCACTCGTTCATTTGCCCGATGAATGTCCGAGGAGATGATCCTTCGCGGCTCGAAGGCCGAGCTCACGAGCTCTGGGTGGTCGACGAGCGGCTAGCGTTCACACGGGCCTTCTCGTCCGACAAGCGGTTGGACGACATACTAGTGGCGCCTGGTTCAGCCGATAGGCCTGATTTATTCCTGTGGGACCTCGCCCATGGACTAGGTTCGATTGATCCCGACTATCCCGACGCCGTCGATGTATCGGAACCGTTACGCACCGTGATGGTCGTAGAGTTCAAGAAGCCGGGACGAAGAACCTACGGCGGCGCCAAGGATCAGATCGAGCACCAGATCACTCGCTATCTCGCTCAGCTACAGGACGGGGAAATCGAGTCGTTCGGCCGGACAAACGTGAGGATCGCGAAGGACTGTGTATTTCATTGCTACGTTGTCGCCGACATCGTCGGCGATTTGGTCCTCCAACTCTCCGGATGGGATACGACGTCAAATGGGCAAGGGCGTATTCGTCCGCTGAAGGGGGATTACCGCGGTCAAATTGAAGTAGTTCAGTGGCAGGACCTCATCAACGACGCTTGGTTGCGAAACAGCGCAACCATCCACGCAGCTGGCCTCAGTCGTAAACGGTTGACGCCATTCCAGCCAAAACCGGAAATCGTCAATTCGCCTAATGGCGGCGACGGGGCAGAGTGATAACAGCCTTTATGAATTCCGGACATGAAGCGACGGCATAGTGGGAGGCAGGCTCCTAATTCGGCAGCCGACACCGCCCAACTATAGCGGCGAATGGCGGCTTTTGTAGGTGCGTTTCCCAAGAGCCGTCATTCTGGAATCGACCCCATACCGGTCATCCCGCGATGGAGGCTTTACCTGAAATCGGCCCTTCAAATCCGCCCCACGTCAACAACTACACAGGGAGGCACGCGTGTCTCATTTCCTATCGACGACGTCGGGCGAATGCTGGAGGCTCGTCCCCTAGATTTTTATCGCTGCGACGAGCCTGCCGGCAATTACCTTGTCTGCGGAACGACCCTGACTTCCACTGCCGCTTTGCCCGCAAGATAGCGCTTGGCTGCGGCTTGGATGTCGGCGGGCGTCACCGCATCGAGCACGCCCTTTCGCGCCCGCCACTGGTCGAGCTTAACGGGATCGCTCTGCCCGCCTGCTACCACGCCCAGCCAGCTGCCGTTCTGGGTCTCGGCGCGCTCGTAGCGCGTGCGGATCGGGTTACGGGCGCGGTCGAGCCGATCGGCGTCGACTGGATTTGCTGCCAGTTTGGCCGCGATCTCGCGGATCACCCCGGCCGCCGCATCCATCGCCTCCGGAGGCACGGTGGCATAAGCGGTGATGTAGCCGAAGCCCGGGAAGGTGCGCTGCGAGAAGCTGCTGGAGACTGGCGAATAGGTGGTGCCAAGCTCCTCGCGCAGCACCTCGGTCAGGTGCAGGGCCATCACTTCGGCCAGCAGATCGCGGGTCAGATCGTCGCGCAGATCATCGCCGTCATCGGTCTGCCAGCTCAGCGCGACGGCGCCCTGATCCGCCTTACCGGAGTGGGTAAGGGTGCGCAGGGCCGGTTCAGGCACGAAGGTGAGCGGTGTTGCAACGGGGCTCGGCTCGCGCCGGACGTTGCGGGCGGGAAGGGCACCGAGGCTGCTGGCGACCGCCGCGATCGCAGCTTCGGGGTCAAAATCCCCCACCAGTCCGAGCGCCAGCGGGCCGCTTTCAAGCTGCGGAGCGACCACCGCGCGTAGATCGTCGATCGAGATCGTGGTGAGCTGACCGATGTCTGTCAGCCCTAGCCTTGCATCCCCGCCAGCCAACAAAGCGGAAAGAGCAAGGTTTAGCACCTGCGAAGGGTCGGCTCGCAGGTTTTCAGCCGCGACAGGGGCGACCCCGGCCCACTGCGCTTGCGTTTCTGGGCGCCACGCCGTCGCGGTCAGCCGTGCGGCGAGCAGATCGAGCTGGAGTTCGAGATCGGCCGGCGTCGTCTGGCCACTGGCGACCAGCGCATCCTCGTCCGCGCCTAACCCGAGTCCAACTGCCTTGCCCGCCAGCACCCGGCGCAGCTCGTCGGCGTCATGGGCGGCAAGACCGTCCACTCCGGCGACGAAGGGCAGCATATCGCGTAGGCCCTGCCGTTCGGCCGGGAAACCCGCCAGTCCTTCCCCGATCCGCAGCGCGAACGCGACCTTGCCCGGCTCAAATTCGGTGCGTTTGAGGTTAAGTTGCAGGCCGTTCTCAAAGCGCACTGTGCGGATGCCAAGATCGGCCACGGTGGTGTCGGCCACAACCTTGCCCGGCGCACCCCAGTCGCCATAGGCGAATTGCACCGCAGCCGTTTCGGCCGGGGGTGTCACTGCCACAGCGGCGCTTTCGGCCAGCGCAGCGGCAATCGCCCCGGTGTCGCCCTCGAGCGGCTGCTTAGTCGAGACGTGGACGACACTCGGCCCGCCTTGCCAGCCGGCGCGGAAAGCTTCGCTGACGGCCTCGGGTGTGAGGGCCGGCTCGATCGCGCGATAGAAGGCAAGATCGAAGTCGGGCGCGCTCCAAACCGAATCCTCGAGGCTGGCGGACACCAGCCCTTCGGCTAGCGCCACGCTGCTGCGGCCTGGCGCTTGAGTCACCGCATTTTCCAGTGCGGTGGCGATATTGGCCTTGATCTCGGCAATTTCAGCGGCGGTGAAACCGAACTGGTGCGCCCGGCGCAACTCGCGCTCGGCAAGGGCCAGCGTGTCGCGCCATTGTCCGTCCTTGGCGACGATGCTAAGCCCGTAGGACCGAGCCGAGCGGAATAGCGCTTCCTCGGCTGCACCGCCGCCCAGAGTCGGCGAATCCGCCGCGCGCGATAGAGCGTTGATACGGTTCGACAGCGCGGCTCCGGCAACCGCGCGCAGCAACTGATCTCGTCCGGAGGCGACCGTGTTCTGGGATGGCTCCCAAGGCGCAATGCGTTGCAGCCGGATGATCTCCGGGGTCGCCGGATCGACGAAGCTGCCAAGCCCGACAGGGCTGTCTGCCGCCGGGACCGGCCCGGCATAGATGTCGCGTGCAGGGCCCTGGCCCTGCCAGTCGGCGAAAACCGCCTCGATTTTGCCCTGCATCTCGGCCACATCGAAATCGCCCACGATCACCAGCGTTGCGCGTTCGGGCCGGTAATAGGCATGATAGAATGCTTTGAGATCGGCCGCCGAGATGTTGCGGATGCGCTCCTCGTCGGCGCGCACGCTCGCCCCAATGCGCGAGCCCGGCAGCGCGGCCTCGATGTAATCGGACAGTTGCCGCCGCTGCGGATTGTTGCGCACCTGCGCCTCGCTGAGGATGATGCCACGCTCGCGATCAACTGCTGCCGGATCGAACAGCAGATTGCCGGCCATTTCGCGCATCACCATCAGCGCGGTGTCGACCGTCGCATCGTCGGTCCGCGGCAGTTGCAGCTTGTAGGTGGTGAAATCGACTGCGGTGGTCGCGTTGGTATCCGCCCCGAAGGCGAGCCCGAGCCGTTCCAGCATCGGCAGCAGCTGGCCTTCGGGGATATTGGTTGATCCATTGAAGGCCATGTGTTCGACGAAATGCGCGGCCCCGCTTTCGCCTTCGGATTCCTCGCGGAAACCGACTTCGATGTTGAATCGCACGGTGGCCTCGCCTGCAGGGTTGCCGTTGCGCATCAGGGCATAACGCATTCCGTTGGCAAGGCGGCCGAAGGTGACCTGCGGGTCTGCCGGGACATCATCGCTGGCTATGTCCCACGCGGGGATTCCGCGCACATCGGTGGCAGTTGCAGCGGCGGGCGCGGCAGCATCCTGGGCCAGTGCAGCAGGCGCAGCGGCAAGGGCCAGTCCTGTTGCAACGGCAAGGCAAGATACGGCGCGGAACGACAGACGAAGGGTGCGGCCCAAGATTGCTCTCCTAAAGGATCGGGGACAGTTCAGCGAAGGTTAGCAAATGGGCAAAATTACTGCCTTACCGACAGAAGACAAGAAAGATTCTGTCGCTTTTTCCGATTTTTGTTCGAATTGCACGGCCGTAGCCGGGGACGGAAATTCAGCCTTCGCCCGGCGCGCTGCGCAAGCGTTGCCACACTTTGGCCAGCGTCGGTTTCTGGCCGCTTGCCAGCAGACTGGCCCGGAACAATCGTCCCACCAGCACAAGCTCGGCCACGATCGCCAGCACCAGCAAGGCCCCGGCCCCGATCAGTTCCCATGCCTCGATCCCCGACCCCAGACGGGCCAGGACGGCAAAGGGCGTCCACAAGGGCACCCAGGTGAATATCTTCACCGCAATCCCGTCACTGCCTGCCAGAACCGCTTGCAGCAGGAAGGTGATCGGAAGCAGGATCAGCAGGATCACTGGCATCATGTAACCCTGCGCCTCGCTCATCGAATCGGCCATCGAGCCGATCGCGACAAAGATCGCCGATATCATGACGTAGCCGGCGATGAAAAAGAACATGATCGCGAAGATGATGCCTGGCGACGAGATCGGCTCGAGCGCGGGACGGATCATGTCTGCAATCGACCCTTGCGTCGCATAGGCTGCCACCCCGGCACAGCCTGCCCAGACCGACAGCATCATCAATCCGACCACCAGCCCGCCGAGCAGCTTGCCAAACATCAGTTCTTCGGGGCTGATGCAGGCCAGCAGACCTTCGATCAGCTTGTTCGAGCGTTCCTCGACCGATCCTTGCAACATCCAGCTGCCCGACAGCATCAGGCTCATCATCAGCACATAGGCAAGCGCGATCGGCACGATTGAGCGCACAAGCAGCACCTCGCGCGCGCCGCCCCCGGGCGGGGGCGTGTCGATGGCGATGGCCGGCGCGATGTTCTGCACCAGCACCGCGCGCTCGCCGGTGATGCCTGCTTCGGCCAACAAGCGTGTGCGCAGGTCGCCTGTCATAACCTCCTGAAGCTTTGTGATGAAACTGCTGCGCACATTGTCCCCGGAATAGAGTGCGATCCGGGTGTCGCCTGGATAGCCTTCGGGGATGAGCACGATGATCTCTGGATTTGTGCCTTTGGCATCGTCGGCGAACAGGCCTCGCGCGGCGGTCACGAAGGCATCGCCGCTTGCTGATGTCAGCGCAGCGGGCGGGGCGATGAAGCTGTAGTCGCGGGACGGCACTTCGTATTGCGGAACACCTTCGGGCCGCACGGCCTCGATTTTTCCGACTGCCGCATCGATGCCGCCACCAGCCTCGAACGCGGCCATTTCCTCCACCGTATACCAGTGCCCCTGCCGCGCCCACACGGCTTCGCGGTCGGCTGCCTCGAGTCCGTAACGCTGCACATAGCGCGAAAGATCGCGCAGCAGAAACTGGGTCTCGTCCGCATCGAAACGCGCCTGGAGCGCCTCGGCCAGGCCCGCGCCCGACCGGTCGACCACCGCAACCCGGGTGGGCTCGTTATCTTCAAGAGTTTCACCCAGCAGCGGCCCTACCGCCAGCGCAACCGGCAGGATCAGCAGCGTCAGCCAGAAGCTGCGCATCTTGAGAATCTGCAACATCTCGCGCCGGGCAATCAGCCAGATCTTGGCGCGGTTCATGGCTTGACCTCCTCGGTCCCGACAAGCTGCACAAAGACATCGTGCAAGCTTGCCTGGCGATGATCCCAGCGCCTCAGGGCAATCCCCTGTGAGGAACAATGCTCCAGAACCGCCCCCGGATCGATGCCGGGCGCCAGCGTCAGCTCCCACTCGCGCCAGCCCGCGTTATCGGCAGGCGCAGAAGTTGCCGATGTCGCGCCGGGCAGGCCGGACAGATCGGCCGTGGTTGTCGCGATCAGGCTGGCGGGCAACTGCGCCCGCGCCTCGGTAATGGTGCCTTCGAACCGCTTGCGCCCTTTCCTGAGCAGCAGCAGCCGGTCGCACAACCTTTCGGCGTGCTGCATCACATGGGTCGAAAAAATCACTGCCACGCCGCGCTGCGATGCGTGCAGGATTTCGTTCTCCAGCAAGCCCTGATTGACCGGGTCGAGGCCCGAGAACGGTTCGTCAAGCATCAGCAGCTCCGGCTCGTTCACCAGCGCGGTGGCCAGCTGGACCTTTTGCGCCATGCCCTTCGACATATCGCCGATCTTGCTTTTCGCACGTTCGGCCAGATCGAAACGGGCAAGGAGGTCCATCCCCCGGCTGCGGGCAAGCGGTTCGTCCAGCCCCTTCAGTCTGCCGAAATAGACGATCGTTTCGATCGCGCTCATTCCAGCATAAAGCCCGCGTTCCTCTGGCAGAAATCCGATCGTGGCGGCGGCGCGCCGGTCGGGCGTTGCGCCCAGAACCCTGATCGTGCCCGATGTGGGGCGGATGATGTCCAGCACCATGCGCAAGGTTGTGGTCTTGCCCGCGCCATTGCCGCCCAGAAATCCGAAGATTTCCCCAGGGGCAACAGAAAAGGTCAGGTCATCAACCGCCAAGACGGCATCGAAACGCTTAACGAGCTGGTCGATTTCAAGGACAGACATGAACGACGGACCCGCTTTCTCATTCGACCTGCCGCTCGCCATGCGCAGATCGCGGCAAAGGTTGGCAAGTTTCCCAAGGCCTTGTAATTCCATCGCGCGCCAGCACAACACACAATTGCCACTTGCGCCGCTTCCTCTTAAGCCGACCCCAATTCAGACAGCCGCACTCCACCCGTAGCCACTATCAGTTCTTATGCTGGCTTGGCCGCCTACTGGGCAATTTCAACGTCAACTGCTCTCAACGTATAACGGCCGGGAGGCAGCAAAAGGGCCACGGGTTCGCCTGGACGGATAGCGACCCTATCCATCGGAACTGATGTATTAGGTTCGCCGACGAGGCGCGCTTCGATCAATGGCCACCCTTCTTTAGGCAGCAATGCTTTGGCGATAGGGACCAGCTGATCGCCTACGTTGACACAGACTGATCAGAGCACTTCAAAATCACCCTTGCAAATGGGGCAGGCCGTACGTTTTTTGCTGACAATCACACCAGACGCTCCACGTTCCTTACAGAGTATCAAAGTTCCGCCAAATAAACCGGTGCTGGTCTGTCCGCTGTCAGATCATTTGCCGCAGATCTTTGCGTAGATTAGCAGAGAGCGGACCTCGTCGGTGGGTTGATGTTACCGGGGGTTGACAGGCCAAGGGCGATCCGGCGCTGATTGCGACTATCTGAGCATAGAGCACAAGTTGGCCCGGGCATTGCGGTTGTCGCAGATAACAATCTGATTTACCGATCTATCCAGAACGAGGGAAGTCATGAACACCGGGTCAATCCAGCCGCTCTTCCGCAAAGAAGTCGCGAAACATCGCGCCGATCGATTGCATGGCGATGTCAATATGGCGATGCCGGTGCGGTGGCAGGTAATCGGGGGCCTGTTCTTCGTCATCGTTGTGATCGCGAGCTTGTTTCTTTCACTAGCGGGCTATTCACGGATTGAAACCGTGGGGGGCCTGATCGCGCCCGAAGGGGGCATCGCGCAAATCGTGCCGACCCGCGCGGGTATCATCGCCAATCTTTCGGTTGAAGCAGGCCAACGGGTGGGAAGCCGGGCCGCGCTTGCGATCATCACAACCGAAGAAAGCCTGGCCGGCGGCGCCGCCAGCTCGGCGCAGATTCTCGAATCGCTGAATGCTCAAGAACAGGGCCTGCGTCGTCAGGAAGAGCAAATCTCTGCCGCTGCCAACGCCGAGCGCGCCCGGCTGGAGGCGCGAATATTGGGGTTCGAGGCGGAGGTTTCGGGTTTGCGCAACCGGATTAGGGTTCAGGATGGGCTGGTGAAAAGCGCTCGCGACGAATTGGAGGCTGCCCGGGGGATTGCTGAGCGAGGCTTCATCAGCCGGCGCGACATTCTTCAGCGAGAGGAAGTATGGCTGGGCCGGGAGCAGCAATTGAGCCTGCTGCGACAGACGCTGGCGATGCAGCAGGCCGCGATCGGCGAGGCGAGCGCAGCGATGCGTCAGACCAGTGCATCATCTGGCGCACAGATCGCTGCCCTCGCAGGACAGCGATCCGACATCGCGCAGCGCCGCACAGGTGCGGCAGCCTCCCGCGCTTATCGGCTGGAAGCGCCGGTTGCGGGAACGGTCACCGCGCTTACTGCGCGAGTAGGGCAGGCGGTGTCGCCGCAAGCGCCGATCATGGCGATCTTGCCTGATGGATCCGAACTTCGCGCTGAACTCTACGTCCCCAGCAACGCCATCGGTTTTCTCGAGGTGGGACAGGAAGTCGCACTTGCGCTAGACGCCTTTCCCTACCAGCGGTTTGGCACTACCCCCGCGCGGGTCACCGCGATCGCGGCGGCGCCGGTCGTGCAAGCCGGTGCTGACGGGAACGCGATTCCGGCTTACCTTGTTATTGCGGCGCTCGAACGCAACCGCGTCAGCGCCTATGGCGATCAGCGCGAACTGATCGCTGGCATGACCCTGACCGCGCGTATTACTACTGAGCGACAGAGTCTCTTCGAATGGCTTTTCGAGCCGCTTTTCGCGGTCAGGAGGCGCTGATGGACAGCCCGCTCAATCTCAGTTTTCTTTCGCGCGGTCGGGTTCGTCTGCTACGCCAGACCGAAATTGCAGAATGCGGCCTCGCTAGTCTGGCAATGGTTGCCAATTTCCACGGTCTCAGAGTTGATCTCGGAACTATGCGCCGCCGTTTTGCGCCCAGTCTGCGCGGCGCTCCGCTTAAGGCGCTGATGGCAACCGCCGACCGGATCGGGCTAGTGCCGCGCGCGGTCAAGCTGCCACTGAAGGAACTGGGCAATCTCCACCTACCCGCGGTCATCCATTGGGACCTCAACCATTACGTCGTGCTCGAAAAGGTCGAACGCGGACGTGCGTTGATCCACAACCCCGCTAGCAGCAGCAAATGGATCCCGCTCGAAGAGGTCTCAAACCATTTCTCCGGGGTCGCGCTCGAGTTGCGGGCGACCAGCGATTTCACCAAAAGCGACGAGCGCGAGCGCCTGAAGCTGTCGCAGCTGTGGCGGAGTATGACCGGGTTCAAGCGCGCGCTGGTCCAGACATTGCTGCTCAGCGTGGTCCTTCAGGCCTTCGTACTGGCATTGCCCTATTACATGCAGCTGGCGGTCGATCGTGTATTGCCGGCGCAGGATCGCGACCTGCTGGTGGTGCTGGCGCTTGGCTTCGGGCTGTTCATGTTGATCAACGTCGGTGCCACCTTGCTGCGCTCTTTCGTCCTGCTGTGGGCGGGCACTTCGCTTGGCTTCGGGCTTGCTACTAATATCGCACGAAGGTTGTTCCGTCTGCCCATCGGCTGGTTCGAGAAACGCCACGTCGGCGATATCCTGTCGCGTTTCCAGTCGATCGGACCGATCCAGGATCTGCTGCTGACCGGCGCTATCGCTGCACTGATCGATGGCGTCATGGCGATCCTGACTCTGACGGTGATGTTCTTTTACTCGCCAACGCTGGCGCTAATCGCGCTAGCCGCCTTCGGTCTCTATCTGATAGTTCGGATCGTCTCTTTCGCTTTCGAACGCGATGCTATCGAGGAGGTCATCACCACCGGTGCGGCAGAGCAATCGACCATGATCGAAACCTTACGCGGGATGACTGCGTTGCGCCTCTTCAACCGCGAGACGTTGCGCCACGCGGTATGGCAGGGCAAGCTGACAGACCGCGTCAACGCCGATGTCCGCCGCGCCCGCATCGGCATCTGGCAACAGACCGCCAACAGCCTGATGTTTGGGATCGAGAACATCCTGACGGTCTATCTGGCGATTGGCTTCGTGATTGACGGCGGGTTCAGTGTTGGTATGGTCTTCGCTTACATCGCCTACAAGGTTCAATTCACGCAGAAGTCTGCAGCTCTGGTGGATCAGTTCGTCGCCTTCCGGCTGATTGGTCTGCACCTTGAGCGCATCTCGGACATCGCACTCACGGGCGAGGATGTGAGCTTTGGGCCGAGCGCCGAGGCTGTCACCGAATTCAAGGGCCAGATCGAACTCAAGGACATCCGCTACCGCTACGCGCCCAGCGACCCGCTCGTTCTCGACGGGGTAAACCTCGTCGTCGCGCCGGGCAATCATATCGCGATCACCGGACCGTCCGGTGGCGGCAAGACCACGCTGGTGAAGATCTTGCTCGGGCTAGTCGAACCCGATGGCGGGAAGATGCTGATCGATGGAATGCCGCTCAAGCAGTTCGGCTACAAAAGCTATCACGACCAGATCGCGGCAGTGCTGCAGGACGACACGCTATTTGCTGGAACGCTAGCGGACAATATCGCGCTATTCGACGATGCGCCAGACATGCAACTGGTGATGGGAGCTGCCCACGCCGCTTCGATCCATAACGACATTGCGCGGATGCCGATGCAATACGAAACCCTGGTCGGCGACATGGGCTCGACGCTGTCCGGAGGACAGAAGCAGCGCGTTTTGCTGGCCCGTGCGCTATATCGTCGGCCGAAACTACTTATTATGGACGAAGGAACAGCGCATCTCGACACAGCGAACGAAAAGGCGGTCAATGCTGCAATTGGTGCACTCGGCATAACACGGATCATTATCGCACATCGCGCCGAAACTATCGCAGCTGCGCACGAAATATATATGATCGAAAACGGGCAGATAAGTGAAATCCGCAAAAGAAATTGATAGATCTGTTCTCGATAATCTTCATTAGCGCTGCCGAAGCGATTTGCGTGTTGGTTGCTAGATAGTGGAGAGGGAAGGCATGATTGATTTACATACTGCCGGTTCCGTTGTGCGCGCTGGCATTCGAGAAGTGAACTTGAATGAAATCGAGCTCGTGGACGGGGCGTTGTTCAATCTCGCTAAGAGCCTGATTCATAATTAACCAATGTGATTGCAATGCCTTGCGATGCGGCATGCGAAGCGCTGGATGGAAGCGATGAACAACCATGCGGTAGCTAAGGCGATGGTTTGCTCGAAGTCCTTGGCGAGCCGACGGTTGCGGCTGAGCCATGCAAAGGTTCGTTTCACCACCCAGCGGCGCGGCAGCGCTTCGAAGCCCTTTGCGGTGTCGGACCGCTTGAAGATTGCGACCGTCCACTTGGCGGTGCCGATCTTGCGCAGTGCCTCCCGGAGCTTGTCACCGGCGTAGCCGCCATCGGCGAAGACGTACCGCAGCCACGGGAAGCGCCAGATTATTTCGGCCAGCAAGAGCGGTGCGCCGTCGCGATCCTGAATATCAGAGGTGTGGATCACAGCGTGCACGAGATCGCCCTCAGTATCTGTCAGGATGTGACACTTGCGCCGTTTGATCTTCTTGCCTGCATCGTAGCCCCGAGGCCCGCCGCTCTCGGTGGTATTGACGCTCTGGCTATCGATCACCCCTGCGCTGGGCGAGGCCTCGCGTCCTACCGCTTCCCGGCCGATCAGCAGCAAAGCGTGATTGAGCGAGAGCCAAAGCCCATTGTCGCGCCACAGGTAGAACCAGCGTCGCACCGTCGAGAACGGAGGAAAACACGGCGGCAATATTCGCCATGGCAGCCCGCCGCGCAGCCGATACAGGATCGCTTCGACGATACGCCGTAGACGCCATTTGCGCGAACGCCCCACGTGGGAAGGCTGCGGAAAGAAGGGTTCCAGAACGGCCCATTCGGCGCCGGTCAAATCGCTTGGCAAAATCAGCTGTGCACGGGCATACTGCGCCCGGGCGGTGTTGGTCCACATCGTTGATGTCCATCGGTCTGTAGCAAAACCGTTGGAAACGAAGATGTGCAAAGCACAGTCAACAACTTGGGATGGCGTCAAGCTAAACCGCTGACACCTCTTACCTTAATTTCGGATCAGGCTCTGAGGGTGTGATATCTATTGGCCTTAGTGCAGGTGCGGTAGCAGCTGCCCCTGTGCTAGGCGCTAGGGATGTTACAACGTTCGGAAACGCTTACGCGGGTCGAATATCGGCCACCGTTGGAGCTTCCCTCGTTGCTTCCTCTTCCCTATCCTCCTAACTGGAATTATTCCCATCTGGACATTGCTGTTTGCCGCTGAGGTCATCGCTGCCTTGCGAATGAAGCCAGAGCGCCGATCGATGCTGATATCTGACTTGTAGCCAAACACGGGCGTGGCGATCGGCGGCAGAGGTGTGCCGTCGGTGCGATAGCGGACCTTGCCGCCGATCTTGATCGTCCAGCGCGCATCGACATCCTTCTGGTGCGCCTTGTTCGGCTTGCCGCGCCAGATCTGCTTTGCCGACTTCCCCGCATTGATGGCGGTCTTCTCGTCCTCGGTATTGCGCTGCTTGGGCGCGGGCACCAATGTCGCGTCGACGATCTGGCCACCCATCGTCAGATACCCAGCCTCACGCAGTTGCTCCTCGAACGCCTGCATCAGAGCCTCGAGGGTGCTGCTCTCGGTCAACCGATTACGATAATGACGGATGGTGTTCTCGTCCGGCATCGCGCTGCCAAGTTCGAAGCCGAAGAAGCGCATCCATGACAGCCGATCTCTGATCATGAACTCCATGCGCGCATCCGACAGATTATGCTGCGCCTGGACCACCAGTACCTTGAACATCGCGATCGGATCAAAGGCCGGCCGACCGTCCTTGGCGCCGTCGCCATAGCCTAGCCCGCGGGTCAGAAGCGGCCGGAACCGTTCAAACTCTACCGCGCCCGCCAACACCTCCAGAGGATCGCCGTTCTTGCTCAGCCGCTCCAGGTACTCCGCCAGCGAAAACAGGCTGCGTGGGTGCATCAAACCTCTCCGTCCACTTCTCCGAGTGAATCAGATCATGGCCCCAAACGCGAGAGGTTTTTGCGGGTGTCCAGCTGCTCGCGGAGCAGCGACAGTGTGTTCGCGTCCGGGATGATGCCATCGAGCCCCAGCCCAAGGAACTGCTGGAATGACACGCGGTCCTTCATCTAGAACTCGCACCCCTCGTCCGCCAGCGAATAGAGTGCCTGCAACACCAAGATCTTGAACATCATTTCCGGATCACACGGTGGCCGGCCGCCCTTGCTGAGAGCGCTCCGGCGCAGCTCTGCCACCAGCGGCCCGGGAACACCTCAAACTCTACCACCGACGACAAACGCTCCAGCGGATCGCCCGCCGCGCTCAACGCCGCATAACGATCCCACAAATCAAAGAAACCAGGTTGACCCAACATTATCGCTTCCGCTCATCGCAAAGACGAACGAATCAGATCGGCGCCTCAAAGGCGAGACATTTTTTGAGGCGTCCAATTCACATGGGGTTGACCGCATATGGGGATACATGCTTTTCTACCCGCGGCCAAAGCTTTGGTTCGACGGTAAATTTAAGGAGAATCTTATGACCTTTCAGGCAACTTCAGGTAATTTTGAAGTGAACGGAATTCAGGACCTTAACTTAAATGAAATCGATCTTGTAGGCGGCGGTGAATTATCTACAGATCTCGAGACAGTTTCCCTTGCCGCTGGTGCGGCCGCGCTTGGTGCAACGTTCGCTCCCATTCCAGGCGCAAGATTTGTAGCGGCTGGCCTAGCTGCGGTGTCTCTCGTGAGCTACGCAGCCGCGCAAATCATCGATTGAATTTTTGAGGGCTATTTTATGAAGATTGATAACGCTAATTTTTCAACTGGAATCACCGAGCTTTCGGTAAATGAGATTGAGCAAGTCGACGGTGCCGAGCTGACGGCGCGGGAGGTGGCCGAAATTGGGTTGGTTGCTATTGCACTCTCGCCCTTTTTTGGCCCAGCGGGCCCAGCGGTTGCAGCGGCCGGAGCAACTGCGGCGTATTTAGGTGGCGCGATTGCGGCAATAGAAGCAGATTGAAGAAAGGCCGCCGATTGAAGATAAATTATGGTGAAGCTTAGATTGGCTGAGCTTATTTTCGATCGGCGGGCTACAAAAGCGGAGCCATTATGGTATATCAAAAAAAGCTGATTTTCATTGCGTCAATTCCGCTCCTGGCATTCCTTGCCACTAAAGTCTTTGGCGTAGAAGCGGGCGGATACGAAATTGCGTTGCTTATGGGTGCCGCCGCCCTTGGAATGCTTGCAGCGATTACTCCCCCCGGCGAACAAACGAAAGCAACAGATAGGCAATAAAACCTCAGAACGGGTTTAAGGGTCCTGTCAGACTAACGTGGCACCTCGCGTGGAGCCCTGCTAGCCAGTGGTGGTGCAGCGCAAATCTCGAGCCCTTCCGCCAAGCCCTTTCCGCCGTTTCAATTCTTCGCCCGAGGTAATCCGGCTGGTGGTGATGATGTACGTCCGCTTCCCGCAGTCGTTGCGGAACGTCGAAGACCTGCTCTTTGAGCGCGGGATTGATATCTGCCACGAAACGGTTCGGCACTGGTGGAACCGGTTCGGCCCGCTGTTTGCCAGTGATATTCGCCGCCAGCGGGTGTGCCGGATGAAGGGCTTCCGGCATTGGAAATGGCACCTCGATGAGGTGTATGTGAAGATCAACGGCGAGATGCATTACCTCTGGCGCGCAGTCGACCAGGAGGGCGAGGTGCTCGAGAGCTACGTCACCAAGACCCGAGACAAACAGGCTGCTCTCACCTTCATGAAGAAGGCGCTCAAGCGGCATGGATCACCAGAGAAAATCACCACCGACGGGCTGCGTTCCTATAAGGCGGCAATGACTACCCTTGGTAACACCGAAAAGCAGGAGGTGGGGCGCTGGGCCAACAACCGGGTGGAGAACAGCCACCTGCCGTTCCGACGACGAGAACGGGCTATGCTTCGGTTTCGACAGATGAAGTCGTTACAGAAGTTCGCCTCGGTCCATGCCAACGTCCACAACCACTTCAACCTTGATCGTCACCTCACCGACCGCCAGACCTACAAGACCGCCCGCTCAGCCGCACTGGCTGAGTGGCAGAACCTCATGGCCTGATCCACCAACGGGGAAGGGCGGACTTCGCCAATCGGAGACGAGTTGCGATTAGACTGACAGCACCCTCAGGCGATAGACGCCGACTGACTGGGTAAGGCATATGCAGACAATCACGATCCACGACTTAGATGATGATCGCAATGTCCTCGCGTTCGACCTGCGTGACCTTCTGGCGCTTCTCGCCCCCGCATCATTGGAAGCAGAATGGACAGTGACAAATCCTGCAACGAGGAGTTCTTCGCAACAGCTGAGGGCGGAGCGGCGCTTGAGAAGCTCGCTGCCGAATCAGCGACGGTCAATGGCAAGGAACTTTTGGCGCTGGCAAATGAAACTCAACAAGTCATCTGGGGTGACTTCATGGGAGCCTTCCAAAACAGGCCGGGACAGATTTGGGCAATTATTCGTGCAGTCGATAGCTCATTCTATGAAGTCACGACTTCCGACAGTGAGGTGCTCGAAAAGGTGAAGCGTCACTTTAATGACGTTCGATTTGCTGATTGAACGATCAAAAGCCCACAGGCAGGAAACCACCCACGAGCCGCCATGAGCGGGGCCGATACGCGGTCCCGAAATCTGCCTGGCAGCTTCGACGGATTTCTCTCCGAAAGCCGAAATTCTGAAACCGACCCCATTCCGGCCATCAAGTCACAACCAGTAGTTCGGCGTTAAGATCTTGTTCGATCACTTCAGCTAAACGGAGGTATTCAGGGACGCGCATTGGAGCTTTTTTGCCTGTGACAAAGCAGACAAAACGTCCGCGCGCGGCATCTGCTGCCAAACCACTGGTCAGCGCCAGTTGGCTGAAGCCATCGAGCTGGGCCTATTCGACCGACCCTGACGTTCTGATCGGGCAATATGCCAACCTCAAGCGGCAAGTGCCGCTGCTTTATCTCCTGTTGATCATCATCGCGATTGCAAGCCTTTATCTGATGGCTGGCGCCGGCCCCTTTCTGATTATCGGAACGGTCGCGGGGCTTTTTGTGGCCGTTGGCACAGTCCGGATGGTGTGGTGGATCTGGTTCCTGCCCGAACCGGATCAGATCAGCGTGGCCGAAGCCCGCTCGCTGCTCCACCGCACCACCCTTGCAGTTCTCCCGATCTGCATATCCTATGTTGCATACTCCTTCCTGCTCGATGCTTACGGCGATCCTACCCAGCGTGCGGGCGTGGCGATTTGCCTGGTGATGACCGCGACCGGCTGCATCTTCTGCCTGATGCATCTGCCTCAGGCCGCGTTGCTGGTAAATCTCACGACGATGGTGCCCTATTCGATCTATCAGGTCGTCAGCGGCAATGAGACGTTTTTGATGGTTGCGTTGATCGCCGCGATGGTAACAACATTGATGATCCGCGTTTCGCTCAACGCACATGAAGCCTTCACCGAGCTGATAACATCGAGGGCCGAGCTTGCGCAGCAACGGGGCAAGGCAGAGCGGCTCGCCGTCGAAAACGCCCGCCTTGCGATGACCGATGTGCTGACGGGTATGCCCAACCGGCGCCTGTTTCTGTCTTATCTGGAAGACCGCGTTCAAAGATCCGCATCGGCAGGGAGTGGCTTTGTGGTCGGGGTGCTGGATCTGGATCGCTTCAAGCCGGTGAATGACATCCACGGCCATGCGACAGGGGATTATCTGCTGGTCGAGGTCGGCAAACGGCTGCAATCGATTGCCAGCGACACATTGCTGGTGGCCCGGCTCGGCGGTGACGAATTCGGGCTGCTGATCGATGGTGACGATGCCACCGCCTCGGCCATCGGGTCAGAGGTCATCACCCTGCTGCATCAACCATTCCTGATAGACGGACATCGCTTGTCACTGGGGTGTTCCATCGGCTTTGCCTCGTTCCCCTTCGCCGGGACAACAGCAATCTCGATTTTCGACCGCGCTGATTATGCGCTTTACGATGTAAAGGCGGAAAGGCGCGGCGCCTACGCCTTCTTCACGCCCGAGCTTGAAACCCATCTGCGCGCCGAGACCGAGCTTGAGTCCGCCCTTTTGTCCGCCGACCTTGCCAGCGAGCTTGCGGTCGAACTGCAGCCGATCATCTGTCTCGACACGGCGAAAGTGCGCGGCGTCGAAGCTCTGGCGCGCTGGAACAGCGCCTTGGTCGGCCAAGTCGATCCGACACGCTTCATCAAAGTGGCCGAGCGGCTGAACATAATGGGCAATATCACCACGACATTATTCGCGAAGTTGCTCGCCTATGCGGTGGTGCTGCCCGGCGATCTTGGCCTGTCGTTCAATCTTTCTACCTGCGACATCGTCAGCCCCGGCACAATCGATATGCTTATCGCGACGATTGTGGATCAGGGCATTGCCCCGGAACGCGTGACCTTCGAGATCACGGAAACCGCATGGATGCAGGATTACCAGACCGCGATTACGCATATCGAGCGCCTGCGCAGCATGGGGGTCGCGATTGCTCTTGACGATTTCGGCACCGGCTTTTCGAGCCTGAGCTATCTCAGCCGCCTTCCCATCGACAAGATCAAGATCGACCGCAGCTTCGTCTGTAATCTTGCAGAGCCGGGAGTAGGAAAGATCGTCACCGCGATTATGAGCATGTGCGAAACGCTTGGCGTGGAATGCATCGCGGAAGGGGTTGAATCGATGGAAGATTGCCTCACCCTCAAGCGCATGGGATGCAGCCTGGCACAAGGATATGCGTTAGCGCGTCCGATGGACATAGCGAACCTGCAGGCGTGGCTGGAGGACGGAAACTGTCAGCCGGGTGATGGCTGCCTTCAGCCAGGGTTGCTGGCACTTCCGGCCTTTGCCGAGCTGCAGAACCGATACCCCCCGCCCAGAAAGGCCAGCTGAGCGCACGCAGCCATTGCAGTTCGGCGATAGGCGCCGGTAATAGCACAAGCCGCCATTCGCCTTTCCACCCACTTCTGGTCATCAAATGCCCATCGGAAGTTACCTGAAAGCCGACATGCGGCTTTGGCCCATTCGGCAATCGAAGAACGGGGGTTAGTTTTGGTTTGGTTCGAACGATCACCAGAGAGAATAGCACTAGCAAGTGCGGTGAATGGCTGAGCGTAATGCCTTTAGGCAAAGGCAGGCGGGCAGCACTCCGCTTGAGAGCACTGCCCGCCTGATGGGGGAACAATGTTGTGTTGGTGGCTGGTCAGTGGCTGGTCGAATTGGCCGGCGTGAGGTGAATCTCCCAGCTTTCGTATCGAAACTGGCCGTTGGCAGCTGTGAGCAAGCGCATCCGGCGTACGAGTTCGGCCCAGGCACGCTCGATGCCTTCCTTCACACGTGCAGGCCGGGGCACTTGACGATCAACAAGCCGGCCCGCAGCGGTCATTTCGAAGCACCGCGTGCGATCGGTGCTTACCAAAAGAATCGGTGCACCTGGCCGGAGCAAGCACGGTTCGACCATGCCAATCAAGATTCCTTGTTCGACGGGACGAAGCAAAACGAGACCGCGGCACTCTGTAGTGACGTCGTCCTGGAAGTTCGCCATCAGCCAGCTGCGGCCGGAGCGCAGGGCAGCATTGCCGAGCATCTCGATCGCTTCCGACATAGAGCCGCCGGTCGCGACCACGCCGAGGTCGCAGTCGCCGAGTGGCACATCGACCGGTGCATTGGGATATTTCATCGCCCTGCTGAGAGCATAGGTCAGTGGTCGCCGGGGGCAGGCCCCGACGTCGGTCAAATCAATCATTTGTATTTCCTTATTGGAGTGACGGCCCGCCCATCGCCGGGCGGACCCAAGCCCTTTTTTCCTTCTCTAAAGGAGGCTCACTTCACTGGACTTCAGCCAAATATCTTGCCTTGCGTTCGACCGGCTTCCAGCTGCGCTCGTATCGATACCGCTCGTTCACGGGCAGTTCGACGACCGTCGGCTTCTCGCCGAAGGTATCGACATACCACTGCAATTCCGCATCGAAATCAGCCTCGCGCACATGCTTGTGCCAGACGCCGCTGCGCCCTTCGGAACGCCAGCGATATCGCCTGTCCTTGAGCAGTTCTCGTTGGTGATACGGCGCATAGGTAGCTTCGAAGCGCCACGCCTTGCCGTCCATTGCGGCCAAAACCTTGGCAATGACGCTTTCGCCGTCGCGGCACACATGATCCAGTAATTCGATGAGCGACAACACATCGTCCCGTGCCCGGTGAGCGTCGGCGTTGAAGCGGCCCATCTGCATCAACTGGTAATTTTGTGGTCCCGGCTCGAACCCAAGGCGGCGCCAGGGGACATCGACCATTGCGCACCCCCACGGCATCAGCGGCAGGCTTGGCAGTAGCGCCTCCGCAAATGGCCGATCGAAGCCACTATTGAACGCGATCACCCCCTCGCAGCCGGCGATGAACGCGGTGAGTTTCTCGCGCAGGATCTCCTTGCCCTGCACCATAGCGTCGGTGAGGCCAGTCAATTCGACGATTTCCGGTGGGAGCGGATGGCCGGGATCCTCAACGCCAGAGCCCATCCCTTCGATCGCTGCAATCCGCCCGTTCGCATCAACATTCACGATGGCTGCACAGATCTCGATGGTCTTGTGCCGGATCCAATCGAGGCCAGTGGTTTCTGTATCGAGCACGGCAATTCGCCGCAGCTGCTGATTACCGACTGCCTCCCGCGGCCAGTCTTCGCGCTGCCGCACCGGGGTAAGCACGCGCTGTTCTTGCTGGTTGCGTATTTCTTGGCTGCCGCCCGGGTCGATCCCTGCCGCAGCGCTATTCTGGTTTACGTCATTCATAGTCTACCTCGTTTCAACGAGGCCGGCCGAAGGGCCTTTTCCCTTCTCCTACCGACCTCGCTCCACGAGATTCAAGGCGGAGGCTTTTCCTGAAGTAGTGGCATGCGTGGCGCCCATGCAAAGTAAACAACTCCAAAGGCACCCAATCCGGGTCGAACGACCATAACAAAGACCAAATCAATGCCTGCATTAATAGTATTTGACACCCAGATCTAAGTAACGTAGCTAAATTACGCCCCGCTATCTTATTTGGCGAGTCGCCCTGCAGTCCGAGCGGTGTTTCCGCGATGCAGATGCGCTGGGAACGCATGCGCTAGCGTGCGTTAGTTGGGTGGTTCGGACAGCCACCAGCTAGTCTGCGGTGGAGCGCCGCAGGCTTGATCCCCGGGGCAGGAGTTGCCCCATCCCCCGACCTTTTAACAGGTCGTTCCCGAAACAAAGAACGGTCCCGTTGAGCGGGCTCGTCGGGAGCGGCTTGGGCTTTTTCGATACAAGGCCCGCGATCTCGTTTGGCGTGTTCGCTCACCATGAGCCGAACTCCGTCATGGAGCGCGAGCCGCCATCGGATGGCTCATGATCATCGAAAATCCGCATTGCCAGAGGGTAAGGAGCTAAAATGCTATACGATCTCAATTATTTGCGAGCAGTTAAGGCTGCGCAAGCCGAAGAGCAAAAGGTTCAAAGGCTCAAGGATCAACTCGCCAAGGCTGAAGCTGAAAAGCGAGAAGCTGAAAAGCGCACCAAGGCTATCGCGACCAGCGATACTGCAGTCGGAATGGCGCTGTCGGCCCCATTCCGCACCGCTGGCCTGACTGCCGATACCGCGGACGCACTCAACTATGTGCTCTCATTGCCGCTCAAGCAATTCGGTGAATTGATCGAGGCCGCAGTCGCTGTTGAACCTGAAACCAGTGTGATTTCATTCATCTGTAACTCGATAGAAAAACAGCCTGATGAACTGAACGAAAAAGGCAGGCGGCTTGCGCTCGCTCGGGAATGGTTTGCTTACAAGAAGGACTGCGAAAGCTTTGTTGCTTGGCAAAAAGCCAATCCGGACAAGCTCAGCTGGCGAACAAAGCCGGCTTCGAATGCGCAGTATTTCCTTATGTGGCGCACCGCCCAATATCTCGGGATCGAACAACCATTTAATTGCAAGAGCGGCGAGGCGCATGATTGGCTCATGGAGCACGGTGCCAACCTGCGTCTGAAATCGGTGGCGGAAGCGATCCAGCTGATCGAGGAGGCGTTCCATGGCTGATCCTACCGACGAGCGCACGATCAACGTTGATGGCGAAGATCATACCTTCGAAAACATTGCGCACCTCGAGAAGCGGATAAGTTTCAAATACAAGACTTTCTTAGGCTACCAATCCTTAGATGAAGATTGTCTGTCGGATGATGTCGCCCGGGACATATATCGCATTGCCCAACAGCTCCTCAAGTTTATGGACCACCATGCTTCTTGGGCAGCCGACATTGATCAGTGGCAAAAGGAGCAGAACGAGAGGGCTCGCAGCGATTTATGGCGCAGCATCTGCAATCTGCCGCCTGACCCGTTCAATTCAGGACGCTCCCAATGAGCATCCTTCACGATATCAATGCCTGCATGGCCCGCGTGTCCATCGAACAGGGTCTCACAGATTCGTCCTGCCTCAGATCCTATCGAAGCGCGCTAATGCCTGGTTGGGATTTCATTGAGAATCTGAAGGCCGTTGATCAGCCCTGCAACGGGATCTGGCGAACGACGCACCTTGATGTGCGGCAGTTCTTCGACGCGAACGAGACCAGATCACTGGGCATGTTTGAAAATGTCGGGACCGTCCACGACATCGAAGCGCGGCTCTGGAGGCTATTGAAAATATTTCCTGACCCTTTTGATCATCGACATATCCCGCTGCCGAACGGAACCTTTGGGAAGTCACCAGAGGCTGAGGAGCAAGACGACATCTTTGCGCCGTTGTTAAGCGTCGGCGAAGGCCCTGAACGAGGGTCTCTTGTCGAAGTGATCATCGGTTGCAGCCTTCGCGATATCGCGAGGTTTTGCCAACAGTTGCTTAGGAGCGAACCTCAATTGGGCAGCATGGTGCTCGCAAAGAGATTTCGCGAAGTGCGGCACCTCGATCCTGAAATTGTTGGGAGACCCTTGGCGTCAACCGTCTCATCGAGAAACAACTATCTACCTGGGTTTTTAGCGTGCGTTCTTCTCGCCGAGATGCAGCGTTTGGCCCAGAATGTTTGCAGCCAAATTGTGTATTCTTTCTTTGATAACGGCAGCGAGGCGACGATCGCGAAGGTGGTTCAAGCCTGCTTGAGATATCAGAAGAAGGAGAACACGCGGCGTCAGTCTTCAGAACTCTACAAACCCTGGATCACGCAGCAAATGTTACACGCTCCGTTTCAAACCCGCCTTCATCAGTCTGGGCTGAATTCAGACCCCGACCTTGGGCTGCAGAAGGTTTACATAACGTCTCGCGAGCTATTCCGCGAATTGATGCAACATGGCGAGCCGTTGATAGGCTTCATCACAGGGCTAGATCCTTCGTCCCCGTCGCCGGGTTTGGCGAAAAATATGCAGGCCCATATCGACTGGTTGCCCAATCGCATGGCGAAGCAAAACAGTCAGGCGCGCGCTCCCGCCAATGCCATGCGCTTCTGGGGCATGGAATGGCATGATCATGCGGTTCTGGGTCTTGCACAAATCCATCATGCGGCTCGAAAGTGGAACCGCCAGTATTGCCCAGACAACCCATGGCCGCTTCAAACCTCGGAGTCATCGTGGGGACTGCAACAGGCGATCGCGCGGATCCCTTACTGTTGGCTTGAGACGATCAAACCTAAAGCCTTCGAGTATGAAGCAACCAAACTCTTCCGCGCCAAGGAGAGGAACAGCACTGGGCGCAAGGCCGATCCAATCATAAAGCAAGCAGTTACGTTGCCTGCCGATGATGTGATCCAGTTGGATGATGGGGAGAAATTGATCGCTACGCTTGCAGCGTTTGATGATCCTACGACGAAGATCAGGGACCGCGCCGTAATGAGCGCGCGAAAGCAGGCAGCCGAAACACCGCCAGATGGATATCCAGGCTATTCGGCTCAATATCGGCCACACCTATGGCTGGACCGTGCCAATGACGACGTCGGCTTCTGGATTGGGCGCGAGAGGGAAATCTGCTCCAGCCTGTGCCCCTTAACCGATCTGAAGATTTCCAGTTTGAAAGCAACGATCGTCTATCAGGCGCTTCTGACCAACATCGAGCGCTACCGGGACGCGCCACCAAGCATTTCTGCAAAGGTGGCGCAGAATCTGGCGATGACGATCAGCTCTTTTGCTGCCGACCCAATTCACATCCGCAAGCTGGGGCGGTGTAAAAAGCGCCAGAACACCAAATCCGTATTTTGTTGCGGAACGAGGATCGAACCGGTCCGGCAGAAGCGTCGTCATGGAGACGACAGATGCCACCAGCCGTGACGGCCAGAACGAGAGAGGAAAGCCCAGCGCTATCCGCTCAGCTTTGCAGGTGGAAGCATCGTTCTCGCATGAAGGCGATTTGGTCAGCGAGGCTCGCCTGCTGGATCGCTTCATCGGAGACAAGATCGCGGATCTGTTCAACCAGCGCCGCTGATCGCATGACATCAGGAGATCAAAAGTGAGAACGATCAGAAATAGGCGCGTGGCAATCTATGCCCGCGTCGCTCCATCCAGTCAGGCTGAGGCCGATCACACCGGGGCAGAATGCTTGGACGAGGTTCGTCATTTTGTCATTTCGCGGGGCGGGCTGCCCGTCGCAGAATACATCGATGTGTCTACGGGCACCTCAACGGCAGCTAGACCTCAATATGACCGAATGCTTGCCGATGCGCAGGCGGCCAGCTTCGAGGTGATCGCAATTCACTCACCCTCGCGGCTCTTCCGCGACCACATCGATTACATCACCCAATCCGCAAGGCTAGTCTCGATGGGGATCAAGGTTGTGATTGCCGACTCGGGTCAATACGATAAATTTTCGGGCGATCTGCCGACTTGATTGCACCACGTTGCCGCAATGGCTCTCGATGGTGCCTCTGTGCAATACGGGTGAGGATGTGCAGTGCTGAACAATGGCACGCGCTCAACAGAGCACGGCGCTGTTGGCTCGACGGCACAATAGAGTAAAATTCGTTCGGGAGAACCAACTTGCAGGATATCAAGGGCAAAAAGGTCGTCATCTATGCCCGAGTGAGCACCGTTCGGCAGGCCGACAACGAAGTTTCTATACACGACCAGATTGATCGCGTTGAGCAGTTCGTCACTGCGCGCGGCGGTGTGGTGGTGGACAAACGAATAGAGCCTGGGGCGAGCGCCACAAATACAGCTCGGCCGGAATATCAGCGAATGATTGCCGATGCGCTCGACGGCAAATTTGAAGTGATCGCGGCTTTCTCGCTCTCGCGCCTGTTTCGCAATGCACTCGATTATCTGCAAGCCCGTGCACAGCTGCGTGCGGCAGGAATCAAGCTTGTCTCCGTTACGCAAGACTTCGCTGACGATCCGACGGGCGAACTCGCTCTGTCTATGGTCGCTTTGTTCGACGAATATCAAAGCGCCGAGAATGCTAAGCACGTCAAGCGGACAATGTTGGCGAACGCCAAAGCAGGATATTGGAACGGTCAGACCCCGCCAATCGGCTACAAAACCGTTTCGGTGCCGCAGCCAAAGGGCAAGGACCGCAAGAAGCTCGTCATTGACGAAGCAACCGCTCACCTCCCGCGTTTAATCTTCGAAACTTATGTCAACGGCACCCTAGATGGTCCGATTGGGATTGTGCGACTTGCGGCGTTTTTGAACGGACGAGGCGAAACCCTTCGGGGTCGCAAGTTCCACGTCTCGAACGTCCATGCCATCCTCAGCAACACCGCCTACGTCGGCTGCGCATTCTTCAACAAGCGTTGTTCGAAAACCCGCGCGGCAAGGCCAAGCGAGGAATGGGTGCCAATCTCTGTTCCGCAATTGATCCCAGAGGACCTCTTTTACCAGGCGCAGGCTCAGATGGCCGCACGGGACCCAAAAATGGGCCGTCATGCACACAAAACGAATACCAATCTTCTGACCAGCAAAGTTCTTTGCGGCACCAATTCTAGCAACGGTTGCGGCGGGGGCATGACAACTGCCACCGGCAAGAGCGGCCTTCACAGTTATTACTCATGCAATACCCGGAGAACATCCGGCAAGCATTTCTGCAAAGGCCGTTGGGTGCGAATGGACGACCTTGACGATCTCGTCGTCGATAAGGTCATCGAGCAAGTCCTTCAGCCTGATCGCTTGAAAGGCTTGCTGTCATCATGGTTGGATCAGAATAGCGTCGCGGAGGGGCTCGACCGCAATGAACTCAAATCTCTGCGGTCTCGACTAACGATGCTTGATGGAGAAAGCGCGAATGTCATCGGTCTTGTCAGGAAAGGATTGCTGACCGCCGATGATCCTCAAATTGAGCGGGAACTTGCACAAATTGCTAGCCAGAAGCGTGCGATCAATGCCGACATCGAGCTCTTGGAGCGCAAACTGGCTGATCCGTCACGTAAGATCACGCCTGATATACTAAGGCGTTTTGGAGAATTGGTCAGCGGATCGTTGCGGGAACGAGGCAACCCGCTGCGCAAGGGATATGTCGACTTGTTAGTGGACAAGGTCGAAGTCGGTGATGACCTGATCCGCATAAGCGGCGATCGGACGAGGCTTGCAAGAGCAGCCTCTGGGACACCACCACATATGGTGCCCAAAGCTATACGTGAATGGCGCACCCGACAGGATTCGAACCTGTGACCTCTGCCTTCGGAGGGCTCAGCCTAGTTCGGAAAACCGCAGAAAACCGTCGTTTTCTGCAGTTCATTGATTAGAACATATAACGAATTTAGCAAGAACATCCGTTAATTTCGCCGGAGTTTCGCCGGGGCTTCATTGACGGAAGAGCCGTCTCAAGGGCTCTGAGCAGTGAGCAGCGCAGCAGCTTCGATGCGACCTGATGATTGCAGCAGATTATCGTTTAGCAACTTGTTGAAAATGAATTGTTCGAGCTGGCCTTGGGTGGATCGGTTCGCTATTCGTTCCACATGACCACAAATAAGAGTGTGAACCCTGTTGTCCTGCGAAGAGGCGCTGGCATTGGAACCGGCAATGCTGAAACAGATGACGACTTTCTGTTCGACTGTTTTGTGGAATATCCTCCATTTGAGGACTGTCGGCGTATCGGCTCCCCTGTGATGGTAGTCGCGGGGCGCACAGGATCGGGAAAGACAGCTATCCTACGCTATCTCCAGCATCAATCTCGGAATGCGGTCGCGGTCGATCCATTCGAGATGTCCATGAACTATGTCTCGAACTCGGACGCGCTAAGATTCCTCAGTGCCATAGGCGCGGACCTCGACCTTTTCTTCCAGGTGCTTTGGAAGCACGTGCTATGCATCGAATATATCCGCCTTCGCTGGGACGTGGATAGCGTCGATAAGTCTCGAAACATCTTCACTCGGGTGTTCGGTGGATTTGATCGCGACGAGCGGAAGCGAAAAGCTCTAGAATATATTCGGGCGTGGGAAGGTCGCTTTTGGATCACGATGGATCAGAATATCAAGGAGATCACTGAGGCCGTCGAGCATAAGTTGCACGCAGAAATCGGTGGAGAGATCGAAAAGTTCAAGGCTGGCGGTCAATACGATAAGCGCCTCAGCCGCGAAAAGAAAACCGAGATCGTTGCGCGAACTCGAAAGATCATTAGTTCCGATCAACTCTCAGAACTGCACGGCGTCATCGATATGCTTGCTAGTCAAGATACCGATCTCAAGGGCTATTATCTCACCGTTGATCGGCTCGATGAACGGTGGGTAGACGACAGTGTTAGGTTCCGGATGATTAAGGGGCTCATGGAGTCCCTTAGGACGTTCCGCCGCATCAAAAACCTGAAAATCTTGGTTGCACTACGCGCCGACGTGCTCGAGCGGGTCGTCCAAGAGACCGCCGATATAAGCTTCCAGCGGGAGAAGTTCGAGGACCTGATGGTCCGGCTGCACTGGACCAAAGCCGAATTGAGGCAGCTCGTCGATAGGAGGCTCAATTCACTGTTCAAGCGTCAATATACCAGCGGGCTCATCGGCTTCGCCGACATATTTCCTCCGACAATAGGGGCTAAAGACACTTTCGAGTGGCTTACTGAGCGAACTTTGATGCGCCCGCGTGATATCATCGCGTTTGTGAACGAATGCATCGATGTCGCGAATGGAAAACCTGCCGTTTCCGTAAGTGCGGTGCGAAAAGCTGAAGTCGACTTCGCGCGAAAGAGACGGGACGCGCTGGTGCAAGAGTGGAACAGTGCGTATCCGCTACAAAGCCAGATGCTCGACCTATTCACCTCGCGGCGGAAGTCGGGAGTCGATCTGTTGGAACTCATCGATCGAACCGATGACTTCTGCTTGGCGGTGCTGACTGGGGCGAGGACAGTTCACGACCCTGTATGGGAAATCTGCCATGCATATTCAGAGGGCCGCAAGAAGTCGGCGTTCGATGTTTTGGCGGAACTGACGGGTATTCTCTATCGCACCGGCGCCATTGGTGTGAAGGTCTCGGCTCAGGATCGTTTCGCTTACTCGCACTTTGATCAGCCTCTCATTTCACCTCAGGTGCTCTCGCCGGAGAGCAAGGTTCGACTGCACCCGATGCTGCATGCAGCGTATAATCTCCAAGAGCGCTGAGAACCGCTGAGCGCGATGCGCCTGCACAGAGGGAGCGTTTCCAGGTTCCGCCGGCGCATCGCGAACCAGCGACATTAACCCCCGACCCCGCCCTGCTGGATCCCCCAAGGTATCGCGTCTTGCGCCGCCTTGTCCTTGGCTACCTGCCCATTGAGTTCCAGCTGCTTGTGGGGATAGCCAATGGGCACGGCTACATTTTCCAATCAAAAATCATAATGCACTGCTAAAAAATTTCTGCGGGCCGCCACAAACTAAGCGCTTGAAAAAATGTGTGAAATTTAGATAAGCCAAAATTTTGCCAGTAAACTGCCAGAAAAAAATTTGAAAAAAGCCGACTCGACCTTTGGGCTAATAATAGAAAATTCCTACAAGCTTATCGATCCACCAAAATTCTGAGGGATCGCCAACTTGAAGGAACCATGAAATGCTAACAAATAGTCAAATGTCTGACCAGAGTAAATTGCCTCCGAACGGGGAGGCAATATTCGACCGGATCGATGACATTAAGCGGGAGCGAAACATCCCGGTCGAACAAAATATGACTGCTATGGAGCTCATCGAGAAGCATCGCGACGCAATTGTTCTCATTCACCAAGCGGGACGTCCACAAAAGGACGCTTACATCTATCTTGAGATTGAAGAAGGCAAGCTTAAGCATGCCGACGACACTCTCCGGAAGGCCATCAACAAGGTGGTTAAGAACTGGCGGAACAGAGCCGCGCCGACAGCCCCTGCGCTAACCACAGTGAAGCCTGCACCATTTGCCGACACCTTCAACACTGGAGGCAACAAATGGTAAATGAACTTTTGGCATCTTCGTCGCTCTCCACGGTAGTCGGCATCTCGGTCCCGCACGGTGGTGAAGGCAAAACCTTCACTGCTGAACGCATAGATTGTGTCGCTAGCCTTCTGGGCCTGGATGTAGCTCTTGGGACGAACGACACCACGAACGCGGCGCTTGCTGGTTTAGCTGGTCCAGATCGGGTTAAGACGTTTGAATGGTCGTATGATGCGGAGCACGGCAGGACGATCGTAACCTGTGAGCGATCAAAAAAGATCGTCTGCTTCGATATCGGGGCAAACTCCGATGCCGGCGACACCCGCTTCCTCGATTTTGCGCATGGTGCGAGGGAAGCAGCAGCAAGACTTGGTGCGAGGTTTGTTATGTTGGTGCCGAGCGCGACCAACAAGGGCGGCGGGCTAAATACTGCCGTCAACGCCGCCGGAGTCTATCGTTCAGAAGGCTTTGAGACCATCCTGCTACTGAACGACAGGGACGGCTCGGGCAACTATGGCGACCTTAGCCTAATCCCAAAAGACCTTGAGGTCGGTAGGATTGCTCATCTGGCCCCCGGCTTCCAAGCTTATCGCAAATCGCGGGAAGGTGACTCACTCTATTCGGTAGTTACCCATCCCACTGTGGGCTATAATCAGGCAAGTGCCATAATCCGAAACCACGTGCTGCAGGACGCTCGCAGCAACTGGATGCGAAAGGTCTTCTGGTGGGATGGTGCGCTGGATGGTCTACCAGCGCCCACAGCGGTGCCCAAGCTGATGAAGCACGTCAACACGATGGCTATGGCATCGGACACAAGCATCAGCAGAAACATCGTATACACTGCAGCTTACGAAGCATTTCGCCGGGCATCGCCAGATGACGCCGATTTTGTGATGCTAGCCCGTAAACTGCATGCCGCAATGCAGTCGGCGTGATGTTTCCCGTACATCGCCAAATCGATGCCAGAGAGGGCCGGTGTCACTGCCGGTCCTCTCCACCGCCAGCGGCCGCTGGCATGCCTTGCAATTCCCATAACGGCTCCTTTGGAATCCCCATAGGATCCAGAGGAAGCCCCTTAAGTCTGAATAGAACACAGGATGGGGCGTGTTTACGCCCGGGTAGCCGCTCAGCGCCCTGCGGGCTGATCGCGGCTAGATGGAGTTTCCGGCGATGACCGGCAACGAAAAGCGGAACGAGGTGGTAGCGGTGCGGCTGACATCGTCTGAAAAGCAAAAGCTGGAGGCAAGGGCCGCAATCTACGGCGGCTCACTGTCCGACCATATGCGCGACGTGCTCCTCGGTCATGCTGCTCGGCCACTCCCGAACCTTGCCGCGGCAGCCGAGCTTTTTGCAATCTGCCAAAGCCTTGTCGACGCCGTAGAAAGCAGTGAGCGAATCCCGCGCGGGTTAAAGGTGTTTGCGCGAGAGCGGGCCAAGATGGTCTTCGAAATTCTTCGCCAGCATGGTCATCGGGGCACCCTTCCATGATCATCGCCAAGATCAAACGAAAGGTGGCCCCAGGCAAAGCTATCAGTTCGGAGCGGGCGTATGCTGTCCGCCTGACCAGATACATCGTGCGCGCCGACCCCGCCGACCTGCGGAAACTCGCAGGATACGGAGACGATAAATATGTTCGCGATCTTGCCCGCTATGTGATCGCCGAAGGCCGAGCAGAAGAAGTTCTGGCCACCGGCAAGAGAAACCTCTTCGGGCGCACTCTTGAAGACCAACAAGCTGAGATGCTGGCCTTGATGAGTCGATGCCCTAACCCTGCGGGCGCGATAGATCATTGGGTATTTTCGTGGGCTGAGGGTGAGGAACCATCCATCGACGAAATCAACAAGACGGTCGACATATTCCTGCGATGCCAAAAGCTCGAGCGGTGCCCAGCGATTTGGGGTTACCATGGCGACAGCGATAATCGCCATTTTCACCTTGAAGTGCTGAGGATCGACCGCCGCACGGGAAAGCGCCAGACAGCCGGAGACGGGTGGGATATCGACACGTCGCAGCGCGCGAAGGCCGTCATCGAGCACGCTTTCCCCCAGTGGAAGCGCGAGAAGCGATCACAATATGAGGTGATTGCGGGCGTTCTTTTGCACAAGCCGAGCGGCACCGAAATCGGGCCGGCTGATCAGCCACACCTTTGGGGCAAGCCGGGGACTCGCTCGACCAAGCCACCGACCGGTAGCGGCAAGCCAGCCGACATCACAAGCCAGCTGGACCAGAAGTCGCGCGATTATGAAGAGCAGACCGGTTTCAAGTCACGAAGGCGACTTGCCCTCGAAGTCGCCGTTCCCATTGCGTTGCAATCGCCCAGCTGGGACGAATGCCACCGGCTTCTTGCTGCCGAGGGCATAACGCTCGAGAAGACGCGATATGGAGCCAATTTTGTCATTGATGGCAAACCGGTGAAGGCGTCCATTGATCGCAAGACCTCCTTCGCCAACCTCAAGAAGCGCTACGCGAGTGAGGAATTCGTCGAGTCCCGCTACAAGCTCACGGCCGCACCGCCACGCGAAATATGGCCGCACGATGCAAAACGGCGCGAATACTACTCCGCCAAGCGCGACCATGATGAACGCCGTAGAGCGATCATTGGTCGGTTCCGAGATGCACACGGCAAGGCGCGCGGTGTGGACAAGGCGGCCCTCGATGCGGCCTCGGCCGGGGCTTCGTTTCCCTCTTTCGAAGCATGGGCGTCGGGCGCAACGCCCGCTGACCCCGTCGAAGCCATCGCGGCCGGGCTAGGATTTGCAGTGTTTGAGGTCGAGCCCGCCAACGCATCAGGCAAAGCATCTGCGCGGACGACCGAATTCAAGGCCATCCGACTCAAGGATCGGGTCATTTACTGTCGTCCGTCAGATCCACCGGGCAGGCCCGCATTCATCGATCTTGGGGACCGTGTCCTTGTCAACGCGGCGAGGGATCATACCGCCGTCCGCGCGGCTCTACTTTTGGTGGTTCAGAACAATCCCGGCTGCCCCGTCGCTGTCCACGGCGACAAGGCCTTTAAGAAACTGGCGCTCGAAATCGCGACGCGAGAGGGCGTCGTCCTGCATGGCGCTCTAGGGCGCCAACAAGACTGGATGCGCGCTGAGGCCATGAAAGAGGCTTCAAAAAGCACGGGCCAATCCCGGCCAATGCCTGCACCGGTCGATCAGCCTTTAAGAATGCATGGTATGGCAACCGATACGGAGCCATTCGGGACTGCGCCGGGAGCAAGCGGTGTGCCGCAGAGATCGCAATCGTCGGCACGGCAAGAACAAGACCGCCGGAATGACGCGGCCCTCGCCGTCCTTTGGCGCCTGTTTCACTCTCCCGACTGGGATCCGTCGGAATACTGGCCTGATCATGTTCAGGACGGGTTGAAGGCTGGTGTGTCCGCCGTCCTGCGCGGCCTCGATCGTCTTCGCAACCTTTCTTCCCCGCCGTCTGGCGGTGACGACCCGCAAGCCGCTGATGCCAAGACGTGTGCTGCGGTAAACGCTCGGCACGCGGCGGCAATGGCCGCGAACGCTTCGAGATCGATGTAACCCGGCACCGCGATAAGCAATGCCAACCAAAAGGAGAATGCAATGAATTCAACCACACCTGCCCCGGCCACCACGATTGTCGGGAGACGGACGGATTTCGTGCCAGAGGCATTCCGCCTGCTTCAGGGCGACAGTGTCGCGCCGCCGCCCCAAACCGCTTGTGCATCATGTCCCGCATCGCAGTGGTTTTATAAGGACCATTGGCAGTGCTTCTGCACGGTCATGAAATCCATGATGTGGCAGAGCAAATCGTCGCCTGTCCAAGCTTGTAGCGCTCGCGAGTCAGCAATTGTGAACTTCGAGCAGAGGCGCCAAGGGACTGGCGGCCAGTGACAGTCCTTCATTGCTGAGCATGAGGGCATGGAAGTGGTGCGCTTCGTGCCGTCCGTGCGCTGAGCAGCCTCACTTGAAGCCCGACCCATGCCGCTTAAGAAAGAAAAGCACCTTGCCGACGCCTCGTCGCAGGGTCGGTTTGGAGAAGGGAAAAGCCCTTCGGGCCGGCCTCGTAGAAACGAGGCAAAGTATGGATACCATGAACAAAAAGGGCGAGGCAGTAAGCGGCAGCGCCAAAAACAATGCCGCAACACCAACCGGCGACCGGCAGCGCGTGCTGCTTCCGGTGCGGACCCGGGACGAATGGCCGAAAGAAGCTCCGGGAGACGGGCCGTTCCGGCGGGTCGCGATTGTCGACACCGAAACCACGGGTTTGGACTGGAGGCGCCACAAGGTCATCGAAATCGCCGCGGCCGCAGCGCTGGTCAATGAAGCGGGGCGGATCGTGGCCATCCCTAGCCTCGGTTCGGGTCCACAAGATCCCGGCCATCCCCTGTCGCCAGAAATCAGCCAGCTCACCGGCCTCACCGATGCCATGCTCAAGGACAAGGTGATCGATCGAGACAGGCTCACATCGTTCCTAAGCGAGTGCGAAGCGGTTCTAGCTTTCAACGCCGCCTTCGACCGCCCATTCATTGATGCGCTGCTGCCAGATTTGCCCGCGATGCAGTGGGGCTGTGTCATGGCCGATATCCCATGGCGCAAAATTGGGTTCGAACCTGGCCCTCAGAACTACTGCCTCATGCAGGCGGGCCGGTTCGCTGGCGCAGCCCACCGTGCCAAGGACGACGTGCTTTCACTGACCGAGCTTGCCGATCACGTATGCGCCGATGGTGAGAGCATCATGGCCAAAGTGCTCGCAGCGATCGACGCGCCTGCATGGCGTTTCGAAGCGACCTGGGCGACCTATTATCAGCGGGATCTGCTGCGTGATCGACGTTATCGCTGGCGGTCAGAGGGGCAGCGAGGTGTCTGGCACAAGCACATCCGCGCTGGCGAATATCAGGCGGAGTGGGACTGGCATGTAACCGCCACGGGCCATGAGCCCTCGGTTATCCCGCTGCCGGCAACCGAGCGGTATCGCCATGATCGGTCGTGGAAGCCGGTCGAACGCAATGCAAAGGTTGCCGCCTGAGGGCGGTGAGGGTGAGCCGGATCTAAGAATGGAAAAGGCTTCGTTCCCCATACGCGGGGGAGCGGCACACAAATAAGGAACTATAAGTAATGAAGAATCTCAATATCGGCGGGGCGTGCCCCCGCCGGCCGCTGACGCACGCCGTTCCGCGGGCCATGATGCATCCAACCGCGCCGGTGGATGTCGCACTGGGGGACTGCGAGCTTGGCGTCTTCGCCACCAACGGGACGTTTTCGGAAAGCATCAGTGCGCTGGGCAGCGTGGCCATCGACAAGCGGCGTTCGTGGCTGGCGGCTACGTTCGCCGACGACGTCTCCACTCAGTTCCGGGGTATGCTGCTGATGCGACCCATGGCAGGGCACCTGTATGTGTGTCTGGTGGATCCATGTCTGCTTCAGGCCGGAACGCCAATGATCCTCGTCAGCGCCGATCGCATGATGGCGTTCGAATTGGATGCTGCCGGCCGCCTCGTCGATCGCCCTGTGCCTTCGCAGGCGAAGCTGCGGAAGGGGATCGAGCGGGCATGGACTGATCTCACCCGCCGCATGCGGGCAGTGACGACGGAGAGCGGGGAGTTCCTGTTTGGAAGCTGGATGGTCAGCGTTCCGGCGTAGGCCGCGCTCCGCCACTGACCGGCCTGCTGCCAAGCCGTAGCCAGCGATATTTACTCGGAATCCACGCTTTGTCCAAAGGCTGTCAACCGGCAGTCCACAAATCCGACAACACCAATGGGCGGCGTTCCTATACGGAGCGCCGCCCTTTTCCCTGCCTGAAGGAAAAGGTTATGCATCATGATGATCTCGGCGATGACGACGACCCCCAGGCGGGATCGGGATCAAGCCACCCGCCGACGCTGTGCTCGCTCATCATCCTCCGCAACCGCCCAGAATACACTCAGCGATCGGCGATAACGTCCTACGCCTTGCTCACCGTGAACAAGGTCGGCGAACGCGAAGCCCATTTCGACATCGTCCATAGGGCGTGGGGTCGGGAAGATACCAGGGCGACCATCATCAACGGGCTGTGTGAGCTGATTCCGGCCGGGGCTACGCTGCTTGTCCGCCATCCGCCGCGGGCCTTCCAAGCGCTTTGCCAATCGGCCGCGACCGGTGATGTGCGGCCGCCCAATGATACCCAGCTGATTCTGCGCCGTGTGCCGCATCTCCATCCCATGCCACTAACGGTGCCGGATCGCAGGCTGATCGCGGCCGGGCAGCAGCTTGGCCTCGATATGGCGTTGCGCACCTCCACACCCATCAAGCGCAGACGCCGGGCACCACTGGAGGCGATGGCCCTTTGGGGGCTCTACACAAAATCGTTCTGCCGCCCCGGCGAAGCCAACGCTCTCGTTGCTGCATTCCATGCTTGGCAGGCAATTGAGCGGGCCAAGCCGCTGCCATTCTGACGCCATGGCGCGGTGGCGTCTGCGAACAGGACCACCGGACAGCATCTCCGTCGGTGTTCGGAGCAACGGCACAGCCGAAGAAAGAAGCAGGGGGAGAAGGAGATGAGTGGGTTGCGGGATCAACCCATGAAAGGAAAAATAGTTATGAAATATACGTTTATCGACATCGAGGCGGCGTGGGACGAACACCTCCACGAGGCCTATCGCCAGATCGATCCGGTCGGAGCCGGAGAGCTGATGCGCAACGGCCAACAACGACGGCGCCTGCCTTGCAAAAGGGTCATGGCAGCCGCCGCATTCGATCTGGAACTGCATGAGGACGGTGCGATCAGCATCCTCGGCCTAACTTCGTGGACGACCCACGATCATGGCGACGAGCGCGAGGTGGTCGCCAATATGTTCGAGCATGTGCGTGCCCGCCCGGCCACTCATGTGGTGACCTACTCCGGGCTCGCCGCCGAACTGCCCCTGCTCAACCTCGCAGCCATGGAACACAATCTGGTGCTGCCACCGCAGCTGCGGACTGGCATGCCCGTCTTCCTGCGCCCCGGGATGTGGCGGCCCCATATCGACCTTGCGCTGGAGCTGAAGGGCCAGGGCCGTGACTGGGCGCACCTGTCCGAAATCGGCCTGCGGCTTGGCCTTCCGGGCGGGCTTTTCGCCGGGAAGGCGCGCATCGAGGAGCCTACGACGAGCGAGGAATGGCAGGCCATGCGCAGCCGGGTTGCCATGGACTGCGTGCTGACCGCCATGGTCGCGCTGGCGTTTTGGCGGGCCAATGGCCGGATCCAGCTCGATCAGGTCGCCATGCTGCACCACACTGCCAGCTGGTGTCAGCGCAATGCGTTTACGACCGATGTTTACAGCGAGCCGCTGGTAGCATTGCGCCGGCAGTCCCTCGTGCAGATCGTCGAACAGGAAGCAGAGCTTGTGTGACCTAAGCGCATGATAACGCTGCTTTAGGGAATTCGGTCGTAAGCTTGATGGCATGATCGGCCCCAGCAAGACGCATTGGTCTTCACTCAATCATGCGCTCGGAGCGGAAATTTCGGACAACCTGTCCGAATTTTTCTGCTTCGGCGCATGGTTAGTTGGAAGCGAAATCCATGTCCGCCCCTAATCAGCTGCCGACAGTTGCACGCCTGCTCACCCGCGACGAAATCAGGGAAGAGCTGGCACGGATCAAGTCCAGCGCCGCGGACCCTCTTGGGCAAGCAGTCGCAGGGCATGCAAAATCAGCAGGTGAAGACCCCCGCGACCTTCTCAACGAAGCCATATTGCGCGCACTCGCCACCCGCGCCGTCCCCTCCAATATCCCTTTCGAAGCAGTCCTGTCCGGGATCGCCCGCTCGGTTGCCAGCGGCATAACAAAAAGGCGCGTGCGTGCCCGCGAACGCGTTCCAGACACCCCCCTCGAGGATCTGATCGCGGCCATTCCTGCCGGCGGCTACACCGTTTCCACGCCAGACGAGATTATCGAACGCGAACGTGTCCGTCAGATCTGTGCCGATGCAATCAAACGCCTGGCCCGTGACGACGCCACCCGCGAAGCACTAATCGACGCCATCGGTCAGGGCATACGTGGGAATGAACTCGCCGCTACCCTCGGGATCAGCAAACGCGACCTTGCGTCCATGCGCAAAGCGCTCAAGCGTGAGATCCAGCGTATCTGGCCAACCGTGGACGAGCAGATCGGCAAGGACTGACCGCACACGTATTGCTAGCCTGACGGCATCACACTTGGCTGAGGATGCCATCAAGATTGGTCGCGGTAACGAATGGCACCTTAAGCGCGGCGAAATGCGCCTTGCCACAAGCGATCTGGGCCTTCTCAGCCTCACGTAGCGTGTTCAAGTCCCCCTTGCTCTCGCTCACCAGGTAGACGTCTTCCCGGTCTTCGTATTGGCGCACGATCGCCCAATCGGGATTGTATGTGCCGAGCGGTGTGGTCACCCTAAAGCCCGGTGGAAGCTTGGCGAAGATCTTGATCGCGCCGCTGATGTCTAACGCCTTGGCAATAGCCGCTTCGATGTTGGAGTCGGTCACGATGTGGTCGAGGGGGGCATGGGCGACCTGCACTATGCGGTCGAGCGGCACCTCCTCTTCCTCGCGGAACAGGTCCTGCGCCCACCAGTCATCCAGCGGCTTGTATACAATCCCGTCAGTCATCATCAGCCGCTTGCCGGCCTGAATGATCGCAACCGCAGCATCCACGAAGGCTGAAGGATTGATCGTCGCGTCCTCGAGCCGGCCGGACTGGACAAGGATTTCTGCGATCACTTTGCGCGGTAGCTCCGTCCGGTTCTGCAGTTCGCCGAGCAGATCGGGCAGGTCGAGCTTGGCAGTTACAAGGCGCTGCGGCGCTGACGTGCCGCGCTTCCCGCCGGTGACGCCCTCACGGCCGATCAGCATGTCAGCCAATTCAAAGGTGACGCGGGCCTCGCCCGGTCGGGGCATATCCGCGAGCGCATTCGCACATCGTGCGACTAGGGCCGCGTCGTCGAACTTGAGGCGGTAGGTGGTCTTCTGGCTGATCCGCTTCCACAGCTGCTGGAAGTCATGGCCCTCGAGGACGGCGAAGTTGAATTTGACCTGCCCCTTTGCGCGGGCATCCCGCACAGGCAGCTTTCGCGTGATCCGGGTCAGGCGTTCGCGCACCAGCTTGCGTGCTTCTTCCGGCAGATCATCCGGCAGCGGGACGGTATTGGTTGCGAGCGCCGTCCGCAGCTCTTCCTTAGCCTTGCCGTTGTCCTCGATCAGCCCAGCCTTCAGCAGCCCCTCGAAAATGGCGCGGCTGTCGCGCACCTTGAGCGTGCCGATCTCGCCATCCGGCATCAGATACGTCAGCCCGGCGAACAGATCCTCGGTCACCAGCCCCAGCTTGACCTTCAGCTCCTTCTCCATCTCGCGCTGGAGACCCTCGGCGTATTCGGAGAAGCTTTCCTGGGCCACCACCGTGAGGACATTCAGCCCCTCATCGCGGCGGCGCTGGCCTTCTTTGTCCACGCACAGCCGCAGCCCGCGGCCGATTGATTGCCGCCGTCGTGTCTCGGACGCCATTTCGCGCAGGCTGCAGATCTGGAATACATTGGGGTTATCCCAGCCTTCACGCAGGGCCGAGTGCGAGAACAGGAACCGCAGCGGCTCGGCCTCGTCGAGCAGTCGTTCCTTATCCTTCATGATCAGGTCGAAGGTCCGCTCAGCATCCTCTCGCGACCGTGCGTTGGACAATTCGCCGGCGGCGTTGAGATCTGGCTCGGAGTATCTGCCGTTTCGGTCCTGCGAGAAATAGCCGCCATGCGCGGCCGACGCATTGGCCGGCACCTTGGCGAACAGGGTCTGGTATTTCGGCAGCGCCGCCAGCTTCGCGTATTCTTCCTCGAAGGCAATCGCCAACGGGCCGGGCGTAGCATTGCCCTGCGCGTCATACACGCGGTAATCCTTCACCGCCTCGACGAAGAACAGGCTCAGCGTCTTGATACCGATCGGGCCGTTGCGCAGCTCCTTGTTGAAATGGTGCTCGATGGTCTGGCGGATCATCGCCCGCGCCAGTGAAGCCTGGTCGACATCGCCATAGCTCTCGCCGATCGCCAGCGTCTCCACGCCGTGGCCCGGCACCATCAGCTGCATCGTCCCTGCGCTGCGGCCCATCTTCTGGATGATGCCGATGCGGTAGTCGTTGTAGATCGTCCGCCCGCCGGAGATGTGCGTGTCCGACAGCACATCATTGTCGCCGACCCAGACCGATTTGCGTGAGACGGACCCGGCCTGCTGCTTGGCAATTTCGATCCGCGCGCGCGGGAGTTGGCCCTTGCGAACGTCGACCTCAATCAGCTTCACATAGGGGCTATTCTCCGCGTCCTGTATCCGCGCGCCATCGACCTCGATCGATTTCACCAGCCCCCGGTCGTGTGCGTCGAACGCGTCCAGACGGTATATCGGATGGAAGTCGAATTCGTGGGTGGCCGAATATCCAATACTCGCCAGCGGCTCCATTGCCCGCATGATCTTGCGCCCGGCACTGTCCGCTGTCCGCCCGGTCGATTGCGGTTCGTCCACGATCAGGATCGGCCGCGTGCTGCGCACCCATTCCACGCCGGGAATATCCCGCGTCTGTTCGCGTGCCTGCTGGAACACCGCCGCCTTCGACCCAAGCGACTGCACCGTCGCGATCATCACCCGGATCGACGAGGACGAGGCGAAATCGATGATCCGCGACAGGTCTGAGCTGTCAAAACAAAGCTTTCGAACGGCACCCCGTCATACAGCTGGCGGAAGTGGTCGCGGGTCTGCTGGATCGTCTTCTTCACCCCCTCGCGTATCGCAACCGAGGGCACCACGATCACGAATTTGGTGAAGCCATAGCGCCGGTTCAGCTCGAAGATGGTGCGCAGGTAGACATAGGTCTTGCCCGTCCCCGTCTCCATTTCGACGGTGAAGTCCATGCCATAATCGCCCTCACCGCTGCGCCTGTCGCCCTTGACCTCCAGTGCGGGCGATAGCTGCACGGCGTTGCGCTCCTGCACAATGTGCAGGTTCTCCAGCACCTGTTCGGGCAGCAGGTCGAAGCGGTTGGCGTAGCCGAGCAGCCGCTCATTGTATTCCAGCTCGCCGGCGATCTGGCCGGGGGCGATGGTGAACAGCGACTGGCGCTCTTGCTGTCCGGCGAACAGGTCCACCACCGCGTCGATCGCGGCCTTCTGGTGCGCAAGGTCGGGTTCGAAGACGAATTTCATGGTGCTTGCCACGCCCTAGATGCTCGCGATCTTGGCGATACGGTCGCCGTGACGCTGGCGCAGGATCGCGGCGAGATTGGCCTTGGTGGCCGAGCGGTTGTTGTCCGTGCCGAGGCCCACATCCTTGAAGTAGATGGTGGTCTGGGTCGGATCGAGCTCGTCCAGCCAGTCGGCCATGCCCTGTCCCAGCGTTTCCGCATCATCGGGGCCGACATTGCCGAGGCACACCATCAGCGCCCCGCCTCCGAGCGCGTGGACGGTCTGCCCGGCGATCGTGCGCTGGTCTTCGGGCATGATCAGATCGATCCCGGTCTTGAGCAGCAGTTCGACCAGCAGGTCATGCTCGGAGCGGTTGGGCAGGACATTGTCGACCGCATCGAGGATGCTCGCCTCGAGATTGTCCGGATCGGGCTGCCACGGCTTCAGGTTTGAGGTGGCGAGCTTGTAGACGCGGAAGCCGGTGTCGACTTTCGCGTCGGGATGCTCGGCACGGATTTTCTGCCCGGCGCGGCGAAGGCGCTCCTTGGTGAGTTCGGCGATGTTCTTAGGCCGGCCCAGCGATGCAAGGAGACCGGCTGCTGCCTTTTCTGAAGCGACGTCATCCGAAAGCCGTTCGGGAAGCTGGACGAGAATGTAGCGCCGCCGCCCGCCATCCAAGGCATTCTGCCTCATGATCGCCTGACCGGAAGTTCCACTTCCGGCAAAGAAATCGAGAACGATATCGTTATCCTTTGAAATCGTTTCGATAAGTCGGCCAAGTAGAAATGGTGACTTTGGCGACTGAAATATTTTATCTTTGCCCTGAAACAGCGCATTAAACTCCCGTTGCCCGCGCTCCGTTATAAATTCTTTGTCCGTCAAAATTGTCTTTAGCATTTTGGTCGCATCCTCCGCATAACCCTTGCGGAATATCTTCATCCGACCGTTCACCGACTTACCGAGAAGAAAGTGGACTTCAGCTTGAGCCTTTTCCTTACCCCAAGTCCAGCAACCCTCGAAACCATCCTCCCAGTGAGGATAGACTTCTTCCGCATCTGGAATCTTTTCGAATGAAACCGACCCGTCCCTTTTGACATAGAGAGGGAAATACATTCCAGCACGATTAAATTTTCCAAATTCGCGGTGTGTATTTCTAAGTTCTAGAAGACGATACTTTCCGCCCTCATCTTCCAACGGGTAATTGGACTCGATTTCCTCGGGCGCCTTCGCAATAGAAAATGCCCCCTTTGGAAGAGGTGATCCACTGTAAACAACGACATAATCGTGATTCGAGGCAAAGTGCTTATCTTGCGAGCGCCCTTTTGGATTGGACAGCACTGATAGCACTGCCACGAAATTTTCCGATCCGAATGCTTCATCCATGACGTATCGGAGATTTTGGATCTCGTTCTCATCGATACTCACGAATATTGCGCCATCATCGGATAGCAACTCAGCGGCCACTAGCAATCGGGGGTAGATCATGTTCAACCACTGGCCATGGAAGCGCCCACCTCCTTCCTTATCGGTAGAAGTGGCGCGACCTTCGCCATCCACTTGGCCAGTAGTTTTCAAATAATTCTTGAATGTCTCTTTGTAATCGTCTGTGTATACGAAGTCGTTGCCAGTGTTATATGGCGGATCGATGTAGATCAGCTTCACCTCACCAGCATACGACCGGCGCAGCAGCTTGAGCACTTCGAGGTTGTCGCCTTCGATCATCAGGTTTTGGGTCGTGTCCCAGTCCACGCTGTCCTCAGGCGCGGGGCGCAGGGTGCCAAGGCTCGGGGTCATGGCAAAGGCCCGCGCCCGGCGCTTGCCCTTCCATGTCAGCCCGTAGCGCTCTTCGCCTTCCTCCACCTCGTCGCCGAGCAGCTGGCGCAGCACATCGAAATCGACCTTCCCGTCGGTCATGATCTGCGGGAACAGCGCCGTCAGCCGCGCAACATTCTCCCGCACCAGATCCCCGCTCCCCGCTGCATCGTCATCGCGGGTGATCTTGGGGATGGCGTTGTTCGCGTTGGTCTCGGCGGTCATTTTTTCTTCCCTGTGCGTGCGGCGATGGCGCGCACCTTCTCATTATGTGGATTAGGCAGCCCAGTGGGCAGCAGCACCCCTTCGGCGACCAGATTTTTCAGCATTTGTCCGCGCTTCTCCGGCTTGGGCGGGAAGGGCAGGAGGCTAAGGCCCGCCAGCACCTCTTTCTGGGTAAAGCTGGATTTCGGGTATTTTATGCGCCGCTTCCGCGGGGTTGACGGCACAGGTGGTGCAGGGTTGTCCTTTCGCGCCTTGGCCCGCGCTCGCCTTGCCGCACGCTTCGAGCTTTTCTTCGCCGTGCTCGCCCCATCAGGTGTGCCGAGGGCATAGCGCCGCTCCCAATAGCTGCCCCATCCGATGATGGTGCCACCGCCATAGTAGCTGCCTCGCCCCATTATTCCCCCAATTGCGCAATCAATTCATCAGCTTTGCCGCGAAGATGCCGCACCTGTGCTCCCAATGCAACCTGCCGTGCGAGCACCTTCTCCCGCTTCGCCGCCGCCCGCGCCGTCAGCCACTCGGCTTCGGCATCGCGATACAGCGCCAACGCTTCGCGGCGGGATGCGGGATCATAAGCAAGGCGAAACGGCTGGCCGGTCAGTCGCGCAATCTCCAGAGCCTCGGCCCGCTCGATCAGCCCGTCATAAAGCAGCCGCAGATTGAGCCGGGGCAGAGCGGGCACGGCAAGGCTGGCGATGAAGGCGGCGGTCGCCGGGTCTGCCGTATCTGTGCAGTCCGGGGCGACGACCAGCCGTTCCGCCACCATCTTGCCCTCGATCCGCTCAGCCCGGCGCAGAGGGGCGAACGATACGCGCGTGCCCGCACCGCCCGGCAGCGCCGTCAGCAGGATGATCGGCACCGGAATGGCGCGGTGGATGATGGTAAGCAGCCGCTGGGTCGGATCGGTCCGCGCGGTGAGGGCAAGCAGTTGGATCGCTGGCACCGGCCGTTCATCATCGATGGCTGCGGCAACGCCCATGGTCGCGGGTGACAGCGTCGCCCACCAGTCAAGCCGCTCGATTGCCTTGTCGATCAGCTTGCGGTCTGCCGCATGCGCCGCCCCGTGCTCAGCCAAAATGTCCTTCGGCAGGCGCCGGGCCGGATCGCCGCCGGGGGGCATGGCAAGAGCCTCGCGGATGGTGTGCGGCGTGACAGTCATGGAGGCGCTAGCGGGGCGGCAAAGTGGCGAGCCAGGTGATGACTTCCCAATCATCGAGCCCGCTTTCCCCGCCCGCACCTTCAACACCGCCAGTGGTGAACAGGCTTTCGACGGCGCGCTCCTCGGCCTTGCCGGTCACGCCACGGATCGCGGCGGCAAGCAGGCTCTGGTATTTGTCCATGCGGCTGCCCTCGCTGGTCTCGGCATCGAACTGCGCCCATGCTTTCGCCTGCACATCCTCTGGCGTATTGGCGGCGAGCCGCAGCAGGTCCAGCATCCGTTTGGGCTGACTGGGCGGCAGAATCACGCGCTCGTCCTCGCTGATATATACCAGCGCGTGCGGGTAAAGCGGATCGCCCTTGGCCAGCGCGCGCTCAGCATTGGGCGTGGCAGCGCGGAGCAGGAACAGGGCGCCGGCAGGGAAATCATCCGACGCGGCAATGGGCGAATACGTGCCGATCATCCGCTGCGCCACTGCCTCGCGGTCTTCACGCGAAAGCCGGGCCAGATCAAGCCGCAGGTCGTTGAGCGTCAGATCGGTGATGGAGACGCCGGAGGACAGGTCCTCCAGATCGATCACCCGCTCCTGCAACGATTCGAGCTGGCGCCGCCGATACTCGAGATCGTTCATGGCGTCGCCTGCCTGCGTTTCGATCAGGTTTTCTTCGCCGGTGGCGGATACATCGAGCAGCATCATCTTGCCGGATACGCTGCGCTGCAGGCCGATATAGCTGTCGAGATCCATGTTCGGCCAGAAATTGACGAGCTGGATCACGTCATTCGGCGAACCGAGCCGGTCGACGCGTCCGAACCGCTGGACGATGCGGACCGGGTTCCAGTGGATGTCGTAGTTTACCACGCAATCGCAGTCCTGAAGGTTCTGGCCCTCGGATATACAATCAGTGGCGATGATCAGGTCGATCTCCGGCTCCTGTGCCAGCGCTACCGGACGCGCGCGCGATTGCGGTGAGAATGCCGTCAGGATGGAGGCCAGATCGGCGCGGAGCTTCGGGTGAGTCGTTTTGTTCCGGCCGGAGCCGGTCACCAATGCCATCGGTCGGGGGTAGGTTTCCGCGAGCTGCGCATACAGGTATTCGGCGGTGTCGGCGAAAGCAGTAAACACCAGCAGCTTTACGTTGCCGCCGTTGTAGGGGGCTGACAGCTTGTCGGCGATGAGCCGCTTGAGGTCAGCCAGCTTCGCATCTTGCGATGGCCCAACGTTTTGCGCTTGGCGAAGCAGGCGCAGCAAGCGCTCCCTGTCCTCAGCCAGATCCTGGCGCCACCTCACGAGGTCGGCATCGGTAAGAAGGACGCGGATGTTCTTGCCGACGCCTAGCTGTTCGAAGGTCGGATCATCATCCTCGAGATCGTCAATCGACGGCGCGTCGATGCTTTCATCGTGGGAATCGATGCGGCCAATCAGGTCGTCTACCGCCGCCAATTGCCGCTCGATCGTCAGCGCAAACGCATGAACGGAGCTCTCCATGCGCTTGAGCAGATTGACCCGCATGAGCGCCACGAGGCTCTCTTCCCGATCAAGCTGGCGGAATACGCTCGCGCCCGAGCCCGTCTGCTGGCTGTAGCGCCGATCATACGCCTCGCGCCGGTCCTCCATGACGTATCGCAGCGGTGCGAAGGCGGCGAGCTTGAGGCGCCGTATTTCGTTGTTCACCTCGCCGATGGCGGGAAACAGGCCGGTGATGTCGACGTCCGAGTAGATATTCTTCGGCTGCAGCCGCGTGGGGAAGGTTCCGGTCTCTTCCGTCCCGTAGTATTTTTCGATGTGCTTACGGCTGCGCGCGATGGTGAGCAGGTCAAGCAGCCGGAAGTAGTCGAAGCCAAGCATCTCGAGAAGCTTTGCGGGCGTCCTATGTGCGTCTGGCAATTCCTGCCATCGGTTGAACTGGCCTTGGGCAATCCGCACGGTCCCCGCAATGCTTGGCACGCCATGCCCGGACAGAGCGCTATCGTTGCCCTCGGTCGCAAACGCGATCTGGTTCTTCAAATCATTGAGCCGGTTGTTGACCGGCGTCGCCGACAGCATCAGCACCTTTGTCTTGACCCCGGCCTTCACGACAGCGTTGAGCAGCTTATCGTAGCGGCTCTCCCGCTCGCCCTTGCCCGCTGGACGGTTCCGGAAATTATGGCTCTCGTCGATCACCACCAGGTCGTAGTTGCCCCAGTTGATGTGGGTCAGATCCATTTCGCCGGACTGACCCTGTTCGCGGGAGAGGTCGGTGTGGTTCAGCACATCGAACGAAAACCGGTCACCAACGAGCATGTTGCGCACATCGTTCTGCGTCCAGAGCGTCCAATTTTCGCGAAGCCGCTTGGGAGCCAGCACCAGCACGCGCGCATTCCTGAGCTCGAAATACTTGATGACGGCGAGCGCCTCGAACGTTTTGCCCAAGCCAACGCTGTCAGCCAGGATGCAGCCGCCGAAGCGCTGAAGCTTGTCGATCGCACCAATCACCCCGTCGCGCTGGAAGCGGTAGAGCTTCGACCAAATGGCAGTCTCGCGTATCCCTGTCGCCGGATCGACGATCCGGTCTTCGTTGGTGGCTTCCTCCATCTCGGCAAAGAGATGGAATAGAGCCTGAAGATAGATGCCATTCGGCGCGTGCTGGGAAGCCCCGTCGCTCACGGCCTCTTGAAGGAAAGATACGCCGCTGCCGTCGGGATCAGCCTGTTGCCATAGGTCTCGGAACCACTGCCTAAGGCGCTCAATATCGTCGGCACCCTCCGCGGCCTGCACCAACCCGAGCGCATCCTGAGGTGCGATGCCCAACCCGCCGGTGGTTAAGGGGCAGTTCCCGAGCAAGGCAACATCGCCACCTATGACAAGCGACTGCGTAAGGGGCAGACGCGTCTGCCGGACTTGTGCTTGCGCAATTACGCTCGCCAAACTGCTACAGAGCGCCCTAGTTTCGAGGCGATTGCGCCGTCCTCTATCATTACGGGTTCCGGCCAAATTCTCTCCGCTATGGCCCGCTCCAATCAGAAGCCTATTGAGCTTCCTCGGGCTCTTGAGGTCCAAAACGGCAGCAGCACCAAAGATAGATAAATCGCTGGCCATGACGTCCAACGAGCCCTCACTATTGGCAAGCCAGTCGATTGGTCGGTGGCGGCCTAGTGTGTCGATAACCTGCAAGAAGGACTCCAGTCTTAGTTGCCGAAGTGAACGGCTCTAACATCGACTTATCAACATGATGATCACTGGTGCCGCAAGCTGAAACTACCCCGGCACAGGATTTACGATGCTGGCTGCTGGCGACTGTCATGTCCAGAACGCAGCCTGCACACCCAGACCGGGATCAGACGAAACCACTGCCCAGGTCTGATCCTCGAAAGTCGCTTCTGTTCGAAGACCGATCATCCCGGTGGCGCTTTTTCTGTCAGGCGTCTTAGAAGTGCGGACTGGATGCATGTTGAGCATTCACTGAATGCTCTAAAAAATATTTTTCTTCCTAAAAAATCCCAATTGCAAAAAAATACTTGGCGAAATTGGATCTGCATCCTTTAAAGTCATTGATGCAGACCCAGTCCTATTATCGCCAAGGTTACAAGCTTTGCATGCGGCATCCGCGTGCAAGGTCTGGATGCGCGCTCTCATCCCAGCATTATAGCCATCTGACGGGGGGAAGATTCGATGTCTTCCTTTGATGAGCCGCGCCAAATCAGTTCGGAAGACGAGCTCGAGCATGAGCGAGCACTTCGCGTAATGTTTGAGCGGTTGCGGTCAAGGATAATCAAGAAATTCGATGCTGGACGAGCTCTCAGGTTGGATCCTGACGAGGTCGTTCTACTCGTGAAAATCGGAACTTTAGACAGGCTTGAAAAGGAAATATCAGCCGGAAGGGAAAAAGAATGCCAAAGAAGAAGCTTTATGAAAGGGATAATTACTACCTCGCCTTCGATAGATCAAAGTCCGGCAAAATCAGGTCGAAAAATATCTACATCTTCTACTATGACAGCGACACAGGAAGGAGCCATAGCCGTTCAACGGGCACATCGGATCTCGCGCGAGCGAAAGAGGAGTTAGATCGCTTCTACGATTCGCGTGAGAAAGGCCGAAAATTCTGCCCCACTTGCGGGCAAGCTTTCAGCGGCGAACCCCTTCCGCTGGTCGCCACAGCGATCGCTGAATATCTCGAGGGGAACGAATACGAGCCAGCACACGCACGTCTGGGCCACGTCCTGACCTATCTCACCCAAAAAAGTTTGGAGGACGTGCGGTGCGATGAAGTCGACGATGCATGGATTGCGAAGTTCCGGAAATGGCTTTCGCAGGTTCCGATCATTTCACCCAAAGGTGTTGCAAGGAGCCGTGCTTTGGGCACCGTTGAAGCAAGTGTCTCCATGCTGAGATCCGCCATCAACAAGGCGTTTACAGCGAGGAAGTTGCCTCACAAGGCCACCTTCAAGGTGAAAACCGCTGATGAGGTGAGCAAGACACCTTGGTTCCGGGCATCTGAAGACCAGCTGATTGAGATGTTCCGCTATGCGCTCGTGTTAAATCCGCCGACATCAGCGAGCGTGAAGCAGATAGCAAAATGGAAAAGGGAGCGACGCAGCCTACTTCAATACCTCCGCTTGGGCGTGGCGACCTGGGCGCGGCCGGATGCATTGATGGACTTCTCCACTGACCCCAAGAAGGAGCAGTGGAACCCGGCAATAGCCTACATCAATCTCAACCCCGCCGGTCGCGCGCAGACGATCAAGTATCGGCCGCTCGTCCGCGCACCGAAGCAGACGATCCCAATCCTCGAGGCAAACACTGGCAAGTTCGTTAAGGCCGCGTCGATCAGGACTGCTTTTCGGCAAATGGCCAAGACACTGAAGTTTCCGGTCGAAGGCGATGGTCAAAGCGGGGAGAAGTTAATCCGACGCAGCGTTTCCAGCATCCTGCGGCCGCTGCTTGAGGCTGAGAAGAGTTGGGAAACGCAAGGGCGCCTCATGCTTGGTCACATCAGGCCAAACGTGTCCGATAAGTATGCGACCCCCCATCATCCTGAATATCTCGTAGATGCCCTGCGCCTCATCGAGGAGCTTATTGATCGTATCGAGGCGGCGGCCCCTGGGGCGTTCTCCCTGAATTGACCCTCAAGACACATTTGGAGTGAACCGGCTGGCGATTTCGAAACCCAGCTCCAGTTTGTGGGGCACTGACACGTTTAACCCGTAAGCGGACCTGAATTGCCGAACGGGACGATGAGCTTGGATGTTCCAGCGAAAACGCCGGAGAAACACCGGAACCGCATTCCGTAGAAGCGGAAAATCAACAGCAAGTGATTGAAAATATGGCGCACCCGACAGGATTCGAACCTGTGACCTCTGCCTTCGGAGGGCAGCGCTCTATCCAGCTGAGCTACGGGTGCTCTGCGCCACGAGGTGAACTCGCGGGCGGCGCAGCGCATAGCAAGAGG